>Ga0068860_100000008_pt1 | contig 427367 bp, 413 predicted proteins | sample KBSSwiS32_FD_66597 | JGI IMG/M metagenome (GOLD analysis project Ga0068860, IMG submission 66597) | Switchgrass rhizosphere microbial communities from Kellogg Biological Station, Michigan, USA - KBS Switchgrass S3-2 | ecosystem: Host-associated > Plants > Roots > Rhizosphere > Soil ... | reverse complement strand
CCCTTGTCCCAGCGGGCGGCCTTCCAGCAGATGTCCATGTCGATGGTGTCGTGATGGACGATGGGAGCCAGCGCGTCGAAGAAGGCCAGGCTTTCGGTGCCGGTGGCGGCGGCGATGCTGTCCGCCAGGGCCGGGTCGGTCAGCGGGCCGGTGGCGATCACGGCGGGGCCGGCAGGGAGCTGGCCGATGCGCTCGCGGACCAGTTCGAGATTGGGCAGCGCGGCGAGTTCGGACTCGATGGCAGCGGAGAACATGTCCCGATCGACCGCCAGGGCGGAGCCGGCGGGGACCCGGGCCTTGTCCGCAGCCGCCATGATGAGCGAGCCGAGCTGCCGCATTTCGTGGTGGAGGAGACCGACGGCGTTCGACTGGTGATCGTCCGACCTCAGGCTGTTCGAGCAGACGAGTTCGGCGAGGCGGTCGGTCTGGTGGGCAGCGGTGGTGTGGCCGGCGCCGCGCATTTCCGAGAGGCGGACCTTGAGGCCGCGTCTGGCCAGCTGGTAGGCGGCCTCGGAGCCGGCGAGGCCACCGCCGATGACGTGGATATCGTGACTGGGCATGGTCAGGCCCGGTTAGGGCAAAGGCGGCGGGAAAGGAAGTCTGGCGAGCGAACCTCAGGCGGCAGCCGGCCAACCCAGACGCGCACGGATGATATCGATGCCGCGCGGATGTTCGGCGGCGGGGCTGCGCAGGCGGCGGTCGATGCGCTGGAGGCGGGCGTAGAAATTCTCGGTCGCGCCGATCAGCTCCGCGATGGGCTCGGGCAGAATCGCGGTCCGGGCGGGATCGGCGGGCGAGAGATCGGCGGGGAGCTTGCCGTGGATGCGCAGGCGCAGTTCGTTGAGTTCGCCGGCGAGATAGGCGCGAAGGTTGAGCAGCCAGGCGGTGGCGTGCATCATGCGGGTCGTGGTGCGCAGGCCCTCGCAGGACAGGGCGATCTGGGCTTCGCTCTCGGCCGAACCGCCGGTGCGGCGGCGCGAAAGATCGAAATTTGCGCGCACTTCGTCCGAAAGCACGAGGGCCTCGCAATAGAGACCTTCGATCAGCCTGGCGTTGATGCTGGTCCGGTTCATCGTGCTCTCGACCCTTGCGACGTTTTTCTGATTGGCGATTGCCCTAACGGATGAAGGAATGATGACAACCAGTCGCGACGGCGCGCAGTGTGCCGTTTCAGGATCGGTCCCGGAATTGAACTGTCGCAGCGATCAGGCGAGATCGGCGAAGCCGCCGTAGCGTCCGCGATAGAACAGCATCGGGTCGCCCTCGCGCAGGCTGTCCAGTCGCAGCACGCGGCCGACGACGAAGACGTGATCGCCGGCATCGACGACCGTGTCGATCCGGCATTCGATGGCCGCCAGCACGCCGGGAAGCAGGGGCAGGCCGTGATCGGTCAGGGTGTAGGCGACATCGGCGAACTTGTCCCCGGTGCCGGCGATCTGGCGGCACAGCGCGGTCTGGTCCGAGCCGAGCACGTTGACGCAGAAATGGCCGGTGGCGGCGATCCTGGGCCAGGTCGTCGAGGACCGGGCGGGGAGAAAGCCGACCAGTGGTGGATCGAGCGAGACCGAGGTGAAAGTGCCGACGACCATGCCAAGCGGCAGCGGCCCTTCCATGGCGGTGATGACGCTGACCCCGGTGGGATAGGTACCGAGCACATCGCGGAAGGTTCGCGGTGCAATGGAAATCTCGCTCAACCGCCTGCCCTCTACCGGAACGTGAACCTTACGCCGACAGTCGTGGCAAAGTGAGGCGGCTGTCGCAAGGTGACGGGCGAAAAATGTTCAGATTGCGCGCGTGGACGCGCGCTGGCGCAGGGACACCGGCACCCGCTGGCGGGGTGCCGGGCGTCCGGTCACCAGGCCGAGCAGGCGATCGACCAGCATGTCGCCCGCCGCTTCGAAATCGGCTTCGACGGTGGACAGCGGCGGGTTGGACTGGGTGCCGGCGCGGATGCCGTCGAACCCGATCAGCCCGGCCTGCTCGGGTACGGCGATGCCATGTTCGCTCAGCCCCTTGAGCGCGCCGAGCGCCATCTCGTCGCAGACGGCGAAGATCGCGTCGAACGGCTTGCCCGAGGCGACCAGGGCGGCGGCGGCGCGGCGGCCCTGTTCCTCGCGGGTGTAGCCTTCCTCGAATTCGACCAGCCAGGGTTCGAGGCCGGCTTCCGTCACGGTCCCCGCATAGCCGCGATAGCGTTCGGCGAACTGGGGCTGGGGAGAGGCGAGCGAGGATATGCAGGCGATGCGCCGGTAGCCGCATTCGATCAGGTGCCGGGCGGCGAGGCGGGCGCCGGCGATGTTGTCACTGCGGATCCATTCCAGCTCCTCGCAGGGGCTGCCCCAGCAGACGATGGTGGCGCCGGCGCCGGCGATCTCGCGGAAATAGTCCCAGGCGCGGGTGTTGTCGCTGGCGCCGATGACGATCATGCCATCGGCCTTGCGCTGTTCCTGGTAGCGGCCGAACAGGCGTTCGGCGCCATCCTGGAACGAGACCAGGGTCTCGTAGCCCCGGCGCGAGGCGGCGGCGCAGGTGGAGCCGAGCAGGGCGTAGTAGAACGGGTTGAGATCCTTGATCTGGTCCCCCGGGCGGACGATGACCGCGACCGCCAGCGTGCCGGTGCGGCCGGTGCGCAGGCGGGCGGCGTTTTCGTCGACGTGATAATCCAGCTTCTGCGCGGCGGCGAAGACGCGCGACCGGGTGGCCTCGCTGACCACGGGATCTCCGGCAAGCGCGCGCGAGACGGTGGACTGGCTGACCCCGGCTTCCGCCGCGACATCGAACGAGGTCACCCGAGTGCGGCGCAGGGCCGGCGCCGCCTTCAGGTTCTGTCGCTCGTCCCACATGGCCTGGTTAATGGGCGCGGACCGCGATGGTGTAAAGGGACGAAAGCGCCCTTGAACGCGAGACCTCGCAGGGCCGGCTCAATCGATCTGGCCATCGAGCCAGGCGGGGGCGAGGAGCAGCAGCAGCTTGACGTCGATCGCATCGCCGAGTGCGCGGCGTTCGGCGACGAAGCGGGGGATGGCGTGGCGCGGGACGTGGTGAACGGTGATGTTTTCCCCTTCGGTGCCGCCGCCGGCACCGACCCTGCTCAGGCCGTGGGCGCGCAGCAGGGTGAAGCTTTCCGTCACCATGCCCGGCGACGACCAGAACTCGCCGAGCGATTCCATGCGGTCGGCCCGGTAGCCGGTCTCTTCTTCCAGCTCGCGCATGGCGGCGGTGAGCGGGTCTTCGCCGGCACTGCCTTCGTGGTCGCCGATCAGGCCGGCGGGGAGTTCGATGCAGGGGCGGCCGAGGGGCACGCGGTATTGCTCGACCAGCACGACCTCTTCGGCCTCGGTGATGGCCAGGATGACGGCGGCGCGGATGCCGCGGGCGCGGGAGACATACTCCCAGCGGCCGCGCTGGCGGGCGGTGATGAATTTGCCCTGCCAGCGGATGTGCTCGGGGGCGTCGGCGTCGGTGTCGCGGTTCGGCAAGGGGTCAGACCTCGATCAGGCGGTCGGGGAGTTCGTTGGTGTCGTGCTCGCCGCGCGGGAAGTGGGCGGCGAGAACGGCGCCGACCTGGCCGATGGCGGCGATCAGGCCATCGGCGAGGCGGTCGTTGCGGATTTCGGCAAGCATGGCGGCCATCGGTTCGGCCCAGGTCTGCGGCGAAACCTTGCCGGCAATGGCGGCGTCGGCGACGATTTCGGCGCGGCGCTCGGCGCGGGACAGGTAGATGACGATGCCGGTGGTGCCGACGGTGCGGCGTTCGGTGCCGAGGCGGAAGGCGGCGACGGCGCGGGCGCGGACGCGGGCGTGCTTGACCGGGCCGGGGACCAGGGCGAGGCGCAGCGGGCGCCAGAGCTGAAGCAGCCACATCGCGGTGAACTTGACGGTGGCGACGGCGAGCGCGAGGGTGAGGACGGCGCGCGGCTGCCATTCGTGGCCCCACCAGCCCATGACCCGATCGACCAGCGCCAGGTAGAAATGGGGGGCCACGGCCAGCGCGGCCAGGGCCAGCATCGCAATGAGGGCCGACCAGAGCAGCGCGATGTACTCGTAGCCATCCGAGCTTTCGGCGAGAACGGGGACGATTTCGCCCGAGGTCTGCGCCTCGGCGGCATGGATGGCCTTGGCGATGCGGGTGCGGTCGGCGTCTGCCAGGGTGAGGTTCATCGTTTTCGCCTTACCATGACCCGGAGGAGCCGCCGCCGCCGAACGAGCCGCCGCCGCCGGAGAAGCCACCGCCACCGCCGCCCCAGTCCGATCCGCCGCCCCAGCCACCGCCCCTGCCGCCCCGGGACATGGCGTCGAGTGCGCTCCAGACCACGACCGGGCCGAGGCCGCTGCCGCCGTAGCCACGGCGCCGGCGGAGCAGCGGCAGCACGAAGAACAGGACGAACAGGCCGATCCAGATCAGGGCGCCGAAGCCGCTGCCCTTCTGCCCGGATCGGGCGGGCTGCGCCTGGGCCTGGGCGGCGATCTTCTGCGCTTCCTCCGGCGGGAGCTGGAGCTGGCGGATGATCGCGTCGGTGCCGGCCTCGATACCGCCGGGCATGTCACCGGCCTTGAAGCGGGGGAGGATCTGCTGCTGGACGATGATGGCGGAAAGGCCATCGGTCAGGACCGGTTCGAGACCGTAGCCCACCTCGATGCGGACCTTGCGTTCCTTCGGCGCGACGATCAGCAGGGCGCCGTCGTTGCGCTGCTTGTCGCCGATGCCCCAGGCGCGGCCGAGGCGATAGCCGTAGTCCGAGATGTCGTAGCCCTGGAGGTCGGGCAGGGTGGCGACGACCAGCTGGCGCTGCGACTGCTTTTCCAGCGCGGCGAGCTTCTGGTCGAGCCGGGCCGCGACGTCGGCGGGCAGGATATGGGCGGCATCGACCACCCGGCCGGTGAGCGGGGGGAAGGTCTGCGCCAGGGCGCCCTGCGGCAGGATGGCTGCCAGCAGGGCGAGGAACAGAACCGCGAGCCTGCGGGGGAGGGGCATGTCGCGCCCCTCCGCTTCAGAGCTTGCCTTCGAGGCTGGGGGCGGCTTCGGCGCCGGGGGTGACCGCCTGGTAGGGGACCATCGGTTTGGCGCCGTAGATCAGCTTGGCGCCGACCATGGCGGGGAAGGTGCGGATGGTGGTGTTGTAGTCCTGCACGGCGGCGTTGTAATCCCGGATCGTGATGCGGACGCGGTTTTCCTGCCCTTCGAGCTGGCTCTGCAGCATCTGGTAGTTGGTGATCGACTTCAGCTCGGGATAGGCTTCGACATTGGCGAGCAGGCGGCCGAGGCCGGCGACCGAGCTGGACAGCTGGTTCTGCGCGTCCTGGAAGGCCTTCATCTTGGCCGGATCGGTCAGGTCCCCGGGGTTGAGCTGGACGCTGGTCGCCTTGGCGCGGGCCTCGACGACGCCGACGAGGATGCCCTTTTCCTGGGTCGCGGCGCCCTTGGCGGTGGCGGCGAGGTTGGGGATCAGGTTGGCGCGCTCCTGGAAGGCGGCCTGGACATCGGCCCAGCGCGCCTTGGCGGCTTCCTCCTTGGTCGGGATCGTGTTGACGCCGCAGGCCGTGAGGCTGAGCGCCGCTGCGGCGACGGTCAGGTTGCGGGCGAACGTGCGGCCGGAATTGCTGGTGGCATTCATCGCGATGGAGACCCCTCTGGCAGCCGGTGGGCGATGCCCTCCGTGCGTGCGCAAGATAGCGCTGGGCGGGGCCGGTTCAAGGCTGGCCGGGCGGGATTGTCGGCGCAACGATTGCGTGGCAAGACGCCGTGACGGGTCAAACCATCCGGAGAGGGGTTATATGCTTCAGGAATTCAAGGCTTTCATCGCGCGCGGCAACGTGCTCGATCTCGCGGTCGGCGTGATCATCGGCGGGGCGTTCGGCAAGATCGTCTCGTCGCTGACCGACGACGTGATCATGCCCGTGGTCGGCCTGCTGACCGGCGGGATCGACTTTTCGAGCAAGTTCGTGGTGCTGGGCGCGATCCCGGCCAGCTACACCGGCTCGCCGACCGACTATGCCGCGCTGAAGAAGGCCGGGGTGGCGATGCTCGGCTATGGTTCGTTCATCACCGCGGTGATCAATTTCCTGATTCTCGCCTTCATCATCTTCCTGATCGTCAAGCAGGCCAACCGGCTGACCGCGAAGCCGGAAGTGCCGGCGGCTCCGGCGGGGCCGACCGAAGTCGAGCTGCTGGCGGAAATCCGGGATGCGCTGAAGAAGGGGTGATCTTCAGCGGATTGCTGAGGGGGGGCGGACCAGGTCGCTGGCCCGCCCCTTTTCTTTTGCGCCCGCGCGCCTATATGGGTTCTGCCGGTTTCGGCCGGCTATGGCGATAAACTGCGGCGTGCAATAGGCGCAGCGGACCCGGGGGCGGTACCCGGCGGCTCCACCATCACCACCCGGACCCTCTCTTGAACGGGAGGCGGGCCGGGGCGCTGTTGTCGCAGCGGTGTTGACGGGGCCGAACTAGGATCGACGTGTGTTGAAAAGCGCTGTTTTTGCCCGGGCTGAGTAACCCGTTAAAGGCTCAAAACTCACAAGTGCCAACGACAACGAAGCACTTGCTCTCGCCGCGTAATTCTAGGGGCTAACGCCCTGAAGTTACAGAGTTAGAGCACGGTCGGACCGACCGGGTAACAGAACGGACTCCAGCGGCTGGGGACGAGCCGGGCAACAGAATCGTCCCACCTTCCCCCAATCGGCCTGGCCCCTATTGGCTTTGTTCAGCCCTGTGCGGCGTCCCTGGCGGCCTGTTCGTGGCGGATGCAATCGAGGATCTTGGCGCCGGCCATGAACACCGAGCCGGTGCAGGCGAGGAACAGGAGCTGGCCGCCGATGCCGGGGAAAACGTCGAGGTAGACCCTGCCCCGCTCGGTGGCGCCGACGGCCATGGCATAGATCACCATGTAGGCCTCGGGCCTGGTCTTGATGACGAAAAGGCGGGCAATCTTGCCAAGCATGGAATGGTGGTCCGTCTCTGCGTCGATCTCTGCAGCAGATATTGCCGCAGGGTTGGTGACTGGCAAGAAGAATGAACGCCGGTTAACCATGTTGCGTGCCGCCTTGGGACAGGGGCCGGCGAAACGGTTTAATCCTGCGGTGAATACCTATTGCGTTGTCCGCGCGGAGGAGCCCCCGCGCCGTCCCCGGTCAGGCGTTGCCAACCGGCCGGTGCTGCGGCATAGCGCGCCCAAATCTTCCCTGAAGCCCTGCAAGACCCGACACGGGCAGTGCACCCGAGCGGGGCCATTCACGCCTGGAGTGGACATGACGAATACGACGAATCGCGCCGGCCTCACTGTCGATGCCGCATTGGCCAGCTTCATCGATGACCAGGTGCTGGCGCCGCTGGGCCGCGATGCCGGTGCCTTCTGGCAGGGTTTCGCCGAGCTGCTCGGCCGGTTCGCGCCGCGCAACCGGGAACTGCTGGCCAGGCGGGACACGCTCCAGGCGCAGATCGATGCCTGGCATGGGGCGCGGGCGGGCAAGCAGCTGGACCAGGCGGAGTATGAGGCGTTCCTGCGCGAGATCGGCTATCTCGTGCCCGAGCCGGCGCCGTTCCGCATCACCACCGGGCATGTCGATGCCGAGATCGCGACGATGGCCGGGCCGCAGCTGGTGGTGCCGGTGCTGAATGCCCGGTTCCTGCTCAATGCCGCCAATGCGCGCTGGGGCAGCCTTTATGACGCCTGGTACGGCACCGATGCGCTCGATGCGGCGCCGGCGCGGCCGGGCGGCTACGATGCCGAGCGCGGCGCGGCGGTGATCCGCGCGGGTCGCGATTTCCTCGACCGCGTGGTGCCGCTGGCGGAGCAGAGCTGGGCCGACTGGGACGGCAACGGCGTGCCCAGGCTGGCGCAGCCCGAACAGCTGATCGGCCGGCGCGAGGGCGGGCTGCTGCTGGAGCAGAACGGGCTGCGCATCGAGATCGTCATCGACCGCAAGCACCCGGTCGGCAGCACCGATGTCGCCGGGATCGCCGATATCGTGCTGGAAGCGGCGCTGACGACGATCGTCGATCTCGAGGATTCGGTCGCCGCGGTCGATGCCGAGGACAAGCTGGCGGCTTATGCCAACTGGCTCGGGCTGATCCGGGGCGACCTGACCGATACTTTCGAGAAGGGCGGCCGGACCATGACCCGCACCCTGGCCGACGACCGGGCGTGGAACGACCTCAGCGGCGCGAAGTTCGTGCTGCCCGGGCGCAGCCTGCTGTTCGTCCGCAATGTCGGCCACCTGATGACCAACCCGGCGATCCTGCTGGCCGATGGCAGCGAGATTCCCGAAGGGATCATGGACGCGGTCGTCACCAGCGCGATCGGCGCGCACGATGTCGCCGGGCTGGGCCGGTTCCGCAACAGCCGGCCTTCGGAGAAGGGGCCGGGTTCGATCTACATCGTCAAGCCGAAGATGCACGGGCCGGAGGAAGCGGCCTTCACCAACGACCTGTTCGACGCGGTCGAGGACCTGCTGGGGCTGGAGCGCCACACGGTCAAGGTCGGGGTGATGGACGAGGAGCGCCGCACCAGCGCCAACCTCGCCGCCTGCATCGCGGCGGTGAAGGACCGCATCGTCTTCATCAACACCGGTTTCCTCGACCGCACCGGCGACGAGATCCACACCTCGATGCGGGCCGGGCCGATGATCCGCAAGGCGGCGATGAAGGCCAGCGCCTGGATTGCCGCCTATGAAAAGCGCAATGTCGCCATCGGCCTGCGCCACGGGCTTTCCGGGCGGGCGCAGATCGGCAAGGGGATGTGGGCCGCGCCCGACCGCATGGGGGCGATGATGGTCGAGAAGATCGGCCATCCGCGCACCGGCGCCAACACCGCCTGGGTGCCCTCGCCGACCGCCGCGACGCTGCACGCGATGCATTACCACGAGGTCGACGTGTTCGGGGTGCAGAAGGATATCGCCGGCGAGCCGGTGCCGGGCCTCGACGCGCTGCTGACCATCCCGCTGGCGACCGGGCAGAACTTCTCCGAGGACGAGGTGCGCGAGGAGCTCGACAACAATGCGCAAGGCCTGCTCGGCTATGTCGTGCGGTGGATCGACCAGGGTGTCGGCTGTTCCAAGGTGCCCGACATCAACGACGTCGGCCTGATGGAAGACCGGGCGACCCTGCGCATCTCCAGCCAGCACATGGCCAACTGGCTGCTGCATGGCGTCGCCACCAGGGAGCAGGTGCTCGATTCGCTGCGGCGGATGGCGGCCAAGGTCGATGCGCAGAACGCCGGCGATCCGCTCTACGAGCCGATGGCGGGCAACTGGGAGACGAGCCTGGCCTTCCAGGCGGCATGCGACCTGGTGTTCAAGGGGGTGGAGCAGCCGTCCGGCTATACCGAGCCGCTGCTTCATGCCTGGCGGCGGAAAAAGAAGGCGGCGGCTTGACCGGCCGCGTCCACGGGTGATTCCATCGGGCGCGGAATCGGCCTAACACCCTGCCATGCGCCCGGACCTGCTGAACCCCCTGTTTGCCGGCGTCGACGGGCTGGACGGCGTCGGCCCGAAGCTCGCGAAGCCGCTTGAGAAGCTGGGGCTGACCCGGGTCCGGGACGTGGCCTATCATCTGCCGGACCGGTTCGTGAACCGGCGGGCGGTGGCCAATCTCGACGAGGCGAGCGTGGGCGAGCAGATCGTCGTGGCGCTGACGCCGCTGGAATATCGCCAGGCGCCGGGGCGGGGGCCGTTCCGGGTCAACGCGGCCGATGCGCTCGGGAATGTTTGCGCGCTGACCTACTTCGGGCGGGCCAGCTATTCGGCCAGGAAGCTGCTGCCGCTGGGGGAGAAGCGGTGGGTGGCGGGGAGGCTCGACCAGTATGGCCAGAGCCTGCAGATGGTCCATCCCGATCATGTCGCCGAGGCATCGGATACGGCGCTGGGGACGCTGTGCGAGGCGGTCTATCCGCTGGCGGACGGGTTGACCCAGGGCAGGGTGCAGGGGCTGGTCGGGCAGGCGATGGGGCTGCTGCCGGAACTGCCGGAGTGGATCGAGCCGGGGTTGTTGGCGAAGATGGGCTGGCCGGCGTGGCGCGAGGCGCTGCGCGAGGCGCACCGGGGCGAGCATGGGACGGCGCGGGACCGGCTGGCCTATGACGAGCTGCTGGCCAATTCGCTGGCGCTGATGCTGGTGCGGGCGGCGGGGCGGGCGCGGTCCGGCACGCCGCTGGCGGGCGACGGGCGGCTGCGGGCGCGGCTGGACCTGCCGTTCGCGCTGACCGGGGCGCAGCGCCGGGCGATCGGCGAGATCGAGGGGGACATGGCGCAGGCCTCGCCGATGCTGCGGCTGCTGCAGGGCGATGTCGGTTCGGGCAAGACGGTGGTGGCGCTCCATGCCATGCTGATCGCGGTGGAGGCAGGCGCCCAGGCGGCCCTGCTGGCGCCGACCGAGATCCTGGCGCGGCAGCATTTCGAGACGCTGGGGCGGATGCTGGCCGGGACCGGGGTGGAGATCGCCCTGCTGACCGGGCGCGATAAGGGACGGGCGCGGGAGGCGGTGCTGATGGGGCTGGTCGATGGCTCGATCGGGATCGTCGTCGGCACTCATGCGATTTTTCAGGATGCCGTGCAGTATCGCAACCTGGCGATGGTGGTGATCGACGAGCAGCACCGGTTCGGGGTCGGCCAGCGGCTGGCGCTGACCCAGAAGGGCCGGCGGACGCCGCACTGCCTGGCGATGACGGCGACGCCGATCCCGCGCACGCTGACGCTGGCGCAATATGGCGAGATGGATGTCTCGAAGCTCGACGAATTGCCGCCGGGGCGGCAGGCGATCGACACGCGGGTCGTGGCGATCGACCGGATGGACGATGTCATCGGCGCAGTCGGGCGGCATCTGGCCGGCGGCGGGCAGGCCTATTGGGTCTGCCCGATGGTGCGGGAGAGCGAGAGCGAGGACATTGCCGCCGCCGAGGCGCGCCATGCGGAGCTGAAGGCGCGGTTCGGCGAGACGGTGGTCATGGTGCATGGGCAGTTGCGGCCCGAGGTGAAAGATGCGGCGATGGAGCGGTTCGCCGGCGGCGAGGCGGGGCTGCTGGTGGCGACGACGGTGATCGAGGTCGGCGTCGACGTGCCCAATGCGACGCTGATGGTGATCGAACAGGCGGAGCGGTTCGGGCTGGCGCAATTGCATCAGTTGCGCGGGCGGGTCGGGCGCGGGGCGGAAAAGTCGGTGTGCCTGCTGTTGCGCGGGGAGGCGCTGAGCCAGGTCGGGCGGGAGCGGCTGGCGCTCATGCGGGAGACGCAGGACGGGTTTCGCCTGGCCGAGGAGGACTTGCGGCTGCGCGGCGGCGGCGAACTGCTGGGGACGCGGCAATCGGGCGACACGCCGTTTCGCATCGCCACGCTGGAGCAGATCACCAGGCTGCTGCCGATGGCGCATGACGACGCGCGGCTGCTGATCGAGCGGGACGGCGGGCTGACCGCGCCGCGCGGGGAGGCGGCGCGGGTCCTGCTTTATCTGTTCGAGCGGGACTGGGGGGTGCAGTTGCTCAGGGGTGGTTAGCTTTTGCTTTCGTGCGATTTATTGACAAAAACCGGTTCCCACCCTTCGCCAGGCTCAGGGCAGGCTTTTTGTCATCGCACTTAAATGGCCGGAGCCAGTTCGCGCCAGCGGGCGCGAAGTTCGCCCAGCGGCGTGCCGGGCGGGGTGAGGACCTGGATGCAGACATGGTCGGCGCCGGCGGCGATATGTTCCTCGGCGCGGGCACGGATCTGTTCGGGCGTGCCGGAGGCGAACAGGCCGTCGATGAAGCGATCGGCGCAGGTGGCGATCTCGTCCTCGCTGTAGCCGAGGTCCAGCCAGCGATCGCGATAGTTGGGCAGGCCGGTATACATCGTCAGCGCCGCCTGGGCGACGGCCCGGATGCGCGCGCGATCGGTCTCGAGGATCGCGCCCAGTTCGGGCGCGAGCAGCTTGCCGGGGCCGAGGATGGCGCGGGACTCGCGGGTGTGGGAGACGTCGCAGAGGTAAGGGTGGGAGCCGGCGGTGCGTTCTGCGGCGAGTGCCAGCATCCGGGGGCGCAAGGCGGCGATGCACAGGGCATGGGGCGGCACGCCGGCGGCGGTGATCCGTTCGAGCCATTCGGCCATCTTCGCCAGCGGCTTGGTGTAGGCCTCGCCGATGATTGGGCCGTGGCTGACGCCGAGACCGAGCAGGACGCGGGCCTGGCGCTCGGCCGGCAGGGCCTGCCACCAGGCGGCGATGTCTTCCGGTTCGTGGCGCCAGATGTTGATGATGCCGGTGGCGATGGTCGCGTTGCGGGTCGCGGTGAGCAGGCGGTCGACGTCGCCGGTCACGTCTCCGCCGAGGCCGCCGGGAATCCACAGCGCCGGAATGCCGAGTTCATCGAGCTCGGCGGCGGCGGCGATCTGCTCCTCGGGGGGCGCGGATCGCAGTTCGAGCGACCAGATGCCGATGCGGCCGAGCCTTGGCCAGGGGGTTTGCGCTGTCATGATGGTCCCTCTCCGGATGACGATACGGGCTGATGATCTAGTCGCGGCGTTTCATGGCGATGGCGGTGGTGGAGATATGGCCCAGCGGGCCTTCGAGGTCATGGATGCGGCAGGTGCCGACGGCGATGCCGCCGGACGATTCGCGGCCGATCGCCTCGAAGCCGATCCACTCGCCGACCGGGAGGCGGTGAATGTGGCAGGTGACGTCGGCGTTGATGTGTTGCGCCTCGATGCCGGCGTGGGCCCAGGGGCTGCCGAAGTCCATCTGGGAGGACAGCATGGTCCAGGGGTCGTCGGTTTCGCCGACGATGACATCCTGCCGTTCGCGCATCCAGCATTCGCGGGGACCGTCGGAGCCCATCTCTCCCCGGATCACCCGCATTTCCGAATAGCGATCGACGATTCCGGGCTCGTTGGGGAATGTGTCGGGATGGGGCGCCTGCCACGGCGGTGGGCAGGGCGCGGCATGTTCAGCCGGGGTGGAGGGCTTGAGGAACAGGCAGGTGGCGCGGGCATATTCGCTTTCGCCGGAAAACATGACCGCCTCGGCCAGCTTGAGCCGGCCGGACCGGCGCAAGGTGCGGGTCTCGATGCGGAGCGGCGTGAACGGGGGCATGCCGTGGAGGTCGATGGTGAAGCGGGCGGGGACGAGGCCCGGCTCGCCCTGGGCGCGGCCGATCTCGCGCCCGACGAGGCCGACGACGGCGCGGCCGAGCAGCGAATCCGGCCGCCACCAGCCACGGGCATGATCGGTCGGGGCGTAGTGATCGCCCTCGTCGGTGAAATAACCCGGGCGGGGAGACGGGGCTTGTTCGCTGGGCATCGGGGGGCTTGCTCCTTGCAGGGCCGGTCTGGTGACGCTTCAGCCTTTCAGGCCGATCTGCGCAAGGCGTTGTTGCAGGAACGCGTCGGCGGTGACGATGCCGCTGGCTGGCGGCTGCCCGCATCCGGGCAGCGGTTCGAGCGGGACATCGCCGCGCAGGTGGAGGAAGAAGGGCATCGAATAGCGCGGCAGGTGGGCGCGCGGGCCGGCGGGATTGCGGACGCGGTGGATGGTCGAGGGGAGGGCGTCGCCGGTCAGGCGGGCGAGCATGTCGCCGATGTTGACCACCAGCGCGCCGGGGGGCGGGGTTACGGGAATCCAGTCGCCATTGCGGCCAAGCAGTTCCAGGCCGGACTCCTCGGCGCCGAGCAGCAGGGTGATCAGGTTGATGTCGCCATGCGGAGCGGCGCGCAGGGCATCGGCGGGGGCGCCGGCCTGGGGCGGATAGTGGAGCAGGCGCAGGACCGAGTTGCCTCCGGCGATCTGCGGGTCGAAGTGATTGGGGGGCAGGCCGAGGTGGCTGGCGATGGCGGAGAGGATGCGGGCGCCGGCCGCTTCGAAGGCGGTGTAGAGCGCGGTGAAGGTTTCGCGGAAGGTGCCCGCGAAAGGCTCGGGCCGGTCCGGCCAGATGTTGGCCGGCATCGAGGCCGAGATCAGCGGATGGCCGAAGGGCAGGTCGCGGCCGATGTGCCAGAATTCCTTGAGGTCCGGCGCGGAGGCGGCGACGGCGATCTCGCGGCCGAACGGGGTGTAGCCGCGCGCGCCGGCGTTGCCCGGGTCGTGCCAGGCCAGCTTCTGCGGCTCGGGAAGCGCGAAAAGTTCGGCGGTGAGGGACCAGGCGCGGGCGATGAGGCCGGCATCGATGCCGAAATCGCTGACCATGGCGAAACCGAATTGCCGCAAGCTGGCGCCGATTTCGCGGGGCAGGCCCGGGCTTTCGAGGCTGATGACGGGAAGTGTGGCCAGAAGTGTGGATTGCGGCATCGCGGTGTGGTCCTGAGGGCGGGCGGGGGTTATGGGCGTGGGGCGTGAGGGAGCCTTAGCATGTCGTACTGGCTGATGAAGTCCGAACCCGATGCCTATTCGTGGGACGACCTGGTGCGCGAGGGGGAGGGGACCTGGGACGGGGTGCGCAACCACCGGGCGGCGAACAACCTGCGGGCGATGAATGTGGGGGACCAGGCGTTCTTCTATCATTCGAACATCGGGCTGGAGATCGTCGGCATCATGGAAGTCTCGCAGGGCGGGCTGGCCGATCCGAGCGATCCCGAGGGCAAATGGGCAGCAGTGAAGGTCCGGCCGGTGCGCAAGCTGGCCCGGCCGGTGACGCTGAAGCAGATCAAGGCCGATCCGGCGCTGGCGGAGATCGAGCTGATCAGGCTGTCCCGGCTTTCGGTGGCGGTGATCAGGCAGGAAGAGTGGGATCATATCCTCGGGCTCGCGGGCGGATAAGCGATTGTCTTGTGCCGCTTCGGGACCGCGCAGGACAAACATGGTTACCGCAGTGGCAACCGCGGTTCTGCCGGGTTAGCACCCCGATTCATGAGACGCTGGCTTGTCCAGGGCGACGACGTCGCCCGCCACCCCTTCCTGCAGGCGCTGCCGCGCCATGTCCGGCACGGACGGCGCAAGGACCCGGTGCGAAGCCGTGCCCGCGTCGACGAGCGCGAGGCGGCGGCGGAGCGCAAGGCCGACTGGCTGGCGGCTGTGCGGCAGTGGCAGCAGGCGAGCCGGATCACGACGCAGGACGTCAAGGATTTCCTGCTGGCCTATTGCGCGTGCTTCGTCGCAGCGATGGCCTTCATTTCCTGAACGCTTATTCCGCAGGGACGGCGCAGGCGCATTCGGCCCGATAGAGGCGGATCGCCAGCACTGCCGAGATCACGCACATCGAGGCGGTCAAGAGCAACTGGTGAGTGATGGCGACGCCGGCGGCGCTGAGCGCCATGGCGGCGAGCGAGCCGGCGACCATGGCGCCGGAGTTGACGATGTTGTTGGCGGCGATCGTCCGCGCGGTCTGGTCCTTGGCGACGCAGGTGGTCAGGAAGGCATAGAGCGGGACGACGAACATGCCCCCGGAGACTGCGACGCACAGCAGGGTGGCGAGCAGCGGCCAGGCGAGCGGCTGGGCGAGGAACAGCGGCACGGTGTAGAGCGTGCCGGCCGGGGCCGGGGTCCACAGGCCGCAGAGCACTTCGAGGCCGACGACGAACACGGCCATGACCAGCACCGAGGCCGGGGCGAAGCGGGCAGAGACCTGGTTCTTCAGCAGGTGGTTGATCGACGCCGAGCCGATGGCGACGCCGACCGAGAAGACGACGAGGAACAGCGAGGCGACCTGGGGGTTGCCGGTCAGCACGTTCTTCGCCAGCGGCGGGAACTGGATGAACAGGACCGAGCCGATCGCCCAGAACACGCTGATCGCCAGGATCGCGCGGAATACGCGCGGTTCGTGCATGGTGTTGCGGACCAGGGCCAGCGACGAGCGGACGAAGTGGAAATCGAGCGGGGCCTGGTCCGCGGCGGCAGGCGGTGCGGCAGGAACCTGCCGGGCGCTGAAATAGCCCAGCACTGCGACGGCGACCGTGATGGCGCAGGACCATTCGACCGGAATCCAGCCGGCGAGAATGGTGCCGGCGAGGATGGCGAGATAGGTCCCCGCTTCGACCAGTCCGGTGCCGGCGAGGACTTCGCCCTCATGCAGGTGCTGTGGCAGGATGGCATATTTGATCGGGCCGAAGAAGGTCGAGTGGATGCCCATGGCAAGCACCGCCAGCATGGTCAGCGGAATGGCGACGGTCTGGACGGCGATGCCCTGCCAGGCCAGCAGCATGCCGCCGCCGCCGACCAGCATGATGGCGATTTCGCACAGCTTGACGATGCGGATGATGCGGGCCTTGTCGCGCAGGTCCGCCAGCTGGCCGGCGAGCGCCGAGAGCAGGAAGAACGGCAGGATGAACAGGGCCGAGGCGATTGCCGTGAGCTTGGTCTCCTCGGCCTCGGACTGCAGGACGCGATAGACCAGGAAGAACACCAGCGCGTTCTTGAACAGGTTGTCGTTGAAGGCGCCCAGCATCTGGGTGACGAACAGCGGCAGGAACCGGCGCGTCGCGAACAGGTGTGTCGATGTCGTCATGACCCTTTGGCGCTTGCCTGTTGCTTTGGCGGTGGCCTTTAGAGGGTTTCGCGAGCGGTTGAAAGGCGCCGAACGCGTGAAATCCGGGAAATTCGCGGTGTCATTGGAATTACCCCGAACGGGCTTATCAGTACTCTTTTTTGCAAGTGAAATTAACGCTAGACGGTTCTCGATGCTGACTTTGCCCAATCTGCTCACGCTGTCGCGGATCGTCGCGGTGCCGCTGCTCGTCGCGCTCATGTGGTGGCCGGGCTGGCGTGCGGGCTATCTGGCGGCGTTCGGTGTCTATTGCCTGATGGGGGTGACCGACTACTTCGACGGCTACCTGGCACGGGCGCAGGGGACGGTCAGCAAGCTCGGCGTGTTCCTCGACCCGATCGCCGACAAGATCATGGTCGCGGCGGTGATCCTGATCCTGGTGCACAACAACGGCATCTATGGCTGGCACGTGATCGCCGCGCTGGTCATCCTGTTGCGGGAGATCGCGGTTTCGGGCCTGCGCGAGTTCCTGGCGGAACTGCGGGTTTCCGTCCCGGTTTCGCGGCTGGCGAAGTGGAAGACGACCTTCCAGATCGTCGCGCTCGGCTCGCTGGTGCTGTGGCGCGGCGCGCCGGATTTTGCGATCCCGTTCACCGGCGGCATGGTCAACCCGGAGAGCGTGGGGATTGTCACGCTGTGGGCGGCGGCGGTGCTGACGCTGGTGACGGGCTGGGATTACCTGCGGGTCGGCCTCAAGCACATGGATTGAGGGGGCGACTGGCCCCCTCTCGTGCGGTTCAGAAGCGGACGCCGGTGAAGACGAACGCGCTCTTGTAGCCGCGTCCGAGGCGGGCCATCAGGCCGAGGCGGAGGGTTTCGAAGCGGTTGCGGGGGGTGGCTTCACGCCCGCGGACGCCGAGCGAGGTGGTTACCTCGTGGGCGTTGCGGGCGTAGAGTTCGTCGCCGCCGTAGTACGTGTAGGCATAGCTGTAGCGGACGGTGGCCTGGCGGCCGAAGACGCGGCCGGGCATCGGATAGTCCCAGGCGAAGCCGCTGCGGATGGCGTAATTGGCGGTCTGCGTGCCGATCGGCTTGCCGACGTATTCCATGTGGACGACGCGGGTGTAGCCGACCAGGTTGGCGAGAGTGAGCGAGCCGCGACCGATGAAGCGGTCGATCCGGTAGGCGTTGGTCAGCGAGACGCTGAGCATCTGGCCCTTGATTTCCTGGTCGATGGCGTTGGCAAAGCCGAAGGCGATGCGGGGGGTGGCGGTCCAGTGACGGCTCACCGGCAGTGCGGCCGACGCGGCGGCGTAGACCCGCCAGTCCCGGTTGTTTTGGACGTCGCGGTAGCTGAATGGCACTTCGAGAGTAATGAGCGCGCGGGTGCCGGTGCCGATGCGCCAGCTGCGGTTGACGAGGCCATCGACCTGGACGCCGGAATGGCCTTCGGCAGCGACCTGGCCGACACGCAGGCCGACGCCCCAGTCCGTGGACTCCATGCTGAGCGCGGGCATGATCGGCGCGGTGAAATCGAGGGCATCCTGGACCATCCGGGCTTGGAGGCTGTTCGAGGTGCCGACGAGCGGGTTGGTCGCGTTCTCGCGGACGCCGCATTCGTAGACGCTTTGGCGGAAATCGGAGGCGGAGGGGCGGGCGGTGCCGGTATAGCCGGTGGGTTGGTTTTCCCCGCGCAGATAGGCACGGTAGGCGCTGTAGTTATCGGCATAGCCGGAGCCGGTGAAATAGGCGCCGTAGATGTCGCTGGTGGTGCGGGTGACCCCGCTCGGCGTGATGAAATAGCCGGGATCGTTCGGAGCGACGGTGCTCTTGCAGATCAGGCTGACCGCAATGATGCTTGCCAGGGCCGTGCCGGCCGCCGGATTGACCACGGGCCCTTCGGCGACCGGCTGCGGCAAAGTGCGGCCTTCGTAAGCCAGGTGCAGCAAAGTGCCGCTGACGTTGGTGACCGCGCGGATAGAGACGTTGCCGGCAAGGTTTGGGATGCCGGTTCGTGCGATGATTCCGGATTCGCTGAGGTTGGCCAGCTCGATGGCCGGACCTTCCACCCGATATCGATGATCGGAAACCAGGGTCTGGAAATTTCCATACAGATCGATCTGCGCGTCACCGGAATTGGGCAGTTCGGCCAGGAGGTGTGCGAGGTATTCCTGAGCATTCACAAACTGGGCTGAAGCACTCTGCGGCGCGATGATTGCAGCGAGCGCGACCAAGCCTCCGCCGAGGCGGGATATCGTGTGACCATCATGGATTTACCCCCGTTTCGGAGACAAGTATGTTGCATGTGCACCGATTCGCAAGGTATTATTTTTTCGTTATTTTTGCACAATCGGCGGTTGCATGTTTGCAAATGCAGCGTGATGTTCGGCTGACTGTCGGTGCGTCCGAGGACGCGTCTCAGGACTGGCGGAGGCGGGGTCACGTTAACGCCATGTTAGGCAAGGACAAGTAATTCTCCGTGGTCCGGACTGGATCGCGGGGACAAGGGTGAAGGGTCTCGTTTCACGACTGAAATCGGGGGTGACCGGCAGGCAGGCCGGAACGCTTGCGCCGGTTCCGCCGGCGGAGCCGCTGAACGCGCGAAATGCTCTGGAGATGTGCCAGGCGTTCGAGAACCTGAACGTCGGCAGTTTCTGGGCGACCGATGTCGAGGGGCGGGTGATCTATATGTCCGGGGGGGCGCAGGCGGTGCTTGGCGGCGAGGACGTGGTCCATGGCGCTTCGTTCGTCGACCTGTTCGATCCGTCGCGGGTCGATGGCGAGGGGCAGCGGACGCTGCCGTTCACCTTTGCCAAGCGGATGCGGTTCGAGCGGGTGCTGGCCAGCAGCACGGCCAAAGGTATGGCCCGCTGTTGGTGGGCAATTTCGGCGGAGGTGCAGTTCGATGCGGGCGGGCAGTTCGCCGGGTTTCGCGGGGTGATGACCGATGTCACCGAGGAGCGGCAATCGGCCGAGGAGAACTCGCAGCTGGCGATGAACGACCCGCTGACCGGGCTGCTCAACCGGCGGCACATGAACCTGCTGCTCGACCGCACGGTCACCGCCTATGCCACCCAGAAACGCAGCTGCGCGACGATGCTGATCGACTTAGACCGGTTCAAGCAGGTCAACGATACGCTCGGCCACCCGATCGGCGATGCGCTGCTCAAGCTGGTTGCGGAGCGCCTGGTCAAGGTGGTGGGGGACAAGGAGAAGGTCTGCCGGCTGGGCGGCGACGAGTTCCAGGTGATCCTGCCGGACGTGGACGACCGGGGGCGGCTGGGCGAGATCGCTACCGCGATCATCGCGCAAGTGTCGGAGCCTTATTCGATCGAGGGCAACCGCTGCCTGATCGGGGCATCGGTGGGCGTCGCGGTCAGCCCCTATGACGGCGAGACGGCGCAGGAGCTGGTGCGCAATGCCGATCTCGCGCTCTATGCCGCCAAGCACAATGGGCGGGGGCGCCATGCGTTCTATACCCGCGACCTGCTGCATTCGGCCGAGGAGCGGCGGCGGCTGGAGGAGGACCTCCATGACGCGCTCGAGAAAGGCGAGATGGAGCTTTACTACCAGCCGGTGGTGAGCGCGGTGACCAACATGGTGACCGGGGCCGAGGCGTTGATCCGCTGGCGGCACCCGGAGCGCGGCATGGTCTCACCGGCGCTGTTCATTCCGATTGCCGAGGAATCGTCGCTGATCTGCAAGCTCGGGGACTGGATCCTGCGCACGGCCTGCGAGGAGGCGGCGCGGTGGCCGGGCGGGATGCGGGTGGCGGTCAACGTCTCGCCGGTGCAGTTCGTCGACCAGCATCTGCCGAGGATCATCGCCGGCGCACTGGCCAGCTCCGGGTTGGAGCCGGAGCGGCTGGAGCTGGAGATCACCGAAGGCGTGTTCCTGCAGGAGGGGACGACGACCAATGCCATGTTCAAGTCGTTGAAGGCCCTTGGCGTTCGCCTGGCGCTTGACGATTTCGGCACCGGCTATTCCTCGCTTGCCTATCTGAAGACGGCGCCGTTCGACAAGATCAAGATCGACCAGAGCTTCGTGCGCGGGGCCACCGGCATCGAGCCGCGCAGCAAGGCGATCATCCGGGCGATCGTCACCCTGGCCGAGGCGCTGGGGATGGAGACGACCGCCGAGGGGGTGGAATCGTTCGACCAGTTGGAGATGGTGCGCGAGACGCGGGTCAGCCATGTCCAGGGTTTTATCTTTTCCAAACCGGTGCCAGCCGCCGAGTTCGTCGCCCATGCCGAGAGCGGGGACTGGACCATCGCGCCGAGCGGGCCGGCGCGGCAGCGGCACGAGCGGATGACGATGTATCGCCACATCGGCGCGGTGCACGAGGACCACTACTATCCGGTGGTGTTGCGCAATCTCTCCGCGACGGGGGCGCTGATCGAAGGGATCATGGACGTGCCGCTGGGGACGCGGTTCGTGCTCGACTTCGGCGAGGGGCAGCTGGTGGTCGGCTCCGTGGTGCGGTCGCGCAAGAACCAGCAGGGGATCGAATTCGACACACCGCTCGTCGATGACGGAAACGGTGGCCTGTGCACCCGGCAGCGGATCCTGCCGCACCATCTGGCCGCAGCGGGAATTCCGCGCAATTCGCAGGAGTTCCTGCGCCAGCAGGTGGCGCAGCTGGCGACTGGCAAAATCACCATGCCGCAGTTCGCGGTGGCTAACAAAGGCGGGTCGATTGCGGGTTCGGCCGGGGCGCTGGCGGCGAATGCGGCGGCGCCGAAGCGCTGATCAGAACAGGCCCAAGGCGGCGACTTCGTCGTCCGACAAATCGATGTGGCACAGATCCGAGAGCAGCAGCCGGAAATCGGCGGCACTGGCAATGTCGTGCCGTTCGCACTCTCCGTCGCGATAGACCGTCAGCGTGCGGTCCCCGAGCGCAGCAAAGCCATCGGGCAGAACGATGGAGGCGATGCGCAGCGTGGTGAAGCGGATGCCGGGGCGGCTCGCGGTCCAGTGATTGGCGAGTTCGAGATCGTCGGGCGCGACCGGAGTCAGGCAGAAGCCATACTGCGGTTGCCAATCACCATGCGGTGCGGCGCGGCCGTCGGTGGCAGCGGTTGGCCCGGCGCGTTCGAGCAGCCATTCGCCCCATTCGTGCGGGCTGCGGCAGAGGCGGTGGCGGGCGCCGTCCGCGGTTGTGGCGCCGGCGCCTTCGGTGAGAGGCATGGGCGGAACGAAGCTTCCGCCAAAGCCCGCGTCCGCGATCCATGGGCCATCGTCCGTCTCCACCAGCAGCAGGGTGTGGGTGCGCGGCGGGACTGCATCGATGCCTGGACGGAGGCCGAGCCAGACGCGGGCCAGCAGGGGCCGGACGGTGAAGCCGAGTTCGCTCAGCATGTCGGCGAACAGGCGGTTGTGCTCGAAGCAGTAGCCGCCGCGCCGGCCGGTGACGAGCTTGGCGAACACGCTTTCGGCATCGATGGCGACGCGGGCGTGAAAGAAGCTGTCGAAGTTCTCGAACCCGATCGCCTGCCGATGAGCGGATTGCAGCAGGGCCAGGCCTTGCGGGGAGACCGGTGGCGCTGCGGAAAGACCGATGCGGGCAAGGTAGGCGGCGAGACGGGTCATCCGGCCCTCAGTTCCTCGGCGAGCAGGCGAAATTCCTCGCCGCGCGGGCTGTGCTTGCGCCAGATCAGGGCGATCTCGCGGTTTGCGGTATCGGAGCGCAGCGGGCGGGCGACGACCTGGGTGCCGTTGAGGATGCCGGCGTCGAGGGCCATTTCGGGAAGCATGGTCAGGCCGAGGCCATTGTCGACCATCTGCACGAGGGTGTGGAGGCTGGTGCCGATCATCGTGGCGTTGGCGCGCAGTTCCGGGCGGTTGCAGGCGGCGAGCGCGTGTTCCTTGAGGCAGTGGCCATCTTCCAGGAGCAGGAGGCGGGTCTCGTCGATCACGTCGGGCGTGACTTCCTCTGGCGGGTCTCGGGGATCGTCCTTGGGGAAGGCGACGAACAGCGCGTCGAGTTCGATCGTTTCCTTTTCGACCTCGCCAGTGGCGTAGGGCAGGGCGAGGAGGACGCAATCGGCGCGGCCGTGGTGCAGCGATTCCATGGCCTGGGCGCTGGGTTCCTCGCGCAGGTAGAGCTTGAGAAGCGGGCGTTCGCGGCGCAGGCGCGGCAACATGCGCGGCAGCAGGAACGGGGCGATGGTGGGGATCACGCTCATCCGCACGGAGCCGGCGAGCGGCTGGCCGGCGGCCTCGACCATTTCCGCCAGTTCGTCCGCCTCGCGCAGGATGCGCCGGGCCTTGGCGACGACACTGGTGCCGAGCGGGGTGAAGCGGACGGCGCGCTTGTTGCGTTCGACCAGGACCACGCCAAGCAGGGTTTCGAGATCGCGCAGCCCGGCCGACAGGGTCGACTGGCTGACGAAACAGGCATCGGCGGCGCGGCCGAAGTGGCCGTGTTCATGGAGCGCGGCCAGGTATTGCAGTTGCTTGAGAGTCGGCTGGTGGACGCTCATCCGTTGGTTGCCGGCCAATCGTCGTCAGCGGGAACGTCCTCCTCGACCGGCCCGACTTCGGCCGGGTCGGGGTGGAATTCGTCATCGGCCAGCGGTGCATCGGGGGCGACGCCGGCGGCGGCGAGGCTGCGCATTTCCTCGTGTATCTCGTCGATGTGGGTCATGCGCAGGCGGCCCTTGACGACGGCGAAGGCGAGTTTGCCTTCGACCAGATCGAGAGCATCGTGGCCGAACACCTTGAAACGCCAGCCTTCCAGAACGGCGAGGTTCTTGCGGATGCCGGCTGCAAGCAGTTCGAGATCGTCCGAGCGGGCGAGCAGGCGGGCGGCGACGTCGATCTCGCGCGCGCGGATCTTGAGCAGGAGTTTCAGCAGGTCGGCAACGAGCGCGCCTTCCTTGCCCAAGGGCGCGCCGCGTGGGGCGCGGGCGGGCATTTCGTCCTCGTCGATGGGCCTGGCGTTAGCCAGCGTGTTCATCAGGCGCTTGCCGATGTCGTTGTCCTTCCAGCCGGCGGAGAGGCCGCGCACTTTGGCGAGATCGGCCTGGGTCTTCGGCGGGTGGCTGGCGATGTCGGCCAGGGTCTCGTCACGCGCGATGCGGCCGCGCGGAATGTCCTTGTCCTGCGCCTCGTGTTCGCGCCAGGCGGCGAGCGCCTTGAGCCGGCCGAGCACTGCGGGGTTGCGGCCGGCGGCCTTGATGCGCAGCCAGGCCGAGCCGGGATCGTTGCGGTAGTTGGCCGGGTCGGCCAGCTTTTCCATTTCGGCATCGAGCCATTCGCCGCGCCCGGTCTTCTTCAGGCGGTTGAGGATCTTGGGAAAGATCTTGGCGAGATGGGTGACGTCGCCGATGGCGTATTCGATCTGGCGTTCGGTCAGCGGTCGGCGCGACCAGTCGGTGAAGCGGGCGCCTTTGTCGATCGTCAGCCCGAGCCAGGATTCGACCAGGTTGGAATAGCCGATCTGTTCGGACTGGCTGATCGCCATCATCGCGATCTGGGTGTCGAAGATCGGGTGCGGGGTCTTCTGGGTCAAGTTGTAGATGATCTCGACGTCCTGGCCGCCGGCGTGGAATATCTTGAGTACCTCCTCGTTATCCACCAGCAGGTCGAGCAGGGCGGACATGTCGAGGCCGGGGGCCTTGGGGTCGATCGCGGCGGCTTCCTTCGAGTCCGCGATCTGGATCAGGCAGAGCTCCGGCCAGTATGTATTCTCGCGCATGAACTCGGTGTCGACGCAGACGAAATCGGCTTTGGCCAAGCGGGCGCAGAGGTCTTCCAGCGCCTCGGTGGTGGTGATGAGCTTGTGAATCTTCATTGTTGTTCTTTTTCTTGCGTCGCAGCGCACCCCCCCCGGACGCCCGCGACCTCGAATGATATGGACCCGTGCGGGCCCGCGGCTTGACAAATCAGCGGCCATCGCCTGTTAGCCGCCTCAATTCCCCCTGTCCGCCATACCCTCTGCCTGAACGCCAGCCGATTGGAAAGACCCCGCAATGTCGCATCCTTATCGTTCCCACACTTGCGGTGCGTTGCGCGCTTCCGACGTTGGCGGGGCCGTGCGCCTGTCGGGCTGGGTTCATCGCAAGCGCGACCATGGGGGCGTGCTGTTCGTCGATCTGCGCGATCATTACGGGATGACGCAGATCGTGGCCGACGTGGACAGCCCGGCGCTGGCGGTGCTGGAGGCGGCGAAGGTCGAATCCGTCGTCACCATCGATGGCGCGGTGAAGGCGCGCGACGGGGCGACGGTGAACGCCGGTCTTTCGACCGGGGAGATCGAGGTCTATGCCCGCAGCGCGCAGGTAATCGGCCAGGCGGCGGAGCTGCCGATGCCGGTGGCGGGCGAGCAGGAATATCCCGAGGATATCCGGCTGCGCTACCGCTTCCTCGACCTGCGGCGTGAGACGCTGCACGCCAATATCATGACGCGCACCAGGGTGATCCGCGAGATGCGGGCGCGGATGGAGGAGGCCGGGTTCACCGAGTTCTCGACGCCGATCCTGACCGCTTCCAGCCCGGAAGGTGCGCGCGACTTCCTGGTGCCGAGCCGGATTCATGCGGGCAAGTTCTATGCCCTGCCGCAGGCGCCGCAGCAGTACAAGCAGTTGCTGATGGTCGCCGGGTTCGACCGCTATTTCCAGATCGCCCCGTGCTTCCGCGACGAGGACCCGCGCGCCGACCGGCTGCCGGGGGAATTCTACCAGCTCGACCTGGAGATGAGCTTCGTCACCCAGGAGGAAATCTGGGAGACGATGGAGCCGGTGATCGGCGGGATTTTCGAGAGCTTTGCCAATGGGCGCTCGGTGACGCCGACGGGGTCGTTCCCGCGCATTCCTTATGCCGAGTCGATGCTCAAGTATGGTTCGGACAAGCCGGACCTGCGCAATCCGCTGGTGATCCGCGATGTGACCGAGGAATTCCGCCAGTCGGGGTTCGGGCTGTTCGAGAAGATCGTCGGCACCGGCGGCAAGGTCCGGCTGATCCCGGCGCCGGGGACGGCGGGGCTGAGCCGCAAGTTCTTCGACGACATGAACGACTGGGCGCGTTCGGAAGGCCATGCCGGTCTGGGCTATGTCACCCGCAAGCAGGGCGAGTTCGGCGGGCCGATCGCCAAGAACCATGGGCCTGAGAAGATGGCGGCGCTGTTCGATGCGCTCGGCCTGGGGCCGGACGATGGCGCGTTCTTCGCCGCGGGCAAGGAGGAGCAGGCGGCGAAGCTCGCGGGCCTCGCGCGGACGCGGGTGGCCGAGCAGCTCGACCTGATCGACAAGGAGCGCTTCGAACTGGCCTGGATCGTCGATTTCCCGTTCTATGAATGGGACGAGGACAACAAGAAGGTCGAGTTCAGCCACAACCCCTTCTCGATGCCGCAGGGCGGGATGGACGCCCTGACCGGCCAGGACCCGTTGACCATCAAGGCCTTCCAGTACGACCTTGTGTGCAATGGCTACGAGATCGCCTCGGGTTCGATCCGCAACCAGTCGCCCGAGACGATGGTCAAGGCGTTCGAGATCGTCGGGCTTTCGCAGGCCGACGTCGAGGAGCGGTTCGGCGGGCTCTATCGCGCGTTCCAGTATGGCGCGCCGCCGCACGGGGGTATGGCCGCCGGGGTCGATCGCATCGTCATGCTGATCTGCGGGGCGCAGAACCTGCGCGAGATCACCCTGTTCCCGATGAACCAGCGCGCCGAGGACCTGCTGATGGGGGCGCCGACGATCGCCGAGCCGAAGCAGTTGCGGGAACTTCACCTGCGGGTCGTGGAGCCGCAAAAGAACTGATTTTCCGGGCTGTGCCGCCCTTCGTGGCGGTTGGATGGGAGCTGGCGTCCGCCAATCCACTTGCCAGCCGCCGATACGGGCATTAGGGCGGCACGCGTAATTTTCATCCGCCATTCACCTGAGGGGATATTGCATGAGCGACACTGCCGAGCGCGTTAAGAAGATCGTGGTCGAGCACCTGGGCGTCGAGGCCGAGAAGGTCACCGAAGACGCCAGCTTCATCGACGATCTGGGCGCCGACAGCCTCGACATCGTCGAGCTGGTGATGGCCTTCGAGGAAGAATTCGGCGTCGAGATTCCGGACGACGCGGCCGAGAAGATCGCCACCGTTTCCGACGCGATCAAGTATATCGACGAACACAAGGGCTGATCTGGCACGAGGCTAAAACGCCTTACTCACAAAGCTCGTCTTCCTGAGCCTGGCGGTCTTCGGACCGGCAGGCGCCGCCGGGGGGCTCGGTTTCCGCCTTTCGCGGGGGCAGGCAGACGGGAGTGGACAGGCTCAGCCCGACGGGGTTGGGCCTGTTGCATTTTGGCGCGGGGCAGTTAACTCGCGCCGAAACCTGTTTCGGAGCAGTCTATGCGTCGCATCGTCGTCACCGGTCTTGGCCTCGTCACTCCGCTCGGGGCTGATGTCGAGACGGTCTGGGCCAATATCCTGGCGGGCAAGTCGGGGGCCGGGCCGATCACGAAATTCGATGCGAGCGACCAGAAGTGCCGGATCGCCTGCGAGGTCAAGCCGGCCGGCCACGAATACGGCTTCGATGCCGGCAAGCGGGTCGATCACAAGATCCAGCGCCAGGTCGATCCGTTCATCGTCTATGGCATCGATGCCGCCGGACAGGCGATCGAAGATGCCGGGCTAACCGACATGCCCGAAGAGATGCGGTATCGCGCCGGCTGCTCGATCGGCTCGGGCATCGGCGGGCTGCCGGGAATCGAGAGCGAATCGCTGGTGCTGGCCGAGAAGGGGCCGAGCCGCGTCTCGCCGCATTTCGTCCACGGCCGGCTGATCAACCTGATTTCCGGCCAGGTCTCGATCAAGTATGGGCTGATGGGACCGAACCATGCGGTTGTCACGGCATGTTCCACCGGCGCGCACTCAATCGGCGACGCGGCGCGGATGATCCGGGACGGCGATGCCGACATCATGCTGGCGGGCGGCGCCGAAGGCACGGTCTGCCCAATCGGCATTGCCGGGTTCGCCCAGGCCCGCGCGCTGTCGACGGCGTTCAACGACGAACCGACCCGGGCGAGCCGGCCCTATGACAAGGACCGTGACGGCTTTGTCATGGGCGAAGGCGCCGGCGTTGTCTGCCTGGAGGAGTACGAGCACGCCAAGGCGCGCGGGGCGAAGATCTATGCCGAGGTGATCGGCTACGGGCTCTCTGGCGACGCCTACCACGTGACGGCGCCGCACCCGGAAGGCTCGGGCGCCTATCGCTCGATGGAGATGGCGCTGCGGAAGGCGGGGCTGACACCGGCGGACATCGACTACATCAACGCGCACGGGACCTCGACGCCGCTGGGCGACGAGCTGGAGCTGGGCGCGGTGCGGCGGCTGTTCGGCGATGCCATCGCCAATGTCTCGATGTCCTCGACCAAGAGCGCGATCGGCCACCTGCTGGGCGGCGCCGGCGCGGTCGAGGCGATCTTCTGCATTCTCGCACTGCGCGACCAGATCGTGCCGCCGACGCTCAACCTCGACAACCCGAGCGAGGGTTGCGCCGGGGTGGACCTGGTGCCGCATGTCGCCAAGAAGCGCGAAGTGCGCGCGGTGCTGAACAACTCGTTCGGTTTCGGCGGGACCAACGCCAGCCTCGTCCTCCGGAAGGTCTGAATCGATGCGCGCTGGCCGGCTGCTCAAGGGGGCGGGCCTGCTGGCGGCGCTGCTGGCCGGCTGGATCGTCTTCGGCGGCTGGTATGGCCGGGGGCCGCTGCCGCACGAGACCAATTTCCTGGTGCCGGACGGGGCTTCGCTGGCGGTGGTCGCGGCGCGGCTGGAGGAAAAGCACGCGATCGTCTCGGCCAGGGCGTTCCGGCTGCGGGCGCGGGTGTTCGGGCGCGGGGCGAAGATCAAGGCGGGCGAGTTCGCCTTGCCGAGCGGGGCGAGCGAATCGCTCATCCTTCGCATCATCAGCGGCGATGAGGCACTGCGGCGGTTCGTGACGATTGCCGAGGGACTGCCCGCCGTCATGGTGGCCGAGAAGCTCAATGCCCAGCCGCTGCTGGTGGGCAAAGTGGACGCGCCTGCCGAAGGCTCGGTCCTGCCCGAGACTTACGATTTCGGCCGGGACGATAGCCGACAGGCCGTGCTGGGGCGGATGCAGGCGGCGATGACGAGGACGCTGGCGGCGGAATGGGCGGCGCGGGCGCCGGGGCTGCCGCTGAAGAGCCCGCACGAGGCGCTGGTGCTGGCGTCGATCGTCGAGAAGGAAACCGGCAAGCCTGGCGAGCGGGCCATGGTCGCCGGGCTTTACGAAAACCGGCTGCGCCAGGGGATCATGCTTCAGGCCGACCCGACGATCATCTATCCGATCACCAAGGGCAAGCCGCTCGGGCGGCGAATCAGGCAGTCCGAGATTGCCGCGGAAAACGGCTACAATACTTATGCGATGGTCGGCCTGCCCAAAGGGCCGATCACCAATCCGGGGAAGGCGAGCATTCATGCGGTGCTCCATCCGGCCCCGACCGATGCACTCTACATGGTGGCGGATGGCAGCGGTGGACACGCATTCGCCGCAACGCTGGAGCAGCATAACCAGAACGTGCAGAAGTGGTTTGCCATCCGGCGCGCGCGCGGGGAACTGTGAGGCGGTTCGTGCATTGCCCGTCTGGCGGATTGGGTCGATCATCGGAAATGACGATGACACATTGCGGATCGATCGGTTTTATCGAGTGAGGACCGTCGGCTATTCCTCGGCGTGCAACCAGAAGCGATGGAGCAAAGACATGATTGGCCGGACCATTCCCGATGTGACCCTCAAGACCCGCGTGCGTGACGAGAGCGTCGAGGGGCCGAACCCGTTCCGCTGGCAGGATTTCCGGGTGAAGGATGAATTCGCCGGCAAGAAGGTGGTGGTGTTTTCGCTGCCGGGCGCTTTCACGCCGACCTGCAGTAACGAGCAGTGCCCGAATTTCGAGCGGCTTTACGACGATTTTCGCCAGCACGGCATTGACGAGGTGTGGTGCGTCTCGGTCAACGATGCCTTCGTCATGTTCCAGTGGGGCAAGAACCTCGGGCTGAAGAACGTCAGGCTGCTGCCCGACGGCAACGGCGATTTCACCCGGCGGATGGGCATGCTGATCGACAAGCGCCACCTGGGCTTCGGCATGCGTTCGTGGCGCTATGCGATGGTGGTGGACAACGGCGAGATCACCCACTGGTTCGAGGAGCCGGGGATCAACGACGTCGGCGCGGACAGCGATCCTTATGGCGCGACGGCACCGGAGGCGTTGCTGGCGGCTCTGGGGGGCTGAGGTTTCTGCAGGCGATGGAATTAAGGGGATAACAGCCAGCCACGGGCTATATTCACGTTCGCTTTGGCCTGCCGGGCATCGGTCTTATTTGTCGCGGCCGGTGAATTTTCAGGTGCGTGGACGTGATGTCGCTGTATTGCACAGCGACTTGGACGGATGCGCGCGTCCGGCAATTCAGCCAGCGACGTGCGAGGCGAGGAGTTGGGGTCGATGTGCAGGATCAAGCAGGTGGCCGTGGCCACCCTGACAGCGGGGCTGTCCTTCGGCCCATTCGCTTCAATCGACGCCATGGCCCAGGCGGCGGGCGCGACCGTGCTCAGCCCGAGCCTCCAGGCGGTGTCCGCACCGAACTCGCCGGGTGGCTACGCGCCGCCGGACCAGCCCGTGCCCGAAGGGATCAGTGTCGCCAGCCGGCCAAGGGCCGACTATCTGCCGATTGGCGGGCGGATCGGCTCGTTCTTCCTGTATCCGGAGCTGACCGTGTCGGGCCGCTACACGGATAACGTGCGGGCCAACGATGCGGTCAAGTTCGGCGATGGTTCGGTGCGGGCTGCCGGCGGCGCCCAGGTGGTTTCCGGTTTCGGCCGGCACGAGCTTCGCGCCGGCGGGTGGTTCAACCGCACCTTTTTCCTGAACCATTCCGACGAGAACGCTTCGCAATATGGTGGCGCGGTGGCGGGCAGGGCCGACCTTCCCGGCACGACGGTGTGGCTCAAGGGCACCGCCGAGCGGCGCGTGCTGCCGCGCGAGGACTTCAACAGCCCGAGCAATTCACGTTCGCCGCTGTCCTACAACCGGCTCGAGGGCAGCGTCGATGTCGAGCGGAAGATCGCCCGTTTCAGTGTCGGCGCCGGCGCTTCCGTGGCAAGGCTGAGTTACCTGAACGTCGTCGATGACAGCGGCGCCCTGATTGACCAGCGCTGGCGCGATGTTTCCGGCAGCAATTTCCATGGCGAGCTGGGTTATGCGCTCAACCCGGCGTTTCGGATTATCGCCCGCGGGGAATACAATCTCCTGTCCTATGCGCTGCCGGCGAGCGACCCGGCACAGCCGGGGGGGCTCGATCGGGATTCCCACGGCTGGCGCATGGAGGGCGGTGTTCGCGTTTCGTTTTCGCGGGTCGTGGTCGGCGAACTGCGCATCGGCTACCTCGAACGGACCTATGACGACCCCCGCCTGCTGGCCACCAGCGGCCTGTCGTTCCACGGCGACCTGCTGTGGAACGTCACCTCGCTGACGTCCGTGCGGTTCAACGCCGACCGGAGGATCGAGGAAGCGGCATCCACGACAGCCGCGGGCAACCGGGTGACCGAGTTCGGCGTTTCCGTGGAGCACGAGCTGATGCGCAACCTGATCGTCACCGCTTCGGGCCGGCACCTGCATTACCAGCCGCTCGGGCCTACGCTTGCCGGCGACGACTGGGTCGGCAGGGTCGGGGCGCGCTGGCTGATCAATCGCAGGTTTACCGGGACGCTCGAATATCGCCGCTCAAGCCGCGATATGTCGGACATTACCCGCGACTTCGTGCAGAATGCGGTGACGGCGGGGATCACCCTGATGCTTTGATCGGGGCTGGTGCTGCGGGCGATCGGCTTCAGGCCAGGCATGGTGCAGGTGCAAAGCGCCGTGCGGAGACATCCGGGCAGCGATGATTCTCGTGCTCCTGCGTCTCCAAACGGGACCGCGTGTGTCTCCCTATGTCCGGTCAGGGAAATGGCTCTGCGGTGAGCATGTATTGAAATCAATGATTTGAGCCGGCAGCTGCGTTGGCTACATCGGCTAATCGATGGAAATCATGACAGGCTTGCTCGGAACTATATCCGATCCGGATTGACTAGCGATTGGGTGAATCCCGTAGTTCCTTCAATGTGCACTCGCTGGCAGTCGGCGTTTTGTGCTTTGCAGCATAGTGCTGCAGGTTCGCTGCGCGTGTCCGGTGGCGGATCTGCACGCCCGAACAGCCGAGTGTCTCGGCCGCGCGATGCCAAGATGGGAACGACCAATGGCGACACAGAGTGCGAATGTCCCGCAGCAGTGGGAGCCGGGAACCGAGGTGCGGCAGCCGCTGCTGCCTGATCCGCGCTATCTCTGGGCGACTTTCCGGAAGCGGCTGTGGACATTCCTTGCCACCATCGCGCTGGTGATTTCGGCCATCGTCGTGGCGCTGCTGGTGACATCGCACGTCTATGAAGCGACCTCCAGCGTGCTGGTCGAGCCGCGCAAGACCGACCCGACCGGCACGGCGGCCGTGGTTCCGGGCCTGCCTGCCGATACTTATGTCGTCGATACGCAGGTCCGCCTCATCACCAGCGCGCCGGTGGCGCTCAAGGTGGTGCGCGAGCTCAAGCTTACCGACAAGGAGGAATATCGCAACGCCAAGGCGGAGTCGGCTCCCAAGGGCATCGAGGGAATGGCGGCCACGCCGCAGGAACAGGCCGCGGTCAGCAAGCTTCTGCGCCAGGTCAATGTCAAGCGCTCCGGCCTGACCTATGTGATCGACATCACCGCCAGCGCGCACGATCCGGTGCTGGCCCGCGACATCGCCAACAGCTTCGCGCGAAGCTACATCGCCTCGACCGACGATTCGCGGCGTTCGACGACCTCCACCGCCGCGCAGTATGTGCTGAAGAATGCCGATGCGCTGCGCGAACAGGCACTGCGGGATGACCAGGCGCTGCAGAGCTACATGATCGCCCACAACCTGATGAGCGCGGACGGTGCGACCCTGGCGGAACGGCAGATTTCCGACCTGGAAGGACAGATTGCCCAGGCGCGCGCGACCCTCGCCCAGGAACGGGGGCGCTATGAGGCGGCGCGCACCCAGCTGAGCCGGGGCGGCGGCGGTGCCGACGTCAACGCCGTGCTTTCTTCGGACACTATCCGCAACCTCCGCACCCAGGAAGCCCAGGCAAGCGCCCAGCTTGCCTCGTTGCAGGGACGCTACGGCGATCTTTACCCGGATGTCGTGGCGGCCAAGGAGAATCTCGATTCGATCCGCCGCCATATCGGCGAGGAGCGTGATCGCATCCTTTCCGGACTGAAGGCGAACGTGGCCGTGGCGCAAAGCGGGCTTGCTTCGCTGCAGGGGAGCTACAACCAGGTCCACGGCGCGCTGGCCGGCAACAATTCGGCGATGGTCGGTCTCCAGGACCTTCAGCGCAAGGCCGACGCGAGCAAGGAAGTCTACAGCGCGTTCCTGCAGCGGGCCAAGGAAACCGCGGCGCAGGAGCAGGCTCCGGCGCCCGATGCGCGGATATCCTCGATCGCGCCCCTGCCTGACCGCCCGGTCTGGCCGAATTATCCGCTCGCACTCGCGCTGGGCATGGTCGCGGCTGTCGTTTCGGGCCTGATCGCGGTGGCGATCGCCGAATACGTCGACGGGTCGGTCCACAGCCGGGGGGACATCGAGCGGCGGGTCGGCATTCCCTATGGCGGTGCGATACCCGATGTATCCACCAACATCCGCGGTTCCGACGAACGGCCCGAGGAATATGTGCTGTCCCGGCCATACTCGCTTCTGGCCGAGACCCTGCGCAACCTCGGCGCATACCTGACCCTGCATGGGCCCAACCCGGCGCGGGTGATCGCGGTGACTTCGTCGTTCCCGAAGGAGGGCAAGACGACGCTTTCGATCTGCCTGGCGCGGACGCTGGCGCGCTCGGGGCGCAGCGTGGTGCTGGTCGATGGCGACTTCAGGCGCTTCTCGGCTTCGCAGCGGCTCGTGCCGGGCATGGCCGGCACGATGGCCCAGGCCCTGTCTGGGCAGGTCGACCCGCTCCGCCTGCTCGGCAAGGACGAGATGACGGATGTTGCCGTGTTGTCCGCCGCCGGCGAAGCGGAGGTGGCGACCGGGCTGACCCTGCCGGCGGTTACCGCGTTGTTCGAGCGGCTCAAGGAGCAGTTCGACTACGTGATCGTCGATACCGCCCCCGTGCTCGGCCTCGCCGAGACGCGCGTCCTGGCCCGTGCCGCCGATGCGGTGGTGCTGGCGGCGCGCTGGCGCAAGACCTCCCACAAGGCGATCTATGCGGCGGCGAACCTGCTTGCGGAAAGCCAGGCGAAGTTCGTCGTCGGCGTGCTCACCCTGGTCAACAGCAAGGAATACGCTTCGGTTGGCCAGGGCGATTCCTACATCCATCACAAGCGGTTCTCGACCTATTACCTCAACTGACCGGAGACGGCCCGGGCGGGGATGCCGGCGCCGCCACCCTGGCGCGCGCATCGATAGCGACACATAATCGCCCCGCCGGGGCTGGATGGAAGCAAAGCTGATGGCGACTTCACCTGACCAAGGCGGCAACGCAACGGCTTCCACGACCGGCACCGGCATTCGCGAAGCCTTGCTGGCCTGCAAGAGCGTGGTGGTCGAGGCGGCGATCTTCAGCGCATTCCTGAACGTTCTCTACCTCGCCCCGACGCTGTACATGCTGCAGGTCTACGACCGGGTGATTCCGTCCAACGGCGGCTCTACCCTGCTGATGCTGACGGTGATCTTCATCGCCGCAACCCTGACCCTCGCCCTGCTCGACCTGAGCCGCGTTCGCCTGCTCGGCGCGATGAGCGCCCGACTCGACCGTATGCTTTCGCGCTCGATCCTCGATGCGCTGTTCCGGGTCGGCAAACTGCCGGGATCGGGCAAGAATGCCTCTGCGCTCAGGGAGTTCGACACCTTGCGCGGCACGCTGACCGGCATCGGCATGATGGCGCTGTTCGACGTTCCGTGGGCACCGATCTACATTTTCGCCTGCTTTCTGCTGCACTGGGCACTGGGGGTCATGGCGATCGTTGGCTGCATCGTCCTCGGCTTGGTCTCCTGGCTGGCCGAACGGTCGACCAAAGAGGTATCCACCCACGGCAACCGGCTGGCCCAGATGAACTTCATGGCGATCGACGGCTCGCTGGCGTCCGCCGGCACGATCGATGCCCTGGGCATGCGGGACGCGATGGTGCAGCGGCATATTCGCGACCGCCGGGTGGTGACCCGCCTAGTGGCCGAAACCAATCATACGTCTGCGGCCTATGCCTCCTACGTGAAGGCCCTGCGCCTGCTCATGCAGTCGCTGGCGCTCGGACTTGGTGCGCTTCTGGTCATCAACCAGCAGATTTCGGCGGGCTCTGTCTTTGCCGCTTCCCTGCTGGTTTCGCGTGCGCTGGCGCCGATCGAACTGATCACCGGTGCCTGGAAGGGGTTGCTGGCGGCAAGGGCCAGCTATGACACCCTGGCAAAGCTTTACGAGGCGCGGGGCGAGCTGCGGGCGCCGACCAGGCTGCCGGATCCGGTGGGGCAATTGAGCGTGGAGCAGCTCGGCGTGGCGTCTCCCGCGCGGGACCGGCTGCTGCTGCAGGGTGTTTCATTCGACCTGGTGGCCGGGGAGATGCTGGGCATCATCGGCCCGAGCGGGGCGGGCAAGTCGACGCTGGCGCGGGCCATCGTCGGCATCATGCCGGCGGTGCAGGGGACGGTCAGGATCGACGGCGCGTCGCTGGCCGATTGGCCCGAAGACCAGCTGGCCCGCGCGATCGGCTATGTCCCCCAGGAGCCGACCCTGTTCCCCGGCACGATCAAGGAAAACATCAGCCGGTTCGAGACCGAGCTTGGCCGCAGCATCGAGGAAGTCGATGCCGAGGTGGTCCGTGCGGCGCAGATGTGCGGCGCGCACGAATTCATTCTCCGGTTGCCGAAGGGCTACGACACCGAACTCGGCTGGGGCGGGGCCGGGCTTTCCGGCGGGCAGGCACAGCGCGTGACCGTGGCGCGTGCGCTCTACGGCCAGCCGCGCCTGCTCATCCTCGACGAACCCAATTCCAACCTCGACGCCGACGGCGAGCTGGCGCTGATCAACGCCATGGACAAGCTCAAGCGGGAGGGCGTCACCGTCATCATCGTCGCCCACAATGCACGGGTGCTGTATCACGTCGACAAGCTGCTGATCGTGAAGAATGGCCGGATGGAGATGTTCGGTTCGCGCGCGGCGGTGGTGGAGCGGCTGAACGCCAACGAAGCCGCGGCGGCGGCCGCGATGAATGGCCCGCAGGAGGGCGGGGCCGGCCCGGCTAATCCCGGCCAGCCTCCGAGGCCTCCGCATCCCGGGCAGCCGAATATCCAGATGCAGCCGCGACCGGTCGGGCAGCCGGAACAACAGCCTGGGCCGCAGCCTGCAGCCGGCGCAGCAGCGGAGCCGGCCGGGGAACAGCCGGTGGCGCGGCCGGCGAGCGACGCGAGATCACCGGACGCCGACGAGCCAACGCCCCCTTCCGATGACGTCGCGAAAGCGGAATTGGCTGCGGCACGCGCTGATGAGGCGGAGTCCGAGGACGCGGCAGCCGGCGATGCTGCCAACCCTGAAATGAAGGTTGTGAGGATCAACACGTGATCGGCTCGTTCAGGATTTCCGCTTGTTGCGGATTGCCCGTGCCTTCCTTTTCGACCGGGGAGTGTTCGTCCCATGTCGAATGACACGGCACTCGTTCCGCTGGGCAACCGGCTGCCGGCAGGGCTTGACCCCTATGATGGCGAGGAGGGCGTGGAAGAGCCCGTCCGCCGCACATCGCGGACCGGATGGATTGTCGTCGCGGTGTTTTTCGGTCTGTTCCTGGGCTTTGCCGCCTTTGTCCCGATGGACGCGGCCGTCAGCGCCGATGGCCTGGTCAAGGTTTCGGGCGAGCGGCAGACGGTGCAGCACCGCATCGGCGGCACCATCGCCAGGCTGAACGTGCGCGAGGGCCAGTTCGTCCATGCTGGCGATGTCCTCATCGAGCTGGCCGGAGCGGAGATCATCGCCAACGAACGGGCGCTGACGGCGCAGTATATCGACCTGACGGCCGAGCGGGCGAGGCTTCAGGCCGAACTGGCCGATTCATCCAGCATCACGCCGCCGATCGAGTTTGCCAGCTTGAGGCCGGAAGACAAGCCGATGGCCGAGGCGGCGATGCGGCTCCAGCAGAAGCAGTTCCAGTCCGACCGGGTGGCGCTGACTTCGCAGCGAATGGTGATCGGCCAGCAGGCCAGCCAGCTTGCTGCGCGGGTCGGCGGCCTGTCGCGGCAAATGGATGCCAACCAGCAGCAGGACAAGTCCTACGATGCGCAGCTCGAAGGCATGCGGGAGCTGGCTGCCCAAGGTTATGCCAGCATCAACCGGGTCCGCGAACTGGAACGTGCTCGCCAGGCCACGGGCGGCGACTATGCCCGCCTTTCCGCTGATTCAGCCTCGACTCGCAGCCAGATCGGCGAGATGCGGTTCCGCCAGCTGTCGGTCGCGGCGGAAGCGCGGCAGAAGGCATCGGATGACCTGCGCAAGGTCATGGACGAACTGAACACCGTCTATCCCCGCTGGCAGGATGCACGCAATCAGGCAGACCAGATCAAGATCCGGGCACCGGCCACGGGGCAGGTGGTCGGACTGACGGTATTTACCGTCGGCGGCGTGATCGCGCCCGGGGAAAAGCTGTTGAGCGTGGTTCCGAGCGCGGCGGCGCTTGTCGTCGAAGCGCGCGTGTTGCCTACAGATGCCAACGATATCGAAGAAGGCCAGACGGCGGAATTGAAGTTTCCTTCGTTCCATGATCGGACGATGCCGGAAATCTACGGCAAGGTGACGCGCGTTTCGGCTGACGCATTCCATGACGACAAGACCGGGGCGAGCTTCTTTACCGCTGACGTCACGGTCGGCCAGACCGACATCGAGAAGCTCCGCAAGCTGCGCAGCAAGGGCGCGGGCCTGAAGCCGGGCCTGCCGGTGAGGGTGATGGTTCCGCTGCGCAAGCGGACGTTGCTGGCCTATCTGGTGGAACCGCTGGACCAGGCATTCTGGCGGGCGGGGCACGAACACTGATCCGGAATGGCGGGCTGGCGTTGGATGCGCCGGCCAAGCGAGGCAGCCAGAGGCCGGATGGCGGCAAGGGGTAGGCAGGGCAGGGCATGGCGACCGACGATATTTCAGGAGACAATGTCGCCGACGCGACGGCAAATGCTGCAGCCGTCGCCAGCCAGGGCGCCTCGCTGTCCGTTGAACCGGGGAACGAGGGTGGCGCCGAGCGCGCCGGCACGATCTGTCTCGACTACCTGGAAGAAGCGTTTGCGATGGATTCGCGGACGATCCTGGGTCGGCAGGCTGCCGGGGCGGCGTTCCTGTCCGCCTATGTCAGGCATTCCGGTGCCTCCAGCATCACTGCCTATACCCGGGGCGACGCCGAAGGGCGTGGCTTCGTCCGCAGTCTCAAGGGGCGGGCGCCCAAGCTGCGGGCGGATTGGACGACCCTGCGGGACGTCGGGCCGATCGAGCGCGCTGGCACCTTGTTCTGCTTTCACCCCGAGCTCGAGGAACATGCCTGGCGTCGGCGGGTGAACGGCAATCGGAACTATTCGATCTGCGGCGCCACCCATACCATGTCCAGCCACCTGGCGATGCGGGCGGTGACCCAAATGGTGATGGCGCCGCTCTATTCGTGGGATGCGTTGATCTGCACGTCCACCGCCATCCGCGACATGGTGTCCCGGCTGGTCGATGCCCAGGCGGAATATGTCGAGGAGCGGTTCGGCGTGCCGCCGCGCGACAGGCCGCAACTGCCGCTCATTCCGCTCGGCGTGGATGGCGATGCGTTCGCGTTCCCGGAAAGCCGCCGGGCAGACGCGCGGCGCAAGCTGGGGATCGGGCCGGACGAGATCGCGGTGGTCTATGTCGGCCGGCTCAGCGCCCATGCCAAGGCCAATCCGATTCCGATGCTGATGGCCCTGGGCCGTGCCGCCGCGCGATGCCCCGGCCGCAAGCTGCACATGCTGTTCGTCGGCTGGTTCGCCGGGGAGTTCCAGCAGCGCCTGTTCGCCGAAGCTGCGGCGCGTCTGTGCCCGCAGGTCAGGCTTCATCTGATCGACGGCACCCGCGCGCCGCTGAAGAATGCGGCCTGGGCCGGGGGCGACATCTTCTTTCAGTTGGTCGACAACATCCAGGAGAGCTTCGGGCTGGCTCCGGTCGAGGCGATGGCGGCCGGCCTGCCGGTGGTCGTATCCGACTGGGATGGCTTTCGCGACAGCATCGTTCATGGGGAACAGGGCTTCCTGGTGCGCACGATGATGCCCCAGCCGGGTCTCGGCGGAGACATCGCCCTGTCCTATGCGGAAGGCGTGATCGACTACGATCTCTATGTCGGCGCGGTAAGCCAGCTGTGCATGGTGCATATCGAGGAAGCCAGCGACTACCTCGTCCGGCTGATCGATGATGCCGAACTGCGGGCCAGAATGGGTGCGGCCGGGCGGCGCCGGGTCGAACAGCGGCTCGATTGGCGGCATGTCATCGCGCAGTACCAGTCGCTCTGGGCGGAGCTGGGCGAACTGCGGCGCTCGGCCGGCGAACACGCCCGGCCGAGCGGGACCGTCCGGCCGGACCGGATGGATCCCCTGCAACTGTTCGCATCGTTTCCCACCCGCGCCGGCGGCGCGGACACCCCTGTCGGCCTGCCGGCGGATGCGACCTTCCCGGATCCGGGCGTACTCGATCTGAAAGGCGCCCGCATCGTGCCCGCGGTGCTGCCGGGCGATGACGAGATCGCCGCCATCCGCGCGGCGCTGGCTGCCGGCTGTTCGACCGTGGGGGAGATCGCCGAGGCCTTTCCCGAGGAACGCAGGCGGACGATTGTGCGGGGCGTCCACTGGCTGGCGAAGTTCGGAATGCTCGACCTGGGTTAGTCCAGGACGACGAAGCGCGAAACACGCACCTGATGAATCTCCTCACGATCGCCTGGCCCTGAAGTCTTCCCGGAGCACCTTGCCCCAATGCTGTTCGGTTCGCTCGTCTTCATCTTCGCTTTCCTGCCGGTCGTGCTGGTGGTCTACCACGGGCTGCGCCTTTCGGGCCGCCTGGTCGCCGCCAAGCTGTTCATGGTGCTCGCCTCGCTGTTCTTCTACGGCTGGTGGGACTGGGCATACGTGCCGCTGGTCAGCGGGTCGATCGTCGCCAACTTCCTGCTCAGCCGGGAAATGGAAAAGCGGCCCGATCTTGCCTCACGGCTGCTGAAGATCGGCATCGGCGCCAATCTGGCGCTGCTGGGTTATTACAAATACGCCAATTTCTTTGTGCGCAGCGTCGATGCGGTGGCGGGGACCGACTGGAACCCGGGGCACATCGTCCTGCCCCTGGCGATCAGCTTCTTCACTTTCCAGCAGATCGCCTACCTGCTCGAAAGCCGCAAGGACGGCAAGGCGGCGGACAGCTTCCTCGATTATGCCCTGTTCGTCCTGTTCTTTCCCCACCTGATCGCCGGCCCGATCACCCATCACAAGGAAATGCTCCCGCAGTTCGCGGCGATGGGGAAGGCGCGGATCCCGCGCAGCCACATCACCGTGGGAACGGCGATCCTGATCATGGGGATGTTCAAGAAGGTGGTCCTGGCCGATACCTTCGCGCTGATCGCCAACCCGGTGTTCACCGCAGCGCGATGGCACGATCCGGTGACGACGGTGCAAGGCTGGGCCGGCGCGCTCGGCTACACGCTGCAGCTCTATTTCGACTTCTCCGGCTATTCGGACATGGCGATCGGCCTCGGGCTGCTGTTCGGCATCCTGATGCCGGTCAACTTCGCCTCGCCGTACAAGTCGACCTCGATCATCGAGTTCTGGCGGCGGTGGCACATTTCGCTGTCGCGGTTCCTGCGCAACTACCTCTACATCGGCCTGGGCGGCAATCGGCGCGGCGAGATGAGGCGGCACGTCAATCTGTTCGCGACCATGGTGCTCGGCGGACTGTGGCACGGGGCCGGCTGGACTTTCGTGGCCTGGGGCGCGCTGCATGGCTCCTACCTCATCATCAATCATTTCTGGCGGGGCGCGGTCGGCCGGCACGAGGGCAAGCTGGCATCGCTGGCGGGCTGGTTGCTGACCATGCTGGCAGTGGTCGTGGGCTGGGTCCTGTTTCGTGCCGATACGTTCGACGCGGCGATGGCGATGCTCCGCACCATGGCCGGCTTTGGCGCAAGCCACGGGGCGGGCTTCCTGATCGCCCCGCATGCGAGCTGGATCGCCATCGCCATCGGCATCGCCATCGTCGTCGGCTTGCCCAATGCACTGGAGCTCGCCCGCTATCCGCTATCGACGCCGGGCCTGCCGATCGAACACGACGGCATCGTGCCAGTGCGCCGCCAGCCCGCGCCGCTGCTGGCGGCGGCGGGCCTGGGCGCACTCGCGGCCTGTGCGCTGGTCCGGCTGCCCGATCCCGGCGTTTTCCTTTATTTCAATTTCTGATGCAGGAGCACACCGTGGACAACCCCGTCTCGTCCGCACCGGTGCCGACGGCCCGACTGTTCACCGTGGGCCTTGCGGTCATGCTGGGCGTGCTGGCAATGATGCTGGCCATCCCGCACGACCCTTACGTGCGCTGGCAGATGACGACGACCGAGGCGTTCGCCCGGTTGGGCTGGATCTACGAGCGGGCCCATTTCGACCCGACGCCGGTCGACGTGGCGGTCGTCGGCACGTCCCACACCATGAACGGCATCGATGGCCTGGCAGTCGCGCGAGGCCTGGCGGACAGGGGCGTGCGGACTGCCGACGGCCGCTGCCCGACCGTGACCAACTTTGCCGTGCCGATGTTCGGCCGCAACATGCACTATGCCGTTGCGCGCGAGGTCCTGGCGCGCAAGCCCCGGCTGATGGTGCTGGAGGTGCTGGAAAACGAGACGCGCAAGCCGCACCCGCTGTTTTACCGGGTGGCGACCACGCATGACCTGCTGAGCGCGCCGGTGTTGCTCAATACCGACTTCGCGCTCGATCTCATGCGCCTGCCCTGGCGGCAGGTCGTGGCAGGCGTGGAAACGCTGGCACCGGCCGAGTTCGGTCTCAAGCGGCAATGGTCGCCGGCAGACTATGACGGTTCGACAGTCGACAACACCCGCGTGATCAACGTCGGTGGCCAGGCGCTGACACCGCCGTGGACGCGGGTCATGCCGGAGGAACGGCTGAAGCAGGAGAGCGCGGCGGTGATGGCGCGCAAGAACCTCAACTTCCTGCCCAAGTCATTGGCCCGCTACGAATATGCAGTTCCCGATCGCTATGTGCCGGGCATTCTGGACCTCGCCAGGCAAGCCGGAACACCGGTGCTGCTGCTCTATTTGCCGGGCTATGGCCGCCCGGCTGCGCCATACGACATGCGGCTCTACGACGGTGCGCGGATGGTGGCGATCAACGATATCCTGGCAAGGACCGACATCTGGCACGATATCGACCACCTGAATGCGAAAGGTGCGGCCCTGGCTTCGGCGCGGCTTGCCGAACTGCTGGCACCGATGCTGCGGCACGGCGAAGCCGGCGCCGGCGTGACGGATGCCGGCGCATGTGACTGGGGCTTCGGCGCGCGACCGACGCTGCGCCCGTTCCGCGCACAGAAGGCTTCGTGACGCGCCTGCGCCGCTGCTGCGTTGTGCACGGAACCTGAATTCGTCGCCGCGTTCCGGGTCAGACGGCAGCGGCGGGAACGCGACGGTTGGCGATTCGGCTGCCGAACGACATCGCCGGCTTTTCCAGCCAGCGCCACGATGCCTCGGCGAGCAAAAGGGTGCCGACGACCGTCAGGACGGAAACAAAGGCCTGCCCCGCGACCGGGCCGAAGCCGAGGCGGTGCGACGCCCAGATCCCGAAGAACAGCGGGAGGGTATGGATAAGGTAGATCGAATAGGAAATCTCGCCGAGATGCGCGCAGGCGGGGGCGGAAAGAATGCGGTCGGCCAGCCTCAGTCCGGGCATGTGCGGCAAGGCGACGGTGGCGATCACGCCGAACCACAGGGTGACGGGGACAAGCTGGCCCAGTCCCTGGCGGGCGATCGCAACGACGGCGCAAGCGGCCGCGAAGGCCAGCCAGCGGCGGGCATGCTGGCGCTGTTCGAAGGCCAGGGCGCTGGCCATGCCGGCCAGGAACAGCTCGATGCGGTTGCCGAGCCAGGCATTGGTCATCTGGCTGGACGGCAGGACGAGGGCAAGGACCAGCAGCGCGCCGATCCATGCCTTGCCCGGCCGGGTCAGCGAGGCCAGCAGCACCGGTGCGACGAGATAGAACTGCCACTCCAGTGAAATGCTCCAGGCCTGGCCGAGCAGCGTGAAGGGCGCCTCGTGGAGCAACGCGTCCGGGATGGCACCATGGGCCAGGGCGAGATGTGCCAGGAGGTGGGCGGGAAGATGGGCGATGCCTTCGGATGCCAGGACCAGCCGGGCCTCGTTGTGCGGGCTGAGCGAGAGGACTGAGCGCCACGCTTCGGCCTGGATCGGCAATGCCAGGACGGCAATGGCGAGGCACACCAGGTACAGCGGGAACAGGCGGAACCCGCGCCGAACGATATAGGGGACATATGGCTCCTGCCGACGCTGCAGCAGCCGAGCGATGACGAACCCCGACAGCATGATGAACACGTCCACCGCGAGCGTGTTGCGATCGAGCAATCCCAGGTTCCAGCCGAATGCCAGCGAGAGATGGCCGAGCAGGACCCACATCGACATGAGGCCGCGCAGGCCTTCGAGAGAGGTGATCTTGGCGGAAGCCGGGGGAGTGGAAATCATCCGCCACGCTTGCCGGCTGACAGGCGGGAAGTCGATGGGGAGAGGCGCCGTTTCGGAGTTTAAACGGTGTCTTCCAAAAAGGAGTAGCCCAAAAAGAAATGGCGGGTCCCGAAGGACCCGCCATCACTTGACCTCACACTGCGATCGATCAGACCGAAGCGTAGAAGTTGTAGTCGCCAGCGCCGAGCAGCTTGCCCGACACCGAGTGGATGTAGATCGTGTAGTCGGCATTGGTCGTGGTGTCGTGCACGGTGTAGAACTGGGTGGTGTTGCCAGCCGTGCCATAGTGCGAGAACGACAGGGTCGAACCGACGCCGAAGCCGGTCAGCGCCAGGAAGTCGTTGTTGGTCGAGTTCCAGCCGCCGGCGCCGCTGAAGTCGAGGATGGCGGCATCGGCGCCGATCGTGTTCTTGTAGGACAGGCCGTCGAGCGTGTTGGTCAGCGAAGTGGCCTTGATGACGAAGGCGTCGTTGCCGGCGCCGCCGAAGAAGGCGGGGTTGCCGCCAGCGGCGGCATAGAGGACGTCGCTGCCGCTGGTGCCGGCCGTGCTGGCGTCGTTGGTGGTGGTGACTGTGGTAACCATGGTCTTAATCTCCTAATCGGTCGGTAGCCCCCCGTCAGATTTCATTCCGCGGGAATACGTATGAACCTTTGAGATTTCATACCAGGCAAACTTAACACCGTTGCTTAATAATGCTTGTGTTGACTGATCGGGTTTGGAAAGCGGTTGCATGACTTTCCCACTTTCGGACACCTGTGCGGGAAGAAATATCGGCGTTAAATCAATTATTTAGATGGAGTTCCCACTAAGTGGGGCGAGGCGGTCGTAGTGGTGGTCATTTTCCGGTCGAAATTCGACTTAAACAAAGACCGGCCTGCCGGGGTGTGTTCCGTTAACGGGTCGGGACGTTCCGCCCGAGCAGGCAAAGCTGGCGTGTCATGGCCTCGCCGATTCTCCCGCCGCCAGGGTTGCTCGCACCGCTGGGAAGGGCGACTTGATCCCGGACCTGCACCTACACACGAACAGGGGCCGGACAATTGCTTGTCCGGCCCCTGTTTGCCAGCATCTTCATCCCGCTTCGGGATGGCGCAGATGATAAAGTTCCCCGGTCAGTAGGAGCCTTTTGCCATCAGGACTGCCGGGACGGTCATCACGGCAATCTTGAGGTAGAGGTCCACCGACTGCTTGCGGGCATAAAACACGTCGAGCATGACGCGGCGCTCGTAGCTGGTGTCGTTGCGGCCGCTGACCTGCCAGAGGCCGGTGATGCCAGGCCGGACCGAGCAGTAATCGCGGATGAAGCGGCCATAGCGACGCGTCTCGGCTTCGCAGATCGGACGGGGGCCGACCAGGCTCATGTCGCCGCGCAGGACGTTGAACAGCTGCGGCAGCTCGTCGAAGCTGCTGCGGCGCAGGAAATTGCCGATCGGCGTGATCCGCGGATCGACCTTCAGCTTGTGGTCCACTTCCCAGCTGCGACGGGCTTCAGGATCGGTCGCCAGCAGGTGCTGGAGCTGGGCTTCGGCATCGACCACCATCGAGCGGAACTTGAAGCACTTGAAGTATTGCCCCCCGCGACCGAGCCGGTTCTGCCGGAAGATGATCGGGCCGGGATCGGTGATGTAGATCGCCGCCGCGATCAGGCACATCAGCGGTAGGAAGAAAATCAACATGCTGAGCGACAGGACGATGTCCAGTGCCCGCAGGACGCGATCGTCGCTGGCCGGGAAGAGCGGCGAACGGTGGCTATTGGCCTGAGCCTGTCCGGTGAACTGCATAAATCTAGCCCCACGCTCTGCCTGCGGCCCGACGCGGGCCAGAATGGTGAACGACGTATTAGGTATCAGCGTTTGCCCGAATCGATTCGTCCAGATGGTTCGGAAGTCGATGAGAAATTCCGCACTGCAGCATGGTTAACGATGCGATCGGTGCCCGGGCAAGACCCCTCAAATGGGAATTCCCTAGGGAAATCCGTATCATTGACGAGGCGATGGGTCCTTGCAGCAAGGCCCATCATAGTAAATGTTGGCGCAAAATCGGATGTAGCTGCCAATTTATCTCAAGATTGACGTTAACCATATGAGGTTAAAGGAAATTTCCTGGTAAGGGGCATCGCGCGACCAGGTAGATCGACAGATGCAATCGTGTGTTATCGCCCATCTGCGACGAGCCGTTCGCTGAAGGCGCCGATTTGACAGACATGATGGAACGCAAGTGCAGCATTTGGTTTGTTGCGGGCACGGTCGACGTCGATAGGCTGAAATGTAATGCGGGGCGTCGCTCTTCCACCATCGCCTCGCCCGGTCGCCATCGAAGCCGATTTGCGCCGCCTGGCTTTCAGCCTGCCATTTGCAGGACGATTCGCGCGATGTAGTAGATGCCCGCCCAGGAGCCTGCACCGGCAGCCACCAGCATGACGACACGGACCGGCGCCGGATAAGGCGCCCGTACGGGCGGACGGCGCTCTGCATTGTAGTGTCGATAGAGCTCCCACTGCAGCTGACAGGCTGGAGACATGTGCTCCCCGTTGCCTTCGGGCCAGATCTGCCCGGCTGTCACGTCGAACAGGGTCGTGTTGAGCGGGCGGCCGGCGTCGAACCGGGGATGGCTGGGCGCCGGCAATGTCTTTCTGGCGGTATTGGGCACTGGCGTTTCCTCCTCGAAACACCAGCACACTAGCGCGCGTGCCTAAAGGATCGCCAGCAAAGAGCTGAACGTATTTTTACTTAATCTGGATCGGCATTCATCAAGACATTGCATGAACGGGGAGGATCGCTTGCCGAGGATGCTAAAGGCGAAACCAAAATATCTGGTTAACGCGCACTTCATGCTTGCCCTGGCGTCACCGGCAGCCGCGCGGTCGGCCCGATCGCGCGACTGCCGGGTATCAGAAGAAGCGTTCGGCAACGCTCACGGTATCGCCAGGCTGTAGCACGATCACCTGGTCCTTATTGACGCTTACCTTTGACGGTGTCCTGTCACCGACGTGGCGCACATAGATCTTGTTCTTGTTGGCGCGGTAGGTGAAGCCGCCGGCCGCCGCCACCGCCTGTTCCAGCGTCAGGTTGGTGCGGAAGGGATATTCGCCGGGCTTGTTGACTTCCCCCAGCACATAGAGCGAGCGAAAGGTCGCGACTTCCAGGGCCACCTTCGGGTCACGGAGATAGCCGGTGGCGAGCTTGCTGCGGATCTCCTCCTGGACGGTGTTGAGATTGCGCCCTGCGGCGGGAATATTGCCGATCAGGGGGAACGAGATGACCCCGCCGCTGGTGACCGTGTAGTCTCCGGTGAGATGATCCTCGCCGAATACGGTGATATGAACCTTGTCGTCGGCACCGAGCACGTATTCGGGGTCTGATACCCCGCTCGAAGCGGTCGCGCGCGCCGGAGCGTCCTGCGCCTGCGCGGTGACGAGACCGCCGCCCGCGACAAGGGAAAGGGCGAGGGCAGCGAAGATGCCGCGGGTGGCCTGGCGGAAACGGTTCAGCATGGGGTTACCTCAACAAGCCGTCCTGGATCGGAACGAGGGTGGTCGTGGTGGACTTGGCGACAGGTGCGGGGTCGCTGCCCCAGTCCCAGATCGAGCCCGCAACGCGGCGATAGTGATCGGTCGGATCGTAGATCTGCCCCTGGTCGATGCCGAGGTTTCGCGGCTGGGCCTGGCCCATCGCGGTCAGCAGGTTGAACGCGGCGACATAGGCATCTCGCCGGGCGCTGACCAGCTGGACCTGGGCCGACAGCAGTTCCTGCTCGGCGTTGAGCAGGTCGATGATGGTTCGGGTGCCGATCTTGTTCTCGGCGCGGACTCCGGCCAGGCTCTGCTCGGCCGCCGCGACGGCGTTCTCGCTCGCTGCGATCACCGCGCTCGATGCTCTCCAGGCGTAGAAGGCGGCACGGGTCGTTTCCACCACCGCCCGGTTCACCGCGTTGGCGTTCTCCAGCGAGGCGCTTTCGCGCGCCTGGGCGGCGCGGACCTGGGCGGCTGGTCCACCGCCCTGGAACAGTGGCAGGGTCATCTGTGCGCCGACCTGGGCCGAGCGGTCATGCTGGAAGCAGGTGCCCTGGCTGGAGCAGATCGAGGAATATGGGCCGCCAAGCGAATTGAAATAGTTGTTGTAAGTGAACGTGCCCACGCCGGCGAGGCGCGGCAGGCGCTGGCCTTTGGCCGAGCGGGTATCGTAATTCGCGGCCCGCACTTTTGCGTCGGCGGAGAGCAGGTCGGGGTTGTTGCGCAGGGCGGTCTCGACCGCCTCGTCGGCGGTCATCGGCAGGCCCACCAGCGGCTGCGGCGGCGCCAGCACGCCGGGCGCAGCCCCGACCAGGCGCACGTAGCGCTCCCGGCTGGCGTCGAGCCCGATCTGCGAGGAGACCAGTTGCGCGCGCGCGAGTTCGAGGCGCTGGCTGGACTGGGCGACGTCGGTCTTCGTCAGGTCGCCCTTCTGGAAGCGGGCGTCGGTCGCCTTGAGGTTGGTTGCCAGGGCATCGACGTTCTTCTGGTTCAGGCCGACGACCGCCTCGTCCCGGATCACCGCCAGATAGGCGGCGACGACCTGGGCGAACACGTTGCTGCCGACCGAATCGAGATCGTGCCTTCCCGAAGCGACCCGCTGCTTTGCCGCCGAGATGGCATTGGCGACGCTGCCGCCCTGATAGATCGGCATCGTCAGCGCCGCCTGTGCGGTGAACTGGTTTTGCGGCGCGGTCGGGTTATTGAGACCCGGGTCGATGAAATGGTTGAAGTTCGCCGCTGCCTGCAGGCTCGGCAGGCCTTGCGCCCGGGCGATCGGCACGCCCTCGTCCGTCGCGCGGAGCTGGGCGCGGGCGACGCCGATGTCGGGATTGTTGCGGTATGCGGCCATGAGCGCTTCGGGCAACGAGACCGGCTGCAGCGGGGGCTGGCCGATGGACGCAGGCGCACTCGCCACAGGCCCGGCGACAGATTGCGCCGCAGTCGGCAGAGCCTGGCCCACGGCCGACGCAGCCAGGGCTAGGGCCAGCGCGCGGCCTTGGCAGGTAAGCAATGGTCTGGTTGACCGAACATTGTGCGATGCCACGCGAACTCCCCCTGAAACACCCTTCCGAGGGTGCAGAATCGGCTGCCTGCTCAGGGAAATCCACTAAGGTTGCAGCCAAAGCGGATGTAATCGCTACCGTTCGGCGGGGAGGGACTCTTAAAAAGACAGCGGCAATTCATTCGTTGATGTTGACTGGCCCCGCGAGATGGGTGCGGACCGGCTTGAAATCCGGGCTTTGAGGCCGGTTCGTCGGGCCGCTCGCGGTCCCGATCGCGCATGCACGGTTGCAGGCACACAGGGCCGGAATGTCCCGTTCCGGGATGAAATGAAGCGAGGGGAGTCGATTCGCGACGGAGCCCATGGTGAACCGGATCAGACGAGGCAGGAGACTGTTTCGGATTCCGATTTAGATCGCGTTGCATTGCAGCATCGCAAAGCCGAACGATGCAGCAAAGGTGGCATGCACTTCGGCTTGGCGCCGGCGTGCGAACGGCCGCCCGCCACTGAGCCAGGGGCTTGGATGCGGATTTCCTACCTAGTACACGATCTTCACGACGCCGCTGTGGTCCGCCGCATTGCCCTGCTGTCGGGACAGGGTGCGCGGCTCCGTGTCGCCGGCTTCCGTCGCCGGGATCAGGTGCCGCACGAGGTTTCGGGGGCGCCTGCCGTCGATCTCGGCCGGACCCGGGACGGCCGCCTGGCCGAACGGGTGTTGAGCGTGCTGCGCCATGTGCTGATGCCGAAGCGGGTTCGCGATGTTGCCGAAGGGGCGGAGGTGCTGATCGCCCGCAACCTCGAGGCGCTGGTGCTGGCGGCGCGGGTTCGCCGGCCTGGGCAGCGACTGGTCTACGAATGTCTGGACATCCATCGCCTGCTGCTTGGCTCGGGATGGCCGTCGCGCCTGCTCCATGCGGTCGAGCGATGGGCGATGAAGCGGGTCGACCTCGTCCTTGTCAGTGCGCCGGCATTTCGCGATGGCTATTTCGTGGGACGGCGGGGATGGCGCGGGCCGGTGCTGCTGGTCGAGAACAAGGTCCAGGGTGACGAACCCCCGGCTGTTGCGCCGGCGGCCCGGCCGGGCGTTCGCCCGTGGGTCATCGGCTGGTTCGGCATGCTGCGCTGCAGGCGAACGCTGGCGATGCTCGGCGATATCGCCGCCCGCAGCCAGGGCAACATCGAAGTGATCATTGCCGGCGTGCCGAGCGCTGCGGAATTCACCGATTTTGCCGCCGATGTCGGGCGCCATCCCGGTTTGCGTTACCTCGGTCCTTATCGTCCCGCCGACCTGCCCGGACTCTTCTCCCGGATCGACTTCATCTGGGCCATCGACTTTTTCGAGGAAGGGCTGAATTCGGCCTGGCTGCTTCCCAACCGGCTCTATGAAGGCCTGGCCCATGGCGCGGTGCCGCTGGCGCTGGCCGGCGTCGAGACCGGGGCCTGGCTGCGGCGCAACGGCGTGGGGGTCCTCGTCGACGATCCTGTTGCCGAGGTGCCCGCCATGCTCGACCGATTGACCGCGGAAGGCTACGATCGGTTGAGGGCAGCGGTAAATGCCCTGCCGCGCGAATCGATCTGGATGTCGCCTGCCGAACAGAGCCGGATCGGCGAAGCGATTGCCGGCGGGGATGGCTCCGGGCAGATCGATGGCATTGCGGGTCGCCAGGAGGAGAGGGCATGACTGTGCTGGTGGTCATTCCTTGCCTGAACGAGGAACGCCATCTCCCCGGCCTGCTGGACAAGCTGCTGGCGGAAAATCCGGCCGCGACGATCGTCGTCGCCGATGGCGGCAGCACCGATGCGAGCCGTGGGATCGTCGCGCGGCTGGCCGAAATGCACCCGGGGCTACACCTGCTCGACAATCCCCGGCGTATCCAGTCCGCCGGCGTCAATCTGGCGGCGCGGCAGTTCGGCGGCGGGCACCGCTGGATGGTCCGCATCGATGCCCATTGCGACTATCCGGACGGCTTCGTGCCCGGCCTGATCGCAACCGCCGAGGCGCGTGGTGCGACTTCGGTGGTGGTGCCGATGAAGACCGTCGGGACAACCTGGTTCCAGCGCGCGGTCGCGGTCGCGCAGAATTCGGTGCTCGGCAATGGCGGCTCGCCACATCGCAACATCGGGCAGGGCGCCTGGGTCGATCATGGCCATCACGCCCTGTTCGATCTGGCGCTTTACCTGGCGGTGGGCGGGTATGATGAGGGATTCTCCCACAATGAGGATGCCGAACTCGATTTTCGCCTGATTGCCGCGCGGGGGCGCATCTGGCTGGAGCCGTCTCTGGCGATCACCTATTATCCCCGGCGCGCACTCATCCCTCTGCTGCGCCAGTACTATGCCTATGGCCGGGGCCGGGCAAAATTCCGCCGCCGCCATGGTGCCGCGATGAAACTGCGTCAGGCAGTGCCGCTGGCGATCGCGCCGATCGTGGCCGCCGGCGCTGCCGGTCTGCTGCTGGGCGTTCTGCATGACGCGCGGTGGTTGGTAATGGCAGTGCCGATGTTCGGATGGGCGCTCGCCTGCCAGGCGTTTGCCGCGATGCTCTTCCTGCGCCAGCGTTCCCAGCCGGCGCTCGGCGCCGGTGTGGCGGCGATGGCGATGCACCTCGGCTGGTCGTCGGGCTTTCTGCGCGAGCAACTGGTCCGGCCAGCCCGGTGATGGCAGACCCCGCCCATGGCTTTGCCGGTGGTGCCCGGCCGCTGGTTTCCGTGCTGATGGTGGCGCGCAATACCGCGCCGTTCATCGGGGCGGCGATCGCCTCGGCGCGGGCGCAGACGCTCGACGATATCGAGATCGTCGTGGTCGACGATGCATCCAGCGACGGCACCCGCGAGATCGCCGAGCGGCACGCCGCAGCCGACCCGCGTGTCCGCGTGCTCGATGGTCCGCGCGCCGGGCTTGCGGCGATCCGCAACACCAGCCTCGCCGAAGCACGGGGACGCTTCGCGGCGATCCTCGACAGCGACGACCTGTTTCACCCCGGACACCTCGCGCGGCTGGTGGCTGCGGCGGACGAAACCGGCGCGGAGATGACGGTCGCCAACATGGTCGAGTTCGGCGATGCCGGCCTCGGCGATGGCAGGCGCAAGGTGAGGGTCTTCGCCCAGGGGAGCGAGTGGGCCCGTCCGCGACGGATTGCCGTGGACGAATATGTTCGCGGAAACACGATCGGCGCCGAGGTGGTAACCGGTTATTTCAAGCCGCTGTTCGACCTCGGGTTCCTCAGGACGCATCGCCTCGAATACGATCGCGGCATGCGGATCGGCGAGGACTTCGATCTCGTCTTTCGGGCGATGCTCGCCGGTGGCCAGCTCCATTACCTGCCCGAACCGGGTTACTTTTATCGTCGGCATGCCGCCTCCACATCGGCGATGACGCCGATCGGCGATCTCGAGGCGCAACTGGCCAGTGCTGATCGATACGCAATCCCGGATAACTTTTCCCTGATGCTTGCCTGTGCGCGGCGCCGCCGTACCATCGTGGCGTCGCTGCGCACGACGCGGGCGATCGAGTGCCTCAAGCGGGTGCGGCTGGCGCGCGCGGCGAACGAACTCGGCGGATGCGCGCAGGCCTGGCGCGGCCTTGGCCGTGCGATGGGCGAGGCGGTGATGAAGCGCACCCGAAAGCTGGCGGTGCGCCGGAAACTGGTACCGGGCGGACAACTGGCGCTCGTTCTCGGATCGGCAACCCCCGCGCCCCCGCTCGCGACGCGACTCGCCAGCCTGGAGGCAGATGGCTGGACCATTGCCCGGGCTGAAGCCGGGCCGGCGCTGGCGGATGGCCTGGCGATCCCAAACCTGGTCGCGCTTTCCGAACCCGGCGCAGCAGACCTGTTGCCTTTCGCCATCGCTCCCGATGCGCCGGTTCTCCTGGCCAGCGGCGACGAGCTTGCACCAGGCGTCATGCCATGACCGCGCTTGCCCGCCCTGCCAACCCCGGCCGCAAGGGCGTGTTCTGGTCCTCGCTCAACGGCGTCGGTTCGGTCGTCATCCCGTTCGCGGTGTTCTCGGCCTTCGCCCATATCCTGGCTCCGGCGGAGCTTGCCCAGTTCGGCGTTGCCCTGGCCTGCGCCGAATTGCTCAAGTCGCTGGGGCCGATGGGCCTCTACGACGTGCTGATCGCGCATGACGAAAGCGAACGCGAGGTCCATCGCACAGCGGCAGCCGTGTTCCTCGCCGGGGCGCTCGCCGTCAGCGCGGTGTTCGTGCTGGCCATCGCCGGTTCCGGCTGGCTGCTGAACATGCGGATCACGCCACTGGTCGATCTGCTGGTGCTCAAGATCCTGTTCGACTACCTGCTGCTTCAGCCCCAAGCCGTCCTGGTGAGGCGCGGCGAGGTGCGCCGGCTCGGGGTGAGGGGCCTGGCGGCGGGGGCGGTTTCGGGTGCAGCCGGGCTCGCGGTCGGCTTCATGGTGGCGCCGCTGCTCGGCTTTGCCATCTATTATGTCCTGCTATCGGCCATGACTCTGGCGATGACCGCGATCGGCACCGGATCGGCCGCGATGCCCGCATTTTCCGGCGGATGCTTCCGGGCCTTGCGCAGGCAGGCCGCCCTGGCTTCCGGCACGCGGTTCAGCGGCGGGCTCAATTCCTATCTCGACCAGATCGTCATCGGGCACAGCTTCGCACCCTTGGCGGTTGGAATGTACAATGTCGGCAAGCGGATCGAGGTCAGCATCATCACCCTTGCGTCCTCGCTTTCGCAGATCCTCTGGCAGCCGACATTCGCGCGGGTCGGCCCGGACGAAAGGGCTGACGAGGCCGGTCGTGCATTCGCCAGCGTGGCGCTGATCTGCGGCGTCCCCGTGCTTGCCTTGCTGGTCACCGCGAAACAGTCCGTGCCCTTGCTGTTCGGCGCGCATTGGGCGGATGCGGCGATGGTGGTGGGCCTGCTCGGGCTTTCCGGTCTCGCGCGGGCGCTGAACGGGGTCGGTGGGGCGGTATTCACGGTCACCTCGCGCAATGGCACGCTGCTCGGGCTCAGCCTGATGGGGGCCATGACCAATGTCGCCATCATCGTCCTGTCGTCGCGGTTCGGGCTCGAGATCACCGTCGCGCTGGTCGCCGCGCGCAATTTCTTCCATGGCCTGCTCACCCTGTCGCTGCTTGCCGAACTGCGCGCGCGGGTTCCCGTTCTGCTCTTTGCCAATTTCGTCCTGCCGCTGGCCGTGGTGCTGGCGACCATGTTCGGCCTGCAGCATATCGTCGCATGGCTGCCGCAACCTCCGGACGGGGCTTTGCGCGACCTGTACCAGGTGGCAGTCATCGGCGGCGGTGGACTGGCCGTGGGCCTGCTGCTCCTGTTGAAGCGGATATGAACTTGACCCAATCCACGCGGACAGCAGTGATCGTCAGCCGGCAACGACTGGTCGGGCGGACCAACGGCAGTTCGGCCTACCTGCTCGATCTCGCCGAGACGATGCGGGCTGCCGGTCTCGCGGTGCATCTGCTCCAGCCGACGCCGAACGTCACCGGGCGATGGCCGGTCCTGGCCTGCCGGGCGGAGCTCGGCGTTTTCGCCAGTCATCGCATCCGTGGCCTGTTCCGGGTGGGCAACCTGTTCATCTCCCGCAGCCCGAAAGTCTGGGCGGCGGCAGCCTGGGCGGTCATCGGACGGTTGATGCGCAAGGCAGGTGTCACCCACCGCCTGTTTGCCGACCGGCCGTTCGGCTATGTCGTCGCCGAACCCTGGACCGAGGCCGACCTGCGTTGGCTGCGCCGGCACGCACCGGACGCCGGCGTGGCGATCGCCGACTACATGTTCTGCGCACCGGGGTTCGCCTCCCTGCCCGGATCGCCGCGCACCGCCATCGTCATGCACGATCTGTTTCACAGTCGGGCCGGCGCCGTCGGGGACACGGTTGCCGCGGTCACCCGCGAGGACGAGCTGGCGATGCTGGCGAGGGCGCAGGCGGTGATCGCGATTCAGGCGAGCGAGGCCGCATTCGTCGCCGAACAGCTGCCGGCGAGCGAGGTGCTGCTGGCGCCGATGGCGGCGGCAATCTCGGCGCGGGTGGCGGTTGGCGAGGATGACCGGCTCCTGTTCGTCGGCAGCGGCACCGGCCCCAATGTCGAGGGACTGCGCTGGTTCCTGGAACAGGCCTGGCCGCGCCTGCGCGCATTGCGGCCGGAGATCGCGCTCGACGTTGCGGGGACGGTGGGTTGGAGCTTTGCCGGCGAAACCTGGCAGGGCGTGCGGTTCCTCGGCATGGTCGATGACCTCGAACCGCTTTATGCGGCTGCCGGGGTGGTGATCTCGCCGCTGACATTCGGCTCCGGCCTGAAGATCAAGCTGATCGAGGCGATGGCTCGCGGCAAGGCGATCGTCGCGACGCCGGTTACCCTGCAGGGGGTCGAGGCGGAGGCCGGCGACGCGGTGGTCTGCACCGATGATCCGGTGGCCTTCGCCGATGGAATTGCCCGACTGGCGGGAGATGGCGCAGCACGCGGGCATCTGGCGGAAGCGGCGCTGGCCGCGGCGCGCGCCCACTTCGGCCGCGAGACCTGCCACGCCACATTTGCCGCCTGGCTCGCTCGCTCAGGCTAGCGTGGTGCTCTCCAGCGCCCTGAGCCGGCTCAGCAGTTGGTCGGTGCGGCTCTGCCGAACTGTCTCGGCACTCATGACCGGTTCGCGCTGCGCCAGTTCGGTGAGCGCGGATGCCGTGCGTGCCGCCGAGTAGCCGAGAAAATGCTGCAAGGGTGGCAGCCGCAGCATCAGCTCACGCGCCATGCGGCGCAGCGGGCGGGGACGATCGGCCTCCACCCGGGCAGTGAATTCCTGCAATGCATCTTCCAACGAGAACTCGACCGCAGTACCCCATGGCTCCGCCCGCAGGCCGACCCGCAGGAGGTAGGCCGCATCCGGGGGTGGAACCAGGGTCGCCGTGAACCGGAGGTCCAGCGAGGCCAGCCAGTCGACCCACTTTGTCGTCCCGAAATTGCGTGAACAGGCAAAGGCCTGCCACGGCACGCCATAGCTGTCTGCGATGATCGCGCCGTGCAGCGATTCGGTCAGCACGCGGTCGGCGCCGGCAATCTCGCCGACCACCTCGCGGGTGGGGCGGCGCGGATCGAGGTAGCGCATCCCGGCCAGCGCACAGGCAGCTTGCCAGTCCCCATGCGCGGCGGTCTCGAAATGCGGGATGACGACCGTTCCGCCACCGCCGGCCGCGCGATCGGGAAAGCCGGGGACTTGCGGCACCAGCAGTCCACCATCGGTCACCACGCGGTCGGCGTCGATCCCGCACAGCCGCGCCGTGACCGGGCCGCGCACGCAATGGTAGGTGATCCGGCGACCGGCCCAGTTGGCGATCGGGTCATTGCCGGCGCCGGTCGAAAACACCTCGATCCGCGGGCTGGTCACCCGGGGCAGGCCGAGAATGGTGCCGATGCCGACGAAGCTGTGGCCGGGATCGTCGTCAGCAAACAGGCCGGGCGCCAGCGCCGGCCAGATATCGGCGTTGAGATCGTCCCCGAAGTTGGGAACGTGCGTGGTGAAATAAGCAAGATGCATCAGGCAACCGCCGTCGGCTCGGGGTGATCGGGATACACGGTGCTGCCGGCAAGATTCATGGCCAGGCGCGAAGCCAGCGCCATGATGGTGAGCCCGGTATTGACTGCTCCGGCGCTCGGCAGGACCGAGGCATCCACCACGTGCAGTCCGGCAATGCCGTGCACCGCGAGGTTCCGGTCGACGACGGCGGTGGCGGCATCGTCGCCCATCCGGGCGCCACCGGTCTCGTGCCACAGGTAGGGCGGGCGCCGCCGGGCCAGCACCGGGTAGCCGGCCTGGCGGAACATCCCGGTCGCCAGCTTGCGCAAGTGCCGGAAGGTCCGCATGTTGTGAATTGCGTCCTGCTTGCCCACCAGCCTGTCCCCATCGAAGCGGAAGCCGGTGTCCCGGCCGGGCAGCGCTTCGGTCATGTAGAACGCGGTCAGCGCATGGCGGGCGAGGATATGGGCGATCGGCCGGATCGCCCGGCCGACCTCGCGCCACATCGGCATCTGGCCGGACATCTGGATGACACCGAGCGGCCAGCGCCAGGTGCTGTCGCCATGATAGAACTGGTTGATGGCAAATGTCTTCGTGTGTTCGTCCGCCATCTTGCGCAGGGAGACGAACGGGAACAGCATGCCGGTGGAATGGCCGGCGAGGTAGCGGCCGAGCGCGCCGCCGGCATTGCCCAGGCCTTCGGGCCAGGCGCCAGTGCGCGAGCGGCGCAGCAGCGCCACCGTCGCCTCCAGGCCGGCGCTGACGACGATCCCGCCTGCCGGGACGATCGCCCGCTCGCCTTCGCGCTCGACCTCGACGCCGGTTGCCTGGCGCCCGGAGGGATCGGTCAGGACGCGCAGGGCGCGGGTCCGGGTCAGCAGGGTGACCCGGCCGCTGGCCAGGGCGGGCCGAACTGCGGCGATATCGGTATCGCCCTTGGCCTCGACGCGGCAGAGGTGCGCGTCGCATGTCGCACAGAGCTGGCAAGGGCCACTGGCGTCCTGCCACAACAGGGCCCGGGGTATCGGCGCCGGTTCGGCGCCGACGTCCGCCAGTCGCGCGACCATGCGGGCAACCGTGGGGGAATGGGGCAGATGCGAGTAGGGCAGGGGGCGGCCGCGCGGTGGCTCGGTCCGGTCAAGCCCAGGGTCGCCATGCACCTTGTAGACTGCTTCGACGCGATCGTAGAACGGGGCCAGCTCGGCATAGTCGAGCGGCCAGCCGGGGGTCGTGCCTGCCTCGTGCTCGACTGCGGCAAAGTCGCTCTCGCGGTACCTGTAGAGGGCGGCACCATAGAACTTGGTCTGGCCGCCCACCACCTCGATCGGCACCGATCTGTCCGGATAGTAGTCGCCGATGTAGCGTCCGAGCGGTTCTCCCGCGCCTGGCGCGGTCGGGCGCAGCCAGTCGCCCGCCTCGATCAGCAGCACCCGGGCATCGCACGCTGCCAGCTCGTGAGCCAGGGTGCCGCCTCCCGCCCCGCTGCCGATCACGACGAAGTCGTAGCGTGGCAAGCTGTCCAACGCGGGGCGCTCCGTGCCGGGACCGGCCCGGCTCTGCCGCAGTTCAGGCGCAGGCGGGGGCATGGACATTCCTTGGCCTTCCTGACATCGACGCGGCGGCAGATCCTTCGGGTCGCGCAGCAGCCTAAACAGCAACCCGTTCCCCGGATAAATACGAGGTGTCTCGGATTCGGCGCATTCGCTGCTCATCCTCATCGTCGGCGCGCGCGAACCGACCATCGGCTAGGAGAAAATTGCCAATGTGTCATCGGGAACCGGCATGGCGCATCAGTTCGGTACGGGAAATTACCAATATTCAACGGTGGGCGAAGCCGATGCGGCGCTAATAACAGCCGTCCGCCGTTGCAGTTCCACGAGTCATCTCAATTCGGCGATGGGATACATCCGGTTCGGCGTAATCTTGTGCACTGCGGCATTTGCCGGCGGAGCGGGGCGACCGTCGCGCAAGTCCATGCATCGCAACGAGTTTTTCAAGGTGTTAAACTTTGGTTGCAGGAATTTTACAGTTTGATCGGCTTGGTGCCCGCTCAATGGGAATATACCACCTTTTCAATACAGACAGGTGTTTGCAACGGATGATTGCGTCGAAAACCGGGCAAGCAGGGCTAACGCCAAAATCGCGGATCAACAGAAGAAGTGTACGGATTGGCACTTAGTGCACCCGGCGGCCATCGCTCCTATTCGGGAGCCCGAGAGCGGAAGGGAAGCAACTTCGATGTCAGCGGTAATAAACGATACCTTGCGGGGAACCCCGCAAGGCAGGGTGATGGCTGGGGGCCTAGGCAACGACACGTATTACCTGATTTCCTACAAGGACCAGATCGTCGAGCACGCCAATGCCGGCACCGACACGGTCACGTCCTACCTTCCTTCCTACACCCTGGGCGACAATCTCGAGAATCTCACCCTTGGTGGCGCAGCGCTCCTCGGCGTCGGCAATGCTCTCGACAACATCATGCGGGCGACCGCGCCCGGCGAGACGTTGAACGGCATGGGTGGCGATGATCTGCTCAGCGGCAATGTTGCAACAAAATTCATTGTCGCGGCGGGCAACGGCAACGATACGATTGTCAACTGGCACTCGAGCGACATCATCCGGCTCGATTACAGCCTGAGCACATTCGACCAGGTCCGCACGACCATGCGCCAGGTCGGCGCCGATACCCAGCTTGTTTTCGCCAATGGCGAGCGCCTGGTGCTGTCGGGGGTGAAAGCATCGACGCTGACTGCCGACAATTTCCAGCTTTCGATCGACACGTCGCAATTCCGCCAGACGTTCGCCGATGAGTTCGATAGCCTGAGCCTGTACAGTTCCAAGACGAAAACCGGAACATGGGGAACCGATTTCAGCCTTGTCGGCACCCGCAACATGGTCGGTCACACCATGACCGGAATGGATTCCGTCTTCGTCGATCCGGCGTTCGCCGGGCGTGGTAGCAAGGCCCTCGGCATCGATCCTTTCTCCCTGCAGGACGGCGTGTTGAGCATTACGACAGCGCCGACACCGATCGATGCCCTGAAATTTGTCGATAACCGTGGCTACACCGGCGGCGTGCTGACCACGCGCGGCAGCTTTGCGCAGGAATACGGCTACTTCGAGATTCGCGCGGCGATGTCGGCGGGGAAGGGGCTCTACTCGGCATTCTGGATGCTGCCAGCCGATGGCTCGTGGCCGCCTGAACTGGACATCTTCGAAGCTCTCGGCCGCGATCCCCGGACGATCTACACGACGGTGCATGACAATGTGCGGGGTGCCGACGTCTTCAAGACCGTGACCAGTTTGATCGATTTCACCCAGATGCATGTCTACGGTGTCAATTGGGGGCCGAAATCGACCAAGCTCTACATTGACGGCATCGAAGTGGCGGAAATGGTGACACCGCCATCGATGAACAAGGAAATGTACATGCTCGCCCATGTCGGCACTGGCCTTGCCGGCGGCTGGATCGGCGGCACCGATGCCACGACCGGGACCGGCAGCCTGAAGATCGACTACATTCACGCCTACCGCACTGCCGATACCGTTTCGTCCACGATCAACGGCGTGCACACCGTCTACGATCCGGGCTCGTTCACCCCTGGTTCGGGCAGTCCGCCTCCGCCGCCGCCGGTCACCGTCAAGGCGGTCGATGACGCTGGCTTTGCAACCGCTTACGGCACACCGCTTGCCATCGCCAAGGCCACGCTGCTGGCAAATGACACCACGACCGGTAGCGATGCGCTTGACGTGCTCGACCTGGCCAATCCCCAGCATGGCGCGGTCACCTTGGTCAACGGGCTGATACAGTTCGCGCCCGAGGCCGGTTTCAGCGGAACCGCGTCGTTCGACTACGTTCTGTCGGATGGCGCGGGCCATCTCGATCGCGCCACCGTCTTCGTGGCCGTAGGGGCCGAACAGAAGCCAGCCAGCACGTATATCCACGGCACCGTCGGGACCGACGTGATCGACAAGTCGGCAAGTTCCTTCGGCTGGATGATCAACGCCAGCGACGGCCACGACACGATCCTGGGTGGCAGGGGTGCAAACGCGCTCGGCGGCGGGAATGGAGACGATGTCATCGTTGGGGGGGCTTCCGCCGACATCATCGCCGGCGGCAGCGGTGCCGACACCATGACCGGCGGAGCGGGCAATGACACGTTTCTGTTTGCCGCCGGCGACCTGACCTCAATCGCGTCCGGCAAAGTGGACCGGATCACCGATTTCCATCCGAACGGCACCGGCAGCGAACGCGATGTTCTGCGTTTCACCGGATTTGGGGCAGGGGCGTCGCTGAGCGCAGTGTCCATCAATGCGGACGGATCATTCCTCTACCATGTCGATGCCGGGGTGAAATCGGGCGACCTGATCATCCATTCCGGCGGAAATCCGCTGCGCGCTGCCGACTACATCTTCGCCTGACGCTGGCTCAGCCATGACGCAGAACGGCCGTCGTCGGCATCAACCGACGACGGCCCCGTCTTGCTCGATTGTCCTGCTCGAACTCGCTGCCCGCCATGCTCAGGCGAAGTAGAAGTCCCCTGCGCCGAGCTTGTGACCCTGCGACTGGATCACGATGTCTCCCGAGCTGGCGCCGGCGTTCACGTGGTAGGTGAAGGAACCATCGGCATTGGTGGAACTCAGCGACAGGCTCGCGCCTGCGCCAAATCCGGTGAAACGCAGAACATCGCGTTCGCTGCCGGTGCCGTTCGGATGGAAATCGGTGATCCGATCCACTTTGCCGGACGCGATCGAGGTGAGGTCGCCGGCAGCAAACAGAAACGTGTCGTTGCCGCCGCCGCCGGTCATCACATCGGCGCCTACGCCTCCCGCGATGGTGTCGTTGGCGGCGCCGCCGACCAAAATGTCGTTCCCCGCTCCTCCACCCAGCGAGTTCGTGCCATTGCCGCCCAGGACGGTGTCATTGCCACTGTTGGCGTTGATCATCCAGCCGAAGGAGCTCGCCGACTTGTTGATCATGTCGGCCCCGGCGGTGGCGTAGATATAGAGGCTGGCAGGCTTGGCCTCCGCGCCGACGGCCAGTGATACGGTCGCGTGATCGACGTTGCCGGCCGCGTCGGTGACGGTGTATTCGAACGAGGCACTGCCGCTGTAGAACGCCTCAGGAGTGAAGACTGCCTGCCCGTTGACCAGAGCCACGCTGCCATGCTTCGCGTCGCCGACACCGGTCAGGGTCAGCGGGTTCTGCCCCTGGCCGTTGTCGTTCGCGAGCAGTGCCGGCGCAGAGATGGTCAAGGCCTTGCCATAGGCAGTGGCATATCCGCCGTCGTCATGGGCAATGACGCCCGGGACCACGTTGACCGATGCGGTGGCCACGGGGCCGTTATGGCCGCTCGCGTCCTTGTGCGCGTAAGTGAACGAATCCGCGCCGGTGTAGCCTGCCGTCGGTGTGTAGGTGAACGAGCCGTCGTCGTTGATCTTCACCACGCCGTGGGCCGGGCCGTGGACCAGGACCGCGTCCGAGCTAGCCGAGGCATCATGCGTGTCGTTGGCGAACAGGCCCTTGTCGGCGGCGATCGCCAGGGTGCCGTTCTTGATGGCGACATAGCTGTCGTCCCTGGCGATCGTTGCCGACAGGGGCGGAACCGGTGCGGTGACCTGGATCGCCGCAGGCGGGTATTGCACGACCGGGGGCGGGCTGACCGGAACAGCGGTGGCATCCGCCGGCGGGATCGGTGCGACCGGGGTGTAGGCCGTGTGGACGTTGTTGATGGTGGTCGAAACCGTATCCGCCGTCTGGTAGGCACGGATATAGTCGATCTGCATCTTGCCGGCGCCGGTGGTCGAGTCGGTGCCGCCGATCCAGCCTCCCTGGGTTCCGGTGCCCAGGTTGACCAGCATGTACATTTCCTTGTGCATCGAGGCCGGGGTCGCCTGGGTGGCGACGAGTGTGCCGTCGATGAAATACTTGATCTGGTCCGGGCCCCAATCGACTCCGTACGTGTGCATCTTGGTGGTGTCGATCTGCGCAAACGTGGACGTGTAGACGTTCTTTCCGCCGGCATTGTCGTGCGAGGTCATCATCACCGAGTTCGGGTCTTTGCCGAGCACTTCGAAAACGTCGAGTTCGGGCGGCCACGAGCCATCTGTCGGCAGCATCCAGAAGGCCGAATAGAGTCCCTGCCCGGCGGGCATGGCAGCGCGAATCTCGAAGTATCCGTATTCCTGGGCGAAGCTGCCGCGCGTGGTCAGCAAGCCACCGGTATAGCTGCGGTTATCGACATACTGGAGCATGTCGGTCGGCGTCGGGGCGGTGGTAATGGTCAGCAGGCCGTCCTTCAACGAGAACGGGTCGAGGCCCAGGGCCTTGCCGGAATTGCCGGTGAAGTTCTTGTCAACATATACCGATTCAACCCCCGCGATCGTGTGGCCGACCATGGTACGGGTGCCGACAAGACTGAAGTCGGTGCTCCAGGTGCCGGTCTTGGTCTTTGAACTGTAGAGGCTGAGGCTGTCGAATTCGTCGGCGAATGTCTGCTTCATGCCCGACCGGTCGAGTGAAAGCTGGAAGTTGCCGGCCGACAGGCTCGATGCCTGGACATTGTTCAGGACCAGCTTCTCGCCATTGGCAAAGTCGAGCTGGGTGTCCTGGCCGACCTGGCGCGCGAGCTGCTGGACTTGGGAAAAGCTGGTCACGCCATAGCCCGACAGCCTGATGGTGTCGGTTGCGTTCCAATTGTAGATTGCATCGCTGCCGTTGCCCGCGCCGATGACGAACGTCGTGGTGTTGGCACCGATCAGCACGTCGTTGCCTGCCCCGCCATCGAGTGTCTGGCCCGGGCCGTTCGCTGTCAGGATGTTGTCAAGTCCGTTGCCGGTGCCGAACTGGCCCTGGCCGGTGCCCAGGGTCAGGTTTTCGACATTCACGCCGAGCGTGTAGCTCGCCAGGTGCGAAACCACGGTATCGATGCCGCCGTTCGCGGCCTCGATCACGATATCCTTGCTGTTGAGCGGAATATAGGTGTCATCGCCGGCGCCGCCGCTCATCGTGGTGCCGCCGGAGCCTCGGAAACCTTCATTGGCGGAGGTTCCCGTCAACACCGCCTGGCTGACGGCGCTGTAGTAGCCCTTGGAATAGGAAGCTGAGGTCGAAAGCGTTGCCCCGACGGCATTCTTGTAAGTTGGCATAGTGGTGCGTCCCTCGTCTATGCCCTCCTTTTCCCATTCCCGAATTAAGCGATGCGCTATGGATAGAATTAACGGGTTTGCAGGGAAGGTTTCCGCCGACTGACGCAACAGGTAAGCAGATGCGCGTATCGACTTCCCCGGAATTTGACAATTTCCTTTTGTATTTAGTGAATTATCTGTCATTTTGGATTTCGGACCCGTTGGAATGGCGCCACATTTCGTCGGTCGCAGAAGGCAGCGCGTCTCACCTGAGATGCGGGTCCGCATCGACTCGGTTAACGCCGGCGCAGGCGGGGGCGGCGATCACCCAGTTGAGCTTCCGGAGGCCCTTTCGATGCACAGGCGGACAATCTGGCACCTGGCCATGGCACTCGCCATCGTCCCGGCCAGCACGAATGGGGGCCAGCTGTTCGCCCAGGCGGCCAGCCCGCTCTCTGGCGCGCGGCTTCCCGAAGATGCTCTGGGCCGCAGGACCTTCGACGAGGATTTCGTCCGCTTCGATGCCGGGCCAGACCAGGTGTCCGGACCACGCAGGCATCGCTGGCGCACCGTGATGGGCTATGGCGGCCCCGCCGCCTTCGACAACCGCAAGCTGACGGGCAGCAGCGTCGCCTTGGACCGGGACTTTCCCGGCGTCAGCCAGGGCCGCCTCGGGGAACGTCCGCTCGGGCTGGATCCGTTCGAAACGCAGCCCGGGAAGCCATTTGCCATCCTCGCCCGGCCGATCCCGCCGGCATTGCAGGGGCAGTTGTGGAACGCGCGCTGGTATGGCGGTCAGATCACCACGAAGTTCAGCTTCAGCCAGCGTTACGGCTATTTCGAGGTGGAAGCGCGGCTGCCGGTGGGCAAGGGGATGTGGCCGCAGCTCTGGTTGCTGCCGGTGGGCGGCAGCTGGCCGCTCTCGGGGGAGATCGACATCGTCGAAGGCCTGGGCGATCGCCACGTCATCTACACCACGCTGCATGTCGGCCAGCCACATCGCCAGGAGCAGCGCAAGGTCGTGCTCCCGTTCGACGTCTCGGCCGATTTTCACCGATATGGGGTATTGTGGGACCGGCAGAACATCACCTGGTACGTCGATCGGCACGAGGTCATGAAGGCGCCGGTTCCACGCGAGCTCAACCAGCCAATGTTCCTGCTGCTCGGACTGGGGGTTGGCGGTTCGTGGGGCGGTTATCCCGATGCCGGGACAGCGTTTCCCGGTCGGTTGGCGATCCGCCGTGTCCAGGTTTGGGAGCTATCCGGATCATGATCCGCTGGACACCCGCTGGCGGCGCTGACAGACACGCAGCTGGACGCTGAGGCGGTTGGCAGCTCGATCGGAACAGGTCATGATTGCAGGTGAATTGACTGCGGCACCCGGGCATTGGCTTGGCAATCGGTCCCCGGCTCGCACCCGGTCACCCCTCGCCACGAACTGGCTTGTGCGCGATCCTGCGCTTGCTGTTTCGCCCATGGCAACGATGGTGGTCATGGCAACGGCTACTGTGGGTTTCATCGGTTTCATCATCGGCAACGGCCTTGGCCTTGTCTGGTCGGTGCAATTCTGGCTCGTCTGGCTTGCCTATGCGGCCGTCCGGCGGGTCTATGCAAAAGCCGCGTTCGGCTCGCTGTTGCCCTGGCTGTTTCCGGCCTGGGCCTTGCTGTCCATGATCTGGAGTCGTGAACCGGTCACCAGCGGGCGCAACGCCATCGAACTGATGCTGACCACCGGGGTGGCAGTCATGATTCCTTTCGTGCTCACTGCACGCGGGATATTAATCTCGTTTTTCCTCGCCCTGCTGGTCAGTTTCGTCGTCGGCCTCGCGTTCGGACACACCGAAATCGTCTATGTGGGGAATGTCGAGGCGAGCCAGGGCATTTTCGGCAGCAAGAACAGCTTTGCCATGCTTGCCTCGATGCTGAGTTTTTCGGCGATGGCCTTGCTCTTCGCCCGCGGTGTTCCGCGCTGGTTGCGGGCTGCGGCGATTGTCGCCCTGGCCGTTGCCGCATATGGCCTCCTGCAGGCGCACTCGGTCGGCGCCACGGTCGGCGCGGCGGCCGGCTGCGGCATCCTGCTGCTGGTTCGCCTGCTGCAGGCACTGCCTGGGCCGGCCCGCGGTGCGATCGGGATGGGCGGTCTGGCGGCGTTTGGAATCGTCTTTCCGTTGCTGCTCATCTTCTCCGATCAGCATCTGCTCGATTCCGCGCTGGCGATGGTCGGCAAATCGCCGACGCTGACCGGACGTACTTATCTGTGGGCGCGGGCCCAGGAAACCATCGACCAGCATGGCTGGCTCGGCGTCGGCTACCAGGCCTATTGGCGGCAGGGGCAGATCGATGCCGAAGGGCTGTGGCGATATCTGATGATCAGCAGCCGCAGCGGTGTGACGATGCACAACCTCTATTACCAGACCATGATCGAGACCGGCGCGATCGGGACCTTGATCCTAGGCGGTTCGCTGATCGCGACTATTCTCGCCAGCACCTTTTCGGCCGTCGTCAGGCCTGATCCGATGGGGCCATTCGGCGTTGCGGTCAGTCTTTTCTTCGCCTCGCGGATTTTCCTCGAAACGGAATTTCTCGCGCCGTTCCTCATGGGCACGATGATGCTTCCGCTGATCTGGAGCCATTCCTGGTCGAACATCAAGGCATGGTCGGGCATGGTGACGGTACATCCCCCCACCTGACCGCAGGCCGGACGGGCAACGCAATCCTCCTGCCCCGAGCAGGCCTTTTCGGACGGTCGCACATTCACATGTCCTGGGATCCACGCGAATTATCCAGCCGCTTTCTGCGGGTCACGCTCCATGGCCGCTATCGGCCGGAGATCGACGGCCTGCGGTTCATCGCGATCGCCTTCGTGCTCATCGGCCATCTGATCGAACGCACCGAACGCGCGGTTGCTCTCCGCCACCCGCTGACCTCTGCGGAGGAATGGCTGTCGTTTCTTGTTCCCAAGGCGACGACCGGGGTGCTGCTGTTCTTCACGATCAGCGGATACATCCTTGGCCTGCAGTTCCTGCGCCAGGAAGAGAAGGGACAGCGGTTCGACTACCGCTCATACCTGTTCCGCCGGGCCAGCCGCATTGCGCCGCCCTATTACCTGGTCCTGCTGCTCGGCTTCCTGGCCCTGACCATCGGTGGTTATCATCCCGAACTTATGAAGATGGGGCAGACCGGGTTGCCACTCGAGCGCAGCGTCCTGGTCAGCCTGCTGTTCGTTCACGGAATCGTGTTCGGGATGCTCCCTCAGGCATTTCCTCCCGGCTGGTCGCTCGAAGTCGAGATCCAGTTCTACATCGTGGCGCCGCTGCTGTTCATGCTGATGATGCGCGGGCAGGGGGCAGGGCGATCCGGGCAGCGGACGCAATGGATGAAATGGCTTGTCTTCGGGGCGAGCTTCGCGGCGATGGCGGCGTGCACCATCCTGCTCGGCAAGGTGCCGGGCTATTATCTGTCGCTGGCACGCTTCCTGCCGTTCTTCATTCTCGGGCCGCTGCTGCTGCTGCTCGTCGGCCGGTCGGACGGCGACCAGCCCGCCTCCCGCAGCAGCGACATCGTCGGCTTTGCCGCACTGGCGCTGCTGGCGGCGAGCGGTATCGTGCAGAACGTGGCCGAAGGCTGGCTGCCGGTCACCATGCTCGATGCAGTCCGCCTGGTGGCGATCTCCGGCATGTTCATCGGCGCCGTGCGCGGCCGGGCGTTCCGGGCGATGTGCAGCCTGCGTTGGGTCTGCATCCTGGGCGGCGCGTGTTTTTCGCTATATCTTTGCCATCTCCAGGTCATGCAGGTCATGACCCCGCTGGTCATGCGGCTGATCCCCACTGACGGTCTCGCCACCAGCTATGCGATCGCCTGTGTCGTGCAATTGCCCGTCGTCGTGGCTGTCAGCATGGTGTTCTACCTGCTGGTCGAGCGGCCGTTCATGAAGGGATTCGGCCCGGCATCGCGCGGTGCCGACCAGCCGGTTGCGGGAGTGCGGTGAAAGGCATCGCCCGACGCCCCTTTCGGCTTTAGCAGCCGGCGCCAGCTTGCCTCTGGCAAAAATGCGTGAACAGCGATCAGCGTTGGGCGGTCACCCCGCGCCGCCTGGGCAAACCCCGACCAGGGCATCGATCTCCGGGAAGGCACCGGGTTCGGGGGCGCGACTGCGTTGCCAACGCAATCCCGAACGGACGACGCGCGCCGGTATGCCCAATGCCAGGGCGCTGGCCGGAACATCGCGCGTGACCACGGCCCTCGCGCCGACGATGGCACCTGCGCCGACGCGCACGCCTTTCTGGATCAGCACCTCCTCGCCCAGCCACACGTGAGGCTCCACCACGACATCGGCAGGAGGATTGAGCCATTCTGCGCCGTCGATCGTCGAAATCGCGTGCAGGTCGGACGTGCGGATCAGCGTTCGTGCCGCGAACATGCAATCGTCGCCGAGCAATATCGACCGACCGCCGCCCTCAATGATGATCGCTGTGCCGTTCGAGGTTGCCCCGCGACCGACCAGCAGAAGATTGTCGTCGGAGCTGAACCGGGCGTCGATATCGACCGGCCACGGGTTCTCGCCAGCGAGCAGGGCGATGCCGCCCCGCGCCTGGAAATGGAGGCGACGTGGCATCGCGGCGTTACGGCCGAGGACGATGATGTTCCCGGTCGCTCCGCTGTCGAAACGAAAGTCTCCCGCCAGGGCTTCGCCAGCGCTCGCTCCGAGTGCGAGCAGGATGCCGTTTCCATTGCCTAGTGACAGCATCCGGCATTCCGCCAGGTCGGGCATGGCAAAGCCGACCGTCCCCGCCGCCGGCGCGATGGCGGCGATCCGCTTCCGCAACTGGAGAACTGCCGCTTCTTCCGGCTTGCGGATGGCAAGGCCACCCAAGTGCCGGCGGACGCGCGACGCCACTGCCCGAACTTTGCCCGCCAACGGGGCCAGTTCCGCCATCGGTCAGCCCTGCACCATCCAGCCCGGATTACTGCTGGTAGAACCGCTTCTCCACGTGGCCATCCCGGCGGGTGCGCACTGCGCTGATCACCTCGCGCATGGGCTTGGGCACGAACGCATCGAGCCGCTTGCGCAGGCCGACCTTGTTTTCCGTGATGACGAAATCTTCCCAAGCCGGGCAGCTGGTCGTGTACGATTCCGGGTGCCAGAGATTGCCATAAAGCTGGGTGCGCTGGTAGGTCAGGTGATCGTAGTTCGCTTTCACGGCGTGAACCGTGTCATCGGTCGGCGCGAAGATCACCAGCGAGTTGTTGTGCTCCTGGGTGGCAACGGTTTCGCACCAGTCCCAGGGAACCCAGCAACGATCCATTTCTTCGTTGTTTGCCCAGAAACTGCGGACGTAGTCGAATTGCGGGCGGAAACGCATGTAGTGCGTGTGGTGGTCGTAACGCTCCGAGTCGGGTGCCGGATTGATGTTGACCAGGAAAGTGAGCGCCTTCTTGCGGATGTCGGGGTGAGGGCTGATCTCATACCCGTCGAGGTATTTCTGAATCCCGGCGTCATAGACCAGTCCGCTGGTATCGACGCCATAACGGTCGCCGATCGCCTGCTGGAACTCTGCCGAATTGAGGAACAGCATCAGTTCGTTGATGACCTGGGAGCGGGCTTCCATCAGCCGCAGCACGATACCGAAGCCTTCACAGGCGGAATGCACGAACTTCGCGCCAGGCTGCTTGTTCTTGTGCCAGCGCAGATAGGCATCACGGTCGGTGATGCACCCGGGAAACTCGATGATCTTGTAGCCGCTGGCGAACATGGCTTCGAACAGGGCTTCGTCCGAAGCCTGGCTGCCGAGCGAGATTTCCTGCGCGGCGACGATTTCGCGGAAATCCTCCGGCGTGAAAAGATCGGGAATGTGAAGGTGCTTGAACGGCTCTGTCGCGAACTCCGCGTTGCGGATCTTGTCGATGATATAGTCAAAGCGCATGATGTCACACTCACGAAAATCTTGATATGAAGCCTGGCGAACATGCGACGCATGTTCGATGGGGACTCCAAGCCGAGGCGAAGCATTGCCTTACGACAAATGGCCCGAATGCATTAACTATACACACCGCAACCGGGCAGATTATTCGTTACCACAATGCCATGCCGCGCACCACGAAACTCGCTGTCCCATTTTTTGCCGAAATATCCATTTCGGTTTAAAAAGCCGTCGCGGCGAATGGATTCCATCCACGAGTCGCGTCTGCATGGGACGATTATAATGCTGCAGCGCAGCAATGAAACGACAATCCGCCTGTTGTGAAGCCAGACGCGGCGGGATTTGCATCAAGGACGGTGCCAAGAACATCCAAACTGCTCTTGTCTGCAGTGCGGCCGGCTATGCAGCGAAGAAACCGTAATCTCCCGCGACCAGCTTCGCGCCGTCATGCGCGTAGTGAACCACGAAGCTGGCATGATAGCCGCCATCGTCAACCGCATAGATGTGACCGGTGCCATCGCCGGGCGTATCGCCGACGTAGGACAGTTTGGCCTGCGACGAGAACCCGACGAACCGGATCATGTCGTCCCCCGGACGATTGCCGTTACCCGCTCCGGAAAAATCGGTGATCGAATTGTAGAAGCCGCCATTGGTGGCGGGATCGACAATGAGGCCCTTGGTGAAGGTGAACACGTCGGCTCCACCGCCGCCGGTAACGGTGGCCAACCCCGCGCCGAAGGCAATCGTGTCCGCTCCGTTGCCGCCGATGACCGTGCTGGTGCCGGATCCAAGTCGATAGCCGCCACCGCCTGATCCGCTGATGATGGTGGTGTTGCCGCTGCCGGCTACCAGCAAGTGACGCTCACCATCGCCTGAGAAGTCATAGGTGCGCGCCGTGGTGAGGCCCGCATCGTAGATGTAACCCGGCGCTGCCTTGCCGGTGACGTGGATCGTCACGATTCCGGTCGATGCGACAAGGTCGGTATTCACGACCGTGTAGGCGAAATGGGCGTCGCCAGTGAAATAGGCGTTTGCGGTGAACGTCACCTGCCCGTTGACGACTGCAATGGTGCCATGCTCTGCACGGCTCAGGTTGGTGACTGCAAACCGCTGGCCTTCCGGGTCGCTGGCGGCATTGGCGAGGGTGGCGACCGGCGTCGAGAACACCGCTCCGGTGCTGCTGGTGGCCATCGTGAACTCGAGCGCAGGCGCGACGGGAATGCTGACGGCCGCCGGATTGTCGGGAACGAATATCCCGTTGACGGTGACGCCGTTGGCCGCGGCCACCACGGGGGCGCTTTCCGAAATGCCCGAAAGGATTGTCGCCAGGGGAACGCCTTGCGCCGCCTGGTCCTGCCAGTAGCCGAGACCGGCCCCGTCGGAGGGGTTCAGCAGCGCGGCCTTGTAGAACCAGCCGACCTGCTCGGAAATTGTCATGCCCCTGGTATCGGCCTGATACTCGGCCGAAGCCATGATCCTTCCGGCGACATCGGCCAGCGACATGCCGTCGGCGAACGGATTGGTCCAGTTGCGCGGCAGCGCCGGCGTGGGCATCAGCAAGGCAGCCGTTTCGCCGACGGTCGGCGCCCGCCCCAGGGCGGTGTTGTAAAGCCGGTAGATCTGTGCCGGCCCGCCGGTCATGCCGAAGCCTTCGAAGCTCAGCAGGCCATTGTCGAAGCGGACGTTCTCGATGCTGAACGTGGTCTCTATCGAACCGGAGGTGCGGTTGGTGACAGTGCCGGTTCCGCGCCCCAGCTGCGTGAACCAGGCGCTCGATTCGCCGGCCAGGACCAGGGTGTCATAGCCGTTGCCGCCCTTGACCAGATTGGACCAGCTGCCGGTCACGATCGTGTCGTTGCCATCGTTCCCGAGCAGCGTGTTGTAGGCATCGCCGCCGATGATCAGGTCGTTGCCGAACGAACCCTGGAGCAGGCTGCTCCCGGCGTTTCCGATCAGCACGCTGTCCTTCTCGTTCGCGAAGGCGCTGAGATTGTCCGACCCGGTGAGGATGAGGGTCTGGATATTGTCGGGAAGGAGGTAATCGATGCTGGAGTAGACTGTCGCGTTGGTGCCACCTGCAGGTTCGACGATGACCTGGTCCCGGCTGGAGACGTGGAAGACATCATCGATCCCGGTGCCGGTAATGGCGGTGCCGCGCTCGTATGCCGCGATGTAGTCGATCTGCATGTCGGCCAGAAGCGGGCCTGAGGGCTGGATGCCGCCGCTGCCTACCCCGAGGGTGGCCAGCATGTACATGGGCTTGTGCATGTCGGCCGGCGTGGCGATCCGCTTTGTTTCTACGCCATCGACATACCAGGTTATCGTGTCGGGCTGCCAATCGACGGCATATGTATGGAAGGTGGTGGACGCTTCCTCGACATATGTTGCCAGCCCGCTGGTCGTCTTGAAGCCGGTCGCCCCGCTATGCAGGGTGTTCGTCACAAGGTAGGGAAACGCGCCAGGACGCTCGAATATGTCGATTTCGGTGCGGGGGGTATTGTCGGTCGGCAGCAGCCAGAACGCTGGCCAGGTGCTCGGATCGGCGGGCAGCTTGGCGCGGATCTCGAATACGCCATAAAGCTGTGAGTGGGTCGCTTTCGACGAGACCATGCCTGACGTATATTTGTAGCCATGGAACTGGTCCAGCATGCTCGCCGGCGTGTCTCTCGCGGAAATGGTGAGAATGCCATTTTCAGTCGAGAACGGATTCACGCCCAACGTTTCGTCAACGTAGAGTTGCTGTTCGCCCTCTGTCGTGATCGTCCGGCCCGAGGGTCCGGCGTCATTCTTCAGGAACGTGCGCCAGGTTCCAGTCGGGTTGGTTATCGGATCGTTGCGGCTGAACTGGTCGAACTGATCGGCAAAGACCTGGACCAGGTTCGAGCGGTCGAGATCGAGCTGGAACTGGCTGGCATTGAGTGAGGAAAGCGTGACATTCTTCAGTCCGACCGCCTGGTCGCCCGGCAACTGGATCACGACATCGTTGCCGATCTGCGTGGCCGCGCCCATGACCTGGCTGAAACTGGTAAAGCCGAAGCCTTGCAGGCGCAGCATGTCGTTGCCATTGCCGAAATCGGTGATCAGATCGGAGCCTTGGCCAGCCTTGACGATGAAGAGGTCGTCGCCGGCGCCGCCGGTGAGCAAATCGTTGCCGCCACCGCCGTCCAGCGACTGATTGCCGGCATCGCCGGTGATGATGTTGTTGAGCGAATTGCCCAAACCGATGATGCTGCCGGTTATGGTCGGACCATTGCCGATCAGGAACAGATTTTCGACATTGTCGGAAAGGGCGAACGTCGCCGTCGATTTCACCGTGTCGATGCCGCCGCCGGGCTGCTCGACGACGCTGTCACCCCCCGAATAGACGAAAAATGTGTTGTCGCCACTGCTGCCGATCATCACGTCGTTGCCGCCCGTGCGGACGGCGGAGTCGCCATTCGGAGCGTAGACAGTGGAATTGGGCGTGCCATAGACGCCGATCTTGTAAGAACGGCTTGTGGGCAGGGAGAGACTCAGTAACTGGTCATAGGTCAAGTCGTTGCTCACCGGCGTACCTCAAATATGCGTAAGGTAATCGTCAACAACCCTGCAAATCCAGGCATGCGACACTTCATTGAAAGTGTTGTACGATTATAAATGTCAGAACGCGATATTTAGTAGGAAGTTCCGTCAAGTTTTGAACATAGTAAATATTTTTCTAGCGTCGGCTAATTCTTATTTCTGTACGACGAGTTTCTCCGACCGGCGCGCTCTTTACGCGCGCCGGGGCGAATTCATCAGTCGTCGCAAGCCCCGTGGGGAAACTTTTGTCTGTATTCTACTGTCAGCCAGCCCGCTTGAGCGCGGGAAGCGGTTCCATCGCTGCGATGACTTCGGCGATCGGCTGGCTGCGGAAGCTGCCTGCGCCTGCGACGCCGGCCATTTCCACCAGGGTCGGCGCCAGTTCGAGCAGCGACAGCTTGCGGTCGAGCACCATGTGCCGCCGCGATGGCGTCCGCGCCCAGAACACGCCGTCGGGATGATGCATGCCGCTGCGCAGGGCTTCGAGTGGGTAGAACAGGTCCCAGAACCGTCGGGCCTGGTTGGAGGCACCGCTGGTGACAAGGGCGTCGGCGGCCGGAGGAATATCGATCAGGCAGCCCGAAACGATCTGGTGGCCGTCCCGCCGGGCGAGCATGACCTGGGCGCCGTCCGCCATCCGCAGCCGCTCGATCTTCACGGCCGCAGCCGCAGCATCTTCTTCGCTGTCGAACGTCATCATGAACTGCTGCGACATGATCGGCTCGTAGGCGTAGCGCTCGGTGACGCCGGCCCAACGCATGAGGTCGGCATGATCCTTGTGCCGGAAGATCTGGCGCCCGCCCAGTTCCTCGAAATGCAGCATCGGCTTCTGGCTCAGCGCGGTGAGCAGCACGATGCTGGTTTCGGGACCGGCCATGGCGATCACCTCGCCGACGATCGCGTCCATCTGCTGGTAGCCGAACGCCACCGTCTCGCCATAGGTCCTCTGGTCCTCGGCGCTTGCCTTGACCTCGAACTGCTCGGGCTCGAACTCGCGCCAGTGGAAATGCTGGAAATGCGCGGTGCTGTTGAGAAAGAACGTGGCGAGCGCCGGGCGCTCATTCTTCCAGATCGCCCGGAACAGGTCCCAGGCCAGCCGATCCAGGATGACCGGCCGGCGCCACTTGGTGTTGTCCCGCCGTTCGCTCGCCAGCTGGCGGAGGGCGCTCCAGATGGTCTTGGCCGAAAGCCCGTTGGCGATCATGAAGCGGGCGAATTTGAGCGTATCGGCCGGGCTGATGTCAGGCTTGCCGGAATGCTCGTGAACATAGGCGCGAACCAGGCGGTTGAAATCGTCGAAGAAACCCTCCGGCAGGGATTTCACCCCGGTTGCCCAGGGATCGGGCAGGACATGGCCGTTGATCGTCTCGCCGCTGACCCCTGCGTTCATGCTGCCGCAGATCCAGACCTTGCGGCCGGCATCCGATACCACATCCCAGATTCGCGGGGCCTTGAAGCGGGCGCCGTCGTTCAGGTTGAAGCACTTGTGCTCGGCGTAGGGCACGCCCGAATGCACGCTGACCCACTGAATCCACGGCTCGAGATGCGGTGGCTCCTCTTCCGCGTCGGTGATGGCGACGATGGCCTCGTCACGCAGGCGCTTGAAATTGGGCAAGCGGCCTTCGGCGATGAAGCGATCCAGCAGATCGGGAACAAGTTCGTTGAACTCGAGGATGATGACATTCGGCTGAGCAACGGACGTGGTCATGATGCAGTTTCCCGGCAGGCAAGTGGGAGAACACTCAATATCATGCCGCACTGCATCAAGTCTCGATGAACCCATGTCCCATTTCAGGGAGTGCATCCGGATTGGACTAAGCAATACACCATAACCGGCCAGATTACGGTCTGCACGAAATCGACCGCCGTCTCACGGGCGTGCCAGGCGCCTTTTCGCAGCCGATCCATCAGTTCGTTGGCCGCTTCCACGGCGAACAGCGCCGCCAGCGCGACGGTCGAGCCGGGATTGCCATGCCCCAGGGTGGCGACGAAACCCAGCCACACGATAAAGCCCAGATGAATGTGCAATGCAGCATCACCCAGCCCCGAACGCCGCAGGAAGTTCTTCGTGCGCTGGTGAAACTGCAGCAACATTGGGCGCTCCCCGGAACGCTGGTCCGATGTGCGCGCCTCCAGCCTAGGTGGATCGGCTGCCGTCTGCGCGGGTGGCGGACAGGGTGGGATTCGAACCCACGGTGAGCTTCCACCCACGGCGGTTTTCAAGACCGCTGCCTTAAACCACTCGGCCACCTGTCCGGTGCTCGGCGGCTAGCGCGCCGCGCGGGGTTTGTCACCTGCGTTCCGCTGACCGGTGGCGGTGCGGATGCGATGAGTTGCCCAAGCTGGCCATTGGCGCCGCCGGGACGATGTGCGAGAAGCCGGCAATGGCATTACCCCGGTCGATCAGGCGGATGGCGATGGTGTCGGCGCTGGTCTTTGCCGGACCGGCGGTCGCGCAGCCGGCTGCCGATATGGACTTTTCCGGCTATCTCCAGCTGCTTGCGGCGCGCGCGCGGGGGGAGGGGGTCAGCGAGGCGACGATCGCGCGGATGCTGGCGGGGCTGACCGCCAATCCTCGCGTGGTGGCGCTGGACCGGGCGCAGCCGGAGAGCAATTCCGGCGCTCCGCCGCCATTCGCCAGCTATCGGCGGGATCATGTCGACGCGGCGCGGATCACGCGCGGGCGCACCGAATATGGCAATGTCGCCGGCTGGGCCGGCAGCCTGGAGCAGCGCTATGGCGTGCCGGTGCCGATTCTGCTGGCGATTTGGGGGCATGAGACCAACTATGGCCGCTATCGTGGCGATTTCGACTTGGCGCGCTCACTAGCAACCTTGGCTTGGGACGGCCGGCGGCGCGATCTGTTTGCCAGCGAATTCATCGCCCTGCTGAAGATCGCCGATAGCGGCGTGCCACGCGAGCAGCTGGTGGGCAGCTGGGCCGGGGCGTTCGGCAATCCTCAGTTCCTGCCCAGCCAGTATCTGCGGCTGGCGCAGGATGGCGATGGCGATGGCCGGCGCGATATCTGGAACAGCCGCGCCGACACGCTGGCATCGATCGCCAATTACTTCCGCGATGCCGGGTGGCGGCGCGGCGAGCCCTGGGGCGTCGCGGCGGCGGTTCCGGCCGGGCTGGGGCCCGAGAATGCGGCGAGCAGCCTGCGATCGCCGGGTTGCCAGCGCGTGCATGCCCGGCGCTCGCGCTGGCTGACCGTGGCAGAATGGCGCGCGCGCGGGGTGCAGCCGCTCGCCCCGATCGGCGACGATGTGCTGGCGGCGCTGATCCAGCCCGATGGTCCGGGAAAAAGCGCCTGGCTCTTAACCGGGAATTATCGGGTCATCCTCGAATATAACTGCTCGAACTACTACGCACTGAGTGTGGGGTTGCTTGCAGATGAGATTGCCCGATAACCATAATCGACGGCTGGCGTTCGGCGCGACGCTGGCTTTGGCGGCCTGCGCCACGCCGGCATTGGCCGGCCACAAGGCGCCGGCACTGCCTCTGGCGCCGGTCAACGGCCCCGCCGCGGATTTCCCGGTGCTGCTGGGAGATGCCTATACCGCCGGCGGTGCCACCTTCGTCCCGGCGGATACGATGAACCTCGATGCAGTGGGGTATGCCACGGTCGGTGAGGGCGGTTCGCTGGTCTCGGCGGCGCATCACACATTGCCGGTGCCGAGCTATGTCGAGGTGACGTCGCTCGCTTCGGGACGGACCATTCTGGTCCGGGTCGATAGGCGCGGGCCGATGGGCAGCGCCAACCTGATCGAGCTTTCGCCGGCGGCGGCAGCGCAGCTGGGGATTGGTGAGAACGCCGGGGTGCGGGTGCGGCGGGTCAATCCGCCTGAGGTCGAGCGCGCATTGCTGCGGGCCGGCGCGCAGGCCCCCGAGCGGATCGCGACCCCCAAGGCGCTGTTGGCAGTGCTCAACCGCAAGCTGGACCCGCAAGCCACGGTGGCCCTGGCTCGCGCCGGCAGTGTGCCGCCGGCTGACGACGATGGCCCCGCCGCCGCTCCTGCTGCGCGCAACACCGCGATCGCCCGGGCGGCGGGATCGGGCACGCAGTTGGCGCGTCTGGCGAAGTCCGGCCCGGCGACGCGGGTGGCGGCGATCGGGCAACCGGCGTCCGCGCCAAAGCCACAGCGCACACCTGCACCTGCGGTCGATCCGATGTTCGCCGGCGCAGGATCGGGATATGCGACTGCCGGTGCGGACTTTGCCTATCCCGGGCGAACCGCACCCGTTGTTCCTCGCGTGAAGGCTCCGCCGCCCCGGCAGGCTGTCGCCATTCGATCGGCGCCCGAGATCGTTGCCGAGGCGCCGGCAACCGCAACCGGCGATGCGATCCGTTCCGGTATGCTGATCGTTCAGGCTGGCGCCTTTGCCGTGCGCAGCAATGCCCAGGCGCTGGCCAGTCGTCTGGGCGCACGGCTGAGCGGCGACGGCAAGGTCTGGCGGGTCCGGGTCGGACCTTTCGCCAGTCGGGACCAGGCGGAAGCCGCTCTGGCGAAGGTCCACGCCGCAGGATATAGCCAGGCGCGAATCCAGCGCGCGGAGTGATCGCTTGATCATTCCGGCGCCACGGCGGAGCGGGCGCGGCATTTGATCAAGGGATGGACGATCGCGGTACTTTCGGTTGCGGTGGTCGGCGGAGTCGCGGCGACCCGGCCGATGCTGGCCCATGCCGATGGCGCCTCCGATGACGATGCACGGCAAGGCAAGCGCGTGGTGGTCTCGCTTCCGCTGCCCGAATCCGGCCCCCGCCCGATCCCCACCGCAGCCCTGACAGCCGATCTGCCTGCTCCGTCCGACGATGTCGCCGCTGCGCCGATCGCCATGCTCTACGACGTCAACGCCGGGCAGACGCTTTATGCACGGGGCGTCGACCAGCAGTTCCTCCCGGCGTCCGTCACCAAGGTGATGACGCTCTACGTCGCCTTCGACCTGATGGCCCAGGGGCGGCTTTCGCCCGATCAGTTGCTGACCGTCAGCGACGATGCCTGGAAGGAATGGCATTCCAAGGGTTCGCGCATGTTCCTCGAGCGTGGCGGCCAGGTGCCGGTCGATGCGCTGCTGATGGGCATCGCCAACGTCTCTGCCAACGACGGCTGCATCGTGCTGGCCGAGGGCGTGGCCGGCAGCGTCGAGAACTGGGTGGCGATGATGAACGCCCAGGCGCGGATGCTGGGGATGACCGGCAGCCATTTCGGCACGCCCAACGGCTGGATGGATGAAGGCCAGACTTACTACACCGCCCGTGACCTGACCCGCCTGGCCCAGGCGATGGTGACCCGTTTCCCGCAGTATTACCGTCGCTACATCGGCAAGCCGGGGATGACCTGGAACGGCATCACCCAGCCCAACCATGACCCGACATTGGGCATCGTCCCCGGCGCCGACGGGATCAAGACCGGCTTCACCAACGAGGCCGGCTACAATTTCCTCGGCTCGGCGGAACGGGACGGGCGGCGGCTGATCATGGTCATCGCCCACATGCCGAACCCGAAGGAGCGCGCCCGCGCCTCGCGCGCACTGCTCGAATGGGGCTTTGGCGCATGGGAGGCGCACCGGCTTTATCCCGCGGGCAAGATCCTGGCCGACGCCACCGTACAGCAGGGTACGCAGGCCAGCGTCGGGCTGGAAACCGCTCATCCCGTCGATGTGACCGCACCGCGCGGGGTCAAACCGCAGGTCTCGATGCGCATCCGCTACAAGGGGCCACTCGACGCGCCGATCGCCAGGGGTGAGGAAGTGGCGATGCTCGAGCTTCACGTCGCCGGGCAGCCGGCGGCGGAAGTGCCTTTGGTCGCCAGCGCCGACGTGCCGCGCGGCAATGGCCTGACCGACCGCTTGCGGGATGGCTTCACCGGGCTGCTCAGGTGAAACAGGCAGCCGCAGCCGGCCGGTTCATTGCCTTCGAGGGCGGGGAGGGGGCCGGGAAATCGACCCAGGCCCGCCTGCTTGCCGATGCGCTGCGGGCGCGCGGGCTGGAGGTGGTGCTGACCCGTGAGCCGGGCGGAACTGACGGGGCCGAGGCAATCCGCGCGCTGCTGCTCGATCCGCAAGGGCCGGGCTGGAACCCGCGCGCCGAGGCGCTGCTGTTCGCCGCCGCGCGCTCGGATCATGTCGAGCGGCTGATCCGGCCGGCGCTGGTACGCGGCGCCTGGGTGATCTGCGACCGCTTCCTCGATTCTAGCCGCGCCTACCAGGGCGGCGGCAGCGGCCTGACCGATGCCGAACTGCGGGCGCTCCACGTGATCGGCAGCGAGGGCCTGCTGCCGGACCTGACCCTGCTGTTCGAGGTTACCCCGGACATCGCGGCGGCGCGGCTTGGCGGGCGAGGGGGGGCGACCGACCGGATCGAGGCGCGCGACCCCGCGTTCCACGCCCGCGTCGCCGCCGCCTTTGCCGATTTCGCCCGGGCCGAGCCGGCGCGGTTCCGGCGGATCGACGCCAACGGCACGCCGGAAGCCACCCACCATGCCGTGCTGGCGGCCCTGGACCTGCTGCCATGAGCGCAGAACTCGCCGGCCATCAGGCCGCGTGGCGCGAATGGCGCGCGGCGCTGGCGAGCCCGCGCATGCACCATGCCTGGATCCTGGCCGGGGTGCAGGGTCTCGGCAAGGGCCATTTCGCGCGTGCCGCCGCCGCCGCGCTGGTGGCAGAGCCGGGCGTCCACCAGCCCCCGCCCGAAGCCCATCCCGACATCCTGATCCCGGAGCATCCGCCGGAGAACAAGGAGGAGGCGAAGAAGCGTGAGGATGGTGGCGCATTTCGCACCAAGCGTTCGATTCCGGTCGATGAAATTCGCCGGCTCCAGCACCGGCTGACGACCCGGCCGACGCTCGGGCCGCGAAGGGCGGTGATCCTCGACCCGGCCGACTACCTGGAAAAGGGCGCGGTCAATGCCGTGCTCAAGAGCCTGGAGGAACCGCCGGCGGGGACTTATTTCCTGCTGATCGCCCATTCTCCCGGGCGGCTGCTGCCGACCATCCGCTCGCGCTGTCGCATCCTGCGCTTCGCCCCGCTGGCCGATGCCGAGATAGACCGTATCCTGCAGCGCGAGGCGCCGCAGGCCGACGCCGCCACCCGCGCCGCTGCCGTCGCTGCCGCGCAGGGTTCGCCCGGCCGGGCGCTGGCCTTCGTCGATCTCGAACTGGACACGGTCCACGCGGTGATGCAAGCCTTGATGACCGAGGGCGATCCCCTGTTCGCCCATCGCGGCAGGCTCTCCAGCCTGTTCGGCGCCCGGCAGGAGCGCGAGCGCCAGGCCGCCGTTCTCGAACTCGCCCGAGCCGAACTGGCCCGCGCGTTGCCGTCAGCCTCGCGGCCTAGGGCAGAGCAGATCATTGCCGCCCATGGCGAGCTGGTCCGCCTGTCCGCACTGGCGCCGACCCACAATTTCGAGGCCGGGCTGCTGGCGGCGGAAATTGGCGCCTTGCTGGCATCCACGCATGACCCTAAGGCCCTCTGATCCAGCCACACGCAGTTGAAAGCGCGCCCGGAACTCATGGCCGAGCCATTCTACATCACCACCGCCATCTCCTACCCCAACGGCAAGCCGCACATCGGCCACGCCTACGAGGCCATTGCCGCCGACGTCATCGCCCGGTTCCAGCGGCAGATGGGCCGCGACGTGCGTTTCCAGACCGGGACCGACGAACACGGCCTGAAGATGGCCCAGAAGGCCCGCGATCTCGGCGTCACCCCGGCGGCACTGGCGGCCGAGATGTCGCAGCATTTCATTGATATGTGCGCGACGTTGAACATATCGCATGATGTATTCCAGCGCACGACCGACGCCCGGCATCACGCCGCCAGCCAGGAGCTCTGGCGGCGCATGGAGGCCAATGGCGATCTCTATCTCGACCGCTACGAGGGCTGGTACTCGGTGCGCGACGAAGCCTATTACGACGAGGGCGAGCTGGTGGCCGGGGAAGGGGGCGAAAAGCTCTCCCCGCAGGGCACCCCGGTCGAATGGACGGTCGAGGAGTCGTGGTTCTTCCGCCTGTCGGCCTATGGCGACAGGCTGCTGGCGCTCTATCGCGAACACCCGGAATTCCTCGAGCCGGAAAGCCGGCGCAACGAGGTGATCCGCTTCGTCGAGGGCGGCTTGCGCGATCTTTCGGTCTCGCGCACCAGCTTCGACTGGGGGGTGAAGGTCCCCGGGGACGACAAGCACGTCATGTATGTCTGGGTCGATGCCCTGACCAACTACCTCACCGGCCTCGGCTTCCCCGGCGAAACCCCGGAAATGGCGAAATGGTGGCCGGCGGACATCCACCTGATCGGCAAGGACATCGTCCGCTTCCATGCGATCTATTGGCCCGCGTTCCTGATGAGCGCCGGAATCGCCCTGCCGAAGAAGGTCTTTGGCCACGGTTTCCTGCTCCACCGGGGCGAGAAGATGTCGAAATCGCTCGGCAACGTCGTCGATCCGACCGAACTCGCCGAAACCTTCGGGGTCGATGCCTTGCGCTATTTCCTGATGCGCGAGATTAGCTTCGGTCAGGACGGTTCGTGGTCGGCGGAAGCCATCGTCACCCGCTGCAACGCCGAACTGGCCAACAGCTTCGGCAATCTCGCCCAGCGCGTGCTGTCGATGATCTTCAAGAACCTCGGTGGCGAACTCCGCGCCGGGTTGCCCGAAACGGAGGCCGATGCGGCGCTGCTGGCGGCGGTGCGCGAAGGCACCCAGGCGGTGCGGAACCGGTTCGCCGGCCTGGCGTTTTCGGACGGTATGGAGGGCTGGATGCGAGCGGTATTCGCCTGCAACCAATATGTCGACGAGCAGGCGCCCTGGGCGCTGCGCAAGACCGACCCGGAGCGTATGGCGGCAGTGCTGATGGTGCTGCTGCGCGCGGTGCGCGATCTCGCCATCGCCGTGCGCAGCGTCGTGCCGGTGGCGGCGGATTCGCTGCTCGATCAGCTCGGGGCCGCGCTGGATGCGCGCGATTTTGCCGCACTGGACGATGCCGGCTGGTTTTCCGACCTGGCAACCAGGGGGTTCCGTATCGCGCAGCCTGTCGGTGCCTTCCCCCGGCTTGAACTGCCGGCCGAAGTCGACGCCTGACGCATGGCGCCAGAACCATGTTGATCGACTCGCACTGCCACCTCAATTACCCCGGCCTGATCGAAGACCAGGCCGGGGTGCTGGCCCGCGCCCGTCAAGCCGGTCTCAGTGGCTTTCTCAACATCTCGACCCGGCAATCGGAATGGGCCGCCATCGTCGCCGTCGCCGAGCGCGAGCCGGACGTCTGGGCCAGCGTCGGCATTCATCCGCACGAGGCGGATGCGCACGTCGCCCTGGGCGCGGCGGCGCTGCTGGCGGCGGCGGAACATCCGCGCGTCATCGGCATCGGCGAAACCGGGCTGGACTATTTCTACGACCATTCCGATCGCGAGACCCAGCGCGCCCTGTTCCGCGTCCACATCGAGGTGGCACGGCAGACCGGCCTGCCGCTGATCGTCCATACCCGCGACGCGGAAGACGACACCGCCACGATCCTGGCCGAGGAAATGGGGAAGGGGGCCTTTCCCGCGCTGATCCACTGCTTCACCGCATCGGCCGGCTTCGCCCGACAGATGCTCGGCCTCGGCCTGACCATTTCGCTTTCCGGCATCGTGACCTTCAAGAGTGCCAGGGACCTCCAGGCCATCGCCGCCGAATTGCCGGCCGAGCGCCTGCTGGTCGAGACCGACGCGCCGTTCCTCGCCCCCGTGCCCCATCGCGGGCGGACCTGCGAGCCGGCCTTCACCGCCGATACCGCCCGGTTCGTGGCCGGCCTGCGCGGGGTTTCCCCGGAACATCTGGCCGAAACGACGACGCGCAATTTCCATGCTCTGTTCGGCAAGGCCGCCGCGTGAAAGTCCGCATTCTCGGCTGCGGCACGTCCACCGGGGTGCCGCGCATCGGCGGAGCGGAAGGGCTGGACTGGGGCCAGTGCGACCCGGACAACCCGCGCAACCGCCGCAGCCGCGCCTCGATCCTGATCGAGAGCGACGAGGGCGCCCGCCTGCTGGTCGATACCTCGACCGACCTGCGCGCCCAGCTCATGGCGGCAGAGGTCCACCGGCTCGATGCGGTTTTCTGGACTCACGACCACGCCGATCATGCCCACGGCATCGATGACCTGCGTCCGTTCCGCTATGGCCGCAATGGCCCGCTGCCGGGATATGCCGCCGACGAAACCGTGCGGCGCCTGCGGCAGCGGTTCGGCTACGTTTTCGCCGGCCAGTTCGGCTATCCGACCATTGTCGCGCTCGATACGCTGGACCGGTTGCGGATGTGCCATGGCGTCGGGATCGGCCATTGCCAGATGCCGCACGGCCCGGCCCAATCGACTGCATTCCGGTTTGCTAATAACGGAAAATCAATCGGATATGCGGTAGACTTCAGTGAGATTGTCAGGCCTGCAGTCGAATTGCTGGACGGTTGCGACGTGCTGGTGGTCGATTGCCTGCGCCGTGAATCGCACCCGACCCATGCCAATCTGGCCATGGCGCTCGAAATGATCGAAGCGACGCGCGCCGGCCGCGGAGTCCTGACCCATCTCGACAAGTCGATGGATTATGCGACGCTGTCGCAGGAGCTGCCGGGCCATGTCGTCGTCGGGCATGATGGCCTGGAAGTGACCGCCTGACGGATTGCTCGGGGAGTCTGGATGCCCGACTTTGACGCCAATGCGATGGACGCGCTGGTTCTCGCGGCTGTCGGCACCGGTTCGCTGTTGCTGGTCAGTCGCAGCCTCAGGCGCTTTGACATCAGGCTGGCCACCGGTGTCTGGATGGGGCTCGCGTGGCTCTTGCTGTTCGTGGCCACTGTGCTGATCTATCGGGCGATCCGCGCTTGAGCCTGTGACAACACCCACGTCAGCGCCCTGTCATTTTACATAATATAGATTATCACATTTAAGGACGGCAGTGATCGCGCGTCACAGCGGGCGCCACTCCTCCTTGTGATCCAGCGGCGAAAAGATCGCATCCAGCAGGTCATCGGTCACGTCCGAGGCTGTCGGCCAGGTCCAGCGCGGTGCATTGTCCTTCTCGACGATGACCGCGCGCACGCCTTCGGCGAAATCCGGCAGGACCAGGATGCGCGATGCGATGCGATACTCCATGGCCATTTCGTCGGCGAAATCCGCCAGTGCCGCGCTTTGCGCCAGTTCCCGCAGCGAAACCTTGCAGGAAAGCGGACTCCGGCTCGTCAGGACAGCGAGCGTGTCCCGCGCGAACGGTCCACCGTCCTCGCCCAGCGCCGCCAGGATGCCTTCGAGCGTGTCCGGGGCGAACAGGCGGTCGATCTCAGCGCCACGGCCGGGCTGTTCAGTCACCGGCGGGATCGTCTTCGCGTCTTCCAGAATCCGCTCGATATCGGCGGGGCAGCCGGCAATGGCACGCTTGATCTCCGGCAAGGCGCCGCTGGGCACATGATGCGTGGCCAACCCGGCCCGGAGGCATTCGCCACCGTCCAGCCGCGCCCCGGTCAGCGCGAGGTATTGCCCCAGCCGGCCGGGAAGCCTGGACAGATACCAGCCGCCGCCGACATCGGGGAACAGGCCTATGCCGGTTTCGGGCATGGCGAACCGGGTCTGTTCGGTCGCGATCCGGATTTGCGCCGGTCCCGCAAGCCCGACGCCGCCGCCCATGGTGATCCCGTTCATGAACGCGATGACCGGCTTGGGCCAAGTCTTGATCAGGTGGTTGAGCTGGTATTCGCGGAAGAAGAAGCGCCGTCCGGCCATACCGTCATCGCTCAGCGCCGAATGCCGCAGCATGGCGATATCGCCGCCGGCGCAGAACCCCCTGCCCTCGGCATGGTCGATCACGACCGCCGCGACCGTGGGATCGTCACGCCATTCGAGCAGCGCCTCGATCATCGTCTCGACCATGGCCAGGTTCAGCGCATGGATGACCTTCGGCCGGTTCAGGGAAAGCCAGCCAATATCGCCGACGCGCCGGACCAGCACTTGTTCGCTCAATGTCCGTCTCCCGTCGCTCGACCGATACCCCGGCACAGATGGCGGACCTGACGCGGTCATACAACCCTGGCGCGATTTCGCTGCCTGCAGCCAGTCCCGACTGGACATGACATGGCCCCCGTGTTCAGACACGCGCCGTCTCCCCTGACCGGAACTCCGAATGAACACGCCCGCCGATTCACTGGCCGATCCACTCAGGCGCTTGCTCTCGATCATGGCGCGCCTGCGCGACCCCGAGCGCGGCTGCGAGTGGGACGTGGCGCAGACGTTCGCCACGATCGCGCCCTACACGATCGAGGAGGCCTACGAAGTCGCCGATGCCATTGCCCGGGAAGACATGGCCGGGCTGCGCGACGAGCTTGGCGATCTCCTGCTCCAGGTGGTCTTTCATGCCCGCATGGCCGAGGAGGCGGGTCACTTCGCCTTCGCCGACGTCGCCACCAGCATCGCCGACAAACTGGTCGCCCGCCACCCGCACGTATTTGGCGAAGCACCGGCCGATGCGCTCCGCGAACGGTGGGAAGATCTCAAGCAGGCCGAACGCGCCTCGCGCGGCGAGTCGGGGGTGCTGGACGGCATTGCCCAGGCGTTGCCCGCCCTGATGCGCGCCGAAAAGCTGCAGAAGCGCGCCGCCCGCGCCGGCTTCGACTGGCCCGATCCGCATGGCCCGACGGCCAAGGTGGTAGAGGAGATGGCGGAACTTGCCGAAGCCGCCAGTCAACCGGACCGCTTCGAGGAAGCGGGCGATCTGCTGTTCGCCGCCGTCAACCTGGTTCGCGCATATGGCATTGCCCCGGAAGAAGCGCTGCGAGCGGGCAACGCCAAGTTCGAGCGCCGCTTCCGCGCCATGGAGCAGCTTGCCCGGCAGAATGGCGATGATTTCACTGCCCTTTCGCTCGCGGAGCAGGAGGCCCTGTGGCAGGCGGCCAAGCAGGCAGAAAAACGCCCTTGAGGTGAACCGCGCTAGAGTGCGATGACAAAAAGTGGGAACCGGTTTTTGTCAATAAATCGCACGAAAACAAAATCTAAAGGCGCCTGAAACGCCCCCATTCCCGGGGTGTCAGGCGGACGTGGAGGCGATGAACCGGTTCGCCATCGCTCTCCAGCACTTCATCGGCCAGGACATCGCCGTGGGCGTGGAGCCAGGCCAGTCGCTGGCCGTCACCCGCCGCCACGTCGATCACCTGCTCACGGGCGTCGCCGGTCAGCAGCTGGCCGACCCGCACCAGCAAATCGGCGCACCCTTCGCCGGTCAGCGCCGAGACCGGAAGGACGGGCTCACCGGCCGCATCCGCCAGGGCTCGCAATTCTGCCACGCGGTCGGGCGGCAGGAGATCGAGCTTGTTCCAGACCTCGACGATCGGCGCTGTCGGCTCCTCCCCTTCGCTGCCCATGACGCCCAGGTCGCTGAGGACGGCGAGGACATGCTTCTTCTGCGCCGCAGTGTCGGGATTGGCGATGTCCCGCACGTGCAGGATGAGGTCGGCCGCCATCACCTCTTCGAGCGTGGCGCGAAAGGCGGCGACGAGCTGCGTCGGCAGGTCGGAAATGAAACCCACCGTGTCTGACAGGATCGCCTTGTCGATCCCCGGCAGGCGGACCCGGCGCATCGTCGGGTCGAGCGTCGCGAACAGCAGGTCCTGCGCCATGACATCGGCACCGGTCAGGCGATTGAACAGGGTCGACTTGCCGGCGTTGGTGTAGCCCACCAGCGCGATCACCGGCCAGGGCGCCTTGCCGCGCCGGTCGCGGTGCAGCCCGCGCGTGCGGCGGACCTGCTCCAGTTCGCGGCGGATGCGGGCCATGCGGTCACGGATCATGCGCCGGTCGGCCTCGATCTGGGTCTCGCCCGGCCCGCCGAGGAAGCCGAAGCCACCGCGCTGCCGCTCCAGGTGAGTCCAGGATCGCACCAGCCTGCCCTGCTGGTAATCGAGATGCGCGAGTTCGACCTGCAACCGCCCTTCCGCAGTCGCCGCGCGTTCGCCGAAGATTTCGAGGATCAGCCCGGTCCGGTCGATCACCTTGCGGCCGAGCTTGTCCTCGAGGTTGCGTTGCTGGATGGCCGACAGGCCACCATCGACGATGACCAGTTCGGCCTCGCCTAGGTTGCAATGGTCCCGAATGCGCTCGATCTGGCCTTCGCCGAACAGGGTGCCGGGGCGTACCTCGCGCAGCGGCAAGGCCAACGCCTCGATCACCTCCAGCCCGATGGCCAGGGCAAGCCCCCTCGCCTCCTCGATCCGGGCAGCGGAATCGACATCGGCGGTCCTGCCGCGAATCTCCGGGCAGACGACGAGGGCCCGCGCCCCACGGGTCACCTCCTCGCGACTGTCCTCAAGAAAACTCAGGAATAATTCCGTTCATCCCGCCCTGAAGGTGAAAACATCGGACCGACCGATGCCATCACCCTCGAGCTTCTGCTTTCGTGCGATCTGCCGACAGGAACCGGTCCGCTTCTTGTCTTCGCACGTCAGAGTTCAACCTTCGTCCACTTCCTCGTCGTCCCATTCCCCGGTCAGGTCGACCGGCGTGATCGGCTGGATCGTCGACACGGCGTGCTTGTAGGCAAGCTGCACGTAGCCTTCGCGCTCAAGCAGCATGCAGAACAGGTCATAGGCGGCGACGCGACCCTGGAGCATGACGCCGTTCACGAGGAACATCGTCACCTGAACGCCTGCGCCGCGGATGGACGACAGGAACACGTCCTGCAGCAGCCGCAGTTTCTTCGAGCCATCGGCGGCAATGTTGAATTGCCGGGAATCGACTGGCTGGCTTGGCATGATGGTCGACACGGCATGCTTGTAGACAAGCTGGGACTGGCCATCGCGGCGCAGCAGGATCGAGAAGTTGTCGAACCAGGTGACGATGCCTTGCAGCTTCACGCCCTTGACCAGGAACATGGTCACCGGCGTCTTGTGCTTGCGCAGCAGATTGAGGAACTGGTCCTGAAGGTTCTGTCCCTTGCCGGCCGCAACGGATGGCGGCGGTGCATCGTTCCGGCGCGGACGCGGCGCGCGCTCACTGGCAGGCGGGGCGGAATCGACGGATTCGCTGAATTCCTGCGGCTCCGCAGCGGCGGAAAGGGCCGGCTTCAACTTCGGCCTGGCGGAAAGCGTACGTCCGGTCATGTTTTACTCCGGTTGTTGGCGGCCTCTATAGGGTCCGCAATCTGGCTCGGGCGAAATCCGGGCCGGTCGATCCGAGTCTATAATTTTGCAGGTGCAGCGTAAATCCGAAAAATCGCGTCGGTCCCGCAATGGGGTACGAACAGTCACGATTTCGTGCGCAGCCTGCGATCAGTCTTCCTCCTCTTCGCGACGTTCTCCCAGCCCCAGCAGCTTGAGCTTCCGGTGGAGGGCGGATCGCTCCATGCCGATGAAGCTGGCGGTGCGCGAAATGTTCCCGGAGAAGCGCCGGATCTGCACCTTCAGGTATTCCCGCTCGAAGTTCTCGCGCGCTTCCCGGAGCGGGACGCCCATCAACGACGGCATGCCGGTATCGGTGCCGATTCGTCCGCTGCCGATTTCCGGCGGCAGCATGTCGGGCTCGATCCGCGCCAGGCGATCGTGCGGCGCGAGGATGACCGTCCGTTCGGCGACATTGCGCAGCTGCCTGACATTGCCCGGCCAGTCATGGGCCTGGAGCGCGGCCATCGCGTCGGGCGAGACCTCGGGCGCGACCAGTCCCTGGTCGTTGGCATAGCGGGCGAAGAACTGGCTGGCGAGAACCGGAATGTCTTCGCGCCGCTCCGCCAGCGCCGGCAGCCGTACCGGCACCACATTGAGCCGGTAGAACAGGTCCTCGCGAAAGCGGCGCTCGGCGATTTCCTTTTCAAGATCGCGGGCCGAAGCGGATACGACCCTCACATCGACGCGGATCTGGCGCACGCCGCCGACGCGGACGAAGGCCTGTTCGGTCAGGACCCGGAGAATGCGGGCCTGGGTCGAGAGCGGCATGTCGGCAACTTCGTCGAGAAACAGGGTTCCACCATCGGCCATCTCCAGCAGGCCCGGGCGGACCAGCTTGCCGTCGGCCTCCTCGCCGAACAGCTCCTGCTCGAATCGTTCGGGCGTGATCCGCGCGGAATTGACGGTGACGAAGGCATGGTCGGCGCGGCCGCTCCAGGCGTGCAGGATGCGTGCCGCCACTTCCTTGCCGGAACCTGCGGGGCCGGTGATCAGCAGGCGGCTGCCGGTATTGGCGACCCGCTTCAGCGTCGCCCGGACCTGGTTGATCAGCGGTGAGTTGCCGCTCAGATCTTCGGCCAGGGCACTGCCGGAATCCAGCCGCAACCGGGCATTTTCCCGGCGCAGGCGCTCGGTTTCGGTCGCCCGTTCGACCAGATGCAGCAGCCGCTCGGTCTCGAAGGGCTTCTCGATGAAGTCCATCGCCCCGCGCCCGATCGCCGAGACCGCGGTGTCGATGTTGCCGTGGCCGGAAAAGATGATCACCGGAAGTTCGGGCTCGCGCGCCTTGATCGCATCGAGCACCTCCAGCCCGTCCATCGGGCTGCCATGCAGCCAGACATCGAGCAGCACCAGGCTGGGCCTGCGTTCGTCCACCTCGGCCAGCGCGCTCACCGAATCGCCGGCGGTTCGACATTCGTAACCCTCGTCACTGAGCACGCCCGCGACCAGTTCGCGAATGTCGCGCTCGTCATCGACGATCAGGATATCCAGGGCCATCAGGGGTGTCTCCTCATGCGGCAGCCTCGGGCACGCCTTCCAGGGCGCGAGGCTCGCGGGCAAAGCGCAATGTCACGACGGTTCCTCCCCCGTCAGCGGCGGCGAACGACATCTCGCCACCATGCTCCTCGACGATCTTCTTGACGATCGCGAGGCCGAGGCCCGTGCCCTTGTCCCGCGTCGTCACATAGGGTTCGACGATCCGTTCCCGATCCTGCGGCAGCCCTACGCCATTGTCGGATATGCGCACGACGATGCCTGCCTCCCTGCCCTCGATCGCGAGGTGAATCCGGCCGGCGAACTCGTCCTGCTCGAGCTTGGCGCGGGTTTCGATGGCCTCGGTGGCGTTCTTCAGGACATTGGTCATGGCCTGGCCGAACTGGTGGCGATCGCACTCGATACGCCCGATGTCCCCCTCGGTGCCGAACGAGAACGCAATTTCCGGCCGGGCAACCTCCTGGAGGAACATGGCCTGACGGGCGAGATCGACGGGATCTTCCGGCCGGAATACCGGCTTGGGCAGGCGCGCGAACGAGGAAAACTCGTCAACCATTTTCCGCAGGTCGCCGACCTGGCGGATGATCGTCGCGGTCAATTCCTCGAACAGGTCGCCATCCGTGGCGATCTGCCGGCGATAGCGCCGCTTGAGCCGCTCGGTCGCCAACTGAATCGGCGTCAGCGGGTTCTTGATCTCGTGCGCGATTCGCCTGGCCACGTCGGACCAGGCCGCCTGCCTCTGGTCGAGCAATTGCCGGGTGATGTCCTCGAAGGTGATAACGTGGCCGCCCACGTTGGCGGTGATACGCACCGCGAGTGTCAGCAATTCGCCGGCGCCATCGCGCCGGAGGCCGTGCTGGATGACCCCTTCGCTCCGCCCGGCGGCAACCATTGCGGCAATCTGCGGCGCGATGTCGGCCAAAGCCAGGCCGACCGGCGGCGGCCCGCTGCGGTCGAGCAGCAACTGGTGGGCGCTCGGGTTCATCAGCAAGACCGCCCCGTCGGCGTCGATCGAGACGATTCCGGCGGTCACCGATTCCAGCACTGCCTCGATGAAGGTCCGCCGCTCGTCCAGCTGCTGGTTGGCACCGACGAGGTCGAGGGTCTGCCGTTCGATCTGGGCCGTCATGCGGTTGAACGCGCGGTTGAGCAGGCCGATCTCATCCGTGCCGCTGCGGCCTTCGACCCGCATGGCATAGTTGCCGGCGGCCACCCGGCGGGCGGCGGCGACCAGCTGGTAGAGCGGCTGCACCTGCCGGTCGGCGAAGTTCAGCGCGAACCACACCGACAGGCCCACAAGCGACAGGGAAACCACGAACAGGGCGACATTGAACCGCAGCTGCAGCAGTCGCGCCCGCTGGGTGAGGACCTGATAGGCGCGCACGATATTCTCCGCCCGGCGGCCCTGGCTGAGCGCCAGCAGGTCGGACTTGCGGGCGGTATAGAGATAGATGCCCGCCCGCAGGTCGATCGGCGTCACTGCCGCGATCCGGTCCGCATTGGCGTTGACGATGATCGGCTCGCCGGCATCGAGCCGGCGCAGTTCCTGCGGACTGACCCGGTCGCGGCTGTCATTGCCCTTTGCCGGATCGACGATCGCCGCGGTCCTCAGGCGCCCATCGGCCCCTTTCTGCAGGATCGCCGCCTCGTCGAGCTTGCGCTGCAGCACCTGGTAGGAAAAGCTTTCGGCAAATTCCGGGCGGACGATCTCGGTCTGGCCGAGGATGAAGCGCATGTCGCTCGCCATTGCGACGGTCTCGTTCGACACGTCCCGCTGGGTCTGTTCGTAGTACCCCCGCGCCAGCTTGTTGGCATTCTCGAGCAGCCCGCGCGAACTGTCGGAAAACCAGAACTCGACACCCGACTGGAACAGCACCGAAGCGAAGATCGCCACCAGCAGGGTCGGTATCGCCGCGATCAGCGAAAACAGGAACACCAGCTGGACGTGCAGGCTGCCGGTGCCACCCACCGTCTCGGCGGCGCGTCGCAGCGCGATCCACCGCCCGAGCAACACCAGCAGTGCCAGTGCCGGCACCAGCGCGCCGACCAGCAGCGTCGCGGTCAGCCCGGAAGGCAGCAGGCCTCCGCGCGCCGCTTGGTCGCGCAGCACCAGCCATGCCGTCACCATGGCAGCGACGAACGCGGCCGCCGCGATCGCAGTGATGATCGGCACCAGTTGCATCCGGCGCACGGCAAGCCGCACGCGCCGCCACAATTGTGGCCAGCCAGAGCGCTGAGCGGTTTTGCCGGCAATCATCGTTGCGAGAATACAACAGGGCTGTGGCAGTTTCCAGACAATCCCGGAATTTTATAAACCTGCCACTATTTCAGGTGATAGAGGTCCGGATCGAGTGCCAGATCCCCCAGCCGCTTGCGCAAGGTGTTGCGATTGATCCCCAACATCTGCGCCGCGCGCAATTGGTTCCCGCCGGTCGTCCGCAGCACTTCGGCAAACAGCGGGCGCTCGAACGCGGCAAGGGCACTGTCGTAGATCGTGCCGGATGGCGGCTGGTGCTGTTCGAGCCAGCGCGCCACCGCAACCGCCAGCCCGCCCGGCCCCGCTGCCACATCCGATGTCGGCACGTCATCCGGCTCGGCCGCCCTGCCCGCCAGCATCGGCATCAGCGTCGCCGCGTCGATCGTGTCCTCCCGCGCCAGCAGAGCCAGCCGGTAGATGAAGTTGCGCAGTTCCCGGACGTTGCCCTTCCATGGCTGCCGCTTGAGCAACTCGGTCGCCTCCGCCGAAAGCTGATGCCGCGGCAAGCCTTCGCCCGCGGCCGATGCCAGGAAATGCCGCGCCAGGGCCTCGATATCGTCGGCCCGCTCGCGCAATGGCGGCAGGTGGATCGGCACGACATTCAGCCGGTAGTAGAGGTCCTCGCGAAACTGGCCGGCGGCGATCATCGGCTCCAGGTCCCGATTGGTCGCCGCGATGATGCGCGCGTCGATGCTGACCTCGTCGCGTCCGCCGACGCGGCGGATCGAGCCCGACTGCAATGCCCGCAGCAACCGGGTCTGCGCCTGCATCGGCATGTCGCCGATCTCGTCGAGAAACAGGGTGCCGCCCGCCGCCTGCTCGAACTTGCCGATGTGGCGGGCCACCGCACCGGTGAAGGCCCCCCGCTCGTGGCCAAACAGCTCGCTCTCGATCAACTCCGCCGGAATCGCCGCCGTATTCACCGCCACGAACGGCCCGGCGCGACGCTGCCCCAGCTGGTGAATCGCTTCCGCCACAAGTTCCTTGCCGGTTCCCGATTCCCCGAGGATCAGCACGGTCAGATCATTGCGCAGGACCCGGGTGATCATCCGGTAAACCGCCTGCATGGCCTGGCTGCGCCCGACGAGAGGCAGCCCGGCTGACGCCTGGGGGTCCTCTTCCCCGCCGGTCGGGCCTCGCGCCCCGGCGGCCTGCCGCACCGTCCGCGCCAGCTCGTCGAGGTCGAACGGCTTGGGAAAATATTCGAAGGCCCCGGTGTCGCTGGCCCTGACGGCGGTATCCAGCGTGTTCTGGGCCGAAAGGATGACCACCGGCATGTCCGGATTGTCCCGGCAAACCCGGTCGAGCGTCTCGATGCCATCCCCGTCGGTCAGCATGACATCGGTCACCAGCACGGCGAACCGCTTCGCGGCCAGCAACCGGTCCCGTTCAGCAATCGAATCGCACCGGCTGACCTGGAACCCTTCGGCCTCCAGCGCCGCGGTGATGACGATGGCGATCGATTCGTCGTCCTCGACCAGAAGCACGTTCATTCGCGGTTCCTCACGCCACCTTGGCCTTGCGCTGTCGCTGTGCCGGCTCCTGCGCCAGCGGCAGGTGGACACGGAAATGGGTCCAGCCGCCCGCCTCGTCGCGGTCGTAGGTGATCCGCCCGTTCATGTCCCCGACCAGCTTGCGCACCAGCGCCAACCCCAGCCCCTGCCCCGATTTCTTGGTGGTGACGAACGGCTCGAACACCAGTTCGCGCAGCGCCGGGTCGATTCCCGGCCCATTGTCGCTGACCCTGAGTTCGATCGGCAGCCGCACCGGCTGGCCCATGGCCGTCGCGTGCAATTGCAATCCGCTGGCAAAGCGCGTCCGCACCACCACGCGAGGCGTGCCGGATCGCTGGGCGGCCTCCCGCGCCGCCTCCCGGCCGTTGGACAGGAGGTTGATCAGCACCTGTACCAGCGCGCTGGCACTGCCCAGCACCGGCGGCAGCGAAGGATCGAACTCCTCCTCGATCCGCGCCCCGCCATCGCCGGCGGCCGCGATGATCGCGCAGGCATGGCGCACCGCCTCGTGCAGGTTGCACGGTGCCAGCGGCTGGGGCGTGCGGCGGGAGAGGGACTGCATCTGGTCGATCAGCTTGGCGATGCGATCGACCTCGTCGGCGATCAGCCCGGTCATCGCCCGCTCCGCCGGCGCCACCTTGCGGGCCAGCAGCTGCGCCGCGCCCCGGATTCCAGCCAGCGGGTTCTTGATTTCGTGCGCCAGGATCTCCGGCGCGCGCAGCACGCTGTCATCCCGCCCGCCGGCCCCGTCACCCATCGCCTCGGCGGTGGCATTGTCGTGCAGGGTCAGCACCTGCCAGCCGGCCTCGTCGGCCACGGGTGCGAGCGTCACGTCGATCCGGCGCGGGGGCTGGCCCAGCACCGCGACATCGACCTGCCGCGCCGAAAGCGGCGCATCGCTCTCGCGAATGCGGGCGTCGAGCCGTTCATCGGCCCAGGCGAGAACCTCAAACAGGCCCTTCCCCGAAAGGCGCCGCCCGCTCTGGCCGAGGAACTGCTCGGCCGCCGGGTTGACGCTGGCAATCACCTGCCCCGGCGCCAGCAGGATCACCGGCAGAGGCAGGCTCGCCAACTGCCGCCGTGCATCGGGAATGGCAGCCGGCGCCTTGCTCATGCGGCCATGCGCTCGCACAACGGCGCATAGAACCGCGCCAGCGATGCCATGACCTCAGCGGGATCGTCGACGAAGTTCACCCGGTTGCGGAATTCGGCCGATCCCGGCAGCCCCTTGGTATACCAGCCCAGGTGCTTGCGGGCCAATTTCACCCCGGTATCCGTGCCATAAAGGCTGAGCATATCGGTGTAATGCTCTGTAATCAGATGCAATTGCGCGTCAAGCCCGGGCGCCGCCAAGTGGCCTTTGCCCGCCAGCCAGTGCATTACCTGGGCCAGCAGCCAGGGGCGGCCATAGGCCCCTCGCCCGATCATCACGCCGTCCGCGCCCGATTGATCCAGCGCTTTCGCCACGTCGGCGATCGTGCAGATGTCGCCATTGACGATCACCGGCACGTCCACCGCTTCCTTGACCTTGCGGACGAACGCCCAGTCCGCCTCGCCCTTGTACATCTGGTTGCGCGTCCTTCCGTGCACGGTGATCATCCGCGCGCCCAGGTCCTGCGCGATCCGCGCCAGCTCCGGCGCGTTGAGGCTACCATGGTCCCACCCCATCCGCATCTTGACCGTCACCGGCACCTGGACCGCCTTGACCGTTGCCTCGATCAGCCGCGTCGCCAGCGGCACGTCGCGCATCAGCGCCGAGCCGGCATCGCCGTTGACCACCTTGCGCACCGGGCAGCCCATGTTGATGTCGATGATCGCAGCCCCCTGCCCCTCGACCAGCTTCGCCGCTTCCGCCATCTGCGCCGGCTCGCAGCCGACCAGCTGCATCGACACCGGCTCCTCGGCCGGGTCCCAGGCCGCCTTCTGGATCGATTGCCGCGTCTCGCGAATCGCCGCCGGGCTAGCGATCATCTCGGTCACGTTCAGCCCCGAGCCGAACCGCCGCACGATGCGCCGGAACGGCAGGTCGGTGACGCCGGTCATCGGCGCCAGCACCACCGGGCAGTCGATTCTGACCGGCCCAACCATGATCGGCGCCAGCGTCGGCGGGGTCGGCAATGGGGGAACGGGTTCGGTCATCGATGGGGCTGCCTAAAAAACAGGCAGCACATAGGCAATTGCCTGCCGGGCAGCAAGCGATTACCGGCGCGGTCGATGGACTCGCCAAATCCTCCTGCCGCAGCGGTCGTCGTCGCAGCCGGCCAGGGCCTGCGCGCGGGGCAGCCCATGCCCAAGCAGTTCGCGCCATGGCGGGGCAAGCCGGTCCTGCGCCACTCGGTCGAAGCCCTCGCCGCCGCCGGCATCGCGCCGATCGTCGTCGTCATCCCTGCCGGTGCCGAGGAAATCGCCGCCAGGGCGCTGCATGGCATTGCAGGGGTCAGGCTGGTGCCCGGCGGCTCAGCCCGGCAGGATTCGGTCCGCCTCGGCCTCGAGGCGCTCGCCGTGGATGCCCCCGCCAAAGTGCTGGTCCACGATGCCGCCCGCCCCGTCCTGCCATCCCCCGTCATCGTGCGGTTGCTGAAGGCGCTGGAGCAGAGCCCCGCCGCCATTCCCGTCCTCCCCGTGGCCGACAGCCTGTGCCACGCCGCAGGCGACCATATGGGCGCCGTGGCCCGGCGCGAGGAACTCCGCCGGGTCCAAACCCCGCAGGCCTTCCGCTTTGCCGATATCCTCGTTGCCCACCGCCAGTGGCACGGCGCCTCGACCGCCGGCGACGATGCTCAGGTCGCCCGCGCCGCCGGCCTCGCCATCGCGCTGGTCGATGGCGACGAGGCGCTCCACAAGCTCACCTATTCCAGCGATTTCGAGGCCAACATGCCCCTGATCCGTGTCGGCACCGGTTATGACGTCCACGCACTCGCCGAAGACGAGGACCTCTGGCTCTGCGGCGTCCGGATCGAGCACAGCCATGGCTTGGCCGGCCACAGCGACGCCGATGTCGCCATGCACGCGCTGGTCGATGCCATTCTCGGTGCGGTCGCCGGCGGCGATATCGGCCAGCACTTCCCCCCGTCCGACCCGCAATGGCGCGGCGCCAGTTCCGACCGGTTCCTCGCCCATGCGGCAACAATCGCGGCCGAAGCTGGCTACACGATCGCCCACATCGACCTGACGATCATCTGCGAGGCCCCGAAGATCGGCCCCCACCGCGACGCCATGCGCCAGCGGCTGGCCGAAGTGCTCCAAGTCAATGTGGCCCAGGTCAGCGTCAAGGCCACCACCACCGAACGGCTCGGCTTCACCGGCCGCCGCGAAGGCATCGCCGCCCAGGCGGTCGCCACCCTCCAACGCGCCTGATCGGTCGCGGAGCCCAGCCATGCTCGAACATACCCCAGACTCCCTGCTCCCGGCGGATGTCTTCGCGCTTGCCCGCGACGTAGTGGCTGCGAACGCCGCGCAAGGCCGGCGCATCGTGCTCGCTGAAAGCTGCACCGGCGGCCTCGTCGCCGCCGCGCTGACCGAAATCGCCGGCTCGTCCGCCGTGCTCGACCGCAGCTTCGTGACCTATTCGAACGAGGCGAAGCACCAGATGCTCGGCGTGCCGGACGACATCATCGACACTTTCGGCGCCGTTTCCGTCGCCACCGCCTGGGCCATGGCCCAGGGCGCGCTCAAGGCCAGCAATGCCGATGTCGCGGTCGCCATCAGCGGCATTGCCGGGCCTGACGGCGGTTCGGCACAAAAGCCGGTTGGGCTGGTCGTCTTCGCCCGGGCGACGCGCGGCAGCGACGAGGTGGAGGCCGAGGAGCGCCGCTTTCCTGCCACGACCCGAGCCGAAGTCCGCCGCCAGGCGACTTTGGTGGCGCTCGAACTGCTCCTGCCGAAACCGGCTCCGGTCACGGAATAGGCGTCGGGGAGTATAGCACGGCCGCCCGCTCCTCGAAGGCTTCCACCATCTTGCGGAAGGCCTTGTCGAAGTACTGCCCGGCCATTTTCTCGAACAGCGCGTTGCGGAACGTAAATTCGACCCTGAAGTCCACCTCGCAGGCCTCCGGTCCGAGGCTGCGGAATTCCCAGCGGTTGTCGAGATCGCGCATCGGCCCGTCGATATAATGGACGGTGATCGAGTGTGGCCGGTCCTTGATCACCCGCGAGGTGAACTTCTCGCGCAGCATCTTGAAGCCGACCAGCATGTCCGCCAGCATCTCGTGTCCGTCGTCGCTCTTGACCCGGGTCGCGATCACCCACGGCAGGAATTCGCCATAGCGCCTGACATCGGCGACGAGGTCGAACATCTGCTCGGCGCTGTAGGGCAACCGCCGCGTCTCGTGGATTCCGGGCATCGGCTCAGCCTGCTTTTGCCAGCTTGGCCTCGCGCGCTGCACGCATCTGCCGGAAATCGTCCCCGGCGTGATAGCTCGAACGCGTCAGCGGGCTTGCCGCGACCTGGAGGAAGCCTTTCGCCCGCGCGATCGCGCCATAGGCTTCGAACCCCTGTGGCTTGACGAATTCCACCACCTCGGCGTGCTTCGGGGTCGGCCGCAGGTATTGGCCCATCGTCAGAAAGTCGATATCCGCGCAGCGCATGTCGTCCATCACCTGATGGACCTCCAGCCGCTGCTCGCCCAGCCCGAGCATGATCCCGGACTTGGTGAACACCGTCGGCGAATGGCGCTTGACCTCCTCCAGCAGGCGCAGTGAAGCATAATAGCGCGCGCCAGGCCGGATCGTCGGATAAAGCCGTGGCACCGTCTCCAGGTTGTGGTTGTAGACGTCCGGTCCCGCAGCGACGATTGCCTCGACCGCCGCGCGCATCCGTCCGCGAAAATCGGGTGTCAGGATCTCGATCGTCGTCGCCGGCGTCGTCCGCCGCAGTGCCTCGATCACCCGGACGAACTGCCCCGCACCGCCATCGGGCAGGTCGTCGCGATCGACCGACGTGATGACGATATGCTCAAGCCCCAGCTTTGCCGCCGCTTCGGCCACGTTGTCGGGCTCGGCCATGTCTACCGCACGCGGCATTCCGGTCTTGACGTTGCAGAATGCGCAGGCCCGCGTGCAGGTATCGCCCAGGATCATCACCGTCGCGTGCTTTTTGGACCAGCATTCGCCGATGTTCGGGCATGCTGCTTCCTCGCACACCGTGTTGAGCCCGAGACCACGCATCAGGTCGCGGGTCGCGCCGTATTCCTTGCTGGTCGGTGCCTTGACCCGGATCCAGTCAGGCTTGCGCTGTCGCTCGGGAGTGACCGGCACGGGCGCTTGGGAAAGGTCGTTCATCGCCCCGCACATAAGCCTAACGTGCAGCCGTCGCAAGCTGCCTGCCCGTCCGGCCCCTTGCCATCCCGGCGGATTGTGAGGCAATGGTCGGCCATGACTGACAGCACACCCCCCACTGCCGCCAACCCCGACCTCGCCCGCCTGGTCGATGGCTATCATCGCTTCCGGAAAACCGGCTGGACCCCGAACCGCCAGCGCTGGGAAACGCTGCGCGAGGGCCAAGAGCCAAAGGTCATGGTCATCGCCTGCTCGGACAGCAGGGTCGATCCCGCCCAGATCTTCGATGTCGACCCCGGCGAGATCTTCGTCGTCCGCAATGTCGCCGCCATGGTCCCTCCATTCGAGACCAACCCCGGCCACCACGGCGTCTCCGCTGCGCTCGAATTCGCCGTGCAGGTGCTGAAAGTCCGCGAAATCGTCGTCATGGGCCACGGCTTGTGCGGCGGCTGCAAGGCTGCCCTGACCCAGGAACTGCGCGGCGCCGAGCCGGGCCAGGGCGGCTTCATCGCCGACTGGATCGCGCTGCTGGATGAAGCGCGCGAGCCCGTCGCCGCTCGATACGGCACCACCGGCCGCGAAGCCGAACGCGCCATGGAGCACGCCGGCGTCAAGGTCAGTCTTGCCAACCTGCGCACTTTCCCGTGCATCCGCAGTGCCGAACGCGGGGGCGAACTCCACCTGCGCGGGATGTTCTTCGCCATTGCCGATGGCGTGCTCCACGTGCTGGACGAAGCCAGCGGCGAGTTCGCACCGGTTGTCTGAAACGAAAAGGGCGGCCGAGACCCGGCCGCCCTTCCCTGCGTGCCAAGATGGGGGCTGTTATTTCAGCCCGCCTTTCTGCCTGACATAGGCCAGCCACATCTGCGCCAAAGGCTGGCGTGGGCCGGTGACCTTGCCAAAGCTTTCCGCCGCCGCTGCATACTGGCCAGCATCGCTCTGGGCGATCCCCAGGCGGGTCAGCACGCGGGCGCTGTCTGCACCCGGCTTGGCCAGCGCCAGCTGATAAAGCTCGATCGCCTTGGCGCTGTCGCCGTAGCCGAGATAGGCGTCGGCCGTGCCGGCGATCACCGCCGCCGTGGCTCCCGCGCCATGCGCGCTGGTGTACAGCGCCGGCAGCGAGGCCTTGTCCGCCGCCAGGCGCGAACTGGCGAGGGTCTTCGCATCCGACACCACCGGGTCGCTGGCGCTGATCGCACCCGACGCCACGCCAGCTTCGATCACCGCCAGCACTTCGCCCGGCTGCCTGCGGGCATCGGCGGTCTGGATGTAGTCGAGGTATTCCTGTTTGGCATCCTTGACGTCACCGGCAAGCGCGCCCGAGCGGGAGAGCAGACGCGCGAGGTCCAGCGCATCCTGGCCGGTGTAGCCATTGTAGACCCGCAGGAGCTGGGCCGAGGCGATCCAGTTCTGCGGCGTCGGCGCATTGGCGACCGTCTGCACGGCCCATTCATTACCCAGTGCCGGGTTTTTCAGCCGGTAGGCGAACTGGTTGGCACGCTGCAGCCATTGGGGCGAAACCGTCGCGCCGGCGGCACGGCGGGCCGCCACTGCCGTCTTGAGTGCATCAAGCGCCTGCGCATACTGCTCCTGCGCGGCATAGGACATCGCCAGCACTTCCGCCGCCGTGTCATCGGCATAGTTGGCGGCCACGAGCGGCGTGGTCATCGCGATCGCGGTCGCATAATCCTTGTTCTGGTAGGCGGTCACCCCCAGCTTGTAGCGGTTGTCCGCCTGCTCGGCCGGTGTTCCCTTGCCACTATCGGCAATGTCCTGCAGCGCGCGTTGCAGTAGCTTCTGGTCGCCGGTGATCACGCCGATATTGCTGCCCCACTGGCCGACGAGAAACTTGTCGGCCGGAGTCTTGGCTGCCTTTTCAGCGGCATCGAACTGCGGGATGGCCGGGGCATAAGCCCCCTTGAGTTCCGCCATCGCCGCATCTCTTGCCGCCTGGTCGCTGGCCGCCTGGTATTTCTTCAACAGGGGCGATGCAGCAGTCAGGGTTTTCTGCAGGGGCTGGGCAGCGGCCACGAATTCCGGCGAATTGGTGTCGGCCTTGCTGTCCTTGGCCATGGCCGGCGTTGCTGCCGCGCCCGCCGCCAGAGCCATTGCCAATGCCGAGGACAGCAGTCCCCTTCCGGCCGACCCGAACCTCTTCTGCATGCCGAACTCTCCTCTCAACGAGCGCGCCGCAATTCAAGGCGGCCCGCGCTCCGGTCAATCCGCTCTGCCGGTTCTCTGACGACGAATACCGGCCTTGGCAACGCCGATAACTGCATCGCGGCGCGTGAACAGCGTTTGAATGCCCGCTCACCGCGCCCGTGCAACCGTCCACCTCAATTGCCCGAACGGGATTTGTGGAAAAAGACCAATGCGGTTCTCCCGTCCGCCAGCCATCGCTGGCCAACTCCCGGACATTGGCCTAGGGCTAAGGATATCCCGAACACATACAAAACGAAAAGCACGCCATTTCCGTGAGCGAAGACACCGAAACCCTCGATACCGGCCCCTCGGGCGAATGGACCCGCGTCGACATCGTCGACGAGATGAAGGCCTCCTACCTCGATTACGCGATGAGCGTGATCGTCGCCCGCGCGCTTCCGGACGTGCGCGATGGCCTCAAGCCGGTCCACCGCCGCATTCTTTTCGCCAGCCAGGAAGGCGGTTTCGTCGCCGGCCGGCCTTATCGCAAGTCGGCCAAGATCGTCGGCGACGTCATGGGCAACTATCACCCCCATGGCGACAGCGCGATCTACGATGCGCTGGCCCGCATGACCCAGGACTGGTCGATGCGGCTGCCGCTGGTCGATGGCCAGGGCAACTTCGGCTCGATGGACCCCGATCCGCCGGCGTCCATGCGCTATACCGAAGCGCGCCTCGCCAAAGTCGCCCAGTCGCTGCTCGAGGACCTCGACAAGGACACGGTCGATTTCGCCGACAACTACGACGGCTCCCGCCGCGAGCCGACCGTGCTCCCCGCCCGCTTCCCCAACCTGCTGGTCAATGGCGCCGGCGGCATCGCTGTCGGCATGGCGACCAATATCCCGCCGCACAACCTGGGCGAGGTGATCGACGGCTGCCTGCTGATGATCGACCGATCGCTGGAGGGTGGCCCGGCGGTCACCCCCGAAGAGCTGATGCAGATCATCCCGGCGCCGGATTTCCCCACCGCGCCCCTGATCCTGGGTACTGCCGGCGCAAAGTCCGCCTACATCACCGGCCGTGGCTCGATCATCATGCGCTGCCGCCACGAGATCGAGACCGGCCGGAATGAGCGGCGCTCGATCGTCCTGACCAGCATCCCCTACCAGGTGGGCAAGTCCGGCCTGGTCGAAAAGATCGCCGAAGCCGCCAAGGACAAGCGGATTGAGGGCATCTCCGATATCCGCGACGAATCCAACCGCGAAGGCGTCCGCGTCGTCGTCGATCTGAAGCGCGACGCCACCCCCGAAGTCGTGCTCAACCAGCTCTGGCGCAACACGCCGGCCCAGTCGTCCTTCCCGGCCAACATGCTCGCCATCCGCGGCGGCCGCCCGGAAGTGCTCGGCCTGCGCGACATCCTGTCCGCCTTCATTACCTTCCGCGAACAGGTCATCACCCGGCGCACCAAGTTCGAGCTGAACCGCGCGCGGGACCGCGCCCATATCCTGCTCGGCCTCGTCGTCGCCGTCACCAACCTCGACGAAGTCGTCCGCATCATCCGCGGCTCGAACAACCCCGCCGCCGCCCGCGCCGCCCTGCTCGCCCGCGAATGGCCGATCGGCGAAATCGCCCCCTATATCCGCCTCGTTGAGGCGATCGAGCCCAACGCCGAACAGGCCGGCGGCACCTATCGCCTGTCCGAAGTGCAGGTGAAGGCCATCCTCGATCTCCGCCTCCACCGCCTGACCGCGCTCGGCCGGGACGAGATCGGCGACGAGCTCAAGGGACTCGCCGCCGCGATCGAACACTACCTGTCGATCCTTGCAGACCGCGCCAAGCTCTACGGCGTCATGCGCGAGGAACTCGTCGTTGTCCGCGACGCCTATGCCACCCCGCGCCTCTCGCAGATCACCGCGCCGGCCGACGGTATCGACGACGAGGACCTGATCGAGCGCGACGACATGGTCGTCACCGTCACGCTGGACGGCTACATCAAGCGCACCCCGCTCAGCACGTTCCGCGCCCAGGCGCGCGGCGGCAAGGGCCGCGCCGGCATGGCGACCAAGGACGAGGACGCCGTCGCCGCGATGTTCGTCACCAGCACCCACAACCCGGTGCTGTTCTTCTCCACCGCCGGCAAGGTCTATCGCCTCAAGGTCTGGAAGCTCCCCGAAGGCGGCCCCGCCACGCGCGGCCGGCCGATCGTCAACCTGCTCCCCGCGCTGGACAAGGAGGAGACGATCCAGACGGTGCTGCCGCTGCCCGAGGACGAAGCCGAATGGGGCAAGCTCTCGGTTGTCTTCGCCACGGCCAAGGGCAACGTCCGCCGCAACGCGATGGACGCCTTCGCCAACATTCCGAGCAACGGCAAGTTCGCCATGCGCTTCGAGGAGGATGACAGCGATCGCCTGATCGGCGTCGCCCTGCTCGACGCGGGGGACGACGTGCTGCTCGCCACCCGCCAGGGCAAGGCCATCCGCTTCGCCGCCGACGAAGTCCGCGAATTTACCAGCCGTACCTCGACCGGGGTGCGCGGCATGACGCTCAAGGACAATGACGAGGTCATCTCGCTGTCGATCCTGCACCGTGTCGGCGCCACCAGCGAGGAGCGCGAGGAGTACCTGAAGTTCGCGCCGTGGAAGCCTGAAAAGGAAGGGGAACCTTCCCTCGCCGCGGAGCGCATGGCCGAACTCGCTGCCCGTGAGCAGTTCATCCTTACCGTCTGCGCCAACGGCTACGGCAAGCTCTCCTCCGCCTACGAATATCGCAGAACCGGTCGCGGTGGCCAAGGCATCACCAATATCGACAACATCGCCCGCAATGGCCTGGTGGTGGCCAGCTTCCCGACCGTTCAGGCCGATCAGCTGATGCTGGTGACCGACCAGGCCAAGCTGATCCGCCTGCCACTCGAAACCCTCCGGGTCATCGGGCGAGGCTCTGCCGGCGTCCGCCTGTTCAACGTGGCGGACAATGAACACGTGGTCAGCGCCGTTCGCCTCGCCGAAGAGGAAGCCAACGGGGAAGACGCCGGCGCGGATGACGCGGTCGAGTGACCCGGCCCACCGTCGCCTACAAGATCCTGACCGGCCCGCAGCTGGCGGAGCTGCTCGCCGGCAGCTTCGCCGGCGCTCCGGTCGATCTGGCCGATGGCTACATCCACCTTTCCGGCGCCGACCAGGTCCTCGGTACGCTTGAGAAGCATTTCGCAGGTCAGGACGACCTGCACATCGCCGCCATCGACCTGACTTCACTGGGGGACGCGGTGAAGTGGGAGGTTTCGCGCGGCGGTGCCCTGTTTCCCCATCTCTATGCCAGATTGCCGCTTTCGGCGGTGATCGCGCACCAGGCCGCAGAGTATCAGGACGGCGCGCTCTCGCTGCCGTCCGCTGACGGGCGGACTTGATCCCGCCTGGTCTTCGCCGTCAAGGTCGCCTGACCGCGCGCGGATACAAAAAAGCCCCCGCACGGCGAGGGCCTTTCCGTTTATCGGGTCGAAGATTTCAGATGCCGGCGATGGCCTGATCGACCAGGATCTTGTCCGCCCCGGCATCGTGGCGAGCGGCGATGAGACCGCGAGCGGCCACCGTTGCGGCCTCCGCAGCCTTGTTGCGAAGCTCGGCGATGGCGCCGCGCTCTGCCGCCTCGATCTTGTCCGAGGCCATCTTTTCCCGACGGGCGATCACCTCGGTGGTGTCGGTCTCGGCCTTGGCGACGATGGCATCGGCCTCGTGGCGGGCGTGGGCGATCATGTCGGCCGCTTCACGTTCGGCGTTGGCGATGCGGTTGGCATATTCCTGGCGCAACGCCTCGGCTTCGGCACGCAGGGCCTTGGCCTCTTCGAGCTGCTTGCGGATCTCCGCGATGCCGGAATCCAGCCCCTTGGCCATGGTCGACGGCACCTTGGCAACGAACGCGATGACGATCAGCGTCGCCATGGATGCGGCGACGAGGAAGCCGGGGCTCATGATCCCGAACAGCATCGGTTCGGCGGCTTCATGGGCTTCCGGAGCGCCGGCGGCGAGCATGACGAGAGTGGCGAGATCAGCCATGGAGCGCCTCCTTGACGGCGGCGCCGGCGGCGACCGCATCGACGTTGACGCCGGCCAGGCGGGCGACGATGTCGCTGGCAGCCTGGGTGGCGATCGCCTCGATCTCGCCCAGCGCGCCCTGACGGGCAGTGGCGATGCGAGCGTCAGCCTCGGCGATGCGGGCATCGATCCTGGTGCCCACTTCGGCCAGGCGCTGCTCGGTCGCCCGGGCAGCATCGGCCTTGGCCTTGGCAATCAGCGACTGGGCTTCGGCCCGCTGGTTGGCTGCGGCGGCCTTCCAGGCCTCTTCCTGGCTGTTGGCGGCAGCGCGGGCAGCCTCGGCGGCAGCCAGGTCGCCGGCAATCTGCCGGTCACGCGCGTCAACCGTCGCCATGACCTTGGGGACCATGCCCTTGCCGATGACGAAGAAGACGAATCCGAAGAAGATCAGCGACCAGAATATCTGGCTCGCGTAAGTCGCGGACAATTGCGCGATTTGAGGCATGGTTCAGGTCCGAAGCTGCGAGTGATCGCTCGTCGATCGCGATCACACATGAAAATGAACTTGCCGCAGGAATTCTGGCATTCGTGCCGGTCGGCGGCGTACCGCCGACCGGCGCAAACCCGGAAATCAGGCGACGAAGATCAGGATCATCGCGACGACGAACGAGAGCAGGCCGAGAAGTTCCGCGGCGGCGAAGCCGATGAACAGGCGGCCCTGCTGACCGTCGGCGGCGCCGGGGTTGCGCAGCGCGCTCTCGAGGAACGAACCGAAGACGTTACCCACGCCGATGGCGGCCATGCCGGCGCCGATGGCAGCGAGACCGGCACCGATGAGCTTGGCGCTTGCAGGTTCCATTTCGATAACTCCTGATTTTCCCGCGGTTTGGGGATTGGGTTAAAAGGTCTTAGTGAAGGTTTTCGGCGTCGTTGAGATACAGCGAGGTCAACAGCGCGAAGACGTAGGCCTGGATGCCGGCAACGAGCACTTCGAGCGCGCAGATCGCCACCATCAGCACGAAGCTGGGAATGCCGATGACCGCGCCCCAGCCGAAGCCGGAATTGCCCGAGGAGATGACGAAGCTCGACAGCACTTCCAGAAGCACGTGGCCGGCCATCATCGCAACGAACAGTCGCAGCGCAAGGCTGAACGGACGGACGAGGAACGAGACAAGCTCGATCACCGGGATCAGCCACATCAGCCACAGCGGCGTGCCATGCGGCACGAACAGCGAGAAGAAGTGCAGGCCATGGCGCCAGAAGCCGACGATCAGCACGATCGCGAACGACATGATGGCCAGCACGCCGGTCACCGAGAAGTGGCTAGTGAAGGTGAACGGGTGAACACCGACCAGGCCCAGCGGCAGCAGGCCGAGAACGTTGGCGAACAGGATGAACATGAACAGCGAGAAGATGTAAGGCACATACTTCTTGCCGGCCGGGCCGATGTTGGCGGCGAGCAGGCTGTCGATGAAGCCGGTCATGCTCTCGACCGCCATCTGCCAGCGGCCGGGGACGAGCTGGCGCTTCAGGCCACCCTGGACGAAGATGAACAGCACGACGACGGTGATCGCCATCCACAGGGCCGAATTGGTGAAGGGGATATGGTAGCCCGCGATCTGCCAGTTCTCCGTGCCGAACAACGGCTCGATCGAGAACTGGTGCATCGGGTCGACTCTGCCCTGTTCGGCTGCCACGTGTTCGCCTCGCTGCTTAAGTCATGCGCACCGGCACCCCTGTCCCTCGCCAGAGGGTCAATCGGGACGCCGGGTCGAAATCCGGATGATGTTCCTGAAGGAGACGACGATCCCGAGGGACATCACCACCAACAGACCCCAGTGCTTGTGGTTGCCCATGACCCAGTCAATGACCCAGCCGACGAACGCACCACCACCGATCCCTCCGAGCAATTCGGCCAGGACGCGGTTGCCGAGGCGATAGTTCGCATCTGCTTCCCCGCCTGCCGCCGGCTTGTTGCGCTGATCTTCCCGCTCGCGCGCGGCCTTGAGCCGTGCTTCGAGCGTGTCGATCCGCGCGTCCTCGCCAGCGAGGTCCCGTGCGGGCTGCTCTTCGCTTCCGCCATTGTCGGTGCTCATGGGTGTCCCCCCGTTCGCATGACCGGCCTTGGGCAAGAGCTGCCCGCCAGAGGCACCGGCCCCTTAGGCGGGGGGCGGAATCGAGTCAACGGGCTAAGGCGCGAGATGCCCCGGCATTGCTCGGGGAATGTCGGGCCAGAATTACGGGCAGCGGGAATCGCGCAGGGGCGCGCCGGCGCCGCGGGTCTGCCAGCCACCGGTCGGGGTCATGTATTTCTCGCCAGGCTCGGTCTGGGCAATGAGCTTGCAGCCGCTGGTGAAGGCATATTCCTCCACCGTGGCATGCTGCGCCTGGGCGCGTTCGGCATAGACGGCACGGCGCTTGATGTTGACGTCCTCGACCACGCGACGCAGGTCCGGCGATGCGGCGCCGACGATCCCGATATAGCCGTCCGGCTTTTCCCCGATCTGGCCGGCGGCGCGCGCGGCGGCATAGGCGGGATCGCGCTGGGCCAGCGCCGGAGTTGCCAGCGTGGAACCGATCAGGGCCGCGACGATCAGCATGCGTGTGCCAGACATCAGAAGATATCCTTGTGGTCTTCGATGGTCTTGCCGGCGTCGGCCGCCAGGCGATAGACCACTTCCTGCTTGATGTTGATGTTGAGCTCGATGACGATCGGCTTGTCGGGCGCGTTGACGGTGATGCAGCCACCAAGCAGCCCTCCCGCCATTCCGCCTGCCATTCCGGCCATCATCGTCGTTCTCCACCGTTTGCTCACCCCGACCCCCGCCAATGCCTTGCGCCTCGTCGGCGTTGTTGCAGCCCGGGAGGCCGTGGTCAATTTCAGACACTTCATGGACGAGGCTCGCTTGCTGGAGGCTGAATGGTGACGGCCTGTGAGGGCTTGGTGAGCGCCGGCTGGGCGATCGGGCGGCCAAACGCGTCGATCAGGCCGAGCGCGCGCGGATCGGCGAGGTAGTTGGGGTCGTAGAACGACTTGAACGAAGAAACGAGCTGGAAGAACGGCGCGCGGATGTTGACGTCGAAGCGGATCGGCAGGTTGGCCAGTTGCCGCGTGACGAAGTTCTTCTTCGTCCCGTTTCCCTGGGTCACTCCGCCCATCGACACGCGGGTGACGAGTTCGCCGGCCAGCGGTCCGTCCATGCCGATGGTCATCCGCTTGTAGTTCAGCGAGCGCAGGGTCTGGAAGGCGAAGTTCGCCATCGGCGAGAGGTCCTTGTAGGACAGTTCGCCGACATAGGAGACGCTGCCGCCGGGCGCCCGCGAGGCCAGGCTCCCGCCTTCGATCCAGCCGCCGTTCTGGTCGAACCGCAGCGGCAACTGCCCGTCGAAATTGCCGGTCGCGGCGAGGTTGGAGATATCCATCCGCTCGATGAACCGGGCGGCGCTGATCCCCGTCACCTTGAGCACGTAGCGTCGGGTCTCGGCGATGCCCAAGGTCATCCGCGTCGGCAGCAGTTCCAGGCGTCCGTCCAGAAACGGCCAGTGGGCGCCCTCAATGGCCAGCACATGGTTGTCGCCGCCGAGCAGCGCGAATGTGAGCACGCCGTCGTCGGCTTCGATACCGGGATTGATGCTGGCGATCTTCAGCGTCTGGTGCGGGGCGGTGACGAGCCCGAGCAGATCGCTGAACTCGACCGTGCCAGCGATGCCCCTGGCAGGGCCGAAGGCCGCCGCGAGGTCCAGGGAATCGCTGCCGAATCTGCCCCGGCTCGTCACCCGGCCATCGGTCCAGTCGATTTCGCCCGAGCCGCGCACGGTTCCGGCGACGTTGGCAACGACACCCAGCGCCAGCGCCGTCAGGGTGTCGGGCTGCATGGCCTTGTCGAACAGGATCCCGGGCACGGCCAGTGCGGCCCGGCCATTGCCGCTGGCGAGATCATGCCCGATCGCGATGTTCGCCACGGCCCGGCCGCTTGCCGGCTCGCGCAGGTCCGCCCTGGCCGTGATCCGGCCGTCGACCAGCGAGAGAGTGCCGTCGCGTGAAACGAGCGGATTGAAGCGTGGCGCTGTGGAATCGCGGTCGCTGACCTGGAACGCCAGCTCGCCGAGGTCCAGACGTCCACGCGCGTAACGCCACGGCCCGGCCAGCCCGGTCACATCCAGCGGAACCGCGGCCAGCCGCACTTCGCCTCCCGTCAGCGTCCCCGCTATCGCGCCGTCGCGGCTGGTCCCAAGTCCGGCCGAAAGCCCGGTCAAGGCAAACCGAGACATCTCCGCGCCGCTCCCCAGCCCGATTGCCAGACGGCCCGCTACCAGCCGCCCGGGCCAGGCGAAGCCCACCGGGCCGCCGCCGATCGTCACCGGGCTGCCGCCGAGCGTGCCGGCAAGGTCCAGCTCGCGGACTCCGGCTGCCGCCCGGACCCCGCCTGATCCGACCGCGAGAATCGGCCGCCCCTGCGCCGGACACAGCGTGAGACCGCGTTGCCGCAAGGTCAGGCTGGCCAGCCGCAGCGCAGTGAACCGCAACGGCAGGCACTGCCGCCACAAGGCCAGCCGGCCGCCGGAACCCTTGCCCGCCGCCGACCAGTCGCCGACAATCGGCACTGCCAGGTCTTGCGCCACGCCACCGCCGGGGAGCGGGCCGCTGGCCACCAGTTCGCCGGCAAAGCCGATCCGGCCGTCGCGCCGCACGGTCACCGCCAGTGCCGGGATCGCCAGCCGCGAATCACCGGCACGATAATCGGCCATGGCGAGCCGCGCCCGCAGCGTGCCATCGCCATCGCTGCCCCACTTGCCGGAGAGCGCCGGCATCCCGGGTCCACCGGTGCGCAGCGCGCCAGCGACCCGCCAGCGCCCTTCAGCATCGTTGGCCAGCCCGAAGCGGGAGACCGACAGCAGCGTTTCCCCGCCGTCCGAGACGATCCGCGCACTGGGAAGGACGACGCCGAAGGTCGTTCCACGCCCGTGCACCTGGTAACTCCCGGTAAGCCGGCTGCTGCCGCCCTCGATCACCAGCGCGCGAGCCAGTTGCCCGATCAATGCCCCGGCGGGGCTGTCGGCGGTGGCGGCCGAAGCGCGGTCGAGCGCGCGAGTCATCGCCGGGCCGGGCAGGAAGCGCATGCCGCTGACCTTGCCTTCGGCACGAAAACCGGCCGCCCTCGTCCCCTGCAGCACGCCCTCGACGCCGAGCCGGCCCGCAGCGAGGTAGGGACCGGCGACACCGGTGAGGCCGAGATCGTAGCGTGCCGCGACAGTGCCGCCATTCAGCGCCAGCCCCACGGTTCCCCCGGCACGCGTCGCACGCACCGTTGCCGTCGCCAACCCCGCGCCGTCGATGCGGAGATCGGCCTCGCCCCCGTCGAACGACGGTGCCAGGCGGGCGGAGAGGTCGATCCGCGCCGTGTCGAGTCTGGCCACTCCGCAATCGAGCCCGGCAATACGCACCGGCCCCGCCATCGCCGGCCGTTCGCCGGTCACCCGCAGGGTGCCGGCGAACACCGCCTTTTCCGTTCCGCATGATCCACCGCGCAATCCCGGCCAGGACAGGCCGAGCGCGCCGGCAAATCCGTCGCGCAACGGCCCGGAGCCGGACAACGCCACTGCCACGTGGCCGGATTCGGTGGCGAGCGTGGCCCTGCCGTCAACCACGGTCAGCGCAATGTCCGGCAGGCGGAACGGGCCCGCCGATGGACCACTGGCGAGCACGTCGAGGCTGCCCAGGCTCAGCTTCCCTCCCCGCAGGCTTGCGGACAGCCGCGGCCGTTCGAGCCGGAGGCCGAGCACGGCCGGCAGTCCCCGGCGGACTCCGGTGGCGATGACGACGCGGGCGACCGTCAGGTCCGGCCGGAGCGGATCGCCGATCACCACGTCACGCAGGATCTGCTGCCCCGGTGCGATCGATTCGATCCGGTATTTTGCCGGCAGACCGAGCCGGGACAATTCACCCGCCACCAGATAGCCGGCGATCGGCTCGCGGCCGGTCCATGCCAGGCCCAGTGCCACCGCGATCGCCATTGCCGTTCCTGCCAGCCAGCGCGGCCGCAGCACGGCGCGGGCCGGTGGCGCCGGCGCATTTTCCGCCAAGTTTTCGCCTTCGCCCGCTTCGCCCATCGCCCCACCCTTGCGCGCCTGCCTGCGAAAGGCAATGCTACGTAGAAATCCCCGGACCGTGCATCGTTCCACCCGAACGCGGCATGAACCGGCCGTGAGGGGCGTGCAGGTGGACAAAGTGCAATTTTCCGATGGGCAAGGCGCGATGCCCCTCGCCGAGCCGGCGGCCCGGCAAAAGCCGATTGACCCCGCCACGGATCCCACCGGCCATCGCGCCCGGCTGCGCAAGCGGATGCTGGAGGGTGGGGTGGATGCCCTGGGGGACCACGAGATCGTCGAATACCTGCTGACGACGGCGATACCCCGGCGTGACGTCAAGCCGCTGGCCCGCTCCCTGCTGGCCCGCTTCGGCGGCCTTCCCGGGGTGTTCAACGCCGATCCCCGGGCGCTCGCCCGCCACCCCGGCATGGGCGAAGCGAGTGCTGCGGCGTTGCGCATCGTCGCCATCGCCGCCCGCCGCTTCGCCCGCGCCGGCATTGCCGGGCAGCCGCTGCTTGCCAGCTGGTCCGCCTTGATCGACTATCTGGCGATCGACATGGCGCACCTCTCCGTCGAACGCGTCCGCGTGCTTTACCTCGACGCGCGAAACCGCCTGATTGCCGACGAACAGGTTTCCGAGGGCACGACCAACGAGGCGGCAGTCCATCCACGCGAGGTCATCCGCCGCGCGCTCGATCTCGGCGCCTCGGCCCTGATCCTGGTCCACAATCATCCGTCCGGATCGCCCCAGCCCAGCCGGGCCGACATCCAGATCACGCACCGCATCGCCGAGGCCGGCCAGCATCTCGGCATCGTCGTCCACGATCACATCATCATCGCGCGCGAGGGCCACGTCAGCCTCAAGGCAAAGGGTCTGCTCTGAGCCGCTCCCTCTTGCCACGCGCTCCCCCTGCCCCTAGCGGCGCTCCCGCACATCGAATTTGCAGGAGCTGCCCATGGTCCCCCGCTACGCCCGCCCCGCGATGACCGCGATCTGGGAACCGGAAGCCCGCTATCGCATCTGGTTCGAGATCGAAGCCCATGCGACCGAGAAGCTGGCCCATCTGGGTGTCGTGCCGGCCAGTGCGGCCAAGGCCCTGTGGGACTGGTGGGCGAAGGACCCGGCGATCGACGTCGCGGCGATCGACGCGATCGAGGCGGTGACCAAGCACGACGTCATCGCGTTCCTGGACTGGGTGGCGCAGCAAGTGGGGCCGGAAGCCCGTTTCATGCACCAGGGCATGACCAGCTCCGATGTGCTCGACACAACGCTCGCCGTGCAGCTCGCCCGCGCTGCTGACATCCTGCTGGCCGATCTCGACGCGCTGCTGGCCGCGATCAGGCGCCGCGCACTCGAACACAAGTATACCCCCACCATCGGCCGCAGCCACGGCATTCATGCCGAGCCGACCACTTTCGGCAAGAAGCTGGCCGAGGCCTATGCCGAATTCGCCCGCTGCAAGACGCGCCTCGTCGCCGCCCGCGCGGAAATCGCCACTTGCGCCATCTCGGGCGCGGTCGGCACGTTCGCCAACATCGACCCGGCGGTCGAGGAGTACGTCGCGGACAAGCTGGGATTGACCCCCGAGCCGGTCTCCACCCAGGTCATTCCGCGCGACCGCCACGCCATGTTCTTCGCCACGCTCGGCGTCATCGCCAGCTCCATCGAGCGCCTGGCCATCGAGATCCGCCACCTCCAGCGCACAGAAGTGCTGGAAGCCGAGGAATACTTCTCGCCGGGCCAGAAGGGCTCCTCGGCGATGCCGCACAAGCGCAACCCGGTGCTCACCGAGAACCTGACCGGCCTGGCCCGCATGGTCCGCTCGGCGGTTACCCCGGCGCTGGAGAACGTCGCCCTGTGGCACGAGCGGGACATCTCCCACTCCTCGGTCGAGCGGTTCATCGGCCCGGACGCGACGATCACGCTCGACTTCGCCCTCACCCGGCTGACCGGCGTGGTCGACAAGCTCGTCGTCTACCCGGAGCGCATGCAGAAGAACCTCGACCGCATGGGCGGCCTGGTCCACTCGCAGCGGGTGCTGCTGGCCCTCACCCAGGCCGGCCTGACCCGCGACGATTCCTACCGCCTCGTCCAGAAGAACGCGATGAAGGTCTGGGAATCGGACGGCCAGCTCTCGCTGCTCGAACTGCTCAAGGCCGATCCGGAAGTCTCCGCCGCCCTGTCCGCCCAGGCGCTCGAGGACAAGTTCAACCTCGATTACCACTTCAAGGCCGTGGACCACATTTTCCAGCGCGTTTTCGGCGAGTAGGGGGCACGCTTCCCATTGCCCGCCAACCTGTCTAGGCTGACGGCTCACGCGGGAGAGGGTTTCCAGCCATGCACGTGATCCGCACGCTCCTCTGGGTGGTCCTCACCGCCCTTGTCGTCGCCTTCGTGGCGATGAACTGGACATTCGTCGAAGTGAACTTCTGGCCGCTGGAAAACCGCTACCTGCACTTCGTCTGGCCCGTCGGCATAGTCGCGCTGGTGTTCTACCTGCTCGGCGCGATCCCGGTCTGGCTGGTGGCCAAGGCCGCGCGCTGGCGCCTGCAGCGCCGCATCGCCACACTGGAGAACGCTGCCCGCGCGATCGCGCCCTTGCCCGTCACCGCCACAGAACCTGCCGCCACGCCCGAAACGCCGGAAACCTGACGCAATGAACCACAATCCGCTCTACCTTGCCCTCGATCTCCCGCGCCTGGATGCGGCCTTGGCGCTGGCGCAGAAGGTCAAGGGTCATGTCGGCGGCCTCAAGCTCGGCCTGGAGTTCTTCTGCGCCCATGGCCACCACGGCGTCCACGAGATCGCCCATGTCGGCCTGCCGATCTTCCTCGACCTCAAGCTGCACGACATCCCCAACACGGTGGCCGCCGCCATGCAGTCGATCCACGTGCTCGAACCGGCGATCGTCACCGTCCACGCTTCGGGCGGCCGGGCGATGATGGAGGATGCCAAGGCCGCCGCCGGCGAACGCTGCAAGGTCGTCGCCGTCACCGTGCTGACCAGCCTCGACAATGGCGACCTCGCGCAGACCGGGGTCGGCGGCTCGGCGCACGACCAGGCCCTGCGCCTGGCCGAGCTCGCCCACTCGGCTGGTCTCGATGGCATCGTCTGCTCCGGCCACGAAGTCGGCGCGATCCGCAGGCAATGGAAGGACGGCTTCTTCATCGTCCCCGGCCTTCGCCTGGCGGAAAGGGGCAACGGGGCTGCGCTCGCCGACCAGAAGCGGACCGTCACCCCCCGGGAGGCGCGCGATGCCGGCGCCAGCGTGCTGGTGATCGGCCGGCCGATCAGCCGCGCGGAAGATCCCGTCGCCGCCGCGCGCGCGATCGAGGCGACGCTCTGACCTTGTTCAGCACAGTGCAATCAGGGATGAACGAAATCGGTTTTCCCGCATTCTGGGAGACATGATGATGAAGCCTTCCGCCTTCCTGCTCGCCGCCGCCGCCATGCTGCCGCTGTCCGCCCACGCTGCCGAACCGGCCCAGCCCGCCCCCGGCAATGCCTTGCTGACCATCTCGGCCGAGGGCAAGTCCGCCCGCGCGCCGGACATTGCCCAGTTCTCCGCCGGCGTGACGTCGATGGGCAAGACCGCCGGACAGGCCATGGCCGCCAATGCCGCGGCGATGTCGCGGGTCGTCGCCGCGCTCAAGGCAGCCGGCGTCGCACCGCGCGATATCCAGACCTCCAACCTTTCGCTCAGCCCCTCGTTCGAGGATGGCCCCCGGCCGGACAACAAGCCCCCGCGCATCGTCGGCTACCAGGCGAGCAACACCGTCGCGGTGCGTGCGCGCGATCTCGCCAGGCTGGGCACGATCATCGATTCGCTGGTTACCGCCGGCGCCAACCAGGTCAACGGTCCGGATTTCGGCCTGGACCAGCCGGACGCGGCGATGGACGAGGCCCGTGGCGCGGCGATGAAGGCGGCGCGTGCCCGTGCCGACCTTTATGCCAGGGCCGCCGGCCTCAAGGTTCTGCGCGTCCTGTCGATCAGCGAATCGGGCGGCTACATGCCGCAGCCGCGCGTGTTCATGACGGCCAAGGCAATGGATGCCGCTGCCGCCAGCCCGGTCGAATCCGGCGAGGTCGCGACCAACGTCACCGTCAACGTCCAATACGAACTGGCGCCCTGAGGGGCACCGCGCCGGTCATTCCGGTCCGGCGGTCGCCTTCATCCGGGCGCGCGCCTTGTTGCGCGCGCCGGGCGCGGGAACGATGCCGGCGACCTTGCCCAGGCCGAAGCGCGGCATGTTGCCGTAGATCGTCTCGTAGGCGCCTGGCTCGACGCACCAGGTCTCATGAAAGATGCCCACCGCCTCGCCCTGGTTGGCCTTGCGGTAGAATTCCTTCCACGCCGGGAGATGGCGCCGGTTGCGGTCCGTCGCATAGGCTTCAAGGTGATCGAACGAGCGCCAGTATTGCAGGAAGATCAGGGTCCTGAATCCGCCCAGCAGTTGCTCGCCGCCGAGATAGCCGCTCTCCGGGTCGGCGCTCAGTTCGGCGATCATCGGCCCCATCGCACGGGCGACCGGCAGCCACTTGTCGATCCGCCACAGGGTGTTGATCCGCATGCCGATCATGAACACCGTCACCGGCCCGGCATGGTCGGCGGTGAAGCGACCGGCATTTATCGGCGTGGACATCGCACAAGACCCTCGTTACCCGCCAGCCCATAGATCATTTCGCGCCATCCGGGAATCCGCCGTGCCCATTCCGCCCTCGATCAAGATCTGCGGCATCACCACCCCGTCCGTGGTGGAAGTGGCCATCGGGGCGCGGGCCGATCATGTCGGCTTCGTCTTTTTCCCTCGCTCGCCCCGGGCCGTGACCCCGCGCGAAGCAGCCAGCTTGGCCGAACGCGCCGGCGACCGCATCGGCAGGGTCGGCCTGTTCGTCGATCCGACGGACGGCGAACTGGCGGAAGCCACCGTGGCGGCCCGGCTCGACGCAATCCAGCTTCACGGCAGCGAAAGCCCCGCACGCGCCGCCGCCGTCCGCGGCCAGTTCGGGCTGCCGGTGTGGAAGGCGCTGCCGGTCGCCAGTCATGCCGACGTGGCCGGCGCCGTCCGCTATGCCGATGCGGTCGATCTCGTCCTGTTCGATGCCAGGACGCCGGTAGGCACGCTACCCGGCGGCATGGGGCTCTCGTTCGACTGGACGCTGCTTCAGGCCTGGACAGCGCCGGTTGCCTGGGGCCTCGCCGGCGGGCTCGATCCCGACAACGTCGCCGAAGCCATCCGCCAGACCGGCGCGCCGCTGGTGGACACCTCCTCCGGCGTCGAATCCGCGCCCGGCGTCAAGGACGAAGCCCGGATCGCCAGCTTCTGCGCGGCGGTCCGGGCGAGCGGCTGAAGACGCCGGGTTGCCCGGGCTTCAGAACTTCAGGCCGACGCCGGCCACCCCGGCATTGGCATCGGCCTGGCCGTTGCGGCCGATGAAGTGCCGGTATTCGACCTTGCCATAGAGCCCGAGGAAAATCTTGTGCTCCCAGCCGGCGCCGATGCTGGCCGCGCCCTCGCACAGGTCGCACGGCTTGGTCGAGTAGCCGGCTGCGAGGTAGACCTTGTCCCACGGGGTCACATTGGCCCCTGCCCTGCCCGAAGCGCCGAACGAAACCTTCGTGCCGGTGGTCAGGATCTTGTCCGCCGACCCTTCGATGCCGACGAACAGCAGCGTGGCGACGTTGAAGTCGCGACCTGCGGCGACGCCGATCGTCCCCTTGTGCACGCCTTGTGCCCACCAGACGCCGCCACGCACCTCGGCGCGAAATTCATCGGCGAGCGCCGGCGTGGCCAGGCACAGCGAAGCGGCGAACGGCAGCAGATACTTCAGCATAAGTCTTTCCCCCTAATTCCTGCGCTCCTCTAGCATCCACGCCTTGCGCGAATAGTGACGGTCTGCAGGGCTGGCCAAATTGACCCCGGACTGTTGCCTCATTACAACAAGAAAGGGCGGCCCGTGACCGGACCGCCCTTCCCTTGAACCATGGCTACGCGTGAAATCAGAAGCGCATGCCGAGGCCGGTGACCACAGCGTTCGCGTCCGAGAAGCCGTTGCGACCGAAGTAGCGGCGATATTCGAGCTTGGCATAAACATTCTTGGCGAGCGAATACTCGCCGCCGGCGCCGATGTGCGCCGAACCGTCGCAGAACTGGCAGGGCTTGGTCGTGTAGCCGCCGACCGCGAAGAACTTCATCTTGTCGGCCACCTTCACGCCGGCGCGGCCGCTGAAGCCGAAAGCGACGCGGGTGCCGGAGGTCAGCACCTTGTCGGCGGAAACTTCGCCACCGACGAACACCGACGGGGAAACGTCCATGTCATAGCCCGCGGCGACGCCGGCGGTGCCCTTGGAGGAACCCGGAACCCAGAAAATGCCGCCGCGCGCCTCGATGCGGGCCTCATTGGCCAGCGCAGGGCTGGCAACAACCAGCGAGGCCACGAGCGACATGATGATCTTGCGCATAATAACTCCCTCTTGCTCGCCATCCTGGCGAGGGAGCGGGCCGCTAGACGGGAGGATTCCCCTGGTCAACTGAGGAGTTGCATTTCAGTGACACTGAATTCGACTCAGTTGCCTCATTGCAACACTCGTTCCTGCACTATGGGCTTTGCCCGAAGATACGAAAGGGGCGGCCCGTTGCCGGACCGCCCCATCGTTGCCGGAGTCCGGTGGCTCAGAACCTGACGCCGGCGCCGATCAGTGCAGCGTTGCTGTTGCGCACGCCGTCCTCATTGAAATACTTGCGATATTCGACCTTGCCGTAGATACGGTCGCCGAACCCGTGCTCGACTCCGGCGCCGACCATCGGCGCGTCGGGCCCCTTGCCATAACCATAGCCACCGGTCGCGTAGAGCTTGTTGGCGCCCATTCGTACGCCGATCCGGCCGGAGGTCGTCCAGCGCCAGTTCTCGCCGGAGTCGAGATTCTTGTCGACCGACTGTTCTACGCCGACGAACGGCCCGGTCCCAGTCGGCGAAAGCGACCAGTCATAACCCGCCGCCGCGCCGACGTCGGCATGGGCGGTCTGCCCGTCGGTCCAGCCGAGGCCACTGCGCAGTTCGACGCGACCCTCGCCGGCAAAGGCCGGGCTGGCAGCGCCGAGCGCCGCCGCACTTGCCACCAAGGCAGCAAGGGGGAGAACAAACTTTCGCATAATCAACTCCATCCTGTGTTGCGGGCGTTATCGTTGCCCGCCGTCCCCTGTTTACCGTGCTTGACTGACATGTGGCTGAACCCCCCTTTCATGCTACAGTCAGACAGGCAGCCAATTCGTTGAAATCGGCTTGTTTCCTGCAGTGCATCGAATGGTCGCGGCTTGTCCCTGAAGGCAACCGGCTGATGGCGGCAATGTGGCCGAAACGGGTTCCCCCGTTCCCTGTCCTTGCGCTACACTGGACAGGCGCCGCCGCCTCTGCCATCCGCCAGCCATGACCGCTCCAGTCCCTAACAGCCTGCGCAGCCAGCCCGACGCGCGGGGCCACTTCGGCCCGTTCGGCGGCCGCTATGTCGCCGAGACGCTGATGCCGCTGGTCCTCGACCTCGAGGCCGAATACCGCCGCGCCAAGGCGGACCCTGCCTTTCACGCCGAGTTCGAGGACCTGCTCGAACACTATGTCGGCCGGCCCAGCCCGCTCTACTTCGCCCCACGGCTGACCGAAGCGTTCGGCGGCGCCCAGGTCTGGCTGAAGCGCGAGGAGCTGAACCACACCGGCGCGCACAAGATCAACAACTGCGTCGGCCAGATCCTGCTCGCCATCCGCATGGGCAAGACCAGGATCATCGCCGAGACAGGCGCGGGCCAGCATGGCGTCGCCACCGCCACAGTCTGCGCCCGCTTCGGCATCCCCTGCGTGATCTACATGGGCGCAGTCGATGTCGCCCGACAGCAGCCCAACGTCTTCCGCATGAAGCTGCTCGGCGCCGAGGTGATTCCGGTGGAGAGCGGCGCGAAGACGCTCAAGGACGCGATGAACGAGGCGCTGCGCGATTGGGTCGCCAACGTGCATGACACGTTCTACATCATCGGCACCGCCGCCGGCCCGCACCCTTATCCCGAGCTGGTCCGCGATTTTCAGTCGGTCATCGGCAAGGAAGCGCGCGCCCAGTTCCTCGCCCGCAATGGCAAGCTCCCCGATGCCCTGCTGGCAGCCGTCGGCGGCGGCTCCAACGCCATCGGCCTGTTCCACCCGTTCCTCGACGATCCCGAAGTCGCCATGTTCGGCGTCGAGGCGGCGGGCCACGGCATCGAGTCCGGGCAGCACGCCGCGTCACTCACCGGCGGCAAGTCCGGCATCCTCCATGGCAACCGCACCTATCTGCTGCAGGACGAGGACGGCCAGATCGCCGAGGCCCATTCGATCTCCGCCGGTCTCGACTACCCCGGCATCGGGCCGGAGCATTCCTGGCTGCACGAAATCGGCCGGGTGAAATACATCCCGATCACCGACGAGCAGGCGCTTGCCGCCTTCCAGCAGTGCTGCGAACTCGAAGGCATCATCCCCGCGCTGGAATCTGCCCATGCGCTGGCCGCGCTGCCGCAACTGGCCAGGCAATACACGCCTGAGCAGTCGATTCTGGTCAACCTCTCGGGTCGAGGTGACAAGGACATCTTCACCGTCGCCAACGCGCTGGGAGTGGAATTGTGAGCCGGTTGCGCGCCGCCTTCGCCAAAGGCCGCCCCGCCCTCGTCTGCTTCCTCACCGGTGGTGACGGCAACACCGCCGCCAACCTCGACGCGCTCGTCGAAGGCGGCGCCGATGTCATCGAGCTGGGCATGCCGTTCACCGATCCGATGGCCGATGGCCCGGCCATCCAGGCCGCCAATCTGCGCAGCCTGGCCAAGGGCACGAAAACCGTGGACTTGTTCCGCGAAGCCGCCGCGTTCCGCGCCCGCCACCCCGAAACCCCGCTGGTGCTCATGGGCTATGCCAACCCGATGCTGGCGCGCGGCGCCGAATGGTTTGCCGATGAATGCGCGAAGGCCGGCGTCGACGGCGTCATCTGCGTCGATATCCCGCCCGAGGAAGACCCCGAACTCGGCCCCGCGCTGCGTGCCGCCGGGGTCTCGCTGATCCGCCTGGCGACGCCGACCACCGACGCTGCCCGCCTCCCGGCGGTGCTGGAAGGCTCATCCGGCTTCCTCTATTACGTCTCGGTCGCCGGCGTGACCGGCAAGCAGCAGGCCGCCCTCGGTTCGATCGAGGAGGCCGTCGCCCGCCTCAAGGCCGCGACCCGGATACCCGTGGCCGTCGGCTTCGGCGTCCGCACGCCGGAACAGGCGGCGCAGATCGCCCGCCATGGCGACGGCGTGGTCGTCGGCTCCGCCCTGGTCGATCTCGTCGCCCAGCATGGCGAAACCGCCCCCGGTCCCATCCGAGAACTTACCGCCGCCCTCGCCGGGGCGGTCCACACTGCAAGGCAAATGGCATGAGCTGGCTCGATCGCGTCCGCAATTCGCTGCCCTTCCCGGCCAAGCGGGAAACAACGCCCGACAACCTGTGGATCAAGTGCCCGGGCTGCCATGAAATGCTGTTCACGCGGGATTACGAGGCAAACCTCTCCGTCTGCCCGCAATGCGGCCTCCACGGCCGCATCGGCACCGACGCGCGGCTCGGCCAGCTGCTCGATCCCGGCTATACCGTGCTGCCGACGCCGAAGGTCAAGGAAGACCCGCTCAAGTTCCGCGATTCCAAGCGTTATCCAGACCGCATGAAGGCCGCCCGCGCCGCCAATCCCCACCCCGATGCGCTGACCAATGCCTTTGGCGCGATCGCCGGCCAGCCCGCCGTTGTCGGCGTGCAGGATTTCGGCTTCATGGGCGGCTCGATGGGCATGGCGGTCGGCGCGGCCTTCGTCGCCGGGGCGGAAAGGGCGATTGCCGAGAAGTGCGGCTATGTCATCGTCACCGCAGCCGGCGGCGCGCGCATGCAGGAAGGCATCCTCAGCCTGATGCAGATGCCCAAGACCACCGTCGCCATCCGCCGTCTCAACGCCGCCGGCCTGCCCTACATCGTCGTCCTGACCGACCCGACCACCGGCGGCGTCACCGCCTCCTACGCGATGCTGGGCGATGTCCACATCGCCGAACCCGGCGCCCTGATCGGCTTCGCCGGCCAGCGGGTCATCCAGGACACCATTCGCGAAAAGCTGCCCCAGGGCTTCCAGCGGGCGGAATACCTTCACGCCCACGGCATGGTCGATATGGTCGTCCCCCGCTCGGAACTGCGCGAGCGCATCGCCGAACTGCTTGCCTATATGGCGCCCGCCCGCGCCGCCTGATCCCGTGCGGGATTTCGCCGTTTCCGAGCACCCCGGCGTCCAGGCGCAGCTTGACCGGCTGGGCGCTCTGAGCCTGCCGCAGGGGCGCTTCGGCCTCGAAACCATCGAGGCCCTGCTCGCTCGCCTCGGCAACCCGCAGGAACGCCTGCCGCCGGTGTTTCACGTTGCCGGCACCAACGGCAAGGGCAGCACTTGCGCGTTCCTGCGCGCCATGCTCGAAGCCGCCGGCCTGACTGTCCACAGCGCCACAAAGCCTCATCTGGTGCGCTACAACGAACGCATCCGCCTTGCCGGCCGCCTCATCACCGACGATGCCCTTGCCCCGCTCCTCGCCGAAGTGCTCGACGCCGGCGAGGACCTCGGCCCGAGCTTCTTCGAAGTCACCACCGCCGCCCTGTTCCTCGCCTTCGCGCGCACGCCCGCCGATGCCGCGATCATCGAGGTCGGGCTCGGCGGCCGTTTCGACGCCACCAACGTCATCCCCTCTCCGCTGATCTGCGGAATCGCCGCGCTCGGCATCGACCATGAGGCCTTCCTCCTGCGCGAAGAGCTCGGCACCCCCACCGAGCCGATTGCGCGCATCGCGTTCGAGAAGGCCGGCATCACGCGTCCGGGCGTTCCCCTGGTGACCCAAACGGCACCCCCTGCCGCCGAGGCCGAACTCCGGCGCAGCGCGCTTGCCCGCAACGCAGCGTGGCTGGGTCGCAACCACGCCTGGCATGCCGAGATCGCCGGCGATGCCCTGCTCTACCGCGACCGGCACGGCAGCCTGGCACTTCCGCTGCCCGCGCTGGCCGGCCCCCACCAGGCGGACAACGCGGCGCTGGCCGTCGCCCTCGTCCGCCATCAGTCCGCACTGGCTGTCCCGCCAGCTGCCATCGCCGAGGGCATCCGTACCGCTCGCTGGCCGGCTCGCCTGCAAACGCTCGGGCCTGGCCCCCTTTCCGCGCGGTTGCCCGGCCGCACCGTGATCGTCGACGGTGGCCACAACGCCGAGGCCGCCCAGGCCGTCGCCCGGGCGATGGCGCCGCACGCGCCACTGGACCTGGTTTTCGGGCTGATGCGCAATCGCCGGATCGCCGAGGTCCTGTCTCCCTTGTTGCCACTCGTCCGTCAGATCCACGCGGTCCCGCTGATCGGTCACGATCATCATGATCCCCGCGACATCGCACACCTGGCAGGCAGCCATGCCGGCTCCCGCCAATACCATCCGGCTGCAAGCCTGGACCAAGCCATCGAGCGGATGGCCGATGACACCGATGGTGCACCAACCGTGCTCATTGCTGGCTCGCTCTATCTTGCGGGCGAGGCCTTGCGGCTGAATCGGGAAATTCCCGATTAGAATCTCCGACGAAAGAGTGCGATGACAGGAAGTTGGAACCGGTTCTTGTCATCGCACTCCAAGACGTGTGGGATCGGGCTGATGCCGGGCTGCGAACCGGGACCGTAGACCAATTACAGCCTGGCTTCCGCGCTTCCGGTGCTCCGGCCATCAACACCGGGCGCTCCGGGTCGCTCAAGTCAGACATTCTTGCTCCGGCCCCAGCCTGATGAACTCAGCGCTGCCCAATCCCGCACGCGCCTCAGTTGCCCGACCCGGGACCATACGTGATTTCGACCCGGCGATTCTGCAATTCGCGAACACCGTCGGGAGTCGGCACACGCGGGTTCGCCTCGCCGAAGGCGTGGCTGGAAATCGTCGAAGCCGGAATGCCGTGGCTGACAAGATAGGACTTCACCGCGGCATCCCGCCGTGCCGAAAGGCCCAGGTTGTACCGGGCGGACCCCGAGCGGTCGGCATAGCCGGCAATCATCACGGGCACCTGGCCGCAATCGCCATAGCCCTGGACGGCGCTGTCCAGCACGGAGGCGGCATCGCTGCTGATCACGGCACTGTCCCAGTCGAAGAAGACGATGTACGGCCCCTTGTTGCACACCGCCGGCGGCGGCGGGGGCGGCGAGGACGGTGCGGGCGGAGGCGGCGGAGCGGCCGGCGTCGGCGACGGGGCTGATGCCTCGGCCGCGCTGCCCTGTGAACCAGGTAATAGGTCATCGTCGCCAGCAGCGAATGCGCACGATAGCGGTCGTGCAGCACTCTGCCATTCGCATCTGCGAAGCGATCGGCACCGCTCGCATCGAAATAGCGATACTTGAACCCGACATCCAGGTTGGCGCTCATCGGCACCGAGACCCCTGCCATGAGCTGCCAGGCGAAGCCGGCCTTGCGCGCGACATAGATCGGCACGTTGCTTGTGGAGAACGAATCGCGGACCTGGGCGATGCCGACACCGCCGCCCAGCAGGTAATGCGTGGCGCCTTCTTCACCCAGATCCGCCAGGCCGTTCATCATCATGCTGATGACATCCGTATGCCCTCGCAGCGTCCCGCCCGAAAAGCTGGTTGCTGCCGGGATTCCGCCAAAACCCGCCGAAGCGGACAGCTTGCTGAAATTTGAGTGCCTCAGGTTGAATTCGGTTTCGACCCGGATTTTTCCGAGATCGTAGCCTGTGATCATCCCAGCCTCGAGACCGGCCTTGCGGGACAACCGGGCGGGACCGCCCGTCAGCTTGATGTCGTTGTCAGGCACCGAGGTCACCCCGGCATCGGCCTCCAGGTACCAGGCGTTGTCGCGTGCCAGAGCTGGCGCGCCGACCAAGGCGATCGCGGACACGAGTGCACCTGCAAGCTTGCGCATTTTGAAACCCCCTGCTGTCGGAGCGACCTTACGCTCGCGGTTGCAGCATTGTAACGCAGGCCGCAGTCGATGTATACGTATTTTCACGTGCTTCATCGCGCTCGATATTGCACCGCAATGGCAAGGACACACGTCCTTTTGCGATGGCCGATTGTGCTTTCATTCTCCACAGCCAGGCGTTACCGGGCGCCCCATGGACGATGCGGACCAGACAAATCGCCTCAAGCGCCTGCGTTTCCGCGCCTGGCATCGCGGCACGCGCGAGGCCGACTACATGATCGGCTGTTACTTCGACAGGTTCCATGCCCAGTGGGGAGAGGCGGGGCTGGAATGGTTCGAAGCCCTGCTCGAAGAGGAAGACATCGATATCCTTGGCTGGGCTCTTGGCACCTTGCCGGTGCCGCCGGCGTTCGAGGGACCGCTAATGGATGGTATGCGCCGCCTGGACTATGTGGTCATTCCCCGCTGATCACAGTTTCCCGTGAGCGCCAAACGAAGACCTTTCCCACCCTGGTTGATTGTGCACACACGCTGAAGTGATCGTTTGCCGTCCATCGCCCTGCCGCTTCTTCGCAGCAGAACGAGGAACCCCGGCCATCCTGAGCGATTTTTCAGGCATGGCCACCCAATTCAAAGCACTCGCCCCCCAATTCCTCAACGCACCTTTCCAGCGCAGCCTCGCGCACTGGAACCGGCAACGCCTGGCACCGGGAATGCCAGCGCACGACTGGCAGCAGGTCCAGGAACGCGACAGCCGGATGCTCCGCCTGGAGACCGCCTTCATCGAAGAACTGCGCGCCGAAATCGCTCAGGAAGCGGCTGAAGCGCCCACCGATGCGGACGGCTTCATCGACTGGTTCGAAAACCTCAAGGTCGTTGGCCCGGGCCAGGGAGACCCCCTGTTTCCATGGCTCGCCGACCATGCCACGCGCGCACAGCTGTGCTGGTACTTCGAACAGGAAGCCGCCGGCGAAGCCGGATTCGACGATCTTGTCGCCTATACTCAGGTCAAGCTGCCCACCGCGGCAAAGCTGGAACTGGCCCGCAACTACTGGGATGAGATGGGCCAGGGTCGCGAAGTGGCCATGCACGGCCCGATGCTCGCCGAACTGGTGGAAACCCTCGGGGTCGATCCGCAGATCGCCACGACCGTCTGGGAAAGCCTGGCGCTGGCCAATGCCATGACCGCAATGGCGACGAACCGGCACTATGCATGGCATTCGGTCGGCGCGCTCGGCGTCATCGAACTGACCGCGCCTGGTCGATCTGCCCAGGTTGCGCGTGGCCTGCGACGGATCGGCCTGAGCCGCAGCCAGCGACGATACTTCGACCTCCACGCCGTGCTGGACATCAAGCATAGCGCCGACTGGAACCGCGAAGCGCTACTACCTTCGATCGTCAAAGACCCGGCCCGCGCCACAGCCATCGCCGAAGGTGCCCTGATCCGCCTGAACTGTGGCGCCCGGTGTTTCGAGCGCTATCGCGACCATCTCTGGCGGTAGCATCGCCGGCAGTCGGACGATCGCCACCCGATCGCCGAAAGCCCCGCTGTCAGGTGGCGACGCACCGTGGCGGATCAATCGCCAGGATGGAACGGTAATACCGCGCCAGTCCCAGGTAGCGCGCGCGCTTCGCCGCAATCCGCGTCCATGAAGCTACCTGGTAGCAGCGATCTATCCGACGGGTCAGAAAGTCCCTGGTCCAGCGAATTCCTCGATCTTGGCCCATGTTTTCGCGCCTCCGATCTCGCGCTCCTCTCACCACTGCAATCCTCCACATTTGCTGGAGCAGCGCAAGCGGCGATGCGGCCAAACCGGGGCGACACGCGCCGGACCCGCGACCAGCGCGTCAAACGTGAGCGAGCAATCCGTCAATGTCCGCCATGGTCACCACTGAGGTCGTCTCCACCTCCGGCCCGGCGCTGCGCGCAATCATCGGCCCCAGCACCTTGCCGCCCAGTTCGATGAAGCTGTCGACGCCGGCATCGCGCATGGCCAACGCGCTTTCGCGCCAGCGCACCCGCCCGGTCACCTGCTCGACCAGCAGGCGCCGCACGTCCTCCGGGTCACTGACCAAGCTGGCGGTCACGTTGGCGAACAGTGCCACGCGCAGCGCGGTGGGCCGCACCGTGTCGAGCGCTGTCGCCATGGCGTCGGCGGCGGGCTGCATCAGCGGGCAATGGAACGGGGCCGACACCGGCAGCTTCATTCCGCGCTTGATGCCGTGTTCCTTTACCAGCGCGATGGCCCGGTCGATGGCGCCGGCGTGGCCCGAGAGCACGACCTGGGTCGGATCGTTGTCGTTGGCGACGGTGCAGACCTCGCCCTGGGCCGCTGCCTCGGCCAGCGCGGTGGCCTTTTCGATATCGGCACCGAGCAGGGCTGCCATCGCCCCCACGCCCACCGGCACCGCCGCCTGCATCGAGCGCCCGCGCAGCTTCAGCAGCCGCGCCGTGTCGGCCAGCGAAAACGCGCCGGACGCGCACAGGGCGGTATATTCTCCGAGGCTATGCCCGGCGACGAACGACGCCTTGTCCGCCAGCGACATGCCCCCTTCGCGCTCCAGCACCCGCAATGTGGCGATGGCATTGGCCATGATGGCGGGCTGGGCATTCTCGGTCAGGGTCAGTTCGTCGTCAGGGCCCTGGGTCATCAGGCGGAACAGCGGCTGCCCGAGGGCGTCGTCCACCTCCTCGAACACTTCGCGGGCCACGGCGCTCGCCTCGGCCAGTTCCGCGCCCATGCCGACCTTCTGGCTGCCCTGTCCGGGAAATACGAATGCGCGCATGAAATCGACCCCTCATCACTGGCGGCGTTGCCTTGGGGGCGGCCCCTAGGCTGACGCCGATCCGGTTACAAGTGCGGAGCGCCGCGCCCGAAGGGCACGACCCGGTTGGCCGCGTCATGGCCAATATCCGCAGGCCCGAGGAACGGGATGCCACGTCGGCCGCACCAGTCGCGCGCGATGGCGTCCGCATCAGATCCGAACGGGCGGTCGTTTTTCAGCGCGTCCACCCGTCCCAGCCGCAGGCCAGCCACCTCGCCCAGGTGCGCCGTGACGTGAAAGAACAGCCGGTCCACCGCATAGAGATATTCGGAAACCTCCTCGACCATGACCACATGGTCGGCCAGTCGGGGCATCAACCCCGTGCCGCACAGCATCGCCAGGGTCATCAGGTTGAACGCGACGACCAGTCGCCGCTCGGATGCCAGCGACGTTTCGAGGCCCCGCCTGTCCCCTGCCAGGAATGCGAGTGATCGCCTGACCGCTTCCTGCCCGCCGTCGCGCCGGATATCGGCAACCATCGGCGCATGGACCGGCTGCCCGATGCCCGCGCGGTAGAGCCCGCCCAGCAGATATCCCATGTCGGAATAGCCGAGCCATTTCTTGTCCCGCGCTCGCGGCCCGAGCCCGGCGATCGCGGCTTCGGCGATCCGGTTGGAGCCATAGCCGCCCCGGGCAAACCAGACCGCGTCCATGCCGCCATCGTTGGCGCAATCGAGCCAGGCGGCGAGACGGACCTCGTCTCGTCCTGCGAAATGCCCTTTGCTGGCAAAGCACTGCTCATGGAAATGCAGCGAGACGCCCGGGAACTCCCGTGCCGCCAGCGTGCGCACCCGTTCGGCATCGACGCGTTCGATCGGCGTTGCCGGCGCGCAGATGGCGACGTTGATCATGCCGGCTGCCGCTCCCGCCTCAGACCTTTGCGGCGACCTCGATCATGTGATCGACGTGGACGAACTTCTCGCGCGGGGCACCCTCCCTGGCGCGTGCCACTTCTTCCTCGTCGATCTTCTGCCACTGATGGAATTCGACGATGCGCAACGCCCGATCGTCGGCCAGGCGGTCAAACGCGCCCGTCCCCGGCTTGAGCGGCCGACCATCGGCCAGGTCCGCCGCGATCTTCTCGACCACCGAGAATCCGTCCGGCCGATTGGTGCCGATCGTGCCGGAAGGCCCGCGCCGCGCCCAGCCGACGCAGTAGAGCCCCTCGTCGATGCGGCCTTCGTCGTTGGCGAAACGGCCCGCCGCGTCATCGAACGGGACGCCGGGGATGGCTGCGGTCTGGTAGCCGATGCAGGCCACCACCAGGTTTGCCGGCACGATGTAGGTCTCGCCCGTGCCGACTGCACGGCCACGATCGAGGCGGGTGCGCTCGACCTCGACGCCCAGCACCTTGCCTTCCGCCCCGAGGATCGCGCGTGGCGAAGCGAAGAAATCGAACTCGAGCGATATCGATTTGGCTCCGTCGTCGGCCGCCGCAGCAAAATTTCGTAACAGCGTGACGGACTTGCGCTGCCCCGGATCGAGTGCGGCGTCTTCCTCGACCGGCGGCAGGTCGGCGGCATCGACAACCGGTCTCGCCCGGTTGAGGTGGGCCAGCTCGCCCAGTTCCTTCGGGGTCATCGCGATCTGGTGCGGCCCGCGCCGACCGAGGATCGTCACCTTGCGAATGCGGGACGCTGCGAGCAGGTCCAGGGCGTGAGCGACGATGTCCGAACCGAGGAACTCTCCCGGCGTCTTGGCGAGGATGCGCGCGACGTCGAGGGCGACATTGCCATTGCCGATCACCACCGCGCTGTCGCCGGACAGGTCGGGATCGAGGCCGGCGAAATTGGGATGGCCATTGTACCATCCGACGAAGGCGGCACTGCCATGGACATCGGCGAGGTCCTCGCCGGGGAGGCCCAGCTGGCGATCATGCGGCGCACCCGTCGCCAGCACCACCGCGTCGTAGATCCCGCAAAGCTCGTCGATCGTGATATCCTTGCCGACGGTGACATTGCCGATGAAACGGACGTTGTCGTTGAGTGCGACAGCCTCGTAGCGTCGGGACACCGCCTTGATCGACTGGTGGTCTGGCGCCACCCCGGTCCTGATCAGCCCGTAGGGCACCGGCAGGCGGTCGAAGATATCGACCCGGACATCCGTCCCCCACTGCTTGATGGCGGCTTCCGCAGTGTAATATCCGGCCGGACCGGAGCCTACGATGGCGATGCTGGGCACCGTGTCTCTCTCCATTCTGTTGTCCCGCCTTTCAAGGCGGGATGCCAGGCAAGCGCAAGCCCCAAAATTCCCGGCTCCGCCGCTGACTGCCGATTTCCTCTGGCCGGTGCGCGATCCTGCGTTCGCCGGATGCAATCCATCGAAGCGATTCCAGCCAGTTTGGCCCAATCGGGAGTGTAGACTTAACGCTTTTGCAAGCGGGAATTGGGCATTCACCGACCATGTCGGCCGACCCGCAACTTCGAAGTGCAAAGCGCGCCCCTGCACAGGGAGATGCCGCATTCACCTCGCGCCGTCGTGCGACTGCCAATTCCCTCTCGTCGGGGCTGCTCGAACACTCGCTGATTTCCACGAGCTGGCCGCTGATCGCGCCGGCCATGGCCGCCGTCTACCTGCTGGCCATGCTGCTGCTTCGCGCTGCGCCGGCCCGTGAGTCGGCGTTGGCGGCGGTGGTCGCCACTGTGGTCTCGTCCTGCAGCGGCATCCTCGTGCGTTTCGAGCGCACTAGCACCCGGCCCGATTCGCTGCGCTATCCCGCCATGATCCTCGGTGTGGGCGTACCGATGCTGTCGTTCGGTCTGGCCGTGACCCTGTGGATGCACACGATCCCCGCTCCGCACGTCGAGCAGTTCCTCGCCATGCTCCTGGTGGTCGGGCTGGTCGCGGGCATTTTCCTGACCGGACACTTGCCGGCCCAGGTCGTGGCCCAGACCAGCCTCTGGGCGCCTCTTGCCCTCTCGGCCCAGAGCGTCGAAGCGCCCGGCGCACTGGTGGTCGGCCTGATGTTCGGCTTGATTGCCGCCATGCGCCAGACTCGCATCGATCGTCTGCTGCGGCAGCAGCGCGGCGAGATCGAACGCAAGCTGATGCGTGCCGACCAGATCCTGGCCGACTACGAGCAGACCGGCCAGGGCTGGTTCTGGGAGACCGACCGCAAAGGCCTGCTGACCTATGTCTCCTCCACGCTGGCGCCCCTGCTCGGCCGCGAACCTGGCGCCTTGATCGGCACGCCGTTCACCGAACTGTTCATCCTCGGTACCCAGGAGCGGGACGGCGAGCGCACCTTGCTGTTCCACCTCGGCGCCCGTTCCTCGTTCGCCGATCTCGCCGTCCGCGCCGCCACGCGCGACGAGGAACGCTGGTGGTCTATCAACGGTCGCCCCCTCTATGACCAGTACAGCAATTTCCTCGGTTTCCGGGGCTCGGGCAACGATCTCACCGAGAAACGGCGCTCGGAGCAGCATGCCAGCCGCCTCGCCCACTACGACTCTCTGACCGGACTCGCCAACCGCTTCCAGATGTCGCAGACGCTTGAGAAGATACTCAGCGCGCCGAACGCCGAACAGCGCGCCTGCGGGGTGTTCCTGCTCGACCTCGACCGGTTCAAGCAGGTCAACGACACGATGGGCCATCCTGCCGGCGATACCCTGCTCAAGCAGGTTGCCCAGCGCCTGCAATCCGCAATCGGCACCCAGGGCCGGGTCGGTCGCCTCGGTGGTGACGAGTTCCAGGTCATCCTGCCGGGCTACTTCGCCCGCGAAAAGCTCGGCGCACTGGCGGGGTCCGTCATCGAAAGCCTGTCCCAGCCTTATTCGATCGAAGGCAGCCGTGTCGTGATCGGTGCGTCGATCGGCATCGCCTGCTCGCCGGATGACGGCGTGACATCCGAGGCGATCATCCGCAATGCCGATCTGGCGCTTTATGCGGCCAAGGATCGCGGGCGCGGCGTGCATCATTTCTACGATTCGGACCTGCATAGCGATGCCGAGGAGCGCCGCGAACTCGAACATGCCCTGCGCGACGCACTGACTCACGGCGGCCTCGAACTCGCCTACCAGCCGATCGTGCGGACGGCGAGTGAGGATATCACGGGCTTCGAGGCACTGCTGCGCTGGCACCACCCGGTGCGTGGCTGGCTGCCGCCATCGAAGTTCGTGCCAGTTGCCGAGGACGCCGGCCTGATCGCCCAGATCGGCGAATGGGCGCTGCGCACCGCCTGCGCCGATCTCGCCAAATGGCCGGAGAGCGTCCGCGTCGCGGTCAACGTCTCGCCGCTCCAGTTCGCCAACCCCGCGCTTCCGGCCATCGTCACCAGCGCGCTCGCATCCGCACAGGTTGCCCCGGAACGGCTGGAGCTGGAAATCACCGAATCCGTCTTCCTCAATGACGACGCCGGCACCGAGGCGATGTTTGCCGCGCTCAAGGGCATCGGCATACGCCTCGCGCTCGACGATTTCGGCACCGGCTACTCCTCGCTCGGCTATCTGAAGAAGGCGCCGTTCGACAAGATCAAGATCGACCAGAGCTTCGTGCGTGGCGCGACCATCGAGGGCAGCCGGAACGGCGCCATCATCGGGTCGATCGTCAGCTTGGCCAATGCGCTCGGCATGGAAACCACCGCAGAGGGCGTCGAGACGCTCGACGAACTCGACCTTGTCCGCCAGCTCGGGTGCAGCCACGTCCAGGGCTATATCTACTCCCGGCCGCTCGACACAGCTGCGGCCTCCGCACTGTTCGAAGGCGAGACCCTCGAACTGGTGGCGCAAGGGCCGCGATCGGCCCGGGAACCTCGCCGATCGATGCTGCGCGTCGTGACCCTGCGTCATGGCGATGACAGCTATCAGGGGACTATCCGCAACATTTCCAGCCAGGGGGCGATGATCGAAGGCGTCTGGGATGTGCCGCCGGGGATCGAGTTTGCGATCGCCCTTTCGGACGACCTCATGGTGCATGGGACGGTGAAATGGGCGGGCCACGGGCAGATGGGGGTCAAGTTCCTGGAACGGCTGCAATTCGCCGAAGGTGGGCGGATCAGCATTGCCAAGCGGGCCGGTGGCTCGATTGGCGGGGAGCCGCAGCGGCTGAGCGCCTGAAAAGCACTGGCTGACAGGGCGGGGGCTGGCTGCTAACGGCCCAGCGGTGTCTGCACCCACTCCTTCGCAAAGTGTCTCATGACTGACCGTTCCAAGATCCGCAATTTCTCGATCATTGCCCACATCGACCATGGCAAGTCGACTTTGGCCGACCGGTTGATTCAGTTCACCGGCGGGCTGTCCGAGCGCGAGATGTCGGCGCAAGTGCTTGATAACATGGACATTGAGCGGGAGCGGGGGATTACCATCAAGGCGCAGACGGTGCGGCTCAAGTATCGCTCGAAGGATGGGGGCGATTACGAGCTGAATCTGATGGACACGCCGGGGCATGTCGATTTTGCCTATGAGGTTTCGCGCAGCCTGGCAGCTTGCGAGGGGGCCTTGCTGGTGGTCGACGCGTCGCAGGGGGTCGAGGCGCAGACGCTGGCGAATGTCTACCAGTCGATCGAGCATGACCATGAGATCGTGCCGGTGATCAACAAGATCGACCTGCCGGCCGCCGATCCGGAGAAGGTCCGGAACGAGATCGAGGAGATCATCGGGCTGGATGCCAGCAACGCGGTGCTGGCGAGCGCCAAGAGCGGCATCGGCATCGAGGAGGTGCTGGAGGCGGTGGTGGCGCGGATTCCGCCGCCGGGGGGCGACGAGAAGGCGCCGCTGAAGGCGATGCTGGTGGACAGCTGGTATGACCCCTATCTCGGCGTGGTCATCCTCGTGCGGGTGATCGACGGGGTGATCAGGAAGGGCCTGCAGGTCAAGTTCATGGCCGGGGGGACCGAGCACCTGATCGACCGGGTGGGGTGTTTCACGCCGAAGATCGAACAACTGAGCGAACTGGGGCCGGGCGAGATCGGGTTCATTACCGCGCAGATCAAGGAAGTGGCGCAGGCGCGGGTCGGCGACACGATCACCACGGTCAAGGGCGGGGCATTGGAGGCGCTGCCGGGGTTCAAGGAAGTGCAGCCGGTGGTGTTCTGCGGGCTGTTTCCGGTGGACGCCAACGACTTCGAGAAGTTGCGCGAGAGCATTGCCAAGCTGCGGCTGAACGATGCGTCGTTTTCGTTCGAGATGGAATCGAGCGCGGCGCTGGGGTTCGGGTTCCGGGCCGGGTTCCTCGGGCTGCTGCATCTGGAGATCATCCAGGAGCGGTTGAGCCGGGAGTATGACCTCGACCTGATCACCACGGCGCCTTCGGTGGTTTATCGGATCCAGTTGCGGGCGAGCCGGACCGACGATGCGCGGGAGATCTATCTGCACAATCCGGCGGATTATCCCGATCCGAGCCGGATCGAGCAGATCGACGAGCCGTGGATCAAGGCGGTGATCTATACGCCGGACGAATATCTCGGCTCGATCCTCAAGCTGTGCCAGGACCGGCGGGGCATCCAGACCGGGCTGACTTATGTCGGCGGGCGGGCGCAGGTGCAGTATGAACTGCCGCTCAACGAGGTGGTGTTCGACTTCTATGACCGGCTGAAGAGCATTTCGCGCGGCTATGCGAGTTTCGACTACGAGCAGATCGGGCTGCGCGAGGGCGATCTGGTCAAGATGAGCATCCTGGTCAACAACGAGCCGGTGGATGCGCTCTCGATGATCGTGCACCGAGGGGTGGCCGAGGAGCGCGGGCGGCACATGTGCGAGCGGCTGAAGGACCTGATCCCGCGGCACTTGTTCAAGATCCCGATCCAGGCGGCGATCGGCGGCAAGGTGATCGCCCGCGAGACGATCGCGGCGATGCGCAAGGATGTGACCGCGAAGTGCTATGGCGGCGACATCACGCGGAAGAAGAAGCTGCTGGAGAAGCAGAAGAAGGGCAAGGCGCGGATGCGGGAGTATGGCAACGTGCAGATCCCGCAGGAGGCGTTTATTGCGGCACTCAGGATGGGCGACGACGCGTAGCGTCGTCCGTCAAATATCGCTTGTCGATATTTGACCACAGACGGACTCGGGGAGTTCAATACCGGCGCGACCAGCGTCGGCACTGCATGGCGAGTAATGGGACTTAGCGGTCGATCGGCGCGGCGACTTGGAACGCCCGGTTGCGCCGACACTAACCATTTGAGGATCTGACTGCGCCGTATTCACTGTTTTGTCCTTATCGTCGTGCCGATCCGGGCCGGCGCGAGACGCGTTTCAGGCAGTGCGCAACCGATCGACGATTGCCATGATTCGGCGAGCACGCGTCTCGAATGCTTTGGCTGAGGTGACATGGTCGGCGTCCGCGCGCTGCCGGCTGGGCGCCTGCTTGCAGAACGTCTCGGTCAGACCGGCCTCGGCGATTGCCTTTGCAAGATCATCCGGGATTTTCGCTGTCCGCGGTTCACTGTCGAGCTGCAGCTTTACCGCGATCGCGTCTCCCCCGGCGATGCCCGACGCGGCCCGATTGGCGGCGCTGAAAGGAAGCATGGCCGTGCCGCGCATCACTCCCACCGTTGTGCGGTATCTGTAGCCATTGACAGTGACGACGACGGGCGGGCGCCCGCCGCCCTCCAGCTCGGCAATCACGTCCGGCGGCACGATGATGCCGGTCGTATTCGTCCCAGTCCGCGTCAGCTCGGTCTTGAATTCAACATGCTTGCCGCTCATCGTAACTCTCCCCCGTCCTCAAGGTCCTCGCCCGATTGACTTGTCTCGCCACCCCAGATCGGCACGCGCGACAAAGGCCAATCCTCAATCCGGCATCGTGCGGGCGTCAATAGGCTCACAATTGGGTTCATCATCAGCATCATCCTGCCGCCAAAGGTCGGCTTCCCCGTTTCGATCACAGCCTTAAGGTTATCGACGATGAACTGACCGCTGCCGGACATCTTGGCCGTCTTCGTCCCAGCAAGCGCTTCCGAGATCAGCGTTAGCTCAGTCCCGCCAGCAACTTCGCGCAACTCATACGTGGTGCGTGCAGGTGGCTCGTCCGCAGCCATCGCGAAATTGATCGCATGCGAAAATCGCGTCGGCGGCGAAAATTCCAGAACCTCGCCATAGGCGATGACACTCTTGCCGTCTTTGGATACCATGCGCATCGGGCGACCGGTTTGAAGTCCGCCTTCCGCCTGACAGATTGCGCCGAAGAGGAAGGGTAGTACCTGATCCGTCTGCACGATGGTGTTCCACACGGTTTCGATTGGGGCACGGATCACGACCCGCCACATCTGACGTTCCCGCTCAGTCACTGCGTTGCTTCCCCTTTTTCCAGCGCGGCACTCTCCGCGGCGTGTTTGATGTCGAGTAGATGACCGGCCCAGTAGCGACCGAAACTGGTTGTCCAGCGATCGACGAGCGACTGCAGCGGCGCCGCATTCAGATAAAGGCGGCGCGATGTTCCCTCTCGTTCGCTTATGAGAAGGCCAGCGCGTTCCAGCACCGTCAGGTGGTTCATGACCGCGATCCGCGACACGTCGAAACGTTTGGCCACCAGCCCTACCGCAATGCCCGGCGACGATCCGACGATATCGAGGATGTTCCTGCGGTGCACGTGCGCGAGCGCGTGGAGCAGCGCGTCGAGTTCCGACTCAGTCATAATGTAATTACTAAATTACATTATGAGATTGGTCAATGATCCGAGTGGAGTGCACGTCGCACGCCTCGCAGCCAGGGCGTGAAAGGCGCCCCACTGCCCTCTAGCAAACCGCGACCTCTGTTAGAGGGTGGGAGGAAAAGCCTATTTCCTGATTTGACAGGCTGATCCTGCAAAATGTCCTGACGTGGTCCGAATGACTGCTCTTGTCAGATCGCGACATTCGCGCCGTCAGAACCGAACGGCGCAATCTGGTCGGAACCCGCGATACTCCCTTCGCACCGCCATCCATATGCTCAGCCTCGGCGCCAGCCAGAACAGCGGGACCCCGGATCAAGTTCGGGGTGACGAGTGGGGGCTGTTGGGCGTTCAAGTCCGAAGTGACGGACGGGCGGCCCGCCTTGCGCCTCACCGCTTCCCCTCATCCAACTGCGCCTAGGCGGCTGTGCCGCCAAGGCTGCGTATCCTTCCCCCATCGAGGGGGAAGGATTGAGGGGCGCTGGCCGGCGGTGCTGGTGGGCGGGGTTGGCGTGGGGTTCGTCACCCTCATCCAACTGCGGCTAGCGGGCAAGCCCGCAAGCCTTCGTATCCTTCTCCCCCTTCGACTTCGCTCAGGACAGGCATCGAGGGGGAAGGGTTTTGGGTGCAGATGCTTTCGGCGTGGGAGTGTGGGCGGGTAGGGGTGGGCTAGAGGCCGAACCAGACCCGCCCTTCCCCATCCACCCGCCACGCCGGGTTCCATGCGATTTCCCAGGCGTGGCCGTCCGGGTCCGCGACGTAGCCGCGAAATCCGCCATGTTCGGGCGCAGCGGGCTCGCGCAGCACCCTGCCCCCGGCGGCGACGAGTTGTGCCATCAGGGGCGCGACGTCTTCCTGCCCAGCGACATTGTGGGCCAGTGCGAACCCGGCGGCGGCGCCGTCCGGTGCTGGCGGGCGGCCGGTGTCGGCGGCGAGGGCCTGCTTGAGCCAGGTGCCAAGGACGAAGCCGTTCATCTGGTAGAAGGCGATTTCCGCGTTCTCGAACACGGGCTGCCAGCCGAAGCCTTCGCGGTAGAAGCGCGTGGAGGTGGCGAGGTCGGTAATGGCGAGGGTGATGACGGAGACTTGCTGCTGCATGGCTGGCTTTCGCGTGGGGCGCCGGGGAGCAAGACGGAAGCGAGGCCTCCGGTCAAGTCCGGGGTGACGATGGGAGGGCTGGTTTCTGCCGTTGTTGCCCTTCCGCCTAGCCGTGCGCCGGGAGGCTGACGCGGGGGCCGAGCCGCTCTGGCTCGACAGCGACGAGCGGGGGTTCGGCCGGGTCTGCCTGTTCGGCTTCCTCGGCGGCCTTCTTCGCCTCTTCGGCGCGGGCGGCGAGCATGCGCTGGCGCATGCGTTCGAGTTTCATGTTGATGCTGTCGAGGATCTGTTCGCTTTCGCGGGCGCTCTTTGCCTTCATTTCGGCTTCCCATTCCGCGCGCCATTCGCGCTTGAGGCGTTCGAGCTGGCTGCGGGTGGCGACGTCGTTGCTGTTGATCGAGTCGGCATTGAAGCGGTGGGCGGCGCGGTTGCGCAGGAGGAACATGAGCAGGGCGTCGTTGTAGACGGTGCGGGTGCCGACGATGTTGCCGTAGGCATAGACCGGGACTTCGACGCCGTTCAGCGCCCGGTCCATGGCGATGTCTTCCAGGCGCTGGACGCCGAGCGCGAGGGCGGCATCCCAGGCGGCGCGGAACTCGTCGGCCTCGGGGTGGCGGCGCAGGAGGTAGGCGCCTTCGGGGGCCATGTTGACGGCGTGGGCGGCGGCGCGGACGGAGCCGAGGTCGGCCAGCGCCTCGATGAAGCGGGCCTGGCGATCGGCGGTCCAGCCGTCGTGGCGGGGGCACTTGCGGGGGACGGGGGTGAACGCCGGGAGAGCGTGAGGCGGGGTTTCGGGGCGGCTTTGGTCGATCATGGGCGAGGCTCCGAGTTGGGTGCGTCGGAACATTTCATGAACTTTGCGTGTAGGACAGGGGATTGGTGCAGGCTGCTGGACATGCGCGAGGCCGGTCCCCAACTTGCCCGACAGGGCGCCGGCCGGCGGTGATGAGCGGCGGGCGTCCTGGTGAAAACGCGAACCGTGAGGAGAGCCTGAAGATGATCGAGCCTCAACCGTGGCCTTATGCCGATGGCGACCGGCCGCTGATGGGCGAGCTGTTCCGACCTGTCGGCCAGGGCAATGGCAGGGCGGTGCTGGTCGTCCACGAGGCGGATGGCATCGGCGGCAATGTCCGCCGGCATTGCCGGCTGCTGGCCGAGCAGGGCTATCTGGCGGCGGCCGCCGACATGCATGGCAAGGGCCGGCCGCTGGATGCGGAGGAGATTCCTCCGGCGCTGGCCGCGTTCATGGGCGACCGGGACCTGCTGCGCCGGCGGGTCCATGCCGGGATCGAGGCGTTGAAGCGGGAGAGCGGGCTGGGCGATGCCGATATCGCCGCGATCGGCTACTGTTTCGGCGGCACGGCGGTGCTCGAACTGGCGCGGGCGGGCACGTCGGTGGCGGCGGTCGCCAGCTTTCACGGCCTGTTGGGGACGACGATGCCGGCGGCGCCCGGCACGGTTGCCGCGAGGGTGCTGGCCTGCTCCGGTGCCCGCGATCCGCTAGTGCCGCCGGGAGATGTGGCGGCGTTTCAGGCGGAAATGGCGCGGGCCGGTGCCGACTGGCAGCTTTGCGTGTTTGGCCGGGCGCTGCACAGCTTCACCAATCGCGATGTCGATGCGCTGGGGGATGCGCGCATGGCGTTCGATGCGCAGGCGGAGGCGCTTTCCTGGACCATGCTGCTCGCATTTCTGGCGCAGAGCTTCGGTTTCGTGGAGCAAAATGGGGCATCGTGCGTTTAGTGCGGGGCAATTGTGGGGCAACTGCGGACGATGGATTACCCGTTTCTCGTGTCCGGCGGCGAAATGGCGCGCCGGATCAGGGTGCATGACTGGGCGGCCACGCCGCTCGGCCCCATCGAGCAGTGGCCGGATTGCCTGAAGTACACGGTCGGCCTGATGCTGCCGAATCCGGTGCCGCTGGTGCTGCTGTGGGGCGAAAGCGGCGTCATGCTCTACAACGACGCCTATGCCGAGTTCGCCGGTGGGCGTGACGAGCGGCTGCTCGGCTCCAACGTCCGCCAGGGCTGGGACGAGGTGGCCGATTTCAACAGCAATGTCATGCGCGTGGGGCTCGCGGGGGGGACGCTTTCCTACAAGGACCACGAGTTGACCCTGCACCGCAGCGGGGTGCCGGAGCAGGTGTTCATGAACCTCGACTATTCGCCGGTGCGGGACGAGAGCGGCACGCCGCTCGGGGTGCTGGCGGTGGTCGTCGAGACGACGCAGGCGCACTGGGACCGGATCGCGCTGGAGGAGAATGCCCGCAAGCTGGGCTTTCTCGATGCGCTGGGGCGGGCGATGGCGCCGGTGCGCGATGCCGACGCGATGCTGGCGATCATCGCCGCGATGGTCGGCGAGCACCTGGGAATATCGAACTGCGCCTATGCCGACATGGACGACGACGGTGACGGCTTCACCATTCGCGGCAACTGGCACCGGGCGGATGTGCCCTCGATCGTCGGGCGCTACCGGCTTGCCTCGTTCGGCAGCAGGGCGGTCGGCGAGCTGAACGCTGGGCGGCCGCTGATCGTGCGTGACAACCGGGAGGAGCTGCTGCCCGAGGAAGCCAGGGCTTTCCGCGACATCGGCATCACCGCGACGATCTGCATGCCGCTGGTCAAGGACGGGCGGCTGACCGCGCTGATGGCGATTCACCGCGACGAGCCGCACGACTGGACCGCCTATGAGCTGGAGATCATCCGCGAGGTGACCGAACGGTCCTGGGCGCATGTCGAGCGGGTCGGCGCCGAGGCGGAACTGCGCAATGCCATCGACGCCCTGCGCGAGCTGAACGAGACGCTGGAGCGCCGGGTGGAGGACCGCAGCGAGCAATTGCTGCAGATGGAGGCGCAGCTGCGCCAGTCGCACAAGATGGAGGCGGTCGGCCAGATGACCGGCGGGCTGGCCCACGACTTCAACAACCTGCTGACCGGGATCGGCGGGGCGCTGGAGATGATCGAGAGCCGGATCGGCGCTGCCCGGGCGCTGGAACTGGAACGCTATTTCGCCGCCGCCAACGGTTCGGTGCGGCGGGCGGCTTCGCTGACTCACCGGTTGCTCGCCTTCTCGCGGCAGCAGACGCTCGACCCGCGGCCGACCGACGTCAACCGGCTGGTCGACGAGCTGGCGGAGCTGTTGCGCCGCACGCTCGGGCCGGAGATCGCGCTGGGCATTTCGGCGGAGCCGGCGCTGTGGCCGGCTTCGGTCGATCGCAACCAGCTGGAGAATGCCATCCTCAACTTGTGCATCAATGCGCGCGACGCGATGCCGGATGGCGGGCGGCTGGAGATCGCCACCGCCAACGTGCCGCTGGGCGAGGCGCAGGCGCGGGCGGCCGGGATCGAGGCGGGGGACTATCTGGCGATCACCGTGCGGGACAATGGCAGCGGCATGCCGGCCGACGTTGTCGCCAAGGCGTTCGACCCGTTTTTCACCACCAAGCCGCTGGGCAAGGGCACCGGCCTCGGGCTGTCGATGGTCTATGGTTTCCTGCGGCAATCGGGCGGGCTGGTGCGGATCGATTCGGCCCCCGGCGAGGGCACCGAGATCGCCCTGCTGTTTCCCCGTGCCTACCATCAGGCCGCCGACGCCCATCAGGTCGGCGCCGAGCCGGCGCCGCCGCGCGCCGGCCGCGACAGGATCGTGCTGGTGGTCGAGGACGAGCCGTTCGTGCGCATGATGGTGACCGACGCGCTGGAGGAGAGCGGCTGCACGGTGATCGAGGCGACCGACGGCGCCGCCGCGCTCGACGCGCTGGCCAATGCCCGGCGCATCGACCTGCTGGTGACCGACGTCGGCCTGCCCAACGGGATGAACGGGCGGCAGGTGGCCGATGCCGCCCGCTGCGCCCTGCCGGGGCTGCCGGTCCTGTTCATCACCGGCTACGCGGAAAACGCCATTGCCGGCGCGGAAGGACTCGAAGCGGGTTCGGCCGTGCTGACCAAGCCGTTCGAGATGTCGGCGCTGGCGCGCAAGGTCGGCCAGATGCTCGACGGGTGAAATTGCCGATCGCGCGGAACCGCCGGCCGGCCGGGCGATTGCTTTCGGCATGGCCACGATGACCAGCGACTTCTTCGTCGAACGCCTGCGGGAGTGGGGTGTCAGCCGGATATTCGGCTATCCCGGCGACGGCATCAACGGCGTGCTCGGTGCCCTGCAGCGGGCCGAGACGGATGCCAGGGACAACGGCGACAGCCCGATCGAGTTCATCCAGGCGCGGCACGAGGAAATGGCGGCGTTCATGGCTGCCGCCCATGCCAAGTTCACCGGCGAACTCGGCGTCTGCCTGTCCACCGGCGGGCCGGGCGCGACCCATCTCGTCACCGGGCTTTACGATGCGATGCTCGATCACGTGCCGGTCCTGGCGATTGCCGGCCAAGCCGAGACCAGCGTGCGCGGCAGCAATTACCAGCAGGAGCTGAACCTCGACCGGCTGCTGGCCGATGTCGCCGCCTATGTCCAGGAAGTGTCCAACCCGGCGCAGGTCCGCCATGTCACCGACCGGGCCATCCGCATCGCCCTTGCCGGCAATGCCGTCACCGCGGTCATCCTGCCCAAGGACGTGCAGAACGAAGCTTACGAGGCGCCGCCGCTCAAGCACGGCTTCACCCGGTCGGGGCCGGGCTATGCGGCGCCCTCGATCGTGCCGAAACCCGCCGATCTGGAGCGGGCCGCAGATATTCTCAATGCGGGCGAGAAGGTCGCCGTGCTGATCGGTGCCGGCGCGCGCGGCGCGGCTGACGAGGTGGTGGCGCTGGCCGAAAGGCTCGGCGCGGGGGTGGCCAAGGCGCTGCTCGGCAAGGATGTCCTGCCTGACGACCTGCCGTTCGTGACCGGCGCGATCGGGCTGCTCGGCACCCGACCCTCGTCCGACATGATGCGCGAATGCGATACCCTGCTGATGATCGGCACCGGCTTCCCGTGGGCCGAGTTCCTGCCCAAGGACGGTCAGGCCCGCGCGGTCCAGATCGACATCGACGCGGCGATGCTCGGCCTGCGCTATCCGGTTGAGGTCAATCTACATGGCGATGCGGCCGAGACGCTGCGCGCGCTGCTGCCGCTGCTGCGGCCGACACCCGCGAGCAGGTGGCGCGAGAACATCGAGCGGCAGGTGGCGGAGTGGTGGACGACGCTTGAAGCGCGGGCGATGGCCGCGGCAAGCCCGGTCAACCCGCAGCGGGTGGTCTGGGAGATGTCGCCATTGCTGCCCGACGACGCCGTCGTCACTTCCGATTCCGGCTCGTGCGCCAACTGGTATGCCCGCGACTACCGGGTCAAGCGCGGCCAGCGGGCTTCGCTGTCCGGCGGTCTCGCCTCGATGGGGGCGGCAGTGCCATATGCGATTGCCGCGAAGTTCGCCTATCCGCACCGCCCGGTGGTGGCGCTGGTCGGCGATGGCGCGATGCAGATGAACAACCTGGCCGAGCTGATCACGGTGCAGAAATACTGGCAACGCTGGGCCGACCCGCGCTGGGTGGTCTGCGTGTTCAACAACGGCGACCTCAACGAGGTCACCTGGGAGCAGCGGGTCATGGAAGGCAATCCGCGCTATCCCGCGACGCAGGACATTCCCCGGGTGCCTTATGCCCGGTTTGCCGAGATGATCGGGCTGGGCGGCATCCTGGTGGAGCATCCCGACCACTTGCGCGACGCTTGGCGCACGGCGCTTGCCGCCGACCGGCCGACGGTGATCGAGGTGATGACCGACCCCGATGTCGCCCCCTTCCCGCCGCACCTGACATTCGCGCAGGCCAAGGGCTTCATGAGCGCGATGGTCAAGGGCGACCGGGGCATGGCCGGGGTGCTCAGGAATACGGCCAGCCAGTTGCTGGGCGAAATCAGGCGTTGATCAGCCGCCGCCTTCGCGGACGATATCGCGGACCATGCCGGCGAGCGCCAGGGAGGCGGTGAGGCCGGGAGATTCGATGCCATAGAGCGCGACGACCCCGGCGAGACCGTGCTCGGCCGGGCCGTGGATGGCGAAATCGGCGTTCGGCTGGCCGGGCCCGCTGAGCTTGGGGCGCACGCCGGCATAGCCGGGCGCCATGCGCGCGGGATCGACCCCCGGCCACCACGCGCCGACGGCGCGGGCGAAGGCGGCGATGTCGAGCCCATCGACGCGGTAATCGACCGCATCGACCCAGTTGACGTCCGGCCCGAAGCGCGCCTGGCCGGCGAGATCGAGGGTCAGGTGGACGCCCAGCCCGCCCGGCTCAGGCATCGGATAGATCAGCCGGCCGAACGGCACCTTGCCGGCGTACGAGCAATAGCGCCCGCGTGCCAGCCGGAGCGACGGCACCGCGTCCGCCGGCATGCCCTCGATCGCCGCGCTGACGACCTGGGCGCCCAGCCCGGCGGCGTTGACCAGCCAGCGCGTGGTGACCACCGGCTCGTCCTCTCCGGCAATCCACACCTGCCAGCCGGCGCCCTTGCGGGCCACCCGACTGAGCCGGGTCCGGCAGACCAGCATCGCTCCCTGCGCCTCCGCCTTGCCGAGCAGCGCCTGCATCAGCCCATGCGAGTCGACGACGCCGGTGGTCGGCGAAAGCAGGCCGGCATCGGCCGCCAGCGCCGGTTCGAGCGCGGCGACCTCCGCCTTGTCAAGCAGCTGCACCGGCACGCCGTTGGCCGCCGCGATGCTCGCCAGCGCTTCCAGTTCGGCCCGGGCGGCGGCCGGGGCGACGACCAGCTTGCCGCAGGCGCGGTGGGCGACGCCGTGGGTGCGGCAGAAATCGTAGAGCAGTTCGCGCCCGGCCACGCAGGCGCGGTGTTTGAGGCTGCCGGTGGGGTAGTAGAGCCCGCCGTGGATCACCTCGCTGTTGCGCGAACTTGTGCCTTCGCCGAACTGCCCCTCCCCCTCGAGGACGAGGGTTGCCATGCCGGCTGCGGACAACGCCTCGGCGATGGCCAGGCCGACGACGCCTGCGCCGACCACCACGGCATCGACGGTGCCGCTCATCGCTGAAGTCTCGTCAACATCGCGCCGCCCCTATCAGTCGCGGACCAAGGCTCGCAAGGTCTCGATGCGGTCGGCCTCGTGCGCCGGCTTGTCCGCCCGGATGCGGGAGATGCGGGGGAAGCGCATGGCGAGGCCGGACTTGTGGCGCTTGCTCAGGTGGACCGAATCGAACGCGACTTCGAGCACCAGCGACTTGTCGGTCTCGCGCACCGGGCCGAAGCGGGCGACGGTGTGGCGGCGGACATGGCTGTCGAGCCATTTCAGTTCCTCGTCGGTGAAGCCGAAATAGGCCTTGCCGACCGGCAGCAGCTCGGCACCGGCATCGGGGTCGCCATCCCAGCAGCCGAAGGTGAAATCCGAATGGAACGACGACCGCTTGCCGCTACCGCGCTGGGCATACATCAGCACGCAATCGACGGTGAGCGGATCGCGCTTCCACTTGAACCACAGGCCGGCGCGGCGGCCGGCGACATAAGGGCTGTCGCGCCGCTTGAGCATGACGCCTTCGATGGCGGCGTCGCGGGCGGTGGCGCGCAGGCTGGCGAGGTCTTCGAGGGTGGCGGCGGGGACGAGGGTGGAGAGGTCGAAGCGGTTCGGATCTAGGCGGGGGGCCAGTTGCTCCAGGCGGGCGCGGCGCTGGTCCCAGGTGAAGGGGCGGAGGTCTTCTTCGCCGTCGCGCAGGACATCGTAGACGCGGACGAAGGCCGGGTATTCGCGCAGCATGGCGGCGCTGACGGTCTTGCGGCCGAGGCGCTGCTGGAGGGCGTTGAAGCTGGCGGCGCCGCCTTCGGCACCGCCCTGGTGGGCGCCGCGCACCATAAGCTCGCCATCGAGGATCAGCGGCTCGGTGAGCGCACCGGCGATATCCGGGAAGGCGGCGGTGACGTCGTCGCCGCCGCGCGAAAACAGGCGGGTCTCGCCGCCGGCGTGGACGACCTGGACGCGGATGCCGTCCCACTTCCACTCGGCGGCGAACCGGGCGAAATCGGCTTCGACCGTGGCGAGCGCCGGGCCTTCGAGCGCATGGGCGAGCATGAACGGGCGCGGCAGCGGGATATCGCCCTGGTCGGGCGGCGGGGCGCCGTGGGCTGCCCAGTCGAACAGGGGGCGATAGGGGGGGGCGAGGCCGTGCCAGTGTTCCTCCACCGTCTCGACATCGACGGCGAAGGCCTGGGCGAAAGCGACGCGGGCGAGGCGGGCGGACACGCCGATGCGCATGGCGCCGGTGGCGAGCTTGATCAGGGCGAAGCGGCCGGAGGCGTCGAGCCGGTCCAATAGCCGTGCCAGGCCGGCGGGGGCGGTGGCGCGGGTCAGGCCGGCGAGCGCGGTGACGGCTTCGTCGACCGTCGGGGCGGAGGCGGGTGCGGCGGCTGGAGCGGGCCAGAGCAGGCTGGCGGTCTCGGCGGTGTCGCCGACGAAATCGCGGGAGAGCTTCCAGAGGATGGGATCGACCCGTTCGGCCAGGAGGGCGTGGATGGTGGAGGACTTGACCGCCGGGAAATCGAGGCCGCCAGTCAGCGCGGCGAGTGCCCAGCCGCGATCGGGGTCGGGGGTGTCGCGCAGGTAGGCGGCGAGCAGGGCCAGCTTTTCGTTGCGCGAGCGGGTGTAGACGAGGGCGTCGAGCAGGGCGGCGAGCTGTTCCACCGGCGCTCAGACTCTCTGTTGTCGCGCGATTGGCGACAAAAACCGGTTCCCACTTTTTGTCATCGCGCGATTCCCTGTTGTCGCGCGATTGGCGACAAAAACCGGTTCCCATCCCTCGACAGGCTCGGGACACGCTTTTTTGTCATCGCGCTCAGTCGTCCTCGTCCTCGAAACCGGCCAGGGCCAGGGCGCGGGCCTTGCGCTGGTTGAGTTCGCACCAGCGAACCAGGGCGTCCTCGCGGCCGTGGGTGATCCAGGTTTCGGCCGGATCGACCTCGGCGATGGTCGCGGTGAGTTCGTCCCAGTCGGCATGGTCGGAGATGACCAGCGGCAGCTCGACGTTGCGCTGGCGGGCGCGCTGGCGGACGCGCATCCAGCCCGAGGCCATGGCGGTCAGCGGATCGGGCAGGCGACGGCTCCAACGGTCGGCCAGCGCGCTCGGCGGGCACAGCACGATCTGGCCGGCGAGCGCGCCGCGCGGCAGGCCGGCGATGGACCGCAGTTCGCCGAGGGGAACGCCGTGTTCCTCGTAGAGCCGGCACATGCGTTCGAGGGCGCCGTGGAGGTAGATCGGTGCGTCGTAGCCGGCGCGGCGCAGTTCGGCGATGACCCGCTGGGCCTTGCCGAGGGCATAGGCGCCGACGGCGATGCAGCGGTCCGGGTGGGCGGCGCGGGCAGCCATCAGCTTGGCGATTTCCTCGCCGATCGGCGGATGGCGGAAGACCGGCAGGCCGAAGGTCGCCTCGGTCACCAGGATGTCGCAGTGGGCGACTTCGAACGGGGCGCAGGTCGGGTCCGGGCGGCGCTTGTAGTCGCCGGTGACGATGACGCGTTCGCCGGCGTGTTCGAGCAGGATCTGGGCCGAGCCGAGGACATGGCCGGCGGGGAGGAAGGTGGCGCGGACATGGCCGGGGAGCGTGACGGGTTCGCCATAGGCGGCGGGGTGGGCGTGTTCCAGCGGCTGGCCGAAGCGCAGTTCCATGATCGCCAGGGTGGGGGCGGTGGCGTGGACGGTGCCGTGGCCGCCGCGCGCGTGATCGGCGTGGCCATGAGTGACGAGGGCAAGCGGGGCGGGCTGGGACGGATCGATCCAGGCATTGGCCGGGGCGACCAGCAGGCCGTGGGGGTGAGGGATCAGCCAGTGGGCGCGCATGGAGGGGAAATGGATAGTTCGGCCGGACGATCCAGCCAATATCGCGGGCCAATATCGCGCGCCAATATCGCCAAGCGATATTGGCCAACAAAGGACTCATTCCAGCCTTCCGACGAATCAGCGAAGTTCACGAGAGAAGCATCACGTAAAATATCAGGATATTCAAATACGTAGCTGATATAAAACAATTACTTTCTGTGAACTGCGATCAAACTTCGCGAAGTTCGCCCACGCAGGCGACGGTAACTTCCCGCGCAAAAGGACGCGGGTGCAGGTTCGGATCGACAATCGGAAAGAGCCGGCCCGATCCTGGCACGATATGTCCGTGTAGGACAGCGAGGTATGCGGCCGCGAACGGGAGTGGAGATGACGGGGATCGATCAATCCTCGATTTTCCACCTGAAGCGAATTCGATAGTCGGTCATCGTGCGGTGCTTGCCATGTTCGTCCAGCTCGGGCTTGAACTTCGCCTGCGTGCGGGCAATTTCGCAGGTCCGGGCATCAAGTTCGGCCGAGCCGCTGGTTTCGAGAACGCGACAGTTGCTCACCTGGCCCGATGGATCGATATCCAGGGATATCTGCGATGTGCCGATCCTGCCGATGCCGCTTGCCGGTGTCCTGGACGCCGGTGCGGTCACGGCTGCGATCCTGGCCGCTTTTGGCTCGTTCGGGTCTTTCGAGATGGCAAAGCTTCCGGCGATGGTCCGGATCAGGCTGTTGCCGCCCGCGTCCCTCGTCACGGCCGACTCACTGACGAACTTGCCCATCGTGAACATGTGAATTAGCGGGGTCTCCCCTTTCCACCTGACAAACCTGTATTCAAGCTCGGGGGCGATTGGGAGGGTGACCGGCTGCTCCTTGAAGATCGGCGTATCGACATAGTCGAAAGTTCCGGTCATCGGCGAAAAGCGGGTCCAGAGGTACGGGTTCATTCGCGTTGGCGCAATGGCCGCGCGCTTCGGCGTGTTGCGCAACAGGCAGATGTTTTCACGCTTGCCGCCGGCAGCGCTGGGGAAGAAGCACCACATGTCCATCGGCTGGCTCTGCAGGAAGCCGCGATAGCCGCCGGACTGAGTGAAGGAGCCGGCAAAATAGCCCGGTGTTCCAGCCGGGACCTGCACGCCGGGGACCGTGAAACTGTAACCCTTCACATCCTGAGTGATCACTGCGGTGCGGCGATAGGCAAAGGGGATGGTCACCAGGGCGGTTCCTTCGCCGACTGCGGCGGTAGCAGCGCGTGGCGGGCCGGCCTGCCTGATGACGTCGGAGAAGGGAGCGCGATAATTGCCGGCGCCCAGGCCGATCGGCAATCCATTGGCAGATGGATGGCGAGCGTCATTCACTGCGCTCGCTGGCGCCAGGGCAGCGGGAGGCGTGGCCGGATTGACCAGCGACACGTCGACCTTGCCGGCTTCGATCGTCAGCCTTCCGGCGACGATATCGGCATCGAACTGCACCGCTTCGGACCTGGCAATGTCGGGTCGAACCGCATTGACCTTCAGCATCATGCCGAATGCGGGTTCCGCGGTGGACGGCAGCTTCTTGGTGAATATCTGGGTGGTGAGCGGGCCCGAGGCGCCCGGCCGGGCAAGAAGGACGGAGGTCCACCGGGAATCCGCGCGAAGCATGCCGAACACGGACGCGTCAAATTGCACCAGGTTCGCAATGCCGCTCACCATGACGTTGCACGTGCTGGCGCCGGTAGCGCTGAGAATGACCCATACCGAGCCATCGCGGGCGGGGATGTTGATGTAGTCCACCTCGCCACCCAACCGGGCAGTGCGCGAGGTAGCGGCATATCGCTCAACCAGAGGGGGCGGAGAATTGCCGGTCGACCGGTAGGAAATATAGTCCGTGGGAATAGAAGTTTTCCGCATGTAAGCCGCTTCTGCGCAGAACTCGATGGCGCTGATGGCCGCCATATCGGCCGAGGGCGTGACATGAGGCAATGCTGCGGCGGCTGCCAGCAGGGCGCCGAAGACTAACGACATGGAGGAGGTTTCCCGGGTTGCATGAACCGATCGCGTCAGCGGTCAGATTTGGCGGAATTCTTGGAAAATCTAGCCAGACAACCTTGCGAATGCGTTACCCTTTTGCCGCTCATGTGCCATCGCGGCGCTGCCCCTGTTCGCAGTGCTTTGCCGCGAAGTCCTACAGGGCCACGTTCTGGGGGCAACACGGGGGCGATTTCGCCGGCTTACGCCGGATCGCCGGCGCGAGCTATTCAAAGCACGGCAACGGAGCGCGATCCGGTTCGCAGGTCAGGGCGCCAGGTCGGGCCGTGGCTGTGGATCAAGCGGTGGGGGTGATTGCCGGGCTCAGGCCGGCACCGTGGCGGCGTTGACGAAGGCGGTGAAGGCGGCCCGGGCGCCGGCCAGTGTCTCGTCGCGATCGAGGTCCAGGGTGTCGAGCCGGGCGAGCAGGGCGCGCCATTGGCCGGGGCCGTGGGCTGAGGCGAGGAAGGCGCGGGGGAGGTCCGGTGGGACCGCTCTGGCCAGGACGGCGCCGCCGAGGCGCGAGCCTTCGACGACGTAGAGTGCGCCCCAGCGGACGGCCTCGCCCGGTGGCAGGGCGAGCGGGGCCGGGACCGGCAGGGCCGTGCCGAGGGTGGCGAGATCGCGGGCCAGCGCCCCTGCCCTGCCCTGCCAGCCGGGGATCAGTTCGGCGGGGCGGAGCCGGGCTTCGATCGCCGGGAGGACGCGGGCGTGAGCGGTGAGGAAGGCGGTGTAGCCGGCGCGGGTGGCGAGATCGTGGTGGCCGAAGGCGGCGTCCACCTGGGCGTGGTCCGGGCGGGTGGCGCTGCGGAGCCAGGCGCCGAGAGCCGGGGCGGTCGACAGGGCGGCGGGTGCGTTCAACTGACGTGTCCGCCGATCAGGGCCTCGATGGCGCGGACGATGTTGCTGGCGGTGTAGGGTTTCTGCACGACGGTGCGGGCGCGGTGCTCCATCGGCAGGTTGGCCTGTTCGCCGTAGCCGGAGGCGAAGAAGAACGGGATGCCGAGATCGGTCAGCCGGTCGGCGACGCCGAAGCTGGTCTGGTCGCCGAGGTTGATGTCGAGGATGGCGAAATCGGGGCGCAGGTTGATGAGCTGGTCCTGCGCCGCATCGACGCTGGAGGCGATGACGACGCGGGCGGAGAGATCCTGCAGGATGTCTTCGGCATCGAGCGCGATGATCAGGCTGTCCTCGACGAGGAGGATGGTGAAACCGTCGAGGAAATCGGCCGGGACCTTGTTTTCCTGGGCGAGGTGGGAATGGGGCAGTGCGATCCGGCGGGTCATGGCGACTTGCGGCTCCGAGACGTGGCGTTTGGGGATGCAGAAGTGGGCGCGGAAACCGGCCGGGTCATATGTCGCGGTCGATTTTCCGCCGAGGTCGTAGGGGACGGACCGCTCGATGATCGTGCTGCCGAAGCCCTTGCGGGTCGGTTGCACGACCGGCGGGCCGTCGCTCTCGATCCAGTCGAGTTCGAGGTCGCCGGCCTCGCTGCGGCGCCAGGTGATGTGCACTTCGCCGTTTTCGGCGTTGCCGGAGAGGCTGCCGTATTTGGCGGAATTGGTGACCAGTTCGTGGATCACCAGCGCCATGGTCGAGAAGGCCTGGGGGTTGAGCAGCACCGGCGGGCCTTCGGCGTGGATGGCGCTCTGCTTGTTGACGGCGAAGGCGGCGGCCTCGGCCTCGATCAGGGCCTCCAGCGGCGCCGGACCCCAGTGATCGTCGGTGATCTGGTTGTGGGCGCGGGCCAGTGCATGGATGCGGCCATCGACGACCTTGACGAACTTCTTGACCGCCGGGTCGTCCGGCTGGGACTGGCGGATCAGGCCGCGGATGACGCCGAGGATGTTGCGGACGCGGTGGTTGAGTTCCGCGATCAGCATTTCCTGGCGGGCATTGGCGTTGTGACGTTCGGCCGCGGCCTCGTCGGCCAGGCGCAGGACGACCTCGATCAGGGTGGCGCGCAGGGTCTCGGCGACGCGCAGTTGCGACGGGGTGAACGGGATCGAGCGGCCTTCGACCAGTTCCTGCCATTCGGCGAAGCTCTGGCGCGGGGTGAGGCGCGGGCCGTTGGGGCCGTATTCGACCGGCTTGTGCGGATCGCCGGCCCAGCGGACGGCTTCCTTCATTTCCTTGCGGAACAGGATGACATAATCGCGCGGGGAGCGCGAGATCGGGATGGCGAGCAGGCCCGCGGCCTCTTTCGCCCAGCGTTCGGCGCCATCGACCAGCGAGCCGATGTGGTCGGTCGAATAGACCTTGCCGGCGGCGGTGCCGTTGAGCGCGCGGACGATGCGGCGGAAATCCTCGGTCGGCGGGGTGACCCCGGAGAAGGCGTAGGAGCCGTTGATCCAGACCCCGACCCCGTCCGCCGGGATCGCGCTGGTCAGGATGTCGCCGAGCCAGTCGGGATCGCGCAGCAGGGTCTCGTCCGAGGCGACGGCGCCGAGCAGCTGGTCGGAGATGTCGCGGGCGCGGCGTTCGTATTCGACCAGGTTGCGGCGTTCGCGGCTTTCGAGGCGGAGCGAGAACATCTGGGCGAACAGTTCGCTGACCGTGCGGCTCTGGAAGCTCGGCGAATGCGGGCTGTAGTGGTGGCAGGCGAACAGGCCCCAGAGCTTTTCATCGACGATGATCGAGATCGACAGCGAGGCGGCGACGCCCATGTTCTTCAGGTATTCGATGTGGATCGGCGAGACCGAGCGCAGCACCGACAGCGACAGGTCGAGCGGCTCGCCATGTTCGTTGCGGGCGGGGACGATCGGCACCGGCACGGCATCGACATCGTGGATCACCCGGATCAGGTTGCGCAGGTAGAGCGTGCGGGCCTGCTTGGGGATGTCGCTGGCGGGGTAGTGCAGGCCCTTGAAGCTGCCGATGCCGGGCTTCGCCGCCTCGGCCACGACCTCGCCGTTGCCGTCGTCGCTGAAGCGGTAGATCATCACCCGGTCGTAGCCGAGCAGAGCGCGGATCTGGCGGGCGCCCTCGCGGAAGAAGGCATCGAGATCGGGCTGCTTGTCGAGCCGGGCCATCATCCAGCGGACCGGGCCGAAGCTGTCTCCGACCGTCTCCCCCCCCGGTTCGCCTTCGAGGATGATCTGGTTGCCGGCGAAATGGATGGCGAGGTCGAACGGCGCGGCATGGCCGGGCAGGCGGCAGCCGAACATCCGCTCGACGGTATCGGAATTGACCAGGTAGGCGACCCGGTTGCGCAAGTCGTGCAGCAGCTTGCGGTCGAAGAAATCCGACAGGGGGTTGCCGACCAGTTCCTCGGGCGTGAAGCCGATGAAGTCCGCGATGTTCTGCGAGACGCGCGCGATCAGCCAGTCCGCGCTGAGCGAGATGAGGAAACCGACTGGCTGGATGGCACCGAGGAGATGGATGGGCTCGCGATCGCAGTTGGTCAGATCGACCGGTATTCCAGATACTTCCATCGCACTCCGCCGCGCACGTCTTTCCCTGGAGGAGAAAACGTTAGCAGCGCGAAGCGGTTCCCCGTGGCGAAATCCAATCAGAATTTGTTGTCGCGGGGGAACCCGTTGGGCGGCATCCGGCCGGCGGCGCCGCGCGCGACCTTCCACAGGCGGACATCCTTTTCGGTGCGGGTGCGGCCGGTTTCGCCGCCCATGCGCCAGGACAGGCCATCCTCCAGCCGCAGCGTCACGGCGTCGGCGAGGCCGCCATCGCGGTAGCGTTGCAGGGTGGTGCCCTGGCCCTTGGCCATGACCGGGAGTTCGGACAGGGCGAAGATCACCAGCTTGCGGTTGTCTCCCACCACAGCGATGTGGTCGTGCTCGGACGGTATCTCGCGGACCACGGTGAGGCGGACGCCGGGCCGGGTGCTCATGACCGCGCGGCCCTTGCGGGTTTCGGCCAGCAGCTCGGCGGATTCGGCGGCGAAGCCCCGGCCGTTGCTGGCGGCGAGCAAAAGCTGGCGGCCGGGCTTGTGGACGAGGACGGCGACGATCTGGGCGTCGGATTCAATGTCGAGGGTGGAGCGCAGGGGTTCGCCGAAGCCGCGCGCCGAGGGCAGCTTGTCGCAGCCCAGTGTGTAGAACCGGCCGTTGTCGCAGGCGATCAGCAGCTTGTCGGTGGTCTGGGCGTGGAGGGCGAAGGCGGGGCCGTCGCCCTCCTTGTACTTGAAGTCGCCTCTGCCATCTCCTGGGCCGTCCTCGCCGAGCGGGACATGGCCGGAGGCGCCCCTGATCCAGCCGCGCTGGGAGAGGATGACGGTGACCGGGGCTTTCTCGATCATCGCGTCCATGTTGAATTCGCGGGTCGGCGCGGCTTCGGCGATGGTGGTACGGCGGCGGCCGAGCGCGGTGGTCTCGGCATAGTCCTTGCGCAAGTTGGCGAGGTCGCGCTTGAGGCGAGTGCGCTGGCGGGCGGGGCTGTCGAGCAGGGCCTGGAGTTCCGCTTGTTCCTTGAGCAGTTCGTCGCGTTCGCGGCGCAGTTCCATTTCCTCCAGCTTGCGCAAGGAGCGCAGGCGCATGTTGAGGATGGCTTCGGCCTGGCGGTCGGTCAGCAGGAATTCGGCCATCATCACCGGCTTGGGCTCGTCCTCCGTGCGGATGATCTGGATCACCCGGTCGAGGTTGAGATAGGCGATGATGTAGCCTTCGAGCAGTTCGAGGCGGGCGGCGATCTTCTCCAGCCGGTGGCGGGAGCGGCGCAGCAGGATGTCGATCTGCGACAGGACCCATTCCTGCAGCAGCAGCTTGAGGCCGAAGACGCCGGGGGTGCGGCGGGCGTCGAGCACGTTCAAGTTGAGGCTGAAGCGGGTTTCGAGATCGGTCAGGCGGTAGACCGATTCCTTGAGCAGGTCGGGATCGACGTTGCGGCTCTTGGGCACGAGGACGAGGCGGATCGCTTCGTCGGATTCGTCGCGCACGTCTTCGAGGATGGGGAGCTTCTTGTCGGCGATCAGCGCGGCGAGTTGCTCGATCAGCTTGGCCTTGGGGACCATGTAGGGGATTTCGGAGACGATCAGCTGCCATTGGCCGCTGCCGAGCTTTTCGATGCCGGTTGCTTCCCACTGGCCGGTCTCGTCCCGCCCGGTGGAGAAACGGGCGCGCATGCGGATCGCGCCCTTGCCGGTCTCGTAGGCGTGCGAAATCGCCGCCGGGCTGTCAACGACGATGCCGCCGGTCGCGAAGTCCGGGCCTTTGAACACTTCCATCAATTGCGCGTGTTCGGCGTGGGGGTTGTCGATCAGGAGCAGGGTGGCGTCGATGATCTCGGCGACGTTGTGGCTGGGGATCGAAGTGGCCATGCCGACGGCGATGCCGGTGGCGCCGTTGGCCAAGAGGTTGGGGAACAGGCCGGGGAAGATCTCGGGCTCTTCCTCCTCGCCGTTGTAGGTCGGGTGGAATTCGACGGTGCCTTCGTCGAGGCCGGCCATAAGCTGCATGGCCGTCTTCGTCAGGCGGGCTTCGGTGTAGCGGTAGGCGGCGGCATTATCGCCATCAATGTTGCCGAAGTTGCCCTGGCCTTCGACCAGCGGGTAGCGCAGCGACCAGTCCTGCGCGAGGCGGACCATGGCGTCGTAGACCGAGGCGTCGCCGTGGGGGTGGTATTTGCCGATGACATCGCCGACGACGCGGGCAGATTTCTTGAAGGCCTGGGCCGGGTCGAGCTTGAGGCCGCGCATGGCCCACAGCAGCCGGCGGTGGACCGGCTTCAGGCCGTCGCGCAGGTCCGGCAGCGAGCGGGCGGTGATGGTCGAGAGGGCATAGACCAGGTAGCGTTCGGACAGGGCGCTGTCGAACGGGGCATCGACGATACCGTCGAATGGATCGGGCTCGGGCTCGGGGGTCTTGGCCATGGAGCACGGCCCCTAGCAATTCGCACGGGATAACGGAACCGCCGGAACCGCCGCTTCCACCGATCATTGCGGGACTGCTTTCCCCAGCCCCATTATTCGGAGAACGTCATGGCCAAGCGCGTCCTTATCCTCGCGACCGATGGTTTCGAGCAGAGCGAACTGATCGAGCCGAAGCGCATCCTCGAAGCCGCCGGGATCGAGACGGTGGTCGCCAGTCCGAAGGCCGGCGTGATCAAGGGGTGGAACCACACCGACTGGGGCGAGAGCGTCAAGGTCGATGCGACGCTGGACGAGGTCGAGGCCGAGGATTTCGACGCGCTGCTGCTACCGGGCGGGCAGATGAACCCGGACAAGCTGCGCATGGAAGAGCGGGCGATCGAGCTGGTCGAGGACTTCGACGACGCCGACAAGCCGATCGCCGCGATCTGCCACGGGCCGTGGCTGCTGGTCGAGGCGGATATCATCGACGGGCGGACGGTGACCGGCTGGCCCTCGATCCGCACCGACCTGGCCAATGCCGGGGCCGATGTGGTGGACCAGGAAGTGGCGATCGACGGCAACCTGATCACCAGCCGCAAGCCGGACGATATTCCGGCGTTCAGCGAGGCGCTGATCGCGGCTTTGGAGGATTAAGAAGCAAGGGAGTAGCCGGGGATGGTAAATCCCCGGCTTTCTTTTACTTTCTGCTAACCCCTCTGCATATCGCGAGCTTCGCCAGGAATATGCAGCTCGATCCCGTCCAGTGTCTCATCCACCACGATCTGGCACGACAGGCGGCTGGTGCGGCAGGCGCCGGCGGCGAGGTCCAGCATGTCTTCCTCGTCGTCGCTGGCGGGGGGGAGCTTGTCGAACCATTGCTCGGCGACGATGACGTGGCAGGTGGAGCAGGCCATCTGGCCTTCGCAGGTGCCTTCGAGCGGCATGCCCCTGGCCTGGGCGAGTTCGAGCAGGCGCTGGCCGGGGGCGGCTTCGGCCGCGGTGCGGGCGCCATCGGCGGCGATGAAGTGGACTGTGACCAAATCTATAGACCCTCTTGCGCTTTTGCGGCGCTGGCGATCAGCGCCAGTGCCTCGGCAAGTTTCTGAGGATCGGTATAGCGTCCAAATCCGAGCCGGATAGAGGATTTTGCTGCATTTGCGTCCAGACCGAGCGCTTGCAGCACGTGGCTGGGCCGGCCGGAGCCGCTGGCACAGGCCGATCCGGCGGAAAAGGCGACGGTGCGGCAGTCGCTCATCAGCCGGGCGACATCGAGACCCGGCCGCCGCAGGTTGAGGTTGCCGTGCCAGCGGGCGGTCATGCTGCCGTTGAGCGTCCAGTCCGGGAGCGCTGCGCGGGCGAGTTGCCAGAGCCGCTCGATGTGGGCGCGGTCTTCGGCCATGCGCGTGGCGGCGAGCGCGGCGGCGGCACCGAAGCCGGCGCAGAGTGCCGGGGAGAGCGTGCCGGGGCGCAGGCCCTGTTCCTGGCCGCCACCGTGGAGGATCGGCGCGAGTCCGACGCCATCGCGAACCCATAGCGCGCCGATGCCCTTGGGGCCGTGGAGCTTGTGGGCGGAGAGTGCGATCAGGTCGGCTCCGGCCGGCGGGGCGAGCTTGCCGGCGCCCTGCACGGCATCGCAGAGGAAGAGGGCGCCGGCGGCATGGGCGGCATCGGCGAGCTGGGCGACGGGCTGGATGGTGCCGATCTCGTTGTTGACCTGCATGACGGCGACCAGGGTGGTGCCGGTGGCGATCCGCGTTTCGGCATCGACCAGGCCTTCGCGATCGACCGGCAGGATGTCGAGCGGGACGGCGCAGGCGCGGGCGGTGTCGAGCACGGCGGCGTGTTCGATGGCGGAGACGGCGAGGCGCTTGGGCTGCAGCCCCTGGATGGCGAGGTTCAGGGCTTCGGTGGCGCCGCTGGTGAACACCACCCGGCCGCCGGGGGGCAGCAGCGCGGCCACCTGCTCGCGGGCGACTTCGACCGCGGCGGCGGCGGCGCGGCCGGGGCGGTGCGGGCTGTGGGGGTTCGCGAAGCCCATGGCTTCCGGGCCGGATAGCCAGGGCAGCATCGCCTCGCGCGATTCCGGGGCCAGCGGGGTCGTGGCCTGGTAGTCGAGGTAGATCATGCCCCCCTCACCTCTTGCCATGCGGCGAGGAAGCGGGCGATGTCGGTCTCGCGGGTTTCTCGGCCGATCGATACGCGGATGACCTCGCCGGCATTCGGCAGCCCCATCGCGGCGAGAACATGGCTCGGCTTGAGGCTGCCGGAGGAGCAGGCGCTGCCGGCGGAGACCGCGATGCCCATGCCGTCGAACCGGATCAACTGCACGGCGGCGGCCTTGCCGGGCATGGCGAGGGCGCCGACGCTGGCCACCCGGGGCGCGTCGGCGGCGACGACCGTGCCGCCGGAGGCGACGATGCCCGTCTCCAGGGTCCGGCGCAGCCGTTCGGCGCCGGTGAGCCAGTCGCGCCCGGCTTCGAGAGCGGCGGCCATGGCCAGCGCGCCGGGCAGGTTTTCCGTGCCCGGCCGATAGCCCTGTTCCTGGCCGCCGGTCGGCTGCAGCATCGCCCAGTCCCGGACCAGCAGCGCGCCGACGCCGACCGGGCCGCCGAACTTGTGGGCGGAAATGGCGATCAGATCGGCCGGGGGCAGTGCGAGCTTGCCGGCGCTCTGCGCGCAATCCGCCAGCAGCCAGCCGCCGGCGGCATGCACTTCGGCGGCGAGACGGGCGAGCGGCTGGATCACCCCGGTCTCGTTGTTGACGTGCTGGATGGCGACAAGGCCGGCAAGGGCGGCACCGGTGACCAGGCCATTGCCATCGACGGGCAAGCGGGGCGCGTCACCGGCGAGGCGCAGGACACTGTCGTGCTCGACCGGCGACACGGCCGCCAGCGGCCGGGTGCAGCGCTGGATGGCGATGGCCAGGGCTTCGCTGGCGCCGCCGGTCAGGATCACCTCGCCCGGCCAGTCCAGCGCGGCGGCGATGCGGACGCGGGCGTCCTCCAGCGCGGCGCGGGCGGCGCGGCCCGGGCCATGGACGCTCGACGGGTTGGCCCAGCGGTCCAGCCCTTCGAGCAGGGCGGCGCGCGCCGCCGGCAGGATCGGCGTGGTGGCCGCATGATCGAGGTAGAGGGACGGCTGCAATCGGGAGTGCCTTTGCAATCATTGCTTTCGGGACGACTGTTTCTATATAGGCGAACGTTCCCGTTCCCAGCCCCCCACGTGGCCCGCCTGCATGTTTTCCGCCCTGCAGACCGATTCGAACCGGCGCCGGCCGGGGTGGCTTATTGCTTGAAGGTTGTTGCCATGCCCGCCGTCATCTTTCCCGGACCCGAAGGCCGTCTCGAAGGTCGCTTCCAGCCGAGCAGCCGTCCGCGCGCGCCGGTGGCGATGATCCTGCACCCGCACCCGCAGGCCGGGGGGACGATGAACGACCGCATCACCCAGGCGATGTACAAGACATTCGTCAATCGCGGCTTTGCGACGCTGCGGTTCAATTTCCGGGGTGTCGGGCGGAGCCAGGGCAGCTTCGACAATGCCATCGGCGAGCTTTCCGATGCCGCTGCCGCGCTGGACTGGGTGCAGTCGATCCACCCCGAAGCCTCGGCGACCTGGATTGCCGGGTACAGTTTCGGGGCGCTGATCGGCATGCAGTTGCTGATGCGGCGGCCGGAGATTCGGGGGTTCATTTCGGTGGCGCCGCCGGCGAACATGTATGACTTCAGCTTCCTGGCGCCGTGCCCGGCTTCCGGCATCATCGTCCAGGGCGCGGCCGATACGGTGGTGACGCCGGGTTCGGTGCAGAAGCTGGTCGACAAGCTGCGCACCCAGAAGCACATCACCATCCATCACGACGAAGTGCCGCGCGCCAACCATTTCTTCGAGAACGAGCTCGACGAGATGATGCGGGCGGTGGACAACTATCTCGACATGCGGCTGTCGCCGGATTGTCCGATCAAGTGATCGGACGGGCTCCGGATTGTCCGATCCAGTGATCGGACCGGCCCCGGATCGCCCGATCAAGTGACCGGACGGGTCAGGGCCGAAAGCCCGGGCCGGGATCGTTGAGGCGCGGCGACGCGGCGCCGGTGGCGATGGTGCGCACGAGATGGAGGATGGCCGACCGGCTCGTCGCGTCGAGCTGATGCCACAGCGCCAGGAGTTGCTCCTCCTCGGCGTCGGCGCTGTCCGTCGCGGCGCCGAAGAATTCGCTCCAGCCCGGATAGGCGGGAAACGCCCGCTTCAGCTTGTCTATCGTCGGCTGGCTGAGCCGGGTGGTGGCCGAGCCGTTGAACGGGCGGTTGATCGTCGTCGCGGCGACATTGGCGCGCCGCGCGATGGCATTGGCGGTCATGCCGTAGAACTCGGCCAGGCCGGCCAGCAGCGCGCGGTCATGCTCCAGGCTTCCCATGGCGGAACCCCTAGCGGATGCGGACGGGATCGCGATTTAGCAAGAATTCGATTGCATGAAGGCAATCCTGCTATACGGAATATCCCGTGCTTTCGCCTCACCTGTCATTGCGCCGGCATATCGCCAGCGAAAAGCCGCTCGAATTCTGCGGCGATGTCTTCGCTGCCATCGGCAGCGGCCTCGGCGCGCGCGGTCAGGTAGCTCCCGACCAGAAGGTTCAGCGGGGGCAGCAGCGCCGCCATCGCCTCGGCCATGTCCGCCGCCGCGCCTGCTTCGGTGATCAGCACGTCCGCCGATTCGCCCGGGGTGAGCACGCCGGCCAGGAACCCCGGGGCCGCTTCCGGCGGGATCGGCGCGCCGGCGAGGAGCTTCATCGCCAGTTCGCCGCCGCCGAACCGCGCCGTCAGTTCGACTATCGCGCGGACTCCGGCGAGGCCGGCACCGGCGGCATCGTACAGCCGGCGATAACGGATCACGAGCGGCGGCAACAGCCGGGCGGCCGCTGAAGCGACGTCCGCTGGAGGCATCGCCAACCGCCTCGACAATGCGTCAAGGCCGCCACTGCGACGCAAGGTGGCGTGCAAGCCCATCATTCCTTTGCCCCGTTCGGGTGCGACCGGGGTCATGGTGCAGGAGCGACGCGCCCGCGTCTAGACGAAACTGGTCCGACCTGTCGGATAATCGGCCCGACTGCGGTTTCGCCTGGATGAAGGTTCAGTTGCCGCCGAACAGGCCCTTGGCCATGCCGAGCACGTCGTTGACCGGGCTGCCGTCGCCATCGCGATCGAGCAGGTTGAGCAGACCGGCGGCCTGGGGATGCGATGCGAGCGCGGACGCGATCTGGCCAAGACCGCCCTCCCCGCCCAGTTGACCGGCGATCTGGCCGAGCAGGCCGGAATCGATGCCGGTCTGCGCGGCGGCGGTGGCGACGGTATCGCCGGGCTGCACCTGCGCCCCGGCGAGCGCGGTGACCGCCTGCTGGGCCAGCGCCGGATCTATGCCGAACTTGCCGGCGATGCCGGCAACGTCGAGATTGCCACCGACCTGGCCGAGAATCGAATCGAGCAGGCTCATGCTGTTTCCTTCACATTCCGGGCGGGTGCCCATTGTCGTGCAAAGCTTAGCATTTTGCCGGGAAAGCAGAAGAGGGGAATGCAGGTCGTTGCCCTGCCGGCTGGCCGAGCCTTCCCGACCCATGTCCCCTGCCTTTCGCGGAGCCATCACATGTGCAGGACGCGCCCGTATGCGGCCAGCACCGACTCGTGCATCATTTCCGACAGGGTCGGATGCGGGAACACGGTCTGGATCAGCTCCGCCTCGGTCGTCTCCAGGGTCTTGCCGACGACATAGCCCTGGATCAGTTCGGTCACTTCCGCGCCGATCATGTGGGCGCCGAGCAGTTCGCCGGTCTTGGCGTCGAACACCGTCTTGATGAAGCCCTCGGCCTCACCCAGCGCGATCGCCTTGCCGTTGCCGATGAACGGGAAGGTGCCGACTTTAAGCTCGTAACCCGCTTCCTTCGCCTTCGCCTCGGTCATCCCGACGCTGGCGATCTGGGGATGGCAATAGGTGCAGCCGGGAATGTTGCGCCGGTCGAGCGGGTGCGGGTGCACCTCTGTGTTGCCGAGTTCCTGCGCGATCGCCTCGGCCGCCGTCACCCCCTCGTGGCTCGCCTTGTGCGCCAGCCACGGCCCGTCAACGCAATCGCCGATCGCCCAGACGCCCGGCACGTTGGTGCGGCCGCATTCGTCGATCTTGATGTGATAGCGCTTGTCCGGCTCGACGCCGAGGTCCTCCAGGCCGATGTTTTCGAGGTTCGGGACGATGCCGACGGCGACGATCATGTGGCTGAACTCGCCCTCGATCACCGCGCCGTCCTTGCCCTTGAGCGTCGCCTTGACGCCGCTGTCGCCGACCTCGACCTTGTCGAGATTGGTCGAGGTGTGGATCGTCAGGCCCTGCTTCTTCAGCGCCTTTTCGAGGAACGCAGAGACGTCGGAATCTTCCACCGGCACGATCCGGTCCATCATCTCGACGACCGTCACCTCGGAACCCATGTCGTTGTAGAAGCTGGCGAACTCGATGCCGATGGCCCCCGAGCCGACCACCAGCAGCCTGGTCGGCAGTTCGGTGGGCGTCATCGCGTGGCGATAGGTCCAGATCCGCTTGCCGTCGCTCTTGGCCTTGGGCAGTTCGCGCGCCCGTGCGCCGGTGGCGATCACGATGTGCTTGGCCGCAAGCTCGGTTTCCTTGCCGTCGGCGGTCACCGTCAGCTTGCCCGGCGCGGTCAGCTTGCCGGTGCCCATGTGCACGGCGATCTTGTTCTTCTTCATCAGGCCGGTGACGCCCTTGTTGAGCTGCCCCGCGACGCCGCGCGACCGCGCCACCACCGCCGCCAGATCGGCGCTGACGCCTTCCGCAGCTAGGCCATAGGCCTTGGCGTTCTTCATCTGGTGGAACACTTCGGCCGAACGCAGCAGCGCCTTGGTCGGGATGCAGCCCCAGTTGAGGCAAATGCCGCCGAGATTCTCCCGCTCGACGATGGCGGTCTTCAGTCCGAGCTGGCTCGCCCGGATCGCCGCGACATAGCCCCCCGGGCCGGAACCCAGCACGATGACGTCATACTGCTCGGACACCGAAGATTCTCCTGTCACGCCGGCTCGGGCAGGATCGCCCGTGGCCGGCCATTGTCATCGACCGCGACAAACGTAAAGACTGCCTCGGTCACTTTGACCGCTTCATCCTCATACCGATGCCGCCGCCACGATTCGACGGCAATCGACATGGATGACCGGCCGGTGTTCAGCAGCCGCGCATAGACCGAAACCTCGTCGCCGATGCTGACCGGCATCAGGAACTGCATCCCGTCCATGGCCACCGTCACCGCCCGCCCGCGCGCATGGTGCGCCGCCAGCAGGCCGGCGCCTTGGTCCATCAGGCTGACCAGCCAGCCGCCGAAGATGTCGCCATAGCAGTTGGTATCCGCCGGCATCGCGGAGACGCGGATCACCGGCTCGCCGGCAGGCGGTCTGGCCGCAGTCTGCAATCAGGCCACCAGCGCCAGCGGCTTCTCGCAGAACTCGCGGAACGCCGCCATCAGCTTCGCCCCGTCGGCGCCATCGACCGCGCGGTGGTCGAAAGAGCCGGTCGCGGTCATCGCATTGGCGACGCCGAGCGAACCGTCCGGCATGACCCAGGGGCGCTTTTCGCCGGCGCCGATGGCGAGGATGGTGGACTGGGGCGGGTTGATCACCGCAGTGAAGTGCTTGATACCCATCATCCCCATGTTGGAGATCGAGGCGGTGCCGCCCTGGTATTCCTGGGGCTGCAATTTCCCGGCCTTCGCCCGCGCGCCGAGGTCCTGCATCGCGGTGGCGATCGAGGAGAGCGAGCGGCCACTGGCATCCTGGACGATCGGCGTGATCAGGCCGCCGGGGATCGACACCGCGACCGAAATATCGGCCCGCTCGTACTTGATCATCTCGTTGCCGGCGAAGGTCACGTTGCAGTCCGGCACCTCGATCAGCGCCTTGCCCAGCGCCTTGATCAGCATGTCGTTGACCGAGAGCTTGACCCCGCTCTTGGCCAGCATGTCGTTCAGTTCGGTGCGCAGCGCCAGGAGCTTGTCGAGCCGGATATCGACCGTCAGGTAAATGTGCGGCGCCTGCTGCATCGATTGGGCGAGGCGCGAGGCGATGGTCTTGCGCATCCCCGAAAGCTTCTGGACGGTGTGCGGGATGCGATCGTCGAGCAGCGCCCTGGTCGCCTCGACCATGGCCACCGGTGCGGCGGCCGGAGCAGGAGCAGCCGGGGCAGGCGCCGGTGGGGCCTTCGCCGCCGGGGCGGCATCGTTGGCGGCCGCCTTCGCCGTTCCCGCCTGCGCCCCTTCGACATCGGCCTTGACGATCCGCCCGTGCGGGCCGCTCCCCTTGAGGGCGGAAAGATCGACGCCCTTTTCGGCGGCGAGGCGCTTGGCAAGCGGAGAAGCGATCACGCGGTCATCCTTGGAACGAAGTGTCGGAACAGGTGCGGCCACAGCGGCCTCGGCCACCGGAGCGGGTGCAGGAGCAGGCGGGGTTGCGGCGGCAGGCGCTGGAGGTGCAGCGTCGGCCTCGTCCTCGCCCGAAAGCGTGGCGATGACCGTGCCGACCTTGACCCCTTCGGCCCCTTCGGGAACCGCGATCGAGAGCACCGTGCCCTCGTCCACCGCCTCGAACTCCATCGTCGCCTTGTCGGTCTCGATCTCGGCGAGGATATCGCCGGAGCGAACCTCGTCGCCCGCCTTGACCAGCCATTTCGCCAGCTTGCCCACCTCCATGGTGGGCGAAAGCGCCGGCATCTTCAGCTCGATCGGCATCAATAGCTCCCGACCAGCACGTCCGTGGCCAGTTCGGCAAGCGCCGGCTCGGGCGAGTTCTCGGCAAAGTCCGCCGCTTCGGCGACCTTGGCGCGGATCTGCTTGTCGATCTGCTTGATCTTGTCCTCGGCGACCCCGCGCTGGAGAAGTTCGGCGCGCGCCGCCTCGATCGGATCGTGCTTCTCGCGCATCTCCTGCACTTCCTCGCGGCTGCGATACTTGGCCGGGTCGGACATCGAGTGCCCGCGATAGCGGTAGGTGTTCAGTTCCATCAGCACCGGGCCGTTGCCCGCCCGCACATGGGCGATGGCCACTTCCGCCGCCTGGCGGACCTGCAGCACGTCCATGCCGTCGACGTCCATGCCGGGAATGCGGAACGCCGTCCCGCGCCGGTAGAAATGGGTTTCGGCCGAGGACCGCTGGACGGCGGTGCCCATGGCATACTGGTTATTCTCGATCACGTAGACGATCGGCAGCTTCCACAGGCTGGCCATGTTGAAGCTTTCGTAGACCTGGCCCTGGTTGGCCGCGCCATCGCCGAAATAGGCGACGCAGACCCCGCCATCGCCGCGATACTGGTGGGCGAAGGCCAGCCCGGTGCCCAGCGAGACCTGCGCGCCGACGATGCCGTGGCCGCCGTAGAAGCGGTGGTCGACGCTGAACATGTGCATCGAGCCGCCCTTGCCCTTGCTGATCCCGGCGGCGCGGCCGGTCAGTTCGGCCATGATCACCCTCGGGTCGATGCCATAGGCCAGCATGTGGCCGTGATCGCGGTAGCCGGTGATGACGCTGTCCCGCTCCGGGTCCAGCGCCGACTGCAGGCCGACGGCGACCGCCTCCTGGCCGATGTAGAGGTGGCAGAAGCCGCCGATCAGCCCCAGCCCGTACAGCTGCCCGGCCTTTTCCTCGAACCGGCGGATCAGCACCATCTGCTCGTAGAAATGCACGAGCTGCTCGTCGCTCGCGGCAAAACGGCGGTCGGCGGCGAAAGCCTCCTGCAAGGCCCGTAGCCGCATGTCGCCGGCGGCATCGTCCTCGGTCGGGTTGGCTGCGGGCTTGTCCAAGGGCCTGTCCTCACGCGGTTTCACAATGTGGCGACCTTACTAGAGCATCGTGCCGACAAGTGGGAACCGGTTTTTGGCTTTTTCACGATGCGGCAACAAAGAATTGGGGCCTGGGCACGATCCGGATTCGCTCCCGGCTCTAGCTGCAGTCCGCGCCGGATTGAAGCGCGCGCAAACCGATTTTCGCAAGCCCCGGCCGCATTTGCCGGATCAGCGCGGCAGCAGCAGCACCATCTCGTCGGGGTGGACCACGTTGAGGCGCGCGCGCAGCAGTTCGCCGGCGAGGTCGGGGTCGACGTGGCGGGGGTCCAGCAGGGCGACGCGGTTGTGCAGATGATCGCGCTCATGCTCGAGGACGTCGATCTGCCTCTCCCGCTCGATCAGCAGACGATGGTTTTCCGCCCAGGCGAGCAGGCCGCTCGGCCCGGCGACCGCCAATCCGCCCATCACCAGAAGGCAACCGAGCGCGATGCCATGGACCAGGCTTTCGCGCGCCAGCCGAGGCTGAGGTCCACGCGATGCCCGCGCGGCTGCTGGCCTGCGTGGAGCGCCGGCCCCTCCCCCGATTTCCCGTTCGCGATGCGATTTGCCCATCCTGAGACTAGAATCACAAGGGCCTGCTCATCGCAAGCAAAAATTGGACTTATGCAACCAAGGTCGCGACGAAACGTTGATGGCACCCGCTCCCATCGGCAAGGCGCCCGGTGGATTGCCACCTCATGCCAGGCCGATCGACATCGTCCCCCGCCACTCGCCGCCTGGCGGCAGCAGCATGATCCCGGGCTTTTCGTCCAGCGCGCCATCGAAGTCGGACGGGTCGGCGTGCCCCAGCCACGGCTCGATGCAGAGGAACCCCGCGCCGGGCTTGCTCCAAAGGCCGAAGTCGGGAAACTCCGGGAAGGTGCAGCGCAGCCATTGGCGCCCCGGCACGCCGAACGAGACCGCCCGGCTGGCGAGGCCGGCGAACACCAGGGCATCGTCGGCGAACAACCCGTCGGCCAGGGCGAGGGTATCGCCGGCGACCGGGCTCGGCTCCAGACGGTCGATCAGGCCGGCGGCGTCGAGCCGGGCGACAGGTACCGGCTCCGGCCGTTCGAACCGGAGCACGTGGTCGCCCCGCTGCTCGCCCGGCACGAACGGCCAGCGCAGCGCCGGATGGAAGCCGAGGCTGAACGGCATCGTCCCGCGCCCGGGATTGCGGACCGTCGCGGTCATCGCCAGCCCGGCTTCGCCGATCTCGAATTGCAGGTCCAGTTCGAATTCAAAGGGATAGATCGCCCTGGTCGCCGCATCGGCGACCAGCCGCAGCACTGCGCGATCCGGCTCATGGATCACGATCCGCCAGGGCAACCGCCGCGCGAAGCCGTGGCGCGGCATGGGCCATTCCCGCCCCTGCCAGCGATAGACGTCGTCCTTCAGGCCGCCGACGATCGGGTACAGGATCGGCGCGCGCCCGGTCCAGAATGCCGGATCGCCGTCCCACAGCAGGTTCCGCCCGTCCGGGGCGCGCAGTGCCCACAATTGTGCCCCAAGCGGGTCGATGGTGGCTGAATACCCTCCAGCAATGCCGATTTCCAGTTTCGCCTGCGGCTCCACGATGCTTTCTCCAGTCCCGTCCGGCCACATCACGGCATCCTTTGCCGATCGTCGCCGGCGATGGCAACGGCACGCGGCCCTGCAAAGCATTGCGCATGCGTTAACCGCGTCGCGTAGAGATCGCTTCATCGCGCTTAAGGAAGCCTGCTCCCGGCACACCCCAAGTCTACGCAAGGCGTGCAGGCCAAGATCGCAACCGGACTCCGGCATTGTCGCGGCGAGTATCCCGAGCGCCCCCTGTCCGAAGAGCACTGTCCGAAGAGCCTGCCGCCCATGGAGATGTCATCGATCCTGACCGATACCGGGTTCGCGCCGCTCGCCGCGCCGCCCGGCTTCGCGCCGCTCGACCGGGACGGGCTGGCCAGGCAACTGCTTGCCGCACCCGGCCCCGCCGCCGACCCTGCCGAGCGCATGGCTGTGACGGCCTTGCTGCCGCGCATCGCCGCCGCGCTCGACCGCAAGGACAACCCCGCCGCCGCCCTCGCCTGGCTCGATGCCGTCGTGTGCCGCGTGCCGCTCCGGGACCGCCTGTTTGCCCGGCTGCTCGAAGCGCCGGAACACCTGGAAACCTTGTGTGACCTGCCCGAACGGGCGCCCCGGCTGGCGGCGATGCTCAACACCGTTCCCGGGCTGGCGGCGGAATGGATTGCCCGTTCATCGCCGGAGACCGGTCTTGCCGACTGGCTGGAGGCGACCCTCGCTCACTGGCAGGACTTGCGCGCTCCGGCAGCCGAAACCATGGCCGCCATCGCCGCTGGCACCAGCGCCTGCCGCTTCGCCATGGAGATGGCCGCGCTGTCGGGCCGGACCGACCCGCTCGATATCGCCCGCACCAACACCCGCCTGGCCGATGGTGCCCTGCAGGCCGCCCATCGCCTGGCCATGGCCGAACTGCGCGCCCGCCACGGCACGGTCGCCGATGGCGAACTGGTGGTGCTGGCGATGGGCCGCTACGGCGGCGCGGAACTGACCGCGCAATCGGACCTGGACCTGGTGTTCCTGTTCACCGGCGATGGCGCAGCCCTGAGCGACGGCCCCCGTCCGCTCGATGCCGCCGAATATTTCGACCGGGCCGCCGTGCTGATCACCCGGTTCCTCGCCAGCCATTCCGTCCTCGGCCCGCTCTACGAGGTCGATACCCGGCTGCGACCCTGGGGCGACAAAGGGCCGCGCGCCTGCTCGCTCGCGTGCCTCGACCGCTACCTAGGCGACAATGCCGGCGTCTGGGAATTCATGGCGATGATGCGCGCCCGGCCGGTGATCGGCAGCGCCGAAGCCCGGGCGTCGGTCGCGGCAATCGTTGCCGGCCACGACGGCACCGCGCGAAGCCACGCGGTGATCGAAAGCGCGCGCGACATGCGCATGGCCATTGCCCGCCACAAGCCGCCCCGCGGCGGGCTGGACGTGAAGCTGGTCCACGGCGGCCTGATCGATCTCGAATTCGCTGTCCACGTCAACCAGTTGCGCCACGGCATCGGCTGTGCGCCGGGCCTTGCGCGGGCGATTGCCTGCCTGATCGAGGCCGGGCTGGTCGATCCGGCGCTGGAAGCCGCGCATCGCCAGCTCACCGCCATGCTGATCGCCCTGCGCCTGACCGGGGCTGCGGTCGATGAAACCAGCCTGCCGCTCCGCCAGGCGGAACAGGTCGCCCGGATCGCCGGGCTCGGCGACTGGCCATCGTTGATGGCGGCATTCAAGGCATCGCGGCTGACCGTGCAGCGCGCCTTGCGCAACACTTTCTCGCAGCCGGGCCGCTAGCAGGCACCCGGTTCAGGTGCCGAGCGGACTTTCGATGCAGCCGTACCAGCCGAGCCCGCGATAGGTCTCGTACCCCGGCGTCAGCCCATAGGCGACCTGGCTGTCGCGGGTCTGGTAATAGCCCCACGGCCCTTCGGCCTTCAGCGGATAATGGGTGCCGATGGCTTCGGGCCGCGACGAGGCGATGATCCGGTGCTTCGCATCGAGCAGCATGACCCGCGCCTCCCGCCGCTCTTCCTCCGACAGTGAAACCGTATCGACGATGGTCTGGGCCTGAGGCCCCCAGTCGAAGAAGATGCCGAGCACGCCAAGCGTCTGCCCGCGTGTCTCGCCGCCGGCGCGGATGGCGGTGGAATAGGTCGCGACCTGGGCATTGTCGAACGCCTTGGCTTTCTCGACATCGCAGACGGCGAAATCGTCGCCGTCCTGCGTCGCCAGGCCCTTGCGGAACCACTCGCTGGAGGAGACATTCATGCCCACCACTCCCGGGTAGCGGTCCGGCCGCCCGTTGGCGATCACCCGGCCGTTGCGGTCGGCGATCCACAGGTCGAGGTAGACGGTGTAGGAACGCAGGATCGTCGCCAGCCGGCTGGTGGCGTAGCGCACGCGCTCCTCGGTCGGCTGTTCGAGGACATCGACCACGGCGCTGTCGGTTGCCCACCAGCGCACGTCGCACGACCGCTCATAGAGATTGCGGTCCATGATCTCGACCGCATTGCGCGCGAGGTCGGCGAATCGGCTGCCGCGAAACGCCAGCGTCATCTCGGTGCCGACTTCGGAAATGCGGGTGGCGTTGTCGGCGATGGTCTTGTGCAGCGAAGCCGACAGCGCGTTCACCTCGCCGGAGACGACGCTCATCTCCTTGGCGACGATGGCGAAGCTCTTACCGGCATCGCCGGCACGCGCTGCCTCGAGCCGGGCATTCATCGCAAGTATTTGCGTACGCAGCATGATCTCGTCGAGTTCCGAGATCTTGCGACGGGTGGTGTCGGTCAGTTGCAGGGCAATATTGAGGATGTTTTCGGCCATGGCGCACTCGGGAAATGGGACTACCCGTGGGTGGATGGCCCCGGAATATCCTGCCATGGTTAATTTGCGGATTTGCCTGGATTACGGACAAAGACCTGATCGGGGCGGCGGAGGTGGCGGAATTCTCCGGTCATCGGCGAAATGACCCTGATGCAATCGGTTTTCGCCATTAACCTGTTTCCTGTCCAAATTTTTCCGGAGCAAAGCGATGGGCGAATGGCTGCTGTTTCCGGGCTGCCATCGCCATTGCACGCGACAGCACCATGGCCCGTTCCTGTGCGCATGCAAAATCCGGCCGCGCGCGCGGACCAGGCGAAATCGAGTGCGCATAACTGCACATTGGCGGCGATCCTGCCGCCTGAAAGAGCCACGCGGGCAGAACCGCGCGACGAAGCGATTGCCTGACCGGGAGCCGGACGTGTGTTCGGCGCTTTTACTTAATGGGCACGCAATTGCAGCTCTCAGCAGGAGAAAGACGATGAGCATCGAAGGCAAGGCCAAGGAAGCCGCCGGCTACCTCAAGGAAGAGATCAACGAGCACGGCACTTCGCCGGAAGCCCGCAAGAAGGCGCAGGAAGGCCGCGACCTGCGCAACGAAGGCCGGCTCGAAGACGGCAAGGCTCCGCTCGCCAGCCAGCCCGGCACCGGCGAGTGACAGGAGAGGCCCCCGCCACGGCGGGGGCTTTTTCATGCTCGCTCGGCGCGCTTCGTCGCATAGGCGCTGGACCAGGAGCGCATTGGAACATATCATGAACTCATGAAGGCCGACCTCCTCGAGCGGCTCGGCATTCTTGCCGATGCGGCGAAATACGATGCATCCTGCGCCTCTTCCGGCACCACGCGCCGGACCAGCCGGGACGGGAAGGGCATTGGCTCGACCGAGGGCATGGGCATCTGCCACGCCTATGCGCCCGATGGCCGCTGCATCTCACTGCTGAAGATCCTGCTGACCAACCACTGCGTGTTCGATTGCCACTACTGCATCAACCGCAAGAGTTCGAACGTGCGGCGCGCCCGCTTCACCCCGCAGGAGGTCGCCGACCTCACCATCGCCTTCTACAAGCGCAACTACATCGAGGGCCTGTTCCTCTCCTCCGGCATCGTCCGCAATTCCAGCCACACGATGGAACAGCTGATCGAGGCCGCCCGCATCCTGCGCGAAGACCACGCGTTTCGCGGCTATATCCACCTCAAGACCATCCCCGAGGCCGAACCGGAGCTGATCGAGCGCGCCGGCCGCCTGGCCGACCGCATCTCGATCAACGTCGAACTGCCGACCCGGGAAGGGCTGACCCGCTTCGCGCCGGACAAGAATGTTGACGTCATCGAAGGCGCCATGGCCCGGTCGAAATCGGCGATCGCCGAAGCCCGCGACGCCGGGCGGCGCTTCAAGGCGGCCCCCCGCTTCGCGCCTGCCGGCCAGTCGACCCAGATGATCGTCGGCGCCGATGGCGCCAGCGATGTCGCCATCATCGGCAAGGCGAACGCGCTTTATGACCGCTTCGCGCTGCGCCGGGTCTACTATTCCTCGTTCAGCCCGATCCCCGATGCCAGCGCCGTGCTGCCGCTGCGGCGCCCGCCGCTGGTCCGCGAACATCGGCTCTACCAATCGGACTGGCTGACGCGCTTCTATGGCTATTCGTCCGCCGAAGTGCAGCAGGCGGCCGATCCCGCCGGGATGCTGCCACTGGATATCGACCCCAAGCTCGCCTGGGCGTTGAAGTTCCGCGAGCGGTTCCCGGTCGATGTCAACCGCGCCCCGCGCGAAGTGCTGCTGCGCGTCCCCGGCCTCGGCACCCGCGCCGTCGGCAACATTCTCGCCTCACGGCGTCATCGCAGCCTGCGGCTCGAAGACCTCGCCCGGCTCAGGGTCCCGCTCGCCAAGGTCCGCCCGTTCATCGTCGCCGCCGACTGGCGGCCGACCGCGCTGACCGACCGCGCCGATCTCCGGCAACACATCGCCCCGCCGCGCCGCGAACAGCTGGAACTGTTCGGGTGAATGCCCGCGCCGTCTCGCTCCAACGACCGGACGATTTCGACGGCTGGCGCCAAGCCGCCCGGCGTCTGCTGGCGGACGGTGTTCAGCCCGGCGAGACGATCTGGCACGGCGGCGACGACGCCACTGCCGACCTTTTCGGCGTGGAGAACGACGGGAATGCGACCTCGGGCGGGATCTCCTATCCGTCGCCCCGCGTTCCCCCCAGCTTCATCCAATTGGCCGAAACGGCCGCCCTGCACCGCGACCATGGCCGTTTCTCGCTGCTCTACCGGCTGCTGTGGCGCCTGCAGGCCGAACCGGCGCTGATCGAGGATCAGGCCGACGAGGACGTTCGCCGCCTCCACGGCCTCGCCCGCACGGTGCGGCGGGACATTCACAAGATGCGGGCCTTCGTCCGTTTCCGCCGCGTCGAAGCAGACGACGGCGAGCGCTTCGTCGCCTGGTTCGAGCCAGAGCATCACATCCTGCGCGCCAATGCGCAGTTTTTCGTCAACCGCTTCGCCGCGATGGCATGGGACATCCTCACGCCGCAAGGCTCGCTGCACTGGGACGGCGAGGCGCTGTGCGAAGGGCCGCCCGCGTCGCGCGCCGAGGCGCCCGCCGGCGACGCCGCCGAAGACCTGTGGCGACGCTACTATGCGTCCACCTTCAACCCCGCCCGGCTCAAGCTCTCCGCCATGCTCAAGGAAATGCCCCGGCGATACTGGCACAACATGCCGGAAACGGCCCTGATCCCCGGCCTCGTCGCCGGGGCGCGGGGGCGGGAGGCGGCGATGGTCGCCGAGGGCGCCGATGCGTTCGCTGGCCCGCGTCCCGCGAGCCTGGGCGAGATTGCCGAAGGCATCGCCACGTGCCGGCGCTGCCCGATCGGCTGCCATGGCACCCGCGCCGTCGCCGGCGAAGGCCGGGCGGATGCCGGGCTGATGATCGTCGGCGAACAGCCGGGCGACATGGAGGAACAGGCCGGGCGGCCGTTCGTCGGCCCTGCCGGCCAGCTCCTGCGTTCCCATCTCGCCTCCGCCGGCATCGATACCGGGGCGGCATGGCTGACCAATGCCGTCAAGCACTTCAAGTATGCCCAGTCCGGCGGCAAGCGGCGGCTGCACCAGAACCCCTCGGCACGGGAGATCGACATGTGCCGCTGGTGGGTGGAAAGCGAACGGCAACTCGTGCGGCCCCGCCTGGTGCTGGCGCTGGGGGCCAGCGCCGCGCGGGCGATGCTGGGGCGGACCGTCAGTGTCCAGCAGATGCGCGGGCGGCCGATCCCGCTGGACGATGGCGCGATGCTGTGGATCACCACTCACCCGTCCTACCTGCTGCGACTGGGCGAGGCCGGCCGGGTTGCCGAGGAGCAGCGCTTCGCCGCCGATCTTCGGGCGGTGGCCAGCGCCGGTTGACGCGCCACGCCGGCAAATGCTCAACTCTCCGCCACAGACCTGTCGCGGAGAGTGACGATGCCCGAAAACCCCCTGCCGCGCACCCGGGCGGACGATCGCGACGCCATCGCCCAGCAAATCCATGCCTATTGCCGGTCGATGGATCGCATGGATGTCGAACTGGGCAATGCCGTCTGGCACGATGACGGCCTTGCCGATTACGGCCCTGACGTCTTCCAGGGCAGCGGCCACGGCTTCATTGCCTTCGTCACTCGCGCCCACGCCGCGTTCATCGCCCACTCGCATCAAGTCGCGAACGTGCTCATCACGCTCGACGGCGACCGCGCGACGAGCGAAAGCTACGTCACCGCCACCCTGCGCCAGGTGCGCAACGGCGCGACCTTCCAGCAAACCATTCATGGTCGCTATCTCGATCGCTGGTCCTGCCGCGATGGCCGCTGGGCGATCGACCGACGCGTCTTCCTCCATGATTTCGACGAGACACGCGAGGTCGCGACATCTCCCGCGACCGCGTCCTCCCCGGCTCGCCGAGACCGCTCGGATCCGTCCTATGCGTTGCTCGCTCTCTGAGCCGACATGCCATCACGGAAACACCACCATCAGCACGACCGCCAGCCCCATTACCGCCGTCGCCGTCCAGCCGAGCAGGGCCATGCCCTTCGGCGCGGTGAACTTGCCCATCTGGCGGTGCCGGCGCGCCACCAGCATCATCGCCGCCATGATCGGCACCGCCACCACCCCGTTGATCACCGCGCTCCAGAACAGCGCCTTGATCGGATCGAGCGGCGAAAAGATGATGCCGATGCCGAGCAGCGTCGCCAGCCCGATCACCGTATAGAAGCCGACCGCCTCCCACGGCTTGTAGTCGAGCCCGGCGACCCAGCCCCGGCTCTCGCCCACGGCATAGGCGGTCGATCCGGCAAGAACCGGGATCGCCAGCAGCCCCGTGCCGAGAATGCCGATGGAAAACAGCAGGAAGGCGAACTTGCCCGCCACCGGCTCGAGCGCCTGCGCCGCCTGCTGGGCTGACTGGATATCGGTCACGCCCTTGGCGTGAAGCGTCGCCGCGGTCGAAACGATGATGGCGACCGCGACGAAGTTCGACACTCCCATGCCGAACAGCGTGTCGACCCAGATCCGCCGCAGCGCCTTGCGCGCCTGCCACGGCGCATCGACCAGCGGCTCGGCCTCGTCGTCGGCCTCGACCTCCTCGACCTCCTGCGCGCTCTGCCAGAAGAACAGGTAGGGGCTGATCGTCGTGCCGAACACGGCGACGATGGTCGTGACATAGGAACTGCTCGCCACCCGGGGGATGAACAGCCCGCCGGCGACATCCTTCCAGTCGACATGGATGATCAGCAGCACCGCGACATAAGTGAACAGCGACAGGGTCAGCCACTTCAGCACATTGGCATAGCGCCGGTAGGGCAGGAACATCTGCAGCAGCAGCGATCCCACCGCGATCACCACGGTCACCGCCTTGGCATTCGCCCCCAGCAGGCTCGACCCCACCGCGCCCATCGCCGAAAGGTCGGCGCCGATGTTGATGGTATTGGCGACGAACAGCACGCCGACCAGCACCGTCACCACCCAGCGCGGAAACAGCACGTCCATGTTGGCCGCCAGGCCCTTGCCCGTTACCCGGCCGACATAGGCGCTGACCAGCTGCACCGCGCACATCAGCGGATAAGTCAGCAGCAGCGTCCACAGCAGCCCGAACCCGGCCTGCGCGCCGGCCTGGGAATAGGTCGCGATGCCGCTGGGGTCGTCGTCGGCCGCGCCGGTGATCAGTCCGGGGCCGAGCTGCTCGGCCAACGCGATCGAACGCAACCGCGACCCCATCTTCATCCACAGTGCTCCCTTGGCCTTATCGTGCTCGAAATCCGCCGGATCGGCGCGCAGTTCCGAATCAATCGGTCCGGACTGTGAATTCGAACGGCTTTGCCGCTTTCCCTGTCGCTTCCGCCAGGCGCCACCGGGAATATTGTGCTGGATTGCGGGCGCCGGCCGCCGCATGACCCTGCCCATGTTGCGCACGTTCAAGCTTCCTCCGATCGATCCCTTCCTGCTGGCGCTGACGGGGGCCGTGGCGCTCGCCTCGGTCCTGCCGGCGCGGGGGCCGGCAGTGCGCTGGTTCGAGCTGGCGACCGATTTCGCCATTGCGCTGCTGTTCTTCCTGCACGGCGCCAAGCTCTCGCGCGAGGCGATCCTCGACGGCATCGGCAACTGGCGGCTCCATGCCATGGTGCTGGCCTCGACCTACGTGCTGTTCCCGGTGATCGGCCTTGCCCTGACCGGGCTGGAGGCGGGCTGGGCCAACCCGCAGTTCGCTTCCGGCCTCCTGTTCCTCTCGCTGCTGCCATCGACGGTGCAGTCCTCGATCGCCTTCACCGCGATGGCGCGCGGCAATGTCGCCGCCGCCGTGTGCAGCGCATCGCTGTCCAACCTGCTGGGCATCGTCGCGACGCCGCTGCTGCTGGCCCTGTTCGGCGGCATCGGCGGCGGAGCGGCGCCGTCGCTTGGTGCGGTGTGGACGATCGTCGTGCAGCTGCTGCTGCCGTTCATCGCCGGCCATCTGCTGCGTCCCTGGATCGGCGGCTTCGTCGCGCGGTACAAGGCGATCCTCCAGCCGGTCGATCGCTCGTCGATCCTGCTGGTGGTCTATACCGCGTTCAGCGCGGCGGTGGTCGGCGGCATCTGGCACCGGATCGACCTCGCCGACATGGCCGTGCTGCTGGCCAACTGCGCGGTCATGCTGGCGCTGGTCATCGGCGGGACCCTGGCGATGGCGCGGCTGGCCCGCCTGCCGCGCGAGGACGCCATCGTGCTCTTGTTCTGCGGCTCGAAGAAGAGCCTGGTCTCGGGCGTGCCGATGGCCGGCGCGCTGTTTCCGGCGGCGCAGGTGGGGCAGGTGGTGCTGCCGCTGATGGTGTTCCACCAGTTGCAGCTGTTCGTCTGCGCGGTGATCGCCGGGCGCTATGCGCGGGCCCCCATGACGGCAGAAGGCGACCCGCGGTCGGCGCGCTCCACCGCGAGCGGCTGACAGACAATCCGCAGGTCGTCCTTGCGCCGCAATGATTGCCCTCTACCCTCGGCGCCATGGATACCACAGCGACCAACCCCGCCACCATCCTCGCCGAGCTTTCCGCGCTCTACGACCACGCTGTCGCCACCCTGCGCGCCGATGTCGAGCGCTTCGCCGCCCACGGCAAGCTTCCGCCGCCCGACCGCCGCGAAAGCCGCGCCTGGTGCTACCCGGAACTGCGCATCCGCTATTCCGGCCGGGAAGCCCGGCCCGATCTCGCCCGCGCCTTCGGCCGGCTCGGCCACGCCGGGACTTACGCCACCACCGTCACCCGCCCGGCCCTGTTCGCCGACTACCTGACCGAACAGCTCGGCCTGCTCGGGCAGGACTACGACATCACCGTCGAAGTCACCCGCTCGGCCCAGGAAATCCCTTTCCCGTACGTGATAGATGCCAGTTCCGGCCTTGCCGGGGTTACCCCGACCGAACTCGCCCGCCACTTCCCTTCGACCGAACTGGCGCTGATCGGCGACGAACTGGCCGACGGCATCACGCTCGCCGGGCCGGACAGCGATATTCCCCTGTCCCTGTTCGACGGCCTGCGCACCGATTTCTCGCTCGCCCGCCTCGCCCACTATACCGGGACCGCCCCGGAGCAGGTGCAAAACTTCATCCTGTTCACCAACTATCACCGCTATGTCGATGAATTCGTGGACTGGGCTGCCAGCCGCATCGGCCGCGACGGCTATACCGCGCTCAACGGCGCCGGTGGGCTCCACCTCGACCGTCCCACGGTCAATGCCCGCGCCCGCCTGTCCGACACCGCCTGGCGCCGGCACCAGATGCCGGCCTACCATCTGGTCCGGCCGGACCGCTCGGGCATCACCCTGGTCAACATCGGCGTCGGCCCGTCCAACGCCAAGACCATCTGCGACCACCTCGCCGTGCTCCGCCCCGAAGCCTGGCTGATGATCGGCCACTGCGGCGGCCTGCGCGAAAGCCAGCGCATCGGCGATTATGTCCTCGCCCACGCCTACCTGCGCGACGACCACGTGCTCGATCCCGTCCTTCCCCCGGAAATCCCCATCCCGGCCATCGCCGAAGTCCAGCAGGCGCTGGCCCGCGCGGCGGAGCAGGTCAGCGGCACCGGCGGCACCGATCTCAAGAAGCGCCTGCGCACCGGCACCGTCGTCACCACCGACGACCGCAACTGGGAACTGCGCTACACCGAGGGCGCCCGCCGCCTCTCGCTCTCGCGCGCCATCGGCATCGACATGGAATCCGCCACCATCGCCGCCCAGGGCTACCGCTTTCGCGTCCCCTACGGCACCCTGCTGTGCGTCTCGGACAAGCCGCTCCACGGCGAGATCAAGCTCCCCGGCCAGGCCAACCGCTTCTACGAGGAAGCCATCGCCGCCCACCTCGCCATCGGCACCACCACCTGCGAGCTGCTGCGTGCCGAGGGTCCTCGCCTGCACAGCCGCAAGCTGCGCGCGTTTAACGAACCGCCGTTCCGCTAACGCGGCTGCGGCGCTGGCAACGAACCGCCGTTCCGCTGACGCGGCTGCGGCGCTGGCAACGAGCCGCCGTTCCGCTGAGTCCACAAATGCACAAAACTTCAGCCAAATCTGCGACTTGATGGTCGCACCCGGTGCCGATTCGGCACATTCCAGCGAACTTCGGGTTTGCGATGAATCGTGCACAGGCATATTCGGGCCCCGCATAACGACAGGGGAAAACAGGGATGCTCCGCACAATCACGCGCACCGCCGTCGCGGCCATCGCGCTCGTACCGGCGACGGTCTTCGCCCAGACCTACACCTGCAACACCAACCAGGAATGCCAGGCCATCCAGGGCACCCAGTCCCTCGAACCGCGCTACGGCGGCGCCAACTCGATGCAGTTCCAGGCCGCCGCGGTCGCCCTCGACCTTCAGGAACCCGAACTGGAAACCGACACCGGCACCAAGCAGGAAGGCGATTCCGACACGATCGGCGGCGCCTTCACCTATGGCAAGGCCGGCTTCCAGAAGTCGCAGCGCTATGAACTGCGCTACCAGCACGCCCGCCGCTTCAAGGAAGGCTCGCGCGCGCGCCTGCTGATCGACGTGCCGCTCGCCATCTCCCATGCCAACCAGTACAGCGTCATCTTCAACCTTGGCGGGCCACCGTCCGCGCCGGTCAAGCTCGATGGCGGCACCGCAGTCTACGGCACGATCAGCGCCGGCGTCGAACTGCCGGTCACCCCCAATTTCCTCGTCACCCCGCGCGTCGCCTACAGCAATCTCCAGGCCGGCGCGTTCTTCGCCTTCGACGCCGAACTGCTGACCACCTCGGTCACCACCCGGTACAAGCTGCCCCAGGTCGGCCGTGGCGATCTGACCTTCGGCGGCATGGTCGCCTATTCCCACCAGATCGACACGTTCCTGTCCAAGCAGCCGTTCTTCCAGAACGACGACTACTGGACCCTGCGCGGCGGCCTCGCCTATCAGTTGCCGCTCAAGCGCCGGATGTTCGGCCGCCAGTCATCGGTCCGGGCGAGCTATGTCTTCACTTACCTGACCGGCGTCCCCGGCCAGTTCTACAAGGATGTCCATGAGGTCGGCCTCAACATCGGCGTCCGCACCCGCGAGGCCGAGCAGAAGAACCGCTTCGAACAGATGCGCGTCGGCGTGCTCTACACCCACGCCCGCAACCGCTTCTTCAGCCAGGCAAGCTCCGACGCCGCGACCCTGACTCTGGGCTACCGCTTCTGACCGGACCGCGCGGAACCGCCCGCTCCCCGGCGGGTTCCCTCTCTCCGCAGGACAGGAATTCCGCAATGCCCAAGCCCGCCCGCCTGCCCAAGCGCATCGCCGGCATCAAGCTGCCGCGCACCGTGCGCAAGGCCCTCGACCCCTGGCTCGCCGAACTCGACCAGGCCCAGGTCCGCACCCTGATCGGCACCGCGCTCGGCGCCGTCGTGGTCGCGCTCGTCGAACGCGAATTCGGCGGCGACAAGGGCGCCAGCCTCAAGCGCCGGTTCGAAAGCCTGGCCGAAGGCAACGACAGGGATGGTCTCGCCGGCACCATTGCCCATGCGCTGGCCTCGGCGCTGGGCCGGCGGGACACGCCTACGGCGCATTGATAGGAAGACAACGGAAGACCGGGGATTCACCATCCCCGGACCCCGATGGACATTACGCAAATTCAGCGCCTTCCCCGAGTCCCTTGTCGGTCAGGATCGGCAAGCGATCCTGACCGTTGCCCTTTGCGCCGCGCGTCCCTAAAGCCGCGCCCATGCGCAACCCGCTCACCTTCGCCGTGCCCAAGGGCCGTATCCTGGAAGAAGCCCTGCCGGTCATGGCCCGCGCCGGCGTGATCCCGGATGCGGAGTTCCACGACAAGAAGTCGCGCGCCCTGTCGTTTGCTTGCGAGAATTCCGACACCCGCGTCATCCGCGTGCGCGCCTTCGATGTCGCCACGTTCGTCGCCCATGGCGCCGCCCAGATCGGCATCGTCGGTTCCGACGTGGTCGAGGAGTTCGCCTATGCCGATCTCTACGCGCCGGTAGACCTGCAATTCGGCCGCTGCCGCCTGTCGGTGGCCGAGCCGGTCGCCCAGTCGGCCGAAAGCGCGACCGCCAGCCACCTGCGCGTCGCCAGCAAGTATCCGGGCCTGACCCGCCGGCATTATGAAAGCCTGGGCATCCAGGCCGAAGTGGTCAAACTGAACGGCGCGATGGAACTGGCCCCGGGCCTCGGCCTCGCCAGTCGCATCGTCGATCTGGTCGAGACCGGCCGCACGCTGAAGGATAACGGCCTTGCCGAAACCTCGGTGATCCTCGAAGTCTCCGCCCGCCTGATCGTCAACCGGGCCGCACTCAAGACCGACGAGCGCGTCGGCGAACTGGTCGAGCGCTTCCGTGCCGCCGTCTCGGTAGCCGCCTGATGCTGCGCCTCTCCACCCGCGACCCCGGCTTCGAAAAGGCCTTCCGCCGCCTCGTCCGTGACCGGCGCGAGAGCGAGAGTGATGTCGCCCGCGATGTCGCCCTGATCCTGGAAGATGTCCGCGTCCGGGGCGATGCCGCGCTGGCCGAGTACACGGCGAAATTCGACGGCCACCCGCTGAATGCGGACTCGGACTGGTGCATCGCCCCGGAAGCCTGCGCCGAAGCCTTTGCCGCGCTCGACCCGACCCTGCGCGCCGCGCTGGAAACCGCCGCCGCCCGCATCCGCGCCTATCACGAGGCGCAGAAGCCGGAGGACCGCGACTATACCGACGATGCCGGCATCCGCCTCGGTGCGGTCTGGCGCCCGGTCGATGCCGCCGGGCTTTACGTCCCCGGCGGCCGCGCCGCCTATCCGTCCTCGCTGCTGATGAATGCGATCCCCGCCAAGGTCGCCGGCGTCGAGCGCCTCGTCGTCACTACGCCGACGCCGAAAGGCCAGGTCAATCCGCTCGTCCTCGCCGCCGCCCATCTCGCGGGCGTTGATGAGGTCTGGCGCGTCGGCGGCGCCCAGGCGGTCGGCGCGCTCGCCTATGGCACCGCCCGGATCAGGCCGGTCGATGTCGTCACCGGCCCCGGCAATGCCTTCGTCGCCGAAGCCAAGCGGCAGCTCTATGGCGTCGTCGGCATCGACATGGTCGCCGGCCCGAGCGAGATCCTGGTCATCGCCGATGGCAGGAACAACCCCGACTGGATCGCCGCCGACCTGCTCTCCCAGGCCGAGCACGACCCCGCTGCCCAGTCGATCCTGATCACCGACGATCCGGTCTTCGCCGACGATGTGGCGGACCGCGTCGGTGTCGAACTGTCGATGCTCAAGACGCAGAAGGTCGCGGCGGAAAGCTGGAACACCCATGGCGTCATCATCGAGGTCGGCTCGCTTGACGAAGCCCCGGCGCTGGCCAACGCGCTGGCCGCCGAACACGTCGAGATCGCCACCGACGATCCCGAGGCCCTGTTCCGCCAGATCCGCCATGCCGGCTCGATCTTCCTCGGCCGCCTCACGCCGGAAGCGGTCGGTGACTATGTTGCCGGGCCGAACCACGTTCTTCCCACCGGCCGCCGCGCCCGCTTCGCCTCCGGCCTCTCGGTGCTGGACTTCATGAAGCGCACCAGCTTCATCCAGCTCGACGATGCCGCGCTGGCGCAGATCGGCCCCGCCGCCATCGCGCTTGCCCACGCCGAAGGCCTCCCCGCCCACGCCCGCTCGGTCGAGCTGCGCCTCGGCAACTGGAAACCCGCATGACCGCCAAGCCCAAGGCCAGATCCGGCTCGACCGCCCGCTCCGCCGCCCGCCTCGCCGCCGTCCAGGCGCTCTACCAGCACGAGATGGAGGGCACCCTGCTCCCGATCCTGCTCGACGAGTTCCACCGCCACCGCCTCGGCGCGGAGATCGAGGACATGCAGTTCCACGCCGCCGAGACTGCCTTCTTCGACGATGTCGTCCGGCACACGCTGGCCCGCCGCGACGAAATCGACGCGCTCGTCTCGGGCAAACTCGCGGAAAACTGGAAGCTGGAGCGGCTGGACAAGACCATGCTCCAGATCCTGCGCGCCGGCGCCTACGAACTCCTCGCCCGCCCGGACATCCCCGTCGCCACGGTCATCAGCGAATACCTCGACGTCGCCCACGCCTTTTTCGACGCCCGCGAAGCCAAGTTCGTCAACGGCGTGCTGGATGCCGTAGCCAGAACCGCGAGAGCTTAGAGTGCGATGACAAAAAGTGGGGACCGGTTTTTGTCAATAAATCGCACGAAAACAAAATCCAGAGCATGATGAGGTTGGTCAATCCAATATCATCATGCTCTGGAATTTCCGCTCGCCCCGAGCTTGTCGAAGCCTGCCCTGAGCAAGTCGAAGGTGGCCGTCCTTGTTCTTCAAGCAACAGGGCCGCATGATGAACGAAGCCGACTTCATCCAGGCCCTGCGCCGACTGGCCACGCACCCCGCCGCCCGTGGCCTCGAGGACGACTGCGCCGTCCTCCCGCTCGGCGCGGAAACCCTCGTCCTCACGCACGACATGCTGGTCGAAGGCACTCACCTCGACCCGGGCCAGTCGCTGGCCGATGCCGCCTGGAAACTCGTCGCCACCAATCTCTCCGACCTTGCCGCCAAAGGCGCGCAGCCGCTGGGCCTGCTCGTCGGCCACATGCTCGGCGACGGCGACGACGCCTTCATCGCCGGCCTGGCCGAGGCGCTGGCCCATTACGATGTCCCGCTTCTCGGCGGCGATACCGTCCGCGCCCCCGCCATGGCCCCCCGCACTTTCGGCCTGACCGCGCTCGGCCGCGCCACGCACACCCCGGTCCCCTCCCGCGCCGGCGCCAGGCCCGGCGATACCGTCTGGCTGACCGGCCCTGTAGGCGCCGCCATGCTCGGCCTCGAAGCCCTGCGATCCGGCACGGGCGACGCGACGGCTTATCTCCGCCCGGCCGCCCTGCTCGCCGAAGGCCGTGCCCTCGCCCCATGTGTGACCGCGATGATGGACGTCTCGGACGGCTTGCTGCTAGACGCCAGTCGCATGGCCAGCGCCAGCATGGCGACCTTCGCCATCGAGAGCACCGCCGTGCCGATCGCCACCGACGAGTCCCGCCGCGCCGAAGCGCTACGCTGGGGCGATGACTACCAGCTGCTGTTTACCCTGCCGGCCGGAGCCGAACCGCCCCTGCCCGCTCACCGCATTGGCGATGTCCGCACCCGGGGTTCCGCGCCGCTCCTGCTCGACGGCGCCCCGCCCGCTGCCGGATCCCGGCTGGGCTACGAGCACTGATCCATACCGGTTCCACGGGCCGGCTTGGCCGAGCAGTCCACCCCGCGCGCGACCAGGATCGGCCGCAAGGCATGATATGCAGGCTTGGTCAGGTGCAGCGGAATCGTCGGATAGAGGTGATGGACCAGGTGATAGCCCATGTAGGACGAGCCCAGGTCGCCGAGCGCCGAGTGGAACACCCGGGTGGACCGGTAACGCTCCTGGCGACCCTGGCGGCCCTGGCGCGGATGGTGCGGCATCCATGACAGGTAGATTCGCCCATAGGTCAGGCCGATGTGCCGGGGCAGCCACCAGACCAGCGCCGCGACCAGCGCGTGGCCCGACCAGGCCATGATCATCAGGGCTGCGACATAGAGCCAGCCCAGGGCGATGGCGTGGCGGGCAGCGGCCGCGGCCTTGCGGGTGCCGACCTGCTCGCAGGCGCGCCGGTAGGATTCGCGCCATCCGCCGACCGGCTGCCGGTTGACGATGCTGCGCCACACTGCCGTCCGCAGGGTCGGCGCGTCGTCGATGAAATCGGGATCGGCGTCGGGATCGTTGACATGGGCATGGTGGCGCACATGCACCACCCGCGCCAGCGAGAACGGCAGCGCCATCGGCAGCAACGCCACCCAGCCGCACAGCTCGTTGAGCCAATGCCACCGGCTGCCGCGCGGAAACACGTTGTGATGGATCGATTCGTGGGCGAACAGATAGCTGCACGAGCAAAATAACGTCGAAACGACGAAAGCCGCCATGAGCGGCATCCAACCCGCCAGCGCCAGCACCAGCGACGCTGCCCACAGCCCGGTCCCGCCCAGCATAGCCAGGGCATAAGGCCAGCCGCCGGCAACCTGGAATTGCCGCGCAATGGCGATTTCCTCGCCCCGCAGCTGTCCGTTTGCCGACCCCAGGCCCGTTACCGCCCGGGCATCGACCTCCGCGCCGACCCATTCTCCCGGCAGCATCACGCTCATGCGCAACCACCCGTTCCAGCCGCGCGGTTCTCCATCCGCGATCGAGGCAAGGCAGTGTCCATCGCGGGTTCCTCGCACGCGCACGGTTAAGCATCCCTGAAAGGCCTGCGTTCATGCCCGCTTCAGCCTGTCTTGCGACTGCCTGTGCGAAAACCGGGGCAAAGGTCTTGCCAGCCCGATTCTCCGCCCTATTCTCCCGCTCCAATTGGCGCGGCCCCGCACGGGGGCTGACAAGCCAGCGCGGCACATGGCCGCAAAGGGGGAAAACCTCCACACGAGAGAGAGGGGATGCGCGTGAATCTTGTCACGATAGCAATCATCCTGGGGCTGCTGTCCGTCGTTTACGGCGTGATCACCAGTCGCCAGGTCCTGGGCAGTGCCGCCGGCAACGCCCGCATGCAGGAAATCGCCGCCGCCATCCAGGAAGGGGCGCAGGCCTACCTGAAGCGGCAATACACCACCATCGCCGTGGTCGGCGTCGTCGTCGCGGTCATCGTCGCGGTCACGCTCGGCGCCACCTCGGCCATCGGCTTCGTGCTTGGCGCGGTGCTTTCGGGCGCCGCCGGCTTCATCGGCATGAACGTATCGGTCCGCTCCAACGTGCGCACCGCCGCCGCCGCGCAAGTCGGCCTGCAGCAGGGCCTGACCCTGGCCTTTCGCGCCGGCGCCATCACCGGCATGCTGGTCGCCGGCCTCGCCCTGCTGGCGATCGCCTGCTTCTTCTATTACCTGACCCAGGTTGCTGGCCACGCCGTCAACGACCGCATCGTCATCACCGCGCTGACCGCCCTCGCCCTCGGCGCATCGCTGGTGTCGATCTTCGCCCGTCTCGGCGGCGGCATCTTCACCAAGGCGGCCGACGTCGGCGCCGACCTCGTCGGCAAGGTCGAGGCCGGCATCCCGGAGGACGATCCACGCAACCCGGCCGTGATCGCGGACAACGTGGGTGACAATGTGGGCGATTGCGCCGGCATGGCCGCCGACCTGTTCGAGACCTACGTCGTCACCATCGGCGCGACCATGGTGATGACCGCGCTGCTCATCAAGAACGCCACCAACCTCGACGCCCTGATGGCGATCCCGCTGCTGATCGGCGGCGTCTGCATCGTTACCTCGATCATCGGCACCTATTTCGTCCGGCTCGGCAAGACGAACAACATCATGGGCGCGATGTACAAGGGCTTCCTCGTTACTGCGGTGCTTTCGGTTCCGGCGATCTGGTTCGCCATGAGCTACGCGCTCGGCGGCGACATGGAAACCTCTACCGCCTACTCTGCCTTCGGCCATGACTTCGCCTTCACCGGCCGCAGCCTGTTCTACGCCGGCCTCGTCGGCCTGGTGCTCACCGGACTGATCATCTGGATCACCGAATACTACACCGGCACCAACTATCGCCCGGTCAAGTCGATCGCCCAGGCCTCGGTCACCGGCCACGGCACCAACGTCATCCAGGGCCTGGCGATCTCGATGGAAGCGACAGCGCTTCCGGCACTGGCCATCGTCGCCGCGATGATCGTCACCTTCAAGCTCGCCGGCCCGCTCGGCATTGCCTACGGCGCCACCGCCATGCTCGCGCTCGCCGGCATGGTGGTCGCGCTCGACGCCTACGGCCCGGTGACGGACAACGCCGGCGGCATCGCCGAAATGGCCGGCCTCGACGATTCGGTCCGCGAGAAGACCGACGCGCTCGACGCGGTGGGCAACACCACCAAGGCGGTCACCAAGGGCTACGCGATCGGTTCGGCCGGTCTCGCCGCCCTCGTCCTGTTCGCCGCCTACACCACCGACCTGCGCGAGTTCTTCCCGAACCTGAACGTCGATTTCAGCCTCGAGAATCCTTACGTGATCGTCGGCCTGCTGCTCGGCGCGCTGCTGCCCTACCTGTTCGGCTCGATGGGCATGACCGCCGTCGGCCGCGCGGCGGGCGACGTCGTGGTGGACGTGCGTGAGCAGTTCAAGTCCAACCCCGGCATCATGGACTACACGAGCAAGCCGGACTACGCCCGCACCGTGGACCTCGTCACCAAGGCGGCGATCAAGGAAATGATCGTCCCCTCGCTGCTCCCGGTCCTCGCGCCGATCGTGGTCTACTTCGTCATCACCTGGGTGGCGGGGCAGGACAACGGCTTCGCCGCGCTGGGTGCGCTCCTCCTCGGCGTCATCGTCGGCGGGCTGTTCGTGGCGCTCTCGATGACCTCGGGCGGCGGCGCTTGGGACAACGCCAAGAAATACATCGAGGATGGCCATCACGGCGGCAAGGGCTCCGACGCCCACAAGGCTGCGGTCACCGGTGACACCGTCGGCGATCCCTACAAGGACACCGCCGGCCCGGCGGTGAACCCGATGATCAAGATCACCAACATCGTGGCGCTGCTCCTGCTCGCAGCACTTGCAGGTCACGCCGCTGGCTGACGCCAGCGGTGGGGCAGGTCACGCTGGGGTCTAGAGCATGATGACATTGGATTGACCAATGCCATCATGCTCCAGGTTCTGTTTTCGTGCGATTTATTGACAAAAACCGGTTCCCACTTTTTGTCATCGCACTCTAACCCACGGGCCTGGAGGGTCGCACCTCAAACCCTGGCCGGCGCGATCCGGCCAGGGTTTTTGTCTGGAGAAATGGCCAGGCGACGATGCTGTCGCTGGCGAGTGCGGTTTTACGCCAGCGAGAATGCGATGCTGGTCGGTCATCAGGCGGGCGCGGTCGTGACGCGGGACGCCCTGCCAGCGTCAGCCGGCTATTCGTTCGCCTACAGGCGCTTGATTTCTATACCATACTTTCGAAGCGCATATCCGATCTGGCGTGGGGACAGTTTGAGCAAACGGGCTGCCTTGGCCTGCACCCAGCCAGTCGCATCGAGTGCCTCGACCAGAGCACGGCGGCTGACCTTGACGTTGTCCTGGTCGGCAGGGCCGGAATCTTCCGTGGCTACAGGTTGAACCGGCCAGGAACCGGTGCGTTCTGACGCCCTTGGGGCGACGTTGACGATCGGAAACGGCTCCGAGACGGCGTTCTTCCACAGCGTTGCGGACAGGCATTCGTCGTTCCGGCAGGCGAAGTCTTCATCGCGGATACGGTCGCCGTGCGCCAGCGTCGCCGTCCGGCGGATGCAGTTTTCGAGTTCGCGCACATTGCCCGGGAAGTAGCAGGTTTCCAGTACGCGAACGGCCGATTGCGACAGCTCGTGCCGGGTGTGGTGTTCCGCATCGAAGCGGCGCAGGAACTCCCGCGCCAGCAGGGGAATGTCCTCGCGCCGATCGCGCAGCGCGGGCAGGCGGATCGAGACGACATTGATCCGGTAATAGAGGTCCGCGCGGAACTCGCCCTTGGTGACGGCTTCCTCGAGGTTGCGATTGGTCGCGCAGACCAGGCGGACATCGACCTTGATCGTCTGCGTGCCGCCAACACGCTCGAATTCGCCCTCCTGGAGGACGCGCAGAAGCTTGACCTGGAAGGCGGGGGTGGTGTCGCCGATCTCGTCGAGGAACAGGGTGCCGCCGTCGGCGAGTTCGAAGCGGCCCTTGCGCTGGGCGACGGCGCCGGTGAAGGCGCCCTTTTCGTGGCCGAACAATTCGCTTTCGAGCACCGATTCCGGCAGGGCGGCGCAATTCAGCTTGATGAACGGCTTTTTCGCGCGCGGGCTGAAATCGTGGGTGGCGCGCGCGAACAGTTCCTTGCCGGTGCCGGATTCGCCGCGCAGCAGGACCGCCGAATGGCTGCGCGCCACCACGCGGATCTGGTCGAGCGCATGCTGGAGCGCGGGGCTGGAACCGACGATGCCGCCGGCGAGAGGCTTGGCCCCGCGCTCGGGCGTCAATTCCTTTTCCAGCAGCCGCTGCTGATCCATCAGCCGCTCGCGATCGCGCTGCACCATGTCCATCAGCCGCACGGTCTGGCCGATCAGGTTGGCGACCATGGTCAGGAACCGCACATCTTCGTCGGCCGCGTGATAGGGCGTGTGCGCGTCCCAGACCTGTTCGATCGTCAGCGTGCCGACGACGCGGTCGCGGTACTTGATCGGCACGCCGATGAACGACACGCGCGCGCCCTCCGGAGCCGGTTCCTCGCGCTCCCATCCGGCGAACAGCGGGCTGGTCGCCATGTTGGGAACGACGACCGGCATGCTCGTGGCGACGATCTGGCCGACCGCGCGCTCCGGCAGGCGGCCGAACCAGCGATGCGCCTGTTCCTCGCTCCAGCCCATGCCGACGACGCTGCGGGGATCGCCGCGCTCGTCGAGCAGGGCGACAATGCCGTGGTGCAGTTCGAGGAAACTCGACAGCAGGGTCAAGACATTGGCCAGGGTGTTTTCCAGCCTGACCGGCATGGCGAGAATCTTCGAGATTTCGTATATCCCGCGAAGTGCGATATCGGCGCGGGTATGGGTTGCGGGGCGCGACCGCGCGGGGCGCTCGCTCATGTCCGGAAAGGCGAACGCGCGCGCTTTGGAATTGACAGACGCAGCATCGAGCATGACGACGACCTTCCTGCCGTCAGCGCAATCCTCCCCTTGTCCGAACACATCGAAACCGGGTTTGCGATTCGTGTGCGGTGCAGCAAAATGTGACTCACAATCGGCAAGAGTTCAAGGGAAATGGCAGGTCCGGGCTGGCCCGCCTGCGTGCGTTCGCGGGACGGATCGGTCTCGTTGCAGGGCCGGTCAGCCGAACTTGTAGAGCACGCCGAAACCGCCGCGCGGGTAGTTCCACTCGATCTCGCCGGTGTTGCGGGTGACGATGCGGCAGGTGCCGCATTCCATGCAGCCATCGCTGGAAATCTCGACCTGGCCGCTGTCGGTCTGGCTGTAGCAGCCGGCCGGGCACATGGTGACGAGGGCCTTGAGGCCGGCGGAAGGCACCTCGTGCGGCTTGACCACGATGTGCGGCCGGCCGGCATCGACGAGATAGCGGTTCTGAAACAGCTTTTCCTCGACCTTGACGGCCGGCAGGGCGTTCACGGGGGTCATCGCGTTCATCGGATAGTCCTCCTGTTGACGGGGTTCAGCGCCAGGCGCGGACGAGGCGGAAGGCGTCGCCGACCATGCCCCACAGGCTGCGGGCCTCGCGGAACGAGCGGAAGATCTCCTTTTCCTTGGAAACCTTGTCGATGCCATCGACCCGGAACCAGGTCTGCAAGGCCCGGCTCACCAGCCTGGGATAAGTGCCGAACAGATCGCCCTTGCGGCCATGCAGCAGGTCCGGGATGCCGCGATACTTCCTGAGGTCCTTCATCACGAAGGAGGCTTCGAGCGCCTCGGCGAAGGCGGCGAGATTGGCGGCGGACATCTCCTCGCGCAGGCGGGTCAGCCGCACCACCGTCTCGGCGGCGACGCGCCCGGTGGTCATGGCCAGGTTCGAGCCTTCGCGGTGGACCGCGTTGACGAACTGGCCCGCATCGCCGACGACCAGCCAGCCATCGCCATAGAGCTGCGGGATCGCCTTGTAGCCGCCTTCGGGGATCAGGTGGGCGGCATATTCCTTGACCTCGCTGCCGGCGAGCAGCGGCTTGATCGACGGGTGGTTCTTGAAGGCTTCCAGCAGCGCATAGGGGGTGATGCCGGAGGTCTCGAAGTCCGAGACGATGCAGCCGATGCCGACCGAGATCGATTCCTCGTTGGTGTAGAGGAAGCCGGTGCCGGTCATCCCCTGGGTGATCGTGCCCATCGCTTCGATCACCACGCCCTCGTTGCCGGAGAGGTTGAAGCGCGCCTCGATCGTCTCGCGCGGCAGGAAGTGCATTTCCTTGACCGCGAGCGCGACCGAATCCGGCGCGACTTCCGGCCTGAGGCCCGAACGCTGGCCGACGAGACCGTTGACGCCCTCGGCCAGCACCACGACGTTGGCCATGATCGGCGCGCCCGAACGGTCGGTGCGCACGCCGATGACCTTGCCGTGGTAATCCCTGACCAGTTCGGTCACCGTGGTCTCGAACAGCACGGTCGCGCCCGCTTCGCGGACCATGCCGTTGAACCACTTGTCGAACTGGGCGCGCAGGATGGTGTAGCGGTTGGGCTTCTCCTCGTTGAAGTCGTGGGAGCGGTAATGCATGCCGGAGTGGCTGGTATCGTCCATCATCCACATCCGCTGCTCGACGACATGGCGTTCGAGCGGGGCTTCCTCGCGGAAATCGGGGATGATCTTTTCCAGCGCATCGGCATAGAGGATCGCGCCCTGGACATTCTTCGAGCCGGAATATTCCCCCCGCTCGATCTGGAGGACGTTCAACCCTTCCTTCGCCATGACATAGGCGGCGGCGTTGCCCGAAGGCCCGGCGCCCACGACGATGGCATCGAACTTCGGCGCCTCGGCAATATCCTGACCCATGTGGTGTGCTCCTCAGCTGGCGAGGCGATTGACGCGCAGGCGGTTGGCGAAAGCTTCGGTCAGCGCCGGCAGCAGGGTCACCGCATCGGCGACGATGCCCATGTGGGCGAACTGGAAGATCGGCGCGGCGGGATCGGTATTGATCGCCAGGATCAGGTCGGCGCCCTCGACCCCGACGCGGTGCTGGATCGCACCGGAAATACCGGCGGCGATGTAGAGCTTGGGGCGGATGGTCTTGCCGGTCTGGCCGATCTGCCGGTCGGCGGTGATCCAGCCTTTCTGCACCAGCGGGCGCGAGCCGCCATATTCGGCGCCGAGCACTTCGGCGAGGTTCCTGACCAGCTGGAAATTCTCCGCCGAACGCAACCCGAGGCCGCCGGCGACGACGATGTCGGCATAAGGCAGCTGCGCCTTGTCGCTGTCGCGGTCGGCGATGAAATCGAGCACTTTGGTGACGATCGCCGCCTCGTCGAGCGGGGCGCAGTGCTCGACGATCCGGCCCTGGCGCCCGGGCTCGCGCTCGGGCATCGGCATCACGCGCGGGCGGACGGTGGCCATCTGCGGGCGAAAGTTGAGCGTGTAGATCGTGCACAGCAGCGAGCCGCCGAACGTCGGCCGGGTGGCGGCCAGCGAGCCTTCGTCATCGATCGCCAGTTCGGTGCAGTCGGCGGTTAAGCCGGTCGCCAGCGTCGTCGCCACCGAGCCAGCGAGATCGCGGCCAAGGTTGGTGGCGCCGAGCAGCAGGATCTCGGGCTGGTAGGTCTGGACGATGTCGGTCAGCACGGCGCAGGCGGTCTCGTTGCGGTAATGCGCCAGGGTCGGATCGCAGGCGATGTAGGCGACGTCGGCGCCATATTCGAAGCAATCCCGCGCGGCCGCCTCCAGCGCGGCGCGGTCATTGCCCATGAGCACCGCGCCGAGTTCGACCCCGCGCTTGTCGGCCAGCTTGCGGCCTTCGCCGAGCAGTTCGAACGAGACCGAATGGGTGACGCCATGTTCGATCTCGACCGCGACCCAGACGTGCTTGTAGGCCTTGAAATGCTCGGGCAGCTCCTTCTTGGTGCTGGCCCGGCTGTTTCCTGCTGCCGGCTTTGCGGGTTCCGCCATCGTCCCTGCTCCTCAATACTGGCGCGCGGCCTGTTCGAACAATTGCGCCTCGATCCCCGGCGTACGGGCGAAGATCGCCTCGACCAGCGCCTGGGCGGTCGCGTCCAGGCTGGCTTCGGGGGCGAGCATCGCGGCCTTTTCGGCGCGGGCGGTGGGCGCGAAGACCTGCTTGACGATGGTCGGCGAGCCCCGCAGCCCGCACCGGGTCACGTCCTCGATGCCGACTGCCGCCGCGTTCCAGGTGAGCACTTCGGCGCGGGCGGCGGCGAGCGCGGTTTCGATCCCGCCGCGCCGCATCTCGTTGGTCGCCTCCAGCATGGTGATCAGCACCGGCAGCTTCGTTTCGAGCAGTTGCGTGCCGCCTTCGGCCCGGCGTTCGACCCGGATCCGGCTCCACTGCAAGTCGAGTTCGTTGATCTTCGAGACATAGGTGAGCTGATTGTAGTTCAGCCGCTTGGCGATGCCGGGGCCGACCTGGGCGGTGTCGCCGTCGATGGTCTGCTTGCCGGTGAAGATGATCTGCGGCGCGCCGAACTCGGCGGCGATCTGCTTCAGCGCCATCGACAGGGCATAGGACGTGGCGAGCGTGTCCGAGCCGGCAAAGTAACGGTCGGTCAGCAGCACGGCGCGGTCGGCGCCGAAGGTCAGGGCCTTGCGCAGGCTGTCGGCGGCAGTCGGTGGCCCCATCGTCAGCACGGTGACGACGCCGCCGAACGTGTCGCGCAGGCGCAGGGCTTCTTCCAGCGCGAACAGGTCGAACGGGTTGATGATGGTCGGCACGCCCTGGCGCATGATCGTGTTGGTCACCGGGTGGACCCGGATCTGGGCGCTGTCGGGCACCTGCTTGATGCAGACGACGATGTGCAGCGGATCGCTCATGGGCTCAGGCTCCGGTGATCGCGGACAGGGGTACGAACGGGCGGTTCTGGGGAGCTTTCGGCGCGACCGCGTCCTTGTGGACCTTGAACAGGCGCTCGGCGATCGGCGAGGAGGCGACGAAATCGGCATAGGCCTGCGCCAGGTGTTCCTGGCATAGCGCGAACAGGCGGTCGTCGTCGGCGCCTTCGAGCAGCCCGTCGAGTTCGCTGCCTTTCAGGTACTGGCCCATTCGCCGCATGATGTGCAGCCGTGCGACCTGCACCACCTCAGGCGCGAAATCGACATGCAGGAACTCGAAGAACTCCTCGGCGCTCGACAGTCCTTCGAGCCGTTCAAGCAGGGTCATGGCAGGTCTCCTCCGCTGCCCGGCGATCGCGGTGCGCGAGGCGGGCTTCGAGAAAATCGATGCGGTCGAGCAGTTCGGCGAGCGCTTCGCCGACCGGGTCGGGCATCAGGTGATGGTCGAGGTCGATGCGGCCACCGACCCGGCGCCGCTCGGCGGCATCGCGCACCACCCGGCCGGGGATGCCGATGACCGTCATGCCCGGCGGCACCGGCTCGATCACCACCGAGTTGGCGCCGACCCGCGCGCCGCGACCGACCGTGATCGGCCCGAGGATCTTGGCGCCGCAGCCGACCAGCACGCCGTCTTCCAGCGTTGGATGGCGCTTGCCCGCCCGCCAGGAGGTGCCGCCCAGGGTCACGCCATGGTAGAGGGTGACATCGTCGCCCACCTCGGCGGTCTCGCCGATCACCACCCCGGCGCCATGGTCGATGAAAAAGCGGCGGCCGATTGTCGCCGCCGGGTGAATGTCGACATTGGTCAGGGTCCGCGCCAGCCAGGCAAGGAACCGGGCCGGAAAGCGCCAGCCGCGCCGCCACAGCCGGTGAGCGACGCGGTGCCAGACGATGGCGTGGACGCCGGGATAGGTCAGCAGCACTTCCAGGCGGCTGTTGGCGGCGGGATCGCGCGCGGCGACGCACGCGATGTCCTCGCACAGGGCCTGCCACAGCGAGAGCGGCGGGGTGGCGCGGTCGGCCACCAGCCGGTCGACGAGGGTGACCGCCGGCATCACACGTGCCCTTCGGCGAGCACGGCGCGGCGGCGGATTTCCGCCAGCTCGGCCAGCCCGACCGCCTGCTTGGTCGCCTGCGCCCGTGCCCGCACTTCCGCGAGGATGCGGTCGAGCCGGGCATGTTCGTCCTCCAGGCCGATCGAGCGCAGCATCAAGCGCACGGCGGCCCGGCCGGAATGCTTGCCGAGTACGATCTCGCGCTGCCGGCCGAAGCGCGCCGGGTCGAGCGCTTCGTAGGTGGCGGCGTCGCGCAGCAGGCCCGCAACATGGATGCCGGATTCGTGGCTGAACACCCCGCCGCCGACGATCGGCTTGTTGTCGGGAATCGGCCGGCACGCCGCCCGCGCAACGATCTCGGCCAGTTCCGGCAGGCGTTCGAGCCGGACGCGGGCCCGCCGGCCCAGGGTCTCGCCCAGCGCGGTGACGACTTCCTCCAGCGGGGCATTGCCGGCACGTTCGCCGAGGCCGAGCACGCAGACGCTGGCATGGGTCGCGCCGCCGCGCACGGCAGCGAGCGTATTGGCCGTCGCCAGGCCGAGGTCGTCATGGCCGTGGAATTCGAGCTCGATGTCGGTCTCGCGGGCAAGCGCGGCCATGGCGTCGCGGGTCGCGAACGGATCGAGCACGCCGAGCGTATCGGCATAGCGGAAGCGATGGCCGCCCGCCGCCTGCACCGCCACGACGACGCGCGCCAGGAAATCCGGATCGGCGCGGCTGGCATCCTCGCCGCCGACCGAGGCTTTGAGGCCCCTGTCCCGCGCATGGGCGATGACATCGGCGATGCGGGCCAGCACGTCCTGCCGGCCGGTGCCGAACTTGGCGTGGATCTGCCGATCCGACACCGGCACCGAAAGGTGGACGCGGCCTGTGCCGGTCTGCGCGGCGAGGTCGACATCCGCGCGGGTCATCCGGCACCATGGGATCACCGCGGCACGCAGCGCCGAGGCCGCCATCAGGCGAATGGCCTCAAGCTCCTCGCCCCCCATCGCCGGGGTGCCTGCCTCGATCTCGTCCACCCCGGCCCCGTCAAGCGCGCGGGCGATGGCGAGCTTTTCCGCCAGCGTGAAGGCGATTCCCGGCGTCTGCTCGCCATCGCGCAGCGTGCTGTCGTTGATGATGACGGGGAGCGCTTGCAGGGGCATCGGGCCGTCCTCCGGATCAGGCGTAGCTGGGGTTGAACGCGGCGGTGCGGACCTCGCGCTCCCGCCAGAACGGGCTCATCTCGCGCAGGCGCTCGATGATCGGCGGCATGACCGCGAGCACGCGATCGACATCGGCCTCGGTGTTCTCGCGGCTGAAGCTGAAGCGGATGGCGCCGTGGGCGGCGGTATAAGGCACGTTCATCGCGCGCAGCACGTGGCTGGGTTCGAGGCTGCCCGAGGTGCAGGCGGAGCCGGACGAGGCGGCCAGCCCTTCGCGGTTCATCAGCAACAGGATCGCCTCGCCCTCGATATATTCGAACGCCACGTTGGCGGTGTTGGGCAGGCGGTTGGCGACATCGCCGGTCGGGAAGGAATGGCTGATCGCGGCGAGCAGGCCCGCCTCCAGCCGGTCGCGCAGCCCGGCTACCCGGGTCTGTTCATCCGCCATGTGCGCCAGCGCCAGTTCGGCGGCCTTGCCGAGGCCGATGATCCCCGGAACATTCTCCGTCCCGGCGCGGCGGCCGCGCTCCTGGTGGCCGCCGCGCACCAGCGGCCGGAAGCGCACGCCCTTGCGCACGTAGAGCGCGCCGATGCCCTTCGGTCCGTGCAGCTTGTGGCCGGAGAGCGAGAGCATGTCGATGGCACTGGTCGAAAGGTCGATCGGCAGCTTGCCCACCGCCTGCACCGCATCGGTGTGGAACAGGGCGCCGGCGGCATGGGCCAGCTCGGCCAGTTGCTCGACCGGGAAGATCGTGCCCGTTTCGTTGTTCGCCCACATGATCGAGACGATCGCGGTCTGCGGCGAGAGGGCCTTGCGATAGGCTTCGATGTCCAGCCGCCCGGCGGCGTCCACGCCGATCACATGGACCTTGGCACGGCCGGTTTTCTCCAGGTGGGCGACGAGGTTGAGCACGGCCGGATGCTCGACCGCCGAGGTGATCACCTCGTCCCGCCCGGTCTGCGTTTCCAGCGCCGAGAGGATGGCCGCGTTGTCGCTTTCCGTGCCGCCCGAAGTGTAGACGATCTCGTGGTCGAACTCGGCACCGATCAGCGCCTGGAGCTGCCGGCGGGCGGCGGCCAGGGCAGCGCCGACTTCCGCGCCGAAGGCATGCATCGAGCTGGCATTGCCGAACTGCTCGGAAAAGAACGGCAGCATCGCGGTGACGACTTCCGGGTCGCAGCGCGTGGTGGCGTTGTTGTCGAGATAGACCGGGGGTGGGGGTGCGGCTTCGGCCATGGCGTGGGGCTCCTCGAACGGTCAGTGCACGTTGGACACGGGGATCACGAGCAGCGGCACGCCGACGGCTTCCACCAGCTTTGCCTGCACGCCCTCGATCGTCGCGCCGGAGAGATGGCAGCCGACGCAGGCCCCGGTGAGCCGGACGATGACCCGGTTGCCCTCGACGTCGATCAGCTGGCAGTCGCCGCCATCGCGCTGGAGGCTGGGGCGGATTGCCTCGATCGTCTCCTCGATCAGCTTCATCTTCTGCAGGTTGGTCAGCGGCTTGCCGGCCGGCGCCGGTGCCAGCGGGACAACCTTCTTGTCCTTGACCGGCAGCGGCGCGGCCCCGGCGCGGAAGGCGCGGTCAGCGACGAGTTCGCCGGCGGCGACCATCTCGGCATTGACCCGCTCGAGCACGCCCTCGATGCCTTCGGCGCAGGTCGAGCAGCCGCCGCCGGCCTTGGTGTAGTTGGTCACTTCCTCGATCGAGGTCAGGCCGTTGGTGCGCACGGTGCGCTCGATCATGCCCTCGTCGATGCCGAAGCACTTGCAGATCAGCGCGCCTTCCTCGTGGTCGTCGACCCAGGCCTCGCCGCGATAGTTGGCGACGGCGGCGTGCAGCGCCTCCTGGCCCATGACCGAGCAGTGCATTTTCTCGGGCGGCAGGCCGCCGAGGAAATCGGCGATGTCCTGGTTGGTCAGGGCCATGGCCTCGGCGATGGTCTTGCCGATGATCAGCTCGGTCAGCGCCGAGGACGAGGCGATGGCCGAGCCGCAGCCGAACGTCTGGAACTTCGCGTCGGTGATCACCTCGGTCTCGGGATCGACCTTGATCATCAGCCGCAGGGCATCGCCGCAGGAGATCGCGCCGACATCGCCGATGCCGTTCGCGTCCTCAAGGATGCCGCTGTTCTTCGGGTTGAAGAAGTAGTCCTTCACCTTTTCGGTGTATTCCCACATGACCTGTTCTCCTCAGCCGAAGGACTTGCCGCACGAGCAGCTGTTCGACGCGTTGGGGTTGTCGAAAGTGAAGCCTGAGCCTTCGAGCGCGACGACGAAATCGATCGTGGTGCCGGCCAGCAGCGGCTGGCTCACCGGATCGATGTAGACCGAGACCTCGCCGTGGCTGACCACCGCGTCGTCCGGCTCGGCCGTGGCGACCAGGCCCATCATGTATTTGTAGCCGGCGCAGCCGCCGGTCTCGACCTGGATGCGCAGGCCGCCCGGGGCGCTGTCGGCGCGGGAGATGGCGGTGCGAACCGCCTCGACTGCGCTTTCGGTCAGGATGATCATTGCCGAAGCCCTCCGGTTGGTTGCAATCGCATGGCTGTGGAGGCGGATCAGCAAGCACCGTGCCAGACGGGGAAACCGGTGAGTTCCGCCAGCCCGGCGTCGACCGTGGGTCGAATCGTGTCCGGTTCCCCACACGGCGGTCCGGCGTATTTGTTGCAATGCACACAAAGCGACGGGCGCGGGTGCGACAAAGCGCGGGTGAGCCGCGAATGGCCCACTTCGTGCTTGGTCGGCAGCGTCTCCCTTTCAGACAGGAGCCTGCCACGATGACCACGCTTGCCGCCGTTTCGCTCGGCGATACCGCTTTCGGAAAACTCGCCGACCAGCACCGGCTGCTCAATGCCGTGCTCAAGGAGCCGCTGCCGCGCGCCGGCAGCTTCGGCTTCCGGGGCGACATCGCCCTCGCCTTCCAGGACCAGCTCGCCGACGAGGCGCGGCCGCCGGCCTATTCGCTCGAACAGGTGCTGGCTTCGGCCGACGCGGCGACCGGCAAGATCCCGGTGCTGGTCGGATACCTGCACAATTTCGCCTGGCTCAAGGATGTCGGCGAAGTGCTGGCCGATTTCCTCGTTCCCGAGGGGGCCTATGTTTTCTTCGCCAACAACATCGACTTCCTGGCCAAGTATACCGTCCCGTTCGGCAACGGCCTGACCGCGACCGTGCTGCCGCTCGATGAATCGACGGTGTGGAAGGAAACGCTGGAACTCGTCGATGTCGACAAGAACGACGTGAAGAAGCTCAATGGTGCCCAGAAGCTCGAACACGTGCTTGACAAGGTGGTCGGGCTGAAGCCCGCGTTCATGCCGATCTCCTATGAGGACGGCGTCGCCGCGATGGGGCCGGTGCGCAATCGGAACGAGAACCGGCCCGTCTGACGGGCCGGGGCGGAACGAGAACCGCCCGGTGGAATACCTGGACGCAATGCCCCTGCCCTGCCCGCCGTGCGGCGGGCGGGGTCAGAAGTTAGACAGGTGCCCTTCGCGCCGCGCCGCCGCGCGGCCCGACGCGGCCAGCGCTTTGGACTTTCCGGGCGCGGCCGGGCGCGAGACCAGGCGATGGGTCCGCGCGCTGCCACAGGTCGGGCAGGCCACGGCTTCGTCGCTGCGCGCCAGCACTTCGGTGATCGCGCCGCAGCCCTCGCATGCGATGTCGTAGAACGGCATGTCGCCTCCGTCAGTCCACGCCCTGGCCGCTGTCGCACTCGTCGTCCTCGACCAGCGCAGCATCGACCACACTGATCTCGTCGTCGTCGAGCACGACCTCGATGGCGTTCAGCCGCTGGCCGAGGCACGGGCCTTCGACGCATTCGCCGGTGCCGAGATCGAACAGGGCGCCGTGCTTGCCGCACTGGATGCGGGTGCCGTCGCCATCGAGGAATTCTCCGCGCTCCCAGTCGAGGTGCGTCGCCTGATGCGGGCAGCGGTTCTCGTAGGCGCGCACGTTGCGCCCCCAGCGCAGCACGAAGATCGGCCAAGGGCGCACCTCGCCGCCGGCGTCGCGGCGCGCCAGCACGAACGGCCGGGCGCGGCGGTTGGGAATGTCGTCCAGTCCGCAGATCGCGAAGATGCTCGGGCGCGCGATCATGCCGGCGTCCTCGGCGCCGGGAGCGGCAACATGCCCATGCGGAAGCTCTCGGTCATGTGCGCGGCGCGCTGCAGTGCCGGGGTCGCCAGTGCCGGCGGCAGGGTTTCCCGCACCGCCGGCTCGAACGCCGCCATCCAGCGAGTGAAGTGCTCTTCGGCCACTTCGAGGTGGGTGTGATGGGTGAACGGCGTGCCCCGCTTGTAGCGGCTGGTGCCGAGCAGGGCATGGCTCCAGAAATCGGCGACGATGATCAGGTGCTCGTCCATGTCGTCGATCTCGGCGCGGAACATCGGGCCGAGCAGGTCGTCCGCCAGTGCCAGCGAATAGAACCGCCGGACCATGGCCATGATCTGCGCCTCGGCGGCGGGATCGGCAGCATCCGGCGCCAGCGGCGCCTGTGGACAGGACCCTTGCTCGCTCACAGTCTTGCCTCCGTGTTTGGCCCGGCCAGCCGCCCGTTGGCGACGCGCGCCAGCAGCGCCTCGCCGTCCTCGCTGCCGAAGCAGGCGTCGAAATCGTCGCATTCGCTGCACACCGGCGCGGCGCAGAGCCGGAACTGCTCGGACGAGCACATCATCCGGTAGAAGAACTTCTTCCACTTCATGTCGCCGCTGTTGCGACGGGCAAGGCCGGGAAAGTGCCGTTGCATCAGCATCGACAGCTCGCCGCGATTGGCCAGCCCGAGGTCCTGCCACAAGTGGTTGGGCCGGAGGCACCGCCGCGCAATCATCGCCGCCGCCAGCACCTCGAACCGCGAGCTTTCGGCGCAATGCATCATCAGGATATCGCGCAGGGCCTGCTCGTTGGCCTGGGTGACGGGCGCTGCGGTTGCCGGCGGCGTCCAGCCGGGGAACAGCAGATCGGCCAAGCCCGCGAATCCTGCGGCGTCCAGCCCGCAACGCTCGCCGGCGGCCACCGCCTCTTCGGCCGACTCACGCAGCGCCAGTGCCAGGATCGAGGCGGCGACGTGGGCATCGAACAGGTCGCGGCCGGCGGCACCGGCGCGCGCCATCAGCGCGTGGTAAAGGCCTTCTCCTCCGATGGCCGCGCCGCTCAAGCGGCCTTCTCGTGAGTCTGGCAATTGGTCGGGCAGACGCGGGCGCAGGCGCCGCAGCCGATGCAGGCGTCGGGATTGTTCAGCTGCATGACCCGCTTGACGATCTCGTCGTCATATTCGTCGTCCTCGACCACCTCGCCGTCCTCGTGCAGCCCGAACAGGGTCATGACGTCGCGGCCACAGACCTTGAAGCAGCGGCCGCAGCCGATGCAGACGGTCGGGTCGATTGCCACGAGATAGTCAGGCGTCCATTCCTTGCCGCCGCGGTTGAGGAAGCTCATGACGCCGTCTCCAGCTCGGCCTTCTTGGCGGCCAGCGCCGCATAGGCATCGCGCACCCGCTCGGCGACCGCGATCACGGTTTCGACCCCGAGCGGCAGGTCCTCGGACAAGTCGTGGAGGTCCATCTTGGCCTGCATCGCCTTGGCCGAAAGCTTCTTGACCTCGGCCTTGAGAGTTTCGAGGTCCGCCATCTCAGTAGTCCGCCACTTCGGGAAATTTCCCGATCATTTCGATTGCCTGGCCGATCGCCTTTTCCGCTTCGGCGTTGAGCTTCTCGACGCTGTCGAAACCGAAGCGGTGGACGTCGCGTAGCGCCTTGTTGATAACGACGAGCCGCCCGCAGGTCAGCAGCATCTTGCCGAAGCCCTCGTGGCTCAGTTTCATCATCGGGCTGACCATCCGGCCGGCCCGCCGCTCGATGGCCAGGCACAGCGCGCCGTAATAGAGTTCGAGCCGCCAGATCGTGTCGGGATCGGGGTCGCTGATAATCGGGATGGCGCGGCGCTTGTCCTTGTCGACGATGAACGGCTCGATCAGGTCCCAGTCGCTCTTGCGGTCCCAGGCGCCGTGGGTGTCCTGCGCGCGGATCTGGGCGACGAGGCTGGCGGCAAAACCGTCGATGACGGGGGTGTCGATGGTATCCGACATGGTCAGGCTTCCTCTTCCTCGAAATCGAAGCTGCGCTCGCCGCTCTTCGCCATGATCTTGCGCAGCCACGGCGGCGGCGTGCCCTGGAGAACCTTTTGCAGCCTGGCGAGCATGGCCTCGATCGGTTCTGGCTCGGCGACCTTCATCGGGTGGATGTTCTGGGCGACGACGCGGGCCGCGCCCGAACCGCCGATCGCGGCGACGACGAGGATCGAAACGCCCCGGAGCGCCTCCAGCTTCGGCGCCAGCTTGTCCTCGTCGCCGTCCTCCTTGAGGTCGCCGGAGAACGCTTCGACCTTGTCGAGCGCCCAGCCTTCGGACGTCAGGTCGTAGATCGCGAGATTGCGCGCCCAGCCGAAGTGGGCATCGATGCGCTTGCAGTCCTGCGTGGCGAAGGCGACTTTCATGCGGCCAGCTCCTTTGATGGCGGGGGCGTGGAATGCGGATCGGATGCGGGATCGGGCGCCCAGGCATCGCGCCAGTCATCGGGGCGAGTCTCGTGGCGGGCGTGCATCGCCATGTTGCCGATGGCGAAGATCAGGTCGCGCGTGCCCCGGTAGCCGACCGAAAGCTGGTGCGCGGCGCCGAGCCAGTCGAACATCGGCAGGCCGATGCGGAAGTGCGGAATGCCGAGCCGAGCCGCCTCCTGGCGGCCGTGGCTGTGAGTGATGAGCAGGCGGGCGCCTTCCTCGCGCGCGGCGGTCTCGAGATCCTCGAGATCACCGATGACGACGTGGGTGGCGGGCACGCGGGCATTGAGCGGCGAGGCGGTCGAGGTTACCGCCGTGCCGATCACCGCGCCCATCTCGGCGAGCATCGAGGCAAGCGCGAAAAGCAGGTCCGGCTCGGCGCCGATCGCCAGTCGGCGGCCGCCGATGTGGAAATGGCCGTCGAGCATGGCGTCGACCAGTTGCCCGCGCTGGCGGCGGTATCTGGTCGCGACCGGCCGGCCGGATATGGCGCTGAGGTGGGTGATGAACGCATCGCACGGCCCCAGCCCGGTCAGGCGCTCGAACACCCGGCAGGCCACGCCGGATTTCGCCGCCAGCGCCTCCGCCGCCGGCCGCATCGCCTCGCCGATGGCAATGGCGTGGCCGGCGCGGGCAAGATCGCGCGCGGCATCGACGCCGCAGCCGCCGAGCGTCGTCGGGGTGAAGTCCTGCGGGATGTGGCCATCAAGCGAGCCGGAGAGATCGGGCAGGAACACCGGCTCCAGCCCGAACGCCTCGATCGTATCGCGCAGTTCGTCGATGTCGCCCGGCGTCAGGTGGCAGCCCGGCAGGACGGCAAGGCGCCGGGGGTCGCGGGCGGCGTTCTCCGGCGTCTCGACCAGGTGCTCGACCATCGCGGTGACCGCCGCCGCCCAGCCATCCTGGAAGGCGCCGGCGAAGTCGGGGGTGTTGCACGGGACCAGCGCGACATTCGCCAGTTCGGGATGGCGGCGGCGGATGTCCTTGACGAATCCGCCGAGGTCGTCGCCCTTGATCTCGGTCACCCCGGTCGAGCAGATGCCGATCAGTTCCGGGCTCGTGCGCTTGACGATGTTGAGCACCGCCTGCTCGACATTGTCGAACCCGCCGAGCACGGTCGCCACCTCGCTCATTGCCGTGGTCTGGAGCGGGATCGCCTCGCGGAAGTGGCGGACGAACAGGACCAGGCCGAAGCTGGTGCAGCCCTGCGAGCCGTGGAGCAGCGGCATCGTCCCGCGCATGCCCATGAACGCCAGCGCACCGCCGATCGGCTGGCTCATCTTCAGCGGGTTGACCGTGCAGGCCTTGCCGGATTTCGCGACCGGGGTGGCAGGTGCGTCCATGTCAGGCCGCCTCCCGCCCCGTCGCGGCCTGCTCCGCCAGTGCCGCATCGACCGCCTTGCGCACAAACGGCTTGCAGCCCCCGCACCCTGAAGACGCGCCTGTCGCCTGCATGACCGCGCCCGGGCTGTCGCAGCCGCCAGCAACGGCATCGGCGATCGCGCCGGCGGAAACCCCCTTGCACTGGCAGACCAGGCGGTCGCGCGGGTCCATGGCGGCCGGCGCTTCCGCCAGCGCGCGGGCCTGCCAGCTCTCGCCGGCATCCCACGGCGCCGGCGTGCGCACCTGCTCCCACATCGGGTTGGCAATTGTCCGGTCGATCTCGGCCACCATCGCCACCATGCCGTGATAGCCGGCGAACCCCAGATGGCGCTCCTGGTTGATGTCCATCCACGGCATCGCCGCCTTCAGGGCGACGAACTGGCTGCGCCCGCCCGAGAGCATGATATCGGCCTCGGCCTCCTTCAGCATCCGGTACATCTCGCGCGGGGTCATGTCGTCGATCATGTGCGCGTCCTCACCCATGATCTCCTTGATCCGCTGCTTGTCCTCCTCGGTCGATTTCTTGACCGAGGTGCCGACGACCTCCATCCCGGCCTCCTGCAGGGCGGCGACGACCGACCAGGATTTCACCCCGCCGGTGATCAGCAGCACCCGCTTGCCGGCCAGCCGCGCCTTGTAGGGTTCGATCCCGGCCCAGGCGCGTGCTTCCTCGCGGGCGATCACCGCCTCCGTGCGCGCCATCAGTTCCGGATCGGCGCCGCGCTCGATCAGCAGCCGGGCGATTTCGCGCAAGCTGTCCGAGGTGTCGCCGATGCCGTAGAAGCTGCCCTCGAAGAACGGGATGCCATAGCGCTCCTCCATCTTGCGGGCGACGTTGATCATCGCCTTCGAGCAGACCATCATCGCCGCCCTGGCCCGATGCGACCAGGCGACCTCGCGGTAGCGGGCATCGCCCGAAATGCACGAGAGGATGCGGATGCCGAGCTCGTCGAGCAGCGGCTTCACCTGCCAGAGTTCGCCGGCGAGGTTGTATTCCCCGATGATATTGATGTCGTACGGCGTCGTGTATTCCGGCTCGATCGTCCCGATCACGTGCTTGAGCAGCGCCTCGCCGGCGAGCTTGTTGCCGAGGTTCTTTGGCCCGACGAAGCCCGGTGAATGGATCGGGATGCACGGCAGGTCGAACTTTTCGCTCGCCGCCTTGCACACCGCGTCAATGTCGTCGCCGATCATCGCCGGCACGCAGGTCTGGTAGACGAATACTGCCGGCGGATCGTACTTTTCCCTGATCTCCCGGATCGCCTTGAACAGCCGCTTCTCGCCGCCGAAGACGATGTCGTTTTCGGTCATGTCGGTGGTGAAGCCGGTGCGATAGAGCGTCGGTCCGCTGCTCAGCGCGCCGCGATTGTCCCAGCTCGAACCCTCGCAGGCGATCGGCCCGTGGACCAGATGGGCCACATCGGTAATCGGCTGGAGCGCGATCTTGGCCCCGTCGAAGGCGCAGCCGCCGGCCGCGCCCCCTGGCTGAAGCTGCTTGGTGCAACCTTTCTTGCGCTCCTTCTCGGACTTCGCCTGGTTCTTGTCGCAGCCGGGTTCGTTGAAGACGTCCTGGATGGTCTGGTTCAGGCTCATCGATGTATCCAGTTCATCGCTAGGGTTTCAACGCGCCCGGCTGCGCCGTTTCGACATCAGCGGATGATGTCGAAGCTGTAGTCGGTGGTGGCGATGCCGTCGGTCGTGGCATCCATGTGCTCGAAGATCCGGTCGAGGATCGTCACCAGCACGTTGAGTGCGCCCTGGTAGCCCCAGATCGGGTAGCGGTGCTTGTGGTGGCGGTCGAAGATCGGGAAACCGAGCCGGATCAGCGGCACGCCGGTGTCGCGTTCGAGATACTTGCCGTAAGTGTTGCCGATCAGGAAGTCGGGCTTCTCGGTGAACAGCAGGCTGCGCATGTGCCACAGGTCCTTGCCCGGGTAGGCCTTGCAGCCGGCGCCGAACGGCGAGCTGTCGAACAGATCCTGCATCTTGGCCGCCCAGGCCTTGCCGCCGTTGGTCGAGAGCACGACGATCGGCTCGCCGCCCAGTTCCATGATGAACTGGGCGAGGCCGTAGCAGAGGTCGGGATCGCCATAGATCGCGAACTTCTTGCCGTGGATGTGGGCATTGCTGTCGGCGATGGCGTCGACCAGCCGCCCGCGCTCCCGCGCCAGCGAGTCCGGGATCTCGACGCCGGCGAGCCGGGCCACTTCCATGATGAAGCGGTCGGTCGCCTCGATGCCGATCGGGCTGTTGAAAGCGACCGTCTCATGGCCGTGGTTGGCGATGAACGGCAGGGTCTTCTCGGTGCAGTATTCCTGCATCGAGATCGTCGCCCTGGCATGGACCGCGTTGGCCGCGTCCTCCAGCGTGGTGCCGCCGTCATACATGCGGAACTCGCCGTCGGTCGGCGTATCCCAGACGTCGGAGTTGTCGCCCAGGATCGTGTACTCGACCTTCATCGTCTCGAAGATGCGCTTCACTTCCCGCAGGTTGCCAACGGTGTAGCCGTCGAACCCGCCGAGGAAGTTGATTTTGGCATTGGGCTGGCGAACCAGCGCCGGCACGGTCTTGGCCTTGCCATCCCAGAAGTGCTCGAGAATGCCCTTCATCGCGTTGTCGTAGCCGGTCACGTGGCTGCCGACGAACGCCGGAGTGTGGGCGAAGGGAACGTCGAATTCCTCGGGGACCGAGCCCTTTTCCTTGGCCGTCTTGATGAAGGCGTTGAGGTCGTCGCCGATCACTTCGGCCATGCAGGTCGTGCTGACCGCGATCATCGCCGGCTTGTACATCGAGTAGGTGTTGGCCAGCCCGTCGATCATGTTGTTGAGCCCGCCGAACACCGCCGCGTCCTCGGTCATCGACGAGGAGACGCACGAGGTCGGCTCCTTGAAGTGGCGCGAGAAGTGCGAGCGGTAATAGGCGACGCAACCCTGCGAGCCGTGGACGAACGGCAGCGTCTTTTCGAAGCCGACCGCGGCGAACACCGCGCCGAGCGGCTGGCAGGCCTTGGCCGGGTTGACCGTCAGTGCCTCGCGGCTGAAGTTCAGTTCCTTGTATTCTTCCGTCTTCGCCCATTCGACGACGCGTTCGACTTCGGCGACATCGTGCCGGCCTTCGAACTTGGCGCGCTTGTTGGCGATCAGTTCCTTGTATTCGGGTTCGCGGAACAGCGTGAAGTGGTCTTTGACCTGGTTCGGATCCTGGGGCATCGGGGCCTCCTCAGATTAATCGATGAATGGGGCGCGGGGTCTTGGCCTGCCCCGCGCGGGGGGTCACTCGGCGGCGATGGCGAGATAGTCGCTGCCGCTGTCCTTCCACGGCGTCGGCGCCATCTTCCAGACCGGCGAGTTGATCGCCATGTCCATGTCGCGCGCGAAGATCGCGAAGCCGTCGTAGCCGTGGTACGGGCCGGAATAGTCCCACGAGTGCATCTGGCGGAACGGCACGCCCATCTTCTGGAAGACGTACTTTTCCTTGATGCCGGAGCCGACCAGATCGGGCTTCACCGTCTCGACGAACTTCTCGAACTCGTAGCCGGTGACGTCGTCGTAGATCAGCGTGCCGTCCTTGACGTAGTGCTGGGCGGTGCGCTGGTAATCGTCGTTGTGGCCGAACTCGTAGCCTGTGCCGACGACATTCATGCCGAGGTCTTCATAGGCGCCGATGACGTGGCGCGGACGCAGGCCGCCGACGTAGAGCATCACCGTCTTTCCGGCGAGGCGGGGCTTGTACTTGTCGATCACCGCCTGCATCAGCGGCTGGTACTTGGCGATCACCGCCTCGGCGCCGGCCTGGATCTTCTCGTCGAAGTAGCTGGCGATCTTGCGCAGCGATTCAGCGATCTTCGACGGGCCGAAGAAGTTGTACTCGACCCAGGGGGTCCCGTACTTTTCTTCCATGTGCCGGCTGATGTAGTTCATCGAGCGGTAGCAGTGGAGCACGTTGAGCTTGGCTTTCGGCGTCGCTTCCAGTTCGGCGATGGTGCCGTCGCCCGACCACTGGGCGATGACGCGCAGGCCCATTTCCTCGAGCAGGATGCGGCTCGACCAGGCATCGCCGCCGATGTTGTAGTCGCCGATGATGGCGACATCATAAGGCGAGGGCTCGAAGGCCGGCGCCTTGCCTTCGGACTTGTCGAACACCCAGTCGCGGATCGCGTCGTTGGCGATGTGGTGGCCGAGGCTCTGGGAGACGCCCCGGAAGCCTTCGCAGCGCACCGGCACGATGGTCTTGCCGTCGTATTCGCGGCTCTTGGCCTTGGACACCGCCTCGATGTCGTCGCCGATCAGGCCGATCGGGCATTCCGACTGGACCGAGATGCCCTTGTTGAGCGGGAAAAGCTGCTGGATCTCGTCGATGATCTTGGCGAGCTTCTTGTCGCCGCCGAAGACGATGTCCTTCTCCTGGAAGTCGGAGGTGAACTGCATCGTCCCGAAGGTGTCGATGCCGGTGGTGCCGACATAGTAGTTGCGGCGCGAGGCCCAGGAATACTGGCCGCAGCCGACGGGGCCGTGGCTGATGTGGATCATGTCCTTGATCGGCCCCCAGACCACGCCCTTCGAGCCGGCATAGGCGCAGCCGCGGATGGTCATCACGCCGGGGATCGACTTGATGTTGGACTTGACCCCGCAATCGCTCTTGCCTTCCTCGTGGACGTTGAGGTGCTTGGCGCGGCGCTTGGCGGTCTTTTCCGGGTAAACGGCCAGGACTTCCTGGATCAGCGCCCGGTTGCGTTCCTTGACTTCGGCAATGTCGGTTGGATTCGAGACGCTCATCTCGGTGACTCCTGCGTTCTGGTCGATGTGTAACCGATGCCCCCGGGCCTCCTGGGGTTACGGAGGAGGCCCGGGGAACCCCGGTCGGTCAGACGGCGAGCTGGGAGGCGGTCAGGCCCACCTGGGTCTCGTCGATCGCCTTCATGATGCCGTGCTCCATCAGCAGGTCTTCGAGTTCGTCCATGGTGATGGGGGTCGGGATGATGCCCTTGCCGGCATTGGCGTGGATCTTCCCGGCGAGCTGGCGATATTCGTCGGCCTGCTGCGATTCCGGCGCATATTCGATCACCGTCATGCGGCGCAGCTCGGCGTGCTGGACGATGTTGTCGCGCGGGACGAAGTGGATCAGCGAGGTGCCGAGCTTCGCCGCCAGCGATTCCGCCAGTTCCAGCTCCTTGTCGGTCTGGCGCTCGTTGCAGACCAGCCCACCCAGGCGCACGCCGCCGGAGTTGGCATATTTGAGAATGCCCTTCGAGATGTTGTTGGCGGCATACATCGCCATCATCTCGCCCGACATGACGATGTAGATTTCCTGGGCCTTGTTCTCGCGGATCGGCATGGCGAAGCCGCCGCAGACCACGTCGCCGAGCACGTCGTAGGAAACGTAGTCGATGTCGTCGTAGGCGCCGTTCTCCTCGAGGAAGTTGATCGAGGTGATGACGCCGCGGCCGGCGCAGCCGACGCCCGGCTCGGGACCGCCGGATTCAACGCAGCGGATGTCCTTGTAGCCGATCTTCATCACGTCCTCGAGCTCGAGGTCCTCGACCGAGCCGGCTTCGGCGGCGAGCGAGAGGATCGTATCCTGGGCCTTGGCGTGAAGCATCAGGCGGGTGGAATCGGCCTTGGGGTCGCAGCCGACGATGAGGATGCGCTGGCCGAGGTCGGCGAGCGCGGCGAGGGTGTTCTGGCTGGTGGTGGACTTGCCGATCCCGCCCTTGCCGTAGAAGGCGATCTGACGAAGAGACATTGGGTCTTGCTCCTTGTGTTGCGCGAACTTTCCGGCGCCGGCTGCCCGGCCCCGGCATTCTCCCGTCGCGACTTCTTGCGGGCGGCGGGTCAGCCCGGAACCTCTCTGATGGGGGTGTTCCAAGGCTGCGGATGCTGCGTTGCAACGGCCGTGCCAAACCTGTCCTGTCGTGCGCAAACGGGCAGGAAACGGGCGTTTGTCGCGCTTGCGCCGGGCATCGTGGCTATGTGTCAAACGGGACAATCGCTCTGGCCTTGTCGCAAAGGACACACGCGATGCCGCTCACGGTTGCCGCCGACATCGCAAATTCGCGCGGACAACGGGTTGGCCCGGTTCTTGCTGCGCCGCACACACTGAAAAACGGCGGAGAAACGCGCATGCAGATCGGGGTAGAAACCAGCAAGGCGGTGGACCAGCGCCGGGTCTTCGTCGTCGATGACGATGAAGTGACCCGCGCCGCGCTCCAGTTCATGCTCCACGACGAAATCGAGACGCATGAACTGGCCAGCCTCGCCGAAGCCTATGCCAAGGGGGCGGACTGGCTGGCCCCCGATCTCGTCATTCTCGGCATCAGTCTGGTCAAGGCGCAGGGCGTCGGCGGGATCGCCGAAATCGCCAAGCAATGGCCTGGCGCGCGGGTGTTGATCGCCACCGGCAAGGACGACGAGGCCGAAGCCCTCGCCGCGCTCAGGGCCGGGGCGCACGGCGCCCTGCTCAAGCCGCTGAGGATCGAGGCGGTTCGCCAGAAGGTCGATACGATGCTCGGCCGCGCCGGCGCGATGCCGCTGATCCAGCTCGGCGGGCTTTGACTGACACCCAATTACCACCAGAAAGGAAACAGGCCATAAAAATCAGCGCACGCAACCAGATCAACGGCACGATCAGCGCCATCACCCCCGGCGCGGTCAACGGGCAGGTCAAGGTCGATATCGGCGGAGGCAAGATCATCACCTCCAGCATCACCGAGGAAGCGATCGCCGAACTCGGGCTGGCGGTCGGCGACGCCGTGACCATCTTCATCAAGGCCAGCGACGTGCTGATCGGCAAGTAACGGTCCGGCGGTGGTGGTCAGTCTTCCACCGCCAGGATCACGTGCGAGGCCTTGAAGCAGGCCAGCGTCTGCGAACCTGGCTCCAGGCCGAGCTCGCGGCGCGAATGGCTGGTGACGATCACTGCCAGTTCGCGCCCATCGCCGATGTCGAGGACGACCTCGCTCTCCACGCCGCCTTCGTTGACCGAGACGACAATTCCGCCCAGCAGGTTGCGCGCCGACAGGCGCAGGCCGGGCGTATCGGCCAGCAAGGTCACCAGGCTGGCGTTGATCAGCGCCACGGCCTGCCCGCCCGGCCGCAGTTCGAGCGCCTCGACGCAGGAATGGGTCACCAGCGCATCGATGACGATGCGATCGTTGACCAGCAGGCCCACCTCGGCATTGACCGGGCCGTGGACCACTGCGGTGACGATACCGGGCAGCATGTTGCGCGAGGTGGTGCGCAGGCGCCGCTCGCGATCGAACGGCAGGCGATAGACCGAAGCCATGGCTCAGGCCCCGGCGAACAGGGCTTGCAGCTCGCCGTTCGCATACATCTCGCGAACGATGTCGCTGCCGCCGACGAACTCGCCCTTGATGTAGACCTGCGGCAGGGTCGGCCAGTCGGAGAACTCCTTGATTCCCTCGCGCAGGAACGGATCGTCGAGCACGTCGACGCCCAGGTACGGGCGGCCGATCGCATCGAGCACCTTGACGACGCCGGTGGAAAACCCGCACTTCGGCGCGGCTGGAATGCCCTTCATGAACACGACGATCTCGTTGTCGGTGATCAGCTTGCGGATGCGGTCGGAAGTGGCCACGGCATTTTCCTTCAGGTTTCGGGGGTGAAAGTCTGGAGCGCGAGCGCGTGCAGCTCCGCGCCCATGGCGCTGCCGATCGCCTCGTAAACGAGCTTGTGCTGCTGGATGCGGCTCTTGCCGGCAAAGGCCGACGAGGTGACCCGCGCCGCCCAATGGTCGCCGTCGCCGGCCAGGTCGATCATCAGCACCTCGGCATCGGGCAGGCCGGCGAGGATGCGAGTCCTGATCGCCTCAGCGTCCATCGCCATACTTCGCTCCTTTGCTGGTCGCGTGATTGACGCGAAAACCGGTTTCGACTTTTCGCAGCACGCTCAGACGAAACTCAGCACTTCGATGACGACGTCCTCGGTCCCCAGCAGGGTCGCCTGGCAGGCGAGGCGCGATTTCGAGCCGACTCCGACCATCATGTCGAGCTTGCCGTTCTCGTCCGGGCTGATCTTCGACACGCCCTTGCGGCCTTCGAGCACGAAGACGTGGCACTCGCCGCAGGCGGCCTTGCCGTCGCACTTGTGGCCGACCTTTTCGCCGGCGGCGAGCAGGGCGGAAAGAATGGTCATGCCTTCGCTGGCGGGGACGACATTGCCGGACGGCTTGAAAGTGATCGTGGTCATGCGAACTCCATGGGTCGAAAGATTGGTCAATAGATGGCGGCGCCAGCCCCGCTGTTGATCGACGAGTCCTTGAGCCGGGCGACCATGAAGGCGACCTGCTCGGCGCTGAGGTGCGGGTGGAACGGCAGCGCGATGGCCCGGTCGGCCAGCTTTTCGGTGACGAACAGGTCGCCCTTGTTCCAGCCCAGCTCGCGATAGGCGCGCTGGAGGTGGAGCGGGCTGCAATAGGCGTGGGCCTCGACGCCTTCGGTGGCCATGTCCTCGAGGATGGCATCGCGCGAGGACTTGCTGAACCGCGTGCCGAGGTGGACGACATAGGCGAACCAGTGGACCTCGGCGACGTCGGGCCCGAGATAGGGCGGCTTGATCCCCTCGAAGCTCTGCATGAACCCGTCATAGAGCGCCTGGACGCCGCGCCGCCGCTCCAGCAGCACGTCGAGCCGGCGCAGTTGCGACAGCGCCAGCGCGGCGGTCACCTCGCCGATGCCGGCACCGAGCGGGGAGGACAGCGTGGCCGAGACCGAGCGCCTCTCGCCGAGCGACCGGCCACGCAGGCGGCGGATCGTCATCGCCAAGTCGGGATCGTCGCTCAGGACGATTCCACCTTCGCCGCAGCAGATCACCCCTGGCTGGGCGAAATCGAACAGGGCGACATCGCCGAAGCTGCCGACCACGCCATCGCGGTGCCGCGAGCCGATCGCTTCCGAGCAGTCCTCGACCAGCAACAGACGATGCTCGTCGGCGAGCGTACGCAGCGCAGGCCAGTCCGCCGGGTGGCCGTTGGCATTGGCGACGACGAGTGCGCGCGTCGCCGGTGTCACCTTCGCCGCCGCCTTGTCCGGCGCCAGGGTGCCGGTCCAGTAATCGACATCGGCGAACACCGGCACAGCGCCGGCGGCCAGCACCGCGTGACCGGTCTCGCGGAACCCGTAGGCCGGCAGGATCACCTCGTCACCAGGGCCGATCCCGCGCGCGCGCAGGGCGAGGAACAGCCCGAGCGCCGCGCTGCCCACGGCCAGGCCATGGCGCCGGCCGGCATGATCGGCGAATTCCCGCTCCAGCGCCGGCACCAGCGGCCCGTCTCCCAACCGCTGCCCGCGCAGCACCGCTTCGACCGCGGCGAGATCGGCCGGGACGAGATCGGGGTCGCTGAACGGGATCTGCACCGGTTCGCCGGTGGCGATCGCCACGACATTGCTCATGGCCTCGCCTCCGCATGGACGGCAATCAGCAACGCGGTCGCCTCGCCCGGCTCGCTGGTGACGCGGATGCAATGGCCGGCGGTGTCGAGCAGGTGCAGGTCGGCGCCGACGCCGCGCCGGAAGGGCTCTTCCAGCACGTCGGCGGCATCGCACCGGCGGCGGCCGACCGCCGGCAGCAACTGTGCCAGCCCGGCATCGAGCAAGTCGGCGCTGCCGGCCGGGCCGAGCGCGGCAAGCAGGGCATCAAGGCGGGAGACCGCATCGGGATCAAGGGCCATCAGCGCCTCCTCATTGCCAGAACAGCTTCTGCGGATCGGCATTGAGCCGGTCGAACAGGTCCACCAGCCGGGCATGGCGGCTGTCCTCGATCCAGCGGTCGAGCCGGTGGTCCTTGCGCAGCAGGCGCCAGCCGGGCGGGGTCTCGTTCCAGCACAGCCGGGCCACGTCGATGGCGCTGCCATCGGGTGCGACCGTGCGCGAGCAGCAGGGGCTGCGGATCAGGTAGCCATCCGCCACCGCGATGACCGTCGGCGTGACATAGCGGTAGCGCGCCCGGTCGCCGATCGCGCGGATGACCCGGCGCAGGTCCATCTCGTTAGGCTGGCTCGTTGCCGGGCGGCTTTCGGGCGGGCAGGACAGGGCCAAGCTCATGCGTGCGCCTCCCGCACCAGTTCCTCCTCGAGGCAGCCGACCACCGCGCCGCCGGTGAACTCGACCAGGTAAACCGGCGTATTGCTGTCCCCATGGTGGCCGACGTTGACGATCTCACCGGTCACTCCGGCCGCGACGATCACCGCATCGGCCGGAAACCCGGGATGGCTGCCGTCGTTGACCAGATCGAGCGCCGCGCAGACCCGCTGGCCCCATTCGAACACCGGCTCGCGCTGCGGGATCATCGCGCCGCCTCCGGTTGGCGCGGTGCGAAGGCGGACGGGAAGTCGTCGTCGCCCTCTTCGCCGGACATCGCTGCGACAAGCTCGCGCCGCTTCATGCCGACCCGGTGGCCGGTCTTCACGAACTCGACGCCATAGATATAGAACTGCTGGAGAAAGGTGCCGATCGAGACGACCACGCCTTCCTCGCCCTTGCTGACCAGCAGGTCGCCCACCTCGCGACCGGGATAAGTTCCGTCGTTGCGGATGTGGCGCAGCGCCCGCACGCGTTCGCCATAGCGGAACGCCGGCGGCGCGTTAAGTTCGACGACCTCGCTGTCCCGGGCGATCTTCATGACTCGTCGTCCAGCCGGTCGAGCACGTCGATCAGCAGGCGCGCGCCGATCCGGTCGAGAGGCTCGATCTCGAGCAGCTTTTCCGCTGCCGCCCGGCCCTCGGCCAGGTGGCCGAGCCGCAGGCTGAGATAGGCGTAGCCCTTGAGGCAGAACAGGAAGAAGCGCGGCACCAGCGCCCCCCAGTCGGAAAATGCCGCGTCACCGGCGCGCACCTGTCGCCAGTCGTCGCCCAGCAGGTTTTCGTCGAGCGCCTTGTCGAGGCAGCGCTGCACCGTCAGCAGGGCATCGACCAGCCGGCCCTTGTAGAAATAGAAACGGTAGAACGCGATCAGCACCGCGACATGGCCCGGCGCGAGCGCCGCCGCCTGCAGCAGGTGCGTCTCGGCGACATCGGTCAGGTGATAGCGTTCGGCGGCCTTGTCGAGGTGCATGCGCGCGGCCGCGGGCAACCCGCCGCCGAGCAGCGGGCTCGACAGCACGGTCGCCTCCATCGCGTCCGAGAAGCCGCCGAAGCCTTCCCCCAGGCCGGCGCTGGTCTGCGCCCGCCCGCTCATGCCGCAGTTCTCGGCAGGCTGGTGTCGATCACGCAGGTCAGGTCCACCGGGCAGATCGCCACGCACTGCGGCTCGTCGAAATGGCCGATACATTCGGTGCATTTCGCCGGATCGATGACGAACGTGCTGCCTTTCTCCGAGATCGCCTCGTTCGGGCAGAGCGCCTCGCAGGCGGTGCAGTTGGTGCACTGGCTGGCGACGATGCGGTAGGGCATGGATCGGCCTCCTCAGCTCGCCAGCAGGGCGCCCTGGCGGATCGCCGCATCGCCGCGCGGCGCATGGACGATCTCGCCCGAGGCGACTTTCGCGCAGTAATCCTTGAACCAGGCCAGCGCCGACTTCTCGATATATTCGTGCGCGAACTGGTCGACCGGCTCGATGCCGGCGGCGGTCAGGTCCGCCTTCGGGCAGCCGCCGATCTTGGCGACGAACACCGCGTGGCAGTCGTTGATCGCGGTGATGATCGTGGAGAGGCTGTCTTCCTCGCCATAGCCGCCCTGGCAGTAGAGGTCGACGCGGCGGTGGCCGACGAACTTGGCGCCCCTGGCGCTCAGCTCGTAGATCTGGAATTCCTTGGCATGGCCAAAGTGCTCGTTGATGATCGAATGGCCCTTGGTGGCGACCGCGACCAGCACGTCGATTTCACCGGCGGCATCCAGCCCGTCCATCGCCTCGGCCTTGGCCGCGACCTTGGCCTGGCGTTCCGCCTCGACCGCCTGCTGGTAGGCCTTGCGGCCGTCGGCGTCGTATTCGACCTCCATCGCCATGATCTTGTCGGTGGTGAATTCGGCCGAACGGTCCTCGCCCAGGAGGCCTACCGCGTCGGCGCGGCACTGGCGGCAGTGCCGCATCATGTTCATCTCGCCCTCGCAGGAGTCCTGCAGCGCCTTCAGCTCCTGCGCCGTCGGCCCGCGCTGGCCGTTGAGGCCGAACACGGTCCCATGCTCGGGCGCCGAGATCAGCGGCATGATGTTGTGCAGGAACGCCCCGCGCGACTTCACCGCGCGGTTGACTTCGACCAGGTGCTGGTCGTTGATGCCGGGGATCATCACCGAGTTGATCTTGGCGAGGATGCCGCGTTCGGTCAGCATCTCCAGGCCGAGCAGCTGGCGCTCGGTCAGGACTTTCGCGGCCTCGTAGCCGGTCAGCCGCTTGTTCTCCCAGAAGATCCACGGATAAATGTGCTGGCCGACCTCGGGATCGACCATGTTGATGGTGATGGTGACGTGGTCGACCTTGTACTTGGCGATCTCGTCCACCCAGTCGGGGAGCGCCAGGCCGTTGGTCGAAAGGCACAGCTTGATGTCCGGCGCGACTTCCGAAATCAGGCGGAAGGTCTCGAAGGTCTTTTTCGGGTTGGCCAGCGGATCGCCGGGTCCGGCGATGCCGAGCACGGTCATCTGCGGGATCGTGGAAGCGACTGCGAGCACCTTCTTCGCCGCCTGCTCCGGGGTCAGGCGCTCCGAGACCACGCCGGGGCGGCTCTCGTTGGCGCAGTCGTACTTGCGGTTGCAGTAGTTGCACTGGATGTTGCAGGCCGGCGCTACCGCGACATGCATGCGGGCATAGTGGTGGTGGGCTTCCTCGCTGTAGCAGGGGTGGTTCTTGACCTTCTCCCAGATCTCCGGCGGCATGTCCTCCGGCCCGTCCGAACTGCCGCAACTGGCCTTGCCGCCCTCGCTGCTGGTGCCGCAGCCTTTGTGCTCGGCCATCTTCTGCATGACGTCGGAGATGTCGACGACCGGTTCGGCGGGGTGAAAGACGGGATCGGATTCGGCCATGGGCGGGTCCTCGTGGGCAGCCGGCCCGACGCCGGCGTGGGGGATGCGTGCTGCATCGCAAGCCCCGTGCCAAAGCCCGAAAGGCCGCGTTTCCGGCGCTTTCATGCTGCGGTGCGACATACATTGTCGCGCCATTGCCAGTGCTATTGTCGCGTACCGGACATGGCACGCACAAAAAGACGGCGCCGGTTTCCCGGCGCCGTCAGTCAGGTTCGTGTCAGATCCTCAGGCGACGATGCGGGCCAGCGCCTCCGCCAGCGGCAGGTCGATCACCGCGATTCGCTGCTCGTCGAGGAACCGCAGCTCGTTGCGGGTGAGCGTCGCGGCTTCGACGATCGCATAATGCCGGTCCGCCGAACGCTTGGCGATCTGGCGCGCATATGTGCGCAGCAACTGGTCGTGGAACCGGCAGCCGACGAACACGAAGCCGAGGCCCGTTCGCCGCCGGCGCACCTCTTCCGGGATCGGCGTCTGGATGTCGATCTCGGTCAGCACCTCGACATAATCGGCGTCTGAGATCAGGTAATTGGCCGATGGCGCAACCCCGCCGTGCGGCGCATAGAGCAGCGTGCGCGCCGCGGCGGCCGCCTCCTCGTCGAGTGCCCCGCCCTTCGCATCGTAGAACCGGAACCAGCGCGCTTCGCCGATGCCGGCGCGGGTGATGCCCTGGACCTCGGCCCAGTCGGCCCCGGTTTCCGCCAGTGCACGGCGCATCTCGCCGGTGTACCAGCTGTCGACGATCAGCCGCAGCGGCAGCCCGGCCAGCCAGCGATGGAACGGCGTCGGCGCGACCGGCTCGGCGAAGGCCTCGTTCATCCACAGGGTGACTGTGTCGCGAAACCGGCGGCTCTCGATATATTGCGCCGCCGCCCAGGCATTGCCTTGCGCCCGCTTGGGCAGCGCGGTCTTGCCGGCGAAGAACGCGGCCAGCGCCTCCGGGGTCATCGGCGCCGCCGGTTCCGCCAGGGCGGCGATGCCGGGGCCGAGGTAGGGCGCGAGCGTGCCGGCGGCCAGCCCGGCGGCGACTTCGCCCAGCAGCACCTGCGGATCGACGGGAGCGAGCGTTGCCATGGCTCAGGCCTCCCCGCTGCGCTTTTTCGCCTCGACCGTGATCGGCAGGCGGGTTTCGGCATCCATCTCGGGCAGGTCCAGCACCCAGCCATTGGCCAGCCGCACCCAGCCGCCCCACAGGGCCTCGCGCTCGGTCTCGACGATCGGCTCCTCCAGGTCCTTCTTGGGCACATAGGCCGACAAGGCGCCCTCGGCGCGGCGGATCATCACTTTCATGCGGTTGGCTCCTTCATCATGGCTCGTCCGCACCTGCGGGGGGAAGTGTGGCCAGGCGCAGCGCCGGCCCGGTTCCGGCCGGCCGATGCGCGGCCAGCCGGGCCGCCAGCGAGGGCACGGCGGCGATGCGCCGGCGCGCCGTCTCGCGGATCGGTTCCTCGGGATCGTCGAGCAGCGGGAACAGGTCCTCCTCGACGCAGCGTTCGGCGACCTCCTGGCGCACCAGCACGTCGGAATCGGCGATCAGCAGGCAGAGCTGGTCGATCGGCAGGCGCGCCGCCACCTCCCGCCGGACCCCGGCATCGGCGTCGAAGCACATGTCCGGCAACGCCCGCGGGTCGATCCGCCGCGCCACCCAGCCCCGGACCTCGGGGTCGGGGTCGTGGCGGACCAGCGGCAGCAACTCGGGCGGCATGCGCCGCACCGCGATCAACCGCACCATGTAGGCGTCGTCAGCCAGCGCCGGCAGCAGGTCCTGGCCGCGCAGGCGCGAGGCGGCGGCCATGCGCACGTGCTGGTCCGCGTCGTGCAGCATCGGCCGGATGCGGTCCTCGGGCAGGCGCAGCGTCGCCATCGCCCGCACCTCCGGCTCCGGGTCGGCGAGCAGCGGCGGCAGCCGGAACAGATTGGCATAGCGCGCCGCCCCGGCCCGCACCTCGAAATAGGGGTGGTCGAGGTACTGGTCGGCAAGCGTCGGATTGCCTTGCAGGAAGCGATCGACCCGGCGCGCCCGGCGGTCACGGATACAGGCCTGCCCTTTGGCGCACAGCCCCATCGCGTTGATCGCCTGGTGGTCGCATTCGCGACACCGCACCGGCCGTCCCTTCCAGTCGAGGATGGCCCCGGGATCGTCGGCCTGGTCGCCAGCCGTATCGCCGGTCTGCTCGGCGTTCATCGCCCGGCTCCGCCGGTTCAGGATCAGGCCGGCACGCAGGTCTTCGGCACCGGGCAGACCTCGGCGCACTTGGGCATGTCGAAGTGACCTTCGCATTCGGTGCACTTGGCCGGATCGATGATGAAGGTATCGCCCTTCATCCGGATCGCGGCATTCGGGCATTCGAATTCGCACGCGCTGCAACCGGTGCACTGCGAGGCGATGATCTTGTAGGCCATGGTCGACTCCTGGACCCGCCAGACGCGGCGGCAATGGGTTTGCCCGCTGCCTAGCAGGATGCGTGCCAGTGCTGCGGTTCCGTGGCTCCCGGCCGCCAGCGGGGATTTTCGTGTCTCCAACCGGACACGAATTGTCGGGACTGCTGCAAATGACCCGGGGCACCGCGCACGGCGGCCTGCCGGCCTCGCAAATGATTGATCTCCGTCAACGACCCCGAAGCCGCAGCGGTCGATGAATTCGTCAGCAACGCTATGGGAGGATCACGGCGATGGATGCTAGCTTCGTATTGTCAACCGAACCGCCGATTCCGCCGGTGGAGTCGGAACGTCCAGAGTTGGCGGTGGATATTCTGGCGCGAGATACCATTCCCGCTACGCCGACCCTTCTGGAAAGCACCGAGGAGCGGCTTGGCACGAAGCCCCTCGATGCCCGGCGGTACTACTCCCGTGAATTCTTCGATCTCGAAAATGAACGCATGTGGCCGCGCGTGTGGCAATATGCGGCGTGGTCCTACGACATTCCCAATCCGGGCGACGTCGCCGTTTACCGCAACGCCGGCCGCTCGGCGCTGGTCGTACGGCAGCGCGACGGCTCCATCCGCGCCTTTGCCAACACCTGCCTGCATCGCGGCCGCGAATTGTGCACGGAAACGGTTCAGCATGTTTCCGAGCTGAGATGCCCTTATCACGGCTTCACCTGGGCGATCGATGGCAATGTGAAGTGGCTCCCCTGCCTTTGGGATTTCCCGCAGGTGAAGAACGAAACCCACAAGCTTGCGGAACTCCGCTGCGAGCAGTGGAACGGTTTCGTCTTCATCAATTTCGACAAGGACGCCCCTTCGCTGCGTGACTACATGGGCAAGATGGTCGAGCAGTGGGAGGGCGTGGAGGCCTGGAACTTCCACAAGCGCTACCGCGCCGTTTCCGTCATCCGGCCTGCGGCGTTCAACTGGAAAGTCTGCATGGATGCCTTCCTCGAGGCGCTCCATGCTTACGAATCCCACACGCACATCCGCGCCGGCGGTAGCGATGCTCAGACGCAGTATGACGTGTGGCCCGATGAGCCGCATTTCAATCGCATGTATACGCCGATGGGCTACCCTTCGCCGCATTGCGTGCCCCGGCCAAGCGACGAGGAAGTCGTCGAAAACTACGTCAGCACGTTCGCGCCCGAATTCGTCGGCGGATCGGAGATGGTGCTGAAGCCCGGCGAAACGACTCGTGAGGCGCTTCATCGCATTACCTCACTGGTCCTCAAGCGGCGGCTCGGGATCGATTTCAGCAACGAGCCTGTTTCCTATCTGGTCGATCCGATCCAGTACCTCATTTTCCCCAATTTTGCCCCCTGGGCATCTCTTGGAGCGCCAATCGCCTATCGGTTCCTCCCTGGCGAAGATCCGGACCACTGCATTTTCGAAGTGCAAGTGTTCCTGCCTTTCGAGGGAGAGCGGCCGCCATCAGGTCGCACGGTATTCCTCCAGCCGGATGAATCCCTCGATAGCGTTCCCGAATTGGGGAGCTTCGGTCACATCCTGCAACAGGACTTCGACAACCTGGAGTCGATGCAGCGCGGGATGAAGGCCAACGAGTCGAATATGCTGACTTTGGCGGAATATCAGGAAGTTCGCATACGTCATTACCAAAGCACCATCGACAAATACATCGCGTCCTGACGAGACAGGCAGCGCAAGTGGCCGGCACCGAAGTGCGGTGCGGGACACTTGCGATGACCGGAACGGAACATGGACTGCGACCTGTCGCCCGTTGGTTCTGCGGTCATGTTATGAGCCCGCCGGTTTGATAGCCCATCTGCGCCGCTGAAGCACTTGTGCCGGTTACGCAGCACGAATATCAAACCGTGGACCCTCGTTATGACTGCGGGACCAGCAGCTGGGGGCAGGTCAGGTAAGTCATTCCACCGTCACGCTCTTCGCCAGGTTGCGCGGCTGGTCCACGTCAGTCCCCTTCACGCAGGCGACGTGATAGGCCAGCAGCTGCACCGGCACCGCATAGACCAGCGGCGCGATCAGCGGGTGGACCTTGGGCATCTCGATCGTCGCCAGGCATCCTTCGCCCGCCTCGGCCAGGCCTTCGGCATCGGAGATCAGCACGATCTTGCCGCCGCGCGCGCGGACTTCCTGCATGTTGGAAACGGTCTTCTCGAACAGCGGCCCCGATGGCGCCAGCACGATCACCGGCACCGCCTCGTCGATCAGTGCGATCGGGCCGTGCTTCATCTCGCCCGAAGCATAACCTTCGGCGTGGATATAACTGATTTCCTTCAGTTTCAGCGCCCCCTCCAGAGCCAGCGGATAATCCGCCCCGCGCCCCAAGTAGAGCACGTCGCGCGCCGGAGCGATCAGGTGGGCCATCGCCGCGATCTCGTCGTCATGCGCCAGCGCCGCGTTCAGCGCCGCCGGCGTCTCGATCAGCTGGCTGACGACGTGGCGTTCGTCCTCCCGCGTCATCCGCCCGCGCCTGACTGCCAGATGCGCCGCCAGTGCCGCCAGCACCGCAAGCTGGCAGGTGAACGCCTTGGTCGAGGCGACGCCGATCTCCGGCCCGGCGTGGGTCGGCAGCAGCAGGTCGGCCTCGCGCGCCATCGAGCTGGTCGGCACATTGACCACGACGCCGATGGTCTGCCCCGCCGCCTTGCAGTGGCGCAACGCTGCCAGGGTGTCTGCCGTCTCGCCGGACTGGGAGATGAACAGGGCCAGCCCACCCGGCTCGAGCACCGGATCGCGATAGCGGAACTCGCTTGCCACATCGATGTCCACCGGCAGGCGGGCGAACTGCTCGAACCAGTACTTCGCCACCAGCCCGGCGTAGTATGAGGTGCCGCAGGCGACGATCGTCACCCGGTTGATCGCGGAAAGATCGAAGTCGATCTGCGGCAGCGCCACGCTTTCGTCCACCTGACGCACGTAGCTGCGCAAGGTCTGGGCGACGACGGTCGGCTGTTCGTAGATTTCCTTCTGCATGAAGTGGCGGAAATTGCCCTTCTCGATCGCCACGGCCGAAGCCCCGGAGGCGACTACCGGGCGCGAGACGGCATTGTTGTCCTTGTCCCGGATGTCCGCTCCCTGGCGCGACAGCACCACCCAGTCGCCTTCATCGAGGTAGGTGATCTTCTGAGTGAGCGGCGCCAGCGCCAGCGCATCGGAGCCCAGGAACATCTCCCCGTCGCCATAGCCGACCACCAGCGGCGAACCCAGCCGCGCGCCGATCAGCATGTCGGGACACTTGCGGAACACCACCGCCAGCGCGAACGCGCCGCGCAATTGCGGCAGGGTCACCTTCACCGCCTCCTCCGGCGTGGCCCCGCTCTCGACCGCCTCGGACAGCAGGTGCGCCACCACCTCGGTATCGGTATCGCTCTCGAACACCCGGCCCTTGGCGGTCAGCTGCTCCTTCAGTGCGCGGAAGTTCTCGATGATGCCATTGTGCACCAGGGCCAGCACCTCGGTCGCGTGCGGATGCGCATTGTTCGCCGTCGGCGCGCCATGGGTGGCCCAGCGGGTATGCGCGATCCCCAGTGTCCCCGGCGCCGGGTTCACCGCCAGTTCCCTGACCAGGTTGATCAGCTTGCCCGGCGCGCGGCGGCGGATCAGTTCCCCATCGTGCACCGTGCAGACGCCGGCAGAATCGTAGCCGCGGTATTCCATCCGCCGCAGCCCATCGACCAGCCGGTCCGCCACTTCCTCATGCCCGATAATGCCGATGATGCCGCACATGCCTGGAATGCCCTTCTAGAGTGTGTAGGGTACGCGGATACCCGGCATTTCCGCCGGAAAATCCTGTGTGTTGCGGGTGACGAGGATCCGCCCGGTGACTTGCGCGGCGGCCAGCGTCAACGCATCGCCCAGCGCCATCGCCGGGCGCTGCGCCCGCAAGGTCGCCCCGCGCCGCGCGATCTCCTCGCTCAGTTCGACCACCTTGAAATGGCGGAGAAACTCCTCGACCCGATCGGCATCGCCACGCGCCGCCGCCAGCACCTCGGCCCAGGCCATCCGCGTGATCGAGCGTTCGGGGGTCGAGACGATCGCCGTCCGCGCCGCGCCATGGCCGACCAGCGCATCGACGAGGATCGCCGTATCGAACAGCGCCGCGCTCGCCATCAGTCCGGCTCGCCGCCGCGCATCCGCCGCAGCAGCACCTGCGCATCGCCGATGTCCGCCCGGTCCCGCCACATTCCGCAGAACGGGTCGATCCCCTTGCGCGAAACGCCCTCGCGCAGCTGCGTCACCGCCTCGCGCACCAGCGCCGTGCGCGACAGGCCGCGTTCGGCCGCCGCCTCGTCCAGCCAGCGGATGTCGTCGTCGGGAATCTCGACCAGGGTTCTCATCGGGCGAATGATATCACCCAATGATATACAATCAATGAACGGCTTTCGCGATGGTTCAGTCGCCGTCGATCAGGTTGCCGAACTGGCCGAGGATCGAGCCTTCGCCGCGGCTCTGCCCGCCGCCCGGCATCGCCGCGGCCAGCATCCGGCCGGCCAGGCGGCTGAACGGCAGGGACTGGATCCAGACCTTGCCCGGCCCCCGCAGCCGCGCGAAGAACACGCCTTCGCCGCCGAACATCATCGACTTGATCCCGCCTACCCGGGTGACGTCGAACTCGATGCCGCGGGTGAACGCCGCAACGCAGCCGGTGTCCACATGCAGCTCCTCGCCGGGCGCCAATTCGCGTTCGATCACCGTGCCGCCCATCTGCACGAACACCCAGCCATCGCCTTCCAGCTTCTGCATGATGAAGCCTTCGCCGCCGAACAGGCCGGTCATGATCCGCTGCTGGAAGTGAATGCCGATGGAAACGCCGCGCGCCGCCGCCAGGAACGCATCCTTCTGACAGATCAGCGTGCCGCCGACCGAGTCCAGCTTGACCGGCAAAATAGCGCCGGGAACCGGGGCGGCAAACGCGACCCGCGCCTTGCCGCTGCCCTGATGGGTGAACACCGTGGTGAACAGGCTTTCGCCGGTAATCAGCCGCTTGCCCGCACCGAGCAGAGCGCCCATGAAACCGCCGCCCGATTGCCCGCTGCCATCGCCGAACACGCTGGCCATGCCGATGTCGGCATCCTTCCACACCATCGCCCCGGCCTCGGCCACGGCGCTTTCGCCCGGGTCCAGCTCGATCTCGACAAATTGCAGCTCCTGGCCCTTGATCTCGAAATCGACATCGTCGGCCACGCTGCCGCTGCGGGAATGGCTCCAGGGGGAGTTGCTCATTTCTTTTCCGCCTTCTTCTTCTTCATCGCATCGTGGAAACGATCGGCCCAACCCGGCTTGACCAGCTGCTCGGCCCGCACCAGCCGCAGTTCCCCGTCCGATACATCGCGGCTGACCGCGCTGCCGGCCGCGACGATAGCGTCCGCACCGATCCGCACCGGGGCGATCAACGCCGAGTTCGAGCCGATGAATGCCCGCTCGCCGATCACCGTGCGGTGCTTGAAATAGCCGTCGTAGTTGCAGGTGATGGTGCCGGCGCCGATGTTGGCCCCTGCCCCGACTTCGGCGTCGCCGACATAAGTCAGGTGATTGGCCTTGGCCCCCTTGCCGAACACGGCATTCTTGACCTCGACGAAGTTGCCGATCTTCGCCTTCTCGCCCAGCACCGCACCCGGCCGCAGCCGCGCGTAAGGCCCGATCGAAACTCCGGCCGCCAGGGTCGCTCCTTCGAGATGGCAGAAGGCATGGATCGTCACCCCGTCGGCCACCGTCACGCCGGGCGCGAACACGACGTTCTGCTCGATGGTGACATCGCGGCCCACCACCGTGTCCCAGGAAAACCACACGGTCTCTGGCGCTACCAGCGTCGCGCCGTCATCCATTGCCCGGCGGCGGCGGCGCTGCTGCCAGCGCGCTTCGGCCTCGGCCAGTTCGGCCCGGCTGTTGATTCCCGCCACCTCGTCGGCATCGTCGGTGACGACGACCGCGCAGAGCCGGGCGTCCCGGTTGGCGATGTTGACGATGTCGGTCAGGTAGTATTCGCCCTGGGCGTTGTCGTTGCCCACCCGCGACAGCAGGGCGAACAGGTCCGCCGCCTTGACCGCCATCAGCCCCGAATTGCACAGCCCGCAGGCCCGCTCTTCCGGCGATGCGTCCTTGTGCTCGACCATTTTCGCAATCCGCCCGTCGCTGGCGATCACCCGGCCATATTGCAGGGGATCGGCCGGCTCGAACCCGAGCACCACCACCGCCGGCGCATCGGCGGCGTTCAGCCGGTCAAGCATCGCGGCCATGGTTTCGGCGCGGACGAACGGCACGTCGCCATAAAGGATCAGCACGTCGCCCGCAAAACCCGCCAGCGCCCCCTCGGCCTGTTGCACGGCATGGCCGGTTCCGAGTTGCGGCTCCTGCACGGCGATGGTCGAGCGATCTCCCAATGCCCGTTCAAGCTGCTCGCGCCCGTGGCCCGCGACCACCACCACCCGCTCCGGCGCCAGTTCGGCCGCGTTGGCCATCAGGTGCTCGACCATCGGCCGCCCGGCGATCGGGTGCAGCACCTTGTGCAGGTCGCTCTTCATGCGGGTGCCCTTGCCGGCGGCGAGGACGACGACGGCCAAGGGTGCCGTGGCGGAATGTGCAGGGGTTTCACTCATGGTGGCGGTTCAATGCCAGCAATTTCTTGCGGTTTCCATACGAAGCCGCCAACGGCGACGGCATGACCGGTTTTCCTTTCGCAATCGTTGGCTTTGATCTCGACGGCACCTTGCTCGATACGGCGGGGGACCTCGGCATGGCGCTCAATCACGCGCTGGCGATCGCCGGGCGCCCGCCGGTGCCGGGCGACGAAACCCGCAATCTCATCGGCGGCGGCGCCCGCCAGATGCTGGACCGCGCCCTGGCGCTGACCGGCGGCACCGAAGGCCTCGATATCGACGCCCTCCACGGCGAACTGATCGACTATTACCGCAGCAACATCGCGGTGCACTCCCGCCTGTTCGCCGGCGGGGAACAGATGCTCGACGACCTCGCCGCCCGCGATGTCCGCCTTGCCGTCGCCACCAACAAGCGGGAGGATCTCGCCGTCCAGCTGCTCGGCGAACTCGGGCTGGCGGACCGCTTCTACACGATCATCGGCGGCGACACGCTCGGCCCCGGCCGCGCCAAGCCCCGGCCGGACATGCTCCACGAAATGGTTGCCCGCGCCGGCCTCGGCGCCCAGCCCCGCGCCGCTTTCGTCGGCGACACCACGTTCGACACCCATGCGGCGAGGGCCGCGGGCCTGCCCAGCATCGCCGTAAGCTTCGGCTTCAACGACCTGCCGCCCGGCGAACTCGGCGCCGACGCGGTGATCGACCATTACGACGAACTGGTCCCGGTGCTGGCGCGGTTGTAAGTCTCCGAGCCGCGCCGGCCTCAATCACGCCAGCGCCACACCCGCCACAGATACCAGGCGAATGCCGCCAGAAACATCACGCCGATGGCGGGACCAAGGATCGCGTCGACCTTGTGGATCGCCCCGGAAGCCCAGACCCCGCCGCCGATCAGCAACGCGTTCCAGACCGCCGCGCCGGCAAAAGTGAAGGCGAGGAACCGCGAGTGGCTCATCCGCGCCAGCCCCGCCGGAACCGAAATCAGCGTGCGGAAGAACGGCGAAAACCGCATGGCGAACACGATCCACTGGCCATGCCGGCGGAAGAACGCGGTCGATGCCTCGACATCGGCCCAGGTCATCGTCAGCCACCGGCCCCAGCGATGCACGAACGGCCGCAGGCGCTGGTAGCCGAGCCGGTGCGCCATGACGAACCATACGTAGTTCCCCAGCGTCGAACCCACGGTTCCCCACCACAGCAGCGGCCAGAACCGGAATCGGCCTTCCGCGAGCGCAACGCCGGCCGCGCCCATGATCAGTTCCGAAGGGATCGGCGGAATGATGTTTTCCAGCGCCATCAGCAGGGCGATACCGAGGTAGCCGCCACGGGCGATGACTTCGACGATCCATTCGCCCATGTTCAGCCTCTCTGGCTCGTGGCGAACCGCCGCCGGACCGACTTGCGCGAGATCGCAAGCAATGGCCGCTCCACCCAGACGAACACCGCCACCGACAGCAGAATGGCGCTGCCAGCCATGGCGCCCGCCAGCGGCAGGACCGGCCAGGGCGTGACCCGCGCTTCATCGAGCGCGATCCAGCCATGGATTACCGGCAAGTGGACGAGATAGAGCGCGAACGACGCCTCGCCGAGCAGCACCAGGGCCCGGTTGCGCCCCAGGCGGCGTGAGAGCGCCCCGCGGCCCCCGCCGAAGCTCCAGATCAGCAGGGCGATCGGCGCGAGATAGGCAAGCTGCATCCGCCAGGCCTCGGCCATGCCGATGGCCGGAAACAGGAACATGGCGCCGACCAGTGCCGCCAGCGCCGCCAGTTCCATCGCCGTGGCCCGGGTGCCGGCCCAGCGGGGCCGGGGCAGCCGGTAAAGCACCATGCCGATGGCGAAATCGAGCAGGCGGGTCAGCGGCAGGATATAGGTCAGCCAATGGGTCGGCGTCATCGCCTCGCCGGCGTGGATCGCGCCATGGCCGCTCCTGGTCCGCCACAGCACCATGGCCGTCACCGCCGCGAGCAGGATGCCGGCCAGCCAGGCGATGCGGCCCGGCGACCAGAATGCGAGGGCGGCGAAGCAGGCATAGAAGAACAGCTCGTCAGAAAGGCTCCAGCTCGGCTCATTGAGCGAGAAGTATGCGTGATCGTCCGGCACCCAGCTTTGCACCAGCGCGAGATTGGCCAGGCTCACCGGCAGGCTCAATGCCCCCGCCGCGACCAGCGCCGCGATGGCGAACGGCAGCCCGCACAGCCAGTGCAGCGGCGCGATCCGCGCCACCCGCAAGGCGAGATACTCGCCCCGGCCGATCCGCCCTTCCCGCAGCCTGGCGCCATAGGAATGGCTGAGAATGTAGCCCGAGAGCATGAAGAAGAACGAGACCCCGGCAAAGCCTTCGGCAAACAGTGTCCGCGCAACCGGCTGCAGCGGGTTCGGTTCCTCCGCCAGCATCCACAGATGCGATGCGAGCACCGCCAGCGCCGCGAAAAATCGCAGCGCGGTCAGTTGCGCGAGACGGTCTCCGGGTTCCCGCAGGTCGGTCAAGCCGCGACCATCTCCGCGTGGCGCCGCTCGATCGCCTGCCAGATCAGCCCGGCGGTGTCGCTGCCGTTGAACCGGTCGATGGCGACGATCCCGGTCGGCGAGGTGACGTTGATCTCGGTCAGCCACTCGCCGCCGATCACGTCGATGCCGACGAACACCAGCCCGCGCTTCCTCAGCTCCGGCCCGAGCGCGGCGCAGATTTCCGCCTCGCGCGGGGTCAGTTCGGTCGCCTCGGCCGAGCCGCCGACCGCGAGGTTGGAGCGGAACTCGCCCTCGCCCGGCCGCCGGTTGATCGCGCCGGCCACTTCGCCATCGACCAGCACGATCCGCTTGTCTCCCTTGGCCACGTCGGGAAGGAACGGCTGGACCATGAACGGCTCCTTCCACATCTGCGAGAACACCTCGACCAGCGCGCCGAGGTTCGAGCCATCGGCGGGCACCCGGAACACCGCCTTGCCGCCATTGCCGTGCAGCGGCTTGATGACGATGTCGCCCGGATACTTCTGCTGGAATGCCCGCACGTCCTCGATCCGCCGCGCCACCAGGGTCGGCGGCATGAACTGGGCGAAATCGAGCACGAAGACCTTTTCCGGCGCATTGCGCACCGATTCCGGGTCGTTGACCACCAGGGTCCGCCCCTTGAGCTTTTCCAGCAGGTGGGCGCCGGTGATGTAGCCCAGGTCGAACGGCGGGTCCTGGCGCATCAGCACGACGTCGATCTCGGCATCGAGATCGATCAGCCGGCCTTCGCCGAGCGCGTGATGATCGCCCGCCACGCGCTGCAGCTTTTCGACCGGCTGCGCCCAGGCGGTCACCCGGCCCGGCGCGCCGGGCACCGATTCCCATGCCAGCGAGCCGACGTCGTAGTACCACAGGTCGTGCCCTCGCTCCCGCGCCGACAGCATGAGCGCGAAGGTCGAATCGCCGGCAATGTTGATCGAATGGAGCGGGTCCATCTGGACCGCGACGCGCAGGGACATGGGTTTGGAGACTTTCAATCGAGATTCATCGAGGCGTTGACGATGTGGCGCGGCCAGCGCCCGGGCGCAAGCAGCAGCACGTCGACGCGCAGGCATTCATCGCCCGCGACATAGCGCGGCGCCAGCCACTGCGCCGCCGCCACGACCCGTCGCAGGCGGCGTGCATCGATGGCCAGGTCGAGCGCCGCGTCGCTCGCCCGCCACTTGACCTCGACGAAGGCGACGATGTCGCGCCGGCGCACGACGAGATCGACTTCGCCCGCCGGGCAACGCAGCCGCCGGGCCAGCGGTCGCCAGCCGTGGAGCATGAGATAGAGCGTCGCCAGCCACTCCCCGCGCCGCCCGCGCGCCTCGGCCCGGCGCCGGTTCACCGCAGTTCCAGTGCCCGCGCATAGAGCGTCTTGCGGTCCATGCCGGTCATCCGCGCAACCGCCGATGCCGCCTGCGATGGGCCGGCATGGGCCAGTTCCGCCCGCAACAGCGCGTCCGCATCGAATGCCGGGCCGGCATCGGCGACCGGGGGCGCAACCACCAGCACGATCTCGCCGCGGGGCGGCTTCGCGGAATAGTGCGCGATCAGTTCTTCGACCGGCCCGCGCCCGCATTCCTCGTGCAGCTTGGTCAGTTCGCGCGCGACCGCCACCTCGCGCCCGGGCAGCCCCTGCCCGATCGCCGCCAGCGTATCGAGCAGGCGCGGCGCGGTCTCGTAGAACACAAGGCTCGCCGGAACCGCGGCCAGTTCGGCCAGCATCGTCGCCCGCGCCTGGGCCTTGGCCGGCAGGAAGCCGGCGAACAGGAACCGGTCGCTCGGCAGGCCCGACAGCGCCACCGCCGCGATCGCCGCGCAGGCGCCCGGCACCACCGTCACCGCGATTCCCCGCGTCCGCGCCTCGCCCACCAGCCGGTAGCCCGGGTCCGAAATCAGCGGAGTACCCGCATCCGAGACCAGCGCCACCGGACCCCGCGCGGCGAGATCGAGCAGGCCGGACCGCGCCGCATCGTCGCTGTGGTCGTCATGCCGGATCAGCCGCTGCTTGATGCCCAGGTGATGCAGCAGCTTGCCGGCCACCCGCGTATCCTCGCAGGCCACCGCATCCACGCCGCGCAATGTCTCGATCGCTCGCAGGGTGATATCGCCCAGATTGCCAATCGGGGTCGCGACGATATACAGCCCCGGTTCAAGTGGCTTGGTCATGGCTCCGGCTCATGAACCACCGGTGCAGGGAACCGCAAGGATGATTAAGTATCGCGCCACAAGTGGCCGCCATCTTGTGGCTTTTCGCGATACGACAGCAAAGGATCTCAAGGTGATGGGCCGCAACCTGGCCTTTGCGGTGATTCAGGCCGCTTTGCTGGCCGTTCTGCTCGCCGCTTGCCAGGTCATTCCCAAAGGCCCGCCCTCCCCGCCCCCGGCACCGCCGCCCCCGCAGACCACGATTCCAACCGACGGCGGTCACCATCGCATCGCCCTGCTGGTGCCGCTGGGAGGCCCGCAGGCCGGCGCCGGCCAGGCCATCGCCAATGCCGCGCAGATGGCACTGCTCGATTCGAACGCCGCCAACCTGCGCATCTCGACCTATGACACCACGACCGGCGTGGCAGGGGCAACCCAGCGCGCGTTGGCCGATGGCAACATGCTGATCCTCGGCCCCCTGCTCGGCGAGGATGCCGACGATGTCGGCCGGGCCGCCCGCAAGGCGCGCGTGCCGGTGATCTCGTTCTCCAACGATGTCACCGCCGCCGGCGACGGGGTGTTCGTCATGGGCAATATCCCCGGCGAGGCGATCGAGCGCGTGGTCGGGCAGGCACGCAGCCAGGGCGCTTCCCGCTTCGCCGCGCTGATTCCGGTCGGCACTTATGGCGAACATGCCTCCAATGCGATGCTTGCCGCGGTCCGCGCTGCAGGCGGGACGATGGTCGGCATGGAAAGCTACGACCGCTCCGGCAGCAACATCGTCGCAGCCGCCCGCAAGCTGAAGGCGCGGGGACCATATGACGCGGTGCTGATCGCCGATGGTGGCCGCATCGCCGCGCTCGCCGCCCCGGTGCTCAAGGCCGGCCAGCCGGCCTTGCGCATTCTCGGCACCGAACTGTGGAGCGGCGATGCCGTCGTCCTGCGCACCCCGGCGCTTGCCGGTGCCGAATTTGCCGCTCTTTCCGACCAGCGCTTCCCCCGCTTTTCCGCCTCCTATCGCAGCCGCTTCGGCACGCCGCCCTACCGCATCGCCACGCTCGGCTATGATGCCGTCCTGCTGACCTTGCGCATCGCGCGGGACTGGCGACCGGACTCCCCGTTCCCCACTGCCCGCATGTATGATCGCGGCGGCTTCCTCGGTCTGGATGGCGCATTCCGTTTCGGCTCCGACGAGGTGATCGACCGCGCGCTGGAAGTCCGCGAGGTGAGCGGCGGCACCGTCCGCGTCGTCAGTCCGGCGCCAGCCAGCTTCACGCCCTGAAGATAAAGCCGGCTTTGCGCTTGGCCGGTGCCGACCGCGCCGGTATAGCCTGCCCATGGCCGATGACCTGTTCGAGAACCCCCGCGCCGCCACCACCGAAAGCTATGACGGCTCCGCGATCGAGGTGCTCGAAGGGCTGGAGCCGGTGCGCCGGCGGCCGGGCATGTATATCGGCGGGACGGACGAGCGCGCGCTCCATCACCTCGCCGCCGAAGTGCTCGACAACGCGATGGACGAAGCGGTCGCGGGCCATGCCAACCGCATCGAGGTCACACTGGAGGAAGCGGACGGCGCGGCCGGCCGCCTGACCATCGTCGACAACGGGCGCGGCATCCCGGTCGATGAGCACCCGAAGTTTCCCGGCAAGTCGGCGCTGGAGGTCATCCTCACCACGCTGCACTCGGGCGGCAAGTTCTCCGGCAAGGCCTATGCCACCTCGGGCGGCCTGCACGGCGTCGGGGTCAGCGTGGTCAATGCCCTGTCCTCGCTGACCCGGATCGAGGTCGCGCGCAACAAGGAACTCTACGCCCAGGAGTTCTCGCGCGGGCTGCCGCTGGCCCCGTTGGCCAGGATCGGCGCGGCGCCCAATCGGCGCGGCACCTCGGTCAGCTTCGTGCCGGATACCGAGATCTTCGGCGCCGATGCGAAATTCAAGCCGGCCCGCCTGTTCCGCCTGGTTCGCTCCAAGGCCTATCTCTACGCCGGCGTCGAGATCCGCTGGAAATGCGCGCCCGCGCTGGCCAGCGCCGATGTCCCGGCGGAAGCGGTGTTCCAGTTCCCCGGCGGCCTCGCCGATCACCTCGCCGAGCAGCTCGGCAGCCGCGAATGCGTCACCACCCAGTTCTTCTCCGGCAAGCAGGATTTCCCGGCCAACGACACCGGCGAGGAAATGGGCCGGGTCGAATGGGCCGTCGCCTGGCCGCTCTGGTCGGATGGCGCCTATTCCTACTACTGCAACACCATCCCGACGCCCGATGGCGGCACCCACGAACAGGGCCTGCGCGCCGCCCTGACCAAGGGCATTCGCGCCTTCGCCGAACTGGTCGGCCAGAAGAAGGCCAAGGACATCACGCCCGAGGACGTGGTGACCGGCTGCGAGCTGATGCTCTCGGTGTTCATCCGCGATCCGCAGTTCCAGTCCCAGACCAAGGACCGCCTGACCAGCCCCGAGGCCGCCCGCCTGGTCGAAAACGCGGTGCGCGACCATTTCGACCATTTCCTCACCGACAACATGGACCGGGGCAAGGCCCTGCTCGGCGCGGTCATGGAGCGGATGGACGATCGGCTGAGGCGCAAGGCCGAGCGCGAGGTCAAGCGCAAGACCGCGACCAACGCCCGCAAGCTGCGCCTGCCCGGCAAGCTGACCGACTGCTCGGGCGAAGGCAGCGGCGAGACCGAGCTGTTCATCGTCGAAGGCGATTCGGCCGGCGGCTCGGCCAAGCAGGCGCGGGACCGCAAGACCCAGGCGATCCTCCCCATTCGCGGCAAGATCCTCAACGTCGCCAGCGCGACCGCCGACAAGATCCGGGGCAACAGCGAGATCGCCGACCTCGTCCTCGCGCTCGGCTGCGGCACCCGCAAGGATTGCAACCCGGACAACCTGCGCTACGACCGCATCGTCATCATGACCGACGCCGATGTCGATGGCGCCCACATCGCCACGCTGCTGATGACCTTCTTTTTCCAGGAGATGCCCGAGGTCGTGCGGCGCGGCCACCTCTATCTCGCCCAGCCGCCGCTCTACCGGCTGACCGCCGGCAAGGACAGCGCCTATGCCCGCGACGACGCCCACCGGCTAGAACTGGAAGCGACGAAGTTCAAGGGCAAGAAGGTCGAGGTCTCCCGCTTCAAGGGTCTGGGCGAGATGAACCCGCAGCAATTGCGCGAAACGACGATGTCACCGGCGAGTCGCGGGATGCTGCGCGTCACCCTGCCGCCCGAGCACGAAGCGCGCGCCGCAATCAAGGATCTGGTCGATCGCCTGATGGGCCGCAATCCCGAACACCGCTTCATGTTCATCCAGAACCGCGCCGGAGAGATTGACCCCGAACTGATCGACGCCTGATCTACCGGCTCGCGTCGATTACATACAATCCCGTACTTCGCATCCCACACATACTCCTGACACGGTTCCGGCGGTGCATTGACAGCGTCCGGATTCCGGGTCGCCGCCTCGATGCCGGGGCGGCCTTTCAGGAGGGGTGCATCATGAAGGTCAAGGACATCCAGACGGCACTGGCCGCCCAAGGTTATCGTGTCGGTCCGCTCGACGGCGTATGGGGCAGGCAGACGACGGCGGCGCTTCGCCAATTCCAGTCCGATCATGGCCTGCAGGCCGACGGCATAGCCGGGCCGCTCACGCTGGCGAAGCTGTTCCCGGGGACACAGGCGCCCGCCGCCGGCTACGGGCTGGACGACCCGGCAGCGGTCTGGTTCAGGGAAGCCCGGCGTCTGATCGGCACGCGCGAGAAGCCGGGCGCGGGGAGCAATCCGGTCATACTCGATTGGGCCGGATCGCTCGGCATCCCTTACGGCGGCGACGATATTCCGTGGTGCGGGCTGTTTGTCGGCCATTGCATCGGTGCGACACTCGCGCAGGAGTCGGTCCCGGTCGATCTGTTGCGCGCGCGTGCCTGGGAGCGGTTCGGGTTCATGACCCAGCCCTGCCCCGGAGCGGTCATGGTGTTCTGGCGCAAATCCAAGCAGAGCGGGCTGGGCCATGTCGGTTTCTATGCCGGAGAGGACGCGACTGCATATCGCATCCTCGGCGGCAACCAGTCGGACTCGGTCTTGCTTGCCTGGGTGGGCAAGGATCGGCTGGTCGGCGCACGTTGGCCGGCGAGCGTGCCCGCGCCGGTGGCGAAAGCAGTAAGGGTGGCCCGCACCGACAGTCTTTCCTGGGACGAAGCCTGACCGTTTCACCAAGGAGATTGCCGGTCCTGACACCATCAAGCCGAGGCTCCTGCGACAACCCGATTCAGCCTTCGGGAACCACCCGCTCTTCGCGCCATTTCTACAGCATCTGGGCGCCCCGTTATCGGGCAATAAGGAGAGCTACCATGGGCATTATTCTTTGGCTGATTGTCGGTGCAGTGGTTGGTTGGCTTGCCGGCATGATCATGCGTGACAACAATGGCGTGCTGATGAACATCATCGTCGGCATCGTCGGTGCCGCCATCGGCGGCTTCCTGTTCGCCGGCGGCACGATCAACAATGCGCCGCTGACGGTTTCCAGCTTCATCACGTCGCTGATCGGTGCGGTGATCCTGCTTGCCATCGTCAACCTGGTTCGTCGCGGCGCGGTGCGATAACCGGCGAGCTTCGATAATGGGGTCGCCCGCCAAAGCGGGTTGCCTCCGCAAATGCGGCCACCTATCCCTGAGGCGATAAAGCCCCACGGACAGGATGGCCGCAAATGCGTTTTGAAGGTACTAGCAACTACGTCGCCTCCGACGACCTCCGGGTCGCGGTCAATGCCGCAGTCACCCTGAGGCGACCGCTGCTGGTCAAGGGCGAGCCGGGCACCGGCAAGACCGTCCTCGCCCAGGAAATCGCCAAGGCGGCCAATGCGCCGCTGATCGAGTGGAACGTCAAGTCCACGACCAAGGCCCAGCAGGGCCTTTACGAATACGACGCGGTCGCCCGCCTGCGCGATGGGCAGCTCGGAGACCCCCGCGTCCACGAGATTTCCAACTACATCCGCAAGGGCAAGCTGTGGGAGGCGTTCACCTCGCCGGAGCTTCCCGTCCTGTTGATCGACGAGATCGACAAGGCCGACATCGAGTTCCCCAACGACCTGCTGCAGGAACTCGACCGCATGAGCTTCGACGTCTACGAGACCCAGGAGCGCATCGCGGCGAAGGAGCGGCCGATCGTCGTCATCACCTCCAACAACGAGAAGGAGCTGCCCGACGCGTTCCTGCGCCGCTGCTTCTTCCACTACATTAAGTTCCCCGATCGCGAGACCATGCAGGCGATCATCGACGTGCACTTCCCCGGCATCCAGCGCACGCTGGTCGCCAAGGCGATGGACATTTTCTACGAGGTCCGCGAGGTTCCCGGCCTCAAGAAGAAGCCCTCGACCTCCGAACTGCTCGACTGGCTCAAGCTCCTGCTCAACGAGGACATGCCGCTCGACGTTCTCCAGAACCGCGACCCGACCAAGGCGATTCCCCCGCTCCACGGCGCGCTGCTGAAGAACGAGCAGGACATCATGCTGTTCGAGCGGCTGGCGTTCATGGCCCGGCGCAATACGTGACCGCGCCCTACAGTGGCCGCTGCGCCTGCGGTGCGGTCACCCTGGCCATTTCCGCCGAACCGGTGACGACGCGGCAGTGCTGGTGCCGCCAGTGCCAGCAGATCGCCGCGGGCGGGCCCACCCACAACGCCGTGTTCGTCGCGGATGCCGTCATCATCCGCGGCTCGCTTGCCGCTTCCGCCTGGACTGCAGCCAGCGGCAATGTCCTGACCTTCCATTTCTGCCCGTCCTGCGGCACCCAGGTCTACGCGCAAAGCTCTGCCCGCCCCCATTTGAAGACCGTCCGTCTCGGCGCGATCGACGAACCGCACGGACTGAGGCCGCAGATGGCGATCTGGACCGACGAGGCGCCGGTTTGGGCACAGATCGACCCGACCATCGAGCACCACCGCCGCCAGCCTGCCCCACCGCCGACGAGTTGACACCATGTTCTTCAATTTCCTCGACGAACTGCGCCTCGCCGGCATTCCGGCCAGCATCAAGGAGCACCTTGTGCTGCTGGAAGCGCTAGACCGCGACGTGATCGAGCAGACGCCGGAAGCGTTCTACTATCTCGCCCGCGCCACTTTCGTGAAGGACGAGGCCCTGCTTGATCGCTTCGACCAGGTGTTCGGCAAGGTCTTCCGGGGCGTGTTCAGCGAATATGGCCAGAACCCGGTCGAAATCCCCGAGGAATGGCTCAAGGCCGTCGCCGAGAAATTCCTCACGCCCGAGGAGATGGAAAAGATCCAGGCGCTCGGCTCGTGGGAAGAGATCATGGAAACGCTGAAGCAGCGGCTCGAGGAACAGAAGGAAGAGCACCACGGCGGCAACAAGTGGATCGGCACCGGCGGCACCAGCCCGTTCGGCCACTCGGGCTACAACCCGGAAGGCGTCCGCATCGGCGGCCAGTCCAAGCACAAGCGCGCGGTCAAGGTCTGGGAACAGCGCGATTTCAAGAACCTCGACAACACGCGAGAACTGGGCACCCGCAACATCAAGGTGGCGCTGCGCCGCCTGCGCCGCTTCGCCCGCGAAGGTTCGCCCGACGAACTGGACCTCGACGCGACGATCCAGGGCACCGCACGGCAAGGCTGGCTCGACATCCGCATGCGGCCGGAGCGGCACAATGCGGTCAAGGTGCTGCTGTTCCTCGATGTCGGCGGCTCGATGGACCCGTTCATCCGCATGGTCGAGGAACTGTTCAGCGCCGCCACGTCCGAGTTCAAGAACCTCGAATTCTTCTATTTCCACAACTGCCTCTATGAAAGCGTGTGGAAGGACAACATGCGCCGCCGCAATGCCCGGCAATCGACCTGGGACCTGCTCCACAAGTATGGCCACGACTACAAGGTCGTGTTCGTCGGCGATGCGGCGATGAGCCCGTACGAGATCAGCCAGACCGGCGGCTCGGTCGAGCACATGAACGCCGAGCCCGGCGCCGTCTGGCTCCAGCGCGTGATCCAGACATATCCGGCCACCGTCTGGCTCAACCCGACGCCCGAGGCCCAGTGGAGCTATTCACAATCGACTAAAATGATCCGGCAACTGTTCAACGACCAGATGTTCCCGCTGACCCTTGCCGGGCTCGAAGGCGCGATGCGCGAACTGACCCGCAAGAAGCACTGAACGTCATCGGTATAGCAGCAGATCGTCCACCTCTGCCTGCCACGCCGCCTCGTCGCGCGCGGCCATCGCCTCGAGGTCGCCGGGCGCCGCGCCGGCATCATCGACCCATTCCCGCAGGCCAGGCCCGCCGTTGATCACGTCGATCGCCAGCCGGTCGAACTCGTATTCATAAGCGAAGTCGCGCCACAGCGGATAGTCGGGCCGCAGGTTGCGGATCGCTTTGAAGGCGAGCGCCTGTACCCGCCAGGGCCGGAACGCGGCATGGTCGTAAAACCGGCCTTCGGCGTGGACCATCAGGGCGCTGCACAGTTTGCCCGCATGTTTATGGAACGTCGGCTCGAACCAGCATGGCCTCAGTGCGCACCCCGCCATCCAATCCGGCGCGATCCGCTCCATCTCCGCAAGGATGGCCCCGGCGTCGAGATCGGGCGCGCCGAACAGCACTTCCAGCGGCCGGGTCGTCCCCCGCCCTTCGGACAGGGCCGTGCCCTCGATCATCACCGTGCCGGCGTAAGCCCGCGCCATGTTGAGGTTGGCGGCGTTGGGGCTGGGATTGACCCAGACCCGGCTGTCCGGCCAGCCGAACCCCGGCGCCGCATCGGGCCGCCAGCCCTCCATCGCGATCACCCGGTAATCCACATCGAGACCGAACCGGCGGATGAACCAGTGCCCCATCTCGCCCAGCGTCAGCCCGTGCCGCATCGGCATCGGCCCGGCGCCGACGAAGCTTTCCTGGCCCGCCAGCAGCGTCGTCCCTTCGACCGGCCGCCCGGCGGGATTGGGCCGGTCCAGCACCCAGACGCTCTTGCCGGTCCCGTGGCAGGCCTGGAGCAGGTAGAGCAGCGTCGTCACGAACGTGTAGATTCGGCATCCCAGATCCTGAAGGTCGAACAGGAACACGTCCGCCGTGTCGATCATCGCCGGCGTCGGCCGCCGCACTTGGCCATAGAGGCTGAACACCGGAATGCCATGGACCGGATCGCGCTCGTCGGCGGTCTCGACCATGTTGTCCTGCTTGTCCCCCTTCAGCCCGTGCTGCGGGCCAAAGGCGCTGGTCAGCCTCACCCCCGCCACCGCCAATGCATCGAGCGAGTGGACCAGGCCTTCGGTCACCGAAGCCGGATGGGCGACAAGCGAGACGCGCTGGCCATCCAATGGCTTGCGCAGGTCAGGTTCCGCCAGCAGGCGGTCGATGCCGAATTTCATGATGCGTCAGGTGCCGCAACCGGCAGCACGAAGCAAGCCGGCGCATGGAAATCGGGCTGCTCCGCCGGATGGGCCAGCGCCCAGTAGGAGAGGACGCCGCCTTCTTCCTCGATGACCGCGCTCACCCCGCAATGCCATGGCAGCGGCGGCAGGCCGGTCAGCGGAATCGCCGCATCGAAAATGCGCAGATCGCCGCTGCCGCGCAGCGTGCAGTCCGGATCGCGCGGCATCGCCCGCTCGCGCATTCCCGCGCGATAGCCGCTGAAGTCATAGGCCGCCCATCGCTCCGACGGGGAGAGGTTGAATTCGCTGTAGGCTTGCCCGGCGCCCGGCCTCACGAACAGCTCGAAGCAGGTGCTCTTCCACAGGCCATCGGCCCGGCCCTTGCCAGCCAGCTTCGGCACCATGAGCCGCCCTGCCCCCTCGACCCGCCAGCGCAAGCGCAACCACCCCGCATCGAAGCCGAGCAAGGCGAATTCCACCGCACGCACCGCGAGGGCCGGCCGCGCCGGGTGGGGAATGAGCCGATCCGTTTGCAAGCGCGCCCCTCCGTGCTAGTCGCCCCGTCTCCCAGACGAGGCGACGATGACCCAGTACCAGTCCACCCTGCTCCGCCTGCTCGACGAGCGCGGCTACATCCACCAGCTGACCGACCCGGAAGGGCTGGACAAGTTGGCCGCAGGCGGCGTGGTTCCGGGCTATATCGGCTTCGACGCCACCGCGCCATCGCTGCATGTCGGCTCCCTTGTCCAGATCATGATGCTGCGTCGCCTCCAGCAGGCCGGCCACAAGCCGATCGTCGTCATGGGCGGCGGCACGACCAAGGTCGGCGATCCGTCCGGCAAGGACGAAAGCCGCAAGATGCTGACCGAGGACGGCATCCGCGCCAACATCGCCTCGATCCGCACGGTGTTCGAGCGCCTGCTGACCTTCGGCGATGGCCCGACCGATGCCATGATGGTCGATAACGACGAGTGGCTGAGCAAGCTCGGCTACATCGAGCTGCTGCGCACCGTCGGCCCGCACTTCACCATCAACCGGATGATGACGTTCGACTCGGTCAAGCTCCGTCTCGACCGCGAGCAGCCGCTGACCTTCCTCGAATTCAACTACATGATCCTGCAGGCCTACGATTTCCGGGAACTCGCCATGCGCCGGGGCTGCCGCCTGCAGATGGGCGGTTCGGACCAGTGGGGCAACATCGTCAACGGCATCGAGCTCGGCCGCCGGATGAACGGGCTGGAGCTGTATGGCCTGACCACGCCGCTGCTGACCACGGCCGATGGCGCCAAGATGGGCAAGACCGCCGCCGGCGCCGTCTGGCTCAACGAGGAGGCCTTGCCGGCCTACGACTTCTGGCAATACTGGCGCAATTGCGATGACCGCGATGTCGGCCGCTTCCTACGCCTGTTCACCGACGTGCCGCTGCCGGAAGTTGCCCGCCTCGAATCGCTCGAAGGGAGCGAGATCAATTCCGCCAAGGTGGTGCTCGCCAATGAGGTGACCCGACTTTGCCGGGGCGACGAGGCAGCGCGGGCGGCCGAATCCACCGCCTCGGCCACGTTCGCCGGCGGTGGCGTCGGCAGCGATCTTCCGGTCCTGGCGGTGCCGGGAGAAGGCCTGACCATTGTCGATGCGCTTGTCGAGATCGGATTTGCGACGAGCCGTGGCGAGGCTCGCCGCCTCGTCGCCGGCGGCGGCGCCCGCCTCGATGGCGAGGCGATTGCCGACGAAAACCACCGCATCCGACTGGAAAACGGGGAAATCCGCCTCTCCGCCGGCAAGAAACGCCACGGCGTGCTGCGTCCTGCAATCGGCTGACATCCTGCCGGCAAAAGGCGGCAAGCCCTTGCCGGTGCTTTACCCTTTCTTGGACATTTTTTGGCATCAGACCCGTCGAGGGGCCAGAAAATCGGCCGAGGAAGGGAACCAGACCATGTCCAGTGGAGCGCAGCTGTCGGTCACCGATCTGCGTCGGTCGACGCGCCATCCGGTCGATCACCGGTTGCTGGCCGAGCATCGGCGGCTGGGTGACCTCATGCTCCATGTGACGAACATCTCCGCCCATGGCTTCATGACGGATACCGAGACCGGGCTGGGCCGGGGCGAGCGGGTCGTCATCCGCCTGCCGGTCGTCGGCCGGATCGAGGCCCACCTGATCTGGACCGCGGGGGAACGCTGCGGCTTCCAGTTCGAGCGGATAATCCGCTTCGACGACTTCACCGCGATGATCGAGACCATGCAGCCCAACGTCCGCCTGCGCCGCGACCGCTGAACCGGGTCGTCGCCCCGCTGGCCTCGCGGGCTTGGCAAGCGCCAGCAGGACTGCCATTCGCTGCCGGGTGAACCGTCCCGTTTCCCCGATCGCCAACCCCGCCTATCGCCGCTACTGGCTGGCCCGCTTCCTGACCGTGATGGCGACCAGCGGCATGGTCGTCGTCATCGGCTACCAGCTCTATGACCTGGCGCGCGGTCGCTACCACATGAGCATTGCCGCCGCCGGCCTGCAGCTCGGCATTCTGGGGCTGGTCCAGTTCGTGCCGGTGGTGGCCCTCAGCCCGCTCGCCGGCGTCGTCGCCGACCGGTTCGACCGGCGCATGGTCGCCGGCATCGGGGTCATGGCGGATTTCTGTGTCGCGGCGGCACTGGCGGCGGCGACCATGCTCGGGCTGGTGACCCTGCCTCTGCTTTACGTGCTTGCCGCACTGCATGGAGTCGTGCGGGTGTTCGTCGCACCGGCCCAGTCGGCGATTGCCCCCAACATCGTGCCGACCGAGCAACTGCCGCAGGCGATCGCGATGGGCGCGATCGCGTTCCAGGGTGGCTCGGTTGCCGGGCCGGCGCTCGGTGGCTTGCTGTTCGCGCAGGCGGCGGGCGCACCTTATGCCCTTGCCGGGCTTTTCCTGCTTGCGGCATCGCTGCTGCTGCTGTCGCTGCCGCCGGTCCCTGCCCCGCCGGATAACCGCCGGTCGCATCCCTTGCGCCAGATGCTGGACGGATTCTCGTTCGTCCTCGGCCATCGCTTCCTGCTCGGCTGCGTCACGTTGGACCTGTTCGCCGTGCTGCTGGCCGGGGCGACCGCGCTGCTGCCGGTGTTCGCCCGCGATATCCTGACGATCGACGGCCACCCGGTCGGCGCATATGGCCTGGGGCTGATGCGGGCGGCTCCGGCGGCCGGCGCCGCCCTGGTGGCGCTGGTCCTGTCGCGGTGGCCACTGGCGCGCAATGTCGGGGTCAAGATGCTGTGGTCGGTCGCTGTCTATGGCGCCGCGACGGTGGCCTTCGGCCTTTCCCGCAATTTTGCCGCATCGCTGGCCTTGCTCTCAATCCTGGGCGCGGCCGACATGGTGTCGGTGTTCATCCGCTCCACCCTTATCCAGTTGCATACGCCCGACGCGGTGCGCGGCAGGGTCTCGGCGATCACGACGATTTTCGTCTCGGCGTCTAACGAACTGGGCGAGATGGAGTCGGGCCTGGCCGTCGCGCTGTTCGGCGCCACCGGCGCGGTCCTGTTCGGCGGTGTCGCCGCCATCGTCATCACTGGGCTGTGGGCATGGCTGTTCCCGGAAATCCGGCGGGCCAGGACGTTCGCAGTCCCTGAAAACCTCGGAGTGAAATCATGACCGGCGAGACTTTGGCCTATGCCGATGGCGATGTCGCCTTGAACGGCCTGCTCTATCGGCCGGCAGCCGCCCCGCGCGCCGCCATTCTGGTGTTCCCGACCATCGCCAATGTCACCGCCAATATCGAACGCAAGGCGACCGCACTGGCGCGGGACGGCTACGTCGCCTTGATCGCCGATTTCTATGGCCAGCCGGTCGCCGATTTTGCCGCCTCGCGGCCGCTGGCGGACGCGCTGCGGTCCGATCCGCTGCGATACCGGGCGCGGCTGGTGGCAGCGCTCGCCGCCCTGCGCCAGGCGGCGGGTCCCGGCCTGCCGGCTGCGGCGATCGGTTTCTGCATGGGCGGCCAGGCCGCGCTCGAACTGGCCCGCTCCGGCGCGGACCTCAGGCTGGCCGCCAGCTTCCACGGCCTGCTCGACACCGCGCTGCCGGCGGAGCCCGGGGCGATCAAGGCCCGCCTGCTGGTCTGCCATGGCGATGCCGACCCGATGGTGCCCCGCAGCCAGGTTTCCGCCTTCCAGCAGGAGATGGACACCGCCGGGGCCGACTGGCACCTCCACGTCTATGCCGGCGTTCGCCACGGATTCACCGATCCCGACAGCGATTCCCGGGGCATGGATGCGATCCGCTACAACGCCAGCGCCGACCGCCAGTCGTGGGCGGCGCTGGCCGGCCTGTTCCACGAAGTGTTCTGACGGCGAACAAGCGCTCAACCGGCGCCGAACGCTTCCGGCGGAAGCGCCATCACCGCCTCGGCCCCCGCTTCGAGCTGGCGTCGCAACGCGCCGGCCTGCGGCAACACACGTTCGGCATAGAACCGCGCGGTGACCAGCTTGGCCTCGTAGAATGGCGCTTCGCCGGTCCCGCCCGCCAGCGCCTTGCGCGCCGCCTGCGCCATCCGCAGCCACATCAGGCCGATCGCGACGATCCCGGCGATCTCCATGAAGGCATAGGCGCCGGCGCCGGCGGTATCCGGGTCCGCCAGCCCATGGCCCGCAAGCCACATCGTCGCCGCCTTGAATTCACCGTTGGCCCGCGCCAGCGCGGTGGCGACCCCGGCCAGGTCCGCCTCGTCGGCCGCGCCGGCGCATTCGGCATCGACCAGGGCGAACAGCGCCTGCACCGCCCGGCCGCCGCCCGCCCCGAGCTTGCGGCCGACGAGGTCCATCGCCTGCACGCCGTTGGCGCCTTCATAGATCATCGCGATCCGGGCATCGCGAACGAACTGCTCCATGCCGTTCTCGACGATGTAGCCATGCCCACCCCAGATCTGCTGCATGGCAACCGTGGTCTCGAAGCCCTTGTCGGTCCCGTAACCCTTGATCACCGGCGTCAGCAGGCCGACCAGATCGGCGGCGGCGGCGCGGACCGCCGGGTCCGGCGACTTGCCGGCGAGATCGACCTGCAGGCCCACCCAGAGCACCAGCGCCCGCATCCCCTCGGTGAAGGCCTTCGCCTCCATCAGCAGGCGGCGAACGTCGGGCTGGACGATCAGCGGGTCCGCGCTTTCGGCCGGTTCGGCGGCGCCGCGCAGGCCCCGGCCCTGCCGCCGCTCGCGCGCATAGGCGGCGCCGTTCTGGTAGGCGACTTCGGCCTGGCCCAGACCCTGGATGCCGACCCCGAGCCGCGCCGCGTTCATCATCACGAACATCGCCGGCAGGCCCCGGTGCGCCTCGCCGACCAGCCAGCCGATGGCGCCGTCGTAGTTCATCGCGCAAGTGGCATTGGCGTGGATGCCCATCTTGTGCTCGATCGCCCCGCAGGAAACCGCATTGCGCTCGCCCGGCCGGCCGTCGGCATCCGGGAGGAATTTAGGCACCACGAACAGCGAGATACCCTTCGAACCGGCCGGCGCATCCGGCAGTCGTGCCAGCACGAGGTGGACGATGTTCTCAGCCAGATCGTGCTCGCCGGCGGAAATGAAGATCTTCCCGCCGGTGATGGCAGAGCTGCCGTCGCCGCGCGGCTCGGCGCGGGTACGGATCAGGCCGAGATCGGTGCCGCATTGCGGTTCGGTCAGGTTCATCGTGCCGGTCCAGGTGCCGGCCACCATCGGCGGCAGGAAGCGCGCCTTCAGGTCATCACCGGCATTGGCGTGGATCGCGTCGATCGCCCCGTTGGTCAGCCCCGGATACATCGCGAAGGACTGGTTCGCCCCGCAGAGGAACTCGTCCACCGCGAAGCCGAGGACATGCGGCAGGCCCTGCCCGCCATATTCCGCTGGCAGCGAGAGCGTGCCCCACCCCGCCTCGCGAAACGCGCGATAGGCTTCGGCGAATCCCGCCGGGGTCGATACCGAACCATCGGCCTGGCGCTGGCAACCGGCGGCATCGCCACTGCGGTTGAGCGGCGCGAGAACCTCGGCAGCGAACCGGCCGGCCTCGTCCAGCACGCTGGCAAGCAGGTCCGGGCCGAGGGCATCGAAGCCGGGAAGCGCCGACCAGGCCGCAATGTCGAGCAATTCCTCGATGACGAAACGGGTATCGCGCACTGGCGCGGCATAGCTGGACATCCCGGCAACTCCCCTCTTCCGCGTGCCTCGTGACACCGGCACCGTTCGGTTCGTCCGATATAGGGAGATCAGACCCCGGCGCTAGGCTCGGAACACTTGCCCGCTTCCAGGGAAGCGACAAAGGCGGCGAGTTCGGCGATCATTCCGTCGATGGCCTGACGCTGGCGCTCCAGTTCGCCGATGCGCTGGCGGCAGAGCGAGAGCAGGGTGGCGCGCTTGTCGCCACCTTCGAGCAGGCCAATCGAATCGCGGATATCGGCAAGGCTGAAGCCGACGCCCTTGGCCCGGCAGATCCACGCCAGGCGCAACCGGTCCCGGCGCGAGTAGCGCCGGACACCGCCGATGCGCTGCGGGGTGACGAGGCCCTCCTCCTCGTAAAACCGCAAGGTGCGCGTGGTGACGCCGAATTCGGTGGCCAGTTCGGAGATGGTCCAGAAGTTCGGCCCACGGCCAGCCGGGGCATGGGGTGGAATCGTATCGCGATCAGCCATGGCCGGCTGGTAGGCGGGCGCAGTAAACGCGCCATGAAGTCGGAAGGTTAACGGGTCGCTACGGATAATTCCGCATGCAATTCACCGGCGGCGTTTCAGTTTTCGATACGCTCCAGCCGATCATCGGCGAGGACCCGGTAGAAGCAGCTGCGCGCGCCGGTATGGCAGGCGGGACCTTCCGGGGTGACCATCAGGACCAGCGCGTCCTGGTCACAATCGACCCTGATCTCGTTCACCCGCAGGAAGTGCCCCGAAGTTTCCCCCTTGAGCCAGAGCCGCCCGCGCGAACGCGAGTGGAAGTGGGCAAGCCCGGTCTCGCGCGTCCTGGCGAGTGCTTCGGCATCCATGAAGGCAAGCATCAGCGGCTCGCGGGTCGCCGAATCGATGGCGATCGCCGTCAACAGGCCATGGCTGTCGAATCGCGGCATGAAGCGGCTGCCTTGCTCGCGGTCATCGGCATCGGGGCCTTGCATCTTGGAACGTTCCCTCGGCATGGCAGCACGACCGCTGCCCTGTTGCGCGATAACCACATGCGCGGGGTAAAATCCACCGCGCAGATGGACGGCGCTTTATCTTCGTCGCGAGTTTTCGCACAAGAGACTCAGTGGTCTCAGGGGGCCACATGAATCGGGCGTTAACCGCGCCAGGGTTCAGGGAAACCGAGCAGCCGACAAGGCGCCGGAAGACCATGAGGGCTAAAGGGCGTGGCGGCCGTTTCAGGGGGGCCACCTGGCGCGAAAGCGGCGCCCGAAAGTTTCGTCACGTGGACGCCCGGGGCTCAGCTCCGGGCGTTTGCTTTTCATGTCCCCGTCACACGTGCGGCAGCGCCTCCTCCAGCACGCGGGCAATGCAGGCGATGACCACTTTCTCCACCCCCGCCCGCTTGAGCGCCCGGACGCAGGCATTGCTGGTTGCCCCGCTGGTCAGAACGTCATCGACCAGCACCACGCGCGCGCCCTTGAGCATCGCGCGTCGTTTCGGCTCGACGACGATCGCTCCCGAGAGGATGCGGGCGCGGGCCAGACGGTCCTTGCCCGCAAGGCTTGGGGTGTGGCGCTGGCGGCGCAGGGCATCGACCACCACCATCGCGCCAGTCGAGCGGGACAGTTCGCGCGCCAGCAGGGCAGACTGGTTGTAGCCGCGCCGCCACAGCCGCCAGCGATGGAGCGGCACCGGGACCAGCAGCCAGCCCGGCCTGATGCCGCCATGCAGCCCGGCCAGCCTGGGCGCGATCAACCGGGCAAATAACGGCGCCAGCGCAATCCGCCCGCCGCGCTTGTAGGCCAGGATCAGCCGCCGGATCGCCTCGTTGTAGATGGTCCCGGCGGCGATGCCGTCGTGTCGTGGCGCCTGGGCCATGCACGGCGCGCAGACAGCACCTTCGGGCAACTCTCCGGCAAAGGGCCGCTGGCATGAGGCACAGGCCGGCTGCCCCGGCTGCACCAGCCCCGACCAGCAGCCCGGGCACAGGCCGCCATGCTCGACCACCGGCTCCCCGCACAGGGGACAGCGCGGCGGAAACAGCATGTCGGCAATCGCCGCGACCGGAGCTGGAAGCTGCATGAACCCCGTGTAATCCCGTATTCCGGCAGTGCCAAGGCTTGCCTGCCGCGATGCGCGGAGGCAGGGAGGCGCCATGGCCGCCGCTCCCCCCCGGATCTTTTCGCCCACGCGCCGCGCCGCTGCCCGCGCCCGCATGCTCGCGCTCCAGCAGGCCGCCGATGCACCACGCTACCTGCTGGCTGACATGATCGAGGACGTGCTCGAACGCCTCGCCTTCCTCCGCGTCAGCCCCCGCCGCGCCCTGATCATCGGCGACCACACCGGCAAACTGGCCAAATCGCTTGAAGGTGCCGATGTCACGTCAGCGGAGCCGGCCGAGGGCTTCGACGAGGAGAGCCCCCTACCCGGCGGCGATTACGACCTGATCGCCAGCCTCGGCACACTCGACACGGTCAACGACCTCCCCGGCGCGCTGATCCACCTGCGCCAGGCGCTCTCTCCCGGCGGCCTGATGATCGCCAGCCTGCCCGGCGCCGGCAGCCTGCCCATGCTGCGCGCCGCGATGCTCGCCGCCGATGGCGACCGGCCCGCCCCGCGCCTCCACCCGCAGATCGACGTGCGCGCCGGCGGGCAACTGCTCCAGCGCGCCGGCTTTGCCGACCCGGTGGTGGACAGCCGCCCGCTCGATGTCGGCTTCCGCTCATTCAGCCGCCTCGTCGCCGACCTGCGCGCCCAGGGCCTCGGCAATGTCCTTGCCAGCCCCGGCCCTGCCCTCACGCGGCACATGCTCGACGCCGCCGAAGCTGCGTTTTTCGGGCCAGCCCGGGAACGCCGCGCCGTCGAGCATTTCGAGATTCTGACGCTCAGTGGTTGGAAAAAGGATTAGTAAAGCCGGGGATTTACCATCCCCGGGCCCCAGTAAACGCGGCCTGGGCGCTCCATATCGAGGTTTTGCCCGACTTGAGGCGCCGCAGGCATATTTACCGCTGCGCGGAATAGCCCGACCGAAGAACCACACACACAACGGCAATGCCACCGGGGTCCGGGGATGGTAAATCCCCGGCTTCCCTTCTCTATTTCCCTTCCAGCACCCGGCAGTCGTCAGACCAGCCGCGCCTGCCGCAGCGCCGCCGCAATGAACCCAGCGAACAGCGGGTGCGGCTCGAATGGCCGGCTCTTCAGCTCCGGATGGAACTGCACGCCGATGAACCACGGGTGGTCGGGCCGCTCGACGATCTCGGGCAACAGGCCGTCCGGCGACATGCCGGAGAACACCAGACCGCCTTTTTCCAGCGACTCGCGATAGTGGGCGTTGACTTCGTAGCGATGGCGATGGCGCTCGGAAATCTCGGTCGTGCCGTAGACCGCTGCGGCGTGGCTGTTGTGCGCCAGCGCCGCCGGATAGGCGCCCAATCGCATGGTGCCGCCGAGGTCGCCGCCTTCGGCGCGCTTTTCCAGCCCTTCCTTGCCCATCCACTCGGTGATGATGCCGACCACCGGCTCGTCGGTGGGGCCGAACTCGGTCGATGAGGCGGCGGCGATGCCCGCTGTGTTGCGCGCGCCTTCGATGCAGGCCATCTGCATGCCGAGGCAGATGCCGAAGAACGGCACCTTGCGTTCGCGGGCGAATCGCACGCTGGCGATCTTGCCCTCGGTTCCGCGCTCGCCGAAGCCGCCGGGCACGAGGATGCCATGCATCGGCTCCAGCTTCGCGGCGATTTCGTCATCGTTCTGCTCGAACACTTCGGCGTCGATCCACTTGACATGGACCCTGACCCGGTTGGCCAGCCCGCCGTGGACCAGCGCCTCGTTGAGCGACTTGTAGGCATCGGGCAGGCCGACATATTTGCCGACGACGCCGATCGTCACCTCGCCCTCCGGCCGCTGGAAGCGATCGACGATGTCCGCCCAGCGGGCCAGTTCGGGCTGGGGCGCAGTCATGCCGAAGTGGTGCAGGACTTCCGCATCAAGCCCTTCGGCGTGGTACTGCTGCGGCACCGCATAGATGTTGGGCGCATCGAGCGCCGGGATCACTGCCTGCTTGCGCACGTTGCAGAACAGGGCGATCTTGGCCCGCTCGCTCTCCGGCAGCGGATGCTCGCAGCGGCATAGCAGGATGTCGGGCTGGATGCCCAGTCCCGTCATCTCGCGCACCGAATGCTGGGTCGGCTTGGTCTTCAGCTCGCCGGCCGCCGCGATGTAGGGCACCAGCGTCACGTGGACGAAGCAGGTCTGCTCGCGGCCCAGTTCGTTGTGCAGTTGGCGCAAGGCCTCGATGAACGGCAGGCCTTCGATGTCGCCGACCGTCCCGCCGATCTCGCACAGCACGAAATCGAGGTCGTCCTGGTCGTCCAGCGCGAAGTCCTTGATCGCGTCGGTGACGTGGGGGATCACCTGTACGGTCGCGCCGAGGTAGTCGCCGCGCCGCTCCTTGGCGATGATGTCGCGATAGATGCGGCCCGAGGTGATGTTGTCCGCCTGCCGGGCCGAAACCCCGGTGAACCGCTCGTAGTGCCCGAGGTCGAGGTCGGTCTCCGCCCCGTCGTCGGTGACGTAGACCTCGCCATGCTGGTAAGGGCTCATCGTGCCGGGATCGACGTTGAGATAGGGGTCGAACTTGCGGATGCGGACCCGGAAGCCCCGCGCCTGGAGCAGTGCCGCCAGGCTCGCCGCCATCAGGCCTTTGCCCAGCGAGGAAACCACGCCGCCGGTGATGAAAATGTACCGCGCCATGGGAATCGGGCCTTAGTCCCTGCCTGCCGCCCCCGGCAAGCTCCTTGAAGGACCCTGCCGGCAGTCATCCACAATTCAAATGCCTGCTCCAGCGCGCCGCGCATGGCGACAGCGCCCGAGACAGGCCGCGAAACTCGAATGTCCCGACGATCCGCCGGGAAATGCCGGAATTACTTCTTCGCCGCCCCTGCCAGCGGGTCAGCCGGAGCCGGCGCGGCGGAACTGGCCGCAGGCGCCGGGACCGCACCCGGCTGGACCGCCGGTTGCGCGGCGCCCGCCAGCGGATCGACCGGCACCGCCCGCTGCAGCGAGGTATCGATCGACTGGCCCGAACTCTCGCGCACCGCCAATGCCGCGAGCACGATGGCCAGGACGACGAACAGCGTCGCCAGCACCGCGGTCGAGCGCGTCAGGAAGTCCGCCGCGCCGCGCGCCGACATCAGCCCGGAAGGGCTGCCACCGACACCGAGGCCGCCGCCTTCCGACTTCTGGACGAGGATCACCCCCACCAGCGCGGCGCCGATCAGCGCCTGGACAACCATCAGGAAGATGAACATGGAACCTCGGTCACAAGCAGGGCGCCAGCCGCCCGTGCCGGGCATCTAGGCGCGTGTTCCGCCTTAGGCAAGGCTGACAGTTTCTGGCACTCAATCGGCGCTGAGCGCTGACGCCGCCGCGATGATCGCCGAAAAGCTCTCCGCCGTCAGGCTCGCCCCGCCGACCAGTGCGCCGGACACCTCGTCCGCCGCCAGCAGTTCGGCGGCATTGCCGGCGTTGACCGAGCCGCCATAGAGGATGCGCACCCCGGCCCCGGCCTCGCCGTAGATTTCCGCCAGCCTGGCCCGCACCGCCCGGTGCATCGCGCCGACATCCGCCACCGAAGGCACGCGCCCGGTGCCGATCGCCCAGACCGGCTCGTAGGCCACTGCCAGGGTGGCCGCCGCGCCCTCGCCCCGGGGCAGCGAACCGTCGAGCTGGGCGGCCACGACCGCCTCAGCCTGGCCCGAATCGCGCTCGGCCTCGGTCTCGCCGACGCAGAGGATCACCCCCAGGCCCACCGCCTGCGCCGCTTCCGCCTTGGCCCGCACGTCTTCATTGCTCTCGCCGTGGCCAAACCCGCCAGAGACTCCCTTGGCAGCCCGCCGCTCGGAATGGCCGACAATGGTGAACCGCGCGCCGGCATCGAGCAGCATCGGCCCCGAAATATCGCCGGTATAGGCGCCGCTGGCCTTGGCGTGGCAATCCTGCCCGCCCACCGCGATGTCCTGCACCGCTTCCGCCATCGCCTGGATCAGGGTGAACGGCGGCGCCAGCGCGACCTCCACCGCCGGGTGGCGGGCCGCCGCGCGGTCGATCGCCCGCGCTTCCGCCAGGGTGGCACGGGTGCCGTTCATCTTCCAGTTGCCGACGATATAGGGGCGGAGCGCCATGATGTTCCCTGTTCAATGCCCACATCGGGCACATGCGCGAATCCCGCCGCGTGCCCTTGGTTCCCGTGCAGCTAGGCCAGCGCCCGCTCGCTTGTCAAAGGCGGGAATCGGCAGGTTCGCCGGATTCGGCATCGATCGGGCCGCCGCAGCGGCAAGGCAGGCGTTGAACGGCCACGAAATTTCTCCGGCGGCCGGGGCGGGAGCAGGCCATTGCGAGAATCCGCCGGTTTGCCTAAAGCCCCAGCCAGCCACCGGCGCCCCGCGCCCACAAGACTGGACTGTCCAAGCCGATGCTCAATTTCTTCCGCCGGTTCTTCCAGTCGCGCATCGGCATCGGCGCCACGCTCGGCCTCGTCGGCCTGATCGCGCTGGCCTTTGCCGCTGGCGATATCGTCGGCAACGGCGGCTTCGGCGGGGTCGGCAGCCACGACGTGGCGACCGTCGGCAAACAGAAGCTCGGCGCCGCCGAACTGTCCCGGGGCCTGTCCAACGGGCTGGAACGCGCCCGCCAGCAGAGCCCGCAGCTGACCATGCGCCAGTTCGTCACCGGCGGCGGGCTTGATCCCGTGCTCGATTCGATGATCGACCGCACGGCCATCGCTGAATTCGGCCGCAGCCACGGCATCGTCGCCGGCAAGCGGCTGGTGGACAGCGAACTGACCAAGATCCCCGGCCTGCAAGGCCTGGATGGCAAGTTCAGCGAGAAGACCTATCGCCAGTTGCTCGCACAGCGCCAGCTGACCGACGCGGACGTGCGCAGCGATCTCTCGACCGGGCTGATCGCGCGGCAGGTGATGATGCCGGCCCAGTTCGCCTCGACGATCCCGGCCGATCTCGCCAATCGCTATGCCACGCTGCTCAGCGAACGCCGCACCGGCACGATCGCCATCGTCCCCGCCGCCGCCTTCGCCGCCAGGACCCCGCCGAGCGACGGCGAACTGGCTGGCTGGTATGCGACGCACAAGGCGGCGTTCCTGCGTCCCGAGCGCCGGGTCATCCGCTGGGCCACCTTTGGCGACGCCGCGGTCAAGACCGTTGCCGCCCCGACCGATGCCGAGGTTGCCGCCCGCTACCAGGCCGACAAGGAAAAATATGCCGCGTCCGAAACCCGCAGGCTGACCCAGCTGGTCCTGCCGACCGAAGCCGCCGCCAAGGCGGTCGCCGCCGAACTGGCGCGCGGCGCCGCGCTCGATGCCGCCGCTCGCGCCAAGGGCCTCGCCACCGCCGCGATCGGCCCGGTCGATCGCGCCGGCTATGCCGCGCAAAGCTCGGCCGGCGCCGCCGATGCCGTGTTCACGGCTGAGCGCGGCAAGCTGGTCGGCCCGGTCAAGGGTTCGCTCGGCTGGCTGCTGGTCCGGGTCGATGCGGTCGAAGGCCACCCGGCGCGCAGCCTCGAACAGGTCCATGGCGAAATCGCCGCCGCCCTGCTCGCCGAACGGCGCAAGGCCGCGCTGACCGAACTTGCGACGAAGATCGAAGACCAGTTCGACAAGAGCGGCGCGCTCGCCGATGCCGCGAAGGACCTCGGCGTCACCCTCCAGTCCAGCCCGCCGGTCACTGCCGATGGCCGCGTCTTCGGCGCCCCCGGGCAGACCGTGCCCCCGGTCCTAGGCCGGGTCCTGCAGGCGGCCTTCGCCATGGAGCGCGAACAGGCGCCGCAGCTCGCCGAAATCGAACCGGGCAAGACCTTCATGATCTTCGACGTCAACCGCATCGAGCCGGCCTCCGCCCCGCCGCTGGCCGAGGTCAAGGGCGAGGTCGCCGCCGCGTACCTGCTCGAAAAGGGCGCCGCCGCCGCCAAGGCCGGCGCGCTCAAGGTCCTCGCCGCGAGCAAGGCCGGCAAGCCGCTGGCCGAGGCGCTGTCCGGGCTGGGAGTCGCCCTGCCCCCGCCGAGCCCGATCGCCATGGGCCGCGAGCAGCTGAGTGCCAATGGCCGGGTGCCGCCGCCGCTGGCGCTGCTGTTCTCCATGGCGCAGGGCACTACCAAGCTGCTGCCCGCACCGCGTAACGCCGGCTGGTTCGTCGTCCAGTTGAAATCGATCGAGCCGGGCAAGGTCCCCGCCGGCTCGCCGCTGCTGGCGGACACGCGCACCGAAGTCGGCCGCCTCGCCGGCCAGGAATCGCTGGAGGCGCTGCGCCTGGCGATCCGCGCCGAAGTCGGCGTCAAGCGCAACGAAGCGGCGATCAAGACGGTCGTCTCGCAGGTGCTCGGCGGACAATGAGCGCACCGGAAAACGCCGCTGCCGCCCTCGCCGCTCTGGCCGAGCGCAAGCCGGCGCTCGTCTGGCGCAAGGTGATCGCCGACACCGAGACTCCGGTCGGCGCCGGCCTCAAGCTGTTCCAGCCCGAACGCGGCGATTTCCTGCTCGAATCGGTCGAGGGCGGCGAAGTGCGCGGCCGCTACAGCCTGCTGGGGATCGACCCCGATCTCGTCTTCCGCGCCAGCGGCCACGAGGCCGCGATCAACACCCGCTGGCAGCAGGATCGCGCCGCCTTCGCCCCGCTTCCCGGTGATGCCCTGGCCGAACTGCGGGCGCTGGTCGAATCCTGCCGCATCGCGGTGCCCGCCGCCCTGCCCCGCGTGCTCGCCTGCCTGGTCGGCTATTTCGGCTACGAGACAATCGGCCTGGTCGAAAAGCTCCCCCGCGCCCCGCAAAGCCCGCTGGAAGTGCCGGACATGCTGTTCGTCCGCCCGAGTCTCGTGCTGATCTTCGACCGCCTCGGCGACGAACTGTTCGTCGTCGCGCCGCTCTGGCCTTCGGATACCGCGCCGACCCGCGCCATCGAGGCGGCCGGCGAACGGATCGACAATGCGCTGCGCACGCTTGCCGGCCCGGCGCCTGCCGCCCCCTGCCCGGCCGACCTGCCCGAGCCGGCCCTGACGCCCAGCCTGCCTGAAGGCGCCTATCGCCAGATGGTGCTGAGGGCGAAGGACTATATCGAGGCCGGCGACATCTTCCAGGTCGTCCTCGCCCAGCGCTTCACCAGCCCGTTCACCCTGCCGGCCTATGCCCTTTACCGCGCGCTGCGCCGGGTCAATCCCTCCCCGTTCCTCTATTTCCTGGACCTCCCGGGCTTCGCCGTCGTCGGCTCCAGCCCGGAGATCCTGGTGCGGGTGAGGGACAACGAGGTGACCATCCGCCCGATCGCCGGCACGCGTCCGCGCGGGCTGACCCCGGAACAGGACCGCGCCAACGAGGAGTCGCTGCTCGCCGACCCCAAGGAGCGCGCCGAACACCTGATGCTGCTCGACCTCGGCCGCAACGACGTCGGCCGCGTCGCCGCCGCCGGGACGGTCAAGGTGACGGAGAGCTACACGATCGAGCGCTACAGCCACGTCATGCACATCGTCAGCAATGTCACCGGCCGGCTCGACACCGCGCGCCATGACGCCATCGACGCGGTCTTCGCCGGCTTCCCCGCCGGCACCGTCAGCGGCGCGCCCAAGGTCCGCGCCTGCGAGATCATCGCCGAACTCGAACCCGCCACGCGCGGGGCCTATGCCGGCGCCGTCGGCTACTTCGCCGCCGACGGTTCGGTCGATTCCTGCATCGTGCTGCGCACCGCCGTGGTCAAGGACGGGGTCATGCATGTCCAGGCCGGCGCCGGCATCGTCGCCGACAGCGACCCCGAATCCGAGCAGCGCGAGTGCGAGGCCAAGGCCGGCGCCCTGTTCGCCGCCGCCCGCGAAGCCGTGCGGGTGGCCAGCGAAGCGAAGATCGGGCAATAGGCGTGCCATGATCCTGGTCCTCGACAACTACGACAGCTTCACCTGGAACCTCGTCCACTACCTGATGGAACTGGGCGCAGAGGTCGAAGTCGTGCGCAACGATGCCCTCACCGCCGCGCAGGCGATCCAGACCGGCGCGCAAGGGTTCCTCATCTCCCCCGGCCCCTGCACGCCCAACGAAGCCGGCGTGAGCCTCGATCTCGTCGGTGCCGCGCACGATGCCGGCACGCCGCTGCTCGGCGTCTGCCTCGGCCACCAGGCGATCGGCCAGTATTTCGGCGGCAAGGTCGTCCGGGGTGGGCTGATGCACGGCAAGACCTCGCCGGTCACGCATGACGATACCGGCGTGTTCATGGCAGTCCCCTCGCCCTTCACCGCCACCCGCTACCACTCGCTGATCGTCGAGGACATTCCCGAAGCCCTCGTGGTCAACGCCCGTAGCGACGACGGCCACGTCATGGGCTTTCGCCACAGGACCCAGGAAATCCACGGCGTCCAGTTCCACCCCGAATCGATCGCCACCGAGCACGGCCACATGATGCTGGCCAATTTCCTCCGCTTCTGCGGCATGAAGCCCGCCAAAATCCCGGCATGAGCCTTTCCGAGGCGGAAGCCGAAGCCCTGTTCGGCCGGATGCTCGACGGCGCGATGGCCGATGCGGACATCGCCGCCACGCTGGTCGCAATGACCGAACGCGGCGAAGCCGCCGCCGAGATCGCCGGCGCCGCCCGCGCCATGCGCGCCCGCATGGTCGCCATCCCCGCTCCTGATGGCGCCATCGACGTCTGCGGCACCGGCGGCGATGGCCAACACAGCCTCAACGTCTCCACTGCCGTGGCGCTGGTCGCCGCCGCGGGCGGCGTTCCTGTCGCCAAGCACGGCAATCGCGCCGCCTCTTCCAAGGCCGGAGGCGCCGACACGCTGGAAGCGCTCGGCCTGGATCTCGACCGCGCAGCAAAAACCGCTGAGAAAACCTTGGAATCGCTCGGCATCTGCTTCCTGTTCGCCGGCGCCCATCACCCTGCCATGGCCCGCATCATGCCGATCCGCCGGGCCATCGGCCGCCGCACCATCTTCAACCTCATGGGCCCGCTGGCCAACCCCGCCCGGGTCCGCCGCCAGCTCGTCGGCATCGCGCGACCGGCCTATGTCCCGATCTATGCCGACGCCATCCGCGCGCTCGGCACCGACGCTACCTGGGTCGTCTGTGGCGACGAGGGGCTTGACGAGCTCAGCATCGCCGGCGGCAACGAACTCGCCGAGGTGACGGGCGAGGCCGTGCGGATGACCCGTGCCCACCCGGCCGATGCCGGCCTCGCCACTATGCCGCTTTCGGCCATCGTCGGCGGCGACGCCGGTTACAACGCCGCTGCGCTGCGCCGCCTGCTGGAAGGCGAACGGGGCGCCTATCGCGACGCCGTGCTGTTCAACACCGCCGCTGCTCTCTGCGTTGCCGGCAAGGCCACCGACTGGGGCGAAGGCGTGTCGCTGGCCGCGGAAGCCATCGATTCCGGCCGCGCCCATGCGCTCCTTGCCCGCTGGATCGAAATCGCCGCCTGAACGCGGTCACCTCCACCCGCTTCCCGCGCGCGTTAGCAATTCCTTGGTCCCCTGCTGCTAGGCACTTCGCCGAGGCAGGAGTATTGAGGTGGCGGTTTTCGCGGCAAGACCAGTGGTGCAACCGGCGGCAGCACCCGTGCCGGTGCCGCCGGCGGCGGGGCTGGTCCATCGTCTGCATGACGGTCGCGGCGATGTCGTTCGCGTCGCCTGGCGCGAGATGGATGCGCCGAGCGCGCTGCCGGCCTGGGACGCGCTCGCCTCGTGGGCCAGCGAGCCCAACCCGTTCTTCGAGCCCTGGTATCTGCTCCCTTCGCTGCAGGCTCTCGATCCGCTCGGTTCGGTCGACATGCTGCGGTTCGAGATCGATGGCGACCTCGCCGGCCTGCTCCCGGTCCGCGCCGAAAGCCGCTATTACCGCTGGCCCATTCCCCAGATCAGCGGCTGGGTCCATCCCAACTGCTTCCTCGGTGCGCCGCTGGTCGCACGCGGCCTGGAAAAGGCGTTCTGGCGCGCGCTCCTCGCCTGGGCCGATGCCGCCCCCGGCGTTTCCCTGTTCCTCCACCTGACCCAGTTCCCGTTGAGCGGCCCGCTTCATGATGCCCTCAGGGAGGTGCTCGCCGAACAAGCCCGGCCCCATGCCCTCGTCCACCGCGAGGAGCGCGCCCTGCTCCAGAGCCGCGATGCCCCCGAAGACTACTTTGCCGCCGCCCTGTCCGGCAAGAAGCGCAAGGAACTGCGCCGCCAGACCACCCGCCTCGCGGAACTCGGCCAGCTCACCGTCGAACGCCGCGACGACGCCGTCGATGTCCCCGCCTGGGCCAGCCATTTCCTCGACCTCGAACGCGCCGGCTGGAAAGGTGAAGCGGGGTCGGCGCTGGCCTGTGCGCCGGAGACCGAAGCCCTGTTCCGCCATGCCCTCGCAGGTGCGGCGGAACGCGGCCGCCTCGAACGGTTGTCGCTCAACCTCGATGGCCGCCCCATTGCCATGCTGGCCAGCTTCCTGACCCCGCCGGTCGCCTTCTCCTACAAGACCGCGTTCGACGAGCGCTTCGCCCGCTTCTCGCCCGGCGTCCTGCTCCAGCGCGAAAACCTGGCGATGTTGGGGCGCAAGGGCATCGAATCCACCGATTCCTGCGCCTCTGCCGACCATCCGATGATCGACCACATCTGGCGGGAACGCCGCCCGGTTGGTCGCCTGTCCATCGGCATCGGCGGCGCCGCCCGGCAACTCCTGTTCCGCCAGCTCTCCCGCGCCGAACTGGCGCGGTCGCAGGGCCAGCAAGCCGAAATCCCCCGCACCACCGACCTGGACGATGCCCCATGAGCTGTCTGCCCTCCCCCCGCGACTTCGACGGACGTGCCTTCGACGATCGCGCCTTCGCCGAATTCGCCGCTGCCTATCCCGAGCAGCCCGCCGTTTTCGCTCACAACCTCTGCCATCATCCCCTGATGCAGCTGGAATCCCTCGCCGCCCTCGCCGAACGCCTCCCGGCGGAGTCGATCGAATATGCTTATGCGGAACAGCCGATCGGCATAGAAGGCAAGCCGCCGGTACCCTCGATCTCGGCAGCCGAAGCCATCCGGCACATCGACACCAGCGGCTGCTGGGTCGCGCTGACCTTCATCGAGCAGGACGAAGCCTACCGCGCGCTGCTGATGGAGGTGATCGAGGAACTCCGTCCGGCGATCGAGCGCCGCACCGGCCGGATCCACAAGCCGGCCGCGTTCGTCTTCGTCACCTCGCCGGGCGGGACCACGCCCTACCACTTCGACCCGGAACACAACATCCTGCTGCAGATCAGGGGCAGCAAGGTGATGACCCAGTTTTCTCCCGCAGACCCGGCCTATTCGCCCAGCGAAGCCCACGAAACCTACCACACCGGCGGCCCCCGCGAACTGAGATGGCGCGACGAGATGCTGGCCGGCGGGAAGCCGTTCCCCATTGCCCCGGGCGACGGCCTGATCGTCCCGGTCATGGCCCCGCACTTCGTCCGGACGGGCGGCGAAGTCTCGGTGTCGCTGTCGATCACCTGGCGGTCCGAATGGTCCTACAACGAATCGGCCGCGCACGCCTTCAACTCGCTGTTGCGCAAGGCCGGTTTCGACCCGCGCCGGCCCGGCCGCTGGCCCGAGCAGAACCGGGTCAAGGCACTTGGCTGGCGGGCGGTCAAGAAGATCGGCCTGGCGTAGCGACAGCCACGGCGGTCGGTCGTCCGTGTCCTCGCGCGGACATGCGTTGCGATCGATCGCCGGCGCCGCGCTTGACCAACCTCTGCCGCCCCCCGTATCCTTCCGGAAAATCGGGAGAGCCGGAATGATCACGCAGAAAGCAGAACCGCTCGCGCACGTCGGCGATGCCCAGATCCGCCGTGTCGAGGAAATGCGCCAGAAGATCCCGATGGCCATGCTGACCGAGGACCGCGCGTTCGTCCGGGCCAATCAATCCTGGCTGTCCCCGTTCTACGATTCCACGGACGACTGCTTCGAGCTGGTGTTCCAGATGTGGATCCTCGACATTGCCGGCAAGACGGTGGTGGTCGATCCCTGCAACGGCAATGGCCGCAGCCGCCCGGTGCTGACCGCGTTCGACCATCTCGACACGCCTTTCCTCGAACGGCTGGAGGCGACCGGCACCCGGCCGGAAGACGTCGATTTCGTGTTCTGCTCGCATCTCCATTGCGATCACTGCGGCTGGAACACCCGCCTCGACAATGGCCGCTGGGTGCCGACCTTTCCCAACGCGCGCTACCTCTTCGTGCGCCGCGAGGTCGAGCGCTGGGAACCCTCCCGCCCCGGCCACCGCCCGGTCGAATACAACATCGGCGTCTACGAGGACAGCGTCCGCCCTGTGCTCGATGCCGGCCTGGCCGATCTCGTTGCTGACCATCATGCGATTCTGCCCGGGCTGGCAATCGAGCCCGCGCCCGGCCACACGACCGGCCATTCGGTCCTGCACCTCAATTCACGCGGCGAGGACGCCTGGTTCACCGGCGATGCCTTTCACCATCCGCTGCAGGTGCTGCGGCCGGAACTCCACCTCGAAGGCTGCGACGACCTGCAGCAGGCGGTCGCCACGCGCGAGCGGCTGCTTCACGCCATCGCCGAGCGCGACGGCCTGATGATCCCCGCCCACTTCGCCGGGCCGCATCGCGGCAGGGTGGCGAAATCGCCCGATGGCTTCCGTTTCATTGCTCCGGCGAGCTGACCTCCGGTGCTGACGTCGGCGGGGCTTCCCGGTATTGATCGATCAGGCGCTGGACCAGATTGACCTGCGCCCGCAGGCAATCCGCCAGCTCGTATCGCTCGACCACCGTCGCCCGTGCCGCCTGCCGCATCCGTGCACCGGCCTCCGGGTCGTCAAGCGCCGCGCACACCGTCCGCACCAGTGCCTCGCCATCGTGGAATGGAAACAGCCGCCCGTTCACTCCGTCGCGGATGACCTCCTCGACCGGAGGTGTGGCGGACGCCACCAGCAGACAGCCGGCAGCCATCGCTTCCAGGCACGACCACGACAGCACGAACGGAAACGTCAGATAGACGTGCACGGCCGAAATGCGCAGCAGGGCCAGATAATTGGCATAAGTCAGCTTGCCGACATGATGGACCCGCGCTGCATCGGCGCCGAGAGCGACCTCGGCGGCGAGCGCCTCCGCCCAATCGGCAAAATCCCCGGGCGGCTTCGGCGAATAGCTGGCTTCCCTGCCGCCGACGATCACCACCTGCGCCTGCGGCCGCGCCCGCAGCAGCGCCGGCAGCGCCCGCATGAACACGTGGTATCCCCGGTGCGGCTCGAGGTTGCGCGCGACATAGGTGATCACCTCGTCCCCGCGCCGGAGTTCGCTGCCATCCGGCAACCGGAAGCTGGCTTCCGCGTCGGGACAGACAACGCGGGTGTCGATGCCGTCGAAAATGACCTCGATCCGCTCCTGCAGGAAATCCGGATGGCGGCTCTTCTGCCAGTGAGTCGGGCTCAGCATGACATCGGCGGCGGCATGGCTGAGCAGCAGGTTGCCGTTCATCATCCTGATTCGCGCCAGGGTATTCGCATTGACCGGAAACAGCGGGTCGAAACCGGTGTCACCGCCCTCCGGCTGGTAATAGAATTCGGCATAAGTGACGATCCTGGCGCGGGGCCAGATATCGCGGAGCAGCAGCGCCTCGCCCCAGCCCGGGTGCACGATCACTACCGCCGGATCGACACCCTGGGACCGCATGTCGTAGCAGGCCCTGGCGGTCGCGCGCGCGAAGCGGGCAGCGGCCTCCATGGGGCGAGCCAGGGGTTCGGTCGACACTTCGGCCAGGTCCGGCGCGGGATAGACGACCGTGCGCACGCCAGGCAGCGTCACGCCGCGCCGGCGCGTCACGAAGAACACCCGCAATTGCGGATGGCGGGCGAGCGCCGTGGCCAGAAAACGGAACTGCCCCGGCATGTTCTGGTGCAGGAAGACGATATCGGCCCTCGGCGCAGACGTGCTCTTGCGACCCCCGTCGCTGCCGGATGCCATCGCCGGATCGTGCCCGATTGCCTGTTCAGCCATTCAGAACATGGGCCGGAGACGCGACCGCGTGCCCGGGCGCCGTCTTTGCCTCGACCGCGACGGCAACCGCGCTCATGCGGGGCATCCCGTGATAGGGGTCGGGGTCGTCATCCCAGCTGATCAGTTCGTTGACGTTCGACCCGTCCCGGCGCGGGTCATAGTCCATTCCCGGCTTCGGCCCGAAGCCGTGCGTCATGGCGACAACGCCTTCGCGCATGTCCCCATCGCCCTCGACGAAACCGACGATTTCGCCATGCCGGGACCGGATCGCCAGTTCGTCGCCATCGTGCACGCCGATGCGCGCCATGTCCGCCGGGTTCATCCACAGCGGATTGTAGCCGGTGCGAACGAGGCCTGCCGGGCGTGGCGCGCTGTTGGTCGAGGCCTGCATCCGGCGGCAGATCAGCAGGTAGGGAAACTGCGCATCGGTCTTGCGCCGGGCCAGCGGGTTCTCCGCCCGCAAGGCCGCCAGTTCGGCCAGCATCGTCGCATCCCCCAGCTCCAGCCGGTCAATGCAGGCAGGATCGCGCGGCCGGACGAAGTCGCGCGCCTGGTCGAACACCGCCCCGTGCCGGTGGCGCTTCACTTCGTCGAGCGGCACGACGCTGCCATGGCACATCTTCTCCAGCAGCTCGTCCGTCGCCGGCTCGCAGGTCATGTCGATCGCCAGCCGGTCCTCCGGCCCCGAACCGGCCAGATGCTCCAGCGAAAGCCCCAGCTTCCGCGCCACCCGGTAATAGATCTGCCAGCTTTCCATCAGGTCGGAGCCTTCCGGCGGCGGCAGCAGCGCCGGGCGATGGTAGGCATAGGGCTCGTTCCAGTCGTAGCCGGGATGAATGTCGCCGGTCGCCTCGTTCGAGGCGGAAAGCGCCGCGGTCTCGAGCTGGTCGTAGGTCGCGATGACATAATCGGCCCGGGCCGAAGTCGCGGTCAGCTCGACATCGTGCATGACCAGCAGGTCGAGTTCGCCCAGCGCCCGGACCGTCTTCGCCGGATCGGGCCAGACGTAATAGGCGCCGCCATGCAGGAACAGCGCCCGCACCCGGTCCGGCCCCTGGCTCAGCATCAGTTCCGGCAGGGCGCCGGCGGGCATTCCGGCGGCGGTCATCCGGTAGTTGTAGTTCGAGATCGGCGCGCCGAACCAGGCCGGCCGGGGCGCGCGCGGCTGGGCGCGCCAGTCCCGCCGCCGGCTGAGCACGCGGGGCCGCGCCACCTGATTGCCCTCGCGCGCCCAGAAACCGCGCAGGCTCTGCAGGCACAGCGCCAGATAGCTCATCAGGTTGCCCCGCGTCGCCATGCTGGCGCCGATGCCGGGGGCGACATCGCCACCCTTCGCCTCGATCAGGATGCGCGCGGCGGCGACCAACTCCTCGACCGGCACCCCGGCCCGCGCCGCGACATAGTCCGGCGTGAACCCGGCGACCGCCGTGCGCAGGGCGTCGGCACCGCTCGCGTTGGCGGCAACGAACGCCTCGTCCACCCCGCCGAGCGCGAACACCAGATGGATCAGCCCGGCCAGCACCGTCGGGTCCTCCCCCGGAATCGCCTGGAGGTGGACGGCGGCGCGGCGCGCGGTCTCGGTCCGGCGCGGATCGACGACGATCATCTTTACGCCACGCTGCTCGAGCTGCTTGAGCTGCCATGCCGGATTCTGCGGCAGGTACTGCTTGGAGACCACGGGATTGCCGCCGATCACCAGCAATGATTCCCATTGCTCGGGGTGCATGTGGCCGCCCTGCCAGGCCCCGTGCAGCGCCTGCGCCATCAGCAGTCCCGGCTGGTCGATGGTCATCGGCGAGAACATCATCCGCGAGCCGATCGCCCGCAGAAAGCTGATTATCAGCACCTTGGACGCCGGCTGTGCCGAAACCGGGGTGCCGAGGAACGTGGCCAGGGCCTGCGGGCCGTGGGCATCGATGATCCGCTCGACCCGGCCCGCGATCTCCTCGACCAGTTGCTCGCTGGAAATCGGCACGCGGGTGCCATCGGGCAGGCGCTTGAGGCTGTGCAGCAGGCGTCGCGGATTGTTGCGGGCCTGGTGGATCGCGCGGCCCTTGGGGCAGGTATAGCCCCGATACAGCGGCGCGTCATGGTCGCCCTCGACCTTCACCGCGCTGCCGCCGTCGAGCGTGACGATGATCGGGCAGGTGGCGCCACAGCTGCGACATACGAAGGGGCGCCGTTCCATGATCTCGTCTCTCGCCATTTTATGTCAGCTGGCTGTCACTCTCTCCGGTTCCACGCATGCTGGCAAGCGTGAACCGGCAGCCCGATCGAACCCAACGCCTGGCGCGAACGGGGACCAAGCAACCTGTCCCGCCTTTTGATAGTGTCCGCTAACAAACATATTGATAGTGTCCGCTATCATTCGTACAGACGAGGCGATTCGAGCGGGGCACATCCGCCTGCGTTCGCTGCAAGGGGAGTTGGGAGCCATGGACCTCGCCGGATTTGCCAACGCCGCGCCGGAGCACGTTCCGGCCGATCTCGTCCGCTCGTTCCCCTTCGTATTCGGCTCGACGACGAAGGCCAATCCGTTCGAGGATTTCGTGCCTGCCGTCCACCAGGGGCCGGAAGTGATCTACGCGCCGTTTGCCTATCCAGGCGGCGGATCGGCCTGGGTGCCGCGCTGCATGGCCGATCTCAGGGCGATCTACCTCGACACCGAACATTTCTCCTCGAAGGACTTCTCGCCGTTCGCACCGATCACCGGCGGCACATGGGCCAACACCCCGGCCGAACTCGATCCGCCCGAGCATGGCGCGTTCCGGCAACTGATCAACCCCTTGTTCACCCCCAAGGCGATGGCCGCGCTTGATGACAAGATCCGGCTCTATGCCCGGGAATACATCGAAGGCTTCAGGCCGAACGGCGAGTGCGACTTCGTCCGCGATTTCGCCCTCAAGTTCCCGATCAAGGTGTTCATGGAACTCATGGGTCTGCCGCTCGACCGGGTCGAGCAGTTCCTCGCCTGGGAACACATGCTGATCCGCTCCACCACCATCGAGGACATCGCCCAGGGGACGCGCAACGTCGTCGGCTATCTGACCGAGGCGCTGGAGGATCGGCGCCGGAACCCGGCCGATGACCTGCTGACCTGGACCACCGCCGCCCTCAAGGACGGCCAGCCGTTGACCCAGGACGAGCAGATCGGCTTCTCGTTCAACCTGTTTGTCGGCGGGCTCGACACGGTCACCACCAACATCGCCAACCAGACCTGGCACCTCGCGCGCCATCCCGAACACCGCAAGCTGCTGCGCGAAAACCCGGCGCTGATTCCCAATGCGATCGAGGAATTCATGCGCGCCTATGGCGCGGTCACCACCTACCGCACCTGCGTCAAGGAGACCACCGTGCGCGGAGTGACGATGAAGCCGGGCGACAAGGTGGCGATGTCGACCACGCTTGCCGGGCGCGATCCGGCCGAATTCGACAACCCCGGCGAAGTGCGGCTCGACCGCAAGCCGCGCCACACCGGCTTCGGCTTCGGCATTCACACGTGCATCGGCATGCACCTCGCCCGGCGGGAAATGCGCATCGCCATGGAGGAACTGCTCGCCCGCATTCCCGATTTCTCGATCGCCCCGGGACACGAGATGGAATTCTACATCGGCGTCATCCAGCCGGTCTCGCTGCCGCTGGTCTGGGACCCGGCTGCCAACCCCTGACATCGATATCCCGGACACGGTCACGTTCCCGTTCGACGCGCTTGCCGGCGCCGCACTTTGCGGCGGACGCGCGCCTGCGACGCTCCCTGCGACATTGCATCGCGGTGGCGACATTCGGGCCATGGACCGCCTGATCGCCTCCCGTGGCGCCGGCGCAAATGGCAACTTGTCCAGTTATCCGACTGTTTAGATAGAACGATTCTCGGTGCCTTGCCCCGGGAAAACTTCGGAAGAACGGCCGTTGACTCCAAAGCACCTAAGCAATAACCTGCCCCAGCCACAGTGAGCTTGAACCGCTCCTGAAAATCAAATGATTGGCTAATGAGGGGATTATCAATGAAAATGAGACACGCTTTGGCGGCGTCGGTGTGCGTCGCAGCGCTCGGTGCAACCGCTGGACCGGCGAGCGCCCAGACCGCGCCGGCGCGGACGGAGCAGGCCAGTTCCGACAGCGCGATGCCAGAAATCCTTGTGACCGCGCGTCGTCGCGCAGAAGATGTCAGCAAGATCCCGGTCGCGGTGACGGCGTTCTCGTCCGATACCCTGGCGAGCAAGCAGATCGTCAACACGGTCGATCTCAACAAGATCACGCCCGGCCTGAACATCGTCACCTCCGGCTCCAACGCCAATCCGTTCCTCACCATCCGCGGCCAGTCGCGTGGCCTCGCCGGCGCCGGCGCGCCTGGCGTGATCACTTATCTCAACGAAGTTCCGATGCTGACCTACGGCAGCCTCATCGCGACCTTCGACATGGACAACATCCAGGTCCTCAAGGGTCCGCAGGGAACGCTGTTCGGCCGCAACGCGGTCGGCGGTGCGCTACTGACCTATTCCAAGAAGCCGACCTACAACTGGGAAGGCTATGGGGAAGGCTCTTACGGGAATTTCAAGACCCTGCGCCTCGAAGGCGCGGTCAACATCCCGATCATCAAGGACGTGCTGGCGGTTCGCGTTGCCGGGCAGCTCAGCGACACCAACGGCTACACCAAGACCATCGTCAACGCGCCGCCCGTGCTGACCGGCAAGCTGCGTGACGGCACCCTCATCGGCCAGCCGGGACAGACGCTGGAACATGCCCCCCAAATGGATGCCTACAAGAACAAGGGCTTCCGGGCGACCGTGCTGTTCGAGCCGACCAGCACCCTGCACAACGTCACCACGGTCGATTACTATCGCATCGATGGCATGAACAACGAAGTGTTCACCGGGGACTTTTTCCCTGGCACCGCCGTGTTCCAGTTGCCGGCGTCGGTCCTAAGCAGTCCGCAAGTCGGTCTGGGTGGCCTGCTTAACCCGCTGGTCCATTGCGGCACCTCCCCGACCTGCGACATCGACCTCGCGACGGCTGAGGCCAAGACGACCGGCGCCCGTCTTCAGCGGACCGACCAGTTGCCCACCCAGGTTTCCACCGTGTTCGGCGTGTCCAACGCCACCACCTTCGACCTCGGTCCCGACACGACGATCAAGAACATCTTCGGCTACCGGACGACGGCGAACGATTCCCAGGTGGATATCGACGGCACTGCCCTGCCGCTGGTGGACATCGCCAACCGCATCCGCATGAAGCAGATCACCGAGGAACTTCAGATTGCCGGCAAGATCGGCGACCTGAAATACGTTGCCGGCGGCTTCTACCTTCACGCAACCCCGAACGGGATCGGTGGTTTCCAGTCCACCGCTTCGTTCATTTTCGCCGGTCTCAACGCGGAAACCAACGCCAATTACTACACCGAGAAGAGCAAGGCGCTCTATGGCCAGATCGACTACGACCTGTCCAACGTCCTGCTTCGGGGACTCGGGTTCACCGCCGGCTTCCGCTACACCTGGGACGAGGCCTCGGGTTGCGCATATAGCCGGGATTACAGCGTGACGAATGGCGGAACGCCTCCGGGTGCCGGCAACTACGGCTTCATCCCGTCGTTCGACCAGTGCAAGTCCGGTGTTTTCCCTGCCGATCCGAACACTTCGCCCGCGATCTTCGATACCCAAGGTAACGTGATACGGGCTGCCACCATCGCCGACAACTTTGCCACGAAGAGTTCGGCGCCGAGCTGGACGTTCGCCCTCAACTGGCAGGCGACACCGGATCTGCTGCTGTATGCAACGACGCGGCGCGGCTACAAGGCGGGCGGGTACAATACCCCGAAGATTTTCGCCAAGTATGCAGAGGGTCTGCAAAACTTCGCCCCCGAAACGCTGACCGATGTCGAGCTCGGTATCAAGAGCCGCTTTCGGCTCGGCAACATGCCTGGCATGTTCAATATCGACATCTATCAGGGCAAGGACAAAGGGTTCCAGTATTACCAGAACGTGACCGGGGTTAAGAACCTGCCGCCGAATGGCATCACCTTCAACAAGGCGGATCTGACCATCCGCGGCGTCGAAGCCGAGCTGAGCGTGAAGCCGGTTCCTGGCCTGACCCTCGGCCTCAACGGTTCCTACACCCAAATCAAAGTGGACAAAGTTACTTTCCCGGCGAGCCTCAACCAGGCGCTGATCGACTCCAATTTCACGGCCGAGCAGATCGCGCTGTTCAGCGAAGTCACGGTGGGCAACCAGCCGAAATACATTGCCAATGCCAATGCGGAATATATCGTCCCGCAGTTCGTCGGCGGCGCCGATCTGCGCTTCAATGTCGATTTCCACTATCAGTCGGACTACACCAACGGTCAGCTGGTCGTTCCCGCCTGGCAGACGACCGATGCCCAGATCGGTCTTGTCGGCCTGGCCGAAGGCAAGCTGAACGCAACGTTTTGGGTCAAGAACCTGTTCGACAAGCTCTACCCGTCGGGCACGGCCAGCTCTTCGGCGGGCACGGGCATCAAGTCCTACTCTTACGCGCCGCCGCGCACCTATGGTGTGACACTGCGCTACAAGTTCAATTGACCGTCACGTCCAACCCTGCATGTCATGCAGGGTTGGACGCCTGGCGGCAACGTTGCGAGAAAGCCTCCGGGCTTCGCTCCACTCCTACAGGGCACGAAGATACCGGCAGACCCGGTATTTTCGTGCCCTTTTGTTTTTCTGCTTTCGCGAATTGCAAAGCCCTCGAGTGCGATGACAAAATGCGACAACCATCATGGATGATAGAAATCGTAGATCGTCCGCGCCACCGTCGCGCTCACTCCCGGCGCCCGCTGCAGGTCCTCCAGCGAGGCCGCCCGCACCTTGCTCGCCGTGCCGAAATGCAGCAGCAGCGCCCGCTTCCGCGCCGGCCCGATCCCCGGGATCTCGTCCAGCGGTGAAGCCGAAATCGCCCGGCTGCGCTTCTCCCGGTGCGCGCCGATGGCGAACCGGTGGACCTCGTCGCGCAGCCGCTGCAGCAGGAACAGCACCGGCGAGTTGACCGGCAGCGTCTTCTCCCGCCCATCCGGGAAGTGGAACACCTCGCGCCCCTCGCGCCCATGCCCCGGCCCCTTGGCGATCGCCACCAGCGCCAGATCCTCGATCCCCAGCTCCGCGATCACCGCCTTGACCGTGCTCATCTGCCCCTTGCCGCCGTCGATCAGCACGAGGTCCGGCCACACCCCCGCCCGCTCGCCAGACTCCTCGTCCTCGGCCAGCAGGCGCCCGAACCGCCGCGCCATGACCTCGCGCATCATCGCGAAATCGTCCCCCGGCATCGTCTCGGCCCGCTTGATGTTCCACTTGCGATACTGCCCGGTGCGAAACCCCTCCGGCCCCGCCACGACCATCGCCCCCAGTGCGTGAACCCCCTGGATATGGCTGTTGTCGTAAATCTCGACCCGGTCCGGCTCGCCCTCCAGTTCGAGGAACTCGGCCATTTCCCGCCAGGTCCGCGCCTTGGTCCCGCTTTCCGCCAGCCGCCGGTCCAGCGCCTCGACCGCATTGCGGCTGGCCTGCTCCATCAGCCGCCGCCGGTCGCCCCGCTGCGGCACCGAAAGTTCGACCTTGACCCCCGCTGCCTGGCGCAGTGCCTCGGCCAGCAGGTCGCCATCCGGCAGGGTCCGGTCCAGCAGGATCAGCCGCGCCGGCGGCACCTCCTCGTAGAACTGGGCGAGGAAGCTCTGCATGACCTCGTCCTCTCCCAGCCCCTCGGTATGGCTGGGAAAGAACGCCCGGTGCCCCCAGTTCTGCCCGCCCCGGATGAAGAACGCCTGGATGCCGATCTGGCCGCCCTTGCAGGCCATGGCGAACACGTCGGCATCGCCCACCCCCTCGGCATTGATCGCCTGGCTGCCCTGGATGAAGGTCGCCGCCCGCAGCCGGTCGCGCAGCGCCGCCGCCCGCTCGAAATCGAGCGCCTCGGCAGCCTCCTTCATCTGCGCCTCGATCTTGCGCTGAACACTGCCCGACCGCCCGCCGAGGAAGTCCTTCGCCTCGGCCACCAGTTCGGCATAGCCCGCCTCGTCGATCCGCCCGACGCACGGCGCCGAACACCGCTTGATCTGGTACAGCAGGCACGGCCGGTCTCGCCGCGAAAAGAAGCTGTCGGTGCAGCTCCGCAGCAGGAACAGCTTCTGCAGCGCGTTGATCGTCGTGTTGACCGAACCCGCGCTGGCGAACGGCCCGTAATAGTTCCCCTCCGCCCGCCGCGCCCCACGATGCTTGGAAATCCGCGGAAAGGCATGGCCGCCGCGCAGCAGGATGAACGGAAACGACTTGTCGTCGCGCAACAGCACGTTGTACGGCGGGCGAAACCGCTTGATCAGCTGCGCCTCCAGCAGCAGCGCCTCGGCCTCGGAGTTGGTGGTGACGATCGTCATCCCCCGCGTCTGGCTGACCATCCGCTGCAGCCGCAGCGGCAGCCGGTCGACCTGTGTGTAGTTCGCCACCCGGTTCCGCAAGGCCCGCGCCTTGCCGACGTAGAGTACGTCGCCACGCGCATCCTGCATCCGGTAGACCCCGGGCCGCGCCGGCAGCGTCGCCAGCACCTCGCGGATCGCCGCCACCCCCGCCTCGAGATCGGGCCGCTCCGATCCGCGCACGGTATAAGTCGCCTTCTCCTCGAGAAAACGTTGCTGTCCCCCAGGATTCTCCGGCGTTCCGGCAGGCGTTCGCGACATGGCCGCCAGATAGGGAGTCAATTGCGACTTGGCGAGGGGGGTGCTCTCTGCACGTAGCCTTCCGGATCGCTTGGCGTCGCTGCGTTAATCCACGCCCGGCTATAAAGACGCATGGACCAGCAAGTGGAGAAGCTGGGCACAGTGCGGGCACCCCGCCACGCCCTGTCGCTCGACTGCGAGGCTCGGCAGGGCCTGCAACCCTGGCTGCGGGTGCGCCTGCAGGACCTCTCCGAGAACGGCTTCCGCCTGTTGTGGACCGCCCGCCAGTTCAACCCGCGCCAGCCGATCCGCCTGCGCATCCCCGGCATGCAACTGCTGACCGCCGAAGTGCGCTGGTATGAAGCCGGCGAACGCGGCTGCATGGTCGGCGCCCGGTTCGACACCGCGATGCATGTTGCCGTGTTTCAGCACATCGTCCGCCGGTCGCAGCGGGGGTGAAGCAAGGCCGGGCGCTGCAGGAGGACCCAGTAAAAGTTCCTGGGCCCTCCTGCCCGGCAAAGCCGGCGTGAGATTTACGCCGCGACAGGCGCGGCCTGGCGCACGCCTTCGTCGACGTGAGCGGCGAATTCCTCGAAGTTGGCGATGAACTTGCCGACGAGGTCGCGGGCGGTGCGGTCGTATTCGTCGCCATCGGCCCAGGCGGCGCGGGGGTCGAGCAGCTTGCTGTCAACCCCGGCGACGGCGACCGGGACTTCGAAGCCGAAGTACGGGTCTTCGCGGAATTCGGCGCTGTTGAGCGAACCGTCGAGCGCGGCGTTGAGCAGGGCGCGGGTAGCCTTGATCGGCATGCGCTTGATGCCTTCCATCGTCGCCTTGCCGCCCGACCAGCCGGTGTTGACCAGCCAGCACTTGACGCCGCCGCTGGCGATGCGGTCCTTGAGCAGGTTGCCGTAGACCGAGGGATGGCGCGGCATGAACGGGGCACCGAAGCAGGTGGAGAACGTGGCTTCCGGCTCGGTCACGCCGATTTCGGTGCCGGCGACGCGGGCGGTGTAGCCCGAGAGGAAGTGGTACATCGCCTGTTCCGGGGTCAGCCGGGCGATCGGCGGGAGGACGCCATAGGCATCCGCCGTCAGGAAGATCAGGTTGGCCGGGACCGGGCCGAGGTTCTTTTCCGACGCGTTCGGGATGAAGTCGATCGGGTAGGAGCCACGGCTGTTTTCGGCGAGGCTGGCATCGTCGAGGTCGAGCTGGCGGGTCTCGGGGTCGATCACCACGTTTTCGAGGACGGTGCCGAAGCGCTTGGTGGTGGCGAAGATTTCCGGTTCGGCTTCGGCCGAGAGGCGGATCATCTTGGCGTAGCAGCCGCCTTCGAAGTTGAACACGGCCGTGTCCGACCAGCCGTGCTCGTCGTCCCCGATGAGCGTGCGCGAGGCGTCGGCCGAGAGCGTGGTCTTGCCGGTGCCGGAAAGGCCGAAGAACACGGCGGTCTTGCCGTCAGGCCCGATGTTGGCCGAGCAGTGCATCGGCATGACGCCCTTGACCGGCAGCAGGTAGTTGAGAATGCCGAACACCGACTTCTTCATTTCGCCAGCATAGGCGGTGCCGCCGATCAGGATCAGCTTTTCGGTGAAGTTGACGGCGACGACGGTTTCGGTGCGGCTGCCGTGGCGGGCGGGATCGGCCTTGAAGCTCGGCAGGTCGATGATGGTGTATTCCGGGGTGAAGCCGGCGAGTTCATCGGCGGTCGGGCGGACCAGCAGGGTGCGGATGAACTGGTTGTGCCAGGCGAGCTCGTTGATCACGCGGACGTTGACGCGGTGCTCGGGCTGGGAGCCGCCGAACAGGTCGGCGACGTAGAGCTTGTCCTTCGCGGCCAGGGCGGCGAGGAAATCGGCCTTGAGCGCGGCGAAATGAGCCGGGTCCATCGGCACGTTGGTCTTGCCCCACCACACGGTATCGGCGGTGTTCTCGTCCTTGACGATGAACTTGTCCTTCGCCGAGCGGCCGGTGTGCTTGCCGGTCGCCACGACCAGCGGACCATCGGCGGCCAGCAGGCCCTCACCATTGCGCACGGCGTGTTCGACCAGGGCAGGCGTGCCGAGGTTGGCGTGGATGGTGGCCGCGGTGGTGATGCCCTGGCGGTCGAGCGGGTAGCTGAGCGAAGCGGTCAAAAGTGATCTCCGTAAGGTGGAATCATCCCTGCAGGAGGGATGAATCGGGCGGGGCAGAATACCTATGCAACGGGAATGCGGCCGCGCATAGTGCAGCATCCCTAAATCGTCAATCAGCCGCTAAATTGGACTGCGATCGGGAGATTAGCACGGTTTTGCGTTTCGCTGCACGCGCGAAATGGACGCCGGGCGTCCCATCCGGACGCAAACCGATACATTCGCCTCCGCACCGTGCCACACCGTGGCGCAATTGCCTTCGCCGCAGCAAGGCGTTACCCGCAGGGGATGGCCGGAACGGAATGCGCCTGAATGAGCGAGACCGCCCCAATCCCCGCCCCGCCGGATGCCCCGAGCCCGCATGTCATCGCGCTGGTCGACGACGACCGCAATATCCTGACCTCGGTGGCGATCGGCCTGCAGGCCGAAGGATTCGCCACCCGGGTCTATGCCGATGGCGAGACGGCACTGAAGGCGCTGCTGGACAATCCGCCGGACCTTGCCGTCTGTGACATCAAGATGCCACGGCTGGACGGACTCCAGCTGTTGCAGCGGCTGCGCGAGAAATCGGCGCTGCCGGTGATTTTCCTGACCTCGCGCGACGAGGAGCCGGACGAGGCGCTGGGACTGGCGCTCGGTGCCGACGACTACATCACCAAGCCGTTCAGCCAGCGCCTGCTGGTCGCCCGCATCAGGGCGATCCTGCGGCGGCTGGAACTGGGGCGGGCGGACAATGCCGCGCCGCCCCCGGAAGGCTCGGAGCCGGTGCGGCGCGGGCGGCTGGAGATGGAGCCGGCGCGCCACCGGGTGACCTGGGATGGCAGGCCGGTGTCGTTGACGGTGACCGAGTTCCTGATCCTGGAATCGCTGGCGACCCGGCCGGGGGTGATCAAGAGCCGCAACCAGCTGATGGATGCCGCCTACAGCGACGACGTGTTCCTCGACGATCGCACGATCGACAGCCACATCAAGCGGTTGCGGCGAAAGTTTCGTGCGGTCGATCCCGGTTTCGCCGGGATCGAGACGCTCTATGGCGCTGGCTACGCCTTTGCCGAAGGCTGACCTGGAGCCGTCGCCGCCGGGTACCACCGGCTGGCGGGCCTGGCTGTCCGGCGGGCGGTTTTCGCTGACCACGCGCATCCTCTTGTTCAACGTCATCGCGCTGGGCCTGTTCGCGGTCAGCCTGTTCTATCTCGACAGCTATCGGCGGCAGTTGCTCGGCGAACGGTTCCTGCGGGCGCGCAGCGAAGTGGAGATCGCCGCCGACGCGCTGGCGACGGCGCGGCCGAGCGACCGCGATGCGCAACTGGCGGCGATCGGCGTTCGCCAGCAGTTGCGCCTGCGGGTCTACAATCGGCAGGGCAAGCTGGTGGCGGACAGCTTCGTGCTGGCAGCGCCATCGTTCACACTGGCCGATCCCACGCACGAGCCGGTGCTGATGAAGCTGGCGCGTGGCATCGACCGGGGGATGGACTTCGTGCTCGGCACGCCGCGCATCGCCGCGTATCGCGAGCCGGCAAAAGACGTGGCTGGCGGATGGCCGGAGATTGCCGACTCGCGGGCCGGCGGGCACACCGAGGTGCGGCTGCGAAGCGCGCCGGACCGGACGCCGGTGATCACCGCGGCGACGCCGCTGGGGCGCAACGGGGCGACGCTGCTGGCACTGCAGAACGCGCCGGACATCACCCAGAACGTGCGCGATGCGCGCCAGACGCTGGCGTTCATCGTCGGCGGGGCGCTGGCCGTCTCGATCCTGCTCTCGCTGTTCCTGGCGCGGACCATCGTCCAGCCGTTGCGGGTCCTGGTGCGGGCGGCGGTGCGGGTGCGGCTGGGGCGCGACCGGGCGGTGGTGGTGCCGCGATTGCCGGACCGGGGCGACGAGATCGGCCTCCTGGCGCGGGCGATCTCGGACATGTCGGCGGCGTTGCGCGAGCGGATCGACGCGGTCGAGCGGTTTGCCGCCGATGTCGCCCACGAGATCAAGAACCCGCTGGCAAGTCTGCGGAGCGCGCTGGAAAGCCTGGAGAAAGTCGAGGACCCGAAGCTGCGCCGACAACTCGCCGACATTGCCGCGCATGACGTGCGGCGGCTGGACCGGCTGGTTACCGAAATCGCCGATGCCAGCCGGATCGACGCCGAGCTGAGCCGGGCGACGTTCGAGCCGGTCGACCTCGCGGCGCTGGCCGAGGCGCTGGTGGGCGGCCGCCAGGCGCGCGGCGACAACGGCGATTGCCGGGTCATGTGCCTGCATGGCGGCGGCTGGCCGACAACGGTGGCCGGCGATGCGGCACGGCTGGAGCGGGTGTTCGAAAACCTGCTGGACAATGCTGTCTCGTTCAGCCCGCCCGGCGGGGCCGTGAGCGTGACCATCCGGCGCGAGGACGAGCGGGTGATTGCCGAAGTGGTGGACGACGGGCCGGGGATACCGGCGGAGGCGCGCGAGCGGGTGTTCGAGCGGTTCCATTCGCTGCGGCCGGCGAACGAGGCCTTCGGCAGCCATTCCGGGCTGGGGCTGGCGATTGCCCGGACCATCGTCGCCGCGCATGACGGGACGCTGGCGGCCCACGACCGGGAAGACGGGCGCAAGGGTGCGCGGCTGGTGGTGGACCTGCCGGCGATGGAGGACATCGCGTGAGGATTGCCCACCAGGCGACGGCCGTGGCGATCGGCGGGCGGGCGCTGCTGATCGAAGGCGCGCCCGGGGCCGGCAAGTCGAGCCTGGCGCTGGCGCTGATCGACCGGGGCGCGCGCCTGATCGGCGACGATTCGGTGCTGCTGGAGGTGGCGGGCGGTCGCCTCATCGCGCGGCCGCACCCCGAGACGCGCGGGCTGCTGGAGGTGCGCAACCTTGGTCTCCTGGAGTTTCCGGCGATCGACGGCGCGCCGGCCAGCCTGCTGGTGACACTGGCTGCCGAGGCACCGCGCTATGTCGAGCAGGCGGAGACGGCGGTGCGGGGCGGGATCGCGCTGCCGCATGTCCGGCTGTGGGCGGAGACGCCGGTCCTGCACTTGCGGGCCGAACTGGCGCTGCAGCGGTTCGGGCGGGATTGACCGGTCTGTTCCCCGGTGGGACGGCAGGCCACGGGAGCGGCGCCCGCCCCCTTTCCTTTTGCCCGCAAGCGGCGCAAGGCAGCGGCATGGTCGGCCAGTCTTCCGTCAGCCCCCCTGCAGGCGCGCCCGCGCGGCAGCGGCTGCTGCTCGTCACCGGCGTGCTGGGCGCCGGCAAGACGACGGCGCTCCGCGTGCTGGAGGACCTCGGCTGGGAGGCGATCGACAACTTTCCCGTGCGGATGCTGGAGCGGCTGATCGATGCCGAGGGCGGCCCCGCGCGCGAGGACCATGGCCCGCTGGCGATCGGCTTCGATTCGCGGACCCGGGGGTTCAACCCGCACACCATGATCGAACTGGTCAAGCGGCTGACCGCGCGCCAGGACCTGGAGATCACCACCCTGTTCCTCGACTGTTCAAGCGAGGAACTGCAGCGCCGCTACAACGAGACGCGGCGGCGTCACCCGCTGGCGGCCGACATGCCGGCATCGTCCGGCATCGCGCTCGAGCGCGAGACGATGGAACCGCTGCGGCGGTGGGCGGACATCGTCATCAACACCACCGCCTTCTCGACCAGCGACCTGCAGGCACAGATGCGCGAGCGGTTCGCGCCGGAAGACGGGCCGGCGCTGACCGTGACGGTGACCAGCTTCGGCTTTTCGCGCGGCATGCCGCCGGTGGCCGATTTCGTCTTCGACATGCGGTTTCTCGACAATCCGCACTGGGACCCGGTGCTGCGGCCACAGACCGGCAGGGATGCGGCGGTGGCCGAGTTCATCCGGCGGGACCCGGCGTTCGACGAGGCTTTCGGCCGAATCCGCGACCTCTTGCTGGCGGTGCTGCCGCGCTTCCGGGCGCAGGGCAAGGCCTATGTCCATATTGCCTTTGGTTGCACCGGCGGGCGCCACCGTTCGGTGTTCACTGCCGAGCAGATCGGCGCAGCCTTGCGCGAGGCAGGGTTTTCCCCCACAATGCTGCACCGCAACCTGGGTTCGCGGGCAGCCGATCTGATTGAGGGGGGAGCCCCGCGATGACCGGTTGCCGGGAGCTGGTTGTGGCTGACTACCCGGATTTCCGGAGTAGGCAGGAAAGGGCCGCGGCTTCCCGCGCGCCAGCGAATCGGAGTGCGCATCCCGCATGATCGGCATGATCCTCGTCACCCACGGCCACCTGGCTGAGGAATTCGTGCGGGCGATGGAGCACGTCGTCGGCCGGCAGGAGGCAGTGGCGACGATCTGCATCGGGCCGAACGACGACGTCGAGCAGCGGCGGCGCGAGATCGCCGACGCGATCCGGACCGTGGACAGCGGCGAAGGCGCGGTGATCCTGACCGACCTGTTCGGCGGCACGCCGTCCAACCTCGCGATTTCGCTGTTACAGGCCGGGCGGGTGGAGGTGATCGCCGGGATCAACCTGCCGATGCTGATCCGGCTGGCCGGCGCGCGCAAGACCTCCGACGTGCGCGCGGCGGTGACGGCAGCGCGCGATGCCGGGCGCAACTATATCACCATCGCCAGCGAGTTCCTCGGCCAGGAGGCCTGAACATGGCTGTCGGACAAGCGAGAATTTGCTTGCGGGGCCGATTTCGATCGGACAGAAACTGGCGTCCATGGGAGAGCTGAGCCAGACCGTCACGATCGTCAACGCCAAGGGGCTCCATGCCCGGGCGAGCGCCAAGTTCGTCAATACCGTGGCCAGGCTCCCCGACGGCACCAGCGTCACCGTTCGCAAGGATGGCACCGATGCCGCCGGTGGCTCGATCCTCGGGCTGATGATGCTCGGCGCGGCGCGCGGCGACGAGATCGAGATCTGCGTGGCCGGGGAAGATGCCGAGCCGGCGCTGGCGAAGCTGGTCGGCCTCGTGGTTGACGGGTTCGGGGAAGACTGAAGGCCCCTGCCCTTGCCCCGCCGCCAGATCACCGGCTTTTCCAATCCCACCGTCAAGCTGCTGCGCTCGCTGAGGGACAAGAAGCATCGCCGCCGCGAGGGCCGGTTCCTCGCCGAAGGGCTGCGGCTGCTGACCGATGCGCGCGAAAGCGGGCGGCTGCCGGACATGCTGGTCATGGCCGAGGGGCGCGACGGGCATCCGCTGCTCGACGCACTGGAGGCCGACGTGCTGGCGGCCGGTGGCGAGGTGATCGAGACCAGCGCCGAGATCCTCGGCAAGATCACCGGCAAGGACAACCCGCAGGCGGTGGCCGGGGTGTTCGCGGAATGGGATACGGGCCTCGCGGGGATCGACCGCGATGCGGCGCCGATCTGGCTGGTGGCGCAGGCGATGCGCGACCCCGGCAACCTGGGGACGATGCTGCGGACGGCCGATGCGGTGGGGGCCGGCGGGCTGATCCTGGTCGATGACTGTGCCGATCCGTTCTCCGCTGAGGCAGTGCGGGCGAGCATGGGCGCCGTGTTCACCCAGCGCATCGCGCAGGCGCGGTGGGAGGAATTCCTGCCGTGGCTGCGGGGTGGGGCCGGGCAACTGGTGGCGGCTTCATTGCGCGACGCGGTGCCCTATCGCGGGGCGGACTACCGGGCGCCGTGTTTCGTGCTGATCGGCAACGAATCGCGCGGGTTGCCGGCCGATTACGAGGACGCCTGCGATTTGCGGGTGACGATGCCGATGAAGGGGCGGGCGGACAGCCTCAATGCGGCGGTGGCGGGGGCAGTGCTGGCGTATGAGGTGCTGGCAATACTGGCCGAATAGCCACTGGGTTCAATACTGAACGCTATGGTTGATAGCCAATATCCATATCTGTTGCGACACACTTGAATGTTTGGCATGCCGCCTACTCCTTCGATTGGCGAAAGAAACCGACCGTGCCAGCTTCCACAACGATAAATGCGACAGGCCTGCGGGATTTTGTCTACTCCTCCGACGGTCGTTACGTTTTCGCGACATCTGGCGGGGCCGTTGTGGCCTATTCCCTGGCCGACGGCTCGCAGGTCAACAGGTGGGCCCTGGGAAGCGACCTGGGCGCAATCGACGTTTCAGCGAACGGGCGTTATGTCTTTGTCACTGAGCGGCAGGCCGGCCCCGACAGCGGGACCCAGTGGGAGAGAAAGACCGACTACTACATCTACATGCTCGACACGTTCACCGGCGCGAAGACCACTTACACGTTCCACGCCACCGGCTACGACGGCGCATTTGTCGATCTGGCTGTACTGGCTGATGGAACTGCCCTGCTGACCCAGAACTTTCTGGGTTCCGGGTGGGAGCCGCTGACGAGGCTCAATCCGGTGACCGGCACCTTTACCTCCAGCGGTTCCTATTCGCAGGACGGCACGCTCAACGTTACGCCCGACGACCGATTTGTCGCTTTCACTCCCCACAACATTTCCGACGCGCCGGTCTACTACTACATATCGGGAATCGGGGTAACCGCATCTCGTGGCGGCTATGCAGACGGGGTCAGCGGCTTCAACGGCGGGGTGCAGGCGATCTCGCCGGATGGCACGCTGGTGGCGGAAGGTGTCGCATTCAACGTCTACGACGCCAACCTGCACGTGACTGCCAGCCTGCAGACGCTCTATCCGGAACTCGGCTCGCCACTCGGCCTGGCGTTCAGTGCCGATGGGGCCACGCTGTTCGCGCTGGAAAGCAAGGATATCGGCATTCTCGCCTTCTCCACGGCCGACTGGAGCCTGACCGGGCAGTTCGCCTATCATGTCAATGCGAACGTGAACGGCTTCGGTGATACGATGGTCGTTTCTCCGGACGGCAAAACGATCTCGGTGCTGGGCGATAATGGGCTGGAGGCGATCAATCTCGCCAGCGCAATGAGCCCGGCCGCCGACCAGACCATCAGTTATGCAGGCGCTGGCCCCGTCTACACCTTCGGCGGCAATGACACGGTGACACTTACCGGCGGCGCATCCTTCGTGCGTACCGGCTCCGGCAACGACCGGGTGGTGATTGCGCCGAGCCTGTTCGGCAGCGCCGGCACCACGACGGTCGATGCCGGATCGGGCGACGACACACTCGATCTTTCGCAACTCATCGGTATCACGGTGGGCAACAGCGGTGGAGGTGGCACTGACACCAGTGGCTCCCGGCGGCTGGTCAGCCGGAATTTCGAACACCTGCAACTGAGCAGCGGCGACGACACCGCCTCGTTTTCCACTGATGATGCCAGCCACCTCGAAGTGCTCGCCGGCGATGGCAACGACATGCTCCAGGGCGGACCTTCGATGGCCCTGCGCGGCCAGGGCGGAAACGACGTCTTCCAGGTGGTGGCGGGCGGCGGCGATGTCACCCACGGTGTGATCGACGGCGGCGCGGGAATCGATCGCGTCAGGTTCGGTGCGGGTTTCACGATCGATATGGGGGCCGGAATAGCCGTCAACGGCAATGCATCCTATTCCCTGATCGGCATCGAGAACGTCACGGCGACGGCTGCCGGGACAGCCAGCCATGTCATCGGCGACGCCAATGCCAATGCATTCGACGTGGCGAGTTTTCCCGACGATGGCCAGACCGGGATCTGGTTCGACGGCGCCGGGGGCAACGACACCCTGACCGGCAGCACGGGCAACGACACGCTGGACGGCGGCGTCGGCAGCGACATCGCAACTTACTCCTTTGCGCGCGGCAGCGCGATCGTAACGCACGATGCGATCAATCACGTGCTCTACATCTCCGAGGCCGGGGCCGGCACGGACACCATCACACGCATCGAGCAGTTCCAGTTCAGCGACGGGTTGCACTCGTTCCAGTTCGGGCCGGCGCAATGGGTGTTCCCTGGCTTCGGCACCGCCCAGGGATGGGGCAATGAGGCCGCGAACCCGCGCTTTCTTGCCGACATCAATGGCGACGGAAGGACAGACATCGTCGGCTTCGGTGCGGGCACGGTGGAGGTGGCGCTGGGCAACGGGGGTGGCAGCTTCCAGTCCACGAGACTGGGCGTGGCCAATTTCGGGCCCATCGAAGGATGGGACAGCCAGGATCATTTCCCGCGCATGCTGGCGGACGTGAATGGCGACGGCCGGGCCGATGTCATCGGCTTTGGCCAGTCCGGCGTGTTCGAGGCGCTGGCCCTAAGCGATGGCAGCTTTGCCGACACGCGGTTTGTCTTCGCCGATTTCGGCGCCGCGACAGGCTGGAACAGCCAAGGCGTCTACCAGCGCACCTTGCTGGACGTGAACGGCGACGGCAAGCTCGACATCGTCGGGCTTGGCCAGGCTGCGGTGTTCACCGCGCTGGGCAACGGCGATGGCACGTTCCAGACCAGCCATGTGGCCCTGGCCGACATGGGGCCTTCACTGGGATGGTCGAGCCAGGGCCAGTTCCCCCGCCAGTTCGCCGACGTCAACGGGGACGGCCAGCTCGACATCGTGGGCTTCGGCCAGGCGGCCGTGTTCGTCGCGCTGGGCAGTGGCGACGGCACCTTCCACGCAAGCAAGATCGCGCTCGCCGACATGGGGCCGACTTTCGGCTGGACCAGCCAGGACGCGTTTCCCCGCATGCTCGCCGACGTCAACGGGGACGGCCGGGCCGATATCGTGGCTTTCGGCTATGGCGGCGCTTCGGTGGCACTGGCCAAAGCGGATGGGACATTTGCCGCCGCTGCCATTGCCGTTGCCGATTTCGGGGCCAAGCAGGGATGGGCCAGCCAGGACAAGAACCCCCGCACATTGGCCGACTTCAACCATGACGGGCATATCGACATCATCGGGTTCGGGCCGGACGGTACCAGCATCGCATTCGGCAATGGCGACGGGACTTTCACGGCGGCCAGCCAAGACATCGCCGGCTTCGGCAATGCCCAGGGCTGGAACAGCAACAGCAGCTTCCTCCACCAACTGGCAGACATCAACGGCGACGGCCTGACCGATATCGTCGGTTTTGCCGACGCGGGGGTCAGATTGGCGTTGAACCAAGGCGACTACCTGCTCTGAAGGGCGGGCAACGCAAAGGTCCCGCAGGTGCAGGGGGAATGATTCCCCCTGCTTTTCCTCATCTTAGCCCTCTGGCGTAGCCAGCATCAACGGTTCGGCCTCCTCGACATAGCGGGGGGTGCTTTCCACAGCTGGCACCACTTCGATCTCCCCTCTCTCGATGGAGACGCCCTTGTCGCTTAGCCGGCGCGCGGACGAAAGCACATTGCGCTCGAAGCTGCCGACGAATTCATTGTACTTGCGTACTGCACGATCGAGCCCAGCGCCGACGCCCTTCAAATGGTCGGCGGCATTTTTCAGCCGGCCATAGAGTTCGGCGCCGGCGCGGCCGATTTCGACGGCTTCGCGGGCGATCTTGTCCTGCTGCCAGACCATGGCGACGGTGCGGGCGATGGCGACGAGGTTGGTGGGGGTGGCGAGCAGGACTTTGGCGCGGAAGGCAAAATCCCAAAGGTCCGGGTCCTGTTCGAGGGCGGCGGCGACGAAGTGTTCGCCGGGGACGAACATGACGACATAGTCCGGCGCTTCCTCGAACTGGCTCTGGTAGGACTTGGCCCCAAGCTGCTGGATATGGTTTTTCATCGAGGCGACGTGGGCCTTGAGGGCGGCGTCGCGGGCGGTGTCGTCGGCGGCTTCGAAGGCTTCCTGGTAGGCGTTGAGCGAGACCTTGGCGTCGACGATCAGGCTCTTCTGGCCGGGGATGCGGATCACGGCATCCGGGCGGAGGCGGCCGTCTTCGGTGGTGATCGAGTGTTCGGTGACGAAATCGGTGTGTTCGGCGAGGCCGCACTGTTCGAGGACGTTGCGCAACTGCTGTTCGCCCCAGCGGCCGCGCGCCTTGGGCGCGTTGCGCAGCGAGTTGCCGAGGCGCTGGGCTTCGGCGCGGACCTGTTCCTGGCCGGAGCGCAGGAGTTCGATCTGGCCGGTGAGTTGGCCGAAGGCATCGACGCGGGCTTTTTCCAGCGCGCCGACCTGATCCTCGTAGCTCTTGAGGCGCTGGTTGACCGGTGCGAGCAGGGCGGCGACGGCTTCCTTGCTGGCCTTTTCGGAGTGGGCGAAGCGTTCCTGGGCGCGTTCGAGGAAGGCGGCCTGGGCCTTGTCGAGCACCTGCTGGCCGGAGAGTTCGAACTGCTTGCGCAGCTCCTCCTTGGCTTCCAGCAGGATGCGTTCGCGTTCGTCGAAGCTGGCGGTCTTTTCGCGCAGGGTGGCGAGTTCGCTGGTGAGGCGGACGGATTCGGTGCGAAGCGCGTGGAGCTGGGCTTCGTGCTCGCGGCGGAGGGAATCGGTGGCTTCGGCATGCTGGGCGCGGGTGGCGGAGAGTTCGTCGGCCAGGCGATCGGCGCGGGCGGCGCGTTCGCTGGTGGCGGCGAGATCGGCAATGGCCTGGCGGAAGTTTGCTTCTGCCGTGCGCAGGTCTGATTCGCGGGTGGCGAGCCGGGTGCGCAGGTCCGCCGCCGGGCGGCCGCCGAGCCAGTAACCGAGGACGACGCCGGCGAGGCCGGCGACCAGAACCCAGATGGCGGCCATGCGTGTAACTCCCGTATCCAGAACGAAAATGGAACATAGCGGCCGCGTGGCCGGTGGTCAAACCGCAGGTCGACGGGATTGTGGGGAACTTTGGCCGTGCTCATGTGGTTGAAATCGGCAGTCAGCCCATGTTCAAGCTGGCCGTGGCACGACGGTGGCGAGAACGGGTCGTAGCCCCTGCCCTAACGAGGATACCGTCATGCCTGCACATCCTGTCATCCGTGGCGCGCTGGCGTGCGGTGCGCTTGCAAGTTCGCTCATGCCGATGGTGGCAATGGCACAGACCGACCCGCGCATCGGCAGCTATGGCGCGCCGAGCCAGGCGCCGCAGGGTGGCTATTCGCAGGACCCCTATACGCGGGACGGCTATCCGCAGCGGGATGATGGGCGCGATTATCCCCAGGGTGGCTATGACCAGGGTGGCTACCAGAGCCAGCCGCAGGGCTATTATGCCAATGGCGCGCCAATGCCGGAGCCGGCGCCGCCGCCGGGATATGACGGGACGCGGCCGCCACCGCCACCAGCCGGCTATGTCGCTTCGACGGAAGACCGGCAGGACTATGACGACCGCTATGCGGCCGACGCGGAACGCTGGGCGCAGGAGAACTGCGTCAAGTCGGCCAACAATGCCGGCGTCGGGGCGCTGTTCGGCGGGGTGCTGGGGGCGATCATCGGTTCGAGCGTGGCCGGCCGGCACGATCGCGGCGCAGGCGCGTTTGCCGGGGCGGCGATCGGCGCGGTCGGCGGGGCGGCGGTCGGCAGCCAGTCTCGCAACGACACCAGCCCGGGGTGCCCGCCGGGCTATTCGGTGCGGCGCGGGGCGACGACTTATGTCTATTCGGAACCGAGCTACACTTATGCGGCGCCCGGCTGGTATCGGCCGTGGGTATATGTCGGCGATGCCTGGGTGTACCGGCCTTACCCCTATCACGGCTGGTATTACCGCAATTACCGGGTGCGCGAGTGGGGCGGGCCGGGCTGGTATGGTCGCCCTGGCTGGCGCGGGCATGGGTATTATCGGCGGGGATGGTGAAGGATATGCAGGGCGCTGCCCTGCACCCGCCAGGGGCGTGACACCCCTGGACCCACTGACTTTTCAGTGTGAGAATACCGAGATAACTGGCTGAAATGATTGTATCGCAAAGGCTTCGCCTTTGCTGGGTGGATCAGGAGAGCCACGGCCTCCTGACGGTGAATGCGATCAGGCCGCCTTGCGCGCCTTTTCAAGCTTCTTGAGCACCATGTTGCGCTTGAGGCGTGAGAGGTGGTCGATGAACAGAATGCCTTCGAGGTGGTCCAGTTCGTGCTGGATGCAGGTGGCCATCAGGCCGTCCATCGTTTCTTCGTGGCGCTCGCCCTTGAGGTCCTGCCAACGCAGGGTGACCTGGGCGGGACGTTCGACTTCGGCGAAAATCTCCGGGACGGAGAGGCAGCCTTCCCTGTAGACCGAATATTCCTCTGACGGATCGACGATCTCGGGGTTGATGAAGACGCGCGGGGTGCGGACGGCGGGGGTGTGGCCATGTCCGTGGTCATCGTCGCAATCGACATCGCCGCAGGCATCGGCTTCCGGCTCGCCATCCCGTTCCTGCAGGTCGATGACGACGATGCGCCTCGGCACGCCGACCTGGATGGCGGCGAGGCCGATGCCGGGGGCGTCGTACATCGTCTCGAACATGTCGGCGACGAGGGTTTCAAGCGCGGAGTCGAAGGTCTCGACCGGGGTCGAGACCTGCTTGAGGCGGGGATCGGGGGCTTCGATGATCGGGAGGATGGCCATTGCAGGCAGATAATGCGGGAGGCGATTCGGTTCAAGCGATCGGGCGGCGGGCGCGCAGGGCCTGGGCGAGCGTGCCTTCGTCGAGGTAATCGAGTTCGCCGCCGACCGGCAGGCCGTGGGCGAGCTGGGTGACGCGGACGGGCAGGCCTTCAAGGCGTTCGGCGATATAGTGGGCGGTGGTCTGGCCTTCGAGCGTGGCGTTCATGGCGAGGACGACTTCATCGATGCCGCCGGCGCTGACGCGGGCGAGCAGGCCGGCGACGGTGAGGTCTTCCGGGCGGACGCCTTCGAGGGCGGAGAGGCGGCCGCCGAGCACGTGATAGCGGCCCGCGAAAAGCCGGGCGCGGTCCAGCGCCCAGAGGTCCGACACCTCCTCGACAACGCAGAGCGCGCGGGCGTCGCGGCGGGGATCGGTGCAGATGCCGCAGGGGTCGGTGGTGTCGACATTGCCGCAGACATGGCATTCGACCAGCCGCTCCTGCACCGTGGCCAGGGCGGCGACGAGATCGGTGAGCGCGGTTTCGCGGCGCTTGATCAGCCAGAGCACGGCGCGGCGGGCGGAGCGGGGGCCGAGGCCCGGCAGGCGGGCCAGTTGCGCGGCGAGCGCCTCGATCTCTTGCGATGCCATGGGTGGGGGAATAAGGCCCTGGCCACGCGAAGGAAACCCCGGGGGAACGGATGCGCATCGTCTATATGGGAACCCCGGAGTTCGCGGTGCCGGCGCTCATCGCGCTGCATGGGGCGGGACATGAGATCGCTGCCGTCTATACACAGCCGCCCCGCCCCGGCGGGCGGCGGGGCAAGGAACTGACGCCGACGCCGGTACACAAGGCAGCCGAGGCGCTGGGGCTGACGGTGCGGCACCCGGTCTCGCTGAAGGCGGCGAACGAGCAGGCGGCGTTTGCCGCGCTGGGGGCGGAGATCGGCGTGGTCGCGGCTTACGGCCTGATCCTGCCGGTGCCGGTGCTTGAAGGGGCGCGGCTGGGCTGCCTGAACCTCCATGCCTCGCTGCTGCCGCGCTGGCGCGGCGCAGCGCCGATCCAGCGGGCGATCCTCGCCGGCGATGCCGAGACCGGGGTCGATGTGATGCGGATGGAGGCGGGGCTGGATACCGGGGCGGTGCTGGCCGAAGCGCGCACGGCGATCGGCGGCAAGACGGCGGGCGAGCTGACCGGGGAACTGGCCGGGTTGGGCGCCGGGCTGATCGTGCGGGTGTTGGCGGACCTGGCGGCGTTTCCCGAGGTGGCGCAGGCAGAGGACGGCGTCACCTACGCGAAGAAGATCGACAAGGCGGAGACGCGGCTCGACTTCGCCTTGCCGGCCGCGCAGGTCGAGCGGCAGGTGCGGGCGTTCGCGCCGGCGCCGGGGGCGTGGTTCGAGCTGGACGGCGAGCGTTACAAGGTGCTGGCGGCGGATGTGGCCGAGGGCAGTGGCCCGGCGGGGACGGTGCTGGACGAGCGGCTGACGATTGCTTGTGGCGCCGGGGCCTTGCGGGTCAGGGCGATCCAGCGGGCGGGCAAGCCGGTGATGGATGCGGCGAGCCTGCTGCGCGGGCGGCCGATTCCGGCAGGGACGGTGCTGGCTTGACGCGGTTCGCGCTCACGCTCGAATTCGACGGCACGCCGTTCATGGGCCTGCAGCGCCAGGCGCATGGGCCGAGCGTGCAGCAGGCTGTCGAGGAAGCGGTCGGGCGGATCACCGGCGAGGCGGTGACGCTGCATGCGGCCGGGCGGACGGACGCCGGGGTTCATGCCTTGGCGATGCGGGTGCATGTGGATATCGCCAAGCCGATGGCACCGTTCCGGCTGATGGAGGCGCTGAATTTCCACTTGCGGCCGGACCCGATTGCCGTGCTCGACTGCGAAACGGTGGCGACGGACTGGCACGCGCGGTTTTCCTGCACGGGCCGCGCCTACATTTACCGCGTCGCCAACCGGCGGGCGCCGCTGACGCTGGACCGGGACCGGGCTTGGCAGGTGCCGCAGCCGCTGGACGCCGATGCCATGCACCGGGCGGCGCAGGCACTGGTCGGCCAGCACGATTTCACCACGTTCCGTTCGGTCCACTGCCAGGCGCGGTCGCCGCTGAAGACGCTGGACCGGCTGGCGGTGAGCCGGGTGGGCGACGAGGTGCGGATCGAGACGGAGGCGCGCAGCTTTCTCCACCACCAGGTGCGCTCGATGGTCGGCTGCCTGGCGCTGGTCGGCATGGGGCGGTGGCAGGAGGGGCAGGTCGCGGACGCGCTGGCGGCGCGGGACCGGCAGGCGCTGGGGTTGAATGCGCCGGCTTGCGGGCTGTATTTCCGCTGGGCGCGGTATTGAGTGGCTGAGCTTGGCCGGCTTCAGGAGAGCCGGGCCCGTTGCCGGGGCAGCGGCTCTCCCGAGGCGGGAGGTTCAGCCTTTCTTCAGGTGCCGCCGCCCCAGCAATTCGGCAATCTGCACGGCATTGAGCGCCGCCCCCTTGCGCAGGTTGTCGGAGACGCACCAGAGGTTGAGGCCGTTGTCGATGGTCGAATCCTCGCGGACGCGGCTGACGAAGGTGGCGTAATCGCCGACGCATTCGACCGGGGTCGCGTATCCGCCGTTCTCGCGCTTGTCGATCAGCATGACGCCCGGCGCCTCGCGCAGGATGTCCTGGGCCTGTTCGGCGCTGATCTCGTTCTCGAACTCGATGTTCAGCGCCTCCGAGTGGCCGACGAACACCGGCACGCGCACGCAGGTCGCGGTCACCTTGATCTTCGGATCGAGAATCTTCTTGGTCTCGGCGACCATCTTCCACTCTTCCTTGGTCGAGCCGTCATCGAGGAAGACGTCGATGTGCGGGATGACGTTGAAGGCGATCTGCTTGGTGAACTTGACCGGCGGGCGCATTTCCCCAGCCGGCATGAAGATCGAGCGGGTCTGCTCGAACAGCTCGTCCATGCCGTCCTTGCCGGCGCCGGAGACCGACTGGTAGGTTGCGACGACGACGCGCCTGATCTTCGCAACATCGTGAAGCGGCTTCAGCGCCACGACCATCTGCGCGGTCGAGCAGTTGGGGTTGGCGATGATGTTGCGGGCCTTGTAGCCGTCGATCGCGTCGGGGTTCACCTCGGGCACGATCAGCGGCACGTCCGGGTCCATGCGGTAGAGCGACGAGTTGTCGATCACCACGCAGCCCTGGCTTGCGGCCTTGGGGGCATAGGTCTTGGTCGGGCCGGAGCCGGCGGCGAACAGGGCAATGTCCCAGCCGGTGAAATCGAAATGCTCGATGTTCTTCACCTTGAGCATCTGCCCGGTCTCGCCGAACTCGATCTCGCTGCCGGTCGAGCGCGGGGAGGCCACCGCGGCGATCTCGTCGATCGGGAAGGCGCGTTCCGCCAGGATGTTCAGCATCTCGCGCCCGACATTGCCGGTCGCGCCGACGACCACTACCCGGTAACCCATTGTCATACTCCTGTTGGCGAGCGCCCTAGCGCACCGCGCCGGGACCGCAAGTCTTGTTGATCCGGTGAGCTTATTGCGGCGGGGTCACCCCGTGCCGCTGGAGGAAGGCGAAGATCGTCTCCCACAGGTGGGTGCCGATCTTCGGGCCGGAGACACGGTGAGTGTAGCCGGGATAGAGCATCATCTCGAACGGCACGTTGGCGGACTGGAGTTTGGCGATCAGCGCGGTCGAGTTTTCAAAGAACACGTTGTCGTCGGCCATGCCGTGGATGAGGAGCAGCGGGTCCTTGATCCGCTCGACCTGTTCGAGCGCGCCTGACTTTGCATAGACCTGCGGCTCCTTGCGCGGGTCGCCCAGGTAGCGCTCGGTGTAATGCGTGTCGTAGAGCGCCCAGTCGGTGACCGGCGCGCCGGCGATGCCTGCCGCGTAGGCGCCCGGATCGGCCTGGAGCATCTTGATCGTCATGTAGCCGCCGTAGGACCAGCCATAAGTGGCGATCTTGGCAGGATCGACGAAGGGGAGCGACTTCAGGTAGTCCAGCCCGGCCTTCTGGTCGGCGACTTCGACCGTGCCCATGGCGCGGTTGATCGGGCTTTCGAAGGCGACGCCGCGATTGGCGCTGCCGCGATTGTCCAGTTCGAAATAGATGTAGCCCTTCGCCACGATCGCCTGGGCCAGCGCCCCGGTCCAGCCGCGCGAGACGACCTGGGCGTGGGGGCCGCCATAGTGCTCGAAGAACACCGGATAGCGCTTGCCGGGCTGCATGACCGGCGCAATCATCCGCCAGTGCAGGTCCGAGCCGTCGGCCGCCTTGATCACGCCGTACGAGGGTTCGCGGTGAGCGGGGAGGAACCGGGCATAGGGATGGTTGCCCTTGACCGCGTTTTCCTCGACCCAGGCCAGGCGCCGCCCATGGGCATCGGCGAGGTAGACCTGGGGCGGCTGGTCGTGGGCCGAGCGGGAGATCACCAGGGTCTGGCCGCGCTTGTCCATGCTGGCGGCGTTGACGGTACCGGGCTCGGTCAACCGCTCGGGTTCGCCGCCGGCGAGCGGCAGGGCATAGACCTGGGGCGCGAGGACATCGTCCCTGGTGGCGGTGAAGAACAGGCGGCCCGCCTTCTGGTCTACGCCGACGAGGCCGGTGACCACCCATGGGCCGGCGGTAAGCTGGCGCCACTGGCCGGCCTGGTAGTGGTAAAGGTGGCCGAAACCGTCGCGTTCCGACCACCAGACGAGGCTGCCGTCCTTGAGAAAGCGGTAAGAGTCGGAGAGGTTGATCCAGGTCCCGGCCCTGGCCTGCTCGCTGAACAGGACGCGGGACGCGCCGGTGGCCGGATCGACCGCGAGCATGTCGAGCCGGGTCTGGGCGCGGTTTTCGCGCTGAACGTAAAGGGTTTGGCCGTCCGGCGCCCAATCGACGCGGGCGAGGTAGATGTCCGGGTCCGGGCCGAGATCGACCTGGACGCGGCTGGAGCCCTCGGGCGAGACGATCCAGAGCGAGACGACGGCGTTGGCGGTGCCGGCGAGCGGATAGCGCTGGGCGAAAGTCGTGGTGCCGGTGGCGCCGATGGCGGCGCGGGTGACGGTCGCGACCGGAGCCTCGTCGAAGCGTTCGACGGCGATCCTGCTGTCATCCGGTGACCACCAGGCGCCCTTGAAGCGGGCCATTTCCTCCTGGGCGACGAATTCCGCTTCGCCCCAGTGCACGGTTTCCGCGGTTTCCGCCGGGGTCACGGCGATGGGCGCGCCGCCGATGACCGGGGCGACCCAGAGGCGGCGGCTGGAGACGAACGAGACGTGGTGGCCCTTGGGGCTCAGCGTGGCATCAAGTGCCTCGCCGGGGACTTCGAGGGCGCGGGCGGTGCCGTCGAGGCCGACGAGGTAGAGCCGGCCTTCTAGGGGCACCAGCAGGGCCTTTCCGTCGGCCGACCACTCGTAGCTGACGATGCCCTTGAGATCGCCGATGCGCTGGCGTTCGCGCTGCATCTTCTCGGCCTCGGACAGTTCGCGGCCCGGGGAGAGCTTGAGGGAATCGACCAGCATCCGCCAGTGCCTGGCCTGGCGGTCATAGCCCCAGAGGTCGTAGCGTTCGCGGTCCTCGGCGCGGTTGCGCAGCAGGGTCAGCCAGCGGCCATCAGGCGAGAGCTTGACCCCGCGCGGGGCAGGGCCGTTCAGTGCCGGGCTGGCGAAGACGCGCTCAAAAGTCAGCACGGGACTTGGCCCGGGACTGGCTGCCACGGCAGGAACCGCGCAGAGGGCAAACAGGGCGAGAAGCAGGAAACGCATGGCAAGGCTGCGGCTCCGTCCAATGGGAGGCGAATAGCGAAAGGGCGCCCCGGCGGTTCTGCCAGGACGCCCTTTCACGTTACCGTTAAAGGTCGGGCCTTCAGGCCTCCTGGCGCGTGTCGCGACGCTCGGCAATACGTGCGCGTTTGCCGGTGCGGCCGCGCAGGTAGTAGAGCTTGGCGCGACGCACGACGCCCTTGCGGACGAGGGTGATCGAATCGATCGTCGGCGAGTAAAGCGGGAAGACGCGCTCGACGCCCTCACCGAAGCTCATCTTGCGGACGGTGAAATTGGAGCCGAAGCCCTTGTTGGCGCGGGCGATGCACACGCCTTCGAACATCTGGACGCGGCTGCGGTCACCTTCGATGACCTTGACGCCGACGCGAACGGTGTCGCCGGGGCGGAACGCCGGGATGTCCTTGGCGGCCTTGGCGATTTCCTCGGCCTCGATCTGCTGGATGAGGTTCATCCCTCATATTCCTTCGTCTTTGCGCCGCGCGCCAGAGGCAGACTGGACCCGAGCGCCCTCATGGCGCTCCCAAAGATCCGGCCTGCGTAGCCGTGTATCGATCTCCGACTGGCGCCTGCGCCATTCAGCGATCTTTCCGTGATCCCCCGATCGCAGCACTTCAGGGATCTCGGCCCCTTCCCACTCAGTGGGCCGGGTGTATTGCGGATATTCGATGAGGCCGTTCTCGAACGACTCCTCGGCACCCGACAAGGCCGCGCCCATTACGCCGGGAAGCAGCCGAATGCAAGCGTCCAGCACCATCAGCGCGGCGGGCTCGCCGCCAGACAGCACGATGTCGCCGACGGCGACCTCCTCAACCTCGCGCCCGGCGAAGACGCGCTCGTCGAAACCCTCAAAACGGCCGCACAGAATGATGACCCCCGGCCCCGCCGCCAGTTCCCGAATTCGCGCCTGTGAAATCGGCTTGCCACGCGGCGTCATGGCAAGGACAGGCCGCTCCAAAACCACGCCAGCCCCCTTCACCGCCTTCCCTGAGCTTGTCGAAGGGCCGTCCTGCCCTTCCGCAGAGACGCCCGCCCGCGCCGCATCGATCGCCCGCGCCAGCACATCAACCTTGAGCACCATCCCCGCCCCCCCACCGGCGGGCGTATCATCGACGGTGCGGTGTTTGTCCTGCGCGAAATCGCGGATTTGCAGGGTCTCGCAGGACCAAGTGCCTTCCGCGAGCGCGCGGCCGGCGAGGGAGGCACCGAGCGGGCCAGGGAACATCTCCGGGTAGAGGGTCAGGATGGTGGCGGCGAAGGTCATCGAAATTCAGATCGTCCAGTTCTCGACCACCAACCCCGGCACATCGGCGAAATCGCCTTCGTTGTTGGTCACCACCGTCGCCCCGATGCTCAGCGCGTGAGCGGCCAGCAGGCGGTCGAACCGCGCCCGCTTGAACGGCAGACAAGCATATTCGCGCGCGGCGGCTTCGTCGAACGGGACCAGCGGAATCGCGGCAAGAAAGGCATCCAATACCGCTTGCGATGGCGGCTTACCCGCATAAGTGCCGAAGGCCACCTCGGCGAAACTGATAGCCGAGATCGCGATCTCCCCCGGTGCGCATTCGACCATGCGCTCACGGATCGCCGAGAAGGCGCCCTCCATCGCGTAGACGGCAATGTTGGCATCGACCAGGAAGCGAATCACGCCTGGCCCGCCGCCTTGCGCGCGGCAATCGTACTCGGCCGTTCCTCGAAGTCCTCACGCGGGGCGAGCTTGATTCCCGGCGCCTTGCCCCAGAAGCCGCTGACGTCGAGTTTCGCGGGCGATTTCGGCAAAGCTTCGACGCGGAAAGCCATCTGCTCCTCCTTGACCATGCGGACTTCGGTGCCCTCGGCAATGCCGAGGCCCTTGGGCAGACGAAGGGCAACGGAATTGCCCGACTTGAACACCTTGCCGCGGAATTCCTCGCTCATGGCGCTGACTCCTGTGCCGACCATCCAGTCGTGCTTCGTATATCCATCACGTATATACTAGGCGACATACCCTGCGTCAATCACCGCTCGCTCGGCGTCCCACTCAGGCACCGCTTCCGGGCGCATCGGCACCATGAACGTCTTGCCGTCCGGGCGGGCGATTTCGAGGATGTCCCCTGCCCCGTAGTTCTCGACGGCGACGATATGGCCCAGCGGGTGGCCGGTAGAGGAGACGGCGGGGAGGCCGATCAGGTCGGCGTGGTAGTATTCGCCCTCTCCCAGCGGCGGCAGCTCGCTGCGCCGGACGTGGAGTACCTCGCCGCGCAAGGCTTCGGCCGCATTGCGGTCGGGCACTTCAGCGAAGCGGGCGATCGCGCCGCCCTTGTTGTCGTCCTTGAGCGCGGCGACGGTCAGCACGCGGCCGGCGGACAACACGAAAGCGCGGTAGCGTTTCAACGCCACCACGCCTTCGCCGAACAGCTTGAGGCGGACTTCGCCGGCGATGCCATGGGCGGCCGCAACGGCCGCCATGGCAACCGGCTTGTCTCCGGCCAACCCGGATTACTCCGAAGCGGCTTCCTCGGTGGCGGGAGCCTCGGCAGCCGGCTCTTCTGCCGGCGCGGCAGCTTCGGCAGCAGCCTCAGCGGCTTCGGCGGCCTTCTTGGCCTTGTCCTCGGCGCGTTCCTTGGCCTTCTTGCCCGGCTCGGCGGCCTGCGGGTTGTTGGTCGGGGCGCGCTCCTTGATGCCGGCCTTGTCGAGCATGCGGGCGACGCGGTCGGTCGGCTGGGCGCCGACGCCGAGCCAGTAACGGACGCGGTCCTCGACCAGGCGGACGCGGTTCTCGTCATCCTTGGCGAGCAGCGGGTTGTAGGTGCCGACCTGCTCGAGGAACTTGCCGTCGCGCGGGCTGCGGCTGTGGGCGGCGATGATCTTGTAGTACGGACGCTTCTTGGAGCCGCCACGCGACAGACGCAGGGAAACCGACATATCTTATCCTTTCAATCGAATGACTTGAACTTATTTCTTGAGAAACTTCGAGAGGTCCGGGCCGCCGCCGCCGAGGCCCGGCAGGCTTCCCCCCATTCCGGCGCCGCCAAGACCTGCCAGACCGCCACCGGCGCCCATGTCGCCGCCGATGCCGGGCATGGCGGCGCCGAGGCCGCCCTTGCCGAACATCGACGCCAGGCCCTTGAGGCCGCCCATCTTCTTGATCTGCTTCATCGCGCGCTCCATTTCCTGGTGCATCTTGAGCAGCTTGTTGACGTCCTGGACTTGGGTGCCGGAGCCCTTGGCGATGCGGATCTTGCGCTTGGCGTTGAGCAGATCGGGCCGGCTGCGCTCCTTCGGCGTCATCGAGCCGATGATCGCGTCCATGCGCAGCAGCACGCGGTCGTCCATGCCGCTCTGCTGCATGGCCTGCTTGGCCTTCTTCATGCCGGGCAACATGCCGGCGAGCGCGCCGAGGCCACCCATCTTCTGCATCTGGCGCAGCTGGGCGCGCAGATCGTTCATGTCGAACTGACCCTTGGCCATGCGCTCGGCGAGCTTCTCCGCCTCCTCGACCTCGACCGCGGCGGCGGCTCTTTCGACGAGGGAGACGACATCGCCCATGCCGAGGATGCGGCCGGCGACGCGGCCGGGGTGGAACGGCTCGATCGCGTCCAGCTTTTCACCGGTGCCGGCAAACTTGATCGGCTTGCCGGTGACCGCGCGCATGGAGAGCGCCGCGCCGCCGCGGGCATCGCCATCCATCCGGGTCAGCACGACGCCGGTGAGATCGACCTGGCCGCCGAAGCTCTGCGCAACGTTGACCGCGTCCTGGCCGGTCAGCGAATCGACGACCAGCAGGGTTTCCTTGGGCCGGGAGATGGCGGCGACGGCCTTCATCTCGTCCATCAGCTGCTGATCGACGTGGAGGCGGCCGGCCGTATCCAGCAGCAGCACGTCCACCGCCTGCAGTTTCGCCGAGTGCAGCGCGCGTTCGGCGATGGCCGTGGGGGTCTGGCCGGCGATGATCGGCAGGGTGGCGACCGAGACCTGCTCGCCCAGCACGCGCAGCTGCTCCTGGGCCGCCGGCCGGTTGACGTCGAGCGACGCCATCAGGACCTTCTTGGCGCTCTTTTCCTTGAGCAGCTTGGCCAGCTTGGCGGTCGTCGTCGTCTTGCCCGAGCCCTGCAGGCCGACCATCATGATGACGACCGGCGGCACCGCATCCAGTTCGAGACCCACCGCCTCATTGCCGCCTAGCATCTCGACCAGAGCATCGTTGACGATCTTGACGACCTGCTGGCCGGGCGTGACCGACTTCAGCACCGACTGGCCGATGGCCTGCTCGGTCACCGAATCGATGAAGCGGCGGGCGACCGGCAGGGCGACATCGGCTTCGAGCAGGGCAATGCGCACTTCGCGCATGGCGTCGCGGACGTCCTGCTCCTTGAGCGCGCCACGCCCCTTGAGCTTGTCGAAGACTCCGCCGAGACGATCGGACAGGCTGTCGAACATCCGTTGCCACTCCATGCGCAGGCGAAAATGCCCGCAAACGACAAATGCGCCGGCGGACGAAACCTCGTCGGCCAGCGTCTGAGCTGCCGACCGGTAAAAGTGTCGGCCAGCGGGTACTCAATGACTTCAAGCGAAAAACGCCGGCGGACGAAACCTCGTCAACCAGCGTGCCGCGCGAAGCGAAACCCTACATCAAGAAGATGGTGGAGCCTAGCGGGATCGAACCGCTGACCTCCTGCATGCCATGCAGGCGCTCTCCCAGCTGAGCTAAGGCCCCTTGACCATCTGCTTATCGGCTACCCTGGGGGAGTTGCCGACCCCGGCTCGTGCCGGGAGCCGCCCTCTAGAAGCGGCTCCGGCGCTTGGCAAGAGGTTTTCTTGCCCCAGCGCCGGCCAATTCAGCGGCTAGTGATCGTCGTTGTCGCCATCGCCGTCCATGCCGACGCCGAGGTCGTCGTCACCGCCGAGATCGACGTCGTTGTCCGGCGAATCGCCGTCCTCGTCGATATCCAGATCCTCGTCGGCCAGATCGACGTCGGCCACTTCCGCCACCTTGTCCTTCTGGATTTCCTCATAGGGAATCGGCTGCTTCGACTTCAGCACCGGCTCGGGCTGCCAGGCATAGCCGCATTCGATGCAGGTGACCGGGTCGTCCTTGCCCAGGTCGTAAAAGCGGGTGCCGCATTTCGGGCAGCCATGCTTGGCGCCCCATTCTGGCTTGACCATTCCAATTCCTCAGATCTCGTCCGGGCATGGGCCCGGCGCAAAAAATTTCGCGGACGTATTTGGATGCAAGGCCGGCCACGTCAATGGTCTGCGGCCTGCCCCGACGCGCCGGGCGCCTTGCCATAGCGGACCGGCGCTGTCAAAAGCCGCCGCTTCACGAGCAGGAAGCACAGAGTTGTCCGCCAGTTCCGCCCCACAGCCCCGCACTTTCCGTGCCCAGGGGCCGCTCACCGGCCGCATCCGCGTGCCGGGCGACAAGTCGATCAGCCACCGCTCGATCATGCTCGGCGCGCTGGCGGTCGGCGAGACGCGGGTCAGCGGGTTGCTCGAAGGCGAGGATGTCATGTCCACCGCCGCGGCAATGCGGGCGATGGGCGCACAGATCGAGCGCACCGGGGAAGGGCAATGGTCGGTCCACGGCGTCGGCGTCGGCACCCTGCTGCAGCCGCAGGCTGCGCTCGACATGGGCAATTCCGGCACCTCGACCCGGCTGCTGATGGGCCTTGTCGCCAGTCATCCGATCACCGCAACGTTCATCGGCGATGCCAGCCTGTCGAAACGGCCGATGGGGCGGGTCATCGAGCCGCTCAGCCAGATGGGCGCGGCGTTCGAGTCCTCGCCCGGCGCCAATGGTTCCAGGACCCTGCCGCTGATGCTGCACGGGATTCGCCCGGCCGTGCCGATCAGCTATCGGCTGCCGGTCGCCTCGGCCCAGGTCAAGTCGGCGGTGCTGCTCGCCGGGCTCAACACGCCAGGGGTGACCACCGTCATCGAGCCGGTCCCGACGCGCGACCATTCCGAACGGATGCTCAAGGGCTTCGGTGCCGATCTGCAAGTGGACGTGGAAGCCGATGGAACCCGCGTCATCCGCATTCAGGGCGAGGCAGAGCTCAAGCCGCAGCAGATCGAGGTTCCCGGCGATCCTTCCTCGGCGGCGTTCTTCATCGTTGCCGCGCTGATCGTCCCCGGCTCCGACCTCGTGATCGAGAACGTCGGCCTCAACCCGACCCGCGCCGGCCTCGTCGAGGTGCTGCGCCAGATGGGCGGGCACGTCGTCGAACTGAACCCGCGCGAAGTCGGCGGCGAACCGGTCGCGGACCTTCATGTCCGCCATTCGAATCTGACCGGGATCGACGTCGATCCGGCAATCGCCCCGGCGATGATCGACGAATTTCCCGTCCTGTTCGTAGCCGCAGCGCTCGCCCAGGGGCGCACCGTGACCACTGGCCTCGACGAGCTGCGGGTCAAGGAATCGGACCGCCTCGCGGTCATGCGCGCCGCGCTCGAACTGGCCGGCGCCCGCGTGTCCGAGACCGGGGACGGCCTAATCGTCGACGGGACCGGCGGAGACCCCCTGCCCGGTGGCAACGACGAACCGGTCGCCACCCATCTCGACCATCGCATCGCCATGGCGATGGCGGTCGCCGGGCTGGCCAGCCGCGCGGGCGTCACGGTGGACGACACCAGCCCGATCGCCACCAGCTTCCCGCAATTCGAGCGCCTGCTCGACGGACTTGCTTGCGCATGACCGATACCGTGCTGGGGCCGATCTCCGACACCGGTGCCAATGTCGCGGGTTTTGCCGGCATGGCCTGCATCGTGCTCGCCTATGCCTACATGACCTGGCACCGCGAGCCGAACCCGTTCGTGCTCCACGGCACAAACCTGGCCGGGGCGGCGCTGCTGACAGTCTCGCTGCTGGTCCACATGAACCCGGCCAGCCTGGTGCTCGAAGGTTTCTGGGCGGCAATCGCGATATGGGGCCTGGTCAAGGCCGCGCGGAACCACCGATGATCATCGCCGTCGACGGCCCGACCGCATCGGGCAAGGGCACCATCGCCAAGGCGCTTGCCGAGCACTTCGGCCTGCCTCACCTCGACACCGGCCTGCTCTATCGTGCGGTCGGCTACCAGTGCCGGCTCGATGGCAGCGATCCCGACGACGAGGCTGCCGCTCTCGCCGCCTGCCGGTTTCCCGATAGCCTGCTGGCTGACCCCGAACTGCGCTCCGAAGCCACCGGCGGCCTCGCCAGCCGGGTCTCCGTCCACCCGGCCGTCCGCGCCGCGCTGTTCGAACGCCAACGCGCGTTCGCCACGCAGGCGGGCGGTGCCGTGCTCGACGGTCGCGACATCGGCACGGTCATCGCGCCCGAGGCTGAGGTAAAGCTGTTCGTCACCGCGAGCGTACCCGCCCGCGCCCGCCGGCGCTTCCTCGAAATGCAGGCCCAGGGCCGCGCGGTCACTCTCGCCGAGATCGAAGCCGACCTTGAAGAGCGTGACCGGCGGGACCGCGAGCGGGCGGAGGCGCCGTTGCGGGCGGCGGTGGATGCGATGGTGGTGGATACCTCGGAGCTCGATCGCGAGGAGGCGTTTCTGGCCGCTTTGCGGGTGGTTGAAGAGTGTTTGTAAAAGGGTCGCCGCAGGGCGCTTCGAGGGTTGCGAGCGCAACGCCGCCAGGTCCCGGGAGCGCGAGGGGGTAACCCACTCGCATCTGCCTTATTCTTCGACAATCTTGAGCAGCTTCCGTTCGATCGGAAACAGCACCCCCGCCAGTTCGTGCCCCCGCTTCAGCACCTGCCCGGCCTCGCCGAACAGGGTCCACATCCCCTGCTTGCCGCGCAGGGACGGGCGTTTCTCGATGCGCGCATTCGGTCGTTCGGCGGCGCGGCGGAAGGCGGCGAAGCTGGCGGCGTCGCGGGTGAAATCCATGGCATAGTCGCGCCATTGGCCGGCGGCGACCATGCGGCCGTAGAGGTCGAGGATGCGGGTCAGTTCCAGACGGTCGAAGCCAACCTGGAGCGCCGGGCGCGCGGGAAAGGAGACGATGGTGCCGGTGTGGGGCGTGGCATCCATGCCGTGGTCAGCCAAGCTTGCTCATGTCGGCAACGGTTTCCTCGCGGCGCGAGAGGAGCGCCTTCAATTCGGCGACTTCGCGCTCGAGCTCCTCGAGCCGGGCCATGGCCGGGGCAGCGTCGGCGCAAGGCTCCTGGCACGGGGTGCCGTAGGGGACGAAGTCCTTCGCCCAGGTTTCGGCAGCGACGAGGGTGGAGCGCGCCTTGACCCCGACCATCGTCGCACCGTCCGGAACGTCGTCGGTGACGACGGCATTGGCGCCGACGCGGGCGCGGCGGCCGATGGTGATCGGCCCGAGGATCTGCGCGCCGGAGCCGACGATGGCGCCGTCGAGCAGGGTCGGGTGGCGCTTGCCGCCGATGCCGTTGGCCGGGTTGGTCCCGCCCAGGGTGACGCATTGGTAGATCGTCACGCGATCGCCGATTTCGGCGGTTTCGCCGATGACGGTGAAGCCATGGTCGATGAACAGATGGCGGCCGATGGTGGCGCCGGGGTGGATATCGATCGCGGTGAGGAAGCGGGAGAGGTGGTTGATCGCGCGGGCCAGCGTGTAGAGACGGGCTTCAAACAGCCAATGGGCGGCGCGATGGAAGCCGACTGCCCAGACACCCGGGTAAAGCAGGACTTCCCAGCGCGAGCGGGGCGCGGGATCGCGTTCGACGATGGAATCGAGATAGGCGACAAGCCGGTCGAACATACGCCTTAATCCCATGCCCGTGCGGTCACAGCAAGCTCGGCTGCTCCGGCCCGGAGAGTTCCTCGAGCGCCTCCCGCCAGATCGCCGGGCCGGGGGGGGCCTTGCGTTCGAGGCTGATCCGGTCGATCGTGGCGATGAGCCGCTCCGGGCCAAGATGGCTACGCTCGCAGCGGGTTGCAAGCCATGCCGCGCCTTCGGGCGTGATCGCCAGGCCCCGCGCTTCGGCATGGGCGGTGATCAGTTCGGCCAGCATCGCATCGTCCGGCGGCAGGATCGCCAGCTGCAGGGCAGCGCCGAGGCGGGAGGCGAGGTCCGGCAGGGCGATGCGCCAGGCGGTCCCTTCCGTGGCCGTGGTGGCGACGAGGAGCAGCGGGATGCCGGCCTCCTGGGCGCGGTTCCAGCGGTGGAACAGCACCGTCTCGTCGACCCGATCAGCGTCGTCGATGGCCTCGCCCAGCCCGCTTTCGACGAACCAGCGGGCCAGCAGCGACTTGCCGGAACGCGCCGGCCCGGTGAGCACGGCGGTGCGGAACGGCCAGGTCTGCGGATGGGCGAGCGCCTCGACCACAGCCTGGTTGCCCTGGCCGACGACGATGCGGCGAGCGTCCGCCCCGACATGCAGTGGCAGGGCCATCTGCGCCATGGCCGCCTACTTCCGGATGCGGAGCGTCGTGCCGCTGACGCTGACCTGCCAGCCCTTGGCCTTGAGCGCGGCGGCAAGATCGTCAGGCTTACCGGCGTAGCTGGCGCGCATGACAGAGGTGCCACCGATGGCGAGGCTGGAGGTCGTGGCGCCGGACACGCCGGTGGTGGCGCGCACGGCGGCCAGCGCCTGATCGACCGCGCGGGCATCGGGCGAGGCGAACTGGATGGTGACCGCCTGGGCAGGGCCCTTCGGCTTGACCTCCGCCGGCTCGACTGCGGCGACGGGGGCGGCATCGAGCGTCGGCGAGCTTTCTTCCAGCGTGGCTGCGGCGGCCGCAGCGGCGGCGGCTTCCTGCTGGCGGCGGCGGCCGGCGTCGATCAGCGACTGCAGCGCCGGGTCGATCTGCGGGTGCTCGATCGCCAGGGTCGGATCGGTGGCGAGCTTTCCCTGCGCCAGGGCCTCCGTATAGATGCCGTCGAGCCGCTTTAGCGCCTGGGCCAGCATCGCTGGCACGCCATCCTCATCCGTCGCGGTCATGGTGAAGCTGCCGAGCCAGGTGTTGTCCGGGCCATAGCGGGCGGTGAACGTGGCCTTGATCGGCCCGCCGGGCCATTGCCGTTCGAGCCGGGCGACAGGAAACAGGACATCGCTGGCGGCGAACTGGTCCAGCACATTGCGCCACCAGATGCGGCTGCGGCGGCCCGGCTGCCCGGCGGTGATCAGCAGCGAATCGCCGCCGGCGCCGGACGGGCGGATATAGTCGATCGCGCTCTGGCCAGTGCGGAACTCCGCCCACACCCGCTGCCAGGCGGTCCGCACCTCGTAGACCTGGCCGACCCCGCCGCTGTAGAGCACGGGGATGGTCAGCATCGGCGAGGAGCGCAGGCCGAGTGCGGAGTGGCCGGCATCGGGGCCGACATATTGCCCGGCGCGGGCGCGGTCGAACACCACGCCGAGGCGGGCGACATAGCGGTGGGGGCCGAGCTGCTCGCGCTCGATGACGACGCTGGAGACCAGCGATTCGATGGTGCCGGTATCGACCGCCGGGCCGTTGAGCCGCTTCCATGCCTGTTCGTAGGCGGAGCGCCAGCCGGCGAGGCGGGCTTCCTGCGCCGTCTTGCCCGGCACGTCGACATCGATGCCGCCGACTTCGATATCGCCGGTGGAGATGACCGGGGCGATGCCCCGCTCCCCCTCGATCTGGGCGATCAACCGGGCCGGACCGATGAGCGCGACCGCCACCGCCGCCGCGACCGCGAGGCCAATGCCAGCACGGATGATGCCGACGCGGGTGAGCGGGGTGAAGCGCTCGAAACGCGCGCGCAAGGTGGGCCGGGCAATGGTCATCGGGGATTTCGCCGGCCTTTTGCCCAAGTGATCGTGGAATTCCAAGCAGGAAACAGCTAGGCGCCACTGCACTATGACCGAAACAGAAAAACCGCAGTCCTATTCCTATGAGCAGGCGGGCGTTTCGATCGCCGCCGGCAACGCGCTGGTCAAGGCGATCGCCCCCCTCGCCCGCATGACCGCGCGGCCCGGCGCGGACGCCGAACTGGGCGGCTTCGGCGGCTTTTTCGACCTCAGGGCGGCGGGCTACAAGGACCCGCTGCTGGTCGCGGGGAACGATGGCGTCGGCACCAAGGTCAAGCTGGCGATCGACCATGACCGGCACGACCGCATCGGCATCGACCTCGTCGCCATGTGCGTCAACGACCTGATCGTCCAGGGGGCGGAGCCGCTGCTGTTCCTCGACTATTTCGCCACCGGAAAGCTGGACAACGGCATCGCCGAGCGAGTCGTGGCCGGCATCGCCGAGGGCTGCAAGCTGGCGGGCTGCGCGCTCATCGGCGGCGAGACGGCTGAGATGCCCGGCATGTATGCGCCCGGTGACTACGATCTCGCGGGCTTCTGCGTCGGCGCAGTCGAACGCGGTGAGCAGCTCACCGGAGACAAGGTGGCGGCCGGCGACGTGCTGCTCGGGCTCGAGTCGTCCGGCGTCCATTCCAACGGCTATTCGCTGGTGCGGCGGCTGGCGGCGGACAAAGCCTGGAAGCTCGACCGCCCTGCCCTGTTCGACCAGGACAGGCTGCTGATCGACCACCTGATCGAGCCGACGCGCATCTATGTGAAGAGCCTGCTGCCTTCGATCCGCGCGGGAAAGATCCACGCGCTGGCCCATATCACCGGCGGCGGCCTGCTGGAGAACGTGCCGCGCGTGCTGCCCCGGGGGCTTCATGCCCGGATCGACGCGGGTTCGTGGCAACAGCCCCGGCTCATGGCGTTCCTGCAGGCCCAGGGGAATATCGAGCCGGCGGAAATGGCGCGCACCTTCAACTGCGGCATCGGCATGGTGCTGGCCGTCGCGGCGGACGAGGTGGCGGGGCTGACGGCGGAACTGGCGGCGGCGGGCGAGCAGGTCCATGTCATCGGCGCGATCGAGCCGGGCGAGCGCGGCTGCACGGTGCAGGGTTCGGACGAGGTCTGGTCCGCCCGGGCGGCCTGGGAGGCGACGCATCTTGCCTGACCGGTCGAGGCGGGCACGCGTCGCGGTGATGATCTCGGGCGCCGGCACCAACATGGCGGCCTTGCTTTATGCCTCCCGCTCGCCGGATTGCCCGTTCGCGATCGCGCTGGTCGCGGCGAACGATCCCGAGGCGCCGGGCCTGGCCCTGGCGCGCGCCGAAGGGGTGCCGACGTTCGCCTTGAGCCACAAGGGATTGAAGCGCGCCGAGCACGATGCGGCGATGGACGCCGCGATCCGCGCATCGGACGCCGATTGCATTGCCCTAGCCGGCTACATGCGCATCCTGAGCGATGAATTCGTCGAGGCATGGGCGGGACGGATGCTCAACATTCACCCTTCCCTGCTGCCCAAGTATCCGGGGCTTCACACGCACCAGCGCGCGCTGGAGGCCGAGGACAGCCAGGGCGGCTGTACCGTCCATCTGGTGACCCGCGAGCTAGACCAGGGGCCAGTGCTGGGCCAGACGGCGGTGGCGATCCTGCCGGGCGATACGGCCGAGGCGCTGGCCGCGCGGGTGCTGATCGCGGAACACCAGCTTTATCCCCGTTGCCTGGCGGCGTGGGCCATGGCGAACCCGCGATAGGGCCGGGCCGCGAACTCAACCGGCGACGGCGGCTCGCGGGCTGCGCAGGAGCCGGGCGCGCAGCCAGCGGCTGACCGGGCGCTCGAACCCATGGTGCAGGGCTAGCGCGACGAGGACGGGGACGATGGCCGCCATGGCGAGGATCGCCGGCGCGGGCAGGTGCAGCATGAGCCCCGCCCGCACCAGTGCCAGCTGGACCGGGACATGGACCAGGTAGAGCGCATAGCTGCAGGCGCCCAATTCGATGAGCCAGCGCGGCACCCGCAGTTCGCGTTCGATCGATAGCAGCCCAAGTACGAGCAGCGCGAAACCGATGCCGAGCACGATGACCCAGGCGGTCGCCGCGACGGAGGTATAGTCGTTCAGCGCGGTGCGGTTCATGCCGAGGCGCTCGCCCAGCCACAGCAGCGCTATCATCAGGCCGAGCGCCGCCGAGCAGGCGCCGGCCCGCCGGGATCCGGCTGCCGAAGGCGGCAACCGCCGCACCGAGCACGAAATCGATTTCGTAGGATGACAAAAAGAACGAGGCGATGCCGCCGACCGGACGTCCTGCCACGGCGAGGAAAAGTTGCGCGAGAACCGCCAGGGTCCAGCCGGCGAACAGCCCCAGACCGATCCGGCGATTGAGGATGAGCACGAGGAAGGCGCAATAGAAGACGAATTCGTGCCGCAGGGTCCACACCGTGTCGGGCAAGGGCTCGAGCCGGCTTGGGGTGAGGAGAAGCGAGGTCAGCACCTGCGGTCCACTGATCGGCCGACCGGCGACGGTGTAAAGCGCGATGGTGCCGAGTACCACCAGCCACAGCACCGGAAACAGGCGAATGCACCGCTTGGCGACGAAATCCCAGGCCGCAGCGGGCCGCCCGATATCGCCACGATGGACATGGCAAATGATGAAGCCCGACAGCACGAAGAAGAAATCGACGCCGTGGATCGCGGTGCCCAGCGCGGGAAACACCGGCATTCCGGCGTGGGCCGCGGCGCAGCCATTCATGTGGAACAGGACGACGGCGAAAGCAGCCAGACCCCGCGCCGCTTCGATGCCATTCAATCGCATTCGCGCCGATCCCTGCTTTTCACCAGCAGGCCGGCATGACGGCACCTGCGACGGCTTCACCGCCGCATATATGCATTATCCCCTAGAGCCCCGCAAGCGCCGACCGTGCCGGCAGCGCCCCGCAATGCAACGCCAGGGGAGGATCAGACCTCGCTTTCCTCGACCACAGGGCGGCTTTCGCGGGTGCCGCGGTAGCGCATGTCCGGCTGGGTGGGATCGGGCGAGATGATGACATGGTCGTCATGCACCTCGAGCAGGGTGCCGACGAACGGGAAGCCTTCGAGGCTGCCGTTGACCCGATAGGAAACGAGATCGCCAGGCTTGAAGGTGGTCTCGTCGAAATTGAATTCGAAAGGGCAGGCCTCGCCCGATTCACCCATTCCCAGCATCGTCGCTCTCCTTTGCAGGAACCGAGAATATCCCAGGCCGGGTCATTCCGGCAAGCCTCGCCGGCGGCGCCGATCGCGCGCCACCGGACGGGGCTGGTCCGATCAGCCGACGATTTCTTCCGGGCGGAAGAAGAACGCGATCTCGGTCGCGGCGTTTTCGTCGGAGTCCGAACCATGGACCGAGTTGGCCTCGATCGACTCGGCGAGTTCCTTGCGGATGGTGCCGGGTTCGGCGTTGGCCGGGTTGGTGGCGCCCATCACGTCGCGGTTGCGCTTCACCGCGTCCTCGCCTTCGAGCACCTGGACGACGACCGGGCCGGAGGTCATGAAGGCGACGAGGTCGTTGAAGAACGGACGCTCCTTGTGGACGCCGTAGAAGCCTTCGGCCTGTTCCTTGCTGAGCTGGAGGCGCTTGGAGGCGACGACGCGCAGGCCGGCTTCCTCCAGCATCTTGGTGACGGCGCCGGTCAGGTTGCGGCGGGTCGCGTCGGGCTTGATGATCGAGAAAGTGCGGGTCACCGCCATGGGAAGTTCCTTGCGAGGTTTGTGGTTCGATTTCGCCGGCGCCCTAGCCGCGATCATGCTGCATCGCAAGGTTATCCGGCCTGGGTCCACCTGCCCTGGTCCTGCTTCCAGAACCGTCGCTCCAGCCCCTCCCGGCTGCCGAGCGCGCGCCAGCATTCGCGCGCGGCTACGACCGTCTCGCCGTCGAACCACAGCATTGCCCGCTCGAATCGTCCATCGAGCACATCCTCGCGCCACAAGCCATCGGCCAGGGCGACGAAGCGGGCGCCGTTGGCGGGGGCGACGCTTTCCGCGAGCAGCACCGGCTGGCGTGCGTCGTGCGGTCCGCCATGCTCGCCATTGGCGAGGAACGTCTCTGCCCCGGCCCAGAGCGCCTCGCCGATTGCGCGCCGCTGCCCGGCATCCTGCGCCACCACCAGCAGGCGCTGGCCCAGGCCGAGCACGCGGCCGGCGATCTGCGAGATGCCGCGCGCGACCGGCATGTGCTCGACCTGGTAGAAATCGACCAGCATCGCGCGGGCGCGATCAGACGGCTTCGCCGGCGCGGACGTAAGCGTCGAGCAGGCGAACGCCGTAGCCGGTGGCGCCCTTGTCCCAGGTCTGGCCGGGCTTGTCGGCCCAGACCATGCCGGCAATGTCGAGATGCGCCCAAGGCGTTCCTTTGTCGATGTAGCGCTGGAGGAACTGGGCGGCGGTGATCGAGCCGCCGTAGCGGCCGCCGACGTTCTTCATGTCGGCGATCGGGCTTTCCAGCATCTTGTCGTAGGCCGCGCCCATCGGCAGGCGCCACAGCGGCTCGCCACAGGCCTTGCCGGCGGCGACCAGGGCATCGGCCAGGGTGTCGTCGTTGCTGAAGATGCCGGCGTATTCATGCGCGAGGGTGGCGATGATGGCGCCGGTCAGGGTGGCGAGATCGACGATGGCCTTCGGCTTGAACTCCCGCTGGGTCCAGGTCAGCGCATCGCACAGCACCAGCCGGCCCTCGGCATCGGTGTTGATGACCTCGATGGTCTGGCCGGACATCGAGATGACGACGTCGCCGGGGCGCTGGGCCAAGGCGTCCGGCATGTTTTCGACAAGGCCGCAGACGCCGACGACATTGGCTTTCGCCTTGCGCCCGGCAAGCGCCAGCATCGCGCCGGCAACGGCGGCGGCGCCGCCCATGTCCCACTTCATGTCTTCCATGCCGGCGGCGGGCTTGAGGCTGATGCCGCCGGTGTCGAAGGTAACGCCCTTGCCGACGAAGGCGACGGGCGCTTCGCCTTGCGCGCCGCCGTTCCAGCGCAGCGCCAGCAGGCGGGGCGGCCGGGCCGACCCCTGGGACACGCCGAGCAGGGCGCCCATGCCGAGTTCGCGCATCTCCGGCTCGCCCAGCACGGACATTTCGATGCCAGTGCCGGCGAAGCGGGCCTGGCAGCGTTCGACGAAGCTCTCGGGATAGAGCACGTTGGCCGGTTCGGTGACCAGCTCGCGGGTCAGGGCGATGCCGTCTGCCAGCGCGGCCGCATCGACCCATGCCGTGTCCGTTCCGGCTGGAGCATTGACCGCGACGATCTCGGCCAGCGACGGCTTCTGTTCGTCCTTCAGCGTCGTGCGCCAGGCATCCCAGCGCCAGCCGCGCAGCCGCGCCGCCAGCAGCAGCGCCGCCGCCTGGCCGGCAGTGAGGCCGGACCGGGCGAAATCGATGACCATGCTGGCCACGCCGGAGGTCAGGAAGCGGGCGGCCAGCCCGGCACCGGCCTTCTCTACCGCCGAATCGCGATCGGCCGCATCGGACGGGCCGAGGCCGGCCAGCGCCAGGCGCAGCACCCCTTCATCGCGCGCGACAAAACCATCGTGAAGCTGGCCGGCCTTGCCGCTGAACCGCGCGAGCCGGGCGCCCTCGACGATCACCTGGTCGACATCGGCCGGCAACCTGTCCTGGTTGACGAGGCGGGCGATCAGGGGCGCGGTGGCAAGGGCTGCGGCGTCGGAAAAGCGGATCTTCATGCAAACTCCAAGGTCTCTCGTGGTCGGATTCCGCTATCGGCCGACCTGGCCGACCGCGCGTGCTCAATTCCCCGGAATGCCTCTGGCGCTGCAGCCCATCGCGTTACCGGTCAAATTCGCGATTTCGCCAACGGCAATTCCCGCTTGCGGCGACCTGCCGCCAAGCCGGATTGCAGTTAGGACCCGGCGGTGCAATAGGCAAGCCATGGACCCCGTATCGCGGCCTGCGCGCCCCCTGCCTTCCTTCCGCGCGACGGGCTTGCCGAGGCCGCTTGCCCCGGTCGTCGCCGTGGCCTCGCTCTGCTTCGCGCCGAACGTCCACGCCAGCGCGATCCAGCCGCCGGCCATCCAGGCAAACGACATCATGGTGCGGCCGATCGTCAGCGGCGGCGGCCTTGCTCCGGAGCCGGCTGCCGGGCCGCTCGCACCCGCCGGCGCCGCCGTGCCGTCCGCGCCTGCCACCGGGACGCAGGACAGTACCCCGGTCTCCTTCGCCGCCGACCGGGTCGAGTATAACGACCAGAGCGAGACCATCACCGCCAGCGGCAATGTCGCGCTCTCGCGCGAGGACCGCTCGCTGAGGGCCGACCGGGTGACCTATGACCGCAAGACCGGCCAGATCGTCGCCGATGGCAACATCGTCATGGTCGACGAGAACGGCAACCGCCTGTTCACCGGCCGCATCGAGCTGACCGACCGGTTCGAGGCCGGAGCCATGTCGGACATGCTGCTGGCGCTCAGGGAAGGCGGCAGGCTGGCGGCCAAGGGCGGCACGCGGCGCGCGGACGGCACGGTCGAACTGGGCAACGCCGCCTACACCGGCTGCGCCGTGGTCGACGATCAGGGCTGCGACGTGCGGCCGAGCTGGTCGATCACTGCGCGGCGGGCGGTCTACGACCCGGACCGCAAGCTGGCGACCTTCAGCGGCGCGCGGTTCGTCCTGTTCGGCGCGCGGCTGATGCCGTTGCCGAGGATCGTCATCGCTACCGATGGCCGCGCGGTCAGCGGCCTGCTGATCCCGAACTTCCGCACCTCCTCGGCCAATGGCTTCGAGGTCAGCGAGACCTATTATTACCGCCTGGCTGACAACCGGGACATCTCGGCAACCGCATACGTGTTCACCAAGTCGGCACCGATGGCCTCGTTCCAGTATCGCGCTCTGGGCGACAGCGGCGCCTATGCCATCACCGGTTATGCGACGACCAGCACCCGCATCCCGGGCGGCGCCAATCCCGGAGCCTCCAGCCACGATTTCCGTGGCTATCTCGAAAGCAACGGGCGGTTTCAGCTGTCGCCGGGGTGGACCGCGTCGTGGTCGGGCCGGATCGCCAGCGACCGGACGTTCCTGCGCCGCTATTTCATCAGCAACGACGACCGGCTGCGATCCACCGCCAGCCTGTCGCACGTCGACAAGGACAGCTGGTTCTCGATCACCGGCTGGGCATTCCAGACCATGCGGACCGGCGAGCGCCAGGACCTGGTGCCGGTGGCCCTGCCCGAGATCGACTATCGCCGGCGCATGGCCGACCCCTGGCTGGGCGGGATGTTCGAGCTTCAGGCGAACAGCCTGGCGATCTCGCGCTCCGGCGGACAGGACACACAGCGCGCTTTCGCCAGCGCACGGTGGGACCTGCGGCGGCTGACGGCGATGGGCCAGCGCATCACGGTGACCGGACTGGTCCGGGGAGACGTCTATCATTCGAGCGACAACCAGCTGACCAGCGTGGACATCTATCGCGGGCAGCCGGGCTGGCAGGCGCGTGCCGTTGCCACCGCCGCCATCGATGTCACCTGGCCGTTCATCGGCCGCGCGCTGGGGGGTACCCAGGTGCTCACGCCCCATCTCCAGGTCGTCGCCACGCCATCGGTGCGCAACCTGTCCGTCCCCAACGAGGATGCCCGCGCCATCGAGCTCGAGGACGACAACCTGTTCGCCCTCAACCGTTTTCCCGGCTACGACCGGATCGAGGATGGCACCCGCTTCACTTATGGCGTGGACTGGCAGCTCGAAGTGCCGCGCTGGCGGGTCAACGCCACGATCGGCCAGTCCTACCGGCTGACGGCGAGGCCCGTTCTGCTGCCGAACGGCACCGGCCTGTCCGATCGCCTGTCCGACCTCGTGGGCCGGATCGACGTCCGCTACCGCGATTTCCTCAAGCTGACGCACCGGTTCCGGCTGGACAAGGACACGCTCGCCGTCCGCCGCAACGAGATCGATGCCACCATCGGCAGCGACCAGAATTACGTCGAACTGGGCTATGCAAGGCTCAACCGGCAGATATCGGCGAGCATCGAGGACCTTCAGGACAGCAACGAGCTCCGCGCCGCCGCCCGGGCGCATTTCGCCCGGCACTGGTCGGTGTTCGGCTCCGGCATATTCAACCTCTCGCGGCAGAACACGCCCCCCGGCCTGACCCCCAGGGACATCCAGCCGCTGCGGACCCGGATCGGCGTCGCCTACCAGAACGATTGCCTCGACCTCGGCTTCACCTGGCAGCGGGACTATGTGACCATCGGCGACGCGACGCGCGGCAACTCGTTCCAGATCCGCATCGCGCTGCGCAACCTCGGCCTCAACTGAGCCGCCCGAACCGGCCCGGTCATCGGCTGTCGATGACGAATGCGGCAAAGTTGGCATGACGCTGCAAACGCGCTATCGCGGCGCCGGCGCGGGGGCACTCAGCAACGGTTAAGCCGGCGCGCAGCATTTCGCGACCATTGGCGGCCTTCGCCGAACGGTTGCACGAGGCGTCTTCGAGGCGCCGCAGACAGGATCGATGCCACGGTGAAAATCCACGTTCGCAAGCGCTTGCTCCCCGTTCCCGCCCTCATGCTCGGGGTCGCCGCGTCCGTTGCGGCCCTGCTGGCGGCCGCTGGCGCCCAGGCGCAGCAGGCGGAGGAAGCGCCGGTCCAGGCGGGTCGCGGGGCGCTCAACATTCCCGACACGATCGCCATGTTCGGCAACCGCAGCCCCAATCTTCGCCGGGCGACGGCGGTGGTCAACGGCGAGATCATCACCGGCACCGATGTCGAGCAGCGCCTGGCGCTGGTCCTCGCCTCGGCCCAGACCAAGCCGAGCGCCGAGGAGACGGAGCGCCTGCGCCTGCAGATCCTGCGCAACCTGATCGACGAGACGCTGGAGATCCAGGAGGCCAAGGTCGCCGAGATCACGATCGAGGACGCCGAGATCAACGAGACATACGAGCGGGTCGCCCAGCAGAATTTCCATCAGCCGGTGGCCGCGCTCGATGCCTACCTCCGCAAGATCGGCTCCTCGCCCAACTCGCTCAAGCGCCAGATCCGCGCCGAACTTTCCTGGCAGCGGGTGCTGCGGCGCAATGTCCAGCCGTTCGTCAACGTCAGCCAGGAGGAAGTCCGCGAACTGATCGACCGGCTCAAGGCGGCCAAGGGCACCGAGGAATACCGGATCGGCGAGATCTTCCTGTCCGCCACCCCCGAAAGCCGCCCGGCCGTCGCCGAGAACGCGCGGCGGATCGTCGACCAGTTGCGCCAGGGCGGCTCGTTCGTCGCCTATGCGCGGCAGTATTCGGAAGCCTCGACCGCTGCGGTCGGAGGCGACCTCGGCTGGATCCGGCTGGCCCAGTTGCCGGCCGAGCTGGCGGCCGCCGCGCGCGAACTCGGCCCCGGCCAGCTCGTCGGGCCGATCGAGACCCGGGGCGGCTTCTCGATCATCTACCTGACTGACAAGCGCCAGGTGCTCACCGCCGATCCGCGCGACGCGGTACTCGCCCTCAAGCAGATTTCGGTCGATTTCCCGGCCGGCATCAAGCAGCCCGAGGCGACCCGCCGGGCGGAGGAGTTCGCCGCGGCGATGAAGGGGGCACGAGGCTGCGGCGGGGTCGATGCGGTTGCCGCGAAGATCGGCGCCAAGGTCGTCTCCGACGACCAGATCGCCGCACGCGACCTGCCCGGCCCGCTGCAAAACGCGGTGCTCGGCCTTTCGATCGGCGAAACCACCCAGCCGTTCGGCTCGCTGAGCGAGGGCGTGCGCGTGCTGATGCTGTGCGGCCGCGACGAGCCGAAGGCGGACAACGGCCCGAGCTTCGACCAGGTGCTGAACCAGATGCAGGACGACCGGGTCAACAAGCGCGCGCAGATGTATCTGCGCGACCTGCGCCGCGACGCAATCATCGACTATAACTGAAGCTGCCCCGCTCCGGGGTCCCGGAACCGTCGCTTGGACCAGATGAAGACGCAAGGTGCCGGCATCGCCGTCTCGCTGGGCGATCCCGCCGGGGTCGGCCCGGAACTCCTTGCCGAATGCTGGAGGCGACGGCAGCCGGGGCAGATGCCGTTCTTCGCGGTCGGCGGGGCGCGCCTGCTGCGGGCGGCTGCCGCCTCGCGGGGGATCGACCTGCCGGTCGCGCGGATTGCCGACCCGGCCGAAGCCGACGCCGCGTTCGCCGGTGCCCTCCCCGTGCTCGGCGAACTGGACGGCGAGTGGCGGGCGGGCGAGCCGGACCGGGATGGCGCCGCCCTCGCCCTGGCGTCGCTCACCCTCGCCGCAAGCCTCGCCGCCAGGGGTGAAGCTTCGGCCATCGTCACCGGGCCGATCGCCAAGTCGCGCCTGGCCGCCATCGGTTTTGCCCACCCCGGCCAGACGGAATTCGTCGCCGAGGCTTGCGGCGTCGTGGCCGAAGACGCGGTGATGATGCTGGCGGGACCGTCGCTGCGCACGGTGCCGCTGACCGTCCATGTCGCGCTCGCGGAGGTTCCCCGGGTACTGACCAGTGCCCTTATCGTCCGTCGCGCCCGCATCGTCGCCACGGCGCTGGCTCGGGATTTCGGCATCGCCGCGCCGCGCCTGGCGATTGCGGCGCTCAACCCCCATGCCGGCGAGGACGGCCGCATGGGCGACGAGGAAGCCCGCATCATCGCCCCGGCGATTGCCGCGCTGCAGGCGCAAGGCATCGATGCCACCGGCCCCCATCCGGCCGATGCCCTGTTTGCCCCCCGCGCGCGGGAAACCTTCGATGTCGCACTGTGCATGTATCATGACCAGGCGCTGATCCCGCTCAAGACGCTCGATTTCGATGCCGGGGTCAACGTCACGCTCGGCCTGCCGACGATCCGCACCTCGCCCGACCATGGCACCGCCTTCGCCATCGCCGGCAAGGGGCTGGCACACCCAGGCGCGACGCTCGCGGCTCTGACCATGGCCGGCGCCTGCATCCGCCACCGCCGGTCGGCATGAGCCTGCCGCCGCTCCGCGAGGTCATCGCCCGCCATGGGCTGGCGGCGAGCAAGGCGCTGGGCCAGAACTTCCTGCTCGACGAACAGCTGCTGGACCGGATCGCTGCGGTTCCGGGCACCCTGCGCGACCGCGCGGTGCTCGAGATCGGCCCCGGGCCGGGCGGCCTGACCCGCGCCCTGCTGCGCGCCGGCGCGCGGGTCACGGCAATCGAGATGGACCGGCGCTGCCTGCCGGCGCTCGCCGAACTGGCCGAAGCCTTCCCCGGCCAGCTCCGGGTCATCGAAGGCGATGCCTTGGCCCGGGATCACCATGCGCTGATGGGCGAACCATATGCCGTGGTCGCCAACCTGCCCTACAATGTCGGCACGGCGCTGTTCACCCGATGGCTGGGCGGCGAGGGCTGGCCGCCGCTGTGGACCTCACTGACGCTGATGTTCCAGCTCGAAGTCGCCGAACGCATCGTCGCGGCGACCAATGCCGAAGCCTATGGACGGCTCGCCGTGCTGTCCCAATGGCGCACGCACGCGCGCATCGCCATGAAGGTCCATCGCAGCGCCTTCACCCCGCCACCGAAGGTCATGTCGGCGGTGGTTCACGTCACGCCGGTGGCGGCCCCGGAAGAGGTCTCGGCCCGCAGGCTGGAACGGCTGACCGAGGCCGCCTTCGGCCAGCGCCGCAAGATGCTGCGGCAAAGTCTCAAGGGCCTGCCCGGCGCGCTGACCGCGCTGGATGTCGTCGGCATCGATCCGCAGCGGCGGGCGGAGACGCTGGCCGTGGGTGAATTCGTCGCGATCGCCAAAGTGCTGTCGGCCGGCGCCTGAACGGCAGGGCCGGCAGGCCGAACCTCAGAACTCGCTCCAGTCGTCCACTTCCGCCTGGGCCACGGCCGAGCTGCGCGGCGCGGGGATGCGGGCGACGGGACGGGCAACCTCGCGCATGGGGACGACTTTCGGGGCGTGGCTGCCGACGCCGGCCGACTTGCCGGCCACCTTGAACGAGCTGACCAGCTGCGAAAGCTGGGAGGACTGGTCGGCGAGCGCGCGGGCGGCGGCATTGCTCTGTTCGACCATGGCGGCGTTCTGCTGGGTCATGCGGTCCATCTCGCGCGCGGCGCCAGCGACCTGGCCGAGCGCGGTCGACTGCTCGACGGCGGATTCGGCGATGCCCGAGACGACGGCGGAAATCTCGTCGATGCGGGCAACGATGGAGGCGAGCGCCTCGCCGGTGGCGCCGACGAGGGAGACGCCGTCGCCGACCTGCTGGGTGCTGGCGGAAATCAGCGCCTTGATGTCCTTGGCGGCATCGGCGGAACGCTGCGCCAGCGCCCGGACTTCGGTGGCGACGACGGCGAAGCCGCGGCCGGATTCGCCGGCGCGGGCAGCTTCGACGCCGGCATTGAGCGCGAGCAGGTTGGTCTGGAAGGCAATGCCGTCGATGACGTTGACGATCTGGGCGATCTGGTCGGACGAGGACTGGATCGCGGTCATCGCCTGGACGGCGCGGGTCACCACCTCGCCACCATCGCGGGCTTCGGACTGGGCATCGCGCACGGCGGCGGCGGCGGACTGGGCGGCGGTGGCGTTTTGCTGGATCGTGCCGGTGACCTGGTTGAGCCCGGCACTGCTTTCCTCCAGTGCGGCGGCCTGCTGTTCAGTGCGGTTGGACAGGTCGTCCGAGGCGGAGCGGATTTCACTGGCGCCGGTCAGGATATCGCCGGCGGCGGTGGCCACATTGCGCATCGCGGCTTCGAGCGAGGCGGCGGCCTGGTTGAAGTTGTCCTTCAGCACGGCATATTCGGGAGGAAGATGCTGGTCCATGCGGGTGGTCAGGTCGTTGGCGGCGAGGCGCTGAAGCGACTCGGCCATGACGGCGACGACCGCCTGCTGGGCTTCGGACGCCTTGCCGAGCGAGATGGCCTGTTCGCGAAAGGTGGCCATGGCGCGGGTCAGGCGGCCGACGCAATCGCGATACTGGGTGAATGCGACCGGCGAATCGAGATCGCCGGCGGCAAGCGCCTCCATGCGGATAACGGTGGCGACGTAGGGGTCGCAGATCGCCCGGCCGGCGGCGACCAGCATCGCGATCATCGCCAGGCTGGCGATGACGACAGCGATCGTGACGAAATGGCCACTGACGACATTTTCTACGGCCGAGATGACGCAGGCGGCCACAAAAAGGGCGAGCACCGATTGAGCGGCGATCAGCGCCTTGAACTTGGTGCGGATGGGCGCGACTTCGCGAAACCACGTAAGCATTAGGCACCTCTCATTGTCCCGATTCGGGCTGGCCTCCTCTATTTAAACGGTTGCACTTTTGGGCACGTGAAGCGTTGCATGGGGAATTTTACACACCCTGTCGCAAGAGCAAGCTTACGACGGCAGACGACCGCGCATTAACCTTCTAGAGCCTCGGCGATCAGCCTGCGGGTGTTGGCGATGCCGTAGAGGGCGATGAAGCTGCCCATGCGGGGGCCCTGGCTGGAGCCGAGCAGGGTCTCGTAAAGCGCCCTGAACCAGTCGCGCAGGGTCTCGAAGCCGTGGTGCGGGTCCTTGCCGATTTCGTAGACGATGTTCTGCAGTTCCTCCGCCGGCGCGGCATCGTCGGTGGCGGCGAGTTCCTCGTCGAGCGCGGCGAGCGCGGCGGCTTCGTTGTCCTCGGGCTTGCGGCGCTGGAGGGTGGGCGCGACGAAATCGCGATTGTAGGCGAGCGCGCGGGTGACGAGTGCGTCGAGGGCCGGGTGAAGGCTTGGGCTCGGGTTGTGGATGTAATTTGCCAGATAGGACCAGACCTGCTCGCGGGTGGCCTGGGCGCCGAGCACGCTCACGAGGTTCAGCAGGAGGCCGTAAGTGACCGGGAGGGAATCACCGTCTCCCCCGTGGTAACCATTGGTGCGCAGCAGATGCCAGGCCGGATTGCCGAGCTGCTGTTCGATCGGCTGGCCTGGGAGCTTTTCGCGGAACTGCCAGTATTCATCGACCGCGCGGGGGACGACGCCGACGTGGAGCTGCTTGGCCGATTTCGGCTCGCGATAGAGGTAGAAGCCCAGCGATTCCTCGCTGCCATAAGTCAGCCATTGTTCGATGGTCAGGCCGTTGCCCTTGGACTTGGAAATCTTCTCGCCGTTTTCGTCGAGGAACAGCTCGTAGATCAGGCCTTCCGGGCGGCGGCCGCCGAGCACCTGGGCGATCCTGCCGGACTGGGTCACGCTGTCGGTCAGGTCCTTGCCGCACATCTCGTAATCGACGCCGAGCGCAACCCAGCGCATCGCCCAGTCGACCTTCCACTGCAGCTTGGCCTGGCCGCCGAAAATGCAGGTTTCGACGTCCTCGCCTATATCGTGGAAGCGGATCACGCCCTGGGCCGCATCGACGACCTCGATCGGGACCTGGAGGACCTGGCCGGTCTTCGGCGAGACGGGAAGCACCGGCGAGTAGGTCCTGCGGCGTTCTTCGCGCAGGGTCGGCAGCATGATCGCCATAATGCCGTCGTAGTGGGCGAGGACATTGGCCAGCGCGGCATCGAACGCGCCGGCGTTGTACCGATCGGAAGCGGAGACGAACTCGTAGTCGAAGCCGAAGCGGTCGAGGAATTCGCGCAGCATGGCGTTGTTATGGTGGGCGAAAGACTCGTACTTCTGGAACGGGTCGGGAATGCGGCTCAGCGGGTGGCCCAGGTAAGCGGTCAGCAAGCCCTGGTTGGGGACGTTGTCCGGCACCTTGCGCAGGCCGTCCATGTCGTCCGAGAAGGCGACGAGGCGGGTCGGTGCGCCGTTTGTCAGGACTTCGTAGGCGCGGCGGACCAGTGTGGTGCGCAGGACTTCCTGGAAGGTGCCGATGTGCGGCAGGCCCGAGGGGCCGTAGCCGGTTTCGAACAGGACCGGCGAATTGTCCGGCTTGCCCGCAGGATAGCGCTTCAGCAGCTTGCGCGCTTCCTCGAACGGCCAGGCCTTGGAAACCTGGGCAGCGGTGAGCAGGGCGGGATTGTTCAGCATTTCGTTCATGCCGAGGCCTTTCGCCTTGTTGGCGCTTTTTCGCAAGCTCTGGCGAAATGCGATGCCCGAATGCGACAGGCAGCGGGAACGCCGGACCTTTACCGGAGTTGAACGGGAAGGTGCCCTGTTCGACATGCGCGATGGATTGTGCGTGCCGGATTTTTGCAAGCGCCAGTGGAGGCTAAAGGTGGCTATCGCACGCAATAACGTCGCCGGCGCGCATGGCTGGCAGCCGCGTCAGCCGCTCGATCCATGCCGGCGGATGCGGCATTACGGCCCGATCCAGCCGATGGAGCGGGAGCGTTCGCTGTTGTACCGGATTCTGTTCGGCTGACTTTACGGACGCGGCGCGCTTGCCCTGCGTTCCATATTCGTTCTAAGTCGGCAGGGATGAGCGATTCCCCTGCCCTGCCCGCGCTTCACGCGAGTTTTTCGGGCGTGTGGCTGGCCGATGGCTCGGGCGCGGTGCGCGAGGTCGGCAAAGGGGCGGCGATCACCGCTGCGGCAGATACGCCGCTGCTGATGCTGAACGCGCCGCTGGTGGCGGCGCGGCTCGGCTATCCCGATCTTTCCGGGCTCGATCTGCTGGAATTGTTCGCCTTCGTCCATCCGGCGCGGTTCGTCGTGCCGACGCCGCGCGGGCTGGCCCATGCGCTGGGGCTGGCCGAGCCGGCGGACGAGGCGGGGGTGCCGGCGCTGTTGCAGGCGGCGGCGGGGACATTGCTGGCGCAGTGCGAAGCGGCGGACTGGCGGGAGCGCGAAGGGGCGTGGACCGGGCTGCAGGCGCTGGCGCGGTTGCGCTGGCCCTGGGCGACGCTGCTTTCGGCGCGGATCGACCGGCCGATGCGGGCGGAAAAGTGGTTGTTTGCCCGCTTGCCGGAATGGGACGAGGCCGGCGAGCGGCCGCAGCCGGCGCAGGTCACGCTGGCGCCCTCGGCGGTCACGGCGAAGCTGGGGGAATTGACCGGGGCCGGCGCGGAGGCGCGGCCGGCGCAGGCGGAATATGCCAGACATGCCGCACGGGTGTTCGCGCCACGGGTGCGCGAAGGTCGGGCGCATGTGCTGCTGGCGGAAGCGGGGACGGGGACGGGGAAGACTTTGGGGTATCTCGCCCCGGCTTCGCTCTGGGCGGAGGCAGCCGGGGGGACCGTCTGGGTATCGACTTACACCAAGGCCTTGCAGCGGCAGTTGCGCCGGGAGAGCCGGCGCGCCTGGCCGGAGGCGCCGGGCGACGGCAGCCAGCCGGTGGTGGTGCGCAAGGGGCGGGAGAATTACCTTTGCCTGCTGAACCTGGAGGACGCGCTGCAGGGCGGCTTCGGCGGGCGGGCGGCGGTGCTGGCGCAGCTGGTGGCGCGCTGGGCGGCCTATTCGCAGGATGGCGACATGATCGGCGGCGACCTGCCGGGGTGGCTTGGCACGCTGTTTCGCCAGCGGGGCATCGCCGCGCTGACCGACCGGCGCGGGGAATGCGTCTATGCCGGATGCCCGCATTACCGGAAGTGCTTCATCGAGCGGGCGAGCCGGGCCAGCGCGCAGGCCGACCTGGTGATCGCCAACCACGCGCTGGTCATGGTCAATGCCGCGCGGGGCAGGGAGGCGGCGAGCCAGCCGACGCGGATCGTGTTCGACGAGGGGCATCACCTGTTCGAGGCGGCGGATTCGACGTTTGCCGCCGAGCTTACCGGTTCCGAGACGATCGAACTGCGACGCTGGGTGATCGGGCCGGAACGCGGCTCGAAAGGGCGGCGGCGGGGGCTGGCGGCGCGGCTGGCGGATGTCGCGAGCTATGACGAGGCGGCGGGCAAGGCGGTGGCGGCGGCGCGGGAGGCGGCGGAAGGGCTGCCGGGCGACGGCTGGCTGCAGCGGGTCAACGAAGGGGCGCCATGGGGGCCTTTTGAGGCACTTTTCGCCGCTGTTCGGGCGGTGGTCTATGCGCGGGACGAAAGCGGTGGCGTGGACGCCGGCTACGGGCTGGAGACAGAGGCGGCCGGGCTGGACGGAGCGTTCGTCGAGGCGGCCGCCGGGGCATTGGCGGCTCTGGGGGCCTTGCGGGTGCCGCTGATCCGGCTGGGCAACCGGCTGGAGGCACTGCTGGCCGAGCCGCCGGACTGGCTCGACGGCGCCGGGCGGGCGCGGATCGAGGGGGCGCGGCATTCGCTGGGTTGGCGCGTGGACCTGATCGCGGCCTGGGAAGCGCTGCTGGCGCGGCTGGGCGCTGCCGGCGATCCGCGCTTCGTCGACTGGCTGGCGGTGGACCGGGCGGAAGGGCGGGAATACGACATTGGCATTCACCGGCACTGGCTGGACCCGATGGAGCCGTTTGCCAAAGTCGTGCTCGAGCCGGCGCATGGGGTCCTGTTGACCAGTGCGACCTTGAGAGACCGGCAGCCGGGCAACGAGGACGACTGGGAAGCCGCAGTGCTGCGATCCGGGGCCGGGCATGTGGGTGTGGCACCGCTGACGGCGGCGTTCGACAGTCCGTTCGACTATGCCGCACAGGCCGAGGTGCTGATCGTCACCGATGTGCCCAGGGGGGACATGGCGGCACTGGCGGCGGCCTATGGGCGGCTGATCGAGGCTTCCGGCGGCGGGGCGCTGGGGCTGTTCACCGCGATCCGGCGCCTGCGCGTGGTGCACGGACGGATCGCCGACCGGCTGGCGCGCGGCGGGTTGCCGCTTTATGCCCAGCATGTCGACCCGATCGATACCGGTACGCTGGTCGATATCTTCCGCGACGATCCGCGCGCTTCGCTGCTGGGGACCGATGCCTTGCGCGACGGGGTGGACGTGCCGGGGGATTCGCTGCGGCTGGTGGTGATGGAGCAGGTGCCGTGGCCGAAGCCCTCGATCCTGCACCGGGCGCGGCGGGCGGCGAGCCAGGGCGGCGGGCAGGCCTATGACGACCGGGTGATCCGGGCGCGGCTGGCACAGGCGTTCGGCCGGCTGATCCGCAGCCGGGACGATCGCGGGCATTTCGTCGTGCTTTCGGCGGCATTTCCCTCGCGCCTGCTGGGGGCGTTTCCGGCCGGCACGCCGATACGGCGGGTGACGCTGGAGCAGGCTTTACATTCGGTGGCGGGCGGTGTTTCTGCGGCTGCCACCGATAGGGATCTCGACCTCACCTCATGAAAACATTGGCCCTGTTCCGCCATGCCAAGTCCGACTGGGGCGACCCGCGCGCGCGGGATTTCGACCGGCCGCTCAACGAGCGCGGGCGAAAGGGGGCGGCGGTGATCGGCGCGCATATCCACGAATGGTGCGAGGCACGGCGGCTGCGGTGGGACCGCATCCTCGCCTCGCCGGCGGCGCGGGTCGCCCAGACGATCGAGATCGGCGCGGAGGCGCTATCGCTGGGGGACCGCTTTTCCCGGCGGGTCAACTGGGACCGGCGGCTCTACCTGGCGAGTTCGGCGACGCTGGCGGACATCCTGCGCGAGCAGGACGATGCGGTGAACGCGGTGCTCATGCTCGGGCACAATCCCGGGCTGGAGGACCTGATCTTCGACCTGGTGCCGGATGACGGGACCAGCCCGCTGCGCGACGTGGTCGAGACGAAGTTTCCGACCGCCGCCTTCGCGGTGATGGAACTGGACGTCGAACGGTGGGCCGAGCTGGACGATGGTTGTGCGCGGCTGGTGCACCTGATGCGGCCGCGAGACATGGACCCGGCGCTGGGGCCGCAGGAACTGGATTGAGGTTGCAGCGGAGGCCCGCCAAGCCTATTTCGGGCGGGCCGGAGTGGCCGGCATCGCTCGAGGAGGATGGAATGGACCGGAGGACGCGCTGAATTCGCCCGTCTTTTCTGCATTTTGATTGCTGGTCCTGCCATGTTCTCGTTCCTTGTTTGTGATTCCGTCGCCTTGGCGACGCCCGCCGGCCAAACGCTGTTTGCCGGGCTTTCCTGTTCCGTGGGCCGCGAGGTGGTCGGGCTGGTCGGGCGCAATGGCTCGGGCAAGTCCACGCTGCTGCGGGCGATTGCCGGGGAGTGGCCGGTCATGGCCGGGCATATCGCCCGTTCCGGCAGCCTCGGGATGTTGCGGCAGGCGGTCGGCGCGACCGCCGGCGGCGTAGCCGAGGCGCTGGGGGTGAGCGAGGATCTGGCGCGGATCGCGCGGATCGAGGCGGGGGCAGGCGACGAGGCGGATTTCGCCGCAGCCGACTGGACCCTGCCCGAGCGGATCGAAGCGGCGCTGGCCGAAACCGGGCTGGCTGGCGTGCCGCTGGATCGCACGCTTGCCGGGTTTTCCGGCGGGGAACGGACGCGACTGGCTGTGGCCCGCGTGCTGATCGAGCGGGCCGACCTGCTGCTGCTTGACGAGCCGACCAACAATCTCGATGCCGAGGGGCGGGCGGCGATCGCGCGGTTGCTTGAGGGATGGGGCGGTGGGGTGCTGGTGGCGAGCCATGACCGGGAGTTGCTGGAGCGGGTGGACCGGATCGTCGCCCTCGGGCCGACCGGGGCGGTGGTGCATGGCGGCGGCTGGTCGAGCTATCTGGCGGCGCGGGAGGCCGGGCGGGCGCGGGCCGAGGCGGCGGTGGAACGGGCCGCCGCCGGAGCGAAGGCGGCGGCGCGCGAGGCACAAGCGACGCGGGAGCGGCAGGCACGGCGGGACCGGGCGGGGCGCGATTATGCGGCAAGCGGATCGGCGCCGAAAATCCTGATGGGGCGACAAAGGGAGCGGGCCGAGAACAGCAAGGCGCGGGGCGAGCGGCTGGCCGGCGCCGAGGTAGAGGCGGCCGGCGAGACCCTGGCCGCGGCGCGGGAGCGGGTGGAGGTGGTCGATCCCCTGGACATGGAATTGCCCCGGTGCGGCTTGCCGTCTGGCCGGTTGCTGCTGGCTTTCGAGGATGTGCATTGGGGCGTGAACGGGCGCCCCGTGCTGCGCGGGGTTTCGCTGGAGGTGCGCGGGCCGGAGCGGGTGGCGATCAGCGGCGCGAACGGGGCCGGCAAGACTTCGCTGTTACGGTTGGCATCTGGCGAGCAGGCGCCGGATGCCGGGCTGGTGCGGCGGCCGGCCGGGCGATTGCTGGTGCTCGACCAGCATGTGACCCTGCTGGAGCCGGCGGAGACGCTGGTGGCGAACATGCGGCGCCTGCATTCGGGGATGGGGGAAAACGACGCGCGGGCGGCGCTGGCGCGGTTCGGGTTTCGCAACCTGGCCGGCGAACGGCTGGCCGGCACGTTGAGCGGCGGGGAGCGGCTGCGGGCGGGGCTGGCCTGCGTGCTATCGGCCCGGCCGGTGCCGCAACTGCTTGTGCTGGACGAGCCGACCAATCACCTCGATGCCGATGCGGTGGCCGGGCTGGAGCAGGCGTTGCGGGGGTATGACGGGGCAGTGCTGGTGGTCAGCCATGACCGCCGCTTCCTGCAGGCGATCGGGGTGACGCGCGAGATCGACCTCTAGCTTCCCGCGAGGGCTGCTTCGAGTTCGGCTTTCAGCGCCCGCAGCGCGGCCCCCAGGTCCGCGCTCGGCGGCGGGGTTTTGCCGTTGGGTTTTTCGTCTTTGGCTTCACCTTCGATGGCCAGACGAGCGCCGCGCAGGGTGTAGCCTTCGTGGTGGACAAGGCGGTCTATGGTTTCGACCAGCCGGACGTCTTCCGGGCGATAGTAGCGGCGGCCGCCGCTGCGCTTGACGGGGCGGAGCATCGGGAACTGGTCTTCCCAGTAGCGCAGGACGTGGCGGCGGATGCCCAGCGCGTCGGCGACTTCGCCAATGGTGCGGAAAGCGTCGCCGGCCTTGCCGTCGTCGAAGCGGTGATCCAGGCCCGTGCTGTCCATCCCCTGCCCCTGCCCCTGCCCTGCGATGTCAGACCTTCGCGACGCGGTCCTTGAGCATCTGGCTGGCGCGGAAGGTGAGAACGCGGCGCGGGGTGATCGGCACTTCGACCCCGGTCTTGGGGTTGCGGCCGATGCGTTCGGTCTTGTCCCGCAGCAGGAAAGTGCCGAAGCCGGAAATCTTGACGTTTTCACCGCTGGCGAGGGCATCACCCATGTAAGTGAGGATGGATTCGACGAAATCGAGCGATTCCGACCGGGAGAAACCGAGACGGCGGTTGATCGCTTCGGCGAGATCAGCGCGGGTCAGGGTTTTCATCGAGCGCATGTCGGTTCCTGCTGACAATCGGTCCATGACGGCAAGACTATCGACGAAATATTCGCTTGGCAATGCAAGTTACTGCAAATGCGAAGACAAAATCCCGGCGATCAATCGTTTGTCGCAACCGTGCCGCAAACTACATGCGGACGAGGCTGGCACCCCAGGTAAAGCCGCCGCCCATGGCTTCCAGCATGACCAGCTGGCCGGGCTTGATCCGGCCGTCGCGCACTGCGGTATCCAGCGCCAGGGGAACCGAGGCGGCCGAGGTGTTGGCGTGCCGGTCTACGGTGACGATGACTTTTTCGGCAGGCAGGCTGAGTTTGCGCGCGGTCGCGTCGAGGATGCGGGCATTGGCCTGGTGCGGTACCAGCCAGTCGATCGCCTCGGCCGGCAGGTCGACGTCCGCCATGACCTCCGCCAGCACGCCGGCGAGATTGGTGACGGCGTGGCGGAAGACCTCGCGGCCCTGCATGCGGACCTTGCCGACGGTGCCGGTGGTCGAGGGGCCGCCATCGACATAGAGCAGGCAGTTGTGCGTGCCATCGGCATGAAGGCGGGTGGCGAGGATGCCCCTGCCCTGAGCGCCTTCGTCCGGCTGGGCATCGAGCACGACCGCGCCGGCGCCATCGCCGAACAGGACGCAGGTCGTGCGGTCCTCCCAGTCGAGAATGCGGCTGAAGGTTTCGGACCCGATGACCAGTGCGCGGCGGGCCATGCCGGAGCGCAGCATCGAATCGGCGACGCCGAGCGCGTAGAGGAAGCCCGAGCACACCGCCGCCACGTCGAAGGCGATGCCGCCGTGGCAGCCCAGCGCATGCTGGACCGTAGTCGCGGTGGCCGGGAAGGTCTGGTCCGGGGTGGCGGTGGCCAGCACGATCAGGTCGATCGTGCCCGCCTCGACGCCGGCGGCTTGCAGCGCGGCGCGTGCCGCGGCGGTGGCGAGCGTGCCGGTGGTCTCGCCCTCGCCGGCGATGTAGCGCTGGCGGATGCCGGTGCGCTCGACGATCCATTCGTCGGTGGTATCGACCTGTTCGGCCAGTTCGGCGTTGGTCACCACCCGGGCCGGCAGCGCCGAACCGGTTCCGATGATGACACTGCGCAGGGACGACCCCGAAGCGGGCGCGTTCATGCCTGGCTCGCCTCCACCGACGGGCGCAGGCCGCGCAGATTGTCGGCGCCCAGGCGGGCAAGGTCGGCGGTGATGCGTTCGGTCAGCTTTTCCTCCACGAGCCGGGCGGTCAGCGCCACGGCATTGGCCACGCCCAGCGCGCTGGCGCTGCCGTGGCTCTTCACGACGACGCCGTTGAGGCCGAGGAAGACCGCGCCGTTGTGGTTGTTGGGATCGAGATGGTGCTTGAGCAGGTTGGTCGCCGGGCGCGAGATCAGGAAGCCGAGCTTCGAGCGCAGCGACGAGGCGAACGAGCGGCGCAGCAGGTCCGCCACGAACCGGGCGGTGCCTTCGACCGCTTTCAGGGCAATGTTGCCGGAGAAGCCGTCCGTCACCACGACATCGACCTCGCCCCGGTTGAGCTTGTCGGCTTCGATGAAGCCGTCGAAGGTCATCGAGAGTTCGCGGGCAGCGGCCTTGAGCTGGGCGGCGGCGTCGCGCAGCGCCTCGGTGCCCTTGGTCTCCTCGCTGCCGATGTTCAGCAGGCGCACGCGCGGCAGGCGCAGCTCGCAGGCGATGCGGGAATAGGCAGCACCCATGATCGCGAACTGGACGAGGTTGCGCGCGTCGCACTCGGTGTTGGCGCCGAGATCGAGCATGACGACATCGTTGCGGCCGAGCGTCGGCAGGATGGCCGCGAGGGCCGGGCGATCGATGCCGGGGATGGTGCGCAGCGCGAGCTTGGCAATGGCCATCAGCGCGCCGGTGTTGCCGGCGCTGAGCACGGCATCGGCCTGGCCGCGCTTGACCGCGTCGATCGCCATGCCCATCGAGGTCGAGCGGGCGCGGCGCAGGGCCTGGCTGGGCTTTTCGTCGCCGGTGATGACATGTTCCGCGTGGAGCACGTCCGACGCATCGCGCAGGCCCGGGTAGACCTCGAGGGTGCGGGCGATGCGCGCTTCGTCACCGACCAGCAGATAGCGGCTGGCGGGGTGGCGCCGCTGGGCGAGGGCAGCGCCGGCGAGCATGACGCGCACGCCCTCGTCGCCACCCATCGCATCGATGGCGATACGCGGCGTGGTCATCTCGGCCCTCCCCCCGGCAACCAGAGGGGTTTAGAGGCCGACCGCGATGATCTCGCGGCCGTTGTAGTGGCCGCAGGCGGTGCAGAGGTTGTGCGGGCGCTTGAGTTCGCCGCAGTTCGAGCACTCGTGGAACGCTTCGGCCTTCAGCGCGTCATGGCTGCGGCGCATGCCCCGGCGGGAGGGGGAGGTTTTTCTCTTGGGGACAGCCATTGCGGCACCTGTTCCTGGATTGTTCGTCTGACGAAGAAGGCCGCCTGCAGCGCGAAATGCGCAGGCGGCCCGCGAAGGGGCGCCTATAGACGAATTGTCACAGGTTGCAAGCGGTCGATGGCTGTGGAATGTGGCGTCCAGGCGCGAGAAAATGCAGCCGCGAGCGGGGAAAGCCATGACCATTGTTTTGCCGACGACACTGTGCCTGACGGCTGCGGCCCTGGTGCTGAATTTCTGGCTGGGAATGCGCATCGGCAAGCTGCGCATGGTCCACAAGATCTCCGTGGGCGACGGCGGCAACGAGGCGATCCTGCGGCGGATGCGGGCGCAGGCGAATTTTCATGAGGCGGTGCCGCTGACGCTGATCCTGTTCGGGCTGGTCGAGGCGGCGGGACGCGGTGGCGTCTGGCTGGCGCCGCTGGGGGCGGTGTTCCTGCTGGGCCGGATCGCCCATGCGTTCGGCATGGAGAGCGACAGCGGATTTCGCGCGGGACGGCCGATCGGCATGGTGACCGGCATGATCGCGCAGCTCACCCTGACGGTGTTTGCCGTGCTGATCTCCCTCGGGAAGGCTTGATTGTCTGGACCGAAACTCCGGCTTGCCGGAGTTTCTGACGCGGCACCGGCCCACTCCCGTCCCGAGGCGATAAAAACGTCAGGGGGACGTTTTTATCGAGGGGGCCGACCTCCCAAAGGATACTGTGTCGAGACCGGGTGGGGGAGTGGGCCGGTGCCGCTGGCTCGTTAGCCGTAGCGCGGGTCGGCGACGAAGGGGTTCGAGCGGCGTTCCTCGCCGAAGGTGCTGGTCGGGCCGTGGCCGGGGATGAAGGTGACGTCGTCGCCCATCGGCCAGAGGCGTTCGCGGATCGAATCGAGCAGTTGCTGATGGTCGCCGCGCGGGAAATCGGTGCGGCCGATCGAGCCGGCGAACAGGACATCGCCGACGATGGCGAGGTTCGATGGCTCGTGGAAGAAGACGACATGGCCGGGAGTGTGGCCCGGGCAGTGGCGGACCTGGAGGGTCAGTTCGCCGACGGTGACGGTATCGCCGTCGTGGAGCCAGCGATTGGGCTCGAACGCCTCACCCTCGAGTCCGAAGCGGATAGCGGCGCCGGGGATCTGGTCGATCCAGAAGCGGTCCGCTTCCTCCGGGCCTTCGATCGGCACGCCGAGTTCGCCGGCGAGGATGCCGGCGGCGCCGCAGTGATCGGCATGGCCATGGGTGACGAGCAGCTTTTCAATGGTCACGCCGGTCTTCTCGATGGCGAGCTTGAGGCGATCGAGATCGCCGCCGGGATCGACGAAGGCGCCGCGCATCGTTTTCGTGCACCACAGGAGGGTGCAGTTCTGCTGGAACGAGGTGACCGGGATGATGGCGGCGCGCATCGGCGGTTCGGAGGTTTGTTCGCTCATCGGGTGCGAATGGCGATTCGCTGCGGGTAAATCAAGGATGGTGCGCCCGGGCGATCAGACCCGGCCCGATTTCCAGACGACGCGGCCGATGACGGCGACGTCGGCGGCGGGCACTTCGACCGGCGGGTAGGTGGGGTTTTCGCTGAGCAGGACGACGCGATCGGGCGCGGGCCGTTCGAGGCGCTTGACCAGGAGGGATTCGCCGAGGCGGACGACGTGGATCGCGCCCCTGGGCGGGCTCGCCGTGGCTTCGACGAGGATTTCGTCGCCGTCCCTGAGCGAGGGTTCCATCGAATCGCCGCTGACGGCGATGGCGGAGAGGCGCGCCGGGTCCAGCCCCTGGTGGCGCAGCCAGGCTTTCGAGAAGCGAAGCGTGTCGAACGCGCAATCCGCAGCGCCGAGCGCGCCGGGGCCGGCCGAGGCGGCGGCGGCAAGGCGGGGGATGTCCGCCCAGTCGTTAGCGGGCTGCGGTGCTTCTGCGGCGGGGGCGCCGAGTTCGGCTTCGGCCACGCCGAAATAGCGGGCGAGCGTGCGGCGATCCCCCTCCTCCAGCTTGCGCGGGCTGCCCTTGCGGACGAACTGCTGGAGATAGGCCGAGTTGCGCCCGAGCAGCGCCGAGAGCGCCGCGAGGCTGACCTTGCGCTCGGCGGAGAGCGCGAGGAGGCGGGCGCGGGCATCGGCCGGTTCAGCAATCATTTCCGCCTGCTCCTCGGCCTGATCGGGGGCGTTAACCACCAATCGTGCTGCGACATAGGATTTTTCCTAGACATGTAGGATTTTGACATGAACAAATGGGGAACACAAGCCCTTTGAGTCGCTTCCCGATATTCGGGTGCCTCGCCGGGGCAATTTCAGGAAGGCGACGAGGAGGGAGCGCGATGCTGTTGCCGAAGATCGAGAAATTCCTGCGGACGAGCGGCATGGCGTGGACCCGGTTCGGCCGCATCGTAGCCCACGATCCGCGCCTGGTCAGCGACATGCGCAATGGCCGGCTGCCGCGCCCGGCGCTGGCCGCGAAGGTCGAGCGATACATCGAGGACTACGGCGCCGCCCATGCCGGCGGCGCCTGAGGCCCCTTCCCCCCTTGTTCATCGGAGACTTGCCATGACTGCATTCGTTGCCGCCACTCACCATCCGCTCGGCGCCGCGGCGCTGGCAGCGCGGACGGGAATTGCCCGGGACGCTGTTTCGCCGCCGCGGCCACGCCGGCCATGGGCGGCGCTGATCAATGCCCTGCTCGATCTCGCCGGACCGGAGGCTGCGTTTCTTGCCCATGGCGAGCGGCCCTGGGCAAGCGCGACGTTTTCCGGCAGCCGGCACGCGGTGACGCTGGCGTTTGCCGGGGCACGTGGGGTGATTGCCGGGGAGGCGTTTGCCGAGGCGCTGGCGGAGCACGAGTTCGCCATTCCGCGCCAGATTGTGGCCGACGCCTGCGTGACCGGGATGCTGCACGAGGTGGAGGCGCAGGAGCGGCTGGTGGTGGATGTGGAATTGTTACTGGTGGAGGAGCGGTAAGGCAGTCTCGCACTGGTTGGACAGATGCCCTGTTGACTTCTATCCAATTGCACCTTTTACGAGGACAAGAAAATTGGGGAGGGAGTTCGATGAAACAGGTGTTTTTTGCACTGTCGAGTTTGATTTTCCTCTTTCCGACTCCAGTTTTGGCCAGTGACAGCGGATCCGAGGAGGTCATAGTCACAGCCAAGCGGCGTGACGAAAGCGATTTCAGCGCTGAAATGCCGGTCGTGGGCATCAAAAGAACTGCAGATTTCGCTGTCGAGGAAGTGACAATTACCGGGGACAGCCGGGATGCCGACCAACGCAGGGAAGAGATTTATGGAATGGCGGCGGCTGCGCTGGGAGCCGCACCGGCTGCGGGGGTGAGACTTGCGTTTGGCGACTTCGTCGTCCAACCCCTCACCCAGCAGAATTACAGGGACCTGCCGCTCTCCAAAGACAGCCGCCCCGACACCCAACACGTTTCGTTTCTGGTCAAGGTGCCGCTTGCGCAAGGCGGCAATGCGGAGGCAGCAGAAAAGCGCATCAACGCGTTCATTAGGTCGGTCAAACCGGTCGGGCGCGCATTGATGGAATCAACCGGCGACCTGACGCTAACTGTCGTGGCACCTGACCAGTATCGAGGCGCCATTGCAGATGCCATCGCTGTTGATGCCAAGGCTATGGCCGCGAAGCTGGGCGATGGATACGGCGCTCAAATCGTCGGCCTAAACCGTCCGGTGGAATGGACGCGGTCGGGTCTGTCTGATGTCCTACTATATATTCCGTACAATCTGACGGTCCTGCCGAAACACTGAATTCAATCCAGCTTCCAGTCCCAGCCGAGCGGGTCGCCGTCCATCGCTTCGACGCCTTGAGCGGCGAGTTCGTCGCGCAGGCGGTCGGAGATGGCGAAGTCCTTGTCGGCGCGGGCCTGCTTGCGGCGGGCGAGGATGTCCTCGATCTCCGTTTCGGTGATGGTGGCGGCTTTCGGGCGGAGGCGCAGGGTCGGGCGTTCGAGGGCGAGGAGGTCGAGGCCGAGCACCGAATCGAGACGGGCGATGGCGGCCAGTTTTTCGCCGGCATCGACTTTTTTCAGGGCGGCGATGTCTTCGAGGACGGTGAGGGCGACGGGCGTGTTGAGGTCGTCGGCGATGGCGGCGTCGAAGCGGTCGAGATATGCGGCAAGTTTAGGGGAAAGCGCGCGTGCCCCTCCACCATGCTGCGCATGGTCCCCCTCCCCGTTCCGGGGAGGAACCTGGGGTTTGAGGTTGGCGACGGCCATGACCAGGCGCTTGAGGCGGGTGAGCGCGGCTGACAGGCCTTCCCAGCTGAATTCGAGTTCGCTGCGGTAGTGGGCCTGGAGGCACATCAGGCGGTAGGCGAGCGGGTGATAGCCTTTGTCGATCAGCAGCTGGAGGCGCAGGGATTCGCCCGACGATTTGCTCATTTTTCCAGTGCGTTCGACGAGGAAGTTGTTGTGCATCCACAGGCGGGCGCCGCTGTTGGCCGGGTCGTCGAGGCCATTGGTGCAGCAGAACGCCTGGTTCTGGGCGATCTCGTTGGGGTGGTGGATCTCGCGGTGATCGATGCCGCCGGTGTGGATATCGAACGGGAAGCCGAGGACCTGGCCGGACATGACCGAGCATTCGAGGTGCCAGCCCGGCGCGCCCCTGCCCCACGGGCTGTCCCATTCCATCTGGCGCTTCTCGCCCGGCGGGGTCTTGCGCCAGATGGCGAAATCGGCGGCGTGGCGCTTGCCTGCGACCTCCTCGATGCGGCCCTCTCCCTCATCCGTCCGGGCGCGGGCGAGGCGGCCGTAGTCGGCGACGGTGGAGACGTCGAAGTAGAGGCCGGAGTCGAGTTCGTAGCAGTGATCGGCCGCGATCTTCCTGCCGAAATCGATCATCGCCGGAACGTAGTCGGTTGCGACGGTCCACTGCGCCGGCTGGCGGATGTTGAGGGCGCGGACATCGGCCCAGTAGGCCTGTTTGTAGTGTTCGGCGATATCCCAGATCGACTGGGCCTGCTGGGCCGCCATCTTCTCCATCTTGTCCTCGCCGGCGTCGGCGTCGTCGGTCAGGTGGCCGACGTCGGTGATGTTGATGACGTGAGTGAGGCTGTAGCCCTGGTAGCTGAGCGTGCGGCCGAGCACGTCGGCGAAGACGTAGGCGCGCATGTTGCCGATGTGGGGGTAGTTGTAGACCGTGGGGCCGCAGGAATAGACGCGCGCCTCCCCCGGATGGACCGGCTCGAACGGTTCGAGCTGGCGGGTCAGGCTGTTGAACAGGCGGAGGGGCTGCGCTTCGGTCATGGCCGGCGGTTGGCGCGGGCCGGGCGAAAGGTCAAGCGTCCGCCGGGCGTCACTCGGCTTCGAACAGGCCGGCCAGCTGCTCGATCATCGCCCCGCCCAGTTGCTCGACGTCCATGATGGTCACGGCGCGGCGATAGTAGCGGGTGACGTCATGGCCGATGCCGATGGCGACGAGCTGGACCGGCGACTGCTTCTCGATCCAGCCGATGACCTGCCGCAGGTGCTGTTCGAGATAGCCGGCCGAATTGACGCTGAGCGTCGAATCGTCGACCGGGGCGCCATCGGAGATGACCATCAGGATGCGGCGGTCCTCGCGCCGGGCGAGCAGGCGGCTGTGCGCCCAGACCAGCGCCTCGCCGTCGATGTTCTCCTTGAGCAGGCCTTCGCGCATCATCAGGCCGAGGCTCTTGCGGCCGCGGCGATATGGCTCGTCGGCCGGCTTGTAGACGATGTGGCGCAGGTCGTTGAGGCGGCCGGGGTGGGCCTGGCGGCCGCCGGCGAGCCAGGCCTCGCGCGACTGGCCACCCTTCCAGGCGCGGGTGGTGAAGCCGAGGATCTCGGTCTTGACGCCGCAGCGTTCGAGGGTGCGGGCGAGGACATCGGCGCTGATCGCGGCGATCGAGATTGGCCGGCCGCGCATCGAGCCGGAATTATCGATCAGCAGGGTGACGACGGTGTCCTTGAACTCGACGTCGCGCTCGACCTTGTACGACAATGACTGGCCGGGCGAGATGACGACGCGGGCAAGGCGGGCGGCATCGAGCAGGCCTTCCTCCTGGTCGAAATCCCACGAGCGGTTCTGCTGGGCCATGAGGCGGCGCTGGAGGCGGTTGGCGAGCTTGGTGACGACGCCCTGGAGGCCCTTGAGCTGCGCGTCGAGATAGGCGCGCAGGCGGGTCAGTTCCTCGTCGTCGCACAGGTCGGCGGCGGCGACGACTTCGTCGAACTGGGTGGTGAAGACCTTGTAGTCGACGGCCGGGCCGCTGTCGTTCCACGGACGGTTGGGGCGCACCGGCAACATGCCGTCCTCGCCCTGGTCGCCCGCCTCGCCGTCGGCTTCCTCGCCGCCGTCGTCGGTCTCGGCCTCGCCTTCGCCGTCCTCCTCGCCCTCCTCGGTCTGGGTGGCGACTTCGCCGGCGCTCTCGGCCTCGCTTTCCTCCGGGCCGTCGTCGGGCTGGTCGCTGTCGTCGTCGCCGCCGTCCTCGTCGGCCTCCTCCGGTTCGGACGGGGGGGCTTCGGCGCGGGTCAGTTCGAGGTGGCCGAGCATCGCCAGCGCGAGGTCCTGGAAGGCGCGCTGGTCATCGAGGTTCTTCGCCAGTTCGGCGAAATCCTCGCCAGCGCGGGCCTCGATCCACGGGCGCATCAGTTCGACACCCGGTTCGGCGGCGGCGGGGACCGGCTGGCCGGTCAGCGCCTCGCGCAGGAGCAGCGCCAGGGCGGACTGCATCGGCACCGATTCGGCGCTCTGGGCGCGGGTGATCGGGTCGGAGGCGACGCGGACGGCGATGGCGGCGTCGAGATTGTCGCGGATGCCGGCGTAGGTGTTGGAGCCGAGCGCCTCGTAACGGACCTGCTCGACCGCATCGTAGCAGGCGCGCGCCATCGGCTCGATCGGCGCGTGGCGATTATGCAGGCTGTCGTCATGGTGGCGCTGGCGCAGGGCCATGGCATCGGCCGCGCCGCGCGCCGCCATCGCCTGTTCGCGCGGGATGCCACGGCCGGGCATCGGCACGCGCAGGGTCTTCCCGGTCATCGCCGGGGCGTCGGCGGTCCAGGTGACTTCCAGCTCGGCATCGTGGGCGAGCGCGCGCGAGGCGCCGGTCAGCGCGGACTTGAAGCGGTCGAGCGGGGTTTCGTCAGCCACGGTGGATCAGGTACCCAGGGTCAGATGCTCTGGCCGGTCTTCGCCCAATCGGCCAGGAAGCCTTCGATGCCCTTGTCGGTCAGCACGTGCTTGACCAGGCCCTTGATGACGGCCGGCGGCGCGGTCATCACGTCGGCGCCGATCTTCGCCGCTTCGAGCACGTGGTTGCCGTGGCGCACGCTGGCGACGAGGATTTCGGTGGCGAAGGCGTAGTTGTCGTAGACCAGGCGGATATCGCGGATCAGGTCCATGCCGTCCCAGCCGTTGTCGTCGTGCCGGCCGACGAACGGCGAGACGAAAGTGGCGCCGGCCTTGGCGGCGAGCAGCGCCTGGTTGGCCGAGAAGCACAGGGTGACGTTGACCATCGTGCCCTCACCGGTCAGCGCCTTGCAGGTCTTGAGGCCGTCGAGGGTCAGCGGCACCTTGATGCAGACGTTGTCGGCGATCTTCCGCAGGATTTCCGCCTCGCGCATCATGTTCTCATGGTCGAGCGCGACGACTTCGGCCGAGACCGGGCCGCTGGTGATCCCGCAGATTTCGCGGGTCACCTCGATGAAGTCGCGGCCGGACTTGGCGATCAGCGAAGGATTGGTGGTGACGCCGTCGAGCAGGCCGGTCTGGGCCAGTTCCTTGATGTCGGCGATCTCGGCGGTGTCGGCGAAGAATTTCACGGGGGAGCGCTCCGATGCGAGTCAGGCGGCTGCTATAGACAATTTGCGGTTGGGTCCAAGCCCCGTGCACCCATATAGGCGAAGGCATGACGCGGGTTCGGGTTCTTGTTCTCAATGCGGCGCTGGGGCCGCTCGATTACCGGGTGCCGGCGGGCATGGAGGTCGTGCCGGGATCGGTGGTACTGGCGCCGCTGGGGCCGCGGCAGGTGCTGGGGATCGCCTGGGAGGAAGAGCGGCTGCCGGGCGAGACGGTGGGGGACAACCGCCTGCGGCCGATCCTCTCGGTCCTGCCGGTGCCGCCGCTGACGGCGGCACTGCGGCGGCTGATCGAGTGGACGGCGGACTATTATTGCGCCTCGCTGGCTTCGGTGGCGCGGATGGCCTTGTCCAGCAGTGCGGCGCTGCAGGGTTCGCGGACGATGACCGAGTATCGGCTGGCGGCGCCGGAGGTGCGGGAGGCGATTTCCGCCCGGCCGACGCCGCAGCGGCAGATCGCGCTGGCGGCGCTGGAGGGGGAGCAGGGGTCGCTCCGGGAACTGACGGAGATCGCCAAGGTCTCCGAGGGCGTGCTGCGCGGCATGGTCGGCGCGGGGCTGATCGAGGCGGTCACGGTCGATCTCGACCGGGCCTATCCCGTGCCGGATGCGGGGTTCGCCCAGCCGGAATTGAGCGAGGAACAGGCGGCGGCGGCGGCGGTGATGGCCGATGCGGTGGTAGAGGGCGGATTCCGGCCGTTCCTGCTCGACGGGGTGACCGGCTCGGGGAAGACCGAGTGCTATTTCGAGGCGGTGGCCGAGGCGATCCGGCGGGGGCGGCAGGTGCTGGTGCTGCTGCCGGAAATCGCGCTGACCCAGAACTTCCTGCGGCGGTTCGAGGCCCGGTTCGGGGTGGCGCCGGTGCTGTGGCATTCCTCGCTCCGGCAGGCCGAGCGGCGGCGGGCTTGGCGGGCGGTTTCGGAAGGCGGCGCGGCGGTGGTCGTCGGTGCGCGGTCGGCGCTGTTCCTGCCGTTTGCCCGGCTGGGGCTGGTGGTGGTGGACGAGGCGCACGAGACCTCGTTCAAGCAGGACGACGGCGTGCGCTACAACGCGCGCGACGTGGCGGTGATCCGGGCGCGGTTCGAGGGCGTGCCGGTGGTGCTGGCGAGCGCCACGCCGGCGCTGGAATCGATGCAGTTGGCCGAGGCCGGGGTTTACCGGAAGCTGGAACTGCCGGCGCGGTTCGGCGGGGCGACTTTGCCGGCGATCGAAATTGTGGACCTGACCAGGGAGCCGCCGCCGCGCGGGCGCTGGCTGGCGCCGCCGCTGGTCGCGGCCTTGCAGGACCGGTTGCTCAAGGGCGAGCAGTCGCTGCTGTTCCTCAACCGGCGGGGCTATGCGCCGCTGACGTTGTGCCGGCATTGCGGCTATCGCTTTCAGTGCGCCCATTGCAGCGCCTGGCTGGTCGAGCACCGGCTCTCGCGGCGGCTGGCCTGCCACCACTGCGGGCATGAGCAGCCGGTGCCGGAGGTCTGCCCGGAGTGCCAGACGCCGGACTGCCTGGTCGCCTGCGGGCCGGGGGTGGAGCGGATTGCCGATGAGGTTCGGGAACTGTTGCCGGATGCGCGGATCGTGCTGGCGACATCCGATACGCTGAATTCGCCGGAGCGGATCGGCGAATTCGTCCATGCGGCCGAGAACGGGATGGTGGACGTGATCGTCGGCACGCAGCTGGTGACCAAGGGCTATCACTTTCCCGAGCTGACTTTGGTGGGCGTCGTGGACGCTGACCTCGGGCTGGAGGGGGGCGACTTGCGGGCCGGCGAGCGGTCCTACCAGCAGATCGCCCAGGTGGCGGGACGGGCGGGCCGGGGGGAGAAGCCGGGCGAGGTGCTGATCCAGACGCGGCACCCGACCGCGCCGGTGATCGCGGCGCTGGCGGCGGGGGATCGCGATGCGTTCTACGCGGCCGAAGCGGCGGCAAGGCGCGAGGTGGGAGCGCCGCCGTTCGGGCGCTGGGCGGCGATCATCGTTTCGAGCGAGGACGAGGCCGAGGCGCGCGATGCGGCCCGGGCCATCGGCGGGTGCCGGCCGCAGGTGGAGGATGTGCTGATCCTGGGACCGGCGCCGGCGCCCATGAGCCTGTTGCGCGGGCGGTACAGGTATCGGCTGCTAGTCAATGCGCGAAGGAGCGCGCAAGTGCAGGAACTGATCCGGGGGTGGCTGGAGGGGATGAGACTGCCGAATTCGGTGCGGGTGGGGGTGGATATCGACCCTTACTCGTTCGTGTAAAGCGGCTCCGCAGGCACCCTGCTTGCAGCGTGCGGCCAGATTAGCTATATGGTTAGCCAAGGAGCAATCCATGGCGCAGTTTTCCGTGCATGATGCCAAAACCAATCTCTCCCGGCTCATCGCCGACGCGCTGGCGGGGAATGATGTCGTCATTGCCCGTGGCAATGTGCCGGCGGTGCGTCTGGTGCCGGTGAAACCGGTCGGCAAGCGTCGCTTCGGCGAGTTCAAGGGCCGCATTGCCATCGATGCTCGCTTCGATGAGCCCCTGCCCGAGGACGAAACGGACGGCTGGAACCTCGCCTGAGATTGCTGCTCGATACGCATGCGCTGATCTGGTGGCTCGCCGGCGATGAAGCCTTGAGCCGCCGGGCCGGCGCCGCGATTGCCGACGAGGCGAACGAGGTCAGCGTGAGCGCGGCTTCCGCCATGGAAATCGCCACGAAGTTCCGCATCGGCAAGCTGCCGGGGGCGGAATTGCTGGCCCGCGATTTCGAGGCGATCGTGGCGGGACAGGGCTTTGGCGAATTGCCCATCACCCTTCGCCATGCGCGGCTGGCGGGCGAAATGGGAATTGCCCACAAGGATCCGTTCGACCGCCTGCTGATCGCCCAGGCGCAAGCGGAGGACATGGTCCTGGTCTCCAACGAGGCGCTGTTCGATGGGTTTGCCGTGCAGCGGCTGTGGTAGTCAGCGCCGGGGTCGCTCCCGCCGCAGCAACTCCCGCTTGATCCCCTCCCCCCAGGCATAGCCGCCGAGCGAGCCATCGGCGCGGACGACGCGGTGGCAGGGGGTGAGGACGGCGACCGGGTTGGCGCCGTTGGCCGAGCCGACGGCGCGGGTGGCGGTGGGGTGGCCGATCGACGCTGCCAGCTCGGCGTAGCTGCGGGTTTCGCCGGGAGGGATGCGGCGGAGTTCCTGCCAGACTTTCTCCTGGAACGCGGTGCCCCGGACGTCGAGCGGGATCGTGTGGGGCTGGGCCGGGGCTTCGATCGCGGCGACGACTTCGGCCAGCAGCGCGCCGAACGCTTCATCCGGCGGCAACAGCGTGGCCTGCGGAAAGCGGGCGGCGAGTTCCGCTTGCCCTTCCCCGAAAGCAACGCGGCAGACCCCTTTTCCGGTCGCGGCGACGAGAAGCGGGCCGAGCGAAGTTTCGGTGATTGCCCAGCAGATTGTTTCACCCTTGCCCCCGCGCACTCGGGTCGAAGCCGCCATCCCGAGCCGGCCGCTAGCCGACTCATAAAAGCGTGACGGCGCGTTGAACCCGGCCTCGTAGATCGCGGCGGTGACCGAAGGGCTTTGCGCCAGCGCGGCTTCGGCCCGCTCATGGCGGAGTGCGCGGGCATAAGTTGCGGGCGAGACACCGGTTGCGCGGGTAAACAGGCGCTGGAAGTGGGCGGGGCTGTAGCCGGCGGCGGCGGCGAGCGCGACCAGCGTCGGCGGGACAGCGGCCCCCGCGATCCGCGACATCGCCAGAGCGACGGCCTCCGCTTCCCGGCTCGTCTCATCGGGCGTGCACCGCCGGCAGGGGCGGTAGCCGGCATCGCGGGCGGCATTGCCATCGCCGAAGAAGCGGACGTTCTCGGCGCGCGGGCGGCGGGCCGGGCAGGAAGGCCGGCAGTAGATCCCGGTGCTCGTCACCGCGAAGACGAAGCGGCCGTCGGCGGCGCGGTCGCGGGCGATGACGGACTGCCAGCGGGGGTCTTGCACGGTGGACATCGCAGGGTCATTCCAAGCCGGAGGAGCGCTGGCAACCCCCTGCCCCGCATCGCGGCGCCATGCTTCCCGAAACCTGCGATCAAAACAACCTTGGTTCTATCTGGCAATGCAGCACCGGCTGCCTTGCATAGGCGGGAATGAGTCGCTATGCGCGCCCCCAATCGAGGGCTGCGGGGGACGCGGCTGGCGCTTGGGCGCCGCCTGTTCCTCCATGCAGTCGGCTCGTCGATCTGGCACCCGGTCTAAAGGAACCGTCACGCGTGGAGAATTCCGCCGGCATTACCGCAAGCCTGCAGGGGCGCTATGCCTCCGCCCTGTTCGACCTGGCGAGCGAGAAGGGTTTCGTCACCGCCGTGGAAGGTGACCTCGATGCGCTCGGCCAGGCCGTTATCGCCTCGCCGGAACTGGGCAGCCTGATTCGCAGCCCCAAGGTCAGCTCCGCCGATGCGACGAAGGCGATCGCCGCTGTCGCCCAGGTGATGGGGCTTTCGGAAGTCACCACCAGATTCCTCGGTGTCCTGGCGCAGAACGGCCGGCTCTCGGCGCTGCCGGACATCGTCCGCGCGTTCGCCGCGATTGCCGCCGCCCAGCGGGGTGAAGTCACCGCCGAAGTGACCAGCGCCCACGCGCTGACCGACGAGCAGGTTTCGGCGCTCGCCGAGAAGCTCAAGGCCCGCGAGGGCAAGCAGGTCAAGATCAAGGCGACGGTCGATCCGGCGCTGCTCGGCGGGCTGGTCGTCCGCATCGGCAGCAAGCAGATCGACGGTTCGATCCGCACCCGTCTCAATTCCCTTGCCCTGCAGATGCGGGGCTGAAAGCCCTCATTGGGGTCAATGAAGGGCTCTCGCCCGCACAAGATTGCACGAAAGGCTGAACATGGAAATCCGCGCCGCAGAAATCTCCAAGGTCATCAAGGACCAGATCGCCAACTTCGGCACCGAGGCCCAGGTCTCGGAAGTCGGCAGCGTGCTCTCGGTCGGTGACGGTATCGCCCGCATCCACGGCCTCGACCAGGTCCAGGCCGGCGAGATGGTGGAATTCGCCAACGGCATCAAGGGCATGGCGCTGAACCTCGAAGCCGACAACGTCGGCGTCGTGATCTTCGGTTCGGACTCGAACATCAAGGAAGGCGACCAGGTCAAGCGCACCGGCACCATCGTCGACGTTCCCGTCGGCAAGGGCCTGCTCGGCCGCGTGGTCGATGCGCTCGGCAACCCGATCGACGGCAAGGGCCCGATCGAGGCCGCCAGCCGCCAGCGCGTCGAGGTCAAGGCGCCGGGCATCATCCCGCGCAAGTCGGTCAACGAGCCGGTGCAGACCGGGCTCAAGGCGCTGGACGCCCTCGTCCCCGTCGGCCGTGGCCAGCGCGAGCTGATCATCGGTGACCGCCAGACTGGCAAGACCGCCGTCGCCATCGACACCTTCATCAACCAGAAGGGCGTGAACGCCGGCACCGACGAGTCCAAGAAGCTCTACTGCATCTACGTCGCCATCGGCCAGAAGCGCTCGACCGTCGCCCAGATCGTCCGCCAGCTCGAAGAGAACGGCGCGATGGAATACTCGATCGTCGTCGCCGCGACCGCGTCCGAGCCGGCGCCGCTCCAGTATCTCGCCCCCTACACCGGTGCGACCATGGGCGAATTCTTCCGCGACAACGGCATGCACGCGGTCATCGTCTATGATGACCTTTCCAAGCAGGCGGTCGCCTATCGCCAGATGTCGCTGCTGCTGCGCCGTCCGCCGGGCCGCGAAGCCTACCCGGGCGACGTGTTCTATCTCCACAGCCGCCTGCTCGAGCGCGCCGCCAAGATGAACGACGCCAACGGCGGCGGTTCGCTGACCGCGCTGCCGGTCATCGAGACCCAGGCCGGCGACGTTTCGGCCTACATCCCGACCAACGTGATCTCGATCACCGACGGCCAGATCTTCCTGGAAACCGGCCTGTTCTACCAGGGCGTCCGCCCGGCGATCAACGTCGGCCTCTCGGTCAGCCGCGTCGGTTCGGCCGCGCAGACCAAGGCGATGAAGAAGGTCTCCGGCTCGATCAAGCTGGAGCTGGCCCAGTATCGCGAAATGGCCGCGTTCGCCCAGTTCGGTTCGGACCTCGACGCCTCGACCCAGAAGCTGCTCAACCGTGGTGCCCGCCTGACCGAGCTGCTCAAGCAGCCGCAGTTCTCGCCGCTGCCGTTCGAGGAGCAGACCGTGTCGATCTTCGCCGGCACCAACGGCTATCTGGACAACATCCCGGTCGGCGACGTGACCCGCTACGAGGCCGAGATGCTCAGCTTCATGCGCGACCAGCACGGCTCGACCCTGGCGCTGATCCGCGACAGCCGCGATTTCGGCGACGATGCCAAGGCGCAGACGGTCGCCGCGCTGCAGGCTTTCGCCAAGCAGTTCGCCTGAGTCTGAAGGAACATTCCGTCGTCATCCCCGCGCAGGCGGGGATCCAGTCCGGACCGTTGCACTGGATTCCCGCTTTCGCGGGAATGACGAAAAAGAGGAACCGATAGAGTGGCTTCACTCAAGGAACTCAAGGGTCGGATCAACTCGGTCAAGTCGACCCAGAAGATCACCAAGGCCAAGCAGATGGTTGCGGCGGCGAAACTGCGCAAGGCGCAGACCGCTGCCGAGGCCGCGCGCCCATATGCCAGCCGCCTGGCGGACGTCATGGGCTCGCTCGCCAGCCGGATCGTCGTCAGCGAAAACTCGCCGAAGCTGCTCGCCGGCACCGGCAAGGACCAGGTGCACCTGCTGGTCGTCGCCAACTCCGACAAGGGGCTGGCCGGCGCGTTCAACTCGAACATCGTCAAGGCGGCGCTGACTAAGGCGCGCGAACTGGAAGCCACCGGCAAGACCGTGCTGTTCTACCTCGTCGGCCGCAAGGGCCGCGCGGTGATTCGCCGGGCCTACCCGAACGCGGTGCTGTCGATGTTCGACACGACCGACGTGCGCGAGCCTGGCTATGCCGAAGCCGAGCGCATCGCCGATGAAGTCGTCGCGCTCTACGAGGCCGGCAAGTTCGACGTCGCCCACCTGTTCTTCTCGACCTTCCGCTCGGTCCTGCTGCAGCAGCCGACCGAAGTGCAGATCGTCCCCGTCCCCGCGCCGACCGCTGCGGCGGGTGGCGAAGGCGCCGTGGTCGAGTATGAGCCGGACGAAGAGGAAATCCTCGCCGCGCTGCTGCCGCGTTACCTGAAGACCCGCATCTTTGGTGCGCTGCTGGAGAACATGGCGTCCGAGCAGGGCGCGTCGATGACCGCGATGGACAATGCGACCCGCAACGCCGGCGACCTCATCACCAAGCTGACCATCCAGTACAACCGCAGCCGCCAGGCCGCGATCACGACCGAACTCATCGAGATCATCGCCGGCGCCGAAGCGCTCTGACGACGACGTAAGAAGGCAAGGAACGAAACATGGCTACCGCCCCCGTCCTCAACCAGACCACCAATGGCAAGATCAGCCAGGTCATCGGCGCCGTCGTCGACGTGACCTTCGACGGCGAGCTGCCGGCGATCCTCACCGCGCTGACCACCGAGAACAACGGCTCGAAGCTGGTGCTCGAAGTCGCCCAGCACCTCGGCGAGAACACCGTGCGCACCATCGCCATGGACTCGACCGACGGCCTGACCCGTGGCCAGCCGGTGACCAACACCGGCGCGCAGATATCGGTCCCGGTCGGTCCGAAGACGCTGGGCCGCATCCTCAACGTCGTCGGTGACCCGATCGACGACAACGGACCGGTCGGCGCCGAGATGACCGCGCCGATCCACGCCGCGGCCCCGGAATTCGTCGAGCAGTCGACCGAAGCGGCGATCCTCGTCACCGGCATCAAGGTCATCGACCTGATCGCGCCTTATGCCAAGGGCGGCAAGATCGGCCTGTTCGGCGGCGCCGGCGTCGGCAAGACTGTGCTGATCCAGGAGCTGATCAACAACATCGCCAAGGGCCACGGCGGCGTCTCCGTGTTCGCCGGCGTCGGCGAGCGCACGCGTGAGGGCAACGACCTCTACCACGAGTTCCTCGAAGCCGGGGTCATCGCGACCGATGCCAATGGCAAGGCCACCTCGGAAGGGTCCAAGGTCGCGCTCGTGTTCGGCCAGATGAACGAGCCGCCGGGCGCCCGCGCCCGCGTCGCGCTCTCGGGCCTGACCATGGCCGAATACTTCCGCGACCAGGAAGGCCAGGACGTGCTGTTCTTCGTGGACAACATCTTCCGCTTCACCCAGGCCGGCTCGGAAGTGTCGGCGCTGCTCGGCCGTATTCCTTCGGCGGTGGGCTACCAGCCGACCCTGTCGACCGACATGGGCCAGCTGCAGGAGCGCATCACTTCGACCACCAAGGGCTCGATCACCTCGGTCCAGGCGATCTACGTGCCGGCAGACGACTTGACCGACCCGGCGCCGGCCACCTCGTTCGCCCACTTGGACGCGACGACGACGCTGAACCGCGCGATCTCGGAACTCGGCATCTACCCGGCGGTCGATCCGCTGGACTCGACCAGCCGCGTTCTCGAACCGCGCATCGTCGGCCAGGAGCATTACGAGACCTCGCGCCGCGTCCAGGAAACCCTGCAGAAGTACAAGTCGCTGCAGGACATCATCGCCATTCTCGGCATGGACGAGCTTTCCGAAGAGGATAAGCTGACCGTCGCTCGGGCGCGCAAGATCCAGAAGTTCCTGTCGCAGCCGTTCCACGTCGCCGAAGTCTTCACCGGCATCCCCGGCAAGTTCGTCCAGATCGAGGACACGGTGAAGTCGTTCAAGGCGGTCGTCGACGGCGAATACGACCACCTGCCCGAAGCCGCGTTCTACATGGTCGGCGGCATCGACGAGGCGATCGCCAAGGCCAAGAAGCTGGCCGAAGAGGCCTGAGAGCAAACGCCCCGGCCGGGCCAGGGCCGGGGCACCACAACCTCCCCTCCCGTTAACGGGAGGGGCCGGGGGAGGGCCTGTTGGGCTACCCTTTCCCGGCCAGATGACAAGCCCTCCCCGGCCCCTCCCGCAAGCGGGAGGGGGGATTAGAGGCCCGCCGGTAAACGGCGGGGAGTCAACGATGCCGCTCCACTTCGAACTCGTCACGCCCGCCCGCCTCGTCCGCTCGGAATCGGTCCACATGGTGGTCGTGCCCGGCACCGAAGGCGAATTCGGCGTGCTGGAAGGCCATGCGCCGTTCATGTCCACCGTCCGCGACGGCGCGGTCAAGGTCTACAAGACCGAGGGCGGCGTGCCGGAGGAAATCATCGTCCAGGGCGGTTTCGCCGAAGTCACGCCCAAGGGCCTGACCGTGCTTGCCGAGCACGTCGAGGGCTGAAGCCCGGCGAGATCGGTGCAAGGAAAGCGGCCTTCAGGGCCGCTTTTTTGTTGCGCGCAGGGTGTCCGGGTCAGTCCGAAACCGGTCTTGCCAGCAGGATGCCCGCCAGCGAGACCAGGCCGGCCGCGCTCATCAGCAGACCGACCCAGCCGCCGTGGCCCGAATCCGCTATCATCCGGGCGGCGATCGGCGTAACCGCGCCGCCGATGATGCCGCCGGCGGAAAAGGCGATGGAAATGCCGGAATAGCGCATGCGCACCGGGAACAGGGTCGGCAACCAGGCGCCGAGTGGCCCGTAGGCCAGGCCCATGGTGAACAGGCCCGCTGCCAATGTGATGAATGCCAGCAGCAGCGAGCCGGATTCCAGCCCGCTGCCAAACAGCGCGCCGACGATGACCGTCGCCACCATGCCCCAGGCGAGAACCCGCGCCGGGGTCGCCTTGTCAGACCAGACCGCAGCGACGAGGATGCCCAGCGCCAGGAACAGGTTGGACGCGAGCTGGACCGCCAGGAACCGCTCGCGCCCGAACCCGAGCGGCCCGGCGCCTTGCGACAGGGCGAAGGCGGTGGACATGTAGAAGATCGCGAAACAGGCGATCACCCCGGCTTTGCCGAGCAGGAGCGCGCGCCAGTGATCCCGCACCAAGGGCACCAGCGGCACGTTTTCCGCCGGGGTGTGTGCGAGTGCTTCGCGGAAAGCCGGTGTCTCGGCGATCCTCAGGCGGACCCACAGGCCGACGAACACGAGCAGGGCGCTGACCAGGAACGGCACCCGCCAGCCCCACGCCATGAACTGCGCATCGCTGAGGTTCAGCCCGAGCAGGAGGAACAGGCCGTTGGCGCAGAGAAAGCCGATCGGCGCGCCGAACTGCGGGGCCGAGCCGAACCGCGCCTTCCACCCGGGTGGGGCATATTCGACCGCCAGCAGTGCGGCGCCGCCCCATTCCCCGCCAAGCCCGAAACCCTGGCCGAAGCGCAGGACGCACAGCAGCATAGGCGCGATCCAGCCGACCTGGCGGTAGGTCGGCAGGAACGCGATCAGCAGCGTCGATCCCCCCATCAGCAACAGCGAGGCGACCAAAGTCGATTTTCGCCCGATCCGGTCGCCGAAATGGCCAAAGGCGATCGCGCCGATCGGCCGGGCAATGAAGGCGATGCCGAAGGCCGTGAACGACGAAATCGACTGCACGGCGGGCGAACTGGCGGGAAAGAACAGCGGGCCGAACACCAGCGCTGTGGCGGTGGCGAAGATGTAGAAGTCGTAGAATTCGACCGTGGTGCCGACCAGAGCGGCGATCAGCACGCGGGCGTGTTGCCGCAAGGGATTGATCGGGCCGGCAGCAGGCGCCCGTCCGAGGAGCGGGTCGGGGCGGACATTGACGGAGGGTTGGCTCATGGCCGGGCACGCTGGCGCGATTTGCGCCGCAGTCAAGCCAGGCCCCCTGATTTTCACCCGCGAAAGCAACAGCGCGAAGGGGCGCCGGTTGCCCGACGCCCCTCGTTGCGACCCTCCAGGCCTTGCTGGCGGTTCAGGGTTTCTTGTGCTTCTGCCCCTTGGTTGGCGCCGGCTGTTCGGCGGGTGGCGGCGGGGCAGTTGTGGTATCGGTCGGCGGCGGGGTGCCGGTAGTCGCCTCCGGAGCAGGAGCAGTCGCAGGTGCCGGGCCGGTCGGCGCCGCCGCGCCACCCTTGGCCGCTGCCAGCTGTGCCTCGATCGAGGTCCAGGCGGCAGTCCGCTGTTCCGGCGTCATTGCGAAAACCTGGGCGCGCTGGGCGTCGGACAGTGCGAACCAGCCTTCCTGCTGGCTCGGCGTGAGTGTCCAGAAATAGCTGCGATAGGCCGGGGTCATCGCATCGAACTGGGTCCGACGGGCAACCGGCCAGGCGTTGTAGGAGGCCTTCTGGGCGTCGGTCAGCGCGGCATCGGTGGCTGGCGCGGATGCGGCGGGAGGGGGGGTGGCCGAGCCGGCCGGTCCGGTGGTCTGCGCAACGGCGGTCGTCGCCAGCATCGCGCCCATGGCTGCGGCACCGGCAACAAGGGTCGTTTTCAGCATCGTGTTCTCCAAATGAAAAATCTCGTTTGTCCCCTGCGCCAGGTCAAACTGGGTTGCCGGCGGGTCTACTTCCAGCCTGGTGCGACAGGCGGGCTGCTCTCAGGGGTGAGCGGAGCCCGCCAAAATCCCGGTCGCGACGAGGCGCCCCGGGGCGATGACGGGCCGTTTGAACTGCCGGAGAAGGAAAGGGGTGTCGGCAGGCCGACACCCCCCCGCCTCGCTCCGGCAGGCTGTGATCGGTGGCCCGGGGAAGGAGCGAGGACTTGCTCGAGCCATCCGGTATGGGTCAGCGCCCGCCCGGATTGCGGCATTCATCCTGCTGACGGCTGCGGCAGACCGGATACTGGCGGGGCGCGGCCGGCGGTGTCGCGGCTCCGCTGCCCATCGCCCCGGTTGCGGCAGTGGCGCCGGTGGTGCTATCCGCCGGCATGCCGGACATTGCGCCCGCCGAACCGTTGGCGGTGGTCGCCGGATCCGTGGTTCCGGCGGTGGCCGATCCATCGACCGAACCGGTGGCCGGCATTCCGGCCGTCGCGCCGGGAGCGCCACTGTCGACCGCTTGCGCCATGGCAACGCCGCCGGTGGCCAGCAATGCCGCCCCGCCCAGGATAAGCAACTTGTTCATGATCGTTCTCCAGTTGGAGCGGGCTTTGCCGGCCCGCAATCACCAGCGTTACGCGGTGCAGACGCAGCGGTTCCCGGTCCAACGACGAGCAGTCACCCAGGCCGGTCCAATCGATGCCCGTTCACTGGTCGGCCTGGCCGGCGGGACGGCCCGGCCAATAATCCAGGGGTCGGTTGCCATGATTGCGACCAGCTTCGCGCGGATTGACGCATTCGTCGGTGATGGTCCGGCTGCACAGCGGATAGGCGCGCGGCTCGGCGCCCATGGGCGAGGCCGGGGCCATGATGTCCGCCGTGCCCTGCATCGGCATCGACGCGGCATTGGCGGCATCGGCACCGGCCCCGTCGGGCGCCGGTTGAGCGATGGCCGCGCCGCCGGCCCCCGCGAATGCCAGCGCGGCGGTGATTGCGAGTCTGCGCATGGGCAATCTCCTCAGGTTCGTCTCGGCCCGCTTCCGGTTCTACCGCGCGTTGCGGCAAAGGTTCCGCCTGCTTCACCTTGCGCGGGCGGTCACCGTTCACTAGGTGTTCCAGCGATGTCGGAATACGCCCCTCCCGCCCCCCATGGTGAGGCCCTGCTCGCCTCGCTCAATCCGCCGCAGCGCGAAGCCGTGCTGGCGACCGAAGGTCCGGTGCTGATGCTGGCCGGCGCCGGCACCGGCAAGACCGCGGCGCTGACCAGCCGGCTGGCCTGGCTGGTCAGCCAGCGCCTCGCCTGGCCGAGCGAGATCCTCTGCGTCACCTTCACCAACAAGGCGGCGCGGGAGATGCGCGAACGGGTCGGCCAGCTGATCGGCCCGGCGGTTGAGGGTATGCCGTGGCTGGGCACGTTCCACTCGATCGCCGCCAGGATGCTGCGGCGCCATGCCGAGCTGGTCGGGTTGCAGTCGAACTACACGATCATCGACACCGACGACCAGCTGCGCCTGCTCAAGCAGCTGATCCAGGCCGAGGGGCTGGACGAGAAGCGCTGGCCCGCGCGACAACTCGCCGCCTGCCTCGACCGCTGGAAGAACCGGGGCCTGCTGCCGGCCGACATCGACGCCGGCGAGAGCGAGGCTTACGCTAACGGCAAAGGGCAGCATTTCTACCGGCTCTACCAGGACCGGCTGAAGAGCCTCAACGCCTGCGATTTCGGCGACCTCCTGCTGCACATGCTGACCATCCTGCGCACGCACCGCGATGTGCTGGAGCATTACCAGCAGCGGTTCAAATACGTCATGGTCGACGAATACCAGGACACCAACCAGGTCCAGTACCTGTGGCTCCGGCTGATCGCCCAGACCCGCAAGAACATCTGCGTGGTGGGGGACGACGACCAGTCGATCTATTCCTGGCGCGGCGCCGAGGTGGCCAATATCCTGCGGTTCGAGCAGGATTTCCCCGGCGCCAAGGTGATCCGGCTCGAACAGAACTACCGCTCAACCCCGGACATCCTCGCCGCCGCCTCGCACCTGATCGGTGCCAACTCGGAGCGCCTCGGCAAGACGCTGTGGACCGAGCGCAATGGCGGCGACAAGGTCCGCGTCATCGGCGTCTGGGACGGGCCGGAGGAAGCGCGCCGCGTCGGCGAGGAGATCGAGCGGCTGGAGCGGGAAGGCGCGCCGCTGGACCGGATCGCCATTCTCGTGCGCGCCCAGTTCCAGACCCGCGAGTTCGAGGACCGCTTCATCGCCATCGGCCTGGCCTACAAGATCGTCGGCGGGTTCCGCTTCTACGAGCGCGCGGAGATCCGCGATGCGCTGGCCTACCTGCGGCTGATCGCCCAGCCCAGCGACGATCTCGCCTTCGAGCGGATCATCAACACCCCCAAGCGCGGCCTGGGGGACAAGGCGCTGGAACGCCTCCATCGCACGGCGCGGACCGGCCAGATGCCGCTATCCAAGGCGGCAATCGCGATCGTCGATACCGACGAGCTGCCGGCCCGCGCCCGCTCGACCGTGCTCGCCCTGATGCGCGATTTCGTCCGCTGGCGCGACCTCGCGGCGACCGCGAGCCCCGCCGAATTGGCCCGCACGGTGCTGGACGAATCGGGCTATACCGCGATGCTTCAGGCGGAACGCAGCGCCGAGGCGGCGGGTCGGCTGGAGAACCTGTCCGAACTTGCGCGGGCGATGGAGGAATACGAGACGCTGGGCGATTTCCTCGAACACGTCAGCCTGGTCATGGACAACGAGAATGCGGAGGATACGGAAAAGGTCACGATCATGACCATCCACGCTGCCAAGGGCCTGGAGTTCGACAACGTGTTCCTGCCCGGCTGGGAAGAAGGCGTGTTCCCCTCACAACGCGCGATGGACGAGGGCGGCCTGGCCTCGCTGGAGGAGGAACGCCGGCTCGCCTATGTCGCCATCACCCGCGCGCGGCGGATGTGCACGATCCTCCATGCCGCCAACCGGCGCATCTATGGCCAGTGGACCAGCTCGATCCCCAGCCGGTTCATTGCCGAGCTGCCCGATGCGCACGTCAATTCAGAAAGCACGCTTTCCGGGGGCGCCTCGCTGTGGCGCGCGCAGTGGTCGGAACACACCGATCCGTTCGCCGATGTCGCCCGCGCGCAACCTTCCCGCATCGTCACCCGCGGCCCCGGCTGGCAACGCGCCGCCGCCCAAACGTTCGATGCGGCGCCGAAGCGTGTGGCCGAAAGCACCCGCAGCGCCGCCAGCTTCGCCAGCAAGCCCCGCGCCGACCTCCGCATCGGTGACCGGGTAATCCACGAGAAGTTCGGCGAAGGCACGATCGCCACGCAGGAGGGCAACAAGCTGGAAATCGACTTCGAGGCGGCCGGTCGCAAGCGGGTGCTGGACAGCTTCGTGCGCCCGGCCTGATCGCGTTCGGCGCGCGGCAGAACGCTCAGGTCAGACTGTCGCCAACCCCGACGTGCTTGCCGCGGGTGACATAGACGCGGTCACCCAGCCGCACCGTGGCGAACAGCTTGCGTGCGAATTCGAGCGGTACGCCGATGCAGCCGTGGCTGGCATAGCCGTTCTGCACGTTCGTGGCGTGAATGGTCACGCCGTCGTTGGTCAGCCGCAGCATGTAGGGCATCGGCGCGTCGTAGAGGTTGGAGACGTGGTCCTTGCTCTTCTGGCTGATCGGGAACACGCCGGTCGGCGTCGGCTTTTCCTGGGTCCCGAGCAGGACGGCGGCAGTGCCGATCTCGTAGCCGTTGCGGAAGATCGATATGACCCGGGCATCGAGATCGACGGTGATCACGCGGGCGCCGGTGGCCGGCGCGCCGCTTTCGTCCCAGTGCCATTCACCGTAGCGGATGACGCCCTCGATCGGCAGGACGCGGCGGATGACCAGCTCGGGCACCGGATCGGCACGGGCCGGCACCGGCGACGCAGCGGAAGGAGTGGGTGCGGGAGTGGGAGCAGGCTCGGGCCGCGCATAGTCGGCGCCTGCCGTTGCTGCGGCGAGCGCGGCTGGCGCTGCCATGATCTGCTCGCCGTAATGCGGGGTGTGATCGGCAAAGGTCATGCCGACGCCGACCGCCGCCACCGCCATCGTTGCCGAAGCCAAGAGGGTGACTTCACCCGCCGTGTATCGCATGTTGCCCACGCTCTCTGCGCGATCGTCAATCGCTCGCGCCAATCGTTACCAAGGATGGTTAACGATATAATGCCTGGGACGGATCGCCGCCAGTCGCTTGCCCGCCCGCCTCTGTCCCGCTCCGGGACCGTCAGCCGTGCGCGCCGAACTCGCCGGCGATGGCGGTGCCGATCCTCAGCGCCAGGTTGTAGCAGCGTTCGATCGGATCAATCGTGTCGCGGCGGATGGCGTCATAGCTGCTGGCGCCTTCGTCGGGATAGTCGGTCGGCGGGGTGACGGTGAAATCGTCGAGCCGGGGGAAGCTGGTGGGAAACGCGCGGCGAAGCTGGCCGAGCGCCTCGTCGATCCGCAGGGTGAAGACCATTTCCAGCACGTCTTCGCGGCTGATGTCGTTGGCGCGGCTGAACTGGGGGACGGAAACGGCGCGCAGGAACATGTGCTGGAACAGGGCGAGGCGCAGGGCCTGGAGCACGCCGAGCCGGCGGCGGTGCCGCTCCCGATCCGGCAGGGGAACGTCGTCCGGGATCAGGGCGAGCAGCTTGTGCAGCTTCAGTGCATCGACCCTGAGCCGGGTGGCGAGCCGGCGATAGACACCGAAGCGGTCGTCGCTGGTCAGGTATTCGGCCAGTGCCAGGCAGGCCGGCGCGATATGCGCCTCGTCGCCACGATAGGGGCGGCTGGCCCAGTATGCGGAGTTGAACAGTTCGCCGAACGCGGTGACCGTCTTGATCGAGGCGAGCGCATTGGCGGCGCGGACCAGGCGGACCATCTGCCGGCCACGTTCGCTTTCCGCCAGGAGGCCAGCGATTTCCTCGACATTGCCATCCGCCGCAGTGCCGAAGCCGGCGATGACGTTGACCGGGTAGCCGAGCTGCTGGAGGATGGCGTTGTGCGGGATGGCGCGGATCTGGCGCAGGTTCATCGCGCGGTCCGCCGAGATGTCGGACTGGCGGCGGGACTTGCGGCTGCCGGTGTCGTTGAGCAGGCCGAGGCCGAAGGCGGTGACGGCGCGGGCATAAGTCGCGCTGGCGAGGTGCTGCTGCTGGACGCGGCGGATCGCCCGGTAGAAATCGAGGCTGATGTCGGTCCGGCGGTAGAACGGGTCGGTCGGCGCGTAGGGGTCGGTCTCGGCCGGGCACAGCTCGACGATGCGGCTCAGGGTGGCGAGCGCGAGTTCGTCGGTGCCGAAGAACAGGTAGCCGTCGCCGCCCTGGAACGAGACTTCGGGTTCGAGCCGGATGCCGGCGCGCATGAAGCGGCGCCGTGCCCAGGGCGAGAGCGGCCAGGACAGGCGGTCGGCCATCGAGATCGGGTGCGCGCCCCGGCCCATGCTTTCGCCATGGGTGTTGAAGATCAGCGCCGCGACATCGGTCATCCGGTGCTCGGCCATGACCTCGGCGAGGCGGCCCTGGAGGCGCTCGATGGCGAGCGCGGCGGGGATCTGGCCGACGAAGCGGCCGGCATCGGAAAAGCCGGTCTGGATCGCGACCCGGCCGCGCAGCCTCGCATAGTCGCGGTATTCCGGCTCCGCCAGCAGGGCTTCAAGGAAGCGGCCACCGTGTTCCAGCGCCGATTCAGTCTCGAACAGGGGCGAGACATCGACTTTGTCGGCGACGCCGAACAGGCGGGCGAAATAGAGCGCGGCGAGCACCGTCGAGGGCTGTTCGCACTCGGCCACCAGCATGCGGATCGGCGCATCGGCATCCACGTGGTGGAGGATCTGCGCCATGATCAGGAACTGGCGCACGGCGGTGGAATTCTCGATTGCCAGCGCGGCGAGGTTCGAGCGCAGCGGCTTCGCCTCGACCACCAGCGCCCGCATCCTCACCAGCGCCGCCTGGCTGGCAAGATCGAGCGTCCCTTCCGGGTCGACGCGGCGGCGGATGGCGTTCTGCAGTTGGGAATTGTTGACCCGGAAATGGACCCAGCCCATGCCGAGGCCATCGGCGCGCATCGCGGCGGCCACCGTCAGCAAGGTGTGCGCGGCATCGTCGTCACTGGCGGCAAGGGATTCGATCTCGGCGATCACGGAGGCGAGGCTGGTCAGCTTGTCCGGGTGATCGGCGGCGAAATCGTTGGCCAGCGCCGACAGCACCGCCGGATCGTCGAGCGTGCCACCGAAGCGGCCCGCCATGGTCTGCGCATAGTTCGCGGCGGCATCGAGCCGGGCGGCGAGCGGCGGCGCGGCCTGGGCCAGTTGCGCGGCATAGGCGGCGAGGCGCTGGGCTTTTTCCTCCAGGCGATAGCGCAGGCAGGTCTGCCAGCCGATGTCGGTGCGCCCGTCCATGTCGTAGCCGACCCAGGTGGCGAGGCGGAACGGCAGCGGCTTCAGCGCGCGCCACTTGTCCGGCCAGCGCTGGCGGGCGGAGTCGAGCAGCAGCGCGGTCATCTCGTCGCGCGCGCGCTGGGCACGGGCCATGGCATCCATGGCGGCGGCGTGTTCGTAGTCGAGCGTGATCGTGTCGCGGTCGTTTGGGGCAACGCAGACGCTCGCCTCGCTGGTGTCCCCGGCGGTGGCGGCAGCGGCGACGGCGGCCGATTGCGCCTTGCTCAGGAGGAACGTCGGATGGGCGGTGAACACGACATGGGCTGCGGGACGCGCCCAGCGGGCGGCGAAGGCGGCGAAATCGCCCCCCTCCCCCAGCGCCTTCAACCGCGCGAGATTGTCCGCCGGGGCGACCGGGGTCACCAGCCGCAACAGGCGGCGGCTGCGGGTCTGCAGGCCGTCGCACTCCAGTTCGGCGACCAGCGCCTCGACCGCGTCGAGGCCCAACGTCCCGCCCTCGATCCGCCGCGACAGTTCCAGGCTCAACTGGAAGACCGGGTTGAACATCGGCGTTTCCGCCGTGCGCGCATGCAGCGCCTGCAGCCGGTCATCGAGCTCTTCGAGCATGCTCATGGCCGCAGCGCCGCCGCTGCCCGGGCCGCCGCCTCGATAGCCTGAGGGTCCGGCTCGCCCCCTTCGACTTCGCTCAGGGCAGGATTGGGGACGATCCACGATCCGCCGACGCAGAGGACCGCATCGAGCGCCAGCCATTGCGGCGCAGTGGCGAGGGTAATGCCGCCGGTCGGGCAGAACCGGGCCATGCCGAACGGCGCGGCGATGGCCTTGAGCGCGGCAATGCCGCCGCTGGCCTCAGCCGGGAAGAACTTGAAGCGGGTCAGCCCGAGTTCCAGACCGAGCATGATGTCCGCCGCGTTGGCGATGCCCGGCAGGAACGGGACACCGCTTGCGACCGCCGCCTTGCCCAGGCTCGGCGTCAGGCCCGGCGAAACGATGAATTCGCTGCCGGCCGCCAGCGCCGCGTCGAGGTCCGCCGGCGACAGCACGGTACCGGCGCCGACGATGGCGCCCGGCACCTGCTTCATCGCGCGGATGACGTCGAGCGCCGCCGGCGTGCGCAGGGTCACCTCCAGCACCGGCAGGCCGCCGGCCACCAGCGCCCGGGCAATCGGCTCGGCATGGGCGACATCGTCGATCACCAGCACCGGGATCACCGGCGCGGCCTTCATCACTGCCTCGATATCCTTCACGCGAATTCCCCGGCAAATGCCGCCGCCGCGCCATAAAGCCCGGGCTGCGGATGGACGATGAGCTTGACCGGCAGCGATGCCATCAAACCGGCGAACCGCCCCTTGGCGGCAAATCTCGCGGCGAAGCCGGAACGAGCGATGCGATCCGCCAGCCGCTGCGCGACCCCACCGGCGATGACCACGCCGCAAGCCCCCTGGGCCAGCGCCAGATCCCCGGCGACCGAGCCGAGCGACAGGCAGAAGCGCTCGACCGCCGCCACGGCCAGCGGGTCCTCGCCACTGGCGGCCCGGGTCCAGATCGCCTTGTCCTCGGCTGGGACCACCGGCTGGCCCTCCATCGTCGCCAGGGTCTCGTAGATCGCGACGATGCCGGGGCCGGAGACCACCCGCTCGGCCGAGACCCGGCGGTGGCGCGGGCGCAAGCGCGCGAGAATCGCATCGTCCACCGCGTCCACCGGCGCGAAATCGATATGGCCGCCTTCCGTCGCCTGCACGCGGTAGGCGCCCCGGCCATCCCGCCAGACATGGGCGACGCCCAGCCCCGTCCCCGGCCCGACCACGCTCAGCGTGCCGGACGGCGGCAGGTCGATCTCCGGCCCGGCGAGATGGCGCAAGTGCTCCGGCGCGGCGCGGGCGACGGCATGGCCAACGGCCTCGAAGTCGTTGACCAGGACGATGCGATCCATGCCGAGCCGCTGTTCCAGGCCCTCGCGCCGGATCGACCAGTGCGGGATGCTGGCGAAGGTGATCGTTTCGCCGGTTACCGGCCCGGCCAGCGCAAGCGCCGCATCGCGGGGCAGCGGACCACCGTGGAGCCGCCGGAATTCGGCCCAGGCGCTGTCGAAGCTGGCGTGAGCCTGAGAGCCGAGGACCAGCGGCTCGCCCAGTTCGATGCCGGTTTCCGATACGCTCGCCTGAGCAAACCGCGCGTGGGTGCCGCCGAGATCGATGGCGACGAGTTCGGTCACAGGCCTGCCGCATCCAGCATCGCCGATCCGCCGCTCTCGGCACTGCCGGCGCCCACGCGGAACATGGCGAACAGTTCGCGGCCCATGCCTGCGGCCTCGCCGGGGGCTGCCGCCGGCTCGCGTCCGGCCAGATCGGCGGTCGTCTCCAGCACCCCGGTCTGCGCGCTCAGCCGGACCACGTCGCCATCCCGCAGGAGAGCGAGTGGGCCGCCGCCCAATGCCTCGGGCGTCACGTGGATCGCCGCCGGGACTTTGCCGCTGGCACCCGACATGCGGCCATCGGTGACCAGCGCGACCCGGTGGCCGCGATCCTGCAGGACGCCGAGCGGCGGGGTCAGCTTGTGCAGTTCCGGCATGCCGTTGGCGCGCGGGCCCTGGAAGCGGACGACGACGACGACATCGCGGTCCAGCTCGCCGGCGGCAAACGCGGCGGCGACCGCCTCCTGGCAATCGAACACCCGGGCCGGCGCCTCGATGGTCCAGCGTTCCTCGTCCACCGCGCTGGTCTTGAACGTGCCGCGCCCGAGGTTGCCGGAGACCAGCCTCATGCCGCCATCGGGCGAGAACGGCGCCCACGCCGGCCGCAACATGCTCTCGTCACCGCTCGCCGCCGGGGCCGGCTTCCATCCCAGAACATCATCGCTGTCCACCGTCGGCTCCTCGGCATAGCAGGCCATGCCGCCATCCCACACGGTCAGGACATCGCCATGGGCCAGGCCGGCATCGAGCAGTTCGCGCACGACCCAGGCCATGCCGCCGGCGGCGTGGAACTGGTTCACGTCCCCTGCCCCGTTGGGATAGACCCGCGCGATCAGCGGCACGACCGAGGACAGTTCGTCGAGATCCTGCCAGTCGAGCACGATCCCGGCGGCCCGCGCCATCGCCGGCAGGTGGATGGCATGGTTGGTCGACCCACCGGTCGCCAGCAGGCCGACGCAGGCGTTGACGATGGCCTTCTCGTCGACGACGCGGCCAAGCGGGCGGTAGTCCTCGCCATCCTTGCCGATTGTCGCCAGGCGGTGCACCGCCGCGCGCGTCAGTTCGCCGCGCAGCCTGGTCCCCGGCGGGACGAAGGCGGCGCCGGGGACGTGCAGGCCCATCATCTCCATCATCATCTGGTTGGAGTTGGCGGTGCCATAGAACGTGCAGGTGCCGGGCGCATGATAGCTGGCGCTTTCGCTGGCGAGCAGTTCGGCGCGACCGACCTTGCCCTCGGCATAAAGCTGGCGGACCTTCTGCTTTTCCTTGTTGCCGATCCCCGAGGGCATCGGCCCGCCCGGCACGAACACCACCGGCAGGTGGCCGAAGCGCAAGGCGCCGATCAACAGGCCGGGGACGATCTTGTCACAAATGCCGAGGCAGGCGGCGCCGTCGAACATCGCGTGGCTCAGCGCGACGGCGGTGGACAGCGCGATCACGTCGCGGCTGAACAGCGACAGTTCCATGCCGTCGAAGCCCTGGGTGACGCCATCGCACATCGCCGGCACGCCGCCCGCCACCTGGGCGGTGGCGCCAACCTCGCGGGCATAGAGCTTCATCGCCTCGGGGTAGCGACCATAAGGCTGGTGGGCGGAAAGCATGTCGTTGTAGGCGGTGACGATCCCGAGATTGACCCGGCCACCGACGATCGCCGGCTTGTCCTCGCCGGAGGCGGCGAAGCCATGGGCGAGGTTGGAGCAGGAGAGGAAATTGCGGTCCCCATGCTTGTCCGCTTCGCGCGCGATGAGATCGAGGTAGCGGCCGCGCGTGGGCGCGGACCGCTCGACGATCCGCGCGGTGACGCGGGCGACGGTGTCATTGAGCTTACTCATGCCAATCAACCCCGTTGCGCGCCGCCAGTGCCACGGCTGCGGTCGGTCCCCAGGTCCCGGCGGTATAGGGCTGCGGCGAAACGCCGCTGGCGGTCCATGTCGCGCGGACGCCGTCGATCCACTGCCATTGCGCCTCGACTTCGTCGCGCCGGACGAACAGGGTCTGGTCACCCTCGATCAGGTCGAGCAGCAGCCGCTCGTAGGCAATGCGGCGCTGCGGGCCGGCAAACACGTCGGGCAGCGCGATGTCGAGCGGCACCTGGCGCAGGCGCAGGCCCTGGCGGTCCAGTCCGGGCACCTTGACCATCAGCGACAAGGTCAGGTTTTCCTCCGGCTGGATGCCGATCAGCAACTGGTTGGCATGGGGCCGGGTGCCGGGGAAGATCACGTGCGGCACCGGCCGGAAGCGGATCATGATCTCGGTCGCCCGCTTCGGCAGGCGCTTGCCGGTGCGCAGATAGAACGGCACGCCCTTCCACCGCCAGTTGTCGAGATGGGCCTTGATCGCCACGAATGTCTCGGTGTCGGAAGGCTTGCCCAACTCCTCGGCATAGCCTGGCACCGCCTCTCCCTTCACCGCGCCGGAGGCATATTGGCCGGTCACCGTCTCGTCCGGCAGGACCGGGCGCAGCGAACGCAGGACCTTGACCTTTTCGTCGCGCACGGCCGTCGCCGCATAGGACACCGGCGGCTCCATCGCCACCAGGGCGAGGAGTTGCAGCATGTGGTTCTGCACCATGTCGCGCAGCGCGCCGGCGCCGTCGTAGAAGCCGACCCGGCCCTCCAGCCCGACGGTTTCGGCCACGGTGATCTGCACGTGCTCGATGTGGGTGGAATTCCACAAGGGCTCGAACAGCACGTTGGCGAAGCGCAGCGCCAGCAGGTTCTGCACCGTCTCCTTGCCCAGGTAGTGATCGATCCGGAAGATCCGCTCCTCAGGGAAAGCCGCCGAAACCGCATCATTGATGTGGCGGGACGAGGCAAGATCGGTGCCCAGCGGCTTTTCCAGCCCGATCCGCACGTTCTCGCCAGCAAGGCCGCTCGCCACCAGCCCGGCGATGGTCGGCTCGAACAGGCTCGGCGCGGTCGACAGGAAGATCGCCAGGCCCTGCTTGGGCGTTCCCACCTTTTCCGCGACGGTGCCGAAGCCGGCCGTGTCGTTGGCGTCGAGATTGGCATAGCGCAGCCGGTTGAGGAACACCGCCACGCCGCCGCGCCGGTCGGGCGGCAAGTACTTCTCGAGCGCGGCGCGGGCGAACTGGCGGAACCCGGCATCGTCCATCTCGCTGCGCGCGGTGCCGACGATCTCCAGCCGCGGATCGAGCAGCCCATCGGCGTCGAGCGCGCACAGGGACGGCAGCAACATGCGCTGCGAGAGATCGCCAGTGGCGCCGAACAGCAGCAGTCGGTCAGCAGTGAAGCCCATGAGCGTCGTCTTGCCCCCTGTTGTCCGCCTTTTGCGGAAGGCCATACGGCCAGCCCGCTGGCGGCTGCATGCTATCAGTCCCCGTGTCCCCAAGCCATATGCCCGGCAACGCGCCAGCGCGCGCGAATACGAATTAAACGCCCCCGTAAACGCCTGCGCCCGGCCTGACGTTCCTGGGTCCACGTCGCCAAACCCGGCCTTGCACAACCCCCCACACCCCGCTAGGGCGCCCACCTGTCCAGAGCATGCGGAGCGGTGGCCGAGTGGTCGAAGGCGCTCGCCTGGAAAGTGAGTATACGTCAAAAGCGTATCGAGGGTTCGAATCCCTCCCGCTCCGCCACCTAATCTTGATTTTTATGATAAAAATCAAGATTTGCGCCGTTACCCATAATTCAGCCCACGATAGCGCGGCGGTAGCAAACGAATTGCCGCGAACGGCTGCGATCATGTGGTCGCGCAACGTATGCTCCCAGGCATTGCTTGCGAGCAAGAAGGCCGGCGGCAGGTTATCCGACAACTGCAAAGCTTTCCCGTCGTCATTTCTGAACGCTTGCGACCCAGACGGCGGCCCCCTCCTCGCCGTCCGCCAATAGTGCCAGCCTATCCAAGGCGTCCGCGAAAAACAAAGGTCGGCCGGGCCTGGCGCCTGCAAGCCTCGTATCCACCTTTGGAGTTCGGCATCCAACTGCTGACTGGCTGACATTGCCACGATACCATCTGGCAGTGCATGCCCGACAGCTGGCTGTCGAACCGCATCTGCAAATCTTGCGACGACGTCGTCGATGACTGTTGCGAGGCATGGAACAAGCCTGTCGATCAGCCGTGGCATATGATGACCATCGGTCGCCGCAAACGGGCGCGTAGATCATGATCCGTGCGGGTTGGTATGACAACGCCGCTATGGGATATCAGAGCTGTCAGCCGGATTTTCTGTATTTCATCAAATTGCGCTGCTACTCCTCGCCAATGTTCGAGCAACTTCTGACACCGGCCTACGCTGTCTTTGCGGCGAGTTTCGTGTTGATGATTGGGATCGGCCTGGTCGAGGCGGTTGGCCTTGGGATTGGCCATTTCGATCTTGATCTCGAGATTGGCGAGCCGGACGGCTGGGTCGTGCTCGACTGGCTGGGGTTTCGCAGCGGACTGCCCATTCTGGTCTGGGTGACTTCGCTGCTTGGCTGTTTCACCCTCACCGGGCTGGCGCTGCAACAGGCGGCAGAGGCAGTGTTCGGCGTGGCGATGCCCTGGGTAGTTGCAGTGCCCGTTGCTCTGATGGCAGGGCTCGTGGCGAATGCCTTCGCTTCGGGCATGGTTGCGCGGTTCATGCCCGAGTTCGAGACAACGGTCGTCGACCGAGAAGCGCTGCTGCGGCGTCGAGCGACGGTGCTCGAGGGCGAAGCCCGACGCGGCGCACCAGCACGGGCCAAGGTAGTCGACCAGCACGGGCAGGCGCACTACGTCATGGTCGAGCCCCATGATGACGGCGACTCTCTCGGCCAGGGCGAGAGCGGGCTGCTGGTGCGCCAGGACGGGCCGCTGTTCTTCATCATCCCCGATCGCGGGACGCGCCTCGCGGCGATTCAGTAACCGGCCTGGCCCGGATTTCAGGAGGAGTGCTTGATGCCTGCATCGTTGATCAACATACTTGTCTATGCGGGGATCATCCTCGTCGCCCTGATCGTGATCGGGATCATCCTGACCCGTCTGTACCGGCGGGCGACCAAGGACGTGGCGTTGATCCGGACGGGCTTTGGCGGCGAGAAGGTCGTGCTCAACGGCGGCATCATGGTGATCCCGGTGCTGCACGAGCTGATGCAGGTGCGGCTTTCGACAGTGAAGCTCGAGGTTTCGCGGCTGAACAAGGACGCGCTGATCACGTTGGACAAACTGCGGGTCGATGTCGTCGGGCTTTTCCACATCAAGGTCAAACCGGATGCTCAATCCATTGCCGCAGCAGCACAGACCCTCGGCGATTCGGTCAACAACCCCGATGCGGTAAAGTCGCTGCTCGACGGCAAGCTGGTTTCGGCACTCCGTTCGGTCGCGGCGACGATGACCATGGAGCACCTGCACGCCAACCGCGCCGACTTCATCCAGAAGGTGCAGGAAGCGCTGATGACCGACCTGGACATGAACGGGTTTCAGCTCGAGTCGGTCAGCATCACCCATTTCGATCAGACCGCTTTCGAGCACTTCAACGAGAACAATGCCTTCGATGCCGAGGGTCTGACCGTGCTGACGAGGACGATCGAGGAGCGGAAAAAGATCCGCAACGATATTGTGGCGACCAACCGCGTCGAGATCGAGCAGCGGAACCTCGATGCCAACAACCAATCGCTGGCGATCGCGCAGGAAGCCGAGCAGGCGCGGCTGGCACAGGAGCAGACACTGGCGGCCTGGCGTGCCGAGCAGGCGACGGCGATCGCCACCGCCGAGGCTGAGCAGACTCGCCTCGCCGAGATCGCCCGCATCAGCGCCGAGCAAGCCAAGACGGTAGCCCAGACCGAGGCGGACAAAGTCGTTCAAACCGCTAACATCTCGCGTGACGGGGCGATCCAGACTGCAACCATCGAGCGCGACCGCAACATCGAGCTCGCGAGGATCACGACGGCGGTGCAAACTGCGCAGAAGTCCGAGGAGGAATCCACCGCGACCGCCGCCGCCAACGAGGCGCGGGCGCTGGCCGTAAAGGCCGAGGAAAGCGTTCAGACCGCCAAGGCAACCGAGATCGCCAACCGTAACAAGAACGTGGCGGTGATCGCGGCGACGCAGCGGGCACAGGAAGAGGCAGTGCAGATCACGGTCGCCGCAACTGCCGAAAAGGAAGCTGCGGATGCGCGAGCCGCTGCCTTGCGCACTGAGGCGGCAGCCGAGGCGGAAGCCGAGAAACTGCGAGCCGAGGGCCGCGCGGCAGCCTTTTCAGTTGATGCAGCTGGTCAGACCGCGCTCAACGAGGCGACCAACGTGCTCAGCGCCGAGCAGACCGCTCTGCTGCTGCGCAAGGCCATGCTGGAGGCGTTACCGGCGATCATCACCGCAGCGGGCAAGCCGATGGAGCAGATCGACAGGATCTCGATCGTCGATGCGCGCGGGCTGCATGGCGAAGCAGCGGGCGGCGATGGTTTGGGCGGGGCGGGAAACCTCGCCGATGCCGCGGTGGCTGCGGCGATGAAATACCGGGTCGGCGGGCCGCTGATCGATGCGCTGATGGCCGAGCTGGGCATGTCCGGAGGAAGCCTCGGCGGCCTTCTGGCGGGCGCGGCAGCGCCGGTCGGAGCGGCGCCGCCCCCAGGTGACGATGTGGATGGGGAAATTGCGCCGGCCTGACGGGTGCCGGTCAATTCTCTCGCCGGTCGGCCAGGCCGATCGCCTTGCCCCGCGCGTCCAGGTAGCGGCTGCGGATCGCCAGCGCGTCGAGCTGGCCCGCGGCGGCGGCGGTGCCGATCTGTTCGAGTTCGCGGGTGATCGACGCGAGACCGGCCTGCAATTGCTCGATCGGGGTCGATCCGGCATGCTGCTGCCGGGTCAGCGCGTCGGGAATGCTGGTGTAGCTGCCCACGAGTGCGGGAAGGTCCTCGCCGAGCAGTCTCTGGACGTGGTTGGCGACCGGGTCGTTTGCCTCGAGACGGCACAACTGCGGGGCAAACTCCTCGATCCTGACCTGAAGCAGATCGACCATCTCCTGGGCCGGCGGCGGCAGCAGGCGGTGTTGGCTTTCCAACCAGACCTGGGTCTGGCCCAGCCGTCCCGGCAGATCCATGGCGCCGGCCTTGTTGACGGCAAGGGTCCGGGTGCGCGGGTAGATCGCAAACACCATGAATGCCGCGATCATCGCGAAGAACGTGAAGATGACCTCGGCAGCGCCGAGGCCATCCGTCAGGATCGCCTGGACCGCAACCGCCACAAGGATCGCGCTGCTGGCGAGGCTCGCGCGCTTGAGCCGCCTGAGCCGGTGGCGCCAGCGTTGCCCGCGCGCCTTGCTCAACCGACGGGAGCGAAGGCGGCGCAGTTCACGAGGCGTCAGACCGTGGAGCACCGTCGGCGGGTCCTGCATGGGGTGACCCTGCTCAGTCCAGCGCTTTCAACAGACCGGGATTCGCCGCTGGCGCCGAGCCCTGGGCCTGGCCTTCGGCACGGGCAATGTATTCCTTCGACTTTTCGACCTCGCCCTCGAGCGTGCTGACGGTCTGCTTCATCGAATCGAGCGCCTTGAGCTTGAACGTGTCTATGCTGTCCATCGTTGCGTAGATGGTCTGGAAGGCGCGGCTCAGCGTTTCCAGGGGAACTGTGGCGTTGACGGCCTGTTCGTGGATGCGGGCGGTGTTGTCCCGCATCATCTGGCCGGTAGCATCGATGATCTTCGCCGTGGTGGTGTTGAGAGCGGTGACCTGATCGAGCACCAGCTTCTGGCTGGTCAGCGCCTGGGCGACGGTGACGGCCGTTCGGAGTGCGCCCACAGTGGTCGTCGCGGCGCGATCGACGCCCTTCATCAGCTCGATGTTGTTCTTCTTGACGAGGTCCAGCGCGAGGTAGCCTTGGACACTGACGGCCATCTGGGTCAGCAGGTCCTGGGTGCGCTGCCGCGTATAGAACAGTGCGCTTTCCCGGATGGCCCTGGCCTTGGCCGGGTCGGTTACCTGAAGCTGCGCGACGCCGGCCTCAAGCCGCTCGTCGAGTACCTTCGACATGAAGATCATCTGCTCGAGCTTGCCGAGAGCCTGCCAGAGTTTCTGGCGTTCGACGTCGATCGCGGCGTTGTCCATCAACAGCTCGTCCTTGCCGCCCTGCAGGCGGGTGAGGATGCTGTTGATGTGGCTCTGCGCGTTCCTGTAGCTGTCGAAGTAGTTTCGCAGCTTGTTCCCGAAAGGGATCACGCCGAACAGCTTGCGCGGGGCGAGCAGGTTGCCGCGGGTCGACGGATCGAGATCCTCAACGGTGCGGCGCAGTTCGGCGAGATCGGCACCCACGCCGGAACTGTCATCCATGGCGCGGACCGGGCGATCGAGAAAGCGGTTGGACTGGCCGGCGGCCTCGGCAATCTCGCGGCTGCCGAGGTGGGCAAGCTGATCGACGCAGCGGCCAAATTCGGGCGAGTTGACATCCTGTGCCATCAGTTCGGCGATGAAATCATCGACGCGGCCGACGAGCACGGACTTCTGCTCATCCTTGACCGGGACGAGGCCAGCCGCCCGCGCCGGCGCGACTGCTGGCACGGGTTCCGGCGGGGTTAGCGTGAGTTCGTCCATCTGCGTTTCCCCGGTCATACAGGTTTTCTCCTCTTCACGCCTTGCAATATCGGTGCAATCCCTTCCGGCGCAACCTTGCGGGCCGAGGAGGACCGATGGAGGGGGCAGGTGGAAGGATACTTGTGGTTCGCTGCGATGCCCCCGGCCAATCGATGTACAGACGGCGGCTCTCCAGCGTAGCGATCAAGGCCTCGGCTCAAAATGGCTTCGTGCAACCTGCCCTTCATTCATCCTTGCGGCGTTGGCAGCGCCTGACCGCAGTGACGCTCCTCGGTGAATATCTGCCAGGTGGTGATGAACAGCGCGCCGGCCAGCGGTCCCAGGACGATGCCGCTCAGGCCGAGCAGGTCGATGCCGCCGAGGGTGGTTACGAGCACAAGCCAGTCGGGAATGCCGGCGTCGCGGCCGACCAGCCTCGGCCGGAGGATGTTGTCGGCAAGGCCGATGACGATGACCCCCGAGACGACGACCACGATTGCTTGCCAGATCGCGCCTGTGGCGAAGAGATAGATGGCCACCGGTCCCCAGACGATCGCCGGCCCGACCGCCGGCAGCAGCGCCGCGATTGCCATCAGCATGCCCCACAGCAGCGCGGCGGGAAGGCCGACTATGGCGAACGTCGCGGCGCCGAGACCGCCCTGGACCAGCGCGACGACGCCCGATCCCTTGATCGTGGCGCGCACGACCGTCGCGAATTTCTCGGCGAGTCTGGCGGCGATGCCCGGCTCGAGCGGCAGAGAGCGGACCACGGCCGGGCCAATGAATTCCCCGTCGCGCAGGATGAAGAAGGTGATGTAGAGCCCGACTGCAAATGCCAGGAGGAAGGCGGCGGCATTGGCGCCGATGGCGAGTGCCTGGCGGGCGATCATGCTGATGCTGTTGTTGATCGCCAGCGACATGCGCGACTGCGCACGTTCGAAGCTGCCGAAGCCGGCCGCGTCGAGCAGCCGCTGGATGCGGTATGGCAGGGCATCGTGCACCTGCTCGAAATAGCGCACGAAATCTATCTGCCCCGTCCGGACCTGCTCGACGACGCCCGCTGCCTGGTCGACCACCAGGCTGGCGATGACCAGCGCCGGAATGACGACGGCGACGGTAATGACCAGCATGGCATTGGCGGCGGCCAGGTTTCGCTGGCCGGGCCAGCGCGCGAGGATGCGCTGGAACAGCGGCTGGAACAGGAGCGCGGCGAGCGCGGCCCAGAGAAGCGGGCCGAAAAAGCTCGAGACGACGAGCGCCAACCCGATCGTGACCAGCCCGACCGTCAGGATCAGGCCCCCGTTTTCCACGCGCCGGCGATTGAGTATCATGATGTCTCCTGCTTGAGCGAAACGTATAGTGCCGGGATACATCCGATCCCAGCGAAAAGCCCCCTGGCCGAACGACGTGGTGCGGGAGCCGCCTTCGACTGCCTGCCGAGGCAGGCGCTCAGGAGAGGCTTCTCGGCGAGCGGCGCCTTGGGCCTGGCCTGAGGCCCGAAAACAGCAGATCCACCGCCCGGCGAATGGTCGCGTCACGCCCGTCCGCAGGAAGGCCTTCGACGGAACTGGCGAGCACCCGCGCCATCAGGATCACGTCGTTGCTTGAGAGGTCGGCACGCAGGTTGCCGCTCGCAATCGCCTTGTCCACCACCCGCTGGATGGAAATCCTGAGGTCGGCCTCGAAGGTCTGCCATTCATCGTTCAATGTCGCGTCGCGCTCCGCCTCCACATTCTTTTGCGAGTGCAGCGCGGTCAGGATCCCGCCCCGGAAGAGGAGCTCGAGGAACGCCTGGAGCGGATCGTGGATGGCGTCGATCACTGCAAACATCTCGGCAATCCGCAGTTTCACCACTTCGAGGATCAGGGCCGAGCGGTCGCGGAAATTCCGGTAGAGGGTCCCCCTTCCCACCCCTGCCCGTTCGGCGATCGCTTCGAGCGGCACATCGTAACCCGCCTGCTCGAACAGATCGGCGGCGACCGCGACAATCTTGTCCCTTCGCGCCTGCGCATCCTTTCGCATGTTGACCTACCCCCCGTCAGGCAATAATAACCGGACATCGGTGTCCGCTTATTTGCCCCTGGCCGCAAGCGAAAGATACCAAAAGCCGTGGCAGGGCAACCTGCTGCCCACGGGAATGATGCACGCAAAGGCGCTGACAGACGCAATGCCGCCGGCCGGAGACTCCCGGCTGCGCGGCAAGAAGGAGTTTCGCGTGCGGGTTGGTCAAGGAATTCGGGTGCGCGCGACGTACCTCGGCATCGCCTTCTTGCTGGCATCGTGCGGCCCGGAGGCAGTTCCGGCGCCGCCGCCACCGGTCGTGGACATCATGACCGTGCGCGCCGGGGACGTTCCCAATATCGTCGAATTGCCGGGCCGCATCGAAGCGGTCCGGACAGCGGAAGTCCGCGCGCGAGTGGACGGCATCGTCGAACGGCGGCTTTACCGGGAAGGATCGGATGTCGCCGTCGGCACGCCGTTGTTCCTGATCGATCCGCGCGACAAGCAGGCCCAGTATGCCCAGGCCCAGGCGGCCCTGGCCCGGGCGACCGCTGCCCAGGCCAATGCCCGGTCGGTCGTCGCCCGCTATGGACCGCTGGTCAGCCGCAAGGCGGTCAGCGCGCAGGAGTATGACAGCGCTCTTTCCGAGGCGCGCCAGGCCGAGGCCAGTGTTGCCGATGGCCGCGCGGCATTGACCCGGGCGCGGCTCGAACTGGGCTACACCATGGTCCGGGCGCCGATCGCCGGCAGGATCGGCCAGGCCCAGGTCACCGAAGGGGCGCTGGTCAGCGCCGGGGCGGCAACGCTGCTGGCCCAGATCAACCAGATGTCGCCGGTCTACGCGACCTTTGCCCAGTCCAATTCCCTGCTGCTCGACCTCGACCGGATGCGCGCCGCCGGCGAGATCACCATCCGCGACCTGTCCCGCATCGAAGTGCGGCTGACCCTGGAAAACGGCCAGCAATACCCGATCCCCGGCTACCTCGATTTTGCCGACCAGACCGTCGATCCCTCGACCGGAAGCCAGTTGCTGCGCGCGCGGTTCGACAACCCGGACCGGCTGCTCCTGCCCGGCCAGTTCATCCGGGCGCGGATCAGTGCGGGGGTCTACCACCGCGGCATCAGCGTTCCCGAACGGGCCGTGCAGATCGAGGGGGGCGAGGGGGCGATCATGGTCGTCGGCCGCGACGACACGGTGGAGCGCCGGACGGTCACGCTCGGCAGCCAGAGCCATGGCAGCTGGATCATCCGCACCGGCCTGCGCCCGGGCGACAGGGTCATCGTCGAGGGCTGGATGAAGGTCCAGCCCGGGCAGAAGGTGACACCGCGGAGCAAGAGCCCCTCGCCCTCCGCTGCCGCGGCCAAGCGTTGAACGGAGCGCGACCATGAAACGCTTCTTCGTGTATCACCCGGTGTTCGCCTGGGTGGTTGCCCTGTTCATCGCCCTGTTCGGACTGGTCGCGTTGAAGACGCTGCCGATCGAGCAGTACCCGTCGGTCGCCCCGCCGGCGCTCAATCTGTCGATCAATTTCTCCGGGTCGGATGCCGAGACGCTGGACCGGACGGTGACATCGGTGATCGAGAAGGAGATGAACGGGGTCGAGAATTTCCTCTACATGTCGTCGACCTCCCGGGCCAACGGCACGGCTCAGCTCACCGTCACGTTCAAGCCCGGGACCGATCTCGATGTCGCGCGCTCGCAGGTGCAGGACCGGCTGAGCCGCGTCGAGCCCCGCCTGCCGGCCGAGGTTCGCCAGCTCGGCATCGCCGTCACCAAGTCCAGTTCCGGCTTCCTGATGCTGATCGGCCTCGATTCGAAAAGCGGCCAGTTGAGCTCGCTGGAAATGGGCAACTTCGCCTCGACCCGGATCATCGACGAACTGCGCCGGGTGCCGGGCGTGGGCGATGTCCAGCTGTTCGGCACGCCATACGCGATGCGCATCTGGCTCGATCAGGAAAAGCTCGCGGGATACGGCATTTCCTCGACCGAGGCGCTCGCCGCCGTGCAGGAGCAGAACAGCCAGACCGCCGGCGGCGGCCTCGGCGAGCAGCCGGTTGCCCAGGGTTCCGAGTTCAACGCCAGGATCATCACCCAGAACCGGTTCACCACGCCCGAGCAGTTTCGCCAGATCATCGTGCGCTCCAACCCGGATGGTTCGACCGTCCGCCTGGGCGATGTCGCCCGGGTCGAACTGGGCGATGACAACTATGGCTTCCGCCTGCGCCTGAACGGGCGCGAGACCGCCGGCATGGCGGTCCAGCTGGCGAGCGGCGCCAACGCGCTGGCCACTGCCCAAGCGGTGCGCGCCCGCATGGACGCGCTGGAAAAGACCTTCCCCGCCGACATGACGTGGAACGTTCCCTACGACACGACCCCGTTCATCAATGCCTCGGTCGACAGCGTCGTCCACACGCTCGCCGAGGCCATGGTGCTGGTCTTCCTCGTCATGTTCCTGTTCCTGCAGAACTGGCGCGCAACGGTGATCCCCGCGCTGGTGGTGCCGATCGCGCTGGCCGGTTCGTGCTTCGGCTTGCTGCTGTTCGGCTATTCGATCAACGTGCTGTCGCTGTTCGCCATGGTCGTGGCGATCGGCATCCTGGTCGATGACGCGATCGTCGTCGTCGAGAATGTCGAGCGCATCATGCGCGAGGAAGGGCTCAATCCGCGCCGGGCAACGGTCAAGGCGATGGGCCAGATCACCAGCGCGATCGTCGGCATCACCCTCGTGCTCGGCGCGGTGTTCGTGCCGATGGCGTTCTTTCCCGGCTCGACCGGCGGCATCTATCGCCAGTTTTCGGTGACTCTGGCGATCTCCATCCTGTTTTCGGCGGTCCTGGCGCTGACCCTCACCCCGGCGCTGTGCGCCACGCTGCTCAAGCCGCACGCCGAACACCAGCAGCCCGACGGGCCGCCGGCATCCGGCTGGCGCGGGGCGCCCGGCCGATTCTTCGCGTGGTTCAACCGGCGCTTCGACCGGCTTGCCGCAAGCTATGGGGACAGGGTCGGGCATCTGGTCGCCCGCCCGGGCCGCTGGCTCGCCGTGTTCGCCGCGATGTGCGCGGTGACCGTGCTGTTGTTCTCGCGCCTGCCGGGGGGCTTCCTGCCGACCGAGGACCAGGGCTATGTCTTCGCGACCTATACGGCCCCACCCGGCGCGACGATCGCCAGGACGCAGGAGGTGGTCGAGCAGGCCGAGGCGTTCCTGCGCAAGCAGCCGCAAGTGCGCAACATCGTGTCCATCGTCGGCTTCAGCCTGTTCGGCCAGGGGCAGTCGGCGGCGATGTCGTTCATCGACCTCAAGCCCTGGGAAGAGCGACCGGGCAAGGAGAACGCCTCGGCGTCGCTGGTCGAACGGGCCAACAAGGCGTTCTATGCCATTCCCGGCGCCGCGATGTTCGCGCTCGACCCGCCGCCGATCCCGGCACTGGGCAACGCGACCGGCTTCACCATGAAGATCGAGGACCGGGGGAATGCCGGCGATGCCGCGCTGCAGGCCGCCGCGCGCACCATTCTCGGCGAGGCATCGAAGAGCAAGGTCTTCGCCATGGTGCGCCCGGAGGGATTGCCGCCGGCGCCGCACCTGTTCGTCGATATCGACCGCATCAAGGCCCGGGCGCTGGGCCTGAGGATCGCCGACGTCAACCAGACGCTCGCGATCGCCTTCGGCTCGGCCTACGCCAACGACTTCGTCCACGAAGGCGACGTGCTGCGCGTCTATCTCCAGGCGGCGGCCGAGCAGCGGATGCGCCCGGACGACGTGCTGGCCCTGCGGGTGCGGAACGACAAGGGCGGCATGGTGCCGTTTTCCGCCTTCACCCAGATGCGCTGGACTTCGGGACCGCAGCAGGTCGAGCGCTACAACGGCTACCGGTCGGTCACCATCTCCGGCCAGGCGGCGGCCGGCCGGTCGAGCGGCGAGGCCCTGGCCGAGATGGAGCGGATCGCCGGCAAGGCGCTGTCCGGCAATCTCGCCTATGAATGGACCGGGACCGCGTTCGAGGAGAAGCAGGCCGCCGGGCAGATCGGCCTGCTGCTGGGGCTGTCGGTCGTCGTCGTCTTCCTGCTGCTGGCGGCGCTCTATGAAAGCTGGCCGATCCCGCTGGCGGTGCTGCTGATCGTCCCGTTCGGCGTGCTCGGCGCGGTCCTGTTCACCATGGCGCGGGGGCTCGCGGCGGACGTCTACTTCAATGTCGGCCTCATCACCATCATCGGCCTTGCCGCCAAGAATGCCATCCTCATCGTCGAATTCGCCATCGAGCGGGAGGGCGAAGGCGTTCCCTTGCGCGAGGCGATCATCGGCGCCGCGCGCCTGCGCCTGCGCCCGATCCTGATGACCAGCCTGGCGTTCATCCTCGGCATGGTGCCGCTGGTGCTGGCCAAGGGCGCCGGCGCGGCCAGCCGCCATGCAGTGGGCACCGGCGTGATGGGCGGCATGATCACCGCGACGGTGTTCGGGCTGTTCTTCACCCCCGTGTTCTATCAAGCGGTCCGCCAGTGGCTGGTCCGCGAGAATGCGCACGAAGCCGACGATGCGCGGGAAGCGGCGGCGGAGCTTGCCCGGGGCCAGGCGAATGGAGACAATTCCCATGCGTAACCGGGCGCCCCTGCTTCTTGGCCTGTCCGTCGTCCTTTCGGGCTGCAACCTCGCCCCGCGCTATGGCCGCCCGGAGAGCACCTTGCCGCCGGTCTTCGCGCTTGCCGACAAGGAGCAGGCGCCGGCCGCCGTCCCCGCCGCGATGCTCGGGTGGCAGCAATTTTTCGGCGACCCGCAGCTCAGGGCCTATCTGGCCGCGGCGCTCGCCAACAACCGGGACCTGGTCGCCGCCACCGCGCGGATCGAGCAGGCGCGCGCGCAGTTCCGCATCCAGCAGGCGCAGCGCCTGCCGCAACCGGTCGCGCAGGCAGGGGCAACCCGCAGCCATGTCCCGCTTTCCAATCTTGGCTTCGGCAGCGAAGCCGGCAGCGGTGCCATAACTTACGACCAGTTCACCGGGCAGGTCGGCGTCAGCCAGTTCGAGATCGACTTCTGGGGCCGGGTGCGCAATCTCGCCGAGACGGCGCGGCGCCAGTACCTCGCCACGGTCGAAGCCCGGCGTGCCTTCCGCCTGTCGCTGATCGGCGATGTCGCGGCGACCTACTACGCCATTCGCAGCGGCGAGGAAGGGGTGGCGCTGGCGGAACGCGCACTCGCCAGCCGGCAGCAGGGGCTGGACATCGCCCGCCTGCGCATGGATGCCGGGGTGACCTCGTCGGTCGATTACGACCAGTCGTTCGCCCTCTACACCCAGGCGCGGACCCAGCTGGCCGACCTGCAGCGCACGACCGAGCAGCAGCGCAACCGGCTGCGCGCCCTGGTCGGAGGTCCCCTTCCCGAACCGGTCCCGGCCGGGCGCCCGATCAGCGAAGCAGACCAGTTCGCCAGGCTGGAACCCGGCCTTCCCTCGGCGCTGCTGGAGGACCGGCCCGACATCCGGCAGGCCGAACAGCGCCTTCGCGCCGCCAACGCCAACATCGGTGCGGCCCGCGCCGCGTTCTTTCCCACCGTCTCGCTCACCGGCGCCTTCGGTTTCGCCTCGCCCCAGTTGAGCGCGCTGTTCGACAGCGGCAATCGCACCTGGTCGTTCGGCGGCAATGCCGCCGTCCCGCTGTTCGACTGGGGGCAGCGAAAGGCCCAGGTTCGGCTGAGCGAAGCCCAGCGCGACGAATTGGCCGCCACCTACCAGCAGACCGTCCAGAACGCCTTCCGCGAGGTCGCCGACGGACTTGTCGGCAGGCGGCGTCTGCGGGAACAGATTGCCTCGCAGGCCGAGGCGGTCGCCGCCCAGCGCCGGCTGACCGAGACGGCCGCCGCGCGCTACCAGAACGGCATCTCGATCTATCTTGAAGTGCTGGATGCGGAGCGCAACCTGTTTTCCGCAGAGCAGCAGCTCATCATCCTGCGCGCCTCCGAACTGCAGAACGAGGTCTCGCTCTACGTTGCCCTCGGCGGCGGCGAACTGGCTTATGACGGCGGCACCGCCGGGTAGCGGGCAGCTCCTGCTAACCTCGCACCGCGTGCGTCAGCTTGATCGCGGGAAAGGCAAAGGCAGGCAGAAAAGGAAATGCAGGGGTGTCACGCCCCTGCACCCCGGCCTGCACCCCGGCCTGCACCCCGGCCTGCACCCCGGCCTGCACTCCCGGATCGTCTTCCGGCGAGAGGGCGGCCGGGCACCACCCGCAGCGCCCGGCCTCTCCGCAGGATCAGGCCTTCTTGCGAGCGCGCCAGCGGCGGAGCGGCAGCACCAGCACGCCCGCGCCGAACAGGCCGAGCATCCCCGGCTCGGGGACCTGGGTGGCGCTGGCATCGTAAATCGGCAAGCTCCAGGTGCCGCTGAAAGCTAGGTCGAATGTGCCCCAGACGCGCCCGAGCGTATCGTAGATCAGCGCGCCGAACGAGGTGATCGCCCCCGGATTCGCGCCTGAACCAAGATTGAAGCTCGGTCCGATGCCCGGCGCAGCACCGGCGTTCTTCGCGCAATCCGTAGTGCAGGCGACCAGCGTGCCGCTCGCCACGTCGAACGTAAAGCCCGCGCCCACCACACCGTCATTCTCGAAAGCGCCGAAGCCATGCAGGTTATTGGTCGAGGAGTTGATGCTGTAACTGTCTGTCTTCAGATCGTAAATTAGCCCCAGCCGCTCGAACGGACTGGACGGAAACGTCGGATCGGCAATGCTGCCGTATGACAGCAGCCCGTTGCTGTAGGTGACGGACGTCGCCTTTGCCCCCGTCGGTGCACCAGTCGTCAGATTGCTGACCGCCGTGACCGGGATGATCCCGTTGGTATCCGCCCCCAGCGCCTTTTGCCCTGCTGCCACCAGCGCCGCATTGTAACTGTCGAAGAAGAACTTCGTCGGCAGACTGGCGTTGAAGCTGATCGTCACCGGCTGGCCCACCGGCTGCGAGAAAACCGGCACCGGCCCGGTATAGGGAACCAGCTGGTTGGTGACCGGGTCGCGGACCTGGATCGTCTGCGCGACATTGCTGGATACGACACCATTAAAGGTAATCGTCGTCGGCTGGACGCCGACAGGCTGGCTTTGCGCCCGTGCGGTCTGGGGGCCGAAGGCAAGTGCAGCGGCGGCGGCAAGGCAGATCAGCGAGCGATACATCGTGCAATTCCCTGACTTCGGTGTCGTCAGGATCGACCATGCACCGCCAAGCAATTCCCGCAATCGATGATATTGCCGTGTCCGAATGAGACACAGAGCCGCCTGCAAACCTTAACCGGCTCAGGCAACCGCCACCTCCGGCGCACCCGCCCGTCGCGGCCAGGTCCAGCCCCAGCGTGCGCGGCCGTGCAGCACGTCGTCTGCGCCGCGCTCGATCAGGTAGTGGACGGCGATGCCCACGCCGACGCAGAACAGGAAGCACGCCCCGACGCCGGCCCAGCCCCAGCCGGTCCGCATCAGGCCCAGGCTTTCGAGCTTGGCATAGACATAGATCGAGAGGTGGTGGGAAACGTAGATGCTGTAGGAGCATTCAGCCAGGAACAGCAGCGGCGGGATGCGGACCTGTTTCATGTTGAGGCCATTGAGCAGGACCACGAACATCGGCACCCCCCAGAAGGCCAGGCGATACCATTCGGTCTCCACCCGGTCGTGAAGCACGGTCGAGCCATGGACGAACGCCACCAGCGCCAGTGCCAGCGCCGGCAAGGCCCAGTGCGGCGGCAGGCGGCGCGGGAACACCATGCCGGCGACCATGCCGAGCACGAACTCCAGCGCGATCGGCCGCAGCGCATCGGCCGCGACCAGCGCGACGACGGCTGCGACGGTGAATACGGCAAACCCCGCGCCGCGCCGCCAGATCGCCAGCGCCATGACCGCGTAGAACACCATCTCGAATTCGAGGCTCCAGCCGGGCAGGACCAGCGGGAACTCGAAGCCGAACCACCGCGAGCAGAATGCCAGCGAGGACAGGAGATGCAGCGGCGAATAGGGATTGGGATGGTCCGGGGTCGCCGTCACTGCCATCAGCAGGAACCAGGCGATCGTCATCGCCCAGTAGGCCGGGATGATCCGGAAGGCCCGCGCCCGGAAGAAGGCGGCGGCGTCGCGCGGTTTGCTCGACTGGGTGTAGACCATCAGGAAGCCGGACAGCGCGAAGAACAGGTCCACCGCCGATGCTGCCCCGGCATCGGTCATCGTCTTGAGCCAGGTCCCCTCCATTGCCACCGCGAACTCGCGGAAGCGGCAGATGTGGTAGACGACGATGACCAGCGCGGCCACCGCGCGCAGGTATTGCAGCGAGTAGATGGTGCCGCCGACCGATCCCCCGATCGGTCTGGACATGCGCTGCGGCGATGCATCTGGGTGAGTGGGCAAGGCGGTTCTCCGATCGCCGCAGCCAACCACCGGCTCCGCCGCGCGGCAACGGTGGTTAACCAATGGTTATCGCCCCTGTCCCGATGCGGCACGGTCCTTCCGCCCCTTCCCCCTGCCCTGAACCTGCGCTAGGCGCCCGGCTTCATGCCCGATCTCGCCCGTATTCTCTCCGCCACCGCGCCGCTGACCCTGTCTTCCGTGGCGCGCGGCAGCCAGCCGCTGGTCATGGCCGACCTCGCCCGCGCCGCCGCCGGGGCGAAGGCCGCCGGCCGCGCCGTGCTGGTTGCACCGGACGACGGCGCCATGCGGGCGGTGGCCGATGCCGCCCACTACTTTGCCCCCGAACTGGAGGTCATCGAGTTCCCGGCCTGGGATTGCCTGCCCTATGACCGCGCCAGCCCGGCGCTCTCGGTCTCCGCCCGCCGCCTCTCAGCACTCCACCGCCTGCAGGGCAAGCGCACCGGCGCGCAACTGCTGGTGACCACGATCAACGCCGTGCTCCAGCGCGTGCTCACCCCGTTCCGCATCCGGGAATCGGTGCGACTGCTCAAGCCCGGCATCGAGATCGGGCGGGAGAGCCTGATCGGCCTGCTCCAGCGCCAGGGCTATACGCGGACCGACACCGTCGCCGATGCCGGCGAGTTCGCCGTGCGCGGCTCGATCTTCGACATTTTCCCTTCCGGCCTCGAACAGGGCCTGCGCCTCGATTTCTTCGGCGACGAACTGGAAACGCTGCGCCTGTTCGATCCCTCGACCCAGCGCTCGACCGGCGAGGCGGCCGAACACCTGCTGCTGCCGGCCAGCGAGGCCCTGCTCGACGAGGACACGGTCAAGCGCTTCCGCGGCCGCTATCGCGACCTGTTCGGCGCCAATGCCACCGGCGACCCGCTCTACCAGGCGGTCAGCGACGGACGGCGGCTGGCCGGCATGGAACACTGGCTGCCGCTGTTCGAGGAGCGGCTGGCGACCCTGTTCGACCATCTCGCCAAGGACGACCTGATCGTCATCGACGCCGGTGCGCTCGCCGCCGCCGACGAGCGGCTGGGTGACATTGCCGACTACTTCAAGGCCCGCACCGAGACCTCGGGCAAGAACGCCGGTTCCTATCGCCCGCTCGCGACCGAGGCGCTCTATCTGAAGCGGTCGGAACTGGACGAGCGGCTGAGCGGCTGGCCGATCCACCGCGCCGATCCCTTCGCCCAGCCGGAGAGCGCGACCGTGCTTGACTTCGGCTTCGCCAGTGCCCGCGATTTCGCGCCGGAGCGCGCCCGGGGGGACAATGTCTACGAAGCGGCGGCGCGGCATTTCCAGTCGGTCGGCCGCAAGGGCAAGCGGCCGATCCTGGCGGCCTATTCCGCCGGATCGCGCGCCCGCATCGCCTCGATCCTCGGCGAGGCGGCCGAAGGTTTCGGAGCCCCTGCCCCGCAACTTGCCGACGACTGGCAGGAAGCGCTTGGCCTGGCCGCCTCGGGCAAGCCGGTGGCGCTGGTCCTGCCGCTGGAGACCGGCTTCTCCAGCGAGAGCATCGACCTCGTCACCGAGCAGGACCTGCTCGGCGACCGGCTCGTCCGCCGCAAGAAGAAGCGCAAGTCGGCCGACGCCTTCCTCGCCGAACTCGCCGCGCTGACCCCGGGCGATCTCGTCGTCCACATGGACCACGGCATCGGCCGCTACGAAGGCCTGCAGTCGATCACCGTCGGCCAGTCCGCGCATGATTGTGTCATGCTCAGCTACCACGGCGGCGACAAGCTCTACGTGCCGGTCGAGAACATCGATGTCCTCTCCCGCTACGGCAGCGAGGTGGACGGCGTCGCGCTTGACCGCCTTGGCGGCGAGGCCTGGCAGAAGCGCCGGGCGAAGCTCAGGGAACGCATCCGCGAGATCGCCCACGAACTGCTGCGGACCGCGGCCAAGCGGGCGCTCAGGGTGGCGCCGGTGCTGGTCCCCGATGCCGCCGGCTACGGCGCCTTCGTCGACCGCTTCCCCTGGGAGGAAACCGACGACCAGGACGCGGCGATCGACGACGTGCTCGGCGACCTCGCCGAGGGCAAGCCGATGGACCGCCTGGTCTGCGGCGATGTCGGCTTCGGCAAGACCGAAGTCGCGCTGCGCGCCGCCTTCGTCGCGGCCATGGCCGGCGAACAGGTCGCCGTCGTCGCGCCGACCACGCTGCTCGCCCGCCAGCACTACACCGGCTTTGCCGAACGCTTCGCCGGCTTCCCGCTCAACGTTGGCCGCCTCTCCCGCCTGGTGCCGGAAAAGGAAGCCGCGCGGACCCGCGCCGGGCTGGCCGATGGCACAATCGACATCGTCATCGGCACCCATGCCATCCTCGGCAAGCAGGTGAAGTTCAAGCGCCTCGGCCTGGTCATCGTCGACGAGGAGCAGCGCTTCGGGGTCAACCACAAGGAACGGCTCAAGCAGCTGCGCACCGATGTCCACGTCCTGACGCTGACCGCCACGCCGATCCCCCGCACCCTGCAGATGGCGATGTCCGGCCTGCGCGAGCTTTCCACCATCCAGACCGCCCCGGTCGATCGCCTTGCCGTGCGCACTTATGTCATGGAGTGGGACGACATGGTGATGCGCGAGGCGCTGCTGCGCGAGCACCATCGCGGCGGCCAGAGCTTCATCGTCTGCCCTCGCATCGCCGACATGCCCGAGATCGAGCAATGGCTGCACGACCATGTGCCGGAGGTGAAGGCGGTGACCGCCCATGGCCAGATGTCGCCGACCGAGGTCGAAGAGCGCATGGGCGCGTTCTACGAGCGCAAGTACGACGTCCTGCTCTCGACCACGATCGTCGAATCCGGCCTCGATATCCCCTCGGCCAACACCATCATCATCCACCGGGCCGATCGCTTCGGCCTCGCCCAGCTCTACCAGCTGCGCGGCCGCGTCGGCCGCTCGAAGCTGCGCGCCTATACCTATCTGACCACGCCCGCCGGCCGCGCGCTTTCCGAAGTCGCGGAAAAGCGCCTCAAGGTGCTCGGCGATCTCGATTCCCTCGGCGCCGGCTTCCAGCTCGCCAGCCACGACCTCGACATCCGCGGCGCCGGCAATCTGCTGGGCGACGAACAGTCCGGCCACATCCGCGAGGTCGGCTTCGAACTCTACCAGTCGATGCTGGAAGACGCCATCCTGGCCGCCAAGGCGGGCGACATGGGCCTCGAGCGCGAGAGCGCCGGCCTTTCCCCGCAGATCACCGTCGATGCGCCGATCCTCATCCCCGAGGACTATGTGCCCGACCTTGCCGTGCGCATGGCGCTCTACCGCCGGCTTAACGACGCCAAGGACCAGGGCGAGGTCGAGGCGATGGCGGCGGAGATGATCGACCGCTTCGGCCCCCTGCCCCAGCCGACCAGCAACCTCGTCCTGCTGATCCAGATCAAGCGCCAGGCGATCGAGGCCAACATCGCCAAGATCGACGTCGGCGCCAAGGGCTCGCTGGTCAGCTTCCACGAGGACCGCTTCCCCGATCCGGCCGGCCTGATCGCTTATGCCCAGCGGCTGGAAGGGACCATCCGGCTGAGGCCCGACAACAGGCTGGTGGTGACGCGGACCTGGGGCGATCCCAAGGCGCGGCTCAACGGGCTGCTGCAACTGACCAAGGGACTCTCGGCGATTGCGCGCAAGGCGAACGCCCAGGCGTCATGACGCCATGCGCCGCTTTCCGGCGACATAGCGGCGCTCGCGTGGCCCGATCAGCCAGCGGCGGCGGGTGGCGTTGCGTTCGGCGGCAGCATCGAGAGCGGCGGCATAGACTTCGTCGAGCAGGCGGGTAAACACACGGTCCCAGCCGTAGCGCCCGGCCACGTGGCGCCGCGCCGCCGCGCCCATGGCGGCGTGATCGCCGTTCCAGATCTCGAGCACGTTGCGCGCCATGGCCGGGACGTCGTCCACCGGGCCGAGCAACCCCAGCCCGGCAGGCACCCGCGCGGGCATCGCGCCGGAAGCGACGCCGACCACCGGCAGGCCGCAGGCCTGCGCCTCGATCACCGAGATGCCGAACGTCTCGTCGGCCATGGCCGAGACATAGATGTGCGAGGAGGCCAGCGCCTCGGCCAGTGCCGCACGATCGTCGACGAAGCCGGGCAGGCGCACCGGCAGCCCTTCGCAGGCGGCAAGCAGCGGCTCCCGCAGCTTGCCCTCGCCGAGCATGACGAGGCCTGCGCCGAGTTCCGCCGGCAGCGCCTTGAACATTGCCACGAGGCGATCGGCGCGCTTCTCGTTGTCGATGCGGCCGGCGTAGATCAGCAGCGGGCCGTTGCCGGCAAGGCCGAGGCGGCGGCGATAGTCCGGGTTGCGGCGGGAGGGGCTGAACAGTTCGGCATCGACGCCGAGATCGATGACATCGACATGGGGGACGCCATAGCCGGCAAGGGCGGCACGCGTGCGTTCGTCGAGCGCATAGACGCGGTCGAACTCGCGGTATGTGATCCCGGCATAATCGATGCTGATCTTGCGCATGTATCCGGCGACCGTTTCGCCGAACAGGTCTGCCCCGACCCGGTGGACATGGGCGTTGGGGAAATCGGTGTGATAGCCGGCGACGAGCGCGGTATGCGGGTTGGCGCGGCGGTAGTTGATCGCGGTCCACGGGAGGACCCACGGGCATTGCGATTCGATCACGTCCGGCCGGTATCGCTCCAGCGCCGCGCGGACACCGGCGGTGCGCAGGATGAAGCGATAGTGCGGGCTGCCCCGCACCGGCGGCGCCGCCACTTCGACCCAGACATGACGATCCCGCTCGACCACGCGGTCTTCCGCCCCCGGCACGATCTGGACCAGGGTGTGGGGGGTGCGTTCGAGGATATGGCGGCGCTTTTCGCGCAAGTAGGAGGATATTCCGCCTCCGCCATAGGGTGCATAACTCTGCGTGAGATCGCAGATGACGAGCGGACGGTCGCGCAACGGCATGGCTGGCACCAAAGCCGCAGATTGCTTCAACTCGGTTGCAGTGCGGCGCAGATACGAAGAAAAATGCAGCATGCCGGCATCCTCGGCAAGCGGCCGACGCTCAAAACCAGCGACCGCGCCAGACCGCGTATAAACCCCAGGCTCCGCCGACTGCCAGCCCGAGGACGATGGCCGGAAGCCCGAACGGTGCCGAATGACCGGCCAGAGCGAGCAATTGGGCGACCAGCGGGGCGATGAAACCAATTCCGAACAGGAACGGCAACCAGTTCATCAGCTTGCGGAAGGCATCCTGCATGACCGGCGATCTAGCCGGAAACTGATTGCGGTTCTACTCTGTTCGCGCCGGCCATGCGGCGATCGTCAGTAGCGGCGGGCGACGGCGAACTCCGCCGCCTCGGCCATGGCGGTTCGCGCGGCGCCGGCAGGGAAGCCGGCAATCGCGTCAATGGCGCGCTGGGCGAAGAGGCGGGCGCGATCGCGCGTGGCCGAGACGCAATCGTGGCGGCCGATCAGTTCGACCGCATGGGCGAGGTCCTCATCCGAGGTGCAGAACCCGGCGATGGCATCGCGCCAGAACTCGCGCTCCTCTTCCGAGCCGCGCGCATAGGCGAGGATGACCGGCAGGGTCATCTTGCCGTCGCGGAAATCGTCGCCCTTGCCCTTGCCCATTTCGTCAGACGAGGAATCGTAGTCGATCGCGTCATCGACCAGCTGGAAGGCGATGCCGAGGTTACGGCCGTAGGATTCGAGCGCCGCTTCCGCCTTCTCGCCGGCTTCGGCGACGACCGCGCCGATCTTCGTCGCCGCGGCGAACAGCGCGGCGGTCTTGGCGCCGATGATCGAGAGGTAGCGGTCCTCGGTGGTTTCGACCTGGCGCTGGGCGGTCAACTGGTCGACCTCGCCCTCGGCGATGACGGCCGAGGCGTGGGAGAGGATCTTGAGCACCTTGAGGCTGCCGTCCTCGACCATCAGCTCGAAGGCGCGGGAGAACAGGAAATCGCCGACCAGCACCGTCGCCGGATTGCCGAAGACGATGTTGGCGGTCGCCTTGCCGCGCCGGAGGTCCGAGCCGTCGACCACATCGTCGTGCAGCAGGGTGGCGGTGTGGATGAATTCGACCGCGGCGGCGAGCTTGTGGTGGCGGGCGCCGTTGTACTGGCACAGCGCGGCGCCGGCGACGGTCAGCATCGGGCGCATGCGCTTGCCGCCGCCGGCGATCAGGTGGCCGGCCAGCGCCGGGATCAGCGGGATCTCGCTCTGCATGCGATCGAGGATCACGGCGTTGACCGCGTTCATGTCGGCGGCGGTGAGCGCGAGGATCGGATCGAGCGAGGGACCGCCGGGGCGCGGGCGCAAGGGGGTGACACTGGCGGACATGGCGGCGCCTTGCGCGCACATTTGCGCCAAGGCAAGCTTGGATTCACCCGCTGCCCCGTGCTAGCGGCAGGCGCATGACGGAAACGCCCCCTGCACCCGACACGACTTTGGCCGGCTATCGCGCCTCGATCGACAATATCGACGCGGCGCTGATCCACATGCTGGCCGAACGGTTCCGCATCACCAAGGCGGTCGGCGCCTACAAGGCGACCCATGCGCTCCCCGCGTCCGACCCGGCGCGCGAGGAACGGCAGATCGCCCGCCTGCGCAAGCTGGCCGAGGACGCGCAGCTCGACCCCGATTTCGGCGAGAAGTTCCTGCGCTTCATCATCCAGGAAGTGATCCGCCACCACGAGCAGGCGCAAGTGGCCGGCTGAGTTCAGCGGCCTTCGCGGTCGATGAAATCCGCCAGCGAGTATTTGCCCAGCACGGCGTTGAACGCCCCGATCGCCTCGTCGAAAATGCTGGGCAGGCCGCAGCGGCGGGTGAGCCGGCAATCCTCGCAATCGACCAGCCGGCAATGCCGCTCGGTCACCTCGATCACCGCGGCAAGGTTGATCTCGCTTGCCGGCCTGCCCAGTCGCAGCCCGCCGGCACGCCCGCGCGCCGCCTGCACGAAGCCGGCGTGGACTAGCTCGTTGGCGATCTTCATCAGGTGAGTCCGCGAGATGTCCTGCGCCTGGGCCACTTCGGCAATGGCGATGCGGCCGCCGCCGGCCGCCTCGGTCTGGGCGAGGTGGATCAGCAGGCGGAGCGCGTAGTCGGTGTGACGGGTGAGTTGCATCCTTTCAGTTTCGCACGGATTTCGGGCGGGGTGATTGATGCAAGTCAACGGAATCATTTTGCTGGATAGAAGGAAGAAGAAGAAGGTCCGAGGGGGTCACCCCCTCGGGCTCCCGGGACCTGGCGGCGTTGCGCTCCCGCGCGTCGGGGGGCCGTGTGGCGAAGCCGCCCTGAATTGTTCCGGCTTCGCCGGGGCGCCCCACGAGAGCTGAGCGCACTGGCAAAAGAACCCAGGGGGTCCGGGGGAAATGATTTCCCCCGGCCTTCCTTTCTTTCCTACCCCTTTGCTCTTTCCTACCCCTTTGCCCTCGGCAACCTGAGCTTGACCAGCAGGCCGCCGAGGTCTTCGCTCTCGTCCAGTTCCACCCCTCCCCCATAGATCTCGGCGACGTCGCGGACGATCGCCAGGCCCAGCCCGGTGCCCGGTTTGCCGGTGTCGAGCCGGGCGCCACGGGCGAAGATGCGGGTGCGTTCGGCTTCGGGGATGCCGGTGCCGTCGTCCTCGATCCAGACTTCGCACATCCGGGCATCGCCGGGCACGGCATCGACGGTGACGAAGACCGAGCCGCCGCCGTATTTGGCGGCGTTTTCGATGAGGTTGCCGAGGATTTCGTCGAGGTCCTGGCGTTCGATGGCGACCATCGCGGCGGGGTTGCCGGCGAGGTCGAAGCGGGCCTGGTCGTAAAGCCGGGTGACGGCGCGGAGCACGGCCTCTACCGATTCGGTGACGTTGGCGCGGGCCTGGCCGACGGCGCGACGGCCGACGGCGCGGGCGCGGGCGAGGTGGTGATCGACCTGGCGGCGCATGACCGCCGCCTCGCGGATGACCGTGTCGGGCAGATCGGGCGCGCGGGCGGTGGCGGCGTTCATGACGACGGTCAGCGGGGTCTTGAGCGCGTGGGCGAGGTTGCCGGCGTGGGTGCGGGCTTCCTCGGCCTGAGTTTCGGCGTGGGCGAGCAGCGCGTTGAGTTCCTCGACCAGCGGCTGGACTTCGAGCGGGAGCGGCTCGGTGACGCGGTTGGCGCCGGTCTCGCGCAGGCGCTTGATCGCCTTGCGGACGCCGCGCAGCGGGCCGAGGCCGTACCAGGATTGCAGGCCGGCCATCAGCATCAGGCCGGAGCCGAGGACGACGAAGGCGCGGATCAGGATGGCGCGGAAGCGGGCGATCTGGCCGTCCAGCTCCTTGCGGTTCTGGGCGACGACGAACCACCACTGGGTCTGGCTTCCAGGCAGGATGATCGAGCGTTCGACGACGCGGAGGGTCTCGCCCGGGAACTGCCTGCTGTCGTACATGTGCGGCTGGCCATCGCGGTGGTCGGCGCGGACCTTGAGGCTGCGATCCCACAGCGAGCGGGAGGGGAAATCGTCGTGGCCCTTGCCGCTGATCTGCCAGTAGAGGCCGGAGTTCGGTTCGAGGAAGCGCTGGTCACCCAGGGGCCGGTTGAAGAACACTTCGCCGTCCGGGCCGATTTCGGCGGAGCCGACCATGGCGGTCAGCATGTAGCTCATCTGGTCGTCGAAGCTGCGGGTGACGAGGCCCGAGAGCGTGCGGTCGAGCGCGAGGCCGCCGACCAGGAGGAGCATGACGATCCAGCCGGTGGCGATCAGCATCATGCGCCGGGCCAGAGAACCTGTGTGGCGCGAACCGGTGTGGCGCGAGCCGGTGGGGGGTTCTGGTTCGGGGGGGGGCGCGGGGTTCAAGCAGGACGGCCCTTCGACAGGCTCAGGGCAGGCGGGCTTCGGGGGCGGCGGGTGTATCAGCCACGAGGCGCGGCCGGGTCGTCGAGGCTGTAGCCGAGGCCGCGGATGGTGGTGATGACGTCGGCGCCGAGCTTCTTGCGGATGCGGGTGACGAAGACTTCGATGGTGTTCGAATCGCGGTCGAAATCCTGATCGTAGATGTGCTCGATCAGCTCGGTGCGGCTGACGACCTTGCCCTTGTGGTGGAGCAGGTAGGACAGGAGCTTGTATTCCTGGGCGGTCAGCTTGACCGGTTCGCCATCGAGGGTGACGCGGCCGGAGCGGGTGTCGAGGCGGACGGGGCCGGCGGTGAGTTCGCTGGAGGAATTGCCCGAGGCGCGGCGGATCAGGGCGCGCAGGCGGGCGATCAGTTCCTCGGTCTGGAACGGTTTCGCCAGGTAGTCGTCGGCGCCGGCATCGAGGCCGGCGACCTTGTCCGACCAGGAATCCCGCGCGGTGAGGACGAGGACCGGGAAGGTGCGGCCTTCCTTGCGCCACATGCCGAGCACGGTCAGCCCATCGATTTCGGGCAGGCCGAGATCGAGGACGACGGCGTCGTATTCCTCGGTCTGGCCGAGGAAGTGGCCATCCTCGCCATCGGTCGAGAGATCGACCGCGTAGCCGGTCTGTTCGAGGGTGGACTTGAGCTGGCGGCCGAGAGTCGGTTCGTCCTCGACGATCAGGATGCGCATGGACGTGTTACCCCGTTGCTTGGTTACCGGGCCTTGGAATGGTGACTTGTGGCCGAAGCGTCAAGTTTACCGGCATTCCGGATCGGAGGGACTGGCCAGATCAGCGGGACTGGCGGATGACTTCGCCGGTGCGGGCGTCGACATCGACGAAGACGACGCGGCCGTCGTGGATGAACTTGAGCCGGTAGGCCATGGCGGTCGGATCGTATTCGGGGCCGAGGTATTGCATGCGGGCCATGGTCGGCAGGACATGGCTCTCGATCTCGCGCAGGGGGCGGACGGCGCCGGCGCGGATGTCACGGCGGACGGCGCCCTGGGCATCGCCGGGGCCGGCCAGGGCCTGGGGCACGGCGCCGAGGGCGGAAAGTGCCAGTGCGGCGAGGATGGGCAGGGTCTTCATGTCGCTCCGGTTAGCCGACATGGCTTGAACGCGTGGTGAATGCGCGGCTGCGGGGTTGCCAGCACTCGGACAGTGCAGCTAGGGCGCCCAACATGGCTGCTCCCCCCGTACTGTCCTGGGAAGGTCTTGGTCTCCTGCAGGGATCGGGCTGGTTGTTCCGCGACCTCGATATCCATGTCGCCCCGCGCGACCGGCTGGCGCTGATCGGGCGCAACGGGGCGGGCAAGACGACGCTGCTGCGGCTGATCGCCGGCGAGATCGAGGGCGATGCCGGCAAGCGTTCGGTGGTGCCGGGGACGCGGGTGGTGACCCTGCCGCAGGACCCGGATTTCGCCGGCTGCGCGACGCTGATGGACTATGCGCTGAACGGGCCGGAGGCGCCGCCGCGCCACGAGGTCGAGGCGATTGCCGGGCAACTGGGCATCGACATGGGCCGCGAGGCCGCGACGGCGAGCGGCGGCGAGAAGCGGCGGGCGGCGATTGCCCGGGCCTTGGCCAGCGAGCCGGACGTGCTGCTGCTCGACGAGCCGACCAACCACCTCGACCTGGCGGCGATCGACTGGCTGGAGGACTGGCTGGGCCGGTTCAAGGGGGCGTTCGTCGTCATCAGCCATGACCGGACATTTTTGACCCGGCTGACGCGGGCGACTCTGTGGCTCGACCGGGGATCGCTGCGGCGGCGCGAGATCGGCTTCGGCGGCTACGAGGCGTGGGAAGAGGCGGTCTATGCCGAGGAGGCGCGGGCGGCCGAGCGGATGGACGCCAGGCTGAAGATCGAGACGCACTGGCTGGAGCGCGGGGTGACCGCGCGGCGCAAGCGCAACATGGGGCGGCTGGAGAAGCTGCACGAGATGCGGGCGGCGCGGGCGGCGATGATCACGCCGCAGGGGGTGGCCAAGCTGGCGGTGGTGGCCGACGACACCAAGACCAAATCGGTGATCGTCGCCGAGCATGTGACCAAGCGGTTTGGCGCCGGAGACCAGCAGCGGACGATCATCAAGGACTTTTCGCTGCGCATCCAGCGCGGGGACCGGATCGGCCTGGTCGGCGGCAACGGGGCGGGCAAGACGACGCTGCTCAAGCTGCTGACCGGGGAGATCGAACCCGACGAAGGCACGGTGACGCTGGCCAAAACGCTCTCGGGCGTGACCATCGACCAGCAGCGCAGCCTGATGCAGCCGGAGAAGCGGGTGCGCGACGTGCTGGCCGAGGGCGGCGACTGGATCGACGTGCGCGGGGTGAGGAAGCACATCCAGGGTTATCTCAAGGACTTCCTGTTCGACCCCGGGCTGGTCGAGGCGCGGATCGGCACGCTTTCGGGCGGCGAGCGCTCGCGGCTGCTGCTGGCGCGGGAGTTTGCCCGGTTTTCCAACCTGCTGGTGCTGGACGAGCCGACCAACGACCTCGACCTCGAGACGCTGGACCTGCTGCAGGAGGTGATCGCCGACTATGACGGGACGGTGCTGATCGTCAGCCACGATCGCGACTTCCTCGACCGGACGGTGACGGTGACCCTGGGGCTCGATGGTTCGGGCAAGGTCGATGTCGTGGTCGGCGGCTATGCCGACTGGCAGCGGCAGCGGCAGCAGCGGACCGCGCCGGTCGTGGCCAAAGTGGCGGCGGCCCCTCCCCCGCCGCCGGTGCCGGCACGGAAGGGCAAGCTCTCCTACAAGGACCAGCGGGATTACGATCTGCTGCCGGGGCGGATCGAGGATCTGGACCGGGAGATCGCGCGGCTGGAAGCGGCCTTGCACGATCCTGCGCTTTACGCGCGCGACCCGGCGAAGTTCGCGGCGCTGACGGCGGCGCTGGACAAGGCGCGGGGCGACAAGGACGCCGCCGAGGAGCGCTGGCTGGAGCTGGCCGAGCAGGTCGAAGGGTAAATGGCACTGGCCAAACGCGCCGGAATGGTGGATTGAGCGACACCGTTCCGGTTAAAGGGCCAGGTCATGATCAACCGACTGCGTGATATCCGGCGTGAGAAGGGGATGACGCTGGCCGACGTGGCGGCGGCTTGTGTCCCGGCGACGACGGCGCAGACCATCGGGCGGCTGGAGACCGGAACGCGCAATCTTTCGCTGGTGTGGATGAACCGGATCGCCGCCGCGCTGGGGGTCGATCCGCAACTGCTGGTGCGAGCCGAGGAGGCCGAGCCGCCGAAAGTGGTGGCGCGGCTGCTGGCGACCGGTGCGGACGCGCTGACCAAGCCGCGCGATGCGGTGCTGCCGACGGCGTTCGGCGAAGGCGCGCTGGTGGCGATGGCGGTGGAGGCCAGCGCCGGCGACTATCGCGGCGGCGACCAGGTGTGGTTGCGGCAGGTCGAGGCCGGCGATTATGCCCGGCTGCTGAACCGCGATGTTCTGGCGCCGCGTTCGGGCGGGCGCTTCGCCTTCGGGCGGCTGATCGACCGTGACGGAACGCGGGTGGCGCTGCTGCCGCCGGGGGCCGGGCAGCGGCAGGTGGTGATCGACAATCCGCCGTGGCTGGCGGTGGCGGAAATGCTGATCCGGAAATTGTAACCCGTGCGGGTTCTTTCGCTATCGACGCTGTTTCCCAGTCCGGCCAAGCCGGGGTTCGGGAAGTTCGTCGCCAGCCAGATGATGGCGGTGGCGGCTCGCGGCGATGTCGAACTGGTCATGGTCAATCCGCTGGGGGTGCCGCCCTGGCCGCTGTCCCGCGCGGGGGCCTATGCGGCGCTGGCGGACTGTCCGGCGGAAAGCGAACTGGGCGGGGTGCCGGTGCTGCATCCGCGATTCCGGCTGATTCCGAAATGGGGGGCGACGGGCAATCCGGGGCGGATCGCGCGGGCGGTGCTGCCGATGGTCCGCCGGATGCACGCGGAGCGGCCGTTCGACCTGGTCGACGCGCAGTTCTTCTTTCCCGACGGGCCGGCGGCGATGGCGGTGGCGCAGGCGCTGGGGTTGCCGTTTACCGTCAAGGCGCGCGGGTCGGACATTCATTACTGGGCGACGCGGCCGGCGGCCTTGCGGCAATTGCGCGCGGCGGCGGCGGCGAGCGCCGGGATGCTGAGCGTTTCCGACGCCCTGAAGCGCGACATGGTGGCGCTGGGGTTTCCGGGCGAGCGGATCCGGGTGCATTATACCGGGCTCGATCATGCGAAGTTCCGGGTGGTGGAGCGGATCGAGGCGAAATCGCGGCTGCCGGGGCTGCTGGGGCTGGCCCTGCCGGGCGGGGCGCGGTTGCTGGTCTGCCCGGGAGCGCTGATCGCGATCAAGGGGCAGGCGCTGGCGATCCGGGCGTTGCAGAATGTGGCGGGGGCCCATCTGGCGCTGGCCGGAACGGGGCCGGACGAGGCCGGCTTGCGGGCGCTGGCGGCGGAACTCGGTTTGGCGGAGCGCGTGCATTTCCTCGGGCAGGTTTCGCACGAGGTCCTGCCGGTGCTGATGGCGGCGGCGGACGTGGTGGTGCTGCCGAGCGAGCGCGAGGGGCTGGCCAATGTGTGGATCGAGGCGCTGGCTTGCGGGGCGCCGCTGGTGATTCCGGATATCGGCGGAGCGCGGGAGGTTGTGGTGGACGCCAGCGCCGGGCGGATCGCGCGGCGGGAGCCGGGGGCGATTGCGCTGGCGGTTCGGGAGCTGCTGATGCAGCCGGTGGCGCAGGCGGCGGTGGCGGCCCATGCGGGGCGGTTCTCGTGGGAGAACAATGCGGGGGAGCTGGTGGGGTTCTGGGGTGGTGTTGTGTCGGAATCGCGTTGATGCTGGGTTTCGGGAGGGATCGCTTGTCGATCCCGACCAACAAACGACTCTGGGGGGCCGGTGAGGTTGCGTGTGTGGCCCGCCCCCTCCGTCAGCCCTGCGGGCTGCCACCTCCCCGCTGGCGGGGAGGATCGGGTACGGCTCGGCGGTCGCGGGCGAGTGCGACGTAACGCCTGGGGTAGCAACAACCGGGCAACATCAGGCCGGCGTTGGGGCGCCCATACCTGCTTACGCATTTCTCGAGAGAAATGCTTGGGCGTATGGCGCGGGGCGGGAACGCGGCTGTCGGGGTGAGAGTGGCGAATACGTAGCCCTGGCCGTTGCCGGCGGTGACTCCCCAAGCTTCGCCTGCCCTTACCCTTTGGGGCTGCATTCCGTTCAGACTTCAATGCGACCGGCGGAGGGTAGTCTGTCGACGCTCCGCTCGACCCTGAGGATGTGAAGCGGGCGGCCCGGCGGGTTCGCGAGACAGGGGCTGCCGTTACGGATGTCGCTTGCAAGCGACGGCTCCAGATCCTTGCGGACGCTGCTTGCGCGCGCGCGTCTTTTGCCGCGCCATGGCCCGCAACGCCGGCCTGAAACACCTGTGGCCGCGATCACCGGCCGGCAGGATGGCGGGGCTTATAACCTATTTGGTTTCACCTGTCAATCGCCGATGCAATCGCCGCGACCTGCACCAAAGCGCAGGCTTCGGGAACCAGGGCGGCGCGGGCCGGATTGAGGTCGCGAGAACCACAGCCAAAGGACAGGATCATGACCAATCACGTCGCCAAGATCATCGAGATCGTCGGAACCTCGGAAACCAGCGTCGAGGACGCGATCCAGGGCGCGATCGCGCGGGCGGCCAGGACGCTCGACAACCTGCAGTGGTTCGAGGTGATCGAGACGCGCGGGTTCGTCGCCGATGGCAAGGTCGGCCGCTACCAGGTGGTGCTGAAGGTGGCGTTCGGGCTGGAGGAATAACGGCCCCGCGCCCGGCTCAGCCTTTCGCCACGACGCTTTCCGGCAGGTCCTTGCCGAACACGCGCTGGTAGTATTCGGCGACCAGCATGCGTTCGGTCTCGTCGCACTTGTTGAGGAACGAGAGGCGGAAGGCGAAGCCGGGATCGTGGAAGATCGCGGTGTTCTGCGCCCAGGTGATGACCGTGCGCGGGCTCATGACGGTGGAGATATCGCCGTTGATGAAGCCGGCGCGGGTCAGGTCGGCGACCTTGACCATGTCGGCCACGAGCTTGGCATCGATCTCCGGCGCCTTTTTCGAGACGATTTCGACTTCGACCGGCTGGGCGAGGTAGTTCAGGCCGACGACGATGTTCCAGCGGTCCATCTGGCCCTGGTTGATCGCCTGGGTGCCGTGATAGAGGCCGGAGGTATCGCCGAGGCCGACGGTGTTGGCGGTGGCGAACAGGCGGAAATTGGGGTTGGGCCGGATGACCCGGTTCTGATCCAGCAGGGTCAGCTTGCCTTCGGTTTCGAGCACGCGCTGGATGACGAACATGACATCCGGCCGGCCGGCGTCGTATTCGTCGAACACCAGGGCGACGGGGTGCTGGAGCGCCCAGGGCAGCAGGCCTTCGCGGAATTCGGTGACCTGGAGACCGTCGCGGAGCACGATGGCGTCACGCCCGATGAGATCGATGCGGGAGATGTGGGCATCGAGGTTGATGCGGATGCACGGCCAATTGAGCCGGGCGGCGACCTGTTCGATGTGAGTCGACTTGCCGGTGCCGTGATAGCCCTGGACCATTACGCGGCGGTTGAAGGCGAAGCCGGCGAGGATGGCGAGCGTGGTGTCCGGATCGAACACGTAGCTCTCGTCACGATCGGGCACGCGTTCGTCTGCGACGGAGAACGCGGGCACCTTCATGTCGATATCGATGCCGAAGGTCTCGCGGACATCGACCTCGCGGTCGGGCGCGGGCAGGGTTGTCGTCGAACGGGGATCGTGGATGGCGTCGGTCATGGCGAACCGCCTATACGCGGGCGCGGCGCGCTGCAATATGCTTCGCGTGCGATGCGGGAGGAGGCGTGGCGATGCTGGTCTATGGCGTGTTTCTCAGCCCTTATGTGCGCAAGGTCTGCCTGGCGGCGCACGAGAAGGGCGTGGCCTATGAGCTGAAGCGGACGCCGCCGGGGAGCACCAGGCCGGAGTTTCGCGCGATCAGCCCGTTCGGGACGATCCCGGCGGTGCGGGACGGCGATTACACGCTGGCGGACAGCAGCGCGATTCTGGCGTGGATGGACGCGAAGTTTGCCGGGCCGGCGCTGTGGCCGGCCGATGCCGAGGCGCGCGGGCGGGCGGTGTGGTTCGAGGAACTGGCCGACGGGGTGATCGGCGGGCCGGGGCTGAAGGTGCTGTTCAACCGCTATGTCGCGCCGGTGCTGATGAAGGTGCCGGGCGACGAGGCGCGGGCAGCTGAGGGCGAGGCGGAGCTGCCGCGCGCCTGGGACTATCTGGAGCGGGCGGTGCCGGACGCGGGGTGGCTGGCGGGCGAATTCTCGATTGCCGATCATGCGGTCGCCTCGATGATCGCTTCCATCGGCCATGCCGGGGCGGCGCCTTCACCGGCGGTCTATCCGCGGATCGCCGCGTGGCTGGCGCGGGTCCATGCGCGGCCGGCGTGGCAGGCGGTGGCGGCAGAAGAGGCGGCGCCGCGCGGGGCGGGGTGACGGGTTAGCGCAGTGCGAATGACGCGACGAAGGGGGCGGGATCGCCGGTGGTGACGAGGCCGAGCGGGGCGAGGTCTGCCGGGGGGCGCTTGCCGTAGATCAGCGCCTTGAGCGGGGCGGTGTCGGGCGCGGCGAGGTGCAGGGCTGCGCCCTCCCCGGCCCCGCGCTCGACGGTGATGCGGCCATGGGCGATGGTGACATGGAAGCGGTCGTCGGCGATGCGGATGGCGACAGTGAGTTCGTCGGCCGGTGCCCGTTCGGCGCGGAAGGTGGCGCGCAGGCTCATCATCAGGGCGGCGGCGCTGAGCGGCAGGGTCGGGTCGTGGCCGGGGGAAAGGAGCGCCCAGCGGCACAGCGCGAGCATCGCCTCGTCGGCCCGGTAGCCCCATTCGGTCAGTTCGTAGACCGGCACCGAGGCCGGGGGCGGCAGCGTGGCGCGGCGCAGGACGCCGGCGGCTTCGAGATCGCCGAGGCGTTCGGCGAGGACGCGGGCGCTGATCGCCGGCAGGCCGGCGCGCAACGCCCCGAACCGGCGGGGGCCGAACATGAGTTCGCGCATGATCAGCAGCGCCCAGCGTTCGCCGAGCAGCTCGAGCGCGAAGGCCGCCCCGCAGGCGTCGCGGTAGCGGCGACCGTGGCGGGGTTGGATGCCGTCAGTGGTTATTTTTTGTAACTTCACGGTTGCAACCCATAACTCAAGCAGGCAGTCTTGGGCAACAGCGATTCGTCCAGGGATCGCACATCCGGGAGCCCCACCTCCATGACCCAGCCGCCACGCATGATCTTTGTGAACCTGCCGGTTCGCGACCTTCCCGCCGCCCGCGCCTTTTATGCCGCGCTGGGCTTCACCAACGAGCCGCGCTTCACCGACGAGACGGCGGCGGCGATGGTCTGGTCGGAGACGATCTTCGTCATGCTGCTGACCCATGCCAAGTGGGCGACGTTTACCGACAAGCCGCTGCCGCCGGCCGATTCCTGCGGGGTCATGCTGTGCCTGTCCTGCACGGACCGGGCGGAAGTGGACCGGCTGGCGGACGCGGCGGGGCCGGCTGGCGGCACCAGCGATGCCAACCCGCCGGAGGACCACGGCTTCATGTTCAGCCGCAGCCTGGCCGATCCCGATGGCCATGTCTGGGAGGTGATGTGGATGGACCCGGCGGTGGCCAATGGCGCCGGGCCGGTGGCGATGGAGGCCTGAGATGCCGCTCGATGCCGATGCCGCGACCGTGATCACCGGGTTTCGCGCCGGGCCGCCGTTCATCGAGGGGCTGGTGCGGGACTTGCGGGTGCGCTGGGCCTTCGAGGAGATCGGCCGGGGTTACCGCGTGGAGCTGTTCGATGCGATGGCGGCGCGGCCTGAAGGTTATTCGGAATGGCAGCCGTTCGGCCAGGTGCCGGCGTTTGCCGATGACCGGGTGCGGATGTTCGAGACCGGGGCGATGCTGCTCTATCTCGGCGAGCAGGACGAGCGGCTCCTGCCGCGCGAGCCGCAGGCGAAGTGGACGGCGGCGAGCTGGGCGTTCGCCGCGCTCAATTCGGTCGAGCCGTTCATCGCGCCGCTGCTGTTCACCAACGTGGTCCACAAGGACGAGGCTTGGGCCGGGCCGGCGCGCGAGGCGTTTCTCGGCCATGCGCGGCGGCGGCTGGGGCAGGTCGAGGCGGCGCTCGGGCAGGGCGAATGGCTGGCGGGAGGTTTTTCGCTGGCCGATATCCTGATGGTCACAGTACTGCGGCAGCTTGACCGGACGGGCGAGCTGGCGGCGTTTCCGGCGCTGGCCGAGTACAAGGCGCGGGGCGAGGCGAGGCCGGCGTTCGGGCGGGCGCTGGCCGATCACCTCGCCGGGTTCGAGGGAGGAAAGAGATGAGCAAGCTGCACGGAAGCTGGATCTGGTATGAGCTGATGACGCCGGACGTGGCGGCGGCCAAGGCGTTCTACGAGGCGGTGGTCGGCTGGACGATCACGCCGGGGACCGAGCCGCCGATCTTCTATGGTTTCATCGCCAATGCCGATGGCGGCATGACCGGTGGGGTGCTGCCGCTGAGCGAGGATATGCTGGCGGGCGGGGCGCGGCCGGCGTGGTTGGGCTATATCGGCGTGGACGACGTGGATGCGGCGACGGCGGCGATCGTGGCGGCGGGCGGCACGGTGCTGATGCCGAAGACGACGATCGATGTCGGCAGCTTCGCGCTGGTGGCCGATTGCTGCGGGGCGCCGTTCTATGTGATGACGCCGGCGGGCGCGGACGGGCAATCGACGGCGTTTTCGCGGGACCTGGTCGGGCGGTGTTCGTGGAACGAGCTGATGGCCGGCGACCTCGACAAGGCGCTGGGGTTCTATACCGGCCTGTTCGGCTGGACCCTGCCGCCGGCGATGGACATGGGGGAATTCGGGCCATACCAGTTCCTGGCGAACGGCGGCGAGGCGATGGAGGACGCCTTCGGAGCGGCGATGAAGAAGATGCCGCAAGTGCCGGTATCGGCGTGGAATCACTATTTCCGGGTGGCGGATATCGACGCGGCCAAGGCTACGGCGGAAGCGCGCGGCGGGACGGTGGTGAACGGGCCGATGGAGGTGCCCGGCGGCGACTGGATCGTGCAGGCGGTGGACCCGCAGGGCGCGTTTTTCTGCATCGTCGGGCAGAGGAGAGTGTGATGGGCGAGGCGCGCAAGGGCGGGATCTGCCTGTGGTTCGACCGCGCGGTGCATGGCGGGGCGGCCGAGGCGGCGCGGTTCTATGCCGCGACTTTTCCCGACAGCTTCGTCGGCCGGGCGGGCGATGCCCCGACCGACTATCCCGCCGGCAAGGCGGGGGACTCGCTGACGGTGGAGTTCACCGTGCTCGGGTTTGCCTGCCTGGGGCTGAACGGCGGGCCGATGTATCGGCATAGCGGGGCGTTTTCGTTTACCGTCGCGACCGATACGCAGGAGGAGACGGACCGTTACTGGGCGGCGCTGACCGGCGATGGCGGAGCAGAATCGCAGTGTGGCTGGTGCCAGGACCGCTGGGGGATTTCCTGGCAGATCACCCCGCGCGTGCTGAGCGAGGGGATGGGCGACCCGGACCCGGCGGTGCGCGAGCGGGTGTTCCAGGCGATGATGACGATGGGCAAGATCGACCATGCGGCGATCGAGGCGGCGCGCAAGGGCGGATGATGCTGCGGCTGCATGGGCATCCATTCTCTTCCTACACCTGGAAGGCGCTGATTCCGCTTTATGCCAACGGGACGGCGTTCGAATTCGTCGAGACGGGCGGGGACCGGCCGCTCTCCGAGCAGTTTCCTGGACGGGTCCATCCCGGCGGGCATATCCCGGTGCTGGAGGATGGTGACGCGATCGTCGTCGAGGCGACATCGATCGTCGAGCATCTGGCTGTGCACCATCCCGGGGTGGCGCCGCTGATACCGGCCGATCCGGCCGAGGCGGTGGTGGCGCGGATGCTGGACCGGGTGTTCGACAACTATGTGATGGGCAACATGCAGCGGGTGGTGGCGGCGCATTTCATCGGCCGGGACAAGCCGGAACTGGGATTGCGCGACGCCCCGGACGCGGCCGAGATCGCGGCGGCGAGGGCGCGGCTGCGGCAGGCCTATGGCTGGCTGGAAGGCTGGCTGGGGGCGAACCGGCTGCCGCCGCATGTCAGCCTGGTGACCTGTGCCGCAGCCCCGAGCCTGTTCTATGCCGACTGGATCGAGCCGATCGGGGCGGATTGCCCGCGTGTGCGGGCGCTCCGGGCCGAGCTGTTAGCCTTGCCGGCGGTCGTGCGGTGTGTCGAGGATGCGCGGCCTTACCGGCCCTATTTCCCGCTGGGCGCGCCGGACCGGGACTGACCCCCTTCCCTTCTTCCCCCACAGGAGACTGCCATGAACGAGCTTTCGATTTCCCGCCTGATCGCGGCGCCGCCTGAGGTTGTCTGGGACGCAATGGTCAACCGCTTTGCCGAATGGTGGTGCCCGGCGCCGTGGCGGGCGGAGATCGTTCATTGGGACCGGCGGCCCGGCGGGCGGGCGGATACGGTGATGTATGGGCCGGACGGGGAGGTCATGCCGCAGAACGGCATCTTCCTCGACTGGCAGGAAGGGCGGCGGTTCGCCATGACCGATGCGATCAACGGCGACCTGGAGCCGGCGGGGCCGTTCATGATCGGCATCTGGGAGATCGAGGCCGAAGGTGGGCAGACACGCTATACCGCGCGGGCTCGGCACTGGACCGAAGAGGCCAAGGCGCAGCACGAGGCGATGGGATTCGAGCAGGGCTGGACGGCGGCGGCGGCGCAACTGGCGGGGTTGTGCGAGGGGTGATTTGGCCAGACGTAACCGGCTTCGCCGGGCAAGAGGGCTTTGCCCTCCTGCACCACCCAGCAAAGGCGGAGCCTTTGCAAACCAATTGAAACGCGCGTCGGGCGCGATTGCAGTGTCCGTGATGATATATTTTGAAGCCGCTGTCGCGGCAGGCTTTGTTACGTGGGTCCAGGGGCGTCATGCCCCTGGCGGGTGCAGGGCAGCGCCCTGCAAACTTCACCTCACGCGAACGCCGCGGTTTTCTTCAGCAATTGATAGGCTTCGACGACGCCTTGCAGTTTCGCCTCGAAGCTGCGGTCGCCGCCGTTGCGGTCGGGGTGGTAGCGGCGGACGAGTTCGGAGTAGCAGGTGCGCAGGGCCTTGCGGTCGGCGCCGGGGGTGAGGCCGAGCAGGTCCATGGCGCGGCGTTGTTCGGGGTTCAGGGTGGCCATGGCGGCGCTGCGGGCGCGGGCGGCGGCCTGTTGTTCGGGGGTGCGGATGCGGGCGCGCATGTGGGCGCCGATGGCGTCGAGCGGATCGCCGAAATCGGCCCAGCGGGGATTTTGCGCGAACGGATCGGCGCGGAACACGCGGCTTTCGCGTTCCCAGCCGTGGAGCGGGGATTGGGCGGCAAGGATGTCGTCGGCGGTCATGCCGGCGAAATAGTCGTAGCCGGAATTGAACTGGCGGATGTGTTCGAGGCAGAACCAGCGGTAGTTGCCGGGGCCATCGAAACCGGGGGGAACAGGGCCGGGGGCACGGAATTCGCCCTTGTCCTCGCACTCGGGCCAGTCGCACAGGCGTTGGGAGGATTGGACCCGGCCATGGAATCGGTCATGCTTCACGGGTTTCAGATGGGGCGAAATGGCCTAAATGGAAACCCCGAAGGAGATGACATGACTGGTCCCGTAGCCGAGGAAATCACCGAGCTGTTGACCGCCGCGTTCGCGCCGAGCCGGCTGGAGGTGATCAACGACAGTGCCAGCCACCGCGGCCATGCCGGGCATGACGGCACGGACGAATCGCATTTCACCGTGGAGATCGAGAGCGCTGCCTTTGCCGGGGTTTCGCGGGTGGAGCGGCAGCGGCGGGTCAACCGGGCGCTGGGGGACATTCCCGGCCAGCGGGTCCATGCCCTGGCGATCCGGGCGAGCGCGCCGGGGGAATGACGGCACGCGCGAGCGGGGACGCCCTGCCCTCGCCCGGGCGGCGGCTGCGGCGGGCGGCGCGAATCCTCCTGTTCGACCCGGAGGGGCGGCTGCTGCTGTTCCGCTTCACGCCGGAGGGGGCGGCGCCGTTCTGGTGCACGCCGGGGGGCGAGTGCGACCCGGGCGAGGCGTTTCGCGACGCGGCGGTGCGCGAGCTGCTGGAGGAGACCGGGCTGATGCTCGCCGACTATGGCGATCCCGGGCCGGAAGTGCGGCGGATCGTCGCCGATTTCACCATTTTCACCGGCGAGGCGATCACCGCCGACGAGCGCTATTTCCGCGTCGAGGCGCCGCATTCGCGCGTCGATACCGGCGGACATACCGCGCTGGAGCGGGCGGTGATGCGCGAGCATCGCTGGTTTTCGCGGGCCGAGCTGGCGGAGTGGCACGAGACGGTGTTTCCGCAGGACATCCTCGCCATGTGGTGAGCCGGCTTCGGCCCTGCGGATCAGAACTCGCTCCAGTCGTCGTCCCCGGCGGCGGCAAGGGCGAGATTGCCGGCAGCCGGCAGCGCTCTGGGCGGGAGGGGCGCCGGAGCGGGCCTTCCGGCCGGCTGGCCGCCATTGGCCATGGTCGCGCGGCGCAGGGGGGTGCCGGCCTGGACGCTGGCCGGCCGCGTCTGTGCATTCCGGCTGCGGAAGCCGGAGACCAGGCCCTGCAGCGCATCCGCCTCGGCCCTGAGCGAGCGGGTGGCGGCGGTCGATTGCTCGACCATGGACGCGTTCTGCTGGGTCATGCGGTCCATCTCGGTGATCGCTATGGCGACCTGCTGGAGCTGGGCCGCCTGGTGCTCCGCCGATCCGGCGATGCCGGCAATGGCCTGGTCGATCTCGGCCACGCTGCCGACGATCTCGCGCAGCCGCGCCCCGGTTTCCCCGACCAGTTCGACCCCGGCGCCGACCTGGGCGGAGCTGTTGGCGATGAGGTTGCGGATGTCGCTGGCGGCATCGGCGGAGCGCTGGGCCAGGGCGCGCACTTCGGTGGCGACCACGGCGAAGCCCTTGCCGGCGTCGCCGGCGCGGGCGGCTTCGACGCCCGCGTTCAGGGCCAGCAAGTTCGTCTGGAAAGCGATGCCGTCGATCAGGGCGACGATCTGGCCGATCTCCTGCGAGGACTGCTCGATCGCCGACATCGCGGCAACGGCGCGATCGACCACCTCGCCGCCATCGAATGCCTGGCGGTGGGCATCGCCGACCGCGCGCTGCATGGCGCCGACGCCGCTGGCGGTCTGGCGGATCGAGGCGGTGATCTGGTTCATCGCCGCCGACGTTTCCTCGACGTTGGCCGCTTGCTGGACGTTGCGGCCGGCGAGATCGTCGGCGGCCGAAGCGATTTCGCCGATGGCGCGCATGACGCTGGCGGTGCTGACCCGGACATTGCCCATCGCATCGCGCAGGGCGGCCTGCGCGGTGTTGAAGTTCTCGCGCAGTTCCTCGTAGGCGGCGGGCAGCGGCGCGGCGATGTGATATTCGAGATCCTTGCCGGCCATGCGGCCGAGCGCGACGGAGAGGGCGGAGACGACCTCCTGCTGCTCGCGATGGGCTGCGGCCTGCGCGGTGCCGGCTTCGCGGAACACCTGCATGGCCCGCGCCATCGTCCCGACCTCGTCATCCCGTTCGGCGCCATCGACCGGCACGGTCCAGTCGCCACGGGCCATCCGCTCCATGGCGGTGGCGGTGCCGCCCAGCGGGGTGACGATGCCGCGATCGACCAGGCGGGCGGCGAGCAGGATCGCGGCGACCAGCAGGACGGCGATCAGGCCGACGGCGGCGAGTGCCCAGGCGATCCGGGTTTGGCTGCGGGCGAGGAAGGCGGCCCGGTAGCGGCTGGACTGGGCGACCAGCCGGTCGATCTCGTCATGCTGGGCCTGGAAGCGGGGGGCGAGCTCGCTGTCGAGGATCTCGACGGCACGGGCCTTGTCACCGGCGCGGACGGCGGGGAGATAGCGCTCGTCCATGATCGCCCAGAAGGCATCGGCTTCCGACAGGGTGCTGGCGAGCGCCGGGCGAAGCTCTTCCGGGACGGGGGCCGTCTTCCAGTATGCCCGGCGGCTGGCGAATTCGCGGCGGCATTCGGCCAGCTGGTCGATCTGGTAGCGGGTCGACTCGGGCCGGGTCTGGATCAGGGTGGCGCGAAGGTAGGGTTCGACGACGAAGGCCGGCGGCGGCAGGATGTCCGCCAGCAGTTCGTCCTGCAACGCGCCTTGACGCTGGATCGGGCCACCAAAGCGGACCTGGGCGATGATCACGGTCGAGACGACCAGCGCCGCCGCGAGCAGGGCCACGAGCAACCTGGCACCGTGACGGGCCTTCTTCCTGATCGACATCCTGTCTGCCTGCCAATGAACTACTTGATGAGGGCAATGACTAACAGACAGAGTAGAACCGGCGGTTTGCAATCGATTCAGGGTTTACCGCAAGATTATCGTGGATTTTATAATTCGGCAGCAATGCTGTGCAAAATACTATTCGTAACTGCTCAATAACATTGCGACATGAGTGTCGAGAAATTGTCCAGAAAGCAGATTGCGGACTCAGGCCGCGAGGAACCGGGCCATTTCCTCGCCGAGTTCGCGACGGGTGACGCAGCTCATGTGGGTGCCGGGGATGGCGACATGGCGGGCGTCCGGCAGGGCGGCGGCCAGCGGTTCGGGCGCGCCGTTGTCACGGTCGTCCTCGCCGCACAGGACGAGGGTGGGCGGGGTGACGAGGGCGAGATCGTCGGCCGGCTTTGCCACGAGCGCGACCAGCAGCAGGCGGGCGGCGGCGCGGTCGATCCCGGTGGACTTGAGGAAGCCCTGGACGAAGTATGCCGGATCGTCGCGCTCGATCGAGCCGTAGCGGTCGATCGCATCGATGAAGAACTGGCTGCGCGAATTCCAGCCGAGAAGTCCCTCGTAGCCCATGCCGGCGACGATCAGCCGGCGCGGGCGCAGGCCCGCGGCGACCCCGCCGATGACGGTGCGGGCGCCGAGCGAGAAGCCGCCGAGATCGTATTCGCCGGGCTGGAGGTCAAGGGCGGCGACGGTGGCGCGGAGATCGGCAACGAGAACGTCAGGTGGATAGGCGGCGGGATCGTGCGGGGCGGCGCTGAGGCCGTGGGCGCGCAGATCCGGCATCAGGACCTCGAACCCGGCGGCGGCGAGGCGGGCGGCGGTGCCATAGCGCAGCCAGTTGACATCGGCATTGGAGAACAGGCCATGCAGCAGGAGCAGCGGCGTGCCGGCGCCGAGGCGATGGACGGCGAGCGGCGCGCCATCGAAACCGGGAACGGTGGTTACCGCGACACTGTCATCCTGCTCGGCCATTCATGGCTCCTGCCACAGTTTCCTGAAACGGGGCAGCCCCCAATTGGCGCTTGCAGGATGCTTGCAATCGTTCATTGCCAAATTGCACCGGCCAAATTGCGCCGCATTGTCGGAAGATTGCACGGACCATGAGTGTCATCGCCATCTACAGCCCCAAGGGCGGCGTCGGCAAATCGACCATCGCGGTCGATCTCGCCTGGCGCGCGGCGATGTATGGCGGGTTGCGCACGCTGCTGTGGGACCTCGATGTGCAGGGCGGGTCGAGCTATCTGCTCGGCCTGGACGAGGACGTGCGCCTGCGCGCCGCCCACGTGTTCCAGCGGGAGGGCCGGCCGCAGAACGTGGCGGCGGCGACCGCGCACGAACGGCTGTTCCTGCTCAATGCCGACGAGAGCCTGCGCACCCTGCCGGTGCAACTGGCGCGGATCGGCCAGCGGCGGCGGCTGGCGCAGCTGACCGTGGCGCTGCGCCGCGACTATGACCGGGTGGTGCTCGACTGCCCGCCGATGCAGAACGAGGTGTCCGACCAGGTGATCGCGGCGGCGGACGTGCTGATCGTGCCGCTGCCCCCTTCCCCGCTTTCGGCGCGCGCGCTCGACCTCCTGCGCCGCGACCTGACGCGCAACCATTCGCGCCATCCGCCGATCCTGCCGGTGCTTTCGCTCTACGATTCGCGCCGCAAGCTGCACCGCCTGGCCCGCGAGGGGCGGATGGCGCCGTTTCCGGTGATCCCGAACTGCAGCGAACTGGAGAAGGTGGCGGTCAACCGGGCGCCGGTGGACAGTTTCGCCCGCTGGGCCGACGGGGCGCGGGCGCTCGACCGCCTGTGGCGCGCGATCGAGGAGAAACTGGCGGAGTTGAAGGCGGCCTGACTGGTCTGCCCTCGCCGCCGGTTCAATGCCGGTCGGACCTGGGGCCAGATGGATGCGGGCCGAACAGGACGACGACCGCCGCGACGACCGCGAGGGCGGCGGTGAACAGGAACACCTGGTTCATGCCCACCGTGTTGGCCTCGCGCTCGACCGTCGCGGCGACGAACATGCGGATCTGGTCGAGATCGAACCCGCGCGATGCAAGCGTGGACTGGACCTCTGCCGGTTGCAGGCTGGAGACGATCTCGTTGCGCGAGACGCGCTGGAAATTGCCCCACCAGGTCATCGCCAGCGAGGTCGAGATGGCCAGCGCGACGGTGCGGACGAACGTCTGCAGCCCGGCGGCCGAGGAAAGCTTGTCCGCCGGGACGGCCGAGAGCGACAGGGTCGCCAGCGGCACCGCGATCAGCGGGATGCCGAGGCCGCTCAGGAACATCGGCAGGGCGAGATCGAAATAGCTGGAGCCGGTGGTCCAGGTCAGCGCCCGGAACACCGACACCACGCCCAGCCAGAAGATGCCGAACGCCATGAGCAGGCGCAGGTTGAACAGGCGGGCCATGCGGGCGACGAAGGCCGAGACGATCATCCCGGCGACGGCCTGGAAGGCGGTGACGGTGCCGGCGAGGAAGGCGGGAAAGCCGAGGGTGGACTGCAACCACTGCGGCGCGATCACCACGACCGAGAAGATCACGCCATAGCACAGGCCGAACGGCGCGACGGTCATCGCGAAGGAGGGATAGCGGAAGATCGACAGATCGACGACCGGGTGTTCTTCGGTCAGCTCCCAGATGACGAACACGCAGAAGCCGACGGCGGCGCCGATGGCCAGCGCGACGATCAACGGATCGCCGAACCAGTCCCGGTCGCGGCCGATGTCGAGCATGATCTGCAGGCAGGTGATCCAGAACACCAGCAGGGCGATGCCGACGCGATCGATCGGCCGGGTGGCGGTGGGGGTTTCGACCGGTCGCAGCACGAGCAGGGACGAGGCGACGAGCAGGGCGGCGATCGGCACGTTGATCAGGAAGATCCAGTGCCAGTTGACCGTGTCGCTGATCAGGCCGCCGAGGATCGGCCCGAGCGCCGGGCCGGCCATGACCGTCATCGACCAGGTTCCGAGCGCGGCGGTGCGCTGTTCGGGCGGGTAGATCCGCATGGTCAGTGCCTGGGACAGCGGCAGCAGCGGCGCGCCGCACAGGCCCTGGCCGATGCGGCAGGCGACCAGCATGCCGAGGCTGAGCGACAGGCCGCAGAGCAGCGAGAACAGGCCGAAGCCGATCATCCCGGCGATGAACAGGCGCACCGAGCCGAAGCGCTGCGACAGCCAGCCGGTGAGCGGGACGCAGATCGCCTCGGCAACGGCGTAAGAGGTGATGATCCAGGTGCCCTGGTCGAGGGTGATGCCGAGTTCGCCGGCGATGTGCGGGACCGAAACATTGGCGATCGTCAGGTCGAGGATGACCATGAAGTTGCCGAAGGTCAGGGTGAACGCCGCCAGCGTGCGGCGGCGGCCGCTCAGGATCGAATGGGGCGGCCGCTCGACCGACTCCATCAGGGCCGGTCAGTCTTCTCGGCGGGGACGAAGCTCTGGGCGTTGACGTTGAGCCAGATCAGCATCGGCGCGGCGGCATAGACCGAGGAATAGGTGCAGACGAACAGGCCGAGCAGCATCGCCGCCGAGAAGCCGAAGATGACCTTGGGGCCGAGCACCAGCAGGGCGAGCAGCGTGATCAGCATGGTCATCGACACCATGACGGTGCGGCCCAGCGTCTCGTTGACCGAGAGATCGAGCAGTTCCTCCATCGGCATCTTGCGGTATTTCTTGAGGTTTTCGCGGATGCGGTCGTAGACGACGATGGTGTCGTTCAGCGAATAGCCGATGACCGTGAGGATGGCGGCGACGATGGTCAGGTCGAACTCCATCTGGGTCAGCGCGAAGAGGCCCATGACGAGGGAGACGTCGTGGATCAGGCTGACCAGGGTGCCGACGCCGAACTGCCATTCGAAGCGGTACCAGATGTAGATCGAGATGGCGATGGCGGCGAAGCCGAGCGCCTTGAACGCGGTCCAGCCCAGCTCCTTGGAGACTTTGCCGGAGACCGAATCGACCCCGTCGATGCGGGCATCGGCATGGTGCGAGCGGACATCGGCGGTGATGCGCTTGGCCATGGCATCGGCGAGGCCGGCGTTGTGTTCCGAGCCTTCGGGCAGGCGCAGGCGGATGGAGACGGCATTCGGGGCGCCGAAGGTCTGGATGATCGGCTCGCCATAGCCGAGCTTTTCGATCTCGCCGCGCAGGGTGGCGACGGGCGCTTCGGCCGACTGGGTGAAGGTGACGCGGATCATCTGGCCGCCGACGAAATCGACGCCGAGGTTGAGGCCGTTGGTCAGCACCAGGACCCAGGAGCCGATCATCAGGATCACCGAGATGATCGTCGTCGGCCACTGCCACTTGAGGAAGTGGAGGTTGGTGTGTTCGGGGACGAGCTTGAGCAGGCGCATGGAACCGGTCCCTTAGATGTTGATGTCGGCCGGGCGCGCCTTGCGCAGCCACAGGGCGACCCACATGCGGGTGAGGTAGACGGCGGTGAACACCGAGGTGACGATGCCGATCATCAGCACCACGGCGAAGCCCTTGACCGGGCCGGAGCCGAACAGGAACATCATCGTCGCGGCGATGACGTGGGTGATATTGGCATCGAAGATGGTGCGGCTGGCTTCCTTGTAGCCGATGTCCACCGCCTGGAACACCTTGCGGCCCCGGCGGCGTTCCTCGCGGATGCGCTCGTTGATCAGCACGTTGGCATCGACCGCAGCGCCGATGGTGAGGACGAAGCCGGCGATGCCGGGCATGGTCAGCGTGGTGTTGAACACCGCCATGACGCCGAGGATCATCAGCACGTTGATGATCAGCGCGGCATCGGCATAGAGGCCGAAGCGGCCGTAGCTGAGCGCGATCAGCAGGATGACGATGACCGCGCCGACCGCCATGGCGACGACGCCCTTGTGGATCGAATCGGCGCCGAGATCCGGCCCGACGGTGCGTTCCTCGACCACCTTGAGATCGACCGGCAGGGCGCCGGAGCGCAGCGAGATGGCGAGCTGGTTGGCGCTTTCGACGGTGAAATTGCCCGAGATCTGCGCCGAGCCGCCGAGGATCGGCTCGTTGATGTTGGGCGCCGACAGCACCTTGCCATCGAGGATGATGGCGAACGGGCGGCCGACGTTGGCGGTGGTCAGCTTGGCGAACTTCTCGCCGCCTTCCTGGTTGAAGGTGATCGAGACGATGGCCGAATTGCTGCGCTGGTCGAAGCCCTGCTGGGCATTGGTCAGCTGGTCGCCCTTGATGCCGCCGAGGCGCTTGACCGCGATGGCGCCCGCTTGCGCGCCATTGGCGCCCGCGGCATAGGGGACGATCTCGCTGCCCGGCGGGGCGATGCCGCGCGCGACATCGGCGGGGAGCGCGGACATGTCGACCAGCTTGAATTCGAGCTTGGCGGTCTGGCCGAGCAGCGCCTTGAGCGCGGTCGGGTCCTTGAGGCCGGGGACCTGGACGACGATGCGATCGGCACCCTGGCGGATGATCGTCGGTTCGCGGGTGCCGAGCGCGTCGATGCGCTTGCGGATGACGTCGGTCGCGGTGTCCATCGCGTTGGACACGGCCTGGTCGATGCCTTCCCTGGTCGGGGTCAGGACGAAGCGGGTGGAATCGACGACCTTGATGTCCCAGTCCCGCTTGCCGGTGAGGCCGGCGCCGTTGGTCAGCGGCAGGACCAGCTCGCGGGCAGCATCGACCTGGCTCGGGTCCTCGACCATGAAGGAGAGCGCGCCGTCGCGGTTGGAGATGTCGCCGATGCGTACCTTGCCGTTGAGCTTGAACTTGGCGCGGACCGATTCCTCCATCGTCTCCAGCCGCTGGCTGACGACCTGTTCGGCATTGGCTTCGAGCAGGAGGTGGCTGCCGCCGGCGAGATCGAGGCCGAGGCTGATGCGCGGAGCGGGGAGCGCCGCCGGCCATTGCAGCCCGGCGACCGAGGCCAGCGAGGGCAGCGACGCGGCGACCGCGACCAGCGCCACGAACCAGAACCAGAGCTGTTTCCAGCGGGGAAAATCGAGCATGTGCGGGCGGTCCGGTCGCTTGTCGGCAGGGTCTTGCGGGCGCTTGTTTCGGGTCGATCGATCAGTCGTTGGCGGCGGCACTGCCGCCGGGCGGGATGACGTCGGTGATCGTCGACTTCAGGGCGCGGACGCGGAGGTTGGGCGCCAGTTCGACTTCGGCATAGGTCTCGTCCACCTTGGTGACCTTGCCGATGAAGCCGCCGCCGGTCAGCACCTGGTCACCCTTCTTCAGGGCATCGAGCTTGGCGCGCTGTTCCTTCTGCTGCTTCATCTGCGGGCGCAGGAACAGGAACCACATGACGACGCCCATCGCCAGGATCGGCATGAACTGCACCCAGGCCGGCGGGCCTTCGGAAGCGGCCGTGGCGGCGGCGAGGACGGTGAGCAGAGGCGTGGACATGGGACCGGGCATTCTCTTCCAAGTGGGGTGGCGGCGGAACGGCGGGGCCTTGGGGCTCCGGGTGCCCCCCGCGCGACGCCGGGGCGACTAGCAGCAATCCGGATTGATGGCAACGAAGCGCAAGGACGGCGCGGCACGGCCATGCGGCGCTTGCCATCACGGTTGCCGGTGCTATAGGCGCCCTTCCCCGGCCCGCTGGATGGCGACGGCCGATGGCAGGTCGGGGAAACAACGGTCGGGACGTAGCGCAGCCTGGTAGCGCATCACACTGGGGGTGTGGGGGTCGGAGGTTCGAATCCTCTCGTCCCGACCAATTCTTTCCGCATGGACAGACAGCACGGCGCAAGGGCACGACGGCCCTGCCCTGTTCAGTTGGCGGATTTGCGGCGTTCCGCCCTGGCGAGCGAACGGTCGGCCGGATCGGCGGGCGGCGGCGTGTAGTTGCGCACCATGCCGCGCACGAGGACTTCGAGCCAGCCGGCGACGACATCGTCCGACGTATCCAGGCGCCCTTCCGCGAACAGCATGCCGAAGGCGCGCACCGCGCCGACCATGACGAAGCGGGCCTGGCGCGGATCGAGCCCTTCGGCCAGCTCGCCCCGGCTGCGGGCCTGCTCGAACAGACTGTCGAGCGTGCGGATATAACCTCGGTTGACCTCGGAAATCTTTTCCCGCGAGGCCGGCGACAGGTGGCGCGCTTCGCGCACGTAGGTGCCGACGTAATCCGCGTTGATCATGAAATCCTGCAACTGGATACGGAAGTATCGGCGGATGACCGCCGCCAGGTCGCCCGGTTCCTCTGTCGCCTTGTTCAGATAGCTGCAGTTGCGCCGGCTGCCGGTCAGGCAGATTTCGCCGAGCGCCTCTTCCTTGGAAGCGATGTGGAAATAGAGGCTGGCGACCTTGAGGCCGAGTTCATCGGCGATCGAGCGGGTGCTGGCGCCGTGATAGCCCTGGCGGGCGAAGGCGGCGGCGGCGGCATCGAGCACGGCCTGGCGGCGCTGGCTGTTGCGCGGGCCGGCTTCGGCATCATTCGCTTCGGGCGCCGGGCTCGGGGAGGGATTGCCGGTCATCGCTGTAGCTTTCGCGGGGTCCCGCGCGAGGGCGGCATGGCCGGCGGCCTGCCCCGCGAACCCATGCCCTCCCGGCCACGCCGGACGGTTTCGCACCGGTCCTTAGCCGCTTGCGGCGCGCGGCGCCACTCCTGGTGCAACGGGATCGGACGGGCAGCCGCCGACTACATCTTGGCGGCGTCGAGCGCCTCCTGGGCGGCGCGGGCGGCGTTGTCGGCGGCGGTGCTGGCGTTTTCCGGGGTGCGGATCGGCGAAGGGGTCGGCACCGGCTGGGCGGCACGGCGGGCGGCGGCTTCGCTGGCGGCGAGTTCCTGCTGGGCGGCTTTCTGCTTGAAGGTCTCGAGCTGGGCGCGAAGATCGCTGTTTTCCGCTTCGAGCGTATCCAGCCGCTCCTCGAGATCGGCATTGGCCTTGCCACGGTCGCAACCGGCGACAAGGAGGAGCGCGGCGGCCATGGCGGGAGCGAGGACGAGCTTGGCGGACATGGAACGGCTCCCGGGGGACGATTCGTGGATGGCGCCGTCCTTAGCGCGTCGCGGTGGCTGCTGACAAATCGGATCGACCCGGGATCGAGGGGGCGGTCAGGCGGGGCGGGCGCCGGTCATGGCTTCGGGGCGGACCAGACGGTCGAACGTCTCGCCATCGACCGCGCCGAGCGCCAGTGCCGCTTCCCGCAGGGTCGTGCCGTATGCGTGGGCGTGCTTGGCGACGGCGGCGGCGGCATCATAGCCGATGGCCGGGGCGAGTGCGGTGACCAGCATCAGCGAGCGGCCGAGCAGTTCGGCGATGCGGGCGCGGTCCGGCTCCAGCCCGGCGACGCAGTGGCGGGCGAAGCTGTCCATCCCGCGCGCGAGGAGGCCGATCGCGCGGAGCAGCGCGGCGCCGATCATCGGCTTGAACACGTTGAGTTCGAGCTGGCCCTGCATTCCGCCGAGCTGGATGGCGTGGCTTTCGCCAACGACCTGGGCGGCGATCATCGTCAGCATCTCGCACTGGGTCGGATTAACCTTGCCCGGCATGATCGAGGAGCCGGGTTCGTTGGCCGGCAGCAGCAGTTCGCCCAGCCCGGCACGAGGGCCGCTGCCGAGCAGGCGGATGTCGTTGGCCACGCGGTTGAGCGCGGTGGCGAGCGTGGCGAGAGTGCCGGCGAGCTGGACCGGGGCGTCGTGCGCGGCGAGCGCGGCGAAGCGGTTGGCGGCGGGGACGAAGGCGTGGCCAGTGAGCCGGGACAGTTCGGCGGCGATTTCGGCGGCGAAATCGGGCGGGGCGTTGAGCCCGGTGCCGACGGCGGTGGCGCCCTGGGCGAGTGGCAGCAGGTCCCGGGCTGCGGCCAGGAGCCGCTCACGGCAATCGGCAAGCTGAGCGGCATAGCCGGAGAATTCCTGGCCGAGGGTCAGGGGCACGGCGTCCTGGAGATGGGTCCGGCCGATCTTGACGATATCGGCCCATTCGCCGGCCTTGCCGGCCAGGGCATCGTGCAGGGTCGCCAGCGCCGGCAGCAGACTGTTGTGCAGGGCCATCGTCGCGGCGAGGTGGATCGCGGTGGGGAAGGTGTCGTTCGAGCTCTGGCTGCGGTTGACATCGTCGTTCGGGTGGATCGGGGCCTTGCCGCCGCGCCGGCCGGTGAGGAGTTCGTTGGCGCGGCCGGCGATCACCTCGTTGACATTCATGTTGGACTGGGTGCCGCTGCCGGTCTGCCAGATTGCCAGCGGAAACTGGTCGTCGTGGCGACCGGCGAGCACTTCGTCGGCGGCCTGCTCGATGGCTTCGGCTTTTTCCGGGGCAAGGCCGTGGCAGCGGTTTACCGTGGCGGCGGCGCGCTTGACCAGTGCGAGGGCGTGGACGATCTCGCTGGGCATGCGCTCGGCGGCCGGAAAAGCGAAGTTTGCGAGGCTGCGCTGGGTCTGGGCGCCCCAGTAGGAGTCGGCGGGAACCGCGATCTCGCCCAGTGCATCGCTTTCGGTGCGGGTTTCGGCCATGAAGTCGCCTCCTTTCCCGCGCGATGGCATTGACCGCGCCGGCAGCCGGCGCGGTCAATGGGACGGGTCAGTAAGGGTAGGCCATTCCGTAGTAGCTGTGAATGTCGCGGCCATAGCGTTCGTCGTAAGGCGGCTGGTCGGATTCGCCGTAGTGCGGCGCCTGTTCGAGCCTGGCCTTGTCTAGGTCGACGACATAGCCGCCCTGGGTGGTGTCGTAGGTCAGTGCGTCCCATGGCAGCGGGTAGTGGTCGCCGCCCAGGCCGAACAGGCCGCCGAAGTTCATCACGGCATATTCCGCCTTGCCGCTGCGCCTGTTGACCATGAAGTTCTTGATCGTCCCCAGCCGTTCGCCGGCGCGGTTGTAGACAGCGGTTCCTTCCACACGGTCGGAGGCAATCAGGCGGTGGGTCTCGTCGGTTTCGACATCGCGGGTGTCCATGGGAAACTCCTCTTGCAGACGGGCCGGGAATGCCGGGGAGCGGCGGCGGTTCCGTCCTGAACGGATCGTCCGGGCCGGCTGGCCTGGCCGTGCGGCGGACGGCATTCGCGGCGGGGATCAAGCAACGGGTGCATTGGACGCGGCGGACCGCTATGGTCATGATCGTCACGACGGGAGAGTGATGATGTACCGCCGGATCCTGCTCGCCTACAATGGCTCGACCTATGCCGCCAATGCGCTCAGCGCCGGGGCCGAACTGGCGCGGATGTGCGAAGCGGAATTGCATCTGGTGGGCATCGTGCCGACCACCGGGGTCTTCGCCATTGCCCAGTCCCATTCCTCGCAGGATCTCTGCGGCATGGAGCAGCAGTATCTGCGGCGTTCGCTCGAGGAGGCGGCGGCGCAGATCGCCGGCAAGTGCGTCAGGCTTGTCTCGGTGGTCCGCGAGGGCGATCCGACCTCGGAGATCGTCGCCTATGCCCAGGAGATCGATGCCGACATCGTCGTCATCGGCCACCGCGACCGTTCGGCCCTCGCCCGCTGGTTCGGCGGATCGACCTCGCAGCGGCTGCTCAACGAACTGCGCTGCAGCCTGCTGATCGCCGAAAGCCCGGCGGACCGCGAGTGAACCCGCCTCAGCAGGCGAGCGGCGCGCCGCGATAGCAGGCCTCGGCCAAGCCGAGCAGGCCCAGCCCGCGCCGCATCACGCCGGGGCCGATGGCGATGCCGCAATCGACGAGTTGCAACCGGTCCGGCCAGAGCGAGGAAATCGGCTCCTGGCCTGGAGCGCAACAGGAGTCGATCCGCCCCGGACCGCCGGCACGAAAATGTTCGGTCAGGCGGCCGAGCAGCAGCAGGCCCGGGCCGCAGGCGGCACGCGCCTCGTCGTAGGCCATCTTGAAACCGAAGCCCTCGCCAGGGCCGGTGAAATGCACCGAGGCGGCGAGAAGATCGCCGCCGGCGATGAGTTCGGCGATCTCGATCTGGCCGAGCGCGGCTGCCGCACAGGCGATCGCGGCGATGAACTCGCTGGTGCCGGACCTGCTGCCGAGCGCCGAACCGGCCCTGCCCTTCCAGCCGGCGCGTTCCAGCGCGAGGAACCGGGCGAGCGCGGGTTTCATGTCGTCGGGCGACCGGCTGACCCGCCACTCCAGCGCGCCGAGCTCACGCTCGGCCTTGCGTTCGAGCGAGGCGATGCGGCGGCGGCGCGATCCCTTCAGCGCTGCCGCAGCTTCCGGCCGGTCGGCCATGAGCATGGCGCGGGCATAGTGGCGATCGATCTTGCAGGTCCGGCGGGTTTGCTCAGCCACCTCGATCAGCGCGTCGGTCACCGGATCGCCGAGCGGCAGGCCATGGAGCCGGAGCGCCATGCGGCCGAAACCACGGCGGTCGAGCCCCGCGAGCAGGGCCTGCCAGAAGCGCGACGCTTCGCCTTGGCGAACCAGCGGCGTGCCGCGAAACTGGTTGGGATGGTCCCAAGCCGCCCAGTGCGGAAACGGCGCCCGGCCATAACGCAGCCGGGGGACGATGGGCAGGACGCCGAGCCAGTCGCCATTGCCGTCGCTGACCACCGCGAGGCGGGCCTTGCCGCCACCCGGGCAATGGGCGAGCCCAGCGCGGGTGAACCATGGCTGGGCAAAGACGGAAGGGCTGGCCGGGTCTCGACCGAGGGCATCCCAGCGGGCATGGTCGATGTCTGCGAGCGTGACGAGTTGCAGCTCTGCGCCGCCGGCTTCCAGGCGAGGAAGGCGTGCGAACGATTGCAGATCGGCGAATGTGGAAAATTCGTGCTTGTGCGGCTGCTCGCGTTCAGCCGGCAAGGCCGAGCCGACGGATCGCCCGCCAGGCGTTGGCGCGCAGGCGGGAGCGGCCATGGGGCAGCGGCGCCGGCGGGCGGGGATCGAACCCGCGTTCGCGCAGCCACGCATTGAAGCTCCAGGCGTCGTTCTGTTCGAGGCTGTTGTCAGAACACCAGGTCAGCGACAGGGAAATCGACGGCTCGTCATCGACTTCTACCCAGTGCGGCGCCTTGAAGGTGTGGTGCAGCGCATCGCCGGGGCCGAGGTCGAAGATCCTGCCCTGCGATGCCCAGGCATCGTCCCAGGCGAGCCCGTTCCTGCCGGTGCGGTGGTATGTCTCGTTTTGCGCCGGGGTGAGGAACGGCGGCTCCGGCGGGAATACGGCAAAGCGCTTGCGGCCGGCGATCTGGGCGAGGATGTTGTATTCGGGATCGGCGTGGAACGGAAACCTGACCCTCGGCGAGGAAATGAAGATGAACGCCCTGAGGCAGCGGGGCGGTCCGGTGACCGGCGTGATCAGGTCCTCCAGCGAGGCGCCGACCGCGCCGAGAATTTCCGCATATTCCGGGAGTTGCTCGAGATCCTTGAAGCCTATCCAGAGGTTCGCGTCGGCGATCGAGCGGATCAGCGAGGCAATGTCCGCCGGCGCCTCGGCGAGGCTGCGCACCGCTTCGAGCGAGGCGTCGCCCGGCTTGCGGAGGACATTGGCGGGACCGAGCCGACTGGCGGCCTCCGCCAGGGCATCGAGCGAGAGCAGCGGGTGGTGGGCGAGCGAATGGCGCATGAGGCAGGCGCCGCGCGGATAGGCGGCGGCGAACGCGGCGCGTGCGGTCTCGTCGAACGGCTGCTGGCCGGCGGCGAGGAACGCCGGCGCGATCATGTTCATCGGCGTTGCCTCGATGCTCGCGACTTCGAGAGTGTCGCGCAATGAATCGCTTACGTCCGATATCTTAAGCCCCCGTTGCCGCGGCCATAGGCCGCCGCCCTTGTCGCGGGGGTGACGCATTCCCGGGGCCGCTGTCATCAATCCGTCACAGGCGGCGCACAAGGCTCTGGTTCGCAATGAATCAGCCGGCTACACACCCCTTCATGCGCCGCGAACTGTCATTCCCCTGGGCTGGCATGGCGATCCTCGCGCTCACCATTGTCGGGCTGGTGCTCGGCGGGGTGAGCCTGCCGGTCGTGGCCCTGGTCACGGTGATCTGGCTGCTGACCCTGTGGCTGGACTGGCTTCGCCCGCCGGCGCCGGAAGGGCCGATCCATATCGCCGAACGGCCCGATCCCGAGGCGATCCGCCGGGCGGCACTGTTTGCCGCGATCGAACCGATCTGCGTGCCGCTGCTGGTGACCGAGGACAGCCGGATCGTCGCCGCGAACGATGCAGCCCGGACCGTGTTCGGCGCCCACGTGACCGGGCAGGACGCGCGGGTGGCGCTGCGCCATCCCGATGCCGTGCGGTTGCTGGAGGATGCCGAGGGCGGCACCCTGGCGATGCGCGGGCTGACCGGAGCGCGCGGGCTGTGGCAGCTTTCGCGCAGCCCGATCCCCGGCCAGCCGGGCTTCTGGATCATCGAACTGCGTGACCGCACGGCCGAGGCCGATCTCAGCCGGGCTCACACCGATTTCGTCGCCAATGCCAGCCATGAGCTGCGCACGCCGCTGTCCTCGGTGATCGGCTATGTCGAGACCCTGGCCGAAAACCCCGGCGGCTACGATACCCAGACGATCGCGCGGTTTCTTTCCACCGTGTTGCGCGAGGCGCGGCGGATGGACAGCCTGGTCGGCGAACTGATGTCGCTATCGCAGCTGGAAGCGGAAAAGCACGATGCGCCGACCGGCCATGTCGAACTGGGAAGCCTGGCGGCGCGTGTCGTCGGCGAGTTCGGGCCGGGCGGAAGGGTCGGATTCGAGCGTCCGGGCACGGCGATGCAGGTTGCCGGGGACGTTCGCCAGCTTGAGCAGTTGATCCGCAACCTGATCGACAATGCCCTGAAATATGGCGATGCCGACCAGCCGGTCGTCGTCTCGCTCGACACCGCCATGGGGCGTCAGCGCGAAGCGGTCATCAGGGTGCAGGACCGGGGCGCCGGCATCGCGCCGGAGCATCTGCCGCACCTGACCCGCCGCTTCTACCGCACCGACCCCGGCCGCAGCCGCGCCGCTGGCGGCACCGGCCTGGGGCTGGCCATCGTCAAGCACATCGTCGAGCGTCATCGCGGCAAGCTCGACATCGGCAGCACGCTTGGCGAAGGCACCTGCGTCACCGTGCGGCTGCCGCTGCTGGACCAGGCCAAAGCCTGAATGTTGCCGCAGTAATGTGGTCCATGACAGGGGTTTTTCATCAAACTGTCATGGTTCTGTCATGGTGACCCGCCACAGCGGCGGGCGAGACCGGCCACGGGACGAGCAGTGTTTTAGACCGGGGCGGACCGGTGCATAAGTTGCCGTGGGGTGCGGGCGAGTCCCCCGGGCTATGGAGACAGGCAGATGGTTGCAGAACACACGGTCAAGGCGTTCGACGAGGACATCATCCGCCTGCGCGGGCTGGTTTCGGAGATGGGTGGCCTGGTGGAGGTCGCCATCGGCGAATCGATGGACGCGCTGATCAAGGGCTCGCACAGCCTGGCGGACGCGGTGATCGCGCGGGACAAGCGGATCGATGCGCTTGAACAGCAGATCGACCAGCTGACCGTCCGCACCATCGCGCTGCGCGCGCCGATGGCCGACGACCTGCGCGAGATCATTGCCTCGCTGAAGATTTCGGGGATGCTCGAGCGCATCGGCGACTATGCCAAGAACATCGCCAAGCGGGCCAACGGCATCAAGGAGCGCGCCCAGTTCGAGCCGCTGACCCTGCTGCCGGCGATGGCCGAGATCGCCGGGGAGATGGTCCGCGAGGTGCTGACCGCCTATGCCGCGCGCGATGCCGCGCTCGCGGTGGCGGTGATCGAGCGGGACGCCAAGGTCGATGCCTTCTACGACAGCATCTTCCGCAATCTCGTCAGCCATATGATGGAAAGCCCGGCGACGATCAGCAGCGCGGCGGAACTCCTGTTCGTCGCCCGCTCGCTCGAACGGATCGGCGACCACGCGACCAACATTGCCGAAATGGTCTATTTTGCCGCCACCGGCGAATATCTGGGCGACCGCAAGGACGCCTGACAGTCGCAACTGCTGGTTGGGGGACAATGAACGCGCCACGCCTGCTGCTGGTCGAGGACGACCCGGCCCTTGCCGAGCTGCTCGAATTCCGCTTCCGCGCCGAAGGCTACGAGGTCAGCGTCACCGCCGATGGTGACGAGGCCCTGCTGCTCGCGGCGGAGGAGGCGCCCGACCTCGTCGTGCTCGACTGGATGATCGAGGGCACCAGCGGCATCGAGGTCTGCCGCCGGCTGCGGCGCGACAAGGCGACGGCACACGTGCCGATCGTCATGCTGACCGCGCGCGGGGCCGAGGACGACATGGTGCGCGGGCTGGAAACCGGCGCCGACGACTATCTGACCAAGCCGTTTTCGCCGCGCGAGCTGCTCGCGCGGGTGGCGGCGATCATGCGGCGCATTCGCCCGGCGCTGGCCGGGGAGACGCTGGCAGTGGGCGATCTCGCGCTCGATGCCAGCGCCCACCGAGTTACCCGCCGGGGTGCGGCCCTGGCGCTCGGGCCGACCGAATTCCGCCTGCTGCGCTTCTTCATGGAGCATCCGGGCCGGGTGTTCTCGCGCGGGCAGCTGCTGGACGCGGTCTGGGGGACGGACAGCGATATCGAGCTGCGCACGGTCGACGTCCATATCCGCCGGCTGCGCAAGGCGATCGAGGTGGCCGGCGCGCCGGACCCGGTGCGCACCGTGCGGTCTGCCGGCTACGCGCTGGAAGCGGTCACCGCCTGAGCGTCGCCACCAGCGCCTGTGCCGCCCGGGTGACTTCGGCCCAGGTCGCCGCGAAATCGTCGGCTCCGCCCCAGTAGGGGTCGGCAACCGAGCGGCCGGCCATGCCGGGCACGTGGTCAAGCAGGAGGGACAGCTTCGCCACGCCGTTCGGCGGCCGGATGCGCCGAAGGTCGGCGAGATTTTTCGCGTCGAGCGCCAGGACATGGTCGAAGCGGAGGAAATCGTCCGGGGCAACCTGCCGGGCGCGCAGGTCGGAAATGTCGATCCCGTGGCGGAGCGCCTCTGCCCGGGCGCGCGGGTCGGGCGGCTCGCCGAGATGCCAGTCCCCGGTGCCGGCGGAGTCGGCAAGTGCGGCGACCCCTGCCCTCTCGGCCTCGACCCGGAATGCTGCCTCGGCCAGCGGAGATCGGCAGATATTGCCGAGGCAGACGAACAGCAGCGATGGCGACTTCATGCCGACATGGTGTCACGCGGGCGGCCGGGGTGCAACCGGCGGCCCGCGTGACGATGTCGCGTCAGAACGAGACCTTGACGGTCCCGCCGAAGGTGCGCGGATCGCCCGGCTGGCCGGCGATCAGGCCGACGTTGCTGGGAGCGACCTGGAGCAGTTCGTAGTAGTTGCGGTCGAAGGCGTTGCGGACCCAGCCGTAGATGTCCAGCCCCTCGCGGCGGAAGCCGGCGCGGAAGTTGACCAGGGCATAGCCCTTGATCACCGTGTAGATCGACGGCGACGGGTTGGACGAGAACCGCGAGCGGGCATTTCCGTCCACCCCGAGATAGACCTGGCCCTCCTTGCCGAACACGGTAACCGGCAGGTTGCCTTCCGCGCCGAACGAGACCGACCACTTCGAGACACCCGGCAACTGCTGGCCGGAGATGTTGCAGTTCGCGGGGCTGCTGGTGCCGCCCGAGAGCTCCGGCGGGCACGGCGCATCGACGAACTTGCGATAGGTCGCATCGGTGTAGGCGGCGTTGGCATAGGCGCTGAAGCGATCACTCGGGCGGATCTTGAGGTCCGCCTCGACCCCCTGCGAGCGCACCTCGTCTGCATTGGCGAGGTAGCCGCGCAGCACGCCGTACTGGCCGTTCGTCACCGTCACCTGGAAGTTGTCGATATCGGTGCGGAAGGCGGCGAGGTTGAAGGTCGCGCGCCGGTCGAAGAACTGGGTCTTGAGGCCGATCTCGTAGTGGTGGACCGATTCCGGCTTCACCGTGCCCGAGGCGGCAATCGGGACGCCGGCGCTGTCCAGCGGCAGGCCGTTCTGGTTGATGCCGATGGTCTTGAAGCTCTTCGCGTAAGTCGCGTAGAACAGGACGTCGCGGGCGATCTTGTAGTTGACGTTGATGTCGTAGCTGAAATTCCAGTCGCTGGCGGAAGGCGCGGAAAGCTGCGGCGTGTAGATGCCGCACTGCGCGGCCAGGCGCGAGCCGGAGGTCGGGGTCGGATTGAAGCACGAGATTTCGGCGCCGGTGCCGTCGAACACGCGGCGCTGGTAGAACCCGGACTTCTTGTCATAGTTGACGCGCAAGCCCGGCTGGATGGTCAGCGCGTCGGTGAGCTTGTAGCTGACCTGGCCGTAGAGCGCGGCACTGGTCGACTTCAGGTACTGGACGTTGCGCGCGGTCAGCCCGTTGAGCACCGAGGGATCGCGCGAGAGCGGGCCGGTCAGGTTCCACAGCGAGGCATCGCGGCCCTGCTGCTCGACGCCCTGCGTGTCGATGCGCTGGTTGAAGCCGAAGGCGCCGACGACGATATCGACCTTCCGGCCCGAGTAGTTGTAGCGCAGCTCCTGGCTGTACTGGTTCTGCTGCGAGGGATTGTTCGAGGCCGAGACGATCGAGAGACCGGTGAAGTCGCGATCGTTCTGCGGCTTCCAGTCCCAGAAGCGCCAGGCGGTGATCGAGGTCAGCGTGCCGCCGCCGACGTCCCACTTGGCCTTCAGCGAGACGCCGCCGATCTTGTTGGTCGCCTGCAGTGGGGCGTCGAGATCGGTCAGGCGGTCGAACGCGTTGGTGCTCGGCACCGTGTAGGGATTGGCCGGGTTGGCGGCGTTGTAGAGCCCGACGAGTGCCGCGTACTGGCGCGCGCTTGACCGCTGCGTGGTGCCGGTGCGCACGAACACCGTGCCGCAGCACTTCGCGTTCTGATAATTGAAATCGCCCGAGAGCGTGAAGGTCAGGTCGTCGTTGGCGTTCCACAGCAGTTCGGCGCGGACGGCCTTGTTGTCCTGGCCGTTGATCCAGTCGCCGGACCTGACGTTGTAGATGGTGCCGCGGCGGCTGGTGAAGGAGCCGGCGATGCGCGCCGCCAGACGGTCGGTGAGCGGGCCGGAAACCGCGAGCTTGCCCTGGTAGAAATCGAGATTGCCGCCGGAGAATTCGGCGCGGACTTCCGGCTTGAAGGTCGGTTTGTTGGTGGTGATGTTGATGGCGCCGGCGGTGGTGTTCTTGCCGTACAGCGTGCCTTGGGGACCGCGCAGCACTTCCACCTGCTCGACATCGAGGAAATCGAACACCGCAGCGGCGACGCGCGAGTTGTAGACGTCGTCGACATAGATGCCGACCCCCTGCTCGAAACCATCGCTGGTGAGGCCGAAGGGCACGCCGAGGCCACGGATGTTGACCGCCGTGTTGCGGGGGTTCGACGAGTAGACCTGCAGAGTCGGCGCAATCTGCTGGAGCTTGTTGACGTTGAAGTTGCCGGTCGATTCGATGCTGTCAGCCTTGATCACCGAGATTGCCAGCGGCACCGCCTGCGCGGTCTCGGCGCGGTGGCGAGCGGTGACGATGATGACGTCGCCACGGCTGGGGTCGTCGCCGTTGTCGGACTGCTGATCGGCACCGCCGGCAGCGTCCGCCGGAATGGCCGTGGCGCCGGGCTCGAGCGGATTGGCAAATGCCTGATGGGGAACCGCCAGCATTGCGACGGACGCCACGCCGGCGGCGAGAAGACTGCGAGTGTTCATCATTTTTTTCGTTGCCTCATTTTGTGCTGCCGGTGGTCCGGCTGGCGAAGGGATCGGATTCCTGCAGTGTCAGGTGGGACGAAGGCGCTTCTTTTCGGTGACGTCGATCTGGACGACCCGGCCTTCGTGAACGGTGATGGCGACCTGGCCGAAGCGCAGGCCCGAGAGCGCCTGGCGGACGCTGGCGATGCTTTCCTCCAGCAGCGCCGCAGCTTCGGTCGAAGCCTTGGTCACGGGCTCGGAACTGGCCGGCTGGCTCATGCGGCACCCCGTGCGGATCGAAAATTGCTGTTCATGCTGGAAACTCCTGCCGGTGACGGCTCTAGCGCACCTGTAGACTCAACTGAATTGATAGACATTATGGAAAAACTTTACCCCCTGATCGTCTGGCTTTGCCGGATGGAAAAAGCCGCGAGACGCACCTCGGCGGACGAGGTCCCGCACCATGCGCCGTACGGAACCTCGCCCGGCCGCTCGCCGGAACGACGCCATTCAAAGGGCGCCTGTGCGCCCCATTAGCTCAACTGAATCGATAGACAATAGGCCCTCGCCTCAGCGGCGACGAGATGCCGCTGTCATGCGACGGATTGCATGGAGCTCAGCGGGCCAGTGCGTGAGGCGGCGCGGCGAAGGTGGCGGCCTGGCCGATCGGGCGACCGGCGGCGTCGCTGACGTTCCACACCGTGGCTCGGGCGATCGCAAACCTCCGGCCGAGCGCGGAAATGCGGACGCCGGCATAGTCGTCGATGAAGCCGAAGGCGCCGACGCGGGCGAGCAGCCGGTCGCGCTCCTCGCGCAGGGCCGGTTCGGCCGACAGGCGCGACGGCATGCCGATCATCTCGGCGATGGCGATCTCGAAGGCGGCAAGCCCGGCCCGGTTGGCGAAGAAGAACTGCGGGTCCGCCTCGCGGCCATGGGCGAGGATCACGTCCGGCGAGTGCCACATCGCCTCGACGATATCGCCCGTCCCGGCGACGAGCGGCTTGCCGGTCAGCTGCCGGTAACTCGCGGCGACCGCGCGGATGCGGAGCCGCGCCTCCTCGCGGTGGAACGCAGGCGGCAGGAGATCGGGCAAGGGCGGGAGCGCGGCCATGGCCCAGCTATCGGCGTCCGCCGGCCAGGGTCAAGCGGCTGGTCAGACCAGCCGCGGCGGCGGCGGCTCGCGCGGAATCTGCTTGCCGATGACAGAGGGCGGACGGGTGGCAGGAGTCCGGGTCTAGCGCATCGGGATTGCTTGCGGGCCAAGAGCAACCCCGGGGGATTTGCGGGCGGTCCCCGTTCGGCACGGTGCGTTGGCCGCTTGCCGTTGCGCCAGACGCAGCAGCCGCTAGGGAAATGGCATGCTGGCGCTCCTGCTCACCCTGCTGCTCGTCCAACTGGCCGGTATCGGCGCGCGCGACCAGCTGACCGTCGCCCACCTCGTCGCCCGTACCGGGCAGCGGCCGGCGCTGCTGGTGGTGGCGATCGGCACCGGGGCGCTGGCTTCGCTGGTGGCGGCGCTGGCGGCCCGGCAGTCGGCACCGGAGTTCAATCACCAGCTGCGGCTGCTCGTGGCCGCGATCGCACTGGCGATCGGCGGCCTCGAATCGATCGTGATCGGGCCGCCGCGCATGGCGAAGGAACCGACCCATTCGCTCGGCGCGGCCGCGATCGTGCTGTTTGCCCACCAGCTCACCGATTCGGCGCGGATGCTGGTGTTCGCGATGGTACTGGCCACCTCGACCCGTTACGCCCTGCTGGGCGCGGTGTTCGGCGGGGCAACCGCGCTGGCGATCGGCTGGTTCGGCGGGGATTACCTGTTGCGGGCGCGCCGGGGGCTGCGCATTGCGCGGGCGTGCTGTGGCCTCGGCCTGCTGGCGGCGGCGGGCTGGGCCGCGTTCCTCGCCGTGGGGGACGCGGACCGGTTCTGGCGGATGGTGGGTTGAGGATGGGTGAGCCCGCCGGACGGCGTTTCTTGACCCCTGCCGCGATCGGCGCCAGTGACTCAGGAACATGACCCGTTCGCTCATCACCTGCCGGCCGAACGCCGACGATCGTGACATCGCGACGTGGCTGGCCGGGCGAATCGGCGCGGCGCTGGCCAGGACGACGGAAAGGGTGGCGATTTCGCTGCCTGGCGGCTCGACGCCCTTCCCGATTCTCGCGGCACTGGCCCAAGCGGCCGGGGACACCCTGGACCTGCGGCGCGTGGTCGTCTGGCCGGGCGACGACCGCATGGTGCCCGCCGATCACCCGGCCTCCAACTACGGGCGGATCTTCGCCGCGCTGGCGCCCATGGGGATCGAGGTGCTGCCGCTGGAGGAGCAGGCGCGGCCGCCGCATTTTACCCTGGTCTGGCTGGGAATGGGCGAGGACGGGCATATCGCCTCGCTGTTTCCCGACGCCGATCCCCAGATTGACGATCCGCTCGCGGTGAGGCGTCTGACCCCGAACCCGCTGCCGCCGGAAGCGCCGTTCGAGCGATTGTCGCTGACGATGCCGGCGCTGCTCGACAGCGACGAACTGATGTTCGTCATCCGGGGCGAGAGCAAGCGGGCCTTGTTCGAGGCGGCGGCGCGCGGGGAAAACGACCTGCCGGTGGCACGCCTGCTGGCGGCCGCATCCTGCCCGGTGACGTGCTTCTGCTGACCGCGATACGGGTTCCTGCCTAGCAGTCCGGCACGCGACGGCAATGCGCAGGCGCTATTCACACGGTTGCAAGGTGCAACCTCAAGGTCGATGTCCACGTCAGCATGTTGAAGCGCATAGAACCCCGACAGGTCGAATTGGGCATGTTCATCCACAAGCTCGAAGGGCGATGGATGGACCATCCGTTCTGGCGCGCCAGGTTCCTGTTGAGCGACCACGAGCGCCTGCAGAAACTGCGGGACAGCGCATTGTGCGCGATCGTCATCGACACGGAGCGCGGGATCGACGTCGAGGATGGGGACGAGGACGCTGTCGAAGCGGTGGCGCAGCCCGCCCTGGCCGGCGAGTCCGAGGCCCCTCCCCCGACCCCGCCCGCGCCTGCCAGCGCCGCTGTACGCCTGGCGCGACGCGGCCTTGGCAAGCCGGCGGCCGAGCTGAAGACCACCGGCAACCTGATCTCCGCACCGCCGCAGACGATGGCGCGGGAATTCGGGCGGGCGCGCGATATCGCCACCCGCTCGCACCGGACAGTCAGCCGTGCGTTCCTCAAGGTGCGGCTGGGCAAGGGGTTCAAGACCTCGATGGTCGAACCGGTAATCGACGACATCCTCGGTTCGGTGGAGCGCAACGCGCACGCGTTCAACGGGCTGATGCAGTGCCGGGAGGACAACCAGTCGCTCTATCACCATGCGCTGGCGACTTCGGCGCTGATGATCTCGCTGGGCAGGCGGTTGCGGCTGCCCCCCGAGCAACTGCGCCATGCCGGTCTGGCGGGGTTGATGCTCGATGTCGGGATCAACCAGCTGCCGGTCGATCTCTCGCTGATCGACCACGACCTGGCGCGGATACCGGCGGAGATCCTTGAGACCCATGTCGAGCTGGGCCACGACCTGTGCCTGGAGGCCGAGGTGCCCGATCCGGTGGCGACGGCGGTGATGGAGCACCACGAGCGGAGCGATGGGCGCGGATTCCCGCACGGCTTGCGGCGCGCGGGGATCAGTCCGCTCGGGCGGATGGCGGCGATCTGCGCTTCGTACGAGGACATGGTCAACGGCAGGGTCGCGGGGCGAGGGGTGAACCCCGCGGAAGCGATGGCGGCGCTGGCGGCACAGGACGGCGCGTTCGACGAGCCCTTGCTGGCGGCGTTTACTGAGGCGCTGGGGATCTACCCGGTGGGGACGGTGCTGCTGCTGGGCTCGCACCGGCTGGCGATGGTGGTCGGCCAGTCCAGCGGCGATCCGACGAGGCCGCAGGTGGTGACGTTCTTCTCGACCGTTTCGGGCCACAAGCTGGCGCCGGAACTGATCGACCTGACGGATGACGGCGATGCCATCGACGGGCTGGCGCGGCCGGAAAACTACGGCATTCCGGATTTCCCGGCATTGCGCGAGAGGCTGTTCGCCTACGCCTGCGTGGGGTGATCGACGCCCTTGTGGCGGTTGCCGGCGGCGGGCGGCGTGTTCTAGATGCTTTTCATGATGACGCTGGTTCCTGCGGCGGTGCACCGCATCGCGCTGCGCTGTGCCTATCGGCTGCGGCGCGGGTGGTGGCGGCTGGCGCAGCCGGAGATCCGGGGGGTGCGGGTGCTGGCGGTGGACGAGGCCCGGCGGGTGCTGCTGGTGCGGCACTCCTATGGCGCGCCGCACTGGTTCCTGCCGGCGGGCGGGATGCGGCGGGGGGAGGACCCGGTGGCCGCAGCCCGGCGCGAGCTGGAGGAGGAAACCGGGGTGGGGCTGATGACCGCGCGCCTGATCGAAGTGGTCGAGGAGCCGCTGGCCGGCGCGCGCAACGTCGTCCACGTGGTGGCCGGGTGGAGTGAGGGCGCGGTGCGGATCGACGGGCGGGAGGTCGTGGAGGCGCGGTTCTTCGCCATGGACGACCTGCCCGACCTGCTGGCGACGGCACTGCCGGACGGGCTGCCGAGGTGGCTGGGATCGCTTGATGCGCCGGACCGCGCGCGGCGGGCGGGCCAGGGAGGCGAGGTCAGGGGAGAGATCGTAGGCTCATGAAACTGGCGCAGCAATCCCTGCCACTGCGCCGGCGATGTTCAGCCCCACGCCGCGATGACATCCTTTGCGGTGACCACCGAGGCGATGAGGGAGAGCGAATTTTCGATGACAGCCCGCGCATAGTCCGCCGGAATCCCCGCGACCGCGTCTCTTACCAGCACGATCTGATACCCGAGATCGAGTGCTGTCAGGCACAGGCCCATGATGCCCAGGTTCACCGAGACCCCTGTGACGATGACAGTTCCGACGCCAAGATTTCGCAGGATCTGGTCAAGCGACGTGGAGGTGAACGGGGTCATGCCGTGCAGCCGCGGAACCACGATGTCTTCCGGTTCGGCGCGCAGGGGCAGCGCCAGCCCGGCACCTGGCGAGCCGGCCACGTCGGGCGCATGTCCAGCGAGGCGCTGCTTTTCGCGCAAGGTCCAAAGCTTGCAGTTCTGCGATGCACCGGCCCCGTCCGGGCGGGACTCGAGCGTGCAATGGACCACCCGCACCCCGGCCGACCGGGCCGCCGTGCACAGGCCGGCCGTCGTTTCCAGCAGTCCGCTGCGCGCCACTTCAAGCGGCAGTGCGGGGAGCATGGCGACAGTTCCGACAATCGCCTCCTGCAATTCCATCGTCAGCAGCGCCGCCCGGCCCGGATGGACCAGCTGCTTCAGCCTCGCACGCTCCTTGTCAGTCACTGCCATGTGCTTTCCCGAGGCTGATCCGGATCCACCGGGAATCCGCCGGCAATTCCGCCCGCTATCGCTTCTCCCATACCGCGCCTTTGCGCCGGCACAAATCCACTCCTGCCCGGCGCGGGCACGACGACGAGGCGGGGGCGCGGAGCCGGAGACGCATCAGGCAGGTTTGGCGCGGCCCCTCGCCGTCATCGTGCTTCGCCGGCGCTGCCGTCCAGTCGCGCCGCCAGGCCGGCGGTGACCAGTTGGAACAGCGCGGTCTGGCATTCGATCGAGACCGGCGGGTGGGCATATTCGAGCAGTTCGGCGAGCGTGCCGAGCGCGGCGCTGGCTTCGTGGATGTGCGGCGAGGCGAGGCCGGAGCGGGCGAGTTCGCGGGACGAGGTGCGCATGGCATCGGCGAAAATGCGGGCCGCTTCGGCTGCGTGGATCATGGACATGCTCTCCGGTTGGCGATTGTTGTTTCGCTTTGGAATGAAGTTACGCCGCACCGGTTAACAGTGTTCACGAGTGGACATATGGACTTTGTGGCACTTTTCGCGCTGCAATCGGGTGCGCGGCGACAAAATATCGCCGCTGGCGTGAATAGGATGCGCGACCCGCTACAGGAGTTCCAGTTCGCCGCCTTTGGCCGAGGCGCCGCCGAGCCATTCCATGGCGTCTTCGGTGGTGCGGAAGGTGGCGGTGCGGAAGTGGGCGGGCATCTCGCCGATGTGGACGATCGCGCGTTCGCTGGGGAGGACCGCGGCGGTGCGATCCTCGACGCCGTAGAGTTCGATGCTGGCGCCGGACAGGCAGCGATAGTCGAGGTCCGATTTCAGCCGCACCTTGCGGGCATCGATGACGTGATCGACCCGGCCCCACTTGTTGCGGACGAACGCCAGGACATCTTCGAGGTCGAGCAGGTACTGTTCGATCTCGGCGCGGGTGCAGGTGCCCCTGACGGTGGTGTGGAGGGTGCCGGTGTGGGCATCGAGGTTCAGGGAGAACATGGACTTGCTCCTGATCTTCGGTTCAATGCCCATGGTATGGCACGGGGAGTGTTTGGTTGGCGTTTCCGGTTAATGTCTATGCAGGGATGATGGCGGGATAGGGAGACTTGCGGAGGACGGGTTTTCGGTATGGGGGCGGGGGCGGGATGCACTGGGGAAGTCTGCCCGATGGCTGCTTTCGCTGTTTTCGCAAGCGCGGCGGGCAACTTGGAGACGACAACCTTTCGGACCTTGTCCGTAAGGCGACTGCCGGCTCTGCTCCCTCTGCGCCTCTGCGTGAAACCATTCCTGCGCCGCGCCCTCGCAAAAGAAAAGGGTTTCACGCAGAGCCCGCAGAGAAGAAGGGAGCCCGCAGAGACGGAGCGCCCGCCGCCCACGCATTCCTCATCCGCAATCGCCACGCCGAAGGCATCGCCGCGATGCCAGGGCGCATGGACATAATCGAACGACCGCCTGCGCCCGGTTGTGGTCAAGATGATCAGAAGGTAGGTTTGCTTCGGAGGCTAAAAATGGCGAAAACAGTATTGGTTGAGCGTACCTTCAGAGTTGACGGAAAGGAATTATCTTGCCGCTTCTTCCAAACAGAACTCGAAGGCCGGGACTATTTCTGCCGGTATGAAATAGATTGGCCGAAAAAGACGCGGGGTCGTCGTGTTGGAGGCGTAGACGGTGTCCAAGCGTTGCTCCTTGCAATGCAAGCCGCACATGTCGATTTTCTGATGGCAAGAAAAGATGAAGGGGCGAAAATCGTGTGGTTAGACCAGAAGGATTTAGGTCTGCCGCTTTCTCAAGGGTTGCGGGACTTGGATCCCGATGGCTATTTTTAGGTCCGCTTCCCATCAATGCCGGACGCTCATTACATCTCCGCAGTGTCGGCTCCCCCAACCTTGCAGCCGTTGGTGCCGCTGTTCCCAGGCCCTGATTCCTGACAGTCAGGAATCTGCGACGATCCGCCGGAGTGGGATTGGCAAGAAGTTTGGGGGGAGTGGACGTGCGGCTACAGTTCCCAGTTCCTTCCATTTGGGGTAGCTGTGGCGGGTATGAAGCGTCTTGCCTTCGCATTCGGCCTTTTGGTGTTCGGCTTCTCGCCGGCGTTTTCACAAGCGGATGATAAGCGAACGCTGTCGTTCGCATGTAGTGATTGGGTGGTAGTCGGCAGAGTGAAGAACGGCGAGTTTCACTCTGCTGACGGTCCGGACGACATCCTCGGTCGCGGCTGGATAGATGCCACGCTGGAGGTCGGAAGAGTCGTCAAAGGAAGCCAAACTGCCCCGACACTGCATGTCCGTTACTTCGCTCACACCTACATGCGTAGCGACCAGGACTTTATGCTAGTCCTCTCTTCACAGCCGGATGGCGCGTTTCTCATCCGTACCGGCCAACTAATGTCAGCGCATCCGAAGCTCGCCGCCCGCTGCAGTTGATTTTACGCTTTGTTGTCGTGTCCGGAACGGCTGGTTTTGCAGAGAATGGCCGGCTTGCTGCCGCGAAGCGGATGAAAATGGCGTGCGTCAAGTGGGACGGAGCGGCCTCACGCCGGTCTCGCGGGGGTTCGCGGCGTGAAAGGACGAGGGAGCGCGAGGGGATCATCCCCTCGCATTTTTCTGCTTCTGATCGGTCATTCGCGGCTGCGCGCCTCCGGTTCGGGGAAGCCCGCCCCCTCCCCCACCTTCGCCCGGGTGACGCGTTCGCGCGGGGCGATTTATTTCTTGTCGTAGGGGTTCTTGGCAGAGCGCAGGGTCAGGCGGATGGGGACGGCGTCGAAGCCGAGTTCGCGGCGGATGCCGTTGGTCAGGTAGCGCTGGTAGCTGGCGGGGAGCTGGTCGAGCCGGGTGCCGAACAGGACGAAGCCGGGGGGGCGGGTCTTGGCCTGGGTGATGTAGCGCAGCTTGATGCGCTTGCCGCCGGGGGCTGGCGGCGGGTTGGCTTCCAGCGCATGGTCGAACCAGCGGTTGAGCAGGCCGGTGGGGACGCGTTTGGACCAGGCGTCGCGGACGTCGAAGGCGGTTTGCAGCAGGGTGTCGAAGCCCTTGCCGGTGCGGGCGGAGACGGTGAGCACGGGGAGGCCCTTGACCTGGGAGAGGCCGTCTTCGAGCGCCGTTTTGATGCCGTTGAACAGGGCGCTGGGGCCTTCGGCGACATCCCATTTGTTGATGGCGATGATGAGGGCGCGGCCTTCTTCCAGCACGAGGGAGGCGATCTTGAGATCCTGGTGTTCGAGGCCACGGGTGGCATCGAGCAGGAGGACGACGACTTCGGCGAAATCGACCGCGTGGCGGGCGTCGGCGACGGCCATGCGTTCGAGCTTGTCCACCACCAGTGCCTTCTTGCGCATGCCGGCGGTGTCGATCAGGCGGACGGGGCGATCGCGGCCCGATTTTGCATCGTGCCAGGTCCAGTCCACCGCGATGGAATCGCGGGTGATGCCGGCTTCGGGGCCGGTGAGCAGACGGTTTTCGCCGAGAATGGCGTTGATCAGGGTAGACTTGCCGGCATTCGGGCGGCCGACGATGGCGAGCTTGAGCGGCGCGTCGGGGTTGTAGTCTTCCTCGACGTCGGGGTCGCCGTCCTCGTCGGGGATCGGCTGCTTGTCCTCGATCAGCGGGAGCAGGGCCTCGAACAGGTCGGCGAGGCCTTCGCCGTGTTCGGCGGAGATGGCGACGGGATCGCCGAGGCCGAGGGCGAAGGCTTCGTAGAGGCCGGAGTCCCCTGCCCTGCCCTCGGCCTTGTTGGCGAGGACGACGACGGGAACCGATTGCTCGCGCAGGTAGCGGGCGATTTCCTCGTCCAGCGGGGTGAGGCCGGCGCGGGCGTCGATGGTAAACAGGGCGACATCGGCGCCGACGAGGGCCTCCTCGGTCTGCTGGCGCATGCGGCCGGGCAGCGTGTAGTCGTCCTCGTCCTCCCAGCCCGCCGTATCGACGATGGTGAAATCGAGGCCGAGCAGGTGGGCTTCGCCGAAGCGACGGTCCCGCGTGACGCCGGGCTGGTCGTCCACGAGGGCGAGCTTCTTGCCGATCAGGCGGTTGAACAGGGTCGACTTGCCGACGTTGGGCCGGCCAATGATGATGACTTTCGGGAGATCGAGCTGCGAGGGCATGGCCCGCAATGGCCCATGGGGGGGGAAACGGCAAGGGCGGCGGTGGCTCGTCGATTGCGTAGATGGCGGGAGGGCGCGGTTACCCCGGCATTAACCAGGCTGCGCAGGCCGGCACTAACCCTGGTGGCGTATCCGGGGCGGCATGGACCGACGGATTTTCAGATGGGTGCTGGCGGCGGGAATCGCCATGGCCGGCGCGAGCGAGGCCATGGCCCGGGCGATCGACTTCGACGTGATCGGCGACCGGGCCGGCAGCGACCGGGGCAACGAGGCGAACCCGGAGAGGCTGCCGGGCTATCTCCAGTGCGTGCCTTATGCGCGCAAGGTCTCGGGCGTGAACATTCGCGGCGATGCCTGGACCTGGTGGAGCCAGGCCGAGAACCGCTATGCGCGCGGCAGCCGGCCGCGGGTCGGCGCGGTCATGGCGTTCCGGCCTTATGGCAAGATGCAGCTGGGGCATGTGGCGGCGGTCAGCCGGATCATCGATTCCCGCACGGTGCTGCTGAAGCACGCCAACTGGAGCCCGATCAACGGACGGCGGGGGCAGGTCGAGGACGACGTGATGGCGGTCGATTCCTCGCCGGCCAACGACTGGAGCGAGGTGCGGGTGTGGTTCGATCCGATCCAGGGGCTGGGCTCGACCCGGTGGCCGCTGGCCGGGTTCATCTACAACACACCGCCGGGCAGGAACCAGCACATGCTGCCGCGCGGTGGCTTCGGCAGCGACCCGATCGGCGAGATCATCGCGGCGTATTCGGTGCGTTGACGGCGACGGGCAAGCCCGTCGCCTCGCCGGCACCGGCGCTCAGGCCCTGGCGACGGGGGCGTCTTCGCCGAGGTCTTCGTACCAGGCTTCGACCGGGCCGCTGAGCTTCAGGGTCAGCGGCTGGCCCTTGCGGTCCATGGTCTTGCCGGCCTGGACGCGGACCCAGCCTTCGGAGATGCAGTACTCCTCGACATTGGTGCGCACGACGCCCTTGAAGCGGATGCCGATGCCGCGCCGGAGCTTGTCCGCGTCGAAATGCGGGCTCTTCGGGTTGATGGCGAGGCGGTCTGGCGGGGTATCGGTGGCTTCGGTCATGGGCGGGCGTTTAGGGTGTCGAAGTGACTTGTCAACGCCCGCCGGCTGCTCTAGGGGCCGCGCTCTGTCGCCTCATGGCGCGGGCGCGTAGCTCAGCGGTAGAGCACACCCTTCACACGGGTGGGGTCACAGGTTCAATCCCTGTCGCGCCCACCACCTAAAACCCTTAAAAACATGGATTTTATGGTGGTCTTCCTGGCTCGAACCAGGGAGCGAAAATACGGAACAGAACGCGAAATCACGGACAATCTCATACAATCCCCATTCAATACCGAGACAGTACGGCTGATCACGAATCGTCCTCGCAGGCTAAAGGGCCAAGTCCGAGCTTCTTTCTCACTCGAACGGCAGTTTCGTAATCTCCGCTCAGAGATCCCTCAGTATGCAATGCATCCCGCAGAAATTTCTTTTCGGCAGCAGACAGAACTGGACGATTTTTTCCGGCAATGATGTTGGACATCATGATTTCCTCAATTTGAGTTTGGTTTTGGCCTCAGCTCTGGCCATGCCAGCGATTTGAGCCTGGTGAACCTTGTTAGAGATCTCTTCAGCGTGAGTGTAGGTCCGCTTCATTAGACTGACATCAGCCCAACCACCAAACTTGCTGGCTGCCTTCTCGTCAATCGGATGTCTGACATTCATCTCTTGGCCAAAGCCATGTCGACCAGCAGCATGGAACGGTATCCGTTCGATTCCTGCCTTCTCGATGGCCTTGTCCCACGCTTTGCGGGGCGAAGAGCGTTCAGCATAGCCAAACACCCGACAATTTTCAGGCATCCTGGCATAACCTCGTGGATAGAGCTCAGCTGGAAGCTCTTTGAGCTCAGCCACCAGGAAATCAGGAATATCAATCCAGCGATCGTCCATTCCCTTGGCTCCAGGGATGCAAACTCGCTTTCCGACCAGATCGAGATGCTTCGGCATCATTGAAAGAGCCTGAGTGATCCGGGCTCCGGTCAGGAACATGGTCAAGGCCAGAGCTCTCACCCTTGGTTCAGCGTGCTCACAAAATTGCAGCATCCATTCCCAGGAACCAGGGGGATACTTGGGCCTGCCGGTGGATCCTCGACGCTTGTCCTGGCGGAGCTTCTCTTCCCGGCTGTAGCCCTTGATCTTAATCGGCGGGCATTTGCCCAGGTCATGGGCATTGTTGATCACGGACCTGACTGGCGTAACCACCTGACGGACCCAGGTGACAGTTCCAGAGTCTGGATAGAGCTCCCTGGCGAGATCACGCACCATCTTCGGGGTGATCTCGACCAGGGGCTTGTCTTGCCACCTCTCCACGATCGGGATCAGGTAGCTGGCCGTCTTCTCGTTGGCGTCATAGAGCAGGATGGCCTCACCAAAGGTGAAGGCCTTCTCGTCGAGCTTGTCCGCCTCATCACCCAGCAGGTGACGACGGACTACCCTCGCTTCCTCTTCCCGGCACCATTCCCAGGCAGCCGGCTCCGAAGATGCTCCAGTGCTGCACTGGTAGTAGTCGGAGATTTTCCTGCCTTCGTGGATGACCCGGCCTTTGGCCCACCACTTGCCGGAGCGGAGGTATGGTTCGAGTGGCATTTGCTGGCGTCCTCAAGGATCTGTTCCATGTGGTCCTCGGTGATCAGCATATGCCGGCCGAGCTTGTTCCTGGCTCCAATCCGATTGGCACGTTCCCGAAGGTTGCGCTCGGAGAGGGTGATACCCTTAGCAGCGAGGATCTCGATCCACTCTGCCGGCGTCTTACCTCTGTCAAGGGCTGCCAGAGCTGGCCTGGCCGGGGTCGAAACCTTGGCCAGGAAGTCCAGCGAGAGCTTGGGTTGCGTGGTCATGTGAACACCGATCCTACCGGCTCATTGGCCTGGTTCTGATACTTGCCGGCATAGCTGGCCTGGTTGGTGATGCGGTGGAAGACCACCTGAGCAATCCCGGAACCAGCAGGGATGATGAGATCGTTCTGGCCGTGATAGACCAACTCCAGGGTCAGGAAACCTTTCCAACCTGGTTCGATCACGGTGTTGAAGACCGACAAGCCCTGACGAGCCCAGGTCGACTTGTCATGGACGATGCCCATGATGTCATTGGGCACGTCGAACTCTTCAATCGCTGAAGCGAGCACAAACCGGCCAAGACCAGTCCCATAATTTTCCTGGTCCTGAAACCAAGAATGCGTGCCTCGGCCATTAAACTCCTGCGGTAGAAACTGAATTTCCTGCTTGATCCTGATATCATAGCCGACCTCAGAGAGACCCCAGCTGACACCGTGGTCCTTCTCTTTGGTTCGAGCCATGTTCTTTATCGGGGCTGCTTCGAGCAGCGATATTCCGTTGACGACCATCAGCTTCGAGCTCCTCTGAGGATCTCACCGACCCGGCAACCGATGGCGACATAGATCTTCTCGATGTCACGCTGGTTGGCGTCATTGATGAGCCAGTCCTGGATGTATTCGGAGCTCAGCAGCTTGCTCGGCGGTGGATCCATGGGAGCAGGAACAGGCTGCTGCATTTCCCGATCATTGGCATAGAAGCTATGGATACGGCTGGCGTATTCTCCCAGCGTGTCTCCATCACCACCGCCGAGGCATATGAGTTCCATCAGCGTCTCTTTGATCACTTCAGGTGCAGGTTTCAACGGCTGTGCTTCTTCAGCCGACTGGAGATCAGCAGCATTGACTGTCTCATCGAGCATCTGCTGGACCCAGGCCATGAGACCGGCCTTGTCCGTCGGGATGTCGATCTGCTGAAAATCCGTATTGATTACTCGGGCTTCTGCCTGAGTACCGACGATGTGGGTCTTTCCCAGATTGTCAGTTGCGAGGTAGAAAATCACAAATAATTCCTTGACCGATGAAACTATAACCATTATGGTTAGTTTGTTCCTATAGGAACATCACCCAACCACACGAGGAATACCCCATGGAACTGCGCACACTCATCTGGCTTGGTATTGATCTGGCGTTCTGGTTGTTCGCTACAGATGACTAAATCTCAGGACCCCGGATTACTGATCCGGGGTTTCCTGTTTCAGGCCGCTTTGAGAACTTCCAGCAGTGCTTGGATTGACGGTTCCAGATCACGAGCACCGCTCATGACGTGTTCCCGTTCACTTTCGAGACCCAATTTGCTGGCGAAAATCAGTCGAGCCTTGATCACCAGAGGATCAGCCCCAAGGTCTGGATGGATTGAAATTGCCCAGTCCTTCCACTGGCTCAGCTTCTCGATTTCCTGCTTGAGCTGATCGACCTGAGCACGGGTAGCGGTGTTGCGCTTCCGGTTGCCGTTCTTCTCCGCCTTAACCAGTGCAGCCGGGTTCTCGGTCAGCCGAAAACCCGACACATGACGGTGCGGCCCGGGATGCGGATTTTCGATCGTGCTCTCGAACACCAGCTTCTTCTTCTTGAGCCGGGTGAGGATGCTCCCCACAGTTCCCCGGCTCATGCCAGTCAGCTCGCAGATATCGCGGGCCGTGATGTGCTTCTCACCCCTCAGGGCTTCGATGACGGTCTTTTCGGTATCGAGCATGGTATTTCTCTCAGGCCTTGATATGAATGAGCTGACCGAACGGCACCGTGGCCGAACGGTTGTCGATGGAAATCCAGAGGATTGGGCACTTGGGACCAGGCTTCATCGGAGCCACATCCATGTCGCTGAAAACCACCGCACAGGTGGGATTGTGCTTCATCATGTGGGCTCTGACGGGAACCAGTGAAGTCCCCCCTCGCCCGTTGATCACCAGCTCCTTGAAGGTGTCATCCTCGGAATAGGACTCCTCCTTCGAGATGCGGGTATCGAACTGGACGATGGTCATTTTCTCGGGGTTCAGCGCCTTCTTGATGTAGCTGATCTCCGAGAAGATCCGGTCCGAGATCGGCCCCTGGGTCGAACCGGACGCATCGAAATAGTAGATCAGGTGGGTCAGCCGCTCCTCGTCTTCGAGATCGGGCAGATAGACATCCTGGTAGCGTCGATCTCGGACAGCCCAGGAGTAGTCCCCTTGGATCTTGTCCTCGCAGAAGCGATAGAGTGCCTGTTCCCAGGGAACCTCCGGCTTCATGATTTTGTTGAGGGTCTCCTGGACCACACCGGGAATGGCTCCTGGTTGGCCGGCTATGATCGCAGCATTGGCTGCCATCACTACTGCGTTCAAAATCTTCTGCTGGTGCTCCGGAGAAGGCGCAGGAAGCATGTCCGAGCCTGTGTTGCGGTCACCAGCCGGCTGATCCCCTCCTGGTGCTCCTGAGCCACCCTGAGAGAGATCTTGGCCCTTCTGGTTCGGATCTGCCAGGCTTCCGCCAGAACCCCATGGAGCACACTGGCTCTGTTGGTGGATGATTTCGTAGATCTGCTCGGCAGCGAGACCTTTGAAGCGATCATCCCAGAGGAACCAAGGGCGCTCGATCTCATAACCATCGGTCTTGAGATTGTGGTTGATCTCGTAGTCGGTGGCCTTGTTCCAGTCCTGCATGTCCCGATTCTCGGCACTCAGGAACGTCAGGTTGGCGGTATGCCAGATCTCGTGCAGCAGCGTGGAGATCCGACCACCAGGGGTCATCCGGAGGAAGTCCTCGGGGTTCCAGAAGATGGATAGACCATCTGTGGCAGCCGTCTGGACACGATCAGTCCACTCAAACTCCATAGAGCACAACAGGGGAGCCAAGAAGGCTGCATTGTTGCCGAGGAAGACCTGGCTTTTCACCTTGTCGAGCTCTCGATCGAGCACGACATAGTTCCAGCTGCCGTCCGGGTTCGTGGCGTTAGGGATGCTCACGACTGCTCATCCAGAGCTTTGCGAACACCCAGACCAAACGGCTTGGTCAGACGCCAGAGGGTCTCGCCACGGGAAACCCTGGACTGCACAATCCCCTGGCTCTCCAGGCGAATGAGTGCGCGGAAATACTTGGCCGACTTCCTCCAGCAAGAGCTGTAAGGTCGAGCCGGAAGCAAAAACACTTCAGCAGCAAGACGAGGCAGGGCCATGGATTTCATGGCTTTCTTCTCGACATCGGTCATCTTGCGAAGGAGATCGATAATCTCGGGATGGTTGGTCATAGCCTATCCTCTTTGAACTCTGGTATCTTGTGGATACCGAGTTTGAATACTTGTCGACCTGGTTGATGATTGAGATTCGTGTAAGCACCTAATTTCAAGGTCGCTCTGCGAACTCGCGATTTGGTTGTATTAAAGCGACGGGCAATTTCTGTGGTGCTTATGCCCGCCCGCTTCATGCCAACCATGCGCGAGAGGTCTTCCTCACTGAACATCTCCCGTTTCCTTGGTTCAGTTCTTGTTGACTCGATCAGATGCCTCGAAAGCTTGTTCGAGGAACTCCGGCACCACATCGAAACTGTGCCTGGAAACGTAGGCAAGATCGTCATTGTCGATCCTGGTCACCTGATTTTCGTCAGCGTCTTCGGTGTCGTAATCGACGATCACGACATCGATCGCTGGTCCGGCTGTAATGATCTGGTTGATGAGGCCACCATCCATCAGGATGACGACTTTCACAGGCTCCTGCATGTGCCTTCTCCTTGGTTCAGGCAGCGTGGAGATGGCGAGACAGCTCGCTCATCGCCTTGGCGTATTCGAGGTGATCCCTGAGCTCAGGCTTGCGAGCGATGATGTACCGGAAAAAGATCAGTCGGAACTCGATGCCGAACCGCCTGATGTATTCGCACACCGGCGCGAAGACCTTTTTGTCGGCCTTCTCGACCAGGTGGATGATCGTTGCCCACTTGGTTGCCGAGTCACCCGGCAGAGGCGCAGAACCAGGATTGTGAACGATGTCTTCGATCTTCGGCAGATTCTGGTAGACCTTGGTGAACTGCACGAAATCCAGTGCCACACCGGGGCTGATGGTCCCGACGTAGAGCGGGATCTTGTGGTCTTCGACCGGCTTGCCCTTGATCAGCCGGTTCATGAAGTCCCAGGTGCGGGGGCAGCAGAACGTGTCATTCGTGTGATCGGGATCGAAGTCGTTGAGAGCAGCCGACTTCCAGCTCAGATAGGCCAGGATTCGGGCATCCCACTGCTGGGGCAGAGCCACGTCTTCCATGAACTCGTTGAAGTCCAGGCGGATCTTGAGGTGAATCAGCCGGCTCTGCATGGCCGTGCTGAGGTTGGTGACTATGGCGTTGTCGGTGCTCAGATTCCCGGCCAGGACAATGGCCGTGTAGGGGTGGAGCTTGAACTGGCCGACCTGACGATCGAGGATCAGTTTGTAGCACGCAGCCTGGACCGACTTCAGTGCTGAGTTGAACTCGTCGAGGAACAGCAGGAAGCCGTCCTTGCCTTCCGGGATCGGAGTGGTCTCGACCGGGAAAATGTCCTCGAAGGGGTGGAACCGGGCAATGCCCTTGTCGAAGCCAGGAAGACCAGTCATGTCCACGGGGCTGGAGGTACTTAGCCGATGGTCGATCATGTGCAGGTTGGCCTGCTTGCTGACAGCTGCCACCATTGAGCTCTTGCCCATCCCGGGCGAGCTCTTGATGAAGGGAACTAGGCCAGCATCCACACAGTCCACCAGGAAAGTTTCAGCCTGACGCAAGGTGCATTCGTAGATTGTGTCGAGTGTCGACATCGTAGGTATCCTCAATGATTTGGAGTTGGAACCAGGGAGATCAAGCTTCCTGGTTCACTTTAGCGAGCAGGGCTTTGACCGGCTCAATGATGTCCTCAGGCAGACGATCCTTCATCATTTGGACCAGAGAGAACATCGTCATGGCTTCACACCCTATGCGGTGCTGACGACGTTGGAGCTTGATAAACTCCAGCCTAGTTGGATCGGTGATTTCCTGCTCTTCAACCGAACATTCGCTTTCACAGCTGTGACAATAGCTGTCGTCGAAGGACTGGCGCAGCACCATTTGCTCAGAGGCAGGATCCCAGTCGGCCCAGGCATCCTGGGAGACATCCTCGCTGCCACAAGTGGTGCAGACATAGATTACGACCTTGGTCATTCCCGTCCCTCCCAAGCGGTGATAGCGGCGCGGGCTGAACGAACAGCCCCGACCGACACCATCACAAGATCGTCGTCTGCGAAGTTGCTTTCGGCTCCGAGAAACTCCACGGAGGCGACAGGCCGCAAAGCACCTGCCAGCCCTTCCGCCAGCTTGGTGAGCCGCTCGACTTCGGCGGTCAAACGAGCCTCCATCCCGCGCGTGGCCGACAAGTGGACCCGGTCTGCCGCTCGCAGATCATTGTTCTCCGCCTTCAGCCGTTCGACTTCGGCGGTTAGGGCGATGTGTTCTGTGGCGAGGGTGTGGGCTGCGGCGATCAGGCGGGCGTTGGCTTCAGAAGCGTCCCCCGGTATGATCCCTTCGCAGCCGACGATCTCGCCGCCTTCCGCATGGATGTTATAGCCCGCCAAATAAGAGTGCTCTTCGCGGGTAAAGAAGTCTCGCTCAACGCGAAAATCTTCCTCTACGATCCACGGCCCTTCGGTCGCCCCGGCCAGTAGCTTCGCAGCATCAGTCATGACCCGCCTCCTTGAGCTTGGCGCGTGCGGAGAGCATGGCAGCCTCGACGGTGGGGCCGGTGGCGTAGGCGCTCTTGCCGCCAAGGCGATAAATGCGAACCTCGAAAGACTCATCG